>Ga0207891_1000008_pt1 | contig 662668 bp, 615 predicted proteins | sample LinPmetageLP50_FD_184061 | JGI IMG/M metagenome (GOLD analysis project Ga0207891, IMG submission 184061) | Marine viral communities from the Pacific Ocean - LP-50 (SPAdes) | ecosystem: Environmental > Aquatic > Marine > Oceanic | place: Pacific Ocean | collected 2011-08-27
TTGTCTGCAACAGGCGCAGTGGTATCATTGATGACCACATCCTGATCCTGCGTCGATGAGTTTCCGTTGGCATCGGTATAGGTCCAGGTCACGGTAGTTGACGAGGTGATCGGGAATGGCGTCGTCGCTGTACCGGTTACCTGTCCGTCACAGTTATCCGTCGCCGTCGGAGCAGCAATTGAATCGACCTGGCACTCCTCAGTGACTGTCGGTAGAGGAACGTTGTCTGCTACAGGCGCAGTGGTATCATTGATGACCACATCCTGATCCTGCGTCGATGAGTTTCCGTTGGCATCGGTATAGGTCCAGGTAATTGTAGTTGAACTTGTAATAGGTGTTGTAGTAGTGGTAGTTCCAGTTACTGAACCAACACAATTATCTGTTGCTGTAGGTGCAGTCAGCATATCTATTTGACATTGATCTGTAAGCGTAGCCAATGGAGTTATATCTGGAACTGGAGCTATATTGTCTTGGTAAGTAAATATTGCGGTATCACTATAATTACTACAACCACCAACTTCAGTAATCAAAACAAAAAACTGATAGTTATCTATACTATTAGTATTTCCTGTAAGTGTTAACATTGTGCTTGTTTCACCACTTATAGTCACACTTGGTAAATTGGTGGAGTTAACTTCAATAAAATTTGTATTACTTCCATTATTTTCATTGAAATACCATTGGTAAGAAAGCATACCTCCATTTGAAGCTGTAGCCGAGACTGAAAAACTTGCGGTACAGTCTGATGAGTCACTAGGTTGTGTGTTAATCAATGGTGGTACACTAGAAGCATTGTAAATACCTAAGTCAGATTCATCGCCTTCTGTAAAGGTTGTCCATTCTGAAGTTGTAAAATTAGGGTTAGGTCCTGAGATATCTGTGTTTCTTCGGTACACATAACCTACTGTACCATCAATCTCATCGTGAAAATCATCTATTAGAGTTCCATTATTAAAAAGTTCTAATCTATCATCTGCGTTAAAACCATTGGTTGTATTTTCATAATCAAAATCTTCAATACCAGATCCACCACTATTAATTCTTCCAACTAATGCTTCTTGATCTTGAATTATTAACCCATTAGGAAACGTATACGTATGAGTAACTGTTGTAGTACTTAAATCACCATAACGATCTATAGTATAGTTTGACAGGTTTACAGGACTGCCTGTGCCATTAAATACTTCGATATAACCAAGAGAACCTCCATTATTATCAAAAACTTCTGAGATTATAATGTCTGAAAACATTACACTACAACTATTAGCATCGTTTAATTCTGTAAACGTTCCAAATGTGGTAGTACAACTTGAATCTGTTACTTCTATAGGACCACTTGTAGTTCCGTTTGCTACTGAGGCAATTAGTGTATTTGCATCAATAAATGTAACACTGCTTGCAGGATTACCATTTATAGAAACTATGCTAGACGCTGTAAAGTTTGTTCCATTAATTGTTACTTGTGTGCCATTAGTACCTTGTAAAGGAGTGGCATTTGTAATGGAGTGAACGCAAACCTGCGAAAAAGATGAAAAGCTTATAAAAAGCGTAAGAACTAATTGTAGAATATGTTTCATAAAAAAAACCTCACTAAACTAAACAGTTAAAACCTGCAATTTATGTTTTTAAGATTACCTGAATGTTAATAGTGACAGTTTTAGGAGCAACGGCATATTTTTTCGGTAAGTGTCTTAGTGATAGGGTGTTTTTAATAATTTATTAGTTAGCTTTTTTAATTTCAGACTTCATGTTTTCATTATAAAATTATTAGTTTAAAAATGAGTTTAGTGATGCCTAAAACATAAAAGACATTGTATTTTTGCTACTTCAAATACGATATATGACAAAAGGATTAACCATAATTATTCCTGTTTTTAATGAAATTGAAAATTTAGATAGGGTAGAGGAGCAGCTTTCAACGTATATAAGTAATTCTAAATTCCCATGTAATGTTTTATTTATTGATGATGGTTCTTTGGATGGAAGCTTATTTAAAATTGAAGAAATTTGTAACAGAAATTCAGCTTTCAATTTTATAGCTTTTGACACAAACTATGGTTTGAGTGCGGCAATTAAAGCTGGTTTTGATACCGTTGAAACTAACTTAACTGGTTATATAGATGCCGATTTGCAAACGGATCCTAACGATTTTGATATTTTACTAGAATATATTGAAGATTATGATCTTGTAACTGGTACAAGAACTAATAGAAAAGATAGCTTTCTTAAAAATGCCTCATCTTTCATAGCAAATTCTGTAAGACGATTATTTACAAAAGATGGTATGGATGATACGGGTTGTCCTTTAAAAATTTTAAAAACTGAAACAGCAAGACGTATTCCTATGTTTAGAGGTTTGCATAGGTTTTTACCGGCTATGGTATTGCTACAAAAAGGGACAATTAAGCAAGTGCCAGTGTCACATTTTCCAAGATTGGCAGGACAAGCTAAATTTGGGTTATGGAATCGATTAATAAGTCCGTTATTAGATTGCTTTGCTTTTAGCTGGATGAAATGGAAATATATAAACTACAGAATAAATAAACGCGGATGAATGATTGGTTAATCTATGCAGTAGGTTTTTTTGCACAACTTTTATTTTCAGGACGTACGTTACACCAATGGTTAACTTCAGAAAAAAAGAAAAAAGTTGTAACTCCGAGTCTCTTTTGGAAATTAGGACTTTTAGCAGCATTTATACTTTTAATTTATGGGTATTTAAGACAAGATTTTGCTATAATCCTAGGACAGTTTTTTATGTACTACATTTATGTAAGAAACCTACAGATTCAAAAAGTTTGGGATAGTTTTTATAATTTTTTTAAAGTTTTAATTTTAGCACTTCCAGTTTTATGTGTGTTAGGAGTTGTGTTATTTGGAACTATGGATACAGAAATGTTGTTTAAAAATGAAGACATTCCTTTTTGGTTATTATCCATAGGTGTTGTTGGGCAAATAGTATTTTCAACACGCTTTATATATCAATGGTTGTATTCTGAAGCAAGACAAAAATCATCTTTACCATTTGGCTTCTGGTTACTTAGTTTAATAGGTTCTGTAATTGTAATTTTTTATGCATTGTTCAGAAAAGATCCTGTATTGTTTGTAGGTCACTTTTTTGGACTCATAGTTTATGTGAGAAATATAATACTTATAAGAAATGCTAAGTCATAATAAAACCACGCATATCATACTGTTAGTTACGGTATGCCTATTGGTGTTTTTTGTTCACTTAGATGTGCTCTATGTAAATATTATGGAAGCCAGAAATTTTCTTTCTGCTAGAGATATGCTTAGAGAAAATAATTGGCTGCTTACAACCATGAACGCTTTGCCAAGATATGAGAAGCCACCTTTGCCAACCTGGTTAACGGCTATTTCTGGAGCTATCTTTGGATTAAAGAATGTTGCAGCTCTTAGATTGCCTTCTGCATTAGCCTCGCTACTATTGGTATTAGTAAGCTACAATTTTATATTAAAACTTACCAAATTACGAACACAAGCCTTTATAACTTCTTTAATACTGGCCACTTCATTTTATATAGTTTTTTCTGGTCGTCAAGGTACTTGGGATATTTACACGCATAGTTTTATGATGGTTGCTATATATGCGCTCTATAGTTATTTGCTTTCAGAAAAATTTAATTTAAAGTATGCACTATTAGCAGGAATTTTTATTGGCTTTTCTGCTTTGAGTAAAGGACCAGTTTCTATGTACGGTTTATTACTTCCATTTTTAATAAGTTATGGTGTCGTCTATAAGTTCAAATTGAAAAAGAATCTTGCAATTGGTCTTGTGGTTGTATTAGTATTAGCTATTGGCATATCTATGTCATGGTATATCTATATAATTATAAATGATGCTGAAACATTATTAGAAATAGCAAATAAAGAGACTAACGCTTGGAGTCATAAAAACATAAGGCCATTTTATTATTATTGGAGCTTTTTTACACAATCTGGTTTGTGGACAATTCCTGCTTTTATAAGTTTACTTTATCCGTATTTAAAATATAGAGTAAGCAATTTAAAAGCTTATCAATTTACGTTGCTATGGACGGTCTTTTCAGTTGTTTTATTATCTGTGATCCCAGAAAAGAAATCTCGGTATCTCTTACCAGTATTAATACCACTTGCATTTAACTGTAGTTTTTACATTCAATATTTATTTAAAAATTTTAAAACCTCAAAGTCTAGATACGAGGTGCTACCAGTATATATTAACTACACGATAATAGGTTGTGTTGGTTTACTGTTTCCCGTACTTGGGATTGTCATTATAGACGATTTAAGTGGTTATTGGTTCTGGTTTTTATTGGCATCTTTAAGTTTGGTAGGAGTCAGCATTTTTTTGTTAAGAGCACTATATAAACGAGAGATTAAAACCGTGTTCTATTTAAGTATTGTTTTTATACTATGCATAACAACATTTGGTTTGCCATTAGCAACAGCCTTAAGTGTAAATACCAATATGAGGTTGCCCGAAACAGTACAACCTGGAATAGAACAGAGACAACTACCAGTTTATGTGTTTAATAATGAAATGGTAGAGATATTATGGAGTTATGGTGAAAATATTCCTGTTGTTTATCACGAAGGGATGATAAATCTACCTACAGAAACTAAGTTTATAATTATTAGCCCTTTTGAATGTAATGAAGAACTATATGCTTTTTTTGAAAATTATAACCTTGAGCAAATAGATTATATAGACCTAAATACAATGCAAAGTAATCAAAGACATTACAATAAAAGATTTATAGCAAATGTGTTTAAGGCAACTCTTAGTAATTAAATTTGGAATATTTCCATAATTACGTATATTTACCTTATGGGACTACCACCAACACTTGAGGCAAAGCGTTTTAAACAAATTCGCGAAGAAAATAATTATACCCAAACTGAGTTTGCAGAGCTCTTAGGGGTTAAGAATACAACTGCAGATATAGAGCGAGGTCGTACCAAGTTATCGGGAAAAGTGATTGCAGAACTTTTAAGGCAGTTTAATGTTAATCCGTTATGGGTTTTTGGTGACAGCACAAAAAAATTCTTAACAACTACAAATGGTGATGTTAGTCCTCGTATATTAACTGTAGATTCTGATAACGAAGATGCTATGGTTTTTGTTAACCAAAAAGCAGCTGCCGGATATCCACAAAACATTCACGATGTAGAGTGGTATCAAAAACTTCCAGCCTTTAATATACCATTACCACAATATAGAAATGCAACCTATAGAGGTTTTCAGGTAGAAGGAGATAGTATGACTCCAAATTTACAGCCTGAAGATTGGGTGTTGGCAAAGGCAGTATCTAATATTACAGACTATAATATTAATAAAGTACACGTTGTGGTATTACAAGACTCTGTTCTTGTTAAAAAACTTCAGAAATTACCAGACCCTAAAAAAGTATTGCTTGTATCTTTTAATGAAGAGTATTTACCAATTACCGTTAATGTAGATGATATACAAGAACTTTGGCAAGTGAGTAGTAGATTAACTTTTGGAGTTGAAAACACTTCAGAAAGCACATTAATGAGAGAACTGCAACAAAGTATGGAGGATCTTAAAAAACAGATAAATAAATTTAGTGCATAAAAAAAGCCGCTCATTTGAGCGGCTTAACTTTTTTAAGATGATGACCTAATTTCCGTCTGTATCGACTTTAATTTTTGTGTCGCCATCTGCGTCTTTTTTAATTTTCACTTCTTTTTCTTCGGTTTCCATTTTTATTTTAACGTCACCGTCGTCTGAAGATCTTTCAATTTCTGCGCCTTCATTTTTCATTTCTTCAATGATTTTTTCTTCTTCGGTTTGTTCTTCTCTGCAAGATGCTAATCCTACAATTGCAAACATAGAAGCAAAAAGAAAGCCTTTATATATAATAGATTTCATAAATCTTTATTTTAAGATTAATTATCATCGGTACCACCTGTACCAGTGTTTTCTTCAACTTCATTTACACCTTCTTGTATGGTGTTTTCAATTTCATCGTCTGCATCATCATCTGTTTTTGCTTCTCTGCAAGATGTAACAGATGCAGTAATTGCAGCTAAAAATGCGATTGTTGCTATATACTTTTTCATAATTTTAAGTTTTAAAAATAAAAGCCACTTTTTAAAGTGGCTTTTAAGAGTTTATTATTAGTCGTCGTTTCCGATTTTGTCGATTTCCTCGTCAATTTCTTCATTAACTTCTTTGTCAACTTCTTCAGCCGCACGCTCTAAAGCGCCTTTTGTTTCTTCAGCTTCAACCTCAACTTCTTTTACAATAGTTTCAGTTTCTTTTTCTGTTTCTCTACAAGATGTAAAGCTTAAACCTGCAACTAGTACTAATGCAAGTGATAAGATTACTTTTTTCATAATTGATAGTTTTATTTAATGCCTCAAAATTAGGGATTCTTTATATGCACTTATGTATGGTTATTATTAAAGTTTTGCTAATTTTCTAAAGATTTTATATAAAACCTAAGAAATATTCGACATATATGAGTTTCAGAACATTATATCAATTTTTGAATGACTTACAAGCAAACAATTCGAAGGAATGGATGGACCTAAATAGATCTTATTATCATGATGTTAGAGATTGGTATATAGATTGGTTAAATGGTTTAGATATTGAGCTAGGTAAAATTGATCCAGACTATACGTATACACCAGGCAGGAAAGCAATAAATAGAATTAATAATAATCTTATGTTTCATCCAGAAAAACCAACTTACAAAAATCATTTTGGAGCAGGTTTAGATCACGAAGGTAAACAAGGAGATTTTTATATTCATTTAGGTACAACAGAATCTTTTATTGCTGGAGGTTATTGGAAACCTCCAACTAATACACTTACAAGTATTAGGGAAGCATTAGATTATAATGGCGAAGAGTTTGTGGCTATAATTGAAAAGCCTTCTTTTAAAGCTATGTTTGGAAGCATAATAAATCAAGATCCTTTAAAAACAGCTCCTAAAGGATTTTCTAAAGATCATAAGTATATAAACTTATTGCGCCATCGTACGTTTGCGGTGTCTCATGATGTGTCCCAACAAGAAGTAGTTGGAGGTGGTTTTAAAGAGAAAGTTATTTCTGTTTATAAAGAAATGTTACCCTTTAGAAGATATTTAAATCAAGCGACAACAGTTTAATCTTTTTATATTGAAGGTCTTAAAGTGTTATTAATATAATCTACAGTAATTTTAGTAGCACCAGTATTACTATTTATAAAATGTTCGGCTATTAAACCTGTTGTTTCTCTAAATGAATCATCATAGATTAGCTTGTTAAAAATTGAAGCTACATCGTCTTCATTTTTAACACTATATAATCCTGCAAGTTGTCGTAATCGGTTTGCTTCTGGAAATTTTTCATAATTACAGCCAATTACAATTGGAACACCAAAAGTTGCAGGTTCTAAGATATTATGTAAACCGCTAGTGCCCATAGCACCACCAACATAGGCAATGTTTGCATAGCTATAAATTTTTGTAAGTAGACCAATAGTATCTATTATAAAAACTTGATGGTCTTTTAAATTAGATGCATCCTTGTTTGAATAACTTACAGTTGGTAGTTTAAGCTTTTCCCTTAGTTTTTTAATTTTTTCAGGTTTAATCTCGTGAGGTGCTATTATAAACTTAACAGGTTTTGCTTTTTTCTCCTTAAAGCTATTTACGTAATTTATTAAGATAGCATCATCTTCCGGCCAAGTGCTGCCACAAACTACACAAAGGTGCTCATCTAAAAACTCTTCAATAAAAGCCAAGGTGTTGTTCATCTCAATTTGATGTGATACACGATCAAACCTTGTATCTCCACTAACGCTAACTTGATCTATGCCTATAGATTGTAATAAGGTTTTAGAAGCATTGTCCTGAACAAAATAATAATCAAAAGAGCATAGAGCTTTTTTCATAAAACCACCATAAGGCTTAAAGTATATTTGAGAAGACCTAAATAATCCTGAAGCCAAAATAGTTGGGATAGCTTCCTTCTTTAATAGCCTAAGGTAGTTAGGCCAAATCTCATATTTAATAAATACTGCAATATCTGGATGTGCTAATTTAATAAATTGTTTTGCGTTTTTTATGCTATCTAATGGCAGGTAAACTACAACATCTGCTATGCTGTTGTTTTTTTTCACTTCATAGCCAGAAGGAGAGAAGAAACTCACTAAAATTTTATGAATAGGATGGTTCTTTTTAAGAGCGTTTATTATAGGCACAGCTTGTTCATATTCACCTAAAGAAGCTACATGAAACCAGATTATATGATCGTTGGCCGCTATCTTTTCTTCAAGAGTATCAAATACGTGCTGCCTGCCCGTTACAAAAAGTTTCATCTTAGGGTTAAAGTGCGCTACTAGCTTTAAGAGATAGGACGCACAAATTATGAGACTGTTATATATAAAATTCAAAAGCTTGGGTTGTAGTTTCTGCTAATGTAAGGCATTCTATAAAAATGCTGACTTTCGATGCAACTTTTTGTATTTTCGTTGGGTTACAAATTATAGACAATGAAAAAAATTCAGATGGTTGACCTTAAGGGTCAGTATGAACACATAAAAGACACTGTAAATACTTCAATATTAAATGTTTTAGATACAACAGCATTTGTAAATGGACCAGAAGTGCACAGTTTTCAAAAAGAATTAGAAGATTACCTAGGTGTAAAACACGTTATACCTTGTGCTAATGGTACAGATGCACTTCAAATTGCAATGATGGGCTTGGGTCTTGAGCAAGGTGATGAAGTGATTACTGCAGATTTTACGTTTGCGGCAACAGTAGAAGTTATTGCATTACTTAAACTAACACCAGTATTGGTAGATGTAAATCCTAGTGATTTTAATATAGATATTAACGCCATTAAGAAGGCTATTACTCCAAAAACAAAAGCAATTGTACCTGTACATTTATTTGGTCGCTGTGCTAATATGGATGAGATTATGGCGCTAGCTAAAGAACATAATCTTTATGTTATAGAAGATAATGCACAAGCCATAGGTGCAAATTACACTCACAAAGATGGTACTAAGACTAAAGCTGGAGCTATTGGTCATGTAGCTTCAACTTCTTTTTTTCCTTCAAAAAACTTAGGCTGTTATGGTGATGGTGGTGCAATCTTTACAAATAATGATGATTTGGCACATACTATTAGAGGTATAGTTAACCATGGTATGTATGAGCGTTACCATCATGACGTTGTTGGTGTAAATTCAAGATTAGATAGTATTCAAGCAGCTGTGTTAAGAGCAAAATTACCACATCTGGATACCTATAATGCAAAACGCCAAGATGCTGCGAGACAATATACCGCAGCTTTAAAAGATCATAAGTATATAGATGTGCCAAAAGGAAAATGTAATGGCGTAGATACTATTTGTGATACCTGCGATTGTCATGTATTTCATCAGTATACTATAAAAATAACCAATGGAAGGAGAGATGAGTTGGTAAAGCATTTAAATGAACAAGGAATTCCTTGTGGTGTATATTATCCTATACCGTTGCATAAACAAAAAGCGTATCAAGATGATCGTTATAACGAAGCAGATTTCCCAGTTACCAATCAATTAATTCAAGAGGTTATGTCGTTACCAATGCATACAGAATTAGAAAATGACCAAATAGAATTTATCACAACGACCATTAAAGAGTTTTTAAACGATTAATTACCAATTATGAAACGTCTCATATTACTACTATTAATTTTTAGTTGTGCATCAATCTTTGCGCAAGATACTTACATTCATTGTGGTAAGTTATTTAATTCTGAAACTGCTAAAATTGAAACTGAAAAAACGATAGTTGTAAAAGGCGATAAAATAGATGCAGTTTTACAAGGTTATGCACAACCAAAAAATGCAGACGCAATCATAATTAACTTAAAAGATAAAACAGTGTTGCCTGGTTTAATAGATATGCACGTGCATATTGAAAGTGAAACTGGTGCCAATAAATATTTAGAGCCATTTGTATTAAATGAAGCAGATGTAGCTTACAATGCGCAAGAAATTGCACAAAGAACGCTAATGGCTGGTTTTACAACTGTAAGAGATTTAGGTGGCACAGGCGTAAATGTGTCTTTAAGAAATGCAATTAATCAAGGAAAGGTACAAGGCCCAAGAATTTTAACTGCAGAAAAAGCTTTAGGAACAACTGGCGGTCACGCAGATCCTACAAATGGCAGGAACAAAGAACTTATTGGAGATCCAGGTCCTAAAGAAGGAGTTGTAAATGGTGTGAGAGATGCTCGTAAAGCAGTTAGACAACGTTATAAAAACGGAGCAGATTGGATAAAAATAACTGCAACTGGTGGTGTTTTAAGTGTAGCCAAGAGTAGTAAAAACCCTCAGTTTACAGATGAAGAAATTGCTGAAATCTGTAATACTGCTGCAGATTACGGTATGAAAGTGGCTGCTCATGCACACGGTGATAAAGGTATGCAACGTGCTATAAATAATGGCGTAAAAACTATTGAACACGGCACATTAATGAGTGATGAAACTATGGATATTATGAAAGAAAAAAAATCTTTTTTAGTGCCTACAATCTCTGCAGGGAAATATGTTTCAGAAAAGGCAAAAATTAAAGACTATTATCCAGCTATTATAGTCCCAAAAGCTTTAGAAATAGGGCCAAAAATTCAAGATATGTTTGGTCGTGCTTATAAAAGAGGTGTGCCCATAGCCTTTGGTACAGATGCAGGCGTATTTCCTCATGGTGAAAATGCTAAAGAGTTTATGTACATGGTTGAAGCTGGTATGCCCGAACACATTGCGTTACAGACGGCAACATTCATAAATGCAGAAGTATTAGAAATGCCATTTCAAATAGGGCAATTAAAAAAAGGCGCTTTTGCAGATATCATTGCTGTAAACGAAGATCCTACTAAAACAATTACCGCTATGCAAAATGTTAGTTTTGTTATGAAAGGTGGCACTGTTTATAAGAAGGAATAATATTTTTTAAGCAGTTGGTTAATAATTGTTTAGCTTTATAGTGTTGCTAAAACATCGCTATTATGAAATCAACTATTACTCTTGTTATTCTATTCATATCCTTTTTAGCTTTTGGACAAACTACAACAGTACCAGATGATGTCTTTGAGCAAGCATTGATTGATCAAGGTATAGATAGTGATGGGACATTGAATGATACAGTCCTGACAAGTGACCTTGAAGCAGTTACTGAACTTTTAATATTCTCGCCAACAAGCTCTATTCAAGATATGACAGGTATTGAAGCATTCGTAAATTTAGAATCTTTAGAACTTCTTGAACACGACTTTAATAGTTTAAATATTTCGAATAATGTTAATTTAACGTTCCTTAACATTTCGACAGTATTTAACTTAACAAGTATCGATGTGTCCTCAAATATTAATTTAACTCATTTATTTATTTCTGAGACTTCTTTATCTTCAATTAATTTATCTAATAACATAGATCTTCAGTTTTTAGAATTATCACAAAATAGATTATCTGAAATTGATATTACAAACAATACAGAGCTTATTGAGGTTGATTTTTCAAACTATAATTTTGATACTTTACCAGGTAATATATTTACAACGGTTGATTTATCAAATAACCAACTACTCACAAAATTCTCTTGTTTTCATTGTGATGATTTATCCTCTCTAGATGTAACACCTTTGCCAGATTTAAGGGAATTGCATGTGGCGTTTTGTAATCTTGAAACTATAGATGTTTCAACAAATATATTTCTTGAAGAAATAACATTAGGCGCAGGCTTTAATTCATTTTTTGAAAATTCTAACGAGTTAGAATCTGTTGACTTAAGTCAAAACCCTAATTTAACAAGAGTGAATGTTACAAATACTTTGATTAGTTCATTTAATTTAAATAATGAAAATAATGAAAGTATAATTTCTATGAGAGCTGGTGATAACCCAGATTTAAACTGTATTCTTGTAGATAATGAAGACCAAGCGGCATCTGGTACTGGCAATTACGCCAATTGGATTTATGATGAAGAGGTCACTTCGTTTTCAGATACCGAATGTGTCTTGTCTGTTCCAGAAAAGCGGTTGCAGGAATTACAGGTGTATCCTAATCCTGTTACAAATAGATTATTTGTTCAATCAAATCAACCATTACAACACTTAGCTGTATATAATTTAAGGGGACAACTTTTAAGACAAAGTGAACAGAGTCAATTTATAAATGTGTCATCATTAGCTTCTGGATTGTACATTGTAAAATTAACTACATTAGAAGGCATTCGTCACGTTCAATTTATTAAAGAATAATTTTAGTATTTATATATGAATAAAAAAAAGCGTCTTAATAAGACGCTTTTAATATAGGTTTAAGCAATTACTAAATAGTACCGCTTTCTTTTTCAACAGTTCTGTCAATCTTACCAAGTAAGCCTTGTAAGACTTTGCCTGGTCCAACTTCTGTAAACTTAGTAGCACCATCTTTAATCATCTGTTGCATACTTTGTGTCCATTTTACAGGAGCTGTTAGTTGAAAGATTAAGTTTTTTTGTATTTCTTCTGGGTTAGTTACACCAAATGTTGTCACATTTTGATAAACAGGACAAATAGGTGTATTAAATGTAGTTGCTTTTATTGCTGCTTCTAACTCTTCTCTTGCTGGTTCCATAAGTGGTGAGTGAAAAGCACCACCAACAGGTAATACCAATGCACGTCTTGCACCTTCTTCTTTTAAGCGTTCACAAGCTGTGTGGATAGCGTCAATTTCACCTGAGATTACCAATTGTCCTGGACAATTATAATTTGCTGCTACTACAGTACCATCAACATCTGCACAGATAGCCTCAACCACATGATCGTCTAATCCTAAAACGGCAGCCATAGTACTTGGTTGAGCTTCACATGCTTTTTGCATAGCTTGAGCGCGTTGAGATACTAATTTAAGAGCATCTTCAAACTCTAAAGTTTTATTGGCTACTAAAGCAGAAAACTCACCTAATGAGTGACCTGCAACCATATCTGGCTTAAATTTATCACCCATAACTTTACTTAAAATAGTAGAGTGTAAGAAAATAGCTGGTTGTGTAACTTTAGTTTGTTTTAGATCTTCTGCAGAACCTTCAAACATAATATCACAGATGTTAAATCCTAATATTGAGTTTGCTTTGTTAAAATAGTCTTGAGCTTCGTTAGAGCTTTCGTATAAATCTAATCCCATTCCAGAGAATTGGGCACCTTGTCCAGGAAATATAAATGCGTGCATAGGTTGGTTTTTAAAGTTCAAAAATAGCAATAAAAAACAGGGTTTAAAAAAGAACCGTTATGCGTGTGCCTAAAAACCCTCTTAATTAATTTGTGGTATTTATGACTCTGCAGAAGATGTTGCTCTTACTTTAAATAGATTTATATATTTATTCTGTGTTGAATCCCAAAACTCTGCTTCTTTAGGTGTAAATTTTATTGCGGTAAGGTTTGGATCTGTAACACCATCAAACCAGCGATCATCGTCTTTGCTATATAAGTCTTCTAAAATAGATTGATCTGTAGAGATAAAAGCATTACCATAGACGCTTATAAATTCCATTTGCTTTGGATCACTATATACCAACTGTGTTTTTGGGTTATTTACAATATGCCCATTATGATCACTATGACCACCACTTAAAAACCAGATATTACCTAAGTCGTCTACCTTTTTAGTCATCATAGGAACAATATGAAGCGGTGTTTCTCCTAGTTTTGTAGCCATCATGGCTACTGTTATCTCCGTGACTAGATTTTTAAATTTAGCTTTGGTGTCTTTGTCAAACTCTTGTGTATTGCTCATAATAGTATCTTTTTAACTAAAGATACTTAGGATGACTAACTTGTGTAGTATTTAACCTGCTAAATGATTTCTAATGAGTGTTAAGGATTGTTAAGAAGCTGTTTTCTTAACATAAGTAAGGTATGTAAATGAAACGCTGTGGCGTTCATCTATTTCGTGAAACTCTTCGTTCATGAGCTCCCATTTAGAAAGATCTATTTCTGGAAAAAAGGCATCTGCTTCAAACGTATCATGAACTCTTGTAAGTTCAATTTTTTCAGAAGCATTTAGAGCAAGTTTATAAATTTCTCCGCCACCAATAATAAATGGCTGTGTGTCTTCTTCGGCAATTTTTAAGGCATCTTCTAAATTATGAACAACAATACAGCCTTCTTTAGTGTAATCTCTGTTTCTAGTAATTACAATATGAGTTCGGTTTGGTAAAGGTTTAGGAAAAGACTCAAAGGTTTTCCTGCCCATAATAATGTGATGGCCAGTTGTAAGTTTTTTAAATCTTTTAAAGTCGTCTGGCAAGTGCCAAACTAAGTCGCCGTCTTTACCTAAGGCATTATTTTCTGCTGCAGCAGCAATCATGGTAAGCATAGGATTCGTTATGAGTTTAGTGGTAGGTTGGGATCTGTAGGCCTCTGGTTTTGAAGATTGCTTTTTTTTTCTGGAACAGGCATATCTACAGCAACCTTTTGGCGCATTTCTTCAATCTTTTTCTTTTGCTTTTCTACTAATTTATCCATTTGTTTTTGCTCCCAATCTTTACCCATAAACTTGTTGGTAATTACAACGTTTAGTGCGTGAACCAAGAAGAAGAATGTCCAGAGTAAAATAGCCCATACAAACCAATCTGCTCCAAAAAGCTTTACATCTTTTCCATAGCCCAATACCACATTAATAACTATAAGTAAAATAGAGCCTGCTAAGAAAATAACAAAGTGTTGTGTAAGTCTTTTTTTCTGTTTTATGCGATCTTGAGCATGTTCAAAAAGCTCGCGTTGATCTCTGTCTAAGTCTTTAGATTTGGTATTTTTAGAAAACATATTATGAGTACTTTTATAACACTACTCAAATGTACCAATTTTTACCTTAGATATAATGAAAAATAGGATAGAAGCTGAATTTCCCATACTAAAGACCACTACTTACTTAAATACAGCAGCATCTGGGTTACTCTCTAAATCTGTCTTAGATTTTAGAAAAGATCATGATGAGCAGTTCTTTAAATATGGTAGTAAATTTAAAGACTATCAAAGTGAAATGCTCTCACAAACAAGAGAAGCAGTTGGTAGTTTTTTTACTTGTGAGCCCAATCAAATAGCTTTGGTTCAAAATTTCTCTCTAGGTTTTAATACCTTTTTAGAAGGGTTGCCAAACAAGAGTTTGTTTTTGCTTTTAAAAGGTGATTATCCTTCAATAAATTGGCCTATTGAAACTAGAGATTTCAAAAGAAACTATATTTCTATTTCAGCAAATTTAGAACAAGATTTAATAGCCGAATTTAAGCGCCAACAACCAGACGTGTTTGCATTTAGTATTGTGCAATATATTTCTGGTATAAAAATAGACTTACAAGTTATAAATACTTTAAAAGCGCAATATCCTGAAACTTTATTTGTAGCAGATGGTACTCAATACTGCGGTACTGAGTCTTTTAATTTTAAAGATTCTGGAATTGATGTTTTGGGCGCCAGTGCATACAAATGGCTTAATGCGGGTTATGGTAACGGATTTTTATTATTTAAAGATGAGGTGCCTAATAAGGTCTTTCCTAAAACTATTGGTTTTAACTCTAGCTTTGGTAAATACAAACAACAGGATAATAGTTTTTTAGGAAGGTTTGAACCTGGTCATCAAGATACCTTAAACTTTGGAAGCTTAAAAGTTGCATTAACTGTTAGTAATCAAATTGGTGTAGAGAATATAGAACGTTCAATAAAAGTTTTGTCTACATCTGCTAAACATCAATTTGAAAAGCATCATTTATTAGATGAAGCTGTGTTAAAACGAAATGCGCATTCTTCAATCTTTAATATTAAAGGTGATGATAAACTATACAATACGCTAATCAAAAATGAGATACTATGTTCACAAAGAGGTAATGGTATACGTGTTAGTTTTAATTACTTTAATACTGAAGAAGATTTAGAAAAATTAATGAGTGTTATAACAGCTACTCTGTAATACTTACACCTTTCCAAAAGGCTACATAATCTTTAATATCTGAAGCTTTTTCTTTTGGGTTAGGATAATACCAGGCAGCATTTTTATTGATGTCCTCATTTACTTTAATAGTGTAATAAGATGCTTCTCCTTTCCAAGGACATACTGTTGTAGTTTCTGATGGTTTTAAGAAAGCACTATTTACTGAGCTTGGAGGAAAATAATGGTTATTCTCTATAATAATTGTAGAGTTACTTTCAGCAATTACTGTGTTATTCCAAATAGCTTTCATAATCTAAATGTTGGGATTAGTTTTCAATAGAGAAAAGCATAAGCTCTTCATTTTCATATGGTAAGGTAATCATACTCTCAAAATTTAGACCTAGTTTTATTAATAAATTTTGAGATGGCATATTATGCTTGGAGGTTATAGCAATAACTCGGTTTAATTTATAGTCCTTAAATGCTGTTTGTAATAACGCACTAGCACTTTCGTAACCATAACCTTGCCCTTCAAAACCCGGTAAAAAAGCAAATCCAATATCTATACCTTCTAAACCATCACGATCATAAAGACCACAAGCACCAATTTTCTTACCATCGGCTTTTCGTATAACTACATTGTTAGTAAATCCTAACCGCTCAAATTGTGGTAGCATTCGTTCTTTTATGTATGCTTCTGCTTCTGCAATAGACTTTACATTTCTGTCTCCAATAAATTTTAACCATTTAGGAGAATTTAAGAGTTCTAAAATAAATGCTGCATCTTCAACAGTTGTAGGCTTTAATACAAGACGTTCTGTAGCTATTGAAGACATATACTAAGATTTAGTTGGCGTTAAAAATATAGTTTTTATAATACTTGTTTTCATCTGTAAAGTTAGTGACAACTTTAAGTCCAGATTCTTCAGCTAACCACTCTACAACAGCATCTGTATACTTCTGAGATATTTCTGTATGTATACTTTCCCAAGCATTAAAATTTACAGTAAGATCTAAAGCTTTTATATAAACAGTTTGGGCTTCCTTGCTTACCAGGTAACTTTTTGCAGATCCGCTTTCAGGATCATATACTTCCCAATGTAAGAAGTTGTCCACATTAAAATTAGCTTCTAGTTCATTATTAATTCTATGAAGTATGTTTTTATTAAATGCCTCTGTAATTCCAGCTTTGTCATTATAGGCATCTAAAATTGTTTGAGGATGTTTTTTTTGATCAAAGCCCATAAAAAGCATATCGTCACCACTCATAACATCTTTTACTTTCGTTAAAAAGTTGATAGCTTGTTCATGAAGTAAATTACCAATGTTGGAGCCTAGAAAAAGGATAATTTTTTTTCTTTTATTGTATTCTGAAATCTTTTCTAAAACTTCAAAGTAAGTACCTTGTTGAGTTTTTACTGAAACCTTTGGAAATTCCTTTGTTAAGCTTTCTTCAAGTTGATCTAAAGCATTTTGGCTTATATCAATTGGCAGATAATCAAAATTTACATTTTGGTCTGATAAATATTTTAAAAGCAATTTAGTTTTCTTGCCATCTCCTGCACCAAGTTCAATTAAATCAAATCCTTCTGGGCTATTAAATTGATTGGCAATAGCAGCAGTGTGAGTGTCTAAAATATTATACTCACAATCTGTGAGATAATATTCTGGCATTGCCATGATATCTTGAAAAAGTTTATCTCCTTTTTTGTCATAAAACCATTTAGAAGATAGGTACTTAGGAAACGCAACTAAACCTTCATTAACTTCTTTCTCAAATGTAGAGTTGAAGGTTTTTGTATTAGAGTTTGTCATATGTTATGTTGTGGTCTGTAAAAAGAAAGAGTAGTCGTGTTTATTTAGCTAACCTTAATCCTGTATACTGCCATCTTAAATTTGGATGAAAAAAATTACGGTATGTTGGTCGTGTATGTTTAGATGAAGTAGCAACAGAACCACCTCTTAACACCTTTTGGCTAACCATAAATTTACCATTATACTCGCCTAAAGCACCATCTGCTTTTTTATAGTTTGGGTATGGTAAATAAGCACTTTCTGTCCATTCCCAACGCTGTCCCCAATTAAATAAATGTTGAGAGACTTCCCACTCAAACTCTGTTGGTAGTCTTAAGCCTTTAAATTGAGCAAACGCGAATGCCTCATAATAAGAAATATGTGTAAGTGGTGCATTAGGATCTATCTCCTTTAAGCCTTGTAGAGTATAATGTTGCCAAATATTATTATCAAAATGCCAATATTGTGGTGCTGAAATATTTTCTGTGCTAAGCCAATCCCAAGCTTCTGCGTGCCATAATAATGCATTTTTATAACCATCTGCTTCCATAAACTCCATAAACTCACCATTGGTAACTAATGTATTGGAAATCTGAAAGGCGTTAATAAATACTTGGTGTCTGCCCAATTCATTATCATAGCAAAAATCTTTAGAGTTGTGACCTATGTCATATAACCCTTCATTTACAGAAAGCCATTCTCTATTGTGATTTTCTGCTGTATGCTCTGTAAATGTATCATTGTATTTAGGCAATAAGGGGTTATTACCTAAAATGTATTTTATATCTGTAATTAATAATTCCTGATGTTGCTTTTCGTGATGTATACCAATTTCAACAAGTTCAATTAATTCTTCGGAGTCATTGTCTTGTAATAGAAGCTCCATTTGTTTGGTGATATAATGTCTGTATTTATAAATATCATTTACAGTTGGCCTTGAGAGGTTACCTCGATTTGTTCTTACAACACGTTTACCAAAACTTTCGTAATAGCTATTAAAAACAAAACCATAACTATCGTTAAAGCATTCGTAGTTATCTTTAAAAGATTTTAAAATAAACTCTTCAAAAAACCACGTGCTATGACCTAGATGCCACTTTGGTGGAGATACATCTACAATGGGTTGCACCACATAATCTTCAATTTCAAGTGGCTTGCAAATGGTTTCTGTTGTATGTCTAGTTTCTAGGAAGAAATCTAGGATTGTATTTGTAGCTATCATAAAAAAAAGAGTGCAAGCTTTAGGCTTACACTCAAATTTACTAAATATTTTTCAAGACAGTTTTAAACAAAAACTAAAAATTAAAAGGAACTTTGTATTGAATAGCTCTTGGTTTTCCGCCTAACATTCCAGGTTTCATTTCAGGAATTTGCAATATATTACGCTTTGCTTCTTCTTGTAAATAAGGTTTTCCGCCAGTAACTTCTTTAATTTCAGGTTTCCCTTCTTCATTAATTATAAAAGTTACAATTACTTTAGTGCCTTTATCCTCTGCTTTATATTCTTTTGGAAATTTAAAGTTTTTACCAATGTGTTGTGCTAGCTTTTGATTAAAGCAATTTTTCTTTTTTAACTCGCTTCCAGTACAACCTGGCCAAGTTGGTGGGATTTCTCTCATAGAAACTGTATTTCCAGATACACTAACACCATCTTGGGCAAAGCTCATGCCGCTAATTAAAAATACAACTAGTAATAGTAGGTTTTTCATAGTAAAGTTTTAAATGGCAACAGCACCTTTAATGTGCGGATGCGGATTATAGTTTATTAACGTAAAGTCATCAAATTTAAAGCCAAAGATATCTTTTACGTCTTTATTAATTTGCATTTTTGGTAATGGTCTGCATTCTCTAGAGAGTTGCAGCTCAACTTGTTCAAAATGATTGTTATAAATATGGGCATCACCAAAAGTATGTATAAAATCTCCAGCTTCATAACCACATACTTGAGCTATCATCATAGTAAGTAGGGCATAAGAGGCTATATTAAAAGGCACACCCAAAAATATATCTGCACTACGTTGGTATAATTGACAAGACAGCTTTCCCTCTGCAACATAAAACTGAAAGAAAGCATGACAAGGTGGTAATGCAGCTTTTCCTTTAGCTACATTTTCACTAAAACTTTCAGAAGTATTTGGCATCACACTAGGATTCCAAGCAGAAACTAACATGCGTCTGCTGTTAGGGTTATTTTTTAATGTATCTATTATATCCTTAATCTGGTCTATTTCTTCAGAGTTCCAATTACGCCATTGGTGGCCATACACTGGTCCTAAATCGCCATTTTCATCTGCCCACTCATTCCAGATACGTACGCCGTTATCCTGCAGATACTTAATATTGGTATCTCCATTTAAAAACCATAATAGCTCATATATAATAGATTTTAAGTGAAGTTTCTTAGTAGTAACCATAGGGAAACCTTCACTCAAATTAAATCTCATTTGATAACCAAAAACACTCTTGGTACCAGTACCAGTACGATCTCCTTTTTGTACGCCTGCTTTTAATACATGGCGCATTAAATCATGGTATTGCTTCATTTTAAAGTCTAAGTTTTAGTTATGAGGCTAAAGTATTAAATTAAATTTCAAGGTCTTAATTAGAGTCCTAAAAAATATTATTTACTTATTAACCAATATATTTTAGGAATACCTTAACATTGTTTAGGAAAATATTATAATTTTGTAGAATTGTAATTAATGCTATGAAAACAATACAATATCCATTCGGGAATTTTCATTTATATGAAACTTACTGTCATCTCGATTTAGTTGAGAATAAATTTCTTTCGTTAGAAGAGTGCAAAATCGTTATGAACGATATTAATGACTTTTATAAGAAGAACCCTCACGTAGTTATTTCAGACAGAAAGTTTGCATCTTCAATTGATATAGATGCATACAAGTATGTAAACCATAAACGTATGGTAGGAATAGCTATTGTGACTAGTAAAGAAAATGCTAGTGAAGACTTAATTAAAGAACAAGAAATGTATAAAGGCTCTTTTGCATTCTTTAAAAGTTTAGAAGAAGCAAAAGATTGGGCGGCATCTTTTGTGGCCTATGCAGTTAAATAATAGCTATGTTTAAGAAGATAGATTACGGCTTCGCAACACTTGAGCTTACAGAGCATTACTCTTTTGTAAACTTAAAAGAAAACTGTAATATGACGCTTGAGCAGTCTAAAGACGTGCTTAATCATTTTGGTAAACGTAAATATGTAATTATTGTAGACCGAAAAGAGGAAACAACTATAGATTTAAAATCCTATAAACTTGCTAATCCTAAGCAGGTAATTGGTATAGCCATAGTTTCTAAAGCAGAGAAAATATTTGATCAGCTAATTAAAGAACAGCGTCTTTTTAAAAACTCCTTTGCGTTTTTTAAAACGGTAGACGAAGCTAAAGATTGGGCTGAAAGTTTTGTTGAGCGTTATGGTTAACCTATAATCATTCCTGCTATTGTTGCAGAAAGTAAAGATGCTAGTGTACCGCCAATAAGTGCCTTCATTCCAAATCGCGACAAGGTTTTTCGTTGTCCAGGCGCTAGTGATCCTATACCACCAATCTGTATACCTATTGAAGCAAAATTTGCAAAACCACACAACATATACGTTGCCATGATTACAGACTTTTCGTAGTTGAGACTTAATGCATTTGCAGAATTCTTAAGATCTGCTAATTGTATATACCCAACAAACTCACTTGCAACTAACTTGATACCTAGCAATTGTCCCATTAGAGCAATATCATCTGTTGCTACTCCAATTAACCACATAAGTGGTGCAAATGTATAACCTAGAATAAATTCTAAAGACAATGCATTATAGGTTGTATTGTTTGCAATGACTTCATTTAAGGAAGTAAAGTGCCAGTCTATATTTAAAAATGCAATTGTAAACCCATCAAAACCTGCTGCATATCCAAGAATACCATTTACCATTGCTATAAGAGCTATAAATACTAATAGCATTGCTCCAACATTTGCTGCAAGCTTTAAGCCTTCTGTAGTACCATTTGCTATGGCATCTAAAATATTAGATCCAATCTTGTCTGAGGAAACTTCTACATCTTTGTTTACTTTTTCCTGTTGTGGAAAAAGTATTTTAGAAATAATAATTGCACCAGGTGCAGCCATCACAGATGCAGCGAGAAGGTGTTTGGCAAACTCTAAACGTAATGCAGGATCATCTCCACCCAAAAACCCGATGTAAGCCGCCAATACGCCACCAGCTACTGTAGCCATACCGCCAACCATGACTAATAAAATTTCAGACTTGGTCATGCGCTCTAAATAAGCCTTGATCATTAAAGGTGCTTCAGTTTGACCTAAGAATATATTACCAGCAACACTTAGGCTCTCAGCTCCAGATATACCTAATAATTTTGTTAAGGCCCAAGCCATGCCTTTTACTACTATTTGTATAACACCTAAATAAAATAGGATAGAGGTTAGCGCTGAAAAGAAAATAATTGTTGGAAGTACTTGAAACAAAAAGATGAAGCCAAAGCTATCTACATCCATCATTCCTCCTAAAAGGAACTCACTACCAGCAGCAGTAAAATCTAAAATCTTCACAAATATCTTACCTACAAATTCAAAAATACTTTGAACAAAAGATATTTTTAAAACTCCAATTGCAAGAAGAAGTTGTGCGCCTAATCCTACACCAATAGTTTTCCAATTAATAGCTTTTCTATTGCTGCTAAATATAAAAGCAATAATAAGTAGGGATAGCATACCTATAGCGCCACGCCAAAAGCTATTAAATGTAAAGCCTCCATTAGGTATTAATTCTTTAGAGGTATTAACCGGTAAAACTTCTGTTACATTTTGAGAGGTCGCTTTAAAGTTATAGGTATTCTCATTTTCCTTAAAAGATAATTCAGAGTCACTTTCGTAAGTTATTCTAAATCTTCTAATTGTATCTTTTGGTTGAGAGTAAAAGAAAACTAACAAATCGTTTTGGAGCATATAATCTCCACTTGCTTCTATATTATTAGCCTCAAGGCTGTAGTTAAAACGACCTTCTTTTATTGTTAGGATGTCGTTTTCGCTGTTTATTTGAAATAGCTCTTCTCCTTGTGCATTGGTAACACTTGTAAACTCCCAAGTGTTTTGTATTTGTGCAGATGTAAGATTAGAAAAGGCCAGACATAAGCAAATAATGCTTAAAGAGATGTAGTGTTTCAACATAAATTTAATTTCGTTTAGAAATCTCGTCCCTTAATAGCGCAGCCTGTTCATAGTCTTCTTTGCTAACAGCTTGGTCGAGCATCTTGTTTAATTCCTTGAGAGATAAATTTGAATAATCTGAAGAGCTGCTCGATGATAAAGGTTCATCTGGCATTACACTGTCTAAAATAGTGTCTGCTTCTTCACGTTGTTCTTTTGCAGATTTTGGTTCTGCATTCAGGTAAATACCTGCTTTGTCTAATATATTCTGATATGTAAAAATAGGTGCATCAAACCTAAGTGCTAATGCAATGGCATCACTTGTGCGGGCATCAATTGTTTCCTCTACACCTTGGCGTTCAGAAATTAGGCTAGAGTAAAATACGCCATCAACTAATTTATGAATGATAACTTGTTTAATATTAATCTCAAAACGTTCAGAAAAATTCTTAAACAAATCGTGTGTAAGTGGTCTTGGTGGTTTAATATCCTTTTCTAAAGCTATGGCTATAGATTGTGCTTCAAAAGCACCAATAACTATTGGTAGCTGTTTGTTGCCTTCCTGCTCGTTTAAAATAAGTGCATAAGCACCATTCTGTGTTTGGCTATAGGAAATACCCTTAATGTCCAAGCGGACTAAACTCATGTGATTTCAATTAAAAAGACTGTTTAAAGATAGGCTATACCTAAGTTTAAACAGCCTTAATTTGTGGCACAATTTATAAAAATTATGCGTTAAAGACTTATATTATCTTTATTTTATTGGTTTGCTTTAAATGTTTTAAGCTTCTCAATTAATTTTGGTACAACTTCAAAAGCATCTCCAACAACACCGTAGTCTGCAGCTTTAAAGAATGGTGCCTCAGGATCGTTGTTAATTACTACTTTAGTTTTAGAGGCATTTATACCTGCTAAATGTTGTATTGCTCCAGAGATTCCTATTGCGATATATAGGTTAGATGCAACTGGCTTTCCAGTTTGTCCTACGTGTTCACTATGTGGTCTCCATCCCATATCCGAAACTGGCTTAGAGCATGCTGTTGCAGCACCTAAAACGTCTGCAAGCTCTTCAATCATACCCCAATTTTCTGGGCCTTTAAGTCCTCTACCTCCAGAAACAACTACTTCTGCATCTGCAATTGTTACTTTGTCTGTAGCTTTATCTACACTTTCTACATTAACTGTAAAATCTTCTGAGCCTAATTCTGGAATAAAATCTTCATTTGTTCCGCTAGCTTCTGTTTCATGTAAACCATAAGCATTTTTAGAAACACCGATTATGGCTCTGTCTGTAGTAATTTCTGTAATATTAAACGCTTTGTTTGTAAAAGCAGTTCGCTTAACTGTTACAGGAGATGTGTTTTCTGGAAGAGCAACAACGTTTGATGCGTATCCAGCTTCTAGATCTACAGCCAATAATGGTGCTAAATATTTTGCATTAGCGCTTTGGCTTACAATAATGACTTTAGCATCTTCTTTCTTAGCTGCTTGAGCTAATGCATCTGCATAAGCTTCTGCATTAAATTTTTCTAGCTTGTCATTTTTTACATTTAATACTTTATCTACACCATAAGTTGCAAGTGTAGAAGTATCTTCGGCATTAAATGCTACGGCTGTAACAGATACGCCTAACATTTTAGCAACTCCTTTAGCGTAAGAAGCTACTTCTAAAGCGGTCTTTTTAAATTGACCTTGTTCTGATTCTGTATATACTAAAACTGACATGTTTTTATTTTATAAGTTAAAATGAATAATGATAAAATTGTAAACTACAATTATATCACCTTAGCTTCATTATGTAATAAGTCTACAAGTTGGTCTAAGTTGTTTGCTTCAACAAGTTTAACAGCACCTTTAGGGGCAGGCTTTTCAAACTTTACGGCTTGAGTTTCTTTAGACGCTCCAGTAGGTTCAACTACATTTAATGGTTTTTTACGAGCCATCATAATACCTCTCATATTAGGAATACGTAAATCACTTTCTTCAACTAAACCTTTCTGGCCACCAACTACTAAAGGTAATTTAGCAGAAAGTGTTTCTTTACCACCATCTATCTCTCTTGTAGCAGTTGCAGTTTCGCCATCTATTTCTAAACCAGTACAGGTATTTACAAAGTTAGCATCTAATAATTTTGCTAACATTCCTGGTACCATTCCACCATTATAGTCAATAGACTCACGTCCAGCAATAATAAGGTTGTAGTCGCCATCTTTAGCTACTGCAGCTATTTCTTTTGCTACTTGGTAACCATCTAAAGCAGGTGTGTTAACACGTATAGCTGTATCTGCTCCAATAGCTAATGCTTTTCTTAACGTAGGTTCTGTTTCTGGGCCGCCAACATTAATAATATCTACACTGGCACCTTGTTTTTCTTTAAACCACATAGCACGAGTTAAACCAAATTCGTCATTAGGGTTTATTACAAATTGTACACCATTGGTATCAAACTTTGTGTCGCCATCTGTGAAATTGATTTTAGACGTTGTGTCTGGCACGTGGCTTATACATACTAGAATTTTCATATATAATAGACTGTTTTTTAAACTAATTTTATTGTGATGCGAATATACTAAATTGAAATGAAAAATGCTATGCGCGCATAATAAAATATTCTATTTTATAATACATCGATATTCATTGTTATTGCTATTTTTGTTGACCTTAAAATGCATGATAGTTTTACTATCTCAATTTGACATTTATATAATATGAGAGAAATACAATTTAGAGAAGCCGTTTGCGAAGCAATGAGCGAAGAAATGCGTGCAGATGAAAGCGTCTTTTTAATGGGTGAAGAAGTAGCAGAGTACAATGGTGCTTACAAAGCCTCTAAAGGCATGTTAGATGAGTTTGGCGCTAAGCGCGTTATAGACACACCAATTTCTGAACTTGGTTTTGCTGGTATAGCAGTAGGATCTGCAATGAATGGTAATAGGCCAATTGTAGAGTTTATGACCTTTAATTTCTCTTTGGTTGGTATAGATCAAATAATAAACAACGCTGCTAAGATGCGACAAATGTCTGGCGGTCAATTTAATATTCCTATTGTATTTAGAGGTCCTACAGCTTCTGCTGGGCAATTGGGCGCTACACACTCACAAGCTTTTGAAAGCTGGTACGCTAATTGTCCTGGATTAAAAGTAGTAGTGCCATCTAATCCTTATGATGCAAAGGGACTACTTAAGGCATCTATAAGAGATGATGATCCAGTTATCTTTATGGAAAGCGAGCAAATGTATGGTGATAAAGGTGAGGTTCCAGAAGAGGAATACACTATCGAGTTAGGGAAAGCAGATATTAAGCGTGAAGGAGAGCATGTAACTATTGTTTCTTTTGGTAAGATTATAAAGCAGGCTTATGAAGCAGCAGAGGTTTTAGCTAAAGAAGATATTTCTTGTGAGATTATAGATTTAAGAACGGTTCGTCCTTTAGATTTTGATGCCATATACAAGTCTGTTAAAAAAACTAACAGATTAGTTATTCTAGAAGAAGCTTGGCCATTTGGTAATATTTCTTCTGAAATTGCATACAGAGTGCAAGAAGAAATTTTTGATTTCCTTGATGCACCAATCATAAAAATAAATACAGCAGATACACCAGCACCATACTCACCAGTTCTTTTAAAAGAATGGTTGCCAAATAGTGACGATGTTGTTGCGGCTGTTAAAAAAGTGATGTACAAGTAATTCAAGATTTTAAATCTTGGCGTTCTGTTTAGGGATAAAGCACAGGTTGTTTTTTACTGTATGTAAATAAAGAATTTTATAAAGGTGAAAGGTTTTTAATATTTAAAGACCAAGTAACCTTCTAAAAGTAATGATGAGATACAGTTTATTTTTTTGTTTTAGTTTATTTACACTGTCTGTGTTAGCTCAAACTAAAGCTAGTGGTGAGGTTTTTGACTCTAACGGAGAACCTGTCCCTTTTGCTAATGTAATTTTAGAAGGTTCAACTGTTGGTACAATTACCAATGAAGAAGGTCGCTTTTATGTAGAGTCTGATAATAATTACGACGCATTAACAGTTAGTTTTGTGGGGTTTGAAACTCAGCGATTTGTTCTTGAAAAACGCAGTAATTACAACTTGAAAATAACACTTAAAGAAGAAGAAAACTCTTTGAGTGAAGTTATTATTTATCAAGGTAAAACTTCTAAAAAGAATAATCCTGCAATAGATATTCTCAAGAAAATTTGGGAAAACAGAAGAGAAAATGGTGTAAAGAAATTTAAACAATACCAATACGATAAGTACGAAAAGCTAGAATTTGATTTAAATACAATTGATAGCACGCTTATTGAAAGTAGAATTTTTAATGGTATGGAGTTTATCTTTGAAGAAACAGACACCAATAACATTACAGGAAAAACTTACCTTCCAATTTTCATAAATGAAGAGTCCTCTAAGATTTTTGGAGATAACACTCTAAACGAAGAAAAAAAGGACCTTCTTGGAAATAAGAATTCAGGGTTTAGTAACAATCAAAACCTTATTGCATTTATAAAAGACCTGTATGCAGATTATGATGTTTACGATAACTACATAAAATTTTTCGATAAAAGTTTTACTAGTCCATTATCTAAAACAGGTGTAGGTGTGTATAATTATGTGCTCTCAGATAGTGCTTATATAGACAATAAGTGGTGTTATAATATTGTGTATTATCCAAGACGTAAAAATGAACTCACGTTTAAAGGAGATTTTTGGGTAAATGATTCTACTTGGGCTATAAAAGATATTAACTTAAGAGTATCTAAAAGTGCAAATATCAATTGGGTAAAAGAAGTTTATATTGAACAAGAGTTTGATGTTTTAAACGATTCAACATTCCTTATAACAAGAGACTACTTTATGTCAGACTTTTCTTTTAGAAAGAAAGAAGAGGCTAGAGGTATTTATGGTAAACGAACAACCTTATATGATAATTATAAGTTCGATATAAAGAAACCAAAAGACTTTTATGATAATGAGGTAGACCCTTTTAATGAAGCTATTTACAATAGGGATGATGCCTTTTGGCATAACAAGCGTCAAGAAGCACTTAATAAAGATGAAAAGGGTGTATATAAAATGTTAGATACCTTAAAAACTGTAAAAGCATTTAAAAGACTTTATGATATAGGAACTATACTAGCAACAGGATATATAGATTATGATGGTTGGGATTATGGTCCTGTATTTTCAACATTTGGATATAACACTGTTGAAGGCTTACGGGTACGTTTTGGCGGTAGAACTTATGGAACACTTAATGACCTTTGGCGTTTTCAAGGTTACGGTGCTTATGGCTTTAAGGACAACCAATTTAAATATGGTGTTTCTGGAAAAGTACTTTTAGATAGAAAATCTAGGCTTATCCTATCTGCTGGTAATAGGCGAGATATAGAGCAATTAGGTGCTAGCTTGACCAACAGTACAGATGTGCTAGGGAGAAGTTTGGCATCATCATCTTTAATTACAGTTGGTAGTAATGATAGGTTAAGTTCTATTAATCTTACCAATGTTGCCATAGAGTTTGAACCAAAAAAGAATTTTAGCTTCAGGACAGATTTTACATATAAAACTTTAAAATCTGCATCACCTACGTTTAGTTTGGATTACTTTATAGATGAAGCAAGAACACAGATAGCCTCAGAATTACAACAAGCAGAGATTTCTACAAAGCTATCTTATACGCCAGGAAGAAAAACTACAGGTTACGGAGTGGAGCGCACGCTTATTAATGAAGGTGAATATGCTAATGTATTTTTAAATTATACATTGGGTGTTAAAAATTTAATTGATAGCGATTTTGATTACCAAAAAGTACAACTGTTTTACAGGCAACCTTGGAAAATAGGTGGAATAGGAAGAATGACAACTACGCTAGAAGCTGGTAAAACTTATGGAGAAGTGCCATTGGCACTGTTAAGTGTTGTACCTGGTAACCAAACGTTATTCTCTATATTTAATTCTTTTCCTTTATTAAACTTTTATGAGTTTGTAACAGACACCTATACCTCATTTCATTTAGAACATAATTTTAATGGAAGGTTCTTTTCTAGAATTCCATTGATTAGAGATTTAAACTTGAGAGAGATTGTAGGAGTCAGAGGTGTATACGGAACACTATCTGATGAAAATAGAGCATTAGATGCTTCAGGTATATTTTTACAAGCACCAGACCTAGAACCTTACTATGAATACAGTTTCGGAGTAGGCAATATTTTTAGAATATTTAGGTTAGATTTTCATTTTAGAGGGAACTATTTTAATAATACAGATGCCAGAAGTTTTGGTGTTACAGGAGCCTTTGGGTTTAGTTTTTAAAATTTTATTTACAAAAAAATATACAATAAATTAGTATGTATTTTCAAGTTTAAGTAACATTAAGCAATGCTGGTAGGTTCTTTAAAGTGAGGTTTAACTGAGGTTTAAAAATACAGATATAATCTCTTAGTATAAAAAAAAAGCCAGCTATTTAGCTGGCTTTCATTAGTATTGAGCTTGGTAAATTAATTACTCTACAATTAATCGTTTAGTAGTAGTCTTACCATTATCAGTTTTAATTTGCACTAAGTAAGCACCTGTTGCTAAGTTAGAAACATTAACCGTATTGTTAGCTTGAGATAGTGTTGTTTTTAAAACAGATCTTCCTAACATATCAAATAATTTCACATCTAAATTTTTAGAATTAGAGAAACTAAAGTTTACAGTTGTATTAGAAGGATTAGGGTACATAATGATATCATTAGTTAATGTTACATCATTTGTTGTCAACACTTCGTCAATGCCACAATATTCAATAGCCCAATAATCAAGTGTACCATCATCCCCAATAAATGAATCTGAAATAGTTAATGTCCAGGTTCCTTGAGTACTTTCATTATTAAAAGCAGAAAGGGCATCTTGTGGTCTTACAGTACCATTTACTGTTGGTGTTCCAGAACATGAATTTACATTACCAGCATCATCAAATGTTGCTAAAATATCATCTTCTTCTCCACAAGCACCACTAATTAATACTACTGTTGTACCTGAAGGGCTTTCGAGTTCTAAAGTAAGGTCTGAAACATATGTGTGCTTTAAATCTATTAAAACATTAATATCAGAGATAGGTAAATCATCATCTATTGTTATAGAACTTGTTACTGAAACTATTGAGCTTGTTAGTGTTGCAGATGTATTTTCTTCACTATTACATGTTGAAACACCAGTTGTAAATTGATTTGAGTTTGTAAACTCAGCTTCACCGCAATCATTAAATGGTTTTACTCTCCAATAATAGTTAGTTGATTCATTTAAGACTATAGAAGAATTGTACATTGTTGTTTCAACTGTAGCTGTTTCAATAATATTTGTAAAAGTTTCGTTTGTAGAAACTTCAATAGTATAAGATTCTGAAGCACCTGTTGAATCTTCAGACCACATATATTGTGGAGAAGTACTTTGGTTCTCGCTGTTATTTGCAGGAGCACTTAAGCTTGGTGTGTCAAAGTTTGTACCTATAAGTGAAATTGTAGCATCTTGAGTTTTAGATAAGCTACCAGAATCACCTTGATATGTAATTACATAATCTCCAGAAGAAGCATTCTCAAAACCACTTATTGTCATTGTTACAGTTTCTGTAGTCGTACTAGAAGTCTCTGGTGAAAATGTAGCAGAAGCTCCTGTAGGTAATCCTGTTGCAGAGTATGTTACAGTTTCTGTAAACGATGATGAAGGTGTGTAAGTAAATGTAAGAGTTTCTGAACCAGCATTAGAACAAGCGTCTTTTTCTACCTCATTTGCAGTTAAAAAGAATGTAGCTTCAACAGCTTCTTCAATAGTAATAGCACTATCATTAACATCTAAAAACACATTATCTGCTGCCTTTACCATAAGTCTTCCAGTAGTAGTTAAAGTTGGCGGCACAGTAATGTCTTCATCACCATCATTTAGGGTGTTTAAAGCTAAAACAACAGTATCAGAAAAATCACCTGCTGCAGAAAACAGGATGTTTACAATTTGACAATTTACTGATGTGCCATCTGTTCCTGCAACATTCCATGAGATGGTTTCTGTTTCTCCTTGTATCCAAGTTGTTGCATTGTTTTGAGAAGAAACTTCAAAAGGACCAGCTAAAATATCAGTAGATAAGGTCATCAAATCATCTGCCGTTTGCCCTGCATACATGACATTATCTCTTACAGTTAATGCAAATTCAAAATCTCTTTGGTTGCTAGGGATTACTTCCCAAGTAGGAGTAAGGTTGTTGTCTAAAATATCACTTAATTGAGGAAAAAACCTAAAAGGTTCTACAGTACCTCTTCTAGATCTAAACATAGGTCCAGCTGTAGCTAAAGCTATAGGAAGTAATGGTGATTGCATGTCTTCATTGTCATTTTGTTCCCAAGTGTAAGTTAATATATCATCTGAATCTGGATCTTCACCAACACCGGTAAGTTGAAATGCAGTGTTAATAGGAATTGTATAATCTGCGCCAGCATCTGCTGTTGGTGCATTGTTAATTGTAGATGTTTCTATTATATCAGGACAAAATGAGCTTACCCCAGATTGTATATTAGCACTTATATCTCTTATGTTTACGTAGTTAAAATAATCATCAGATTGATCTTGAACATTTTGACCAAGGCAAATCCCAGCATACCCCATTATTGTAGAGCCACTTCCTGGTTCTACTTCAGTATTATTACCAGATTTTAAACACGTTAGTGTTCCATTGTTGGTGTGGTATCCTCCAATTTGGTGTCCCATTTCATGTGCTACGTAATCAATATAAAAAGGATCGCCTGTTGGGTTTGGAAGACCTGTATAACCACTACCTTTATTTCCTGAATTACAAACACACCCTATACATCCAGCATTACCACCACCAGAAGTATTAAAATTATGACCTATATCATAATTCTCGTCACCAATTACCATATCTATTACCTCTTGAGTTTTGTCATTATACTCACCATCCCATGGATCTGTCTCTGGATCTAAATAAATGATTAGGTCTGTATTTGGTATCAACTCAAATGTAATTCCCATTTCTTTTTCATAAACACTATTTACTCGGCTCATAGCAACCACCATTTCGGATAGTACATTAGCTTTCTGTGTAGCTTCATCACCAGTGCCTGCAAAAAGTTGAGCATATTCTCCAGTACAAGATAATGCTAGCTCAAACACTCTAATTTTAGTGTCGTTTGTAGCTCTTAACGTGTTAGAAGGGAAAGAACCTCTATCTACTTCTACAAAAGAATTGTCTGTCTCACAAGAAAATTCTCCTACAGACAAGTTTACCAAATGGTCTCTTTTATAAACCATATAGACAGACTTGTCTTTTGTATAAGGGTCAATGTAAACTGTAGATTGTCCAGGTCTTGAAATACTAGCATGTAAACCGCTATTAGTAACACTAAAACGCATATAGTTACCAGGATTGTCTAAAGACTGAGCAACATAACTTCTTATGTTTGGATATTTAGCTTGTAGCTCTGGATGTAATGTTTGAGTATCTAAAACTCCAAATCTTTCAAAATTTCCTCCAGTTGTAGGAACACTAATAATATGATTAGATTTTCCGAAAAACTCACCTCGTTTAGGCGCGTTATATAATTTGCTTTTTAAGTTTTCAATATCTAAATTGAAAAGCTCAAAAGTTGTTGGCATATGATCATTTCTAAAGCCAACTTCTTGTTGTGTAATTTGTCTAGTCGATCTAGACCAATCGTTCCCGTTTTGAGCGTGCAATCCTGACAAGAATAAGCAGGCTAACACAGAGAAAAGTAAGGTAGTTTTCAAGTTCATAATACTATTGATTTTTTAATAACTATCAATGATATTAATTATCTGATTAACATAATAATAATTTAATATTATTTAATATAATACAACTAAACTTACTGATGAAAGGTAAAATACTTCGTTGAGAGATTGATTTTTTGAGGAATCAAATTTTAAAGACGAGCTTCATTCTTTCCATACTCATTCTTATAAATTTTCACAATTAACAAGAAAAGAGAGATTAATAATGGTCCAAAAATTAAACCAATAAATCCGAAAAGTGGTACACCTACAACTACTCCAAATAATGTAATTAATGGGTGTACATTAGAAAGCTTTTGTAACATATATAAACGTATAAAATTATCTGTAGCACCCACGACTACCATACCGTAAATAAATATAGCTATAGCTTGCCAATGCATACCTTGTGCATAAAGTAAAATTGTGACAGGTATGATACCAATTGCTGTACCAATAAAAGGAATCATAGATCCTATGGTAGTTATAACAAACCAAAAGAAAGGATCTGGTACACCAAATATTAAAAACCCAATAAGAGCTATAATACCTTGGCAAATTGCAACTAATGGAATACCAATTGCATTTGCTCTTACCAAATCACTACTTTCCTTACCAATAAGAATTAAATTATCGTGACCAATTGGTATATATTCATCTAAAGCTTCTCTTAGTTGGCTACGGTTGGTAAGCATATAATACAACATAAAATATAATATACCTATTGCAATAAAAGCATCAAAAGTACCTCCAGCTAAATTCTTTAGATTATCTCCAACCCAACTTGCTATTTTTCCAGTATCTATTTGTGAGCTTAGGTCATAACCAACGCTTAACTCCCATTTGTCAACTTGTGTTTTTACAGCTTCAATAACACGTTCAGAGTTATCTACAGCTTTACCAATCTTTGAGGTTAGCATAATGATAATTAAACTAATTGGGACTAAGATCCCTACAAATGAACCAAGCATTAATAAACCGCTTGCTAGGTTTTCGTTCCAACCTTTACGCAATAATATTACCATCCATTTTCTTAGAAGAACATAAAATGTAATAGCACCTAAAACACCACCCAGATAAGGGATAATTTCTCTAAAAATTAAAATAAGTAAAAACAGGATAATAATTATGACAAATAGTTGTCTTACAAGTGTTGGAGAAAGTTTTTTCATGGGTTGTTAGGATGCAAAAAGTTGAGACATATCTTTAAAGGCTTTAAATTCTAATGCATTGCCACAAGGATCATAAAAAAACATAGTCGCCTGTTCACCAGTTTTTCCTTCAAACCTAATATAGGGCTCAATTACAAAATCAATATGTTTACTCTTTAGGTCTTTTGAAAATTTTTGAAATACAGCCCAATGTAACACAACGCCAAAATGGGGTATAGGTACATCCTTACCATCAACAGGATTAGTATTGCTTGATTCAGATTTAGATTGTTCTTTATAATGAATAACTAATTGGTGCCCAAAGAAATTAAAATCTACCCAATGGTCTGAGCTTCTTCCTTCCTGGCAACCTAAAACGTCTCTATAAAACTCACGCGCTTTCTGAAGGTTGTGTACTGGTATTGCTAAGTGAAAAGGGTTAATTTTAGACATTTAATACTGTTTGGTTAGTTATTTCTTAATGCTTTAATAAGTTCTTTTTTAGACATGTTTGATCGACCATCTATACCTACTTTTTTGGCTTGCTTATATAATTCGTCTTTTGTCCTATCCTCATAAGTATCTGCTTTACCACCTTTTTTACCAGAATCTGGTGTATTGGCAATTCGTGCAGATTTTTCTTTACTATAGCCTTTGTCTCTTAGTGCTTCATATTGCTCCTCATTCTTAACACTAGGTATATCGTTCTTCTTTGCCATTTTAATTTTAAAGATAAGTGCTTCAAAATAAAAAATATTTAAAAATAACTTAAAACCAATATGTCTTTAGCAATTAAGCATTTTAGTTATTTTCTGGAGCGGTTTTCTCTGAGTCTTCTAATAAATCTTGCAGCTCTTTAAATTCTTGATCTGTAAAATCTCTATATTCTCCAACTGGAATATCTAGAGTTACATTCATAATTCTAATACGTTTAAGGGTTAGTACCTCGTAACCCAAATACTCACACATACGTCTAATTTGTCTGTTAAGACCTTGAGTCAACACAATTTTAAACATATAATCAGTAATTTTTTCTACTTCGCATTCACGTGTTACAGTATCTAAAATAGGAATTCCAGATTTCATTCTATTTACAAAATCATCAGAAATAACACGATCTACAGTAACAATGTATTCTTTTTCGTGGTGGTTTCTTGCTCTTAATATTTTGTTTACAATATCTCCATCATTGGTTAAGAAAATAAGACCTTCACTAGGTTTGTCTAATCGTCCTATTGGGAATATACGGCTAGGATAATTAATGTAATCTATAATATTATCTTTCTCTACGTGTGTATCTGTGGTACAAACAATACCAACGGGTTTATTAAAAACTAAGTACACAGGTTTTTCTTCTTCTTGTCCAACAAGCTTTCCATTAACGCGTACTTTATCTTTTGCAGGATCTATTTTTTGACCCATTTCTGGGCGTTTACCGTTTACGGTTACGTAACCAGCTTCAATAAGCTTATCTGCTTTTCTGCGAGAGCAAAAGCCAATTGTTGTAAAGTATTTATTAATTCTAATTGGTTCCATGAAATGTTTAGTAATTAGTCTTCTTGTGTAAGTGTAAATTGTTGTCCTGCTTGGGTAAAGGTAAACTCCTTGTAAATTCCTTCTTCCAATTTATCAAACATAATTTTAATACCTGCACCAGAAAACTCGAATTGTGTTTTTGATTTTGCTGTTAAAGGAAAAGCACCTTGTCCTTTTGCTTGGGCTTTAAGTGAATTACCGTCTGAAGATATAGTAATTTTAAGAGGAAAACTCGGTGAGCTAAATGTTCCTTCATACTGTGATAATAGTTCTGAAGAGATATTGAATTCTGAAAAATCTGGCAACTCAACGTCTTTATTGTAAGCTATATTTAACACTGTAACTAAAACATCATTTAAGTTAAGTGCTAAGCCATTAGATAATATTGAAACTGCAATTTTAGAAGCAGGGAAATAATATAGCTCAGATTTAAAACCGTCTATAGAGCCGCCATGGCCAAAACCAGAATCTTCATAAAAAGGAACTTTAAATAAACCGTGACCAAAATGATCTATAGTAGTTTTCATTTGATCTAATGATGTACTTGTAATAAGTTTCTCTGTAGTTAAAAGTGAGTTTATAAAAATAGTTAAGTCTGAAACTGTAGAAACTATTGCTCCAGCACCGCTAGGAATACTTAAATGAGAATCGTCTAATTTACTCCAAGATGAAACATATTGAAATGATGAGGCTTCATTATTTGCTATTTCTATTCCCTTACCATAATACGTATTTTTTAAACCTAAAGGTTCTGCTATCCTAGACTGTAAACTTTTTGCATAGTCTTGGCCTTCAATTTCTTCAATTATATAACTTAAAAGTACATAGTTGGTGTTGCTATATTCAGACTTATCGTTTGGATAAAAAGCAGGTTCTAAATTATAAATTAACTCTAATAAATCTTCGTGAGAAGTTTCATTATACATCATATAAGGAAATGCAGGACTAGTTGTGAAATTATAAATACCACTTCTATGATTTAGCAGCTCTTTTATGGTTATTTCTTCTGAATGTTTAATTTTAGGAAAATATGTAGAGAGTTTTGTGTCTAATGATAATTTCCCAGCTTCGATAAGTTGATAAATAATAGTAGCAGTAAACGTTTTACTAATAGAGCCAATCCTAAATTTTGTATCTACATTATTTTTAATGCTATCTGTTACAGAAGCATATCCTATGGCATTACTGTAAAGGTTTTCACCATCTTTTGTCACTTTTACAGCACCCATAAATTTGTTATGCTTATCTAATAAATTAAAATAGGCATCTGCTCTTGCATTATTAAAATTGTCTTGCGCTAACAAAGACATATTTATGCAGATAAATAGTATAAAGCTAATTAAGATTTTCATGATGCTTGTTTTAATAACGTGATACTGCTATACGGTTACAATTGCCACTTTTTGATTATAGATTTGGCTACAGTTTCATCTTCTATGCCTAATATAACATTTTGCCCAGAAGAATCATAATTGTTATACCAAGTTAAAAGCATCTCTATACTTGCTGGATAACAATCTTTCCATTCTTTAAATGATTCTATATCTAAAATACGATCTGAGCTGTTGGAAGGAACAGCAATAATTTTATCATCTTCTTCCTTCATCTACAATTCTTATAACAGCTATAGGAATAACGCTTAAAATTGTCCCAGTTGACTTAGTTTCTGAGATGACAATAATGTCTAGAGGATCACCATCACCACCTTTGGCGGTATCGCTTAATGTGCTAGGTATAAAACCATAATTACCTATGTATGGTAAAAATTTAATGATCCTATCTTTACCATCAATTTGGTCTACATTAAACTCAAGTGTTTCTTTATTGTACTCAATTTTTTTTGTGGTACCTGCAGGAATTTCTATAACTGCATTTATTGAACCTTGTGAAGTATAGGTATCAATCTTGCTGAGGTCTTTGTTTTTACAACCAAAAAACAACACGACTACGCAAATGCAGGTAATTTTTAATATTATTTTAGAGCTTGCTGGCATAAATATAAGTTTAGCTATTAACTGGTCTTTTATGCTTCCAGCGTTTATGAGTCCATAAATAATGCTCTGGTTTTTCTCGTATTTGGTCTTCTAAATAATTGAAATAAGCATCTGTAATTTTATAATTCTCAACGGTTTTTGGTTCTGTTGTTATAGTTTTAAATGTAGCTTCATAATGACCGCGTTTCACTTTTTCTATATGCAGGTATGTAACAGCAAGGTCTAAGCGTTTGGCTAAAACTTCAGAACCTACAAATACAGGTGTATTTATGCCCATAAATTCTCTCCAATAATCTGTTTTACCACCTTTAGGAGCTTGGTCTGCAATCATACCATAACTAGCTAATGTACCTTTAGCCTTGTTACGCATCATAGTTTTAGGTGTCTCTAATGTTGTGATAATGGTAGAGTCATATCTGCTTCTTATGTCTTTAACTAGTTTATCAAAATACGGATTCTTAATTTTTTTATAAATACCGTAAGTCTTGTATTTAAAGTTGTAAAAAGCTGCAGAAAGTATCCATTCATAACTTGCATAGTGTGCACACATAATAATATTTCCTTTGTTAAGGTTTTCTAACTCTCTTAGGGCTTCAAGATTGGTGTAAACAAAACGCTTTTTTAATTCTTTGTCTGAGATAGAAAGCGTTTTAATCATCTCTAAAAACATATCGCACATATGTTTGTAAAACCCTTTTCTAATTTTAGCTATTTCAGAATTAGTCTTGTTAGGAAAAACGCGTTTAAGATTAGAGTCTACAACATTTCGTCTGTATCTTATAATGTAATACACAATAAAATAACAACAGTCTGAAACTCTATAAAATAACCAAAACGGAAGTTTGGATAACCCCAAAAGTAAAGGGTAAATAAGTATAAAGGCTAGTCTTTGCATGTTAAAGATTTCGGCAAAAATAATGTATTTTTGAGTCTTAAATTACATATTTATGGGCGATATAGCCATAGTTACTATTATTATCATTGCAGCAAATGCATTAGTGTCTTATAAAGGCTTTAATGATTTTGAGTTTTTCGAATCATACAAATTTAATATTGGTGCTATTAAGAGAGGCGAGAAGGTAAGAATGATTACTTCTGGGTTTTTGCACGCCAACGTGCCGCATCTTATTTTTAATATGATAACGTTATATTTTTTTGCCAATGTTGTAATTAATAGGCTAGGGACTTTTTCGTTTGTAATCATTTACCTCGTAAGTCTTGCTTTAGGTAGCTTATTGTCTTACTATTTTCATAAGGATGAATACCATTATAGTGCTGTTGGCGCAAGTGGTGCAGTGTCTGGTGTAATTTATGCTTCTATATTATTATATCCAGAGATGAGCCTGTATTTCTTCTTTATTCCAATTCCTATTCCAGCTTATATTTTTGGTATAGGGTATTTACTATATTCTATTTATGGAATGAAAAAACAAGTAGGGAATATTGGTCATGATGCGCACTTTGGCGGCGCAGTAGGTGGTTATATCATGACATTAGCATTTGCGCCATGGGTTTTAAGCCAAAACTTATTAATGGTTGTGTTGCTAGCATTACCTATAGTTGTGCTTTACCTACTTCATCGTACAGGTAAAATATAGATTATTTTATTTAAGTGCAGTTTAGTTGAGACTCTTGTAAGCTATAAATTGGTTCAGGTTTTTAACTTTGGTATCTTTATTGTAATTAACCAAAGAAAACAAAAACTATGAAACAGCTAACAGTATTATTAGCCTTAATTTTTACCACAACTATGATGACAGCTCAACAAAATCCACAACCTACAATTTCTGTAAAAGGAGAAGGTGTAATTAATGTTGTTCCAGATCACGTCATTGTAAAGGTTAGGGTAGAAGAAGAAGGAACATCTGCAGTTGATGTTAAAACTAAAACAGATGCCTCTGTAGATAATGTCATTAAATTTTTGAGAAAGCTAAAGATTGAAGATAAGAACATACAAACCAACTTTGTACGTTTAGATAAAAGCTACAACTACAACACCAAAGAATATAAGTATTCTTCAAACCAATCTATTAGTATAAAGATTGAAGACTTAGAGCAATACGATGCAACAATGAGTGGCTTATTGCAGTCTGGTATTAATAGAATAGATGGAATTGAATTTGGCGCAAAGAACTTAGAAAGCTTGCAGGTAGAAGCTCGTAAAAAAGCAATGCTTAATGCAAAAGATAAAGCAGAGCAGTATGCTAGTACATTAAACCAAACAATAGGTAAGGCAATAAGTATTTCTGAACAGGGAACAGCTAATCCTATAGTTCCTAAAGTAAGAATGATGGCTATGGAGTCTGACTTTGCTGGAAGTGAACCTCAAGAAACTTTAGCTAAAGGAGAAATTGCAATTAAGATTGATGTTAATGTTGTTTTTGCACTCAACTAATATTTAAATTGTCGCAAATAAAAACGCCTAAGTTTAAAACTTAGGCGTTTTTTTATTTTGATAACTATCAATCGTAAGTGCTTAATTTAAAAGCTCTGCCATTTTATCTTCAAGGTCTTTGCCTCTTAAATTTTTTGCGATAATTACGCCATTTTCATCTAATATAAATGTAGCTGGAATAGATCTTACACCGTATTGTTGTGCTATTGGTTCTTGCCAAAACTGTAAGTTAGAAACATGTTGCCAAGTAAGGTTGTCATCTTCAATAGCTTTTAACCAACGCTCTTTTTGAGTGCTTTTATCTAAAGAGATTCCAACAATATTTAAACCTTTATCGTGATATTTTTCATACACCCTTACAACATTAGGATTTTCAATTCTACAAGGTTTACACCAAGATGCCCAGAAATCTAATATAGTAACTTTGCCCAACGCATCTTTTAAAGAAAGCGTTTCTCCATTTGGAGTAGGACCAGAAAAATCTGGAGCTTTTGCACCTATATCTGTAGCGCTACGAGCAGATAACATTTTAGACAAATTCTTACCAAGGCTAGAGGTTTTAACTTCATCAGAAAGCTCATCGAACATCTCCTTAGCTTCAATACTCGAAATAGTTTTAAGGTTAGTTAAATCTGTAAGCGCCAAAACAGCAACTAAAGATGTTTTGTGTTCTTTAGCTACGTTTATTTTATAAAGCTTGTCATTTTCTATAATCTCTTCACGTTCCATTTTAATAGAAGAGATTGTAGCAGTATCTCCTTGAGACATAGCTTCTCTTGCTTTTTGAGTGCCTTCAGAAATACGTTTATTAGTTTCTGTTAAATGATTTAGGTAATCTTTGAAGACTTTATTTTGAGCACCACCTTTAATTACAGATTGGCGTAAACTGTCTTTATAAACAGTCATACTTATAGCTTCGTTTTCTGCTATAAATGGTAAGTTTAGGCTAATACCTTCAATATTTAAGAAAGCAAGGTATTGTCTCTCTGTGTCTTGAGGGTCTAATTTAAATTTACCTTCAGCAATTACTGCAGAGTCAATTTTTGTAGTAGCATTATTTTCTTCTAAGTGGCTTATGTAAACTTTTTTGCCATTAAACGACTCATCTATAGTACCATTAACGGCATAGCCTGTATCTTTTTTACAGCTAAAGCATAATGCTATGGTTGCAATAAGTAGTATCTTTTTCATTTTGTGTAATTTTGTAAACAAAAATAAGGAGAAGACATCTATTTACAGAAGATTTACGTAAATCTTTATTTTTAAATGAATGTAGTTATAAACATTTGGTGTAATGCCAAGGGAATTAGAATATGAAACAGCAACTAGAAGAGTTTCCATTAGATATTAAGGTGAGCTTTCACAAAGTTATAGAGCAATACAAGTCTGAGATTGGCTCTGTAACGAGCAGTATTGCTAAAGCTAATATGGAGAATATACTTAAGTATGCCTCTTCATTCCCTAAGCTTACAGAAGGTATTAATGACTTAGAAGAGCTTACAAAACACCAAGCTGCTATTAAAATCTTATTGGATGATCTTTTTCCGTCTATCTTAACAGACAATGAGATTAAGGCTGCATCAATCCCATTTCACGATATTATCTTTAATGCTTCAAAACGTTTTAAAAGTATAATTAATAACGCAGGAGAAGACTTTCAGTTAGATGCAAGGAACTTTGATGAGAACTTATATTACATCTATGCCTGTATCATAATTATAAAGCAGTATTACAAATATCCTATTGATTTTTCTAGACCGCTTTATTATGATATACCCGATGAAGATGGATTAATGAGGCATTATCGCATCGCGATGAATGCAGATTTTATAGATATTGAACCAACAGATCGCTCTATAGATATTTCTAAAGATGATATAGAACTTCTTATTCAGAACTATAATGATATAGATCTTTGGAAATCTAAATTTCCTCCTAAGAGCTGGATTTTAAAAGGCTTTACAATTGTAAACCTTACTGATGTAACTATAGATGATGAAATTTCTAATCTAAAAACTACACTTCTAAGTCGTGAAAATAATTCAGACGAAGAGATGCAACGTTTTCAAAGTATCTTTAGATCTATTTTCGGACTAAGAGATTTAAGAGCTGGATTTACAGCTTTTAATAAAACAGATGAAACCCTATCTTATTTAGAAGGCAAGTCTGCAAGAAGTTATATATTAGATTCAAAGAGTAATCAAGATTGTGGTACTGTACTTTGTGAGAGTTCATATAAAAACTTAGTAGAAGATAAGTCTTACTTTACAATTGTAGATGTAGATAAATATGCAGATGCAACCGATCATAACCTACTCTCTAAAAACCTTCTAAAAAACAATATAAAGAGCTGTATTTTGGCTCCTATTGCTAAAAATGGAGAACTTTTAGGAATATTAGAACTAGTGTCTGATAAGCCATATGAGCTAAATAGCATTAATGCAATTAAGTTAGAAGACATCTTACCATATATTGTTACTGCGGTAGAGCGTAACAAAAGAGATTATGAAAATAGAATAAAAGCTGTTATACAAAACGAATGCACATCTATACATCCTAGCGTACATTGGGTTTTTGAACAAGAAGCAAAACGATTTATTGAAGATTTAGATGATGATGGTATTGCATCTTTTAGAGATATAGCTTTTGAAGATGTGTATCCATTATACGGCCAAATTGATATTGTTGGATCTTCTGATGCTCGAAATGATGGCATTCAACGCGATTTAGATGAACAACTAAATGCAGTATTAGATATTTTAGAACTTGCGTGTTCTGAAGAAGAGCTGCCTATTTATGAGCAATTAAAATATAAGATTATAGAGGTTAAAGATGAATTGTCAGATTCTTTAAATGCCTCTACAGAGCAAAATATTTCTAATATGTTTAAGCACGAAATAAAACCCTTGTTTAAACATCTTTCTAAACGCTCTAAGTCCTGTAAAGCTGCAATTTTAGAATATAGAACATCAATTAATCCAGATACAGGATTATTTTATCATCACCGTAAGGATTATGATCTTACTGTGGAGCGTATAAATAAGAACTTAGCAAGATATATAGATAATAAGCAGTTAGATGCTCAAAAAATTTATCCTCATTATTTTGAACGCTATAAAACAGATGGTGTAGATCATAATATTTATATAGGAAACTCAATGACTCAAAAGAATAAGCCTTTTGATGAGCTTTACCTATCTAATCTCAGATTGTGGCAGCTAAGCACTATGTGTGAGATGGAAAACAGATTTTACCGTATACAGGAAAGTATGCCGTTACAGTTAGATGCTGCATCATTAATATTGGTGTTTAGCAGTACACTTTCCATACGATATAGAATGGATGAGAAGAAGTTTGATATAGATGGTGCTTATAATGCACGCTATGAGATTATCAAAAAACGTATAGATAAAGCCTTTGTGAAAAACACAGAAGAGCGTGTAACTCAAAAAGGTAAAATAGCAATAGTATACACTCAAGATGCAGAACAAAGAGAATACCTAAGCTATATTAAATTTTTACAGCGTAAAAAATACCTTGGAGATCAAGTTGAAATCCTAGAATTAGAAGATGTACAAGGTGTTGTTGGTTTAAAAGCTATACGAGTAAATGTCCTCTATACATCTTCAGATGATGAGTCTGGCAATAAGAGCACAATAACTTATGAGGAGTTAATGCAACAGCTAGATTAACTAGATTAATACAGTCTAGATAGACCAGAATGCAATAACAAAACTTATCACAGAAACAATAATACCTGTCATAAATATAGTATAGGTTAGTCTTAAAAGCCTATACTTTCTATTAAGAACAACACCCAATAAATACAAATCTTTTGTAAGAGACTCATAAACGTAATTTTTATCGTTTATAATCTCATTCATTGCCCATTGGTATTGGTCGTAAGCCATTTTGTGAAAGTTTCCAAAGAATAAAATGTTCACCTCTCGTTTCTTCACTTGTTCTTTTGTGAACTCTCCACTAGTGACATTTGGTCTTGTAGACATAATAGATAGTATGATTGAAGCTACACTAAATAAAACTAAAATAAGTGTAGGGATCATAAGGTGTCTGTTAGTAACAGAATCTAATTTTGGAATTATGTTAGCAAGTGCTAAAGATATAATTATAGCATTTACAGAAAGTAATATGTTGGCTTTAGTATCTGCAATATCACTTAGTTTTATATGGTTTCTTAGCGTTACTCTGTAAAGTGTTTGTATGCTTCGTTCAGGGCTTTCATTTTTGTATTTTGCCTTAAGCTGTGCTTTAGTTTCTTCTTTCCTTATTTTTTTAGCCTTCTTCTTTTTAGACTCTAATAAGTCTAGAAGGTTTTGGTCTTTTTGCTCCTTCCAGTTTTTAAGCGCATAATCTGTATGAAACTTATGCTGCTCTGTAAACATTTTTATGTTTTCATTAATCCACTCTGTAGGCGTGTAATTGGCAATACCTTGTAATTGTAGTTCTTGTCTTAAAAACTCGCTGGTTTCTTCAAAATAATCTTTAGCAAAGTGAGAAGCATCTGCATCCTTTAAAATAGACTCTAAATCGTCTGAAGTTTCAAAGTCGAATTTAGTAGCTAAAATGAGTTTTTTAACTTTTTCAATAAGTTCACTGTCTGCATTATTTTCTTTTAAAAACTCTTCTGCAAACCTAGCGCTCTCTTCTTCATGACCATCTACTTTAACCACATAACCAGTATCATGCAGCCAAGCTGAAAGTAAAAGAGCTTCTTTGTCTTTAACATGAATTTCAGAGTGTTCAATAATTTCTTTTGTACTTTTAACGACTCTTAAAGTATGATTGTAGTTGTGATACAAAAAGGTATTAGGAAGTTTTTCCTTAAATAATTTAAGGACAAATTCATCGGCTTTTTGAACAAGTTCAGATGGTTTTTCAGCGACTTCAGACATAATTATAAGATAATTTATTGCCTGCAAATTACAAAAAAAAAGAACGATAAAATTTATATGAAATACAATAAACTTCTCTGCCTAGCACTAGTGTTTACAATACTTTTAGGTTGTGCGCCATTTCAAACTACTTATAAAGAAGACGAGAAAACAAGCAATTGGGATTATCCTACACAAAAAGAAAAGGATAAATCCTTTTTTCTTATTGGAGATGCTGGTTATAGCCAGCCAGGCGGAACCTCTTTAGGCTTATTGGCATTTAAAACCTTTCTAGACTCTGTAAAATCTAAAGATAATTATGCAGTATTCTTAGGAGATAATATTTATCCTGCAGGAATGCCTCCTAAAGGAGACAAACTAAGATCGCAATCAGAATACAGGTTAGATGCTCAATTAGATGCTGTTGAAAATTTTGATGGTAAAGTTATTTTCCTTCCAGGAAATCACGATTGGTATAATGAAGGGTTAGAAGGGTTAGAACGTCAAGAAAAATACTTTGAAGAACGCCTAAAAGACAAAAAAGTATTTCACCCTACAGATGGTTGTGCCTTTGAAAGTTTTGAGATAGGAGATAATATACAGCTGCTAGTTTTAGATTCTCAATGGTATTTAGAAGATTGGGATAAGCATCCTACAATTAATGATAAGTGTCCTCAACTTAAATCTAGAGAAGCTGTGCTTTTAGAAATTGAAGGTGAGCTTAAAAAGAATAACGACAAAACTATAATCTTTGCCTTACACCATCCATTATATACAAATGGTGTTCACGGTGGCCAATATGCACCAGTAAAGCACTTGTATCCTAGCCAGAAAAAAATACCGTTACCAATATTGGGTTCTTTAGCTATGCAAATAAGAACTAGTGGTGGTGTGTCTAAACAAGATAGACAAAATGATAAGTATAAAGGATTGGTAAAGCGTTTAGCTACGCTTGCTCAAGATAACGACCGCGTTATTTTCGCATCTGGTCACGAACATAGTTTACAGTATATTATTAATGAAAATATTAAGCAAATAGTTTCAGGGTCTGGATCAAAGGCTTCTTATGCAGTATTAAGTAACGACGGGTTGTTTTCTCATCCAGGACAAGGTTTTGTTGTTCTAGATGTTTTTAAGGACGGTTCTTCTTGGGCTAGTTTTTATGGCAGTGAAAAAGGTAAACCAGTATTACTGTATCAGAAAGAAGTTCATGAAGCTCCTAAAGATTTTGACGTATCAACACTGCCAGACACATTTAACCCAGTAACAAAAGCCTCTGTTTATAGGAGTGAAGATACAGATAGGTCTGACACGTATGAAAGTATATGGGGAGATCGTTACAGAGATGTTTATGGCGCAAACATAGATGTGCAAACTGTAAATTTAGATACACTTTATGGTGGGATGACTGTTGATAGAAAAGGTGGTGGTCACCAAACACGTTCTTTACGTTTAAAAACTAAAGACGGAAGAGATTTTAATATGCGTGCACTTAGGAAGAGTGCGGTACAGTTTTTACAAACCACGGCATTTAAAAACAGCTATATAGAAGAAGACTTTAAGAATACAATTGCAGAAGATATTTTATATGATTTTTATACGGCTGCACATCCATATGGGTTTATGGCAATACCAACATTGTCTGATGCAATAGGACTTTATCATACAAATCCAAAATTGTTTTATGTGCCTAAGCAAAAAGCTCTCGGTAAATACAATAATGAATATGGAGATGAAATCTATATGATTGTTGAACGTCCTGAAGAGAATCACGCCGATGTAGAAAGTTTTGGAAAGCCTAACGATATAGAGAGTACAGCAGATGTTTACGAACGTTTGCGTAGAGATGAAAAATATAAGATAGACGAGCCTGCTTACATTAAGGCAAGAATTTTTGATATGCTAGTTGGAGATTGGGACAGGCACCAAGACCAATGGCGTTGGAGTGAGTTTGAAAAAGAAGATGGTACACATGTGTTCCAACCTATTCCTAGAGATAGAGATCAAGTATTTTCAAATTTTGATGGCGCATTCTTTTCAACATTAAGAGGCTTAATAGGCTTTACAAATCAATTTGCTGAGTACGGAGAAAATGTAGATAATGTAAAGTGGTTTAACTCTGCGGCTGTAGGTTTAGACCGTTCTTTAATTCAAAATAAAGGAAAAGAAGAGTGGCTTGCACAAGCAAGATATATTAAAGAAAATATTACAGATGAGGTTATTGAAGAGGCTTTTTCTAAAATGCCTGTAGAAGCACAAGAGCTTACTAAGGAAAGTCTTGTTAAAAAGATGAAGGGCAGAAGAGATAACATTGTAAATATTACAGAACGTTATTACAACTATGTATCTCAATTAGCTATCATTACTGCTACAGATAAAGATGACTATATAGATATTACACGTTTAGAAGATGGTAAAACTCGTGTTAAGATTACCCGTAACAAAGATGGTGAGAGAGCAGATGTTGTAAGTGATAAAACATACAGCAAAGACGAAACAAAAGAATTGTGGATTTATGGTTTAGATGATGATGATGTCTTTACGGTTACCGGAGATGGAAACAGACCAATTTTTACCAGAATAATTGGAGGTCAGAATAATGACATTTATGATATTCAAGAAGGTAAACGTATTAAAGTTTATGATTATAAGTCTAAGCCTAATACAGTAAAAGAAAAAGGTGGCGCTAATTTTAGCTTCTCAGATAATTACGAAGTAAACAACTATAACAAGGATAAGAAGATTGTAAGACAAAATGTACTGTTACCAGGATTCGGGTTTAATCCAGATGATGGGTTTAGGTTAGGCTTACAAAATATTTATACCATAAACTCTTTTAGAAGAAATCCATTCACGCAACAGCATACTATATCTGGAGGCTTTTATTTTGCAACAAGTGGTTTTGATGTAAAGTATACTGGTGAGTTTGCAAATGTGTTAGGAAACTTCAACCTTTTTGTTGGAGGAGAGTTTACTAGTGAGAATTTCTCTGAAAACTTCTTTGGCTTCGGAAACGAAACTGTAAATAATGACGATGATCTTTCAATGGATTATAACCGTGTGAAAATTGGTAAATTAATTGGTAAAGTTGGAGCCATAAAAAGAGGAGATTTTGGTAGTACATTAAAATATACTGCCTCAATTGAAGGTATTGAAATTGAAGATACTGCAAACAGATTTGTAACAGACCAGTTTATACCTGCAGGTGCTAGTTTTTATGATAGAGAGTTTTTCTTAGGAGCAGAAGCAATGTTTCGTTATGAGAGTTATGACAACACATTAAACCCAACAAGAGGTATGAAGTTTGAATTGTCCGGAGGTGGTAAGTATAGCTTAGAAGATGAAAATGCCTATGCATATATAAAACCTTACCTAGGCTTTTTTAATGCGCTTACAAACAATCGTAAATTAGTATTGAAGACAAAAGCACAAGGACAAGTAAACTTAGGTGATGAGTTTGAGTTTTATCAAGCAGCACATTCTGGAGGAAACACTGGAAACAGAGCGTATAGAACACAGCGTTTTTCTGGTGAATCTGCACTTACTTTTGGTGGAGATTTACGTTATAGCTTTGACCAATTTAAAACTAGCTTCTTGCCATTTCAAATTGGGATATTTACTGGTATAGATACTGGTAGAGTATGGTTTGATGGTGAGGATAGTGACAAGTGGCACTCAAGTTATGGTGGTGGTTTCTGGGTAAATAGCGCAGATGCCATTAACGGTACATTTAACCTGTTTACAGGAGAAGATGGACTAAGATTTTCGTTTGGCTTTGGATTTAAATTTTAAGCTACTCTAAAGTGAATTCATAAAGATTACCGCCAGTTTTTTTACGGCGTTCATCTGTTATATAAAGGGTGTTATCTTCTTTAAAGGTAACACCTTCTTTTTGGCTTGTATGTTCTAAATCTATTGTTTTAATTGTACCATTAAAGAAATCGTCGCCTTTAAAACCTGTGATCACAAATAGTTTATTGTAAGTTAACAGCACAAGTGTTTTATTATCCTTGCTAATAGTAGCACTAGTTATAAAACAATCTTCTGGATCATTACAAGTAGAATAAGATGCAATGAGTTTAGCTTTAAAATCTCCTTTTTTAGCTGGCACTTTATATACTTTAGTAACGCCATTAAAATCTTTAGATCGGTTTTTCGTGAAGATGTAAAAGTAGTCACCAAGCTTAATAAAGGCTTCAGCATCAAAATTACGTTCAGTTTTCTTAGGAGGAAATTCCTTCTGGTCTTCAAAATAAAACTCTGTTTGTTGGGCTTCAAGATGTGTATCTTCTGCAGTACTTATTCCGGACACTGTGTATATTGATAGAGTTTTACGATCGTTCTTATTGTTTCCAAAGTTTCCAATATATAAAGCACCAGAAGCATCTGTAGCTAAATCTTCCCAATCTATATTTTCAGCATTATCTAAAACTATTTCTCGCTCTATACTACCGTTAGTATTATAACCAAATAGCACATTAGTATTTCCAGAATCGTTAATCATCCAGATGAGGTTACTGCCTTCAATAACAGATACGCCACTAACCTCGATCATCAAGTCTGAAAGATGATGTAGCTTTTTGAGTTTGCCATACTCTTGAGCGTAGGTTTGTTGTGAAAGTATTGCGATAAATAATATATAAAGCAGTCTCATAATTTAAGGTATAAAAAAACCGAAGTATGTAAAATACTTCGGTTTGTAATTAAGTCTAAAACAGTTACTCTTTGTTTGAAATAGTTAATGTTTCAGATCTAAATTTATTTTTTCCAAAGTCCAAAGTTCTAATTGGGAAAGGAATGTTAATATCGTTAGCATCATAAAGCCTTTTAATTTCTAGGATGGCTTTGTTTTGCGCAACAAGATTGTCCCTATTCTTAGTAACATCTACCCAGAATCTTAAGACAAAGTTAATTGAGCTGTCTCCAAATTCTTGATAAAAGAATTCTACTTCTTCACCAGGTTTTTGAGGGAACACTTTTTCAATTAATTCAATAGTCATATCTCTTACACTATCTAAATCACTTTCATAACCAACACCACAATTTACAAAGACACGAGATCTTGGTGTTTGTGAAAAGTTCTTAAAAGGTTCATCGATAATTTTTGAGTTAGGAATCATAACTAAATTATTGTCTGATCCTTTAACTATTATACTTCGTAAGTTAATATCTACAACAGATCCCGCAAAGCCATTAGTCTCAACCCAATCTCCTAATTGTATATTTGGTAAAAAACTAAGGATGACACCCGAAAAGGTATTGTTTAATGTGCCTTGTAAGGCTAAACCAATTGCTAAACCTACAACACCAGCACCAGCTAAAACAGAAGTAAGCACTTTATCTAAGTTTAATAAGCCTAGCGCAAAGAAAAACCCAACAAGAATTACTAGAGCTTTTATAACACGTACGGTCATAGAGCGTATAGAGTCTTGTTTTACGCGCTTTAAAATTACTTTATTAAAAAGCTTACCAATATACTTACTGGCAATTATAAATAAAATAAAAACTACTATAGCTAATACAATATTTGGTAGGTTGGTTATAAAAGAATCTAACCAACGCCCAAGTTTTCCTAAGATTAACTCTCCGGCATTGTTCCAGCTAAAAGGTTCATTATTAACTATGGCCTCTTCGGCAGTTTTGGTGGTGTCGTCTTGTAGAAATATCATAATTATGCTGTTGGGTGTGTGTCGTTAGTTTTCATTCGCCAAGCATCTAACATCCAACTTGTCTTTTCTAACTCACCTATGTAAGCACCTAGTAAATCTATGGTACCCTCATCACCATTGTCGTCTGCAACATTTACAGTTTTACGCATTTGCTTAATAATCTTACCGTGGTCATCAAGTAAAATATCTATCATTTTGGTATCAGACAATTTACTTTCAGATTCCTTTAAATTACTATGCTTTAAATAGTCGGAATAGTTACTTACTGGTTGATACCTAAGCGTTAAGATGCGCTCAGCAATTTCGTCAACTTTCATTTTAGCATCATCATACATCACTTCAAACTTTTCGTGAAGATCAAAGAAATTTTTTCCAACAATATTCCAGTGAAAATTTCTTAGTTTTTGATAGTATAAATGATAATCGGCTAACAGAATGTTAAGCTCGTTAACTGTATTCTGTGTTTTCTCTTTATCAAGATTGAGATAGTTCATAGTTTTTATTTATTGTTCTGTATTGTTTCTATTCAAAAATACAATGATAAATAGGGAATAGCAACTATTGAATTTGGTTTAATATAACTTTAACGTCTAAGGAATTATCTTCTAATTTAAACAAAAAAATAATACAAATGGCTTTTGTTCTTAGCTATACACTGCTACTGCCATTTGAAATTATATATTTGTACTCTTAATTTTTTTAAGAATCAATTTTTAAGATTATTTACATATTTCTATGAAATCTATTTCTCATATCTGTTGTATTGGTGCTGGCTATGTTGGAGGACCAACAATGTCTGTTATTGCACAAAAATGTCCACATATAACAGTAACTGTTGTTGATATTAATGAAAAGCGTATTGCTGCTTGGAATGATAAAAATTTTGATAATCTTCCTATATATGAGCCAGGCTTAGCAGATGTTGTAAAAGAGGCTAGAGGTAGAAATTTATTTTTTACTACAGAAGTTGATGCTGCTATTGATAAAGCAGATATGATTTTTATTTCTGTAAATACACCTACCAAAACTTATGGTAAGGGTAAAGGTATGGCTGCAGATTTAAAGTATATTGAACTTTGTGCAAGGCAAATTGCAAGAGTTTCTACTACAGATAAAATAATTGTTGAAAAATCTACACTACCAGTAAGAACTGCTGAAACACTTACTAGTATTTTGCATAATACCGGTAATGGTGTTCACTTCGAAATATTATCTAACCCAGAGTTTTTAGCAGAAGGTACTGCCGTACAAGATTTATTAAATCCAGATAGAATTTTAATTGGTGGTGATACTACTCCAGAAGGTCAAGAAGCAAAAGATGCATTAACTAGCGTCTACGCCAATTGGATAGATAGAGATCGTATTTTACAGACCAACGTTTGGTCTTCAGAACTTTCTAAACTAACTGCAAATGCCTTTTTAGCACAGCGTGTATCTTCCATAAATTCAATTAGTGAGTTGTGTGAAGAAACAGGAGCAGATGTTAATGAGGTAGCTAGAGCTATTGGTACAGATAGTAGAGTAGGTTCTAAATTTCTAAAAGCATCAGTTGGTTTTGGAGGTTCTTGTTTTCAGAAAGACATCTTAAACCTTGTTTATATTGCAAAATCTTATGGTTTAGATAAGGTTGCAGATTATTGGGAACAGGTAATTATTATGAACGACCATCAAAAAAAGCGTTTTGCAGAGAAGATGATTGCTTCTATGTATAATACTGTTGCAGGTAAAAAAATTGTTCTTTTTGGTTGGGCTTTTAAAAAGGATACTAATGATACAAGGGAATCTGCTGCAATATATGTAACAGATTATCTTTTAGATGAGCAGGCAGAAATAATTGTTTATGATCCTAAAGTTAAAGAAGAACAAATTTACGCAGATCTAGATTATCTTAACACAAGATCTGAAGAAGAAAATAGAAGACTAGTTACTGTTGTTAGTTCTCCAGAAGAAGCTACAAAAGATGCGCACGCCGTAGCTGTATTAACAGAATGGGATGAGTTTACAACTTACAACTGGGAAACTATTTACAACAATATGCTTAAACCAGCTTTCTTATTTGATGGGCGTAAAATATTAGACTCTTCTGCAATGAAAGAAATAGGGTTTAAACATTTTGCGATAGGCGAATAGTTTTAAAATTCACTTAAATTTTTTCGCAGACCAAGACTACTTTATCAGATTGGTTTTGCGTTGTGAAAAATAAATAGGTTGTGCCACCATCTTTAATTTGAAGCGCAGATTTTAGCTGCGATACTGTAAGCGGAAAATTACGCGTTGTAATATTAGCTTTTGTGTTTTTAAAAACTCGCTTCAATGATTTCTTGTGAAAAGGAAGAGTTTCAAGAATTTTAAATCGCCTTCCCGAGAAACCTATCAATCGTTCAGAAGTGTATAAGTGGCTGTTTTGATGAAGTTTAAAAAGGGCGTATTGTTCACTTATGGTGTTAAATAACCCAGATTTCATAAGTGCAGAATTTGGTTCATAAAGATAGCTCAAGGCTTTACTGTAATTAACTCGCGCTAATGACTCATAGGTTAGCTTGGCCTTAAATTCTTCTTTATAATCAGCTTTAAAATTTACTGTTATAATCTCTGTAGGTGAGCTGTGTTCTTGATCTATAATCCAGAGTAACTCTTTTACATCATTGTTAATAGCTACAATATGTATTTCTGAGACAAACTTAAGCTCTCTTAATCCTGCAGTTATATCTAAAAGTGGTGAGGTTTTTAAAAGAATACGCTTCCCTTTTTCCAGTAATACATCTAGATGTTTAGGGATGTTTGGTTCGCAATCACTTAGTTTAAATACTTTACCGCCAGTATCGTCACGCCTAGAAGGGTCACTGTAAATCCAATCAAATTTAGTTGATTCCTGTTTAAGAATACTTATGCCATCACCTACTTTATATGTTATATTATGAGCTCCTAAAACGTTACTGTTATGAGCGGCTAATGCACTTAGGCTTTCATTGAGTTCACAATGTGTTACAGTATCAAAAACTTTCGAGAAATAATAATCATCTATTCCCAAACCTCCAGTAATATCAATAATGGTTTTTCCGGAAATTAAAGATGCTTTATAACGTGCCGTTTTAGAAGACGAGGTTTGCTCTATGTTAACTTTTGGAGGAAATAAAATGCCTTCTGTATTATACCATAAAGGAAGCTTGTCTTTGCTTTTTAATAAACCTGTATGCTGCTGTGCCAGTTCTTGAGCCGTTATGTTTTTAAATGGGCTACCCTTTAAAACAATATTTGCTGCAGATAAAGAGGCGTTGTCTTTTAAATAATTAACAACTTCAGCATTTAATAAGGCTAAATTTATATAAGACAATACTAAAGGTTTCTGGTAAGGTTTCTAACAATTTTATACTCACCCAAAGATTCTTTTGCAATTACTTTTAAGGCTGTATAAGCTGGTACAGCTACTACCATTCCTAGTACTCCAAACACCAAACCTGCTATAAGTATAACTAAGAATATTTCAAGAGGATGTGAGCGTACACTCTTACCAAAAATTAATGGCTGAAATATAAAGTTATCTAGTATTTGACACGCAATATACAACGACCCAACTTTAATTAATTTAGGTAGAATTATAGCTGAAAAATTAGATCCTAAATTGCTTGAGATAACAAACATCATCATTAAAACTCCAGCAATAGTGGGGCCTAAATACGGGATTAAATTAAGGAAAGCACAGATAAATGCAATTGCAATAGCGTTATCTATACCAAAGGACATAAGTATAATGGCATATAATAGAAACAATATCGTTATTTGAAACGTTAATCCTACAAAGTATCTAGAAAGTAATATCTTAATAGTATGAAACACGCGTTTAAAACGATCTTCATCTCCTCTGTTAGAAAATGCCAAAACACTGTTTAATAGTAGTTTGCTGTCCTTTAATAAGAAGAAGGAAATAAAAATAATTGAGAACAACCCAATTAATCCTGAGCCTAAACTACCAAAGACATTATTTAAAAACTTAGGGACAGATGTGATTTCAAAATTCTTGACAAAATCAGACTGTTTAAAGCCTTCAACAATGTTTATTTGATTTACCCCTAAGAACTCATTAATTTGTCGGTTTAAGTCATTTAAATCTGTTCTAAACGCATCTATGTCTATTTGGCTAAGATTTTGGCTCTGCTCCACAATTATGGGAACAAATAACAAGATAAGACCAATAAATATGCTGAGGAATATGACGAGTACAATGATAACTGCCACAAGGTTTGGCAATTTTAATTTGTGCCTCATAAATAAGACTGCTGGTCTTCCTATTAATGAAAGGACAGCGGCAATACCTATATAAATAATAACCGATTGTATTTCCCACAAAAAGAAAAGTAGTATTAAGATACCAAGAATAATACCTAAGGCCTTTAATATCCCGTAAGAAATAGTTTTGTAAGTCATTGCGTACAAAGATATTTTAAAATTAAAGCTTTGGTGTTAAGGTTTTGGTAATTTGAAATAATGCAATACCAGTTGCCTGCGCAACATTCATACTACTGTTTTTACCAAACATGGTTATATGTGTAGCAAAATCACAATGCTTAAGAAGTTGCTCAGAAACACCTTTACGTTCAGAACCTATAATTAAAATAAGTTTGCTTTCTGATGATAATGGTATAGCATCGATAGGTTTGCTGGAGTCTGTTATTTCTAGAGCTATTGTTGTATATCCATCAGATTTTAGAGAGGTTATATAGCTACTAATGTCATCAATACGTTCAGAAGGCACAGTTGTATTGGTAGTTCTAGCGGTTCGTTTAAAGCGGGAACTATTCATGTCAATATCACAGCGATATTGTACAATTTTGGTTATTCCAAAAGCATCTGCTAGCCTAAAAATACTTCCAAGATTTGCAGGACTTGTAAGTTGATCTAAAACAAGAACAATAGGAAATTGTGTGTTCGGAAATTCGGTTTGGTGATGTGTAAGTTGGCTCAATGTTCAAAAGCGTATTTAATAATATTGGCGCCCATTTGTAATGCTTTAAGCCTAACAGACTCTGGGTCGTTATGTATTTCAGGATTTTCCCAACCATCGCCAAGGTCACTTTCAAACGTAAATAAAAGTACCAATCTGTCTTCGTGATATATTCCAAACGCTTGCGGCCTTAAGCCATCATGTTCGTGAATTTTTGGCAAGCCATTAGGAAATGGATATGCTATTGAAAAAATAGGATGATTTGCTGGTAACTCTTGCAACTCCTTATTTGGAAATACCTTTACCAACTCTTTACGTATAAACTCGTTCATACCGTAATTATCGTCTATATGCAGGAAGCCTCCACTTATAAGATAGTTTCTTAAGTTGTCTGCATCTTCTTCAGAAAAGTAAACATTACCATGTCCTGTCATATGAAGGAAAGGGTATTGAAAAATATCAATACTGCCAGTATCTACCACATTGGGTTTTTCGGAGATAGATGTGTTTATCTGTGCATTGCAAAACGCAATGAGATTAGGCAATCCTGTTGGGTTTCCGTACCAATCTCCACCGCCACCATATTTTAGGGTAGCAATGTCTTGTGCATTACAAAACCCAAGTGTGAGTAGGGCAATAAGTGTAAGTTTTAGGCATTTCATCGTCTAAAAGTAACAAAGAAATTAGTTATGAAAAAGATATTGTTCACAATACTTTTGGCAATAGGTATTGTTCTCGCATTTCAGTTTACAACTACAGAAGTTTCAGAAGAAAATCCGACGTCCAACACGCGTACAGACCAAGTTATATTATTGGAGCTATTTACATCTCAGGGCTGTTCGAGCTGTCCTTCAGCAGATAGGTTATTAGATAAAACTTTAGCAAATCATAAGAATGTAATAGGGTTGTCTTATCACGTAGATTATTGGAATTATATAGGTTGGAAAGATCCGTTTAGTTCTAAAGTTTACTCTAACTACCAACGTGCCTATGGAAGCAAGTTTAAGTCTTCTTCAATTTACACGCCTCAATTGGTTGTTAATGGTAGTTCACATTTTACAGGAAGTGATGCTTTAAAATTAAATAGAAAACTTAATGAGGAAAGTAATTATGTTTCAAATGCCATCACATTTAAATCTGTTGAAAGCGTAAATGGCAGTATTAATTTATTATTAGAAACTGAGGCTCTAGCAGAATTATTAACGGTTGTGTTAGTAATTAAAGAACGTGAAACTAAAATACCAAGAGGAGAAAACCGTGATAGAACGCTATTAAACACAAATATCGTGGTGGCAAGAGAAGTAATCTCTAATTCTAAAAATGCTTCAGTAGCCTTAAAGATCCCTGAAATTGTTACTGAAGAAGATGAGGTGATGTTAATTGCTTTTTCTCAAGATAAAGACCTGCGTGTTAATGCAGCTTCACAATACGAGCTTTAATCGGTAAACTTTAGGTTGGCTATGGTTGTTGCAACAATTCCTGCAGTCTCTGTGCGTAACCTTGTGTTTCCTAAAGTTACGGGCAACCAATTATAATCTAACGCTTGCTGTATTTCTTCTAAAGAAAAATCGCCTTCTGGACCTATAAGAATTGTAAGACGGTTTGAAGTAATTTCATTTTGCATTGGCAATCGTTTCTTATCGTCTTCGCAGTGTGCTACAAACTTTTGGCCTTCAAAATTCTGGCCAATGACTTCTGAAAATGGAGTAAGTGCATTTAATTTTGGTAGGTGAAACTGTAAAGATTGCTTCATTGCACTTTGTAAGACACGCTCAAATCTATCAGTCTTAATAGTCTTTCGTTCGCTATGGTCACAAAGAATTGGCGTTATTTCTGAAATGCCTATTTCGGTAGCTTTCTCTAAGAACCATTCCATACGATCGTTCATTTTAGTAGGCGCTATTAAAACGTGTAAATACAGTTGTTGTGGTTCCTGATATTTTTTCTCTGTAATTACACCAACACATTTATTATGGTTATCACTAATGATTTCTACAGTAAACAACCATCCTTTGCCATTGGTTACATGTAGAGTATCTCCAGCTTTTTTGCGCAGAACTTTTACAATGTGTTTACTTTCATCTCTTTCAAAATGAACGTTTATGCTTTTGTTATCTATATGTTCTTGATAAAATAGCTGCATTATATGGCTAATCTCGCTTTTGCAACCACTGTAATGTCTGCAAAATCTTGTTTTAAATATTTATGATATCCAGTAATGGCTATCATTCCGGCATTATCTGTGGTATATTCAAACTTCGGAACATACGTTGTCCAACCTAACGTATGTTCTGCTTGCTTTAGGGCATCTCTAATGCCAGAATTTGCAGAAACACCACCACCAATTGCAACTTGTGTAATACCAGTGTCTTTAACAGCTTTTTTAAGCTTAGCCATTAATATGCTAATGATGGTAAATTGTATAGAGGCACAAATATCTGCTAGGTTCTCTTCAATAAAATTTGGGTTTTCTTTTACCTTCTTTTGTATAAAATAGAGAATGGCAGTTTTTAGGCCACTAAAGCTAAAGTCTAATCCACCAACTTTGGGTTTCGAAAAAGGGAATGCTTTAGGATTGCCCTGTTTTGCAAGTTTGTCTATTTCTGGACCTGCAGGATATTTTAAACCAAGAAGTTTTCCACTTTTATCAAAAGCTTCGCCTACAGCATCATCAAGTGTTTGGCCTATAACATCCATATCAAAATAATCATTAACCTTTACAATTTGAGTATGACCTCCACTTATGGTCATGGCCAAAAAAGGAAATGTTGGTAAGGTATAGCCATCTTCTTCTATAAAATGCGCTAAAATATGACCTTGCATATGGTTAACATCTAATAGCGGAATATTTAATCCCATTGCTAAAGACTTTGCGAATGAGACACCTACCAAAAGTGACCCCATTAAACCAGGACCTTTGGTAAACGCAATACCGTGCAAATCTTCTTTTGTTATTCCTGCTTGTTCTAAAGCTTGATGAACAACAGGAACAATATGTTGTTGGTGTGCTCTAGAAGCAAGTTCTGGTACAACACCACCATATTTAATATGTATTTGCTGTGTGGCTACAACGTTGCTTAAAATCTCTCCGTTGCAAATCACAGCTGCTGCAGTATCGTCACAAGACGACTCAATGCCAAGAATGTATATTTTTTGTGAACTCATTAAAGAATTAGGGCATAAAAATTGTATAATTTTGAGCAAAGTTACAATATAAGCTCGCCTATTAAAAAGTTTTGGAACATACTAAAGAAAACCATAGTAGCCATCTTGCTGCTTTTTATCATTTTGGTGGTTTTATTTTCCATTCCTTGGGTACAAACTACTGTGGCTAAAAAGCTGGCAAACAGTATTAATGATACGTATAACACCAATATACAAATAGATAAAGTAAGCATTACATATTTTGGTGATGTTAAATTAGAAAAAGCGTTTGTCGAGGATCATCATCAAGATACTTTAATTTATGTGAATGAATTAAAAACATCGATTCTAAGCTTATCGGGGCTTTTGGACAATCATTCTACGTTAGGAAATTCATCAATAGATAGTTTAACCTTTAGAATGAAACGTTATAAGGGTGAAGAGTTAGATAATTTTGCAGTGTTTCTTCAAAAATTTGAACCAGAACAACCTAAACCAAGTTCAGATTTTTACCTTTCTGTAAGCCATATAGATGTAACAAACAGTAAATACAGCTTTGAGGATGAAAATATTTCAGATCCTAGAGCCTTATTTTTAAATGATGTAGATATAAATGCAGATAATCTTGTTGTAAATAATAAGAACGTAAGTGTTAGTATTAACACATTGGACTTTCTAGAAGAACGAGGCTTAACTATTAAAAACCTTAATGGAGACTTTACATATTCTCCGACCCAAATGGGTTTTGAAGAACTGAGAATTGTTACAGAAGACTCAGATATAAAAGGCACACTTTATTTTAACTATACTATTGAAGATCTTTCAGACTTTGTAAATAAAGTTAAATGGGATTTCACCTTGGAGGAAAGCGTCATAAATACAAACGATCTAAAGCCATTTTATAATGAGTTTGGAAATAACGTTCAGTTTGTAATGGCTTCCAATATGCAAGGAACCCTAAATGACTTCGAGCTTACAAATCTTGAGTTACAAGGAATGAACCGTAGCGAGATTTACGGTGATATAAGAATAAGAGATGCTGTAACCAATCCTGAAGATTTAATTATTAATGGTACGTTAAGCAACCTTTCAACAAATTACTATGACCTTGTATCTCTATTGCCAAATATTCTAAAACCTAATTTACCAGAGAGTCTAAAAGAACTAGGAAACGTAAGGCTAACAGGTACGGCAAGAGTAACACCAACAACAGTAACAACTAAAGCAGATTTATTTTCTCAACTAGGAACAGCTAAAGTTGATATTGACCTTGCCAGGCTTAACGATTCTGAAAATGCCACTTATAAAGGAAACTTAAACTTTAAAGATTTTAATGTAGGGCGTTTGGCAAAGACCACTAATTTAGGAACAACCACATTTAATCTAGATGTAGATGGTAAAGGCTTTACTACAGAAAGTTTAAATACCAATGTAAAGGGAACCATTACAAAGCTAAAGTTTAATAATTACACCTATAAAAATATAAAGGTTTTAGGAACGTTAAGAAACCCTGTTTTTAATGGAAACTTACTTATTGATGATCCTAATCTTCAAATGGAGTTTAATGGTTTGGCAGATGTTTCAAAAGATATAAATATTTATGATTTTGAAGCTTCTGTAAGAAATGCAGATCTTAATGCACTAAACTTTGTACGCAGAGACAGTATTTCCAATTTTCAGGGTGATGTCTTTATGAGGATGAAGGGTACAACCATTAACGACGCCTTTGGAACCATCTCACTATCTAATGCTACCTACGAAAATCAGAATGATATTTATGCATTCGAAGATTTAAGAATTCAATCCAGTTTTGATAATGGTGTAAGAACAATAGATATAAACTCTCCAGATGTTATAAACGGAAAAGTGGTAGGAGTTTTTGCTGTTGAAGAGGTGCCAGCTTTGTTTGAAAATGCGGTAGGTAGTTTGTATACCAACTATAAGCCAAATACCATAACGACTAATCAATTCTTGGAATTCGATTTTGATATTTACAACAAAATTGTTGAGGTATTTTATCCTGAAATAAATTTTGGTCCAGAAACCTTTATTCGTGGTAGAGTAGAGAGTGATGAAAGTGAATTTAAGCTCACCTTTAGGTCTCCTTTAATTGAAGCATTTGGTAACCGAGTAGAAAAAGTAAACATTCAAGTAGATAATAAAAACCCGTTATTTAATACCTATGTCGAAGCAGATAGCATAAGCACAGACTATTACAATGTGTCAGAATTCAATTTAATTAATGTAACCTTAAAGGATACGTTATTTATACGCTCCGAAATTGTTGGCGGTAAATCTAATGATGATGCATTTAACCTAAACTTATACCATACCATAAATGAAAATGGAAACTCTGTTGTGGGTATTCAAAAATCTGATGTTAAGTTTAAAGAGAAGGTTTGGTATTTAAATGCCCAAGAAAATAAATCGAATAAAATAATCTTTGAGAATAACTTTAAAGATCTCAAAATAGACTCTTTAGTATTAAGTCATCAAAGTGAAGAAATAAGGCTTGCAGGACAAATGCGAGACAGTACCTATAAAGATTTCAATATTGCGTTTAAAGATGTAGATCTAGGTAAAATCACCCCAGATATAGACAGCTTAGCACTAGCCGGAAATGTAAATGGTACCTTAAACTTTAAAGAAGAAGATGGCGCGTATTATCCAAAATCAGAATTAACAATTGATGCACTTTCTATTAATAAAGGAAAGCTAGGCGATTTATCTATAGATATTGATGGTAACGAAGATTTATCCCAATATGCTATAAACGCTTTGTTGCGGGATGATGGTTTCGATTCCTTTTCTGCAGTGGGAACTATAGATGTTGTAGGAGAAGAACCTACCATAAATATGGATGTAGATATGAAACAGCTAGACATCTCTGTATTCAGCCCATTAGGAGGTATTGTTATTAGTGATTTAAGAGGTATAGCAGATGGAAGGGCAAAAGTTACGGGTAATTATAAAAATCCAGATATAGACGGTAAAATTATATTAGATAAAGGTGGCTTGCTTGTGCCATATCTAAATACAGATTTCGATTTTAAAGAAAAAGCAATAATTACGCTTACCAAACAGCAATTTAAATTTAATCAAGTAAAAATTGAAGATACCGAGTATAAAACCCAAGGACAATTAAATGGTATTATCTCTCATAAAAGTTTTAGTGATTGGTATTTAGACTTGGGTATACGAGGTAACCAGTTGTTGGTCTTAAATACAGATTATCAGGAGGATGCATTATACTATGGTACAGCATTTATAGATGGTGAAGCTACCATCGTAGGGCCAACAGATGAGTTGGTGATAGATGTTATTGCAGAAACAGAACCTGGTACAATATTTAAAATACCATTAAGTGATACAGAAAGTATAGGAGACAACTCATTTATTCACTTTTTAAGTCCAGAAGAAAAAGAAGCACGCTTAGCAGGAGAAGAAGTTATTTTTGAAGAGGTAAAAGGACTCTCTATAAACTTTGACTTAGATATAGATAAAGATGCTGAAGTTGAAATTGTTGTGGACCAAGTTAGTGGTAGCACATTAAAAGGAAAAGGTGCAGGAACATTACTCATTGAAATAGATACCAATGGTAAGTTTAATATGTGGGGAGATTTTGTTGCCTATGAAGGAGTTTATAATTTTAAATATGGCGGATTGGTACAAAAGCAATTCGAGGTGGTTTCAGGAGGAAGTATAAACTGGGATGGTAGTCCTACTAGAGCTCAGTTAGATGTGCAAGCAGTATATAAAGTACAGGCAAACCCCTCAATAATTCTCGAAAACCCTTCAATTAACAGAAAGATTCCGGTTGAGGTGGTTATTTCGCTTAATGGAGAAATTGTTCAACCAGACATTAGTTTTGATATTAATTATCCAAACGTTAGCTCAGTTGTAAGATCAGAGTTAGATTATTTAATAGATGATAGAGCAAGTAGAGAACTGCAAGCCTTGTCTCTAGTAACGCAAGGAACTTTTTATAGTGAATTTGCATTAGGTAATAATATTGTATCAGGAACACTGGCAGAGCGTGCTTCTAGTTTGGTGAATGATGCTTTTTCAGATGAAAATGGTAAATTTCAAGTAGGCTTAAATTACACCACTGGAGATCGTACACCAGACCAAGAAACTGCAGACAGGTTTGGACTTACCATAACAACACAAATTTCTAATAGAGTATTAATAAATGGTCAGGTTGGGGTACCAATTGGCGGTGTTAGTGAAAGTGTGGTGGTAGGTGATGTGGAAATAGAATTTCTGTTAAATGAAGAAGGGACCTTAAGAGCAAGCATCTTTAATAGAGAAAATAATATTCAATACATTGGTGAAGAATTAGGGTACACGCAAGGTGCAGGCTTATCTTATAATGTCGATTTCAATACATTTAAAGAATTGATTGATAAAATAACAAACAGACAGGTTAGGATAGACGCAGACATACAGACAGAAAAGCAACCTGAAACCTTAGCGCCAGATTATATTAAGTTTCCTGGAGGCGATGGTGGTAATTAAACCACTTTTTTCCAGAAAGTCCATATGATCCAACCGCAAAGAATAACAACTGCTAAACTTATGCAGGCGTAAATAAAATCACCATATATAAAGAATCCTGTGGTAAACAAAAGGTTGTAAACGCCAATTATACTGGCAAAAAAAGCAACGATCTTATAACCGAAGTTATGAAATTTTGAGTCGCCTTTAAATACAGTGTCTTCATAATGTGCTATAGTCTTTGCGTTACTAGGTTTGGTTAGTAAAGAAACTGCAACCCACGCAATAGTAGTGACAACTACTCCAAAAACAAGTTGCCAATGCGAGGCAAGTTCAACAATTGGGGTTTCTAATTTTCCATTAATAAAAAAGAATACAGCTATAAGAAATGAAACTGCCATAGCGGTTATTTCACTAAATGGATTAATACGATACCAAAACCATCTCATAATAAAGAGTAAACCTGTACCGGCACCTATCTGTAATAAGAGGTTAAAGGCGTCTCTTGCTTCTTCTAAAATTAAAGCAAGGCAGCCTGCTAACACCATCATAATTACTGTAGAAATACGTCCTACAAGCACTTGTTCTTTACCAGATGCTTTTGGTTTTACAAAGCGTGCATAAAAATCATTAACAACGTAAGAACTTCCCCAATTTAAATGCGTAGAAATTGTACTCATAAAAGCAGCTATTAAAGAAGTAATGACCAATCCTAATAATCCTGCAGGTAAATACGTAAGCATCGCAGGATAAGATAAATCGTCTTTTACATAAGAGCTGCTAAGATTTGGAAATGCCGCCTGTAAACTTTCTAGATTGGGAAAAACAATTAAAGATGCTAATCCAATTATAATCCAAGGCCAAGGTCTAAGGGCATAATGCGCAATATTAAAAAATAACGTTGCACCAGTAGCATGCTTTTCATCTTTTGCGGCAAGCATACGTTGGGCAATATAACCACCGCCACCTGGTTCTGCACCTGGATACCAAACACTCCACCATTGTACAGCAAGCGGTATAATAAGTAGTGGAATAACAATGTCGAGATTCGTGAAATCTGGGAACAGGGATGTCTTGGTAGAAACAACAGGATGAGATAATAAAGCATCTAAGCCACCAATTTCTGGCATATTAACGATATAAACAGTAGCCCAAATACTACCTACCATAGCAATAATAAATTGTATGAAATCGGTAAGTAATACACCTCGCAATCCGCCTAACATCGAATATAATACTGTGATGATAGAAGCGACAATTAAGGTTTCGCTTTCAGAAAAGCCAAACATGACATGACCTATTTTTATGGCAGCAAGACAAACATTGGCCATAATAACAATATTGAAAAATACACCGAGATAAATAGCTCTAAACCCACGTAAAAAAGCAGCAGACTTTCCCGAGTACCTAAGTTCGTAAAACTCGAGATCTGTTGTTATACCACTTCGGCGCCACAATCGTGCATAAAAGAAAACGGTGAGCATACCTGTTAATAGGAAACTCCACCATATCCAGTTACCATAAACTCCATCTTGTCTAATAACTCCTGCTACAAAGTTTGGTGTGTCTGCAGCAAAGGTTGTAGCTACCATAGATACCCCTAATAGCCACCAAGGCATATTACGCCCAGACAGAAAGAAACTCTTGGCATCTTTTCCACTTTGCCTAGCAACGGCAATACCAATGGTTAAACTAATTATAAAGAAGCCGATGATTAATGCCCAGTCAATTGCAGATAGAATCATAAAAATATATACTTTTCAAAAGCTAAAGTAGTTATTTTTTTAAGCTGAGGCACAACAGGAAGAATTAAAGACTCATATACATTAAAATTTAAGAACTTTGTAAAATGAATAGTAATCTTGAAGCAAATTTTGTAGTGGCAGTTAAAGCTTCTGTTTTGGCTGGTAAGGAAATTATGAAAGTGTATCAGCAGGAGTTTGAAGTTTCTAAAAAGGCTGATAATTCCCCAATTACAGAGGCTGATAATAAAGCTAATGATTGTATTAATAAATTTTTAAAGCAAACTGAAATACCAATCATTTCAGAAGAGAACGAAGATATTTCATTTGAGATTAGAAAACATTGGACAAAGTGCTGGATTGTTGACCCTTTAGACGGTACAAAAGAATTTGTAAATAGAAATGGAGAATTTACGGTAAACATTGCTTTAGTAAATAGAGGCGTGCCTACCTTCGGTGTCATATATTGGCCAGTTAAACAACTATTATATGTTGGTGATGTAAGTCAAAATCTTGCATTTAGACTACAGTTAATAAACCATCAATTTTCTAATAGATTATTAAAAGATGTAAAGGTATTGTCACCGAAGAGAGACCATAAATCGTTAAAGGTGTTGGTAAGTAGATCGCATGCAAGCAATGAAACAAAAAAATATATAGACAATTTGCAAAAGACAGGGCATCCTATCGAATTAAAATCTATTGGGAGCTCTCTTAAATTTTGTCAAATCGCCGAGGGAAACGCACATCTTTATCCTAGATTTGCACCAACCATGGAATGGGATACTGCTGCAGGACATGCTATTTGCAACGCTGTAAATATCAAAGTAATGCAAGTAAATTCAACAAATGAATTAGAGTATAATAAAGAGAATCTTTATAATCCTAACTTTATTGTAACATTTAAACAATAGTATTTTGAGTAAAAAACAAATTTTAATTACAGGAGGCGCAGGCTTTATAGGGTCTCACGTTGTTAGGAGGTTTGTTAAAAATTACCCTAACTACCACATTTATAATCTTGATGCCTTAACCTATGCGGGAAACTTAGAAAACATTAAGGATATAGAAGAGTCCTCTAATTATACCTTTGTGAAAGGTGATATAACAGATGAGCCTTTTATTAATTCGCTATTTGAGAAACATCAATTTGATGGTGTTATACATCTTGCTGCAGAGTCACACGTAGACCGATCAATAACAGACCCATTAGCGTTTGTGAAAACTAATGTTATAGGGACAATGACGCTTTTAAATGCTGCTAAAACAATCTGGAAAGATGATTTTGAAGGAAAACGTTTTTACCATGTAAGTACAGATGAGGTGTATGGTGCATTAGGAGATACTGGATTATTTACAGAAGATACAGCCTATGATCCTAACTCACCATATTCAGCGTCAAAAGCTAGTTCAGACCATTTTGTAAGAGCATATGGAGAGACCTATGGCTTGCCTTATGTCATTTCAAATTGCTCAAATAATTATGGGTCGTATCATTTCCCAGAAAAATTAATCCCACTATTCATCAATAATATTATTCAAGAAAAACCTTTGCCAGTTTATGGCGATGGTAATTATACAAGAGATTGGTTGTTTGTTGAAGATCACGCAGTTGCAATTGATTTGGTATTCCATAAAGGTAAGAACCATGAGACGTATAATATTGGAGGGTTTAACGAATGGAAAAATATTGACCTTGTAAGATTACTATGCCAACAGATGGATGAAAAATTAGGGCGTGATAAAGGCACTTCAGAAGAGCTTATTACATTTGTAAAAGACAGACCAGGTCACGATTTGCGTTATGCTATTGACGCTTCTAAAATTAATAAAGAATTAGGTTGGGAGCCAAGTGTAACATTTGAGCAAGGCTTAGCTAAAACTATAGATTGGTATTTAGATAATGAAAAATGGCTTAAAAATGTAACATCTGGTAATTACCAAAACTACTATAAAGAACAATACGGTTAATATAGGGTTATGACTATTAAAGAAACACCACTTAAAGACTGTTATATTATAGAACCTAAGGTGTTTTATGATGAGCGTGGTTATTTTTATGAGCAATTTAATGAGCAGGTATTTCAAGCCGAAACTAAATTGAATGTAAAGTTTGTTCAGGATAATGTATCTGAATCAAAATTTGGAGTAATTAGAGGGTTACATTATCAACAAGGGATGCATTCGCAAGCTAAATTAGTGACTGTTTTAGAAGGCGAAGTTTTAGATGTGGCTATAGACTTAAGAAAAAACTCGCCAAGCTTTGGCAAGCAGTTCTCTATGATTTTATCTTCAGAAAATAAAAAACAATTATTTGTACCAAAAGGCTTCGCTCATGGCTTTTCTGTATTAAGTAAAACAGCACGTTTCTTTTATAAATGTGATGCATATTATAATAAAGAGAGTGAAACAGGGATTAAATATAATGACGAAACTTTAAATATAGATTGGCAACTAAAGGATGGTGAAATTATAGTTAATGATAAAGATAAACACTTACCTGATTTCAAAAGCGCAATTTACTTTTAATGAAGTCTTCCAAAGCAAATACAATTTTAGTAACAGGAGCTAATGGTCAATTAGGAACCTGTATAAAAGCAATAGCTAATAACTATCCCTCTTGTAACGTTGTATTTGAAGACAGTTCCAGTTTAGATATTACAAACAGAAATCAAGTAGTGCAATACATGTCAAATTCACAATTTGACTATATTATAAATTGCGCAGCTTACACTGCAGTTGATCTGGCCGAAGATAACAAAGAGAAGGCTTTTGAGATTAATGCTAAAGCTGTGGAAAACCTAACTATTGCATGCAAGCGTTTTTCCAGTACACTACTTCATGTGTCGACAGATTTCGTGTTTGATGGAAAAAAAAATGCACCGTACCTAGAGAGAGATAGCACGCACCCTTTAAATTATTATGGAGCGTCAAAACTAAACGGCGAACAAATTATTCAACAAGCATTAAGTAAATATGTTATAATTAGGACGTCTTGGTTATTCTCAGAATTTGGAAATAATTTTGTAAAAACAATGGTGAGATTAGGGCAAGAAAAAAAAGAATTAAGCATTGTGGCAGATCAATACGGATCACCGACCTATGCAATAGATTTAGCGCATATATTGCTTACGTTTATAGCATCATCTTCAACAAGCTATGGGCTGTATCATTTTTCAAACCATGGAGCAACCACGTGGTATAATTTTGCAGCAGAAATTTTTAAGTTGCAAAATCAAGATATACGCTTACATAAAACGACATCTAAGCAATTTGCAAGCAGAGCAATACGTCCTAAATACAGTGTTCTGGAAACTAAAAAGGTTAAGGAAACATTAAATATTGATATTAGGAATTGGCAAAGTGCTTTAAAAGAGATGCTTAGTCGATTATAAGTTAATTGTAATCTTGAGATTTCATACTAAGATTAAAAGAATAAGTCGTTTAACTATCTTACATTTGCCATCTTAAAGGAATAACAATATAAGGTCAAATTGTGACTTTAAATTATTTAAAATGAAGGGAATTATATTGGCTGGTGGCTCTGGTACACGTTTACATCCATTAACAAAAGTGACATCAAAACAGTTATTACCTGTTTATGATAAGCCGATGATATATTATCCATTGTCTACATTAATGTCTGCAGGAATACAGGAAATTCTTATCATTACGACCCCAAGAGACAAACATCAGTTTAAAGAACTTTTAGGAAATGGAGAGCAATTAGGATGTCAGTTTTCCTACGCAACCCAAGAAAATCCCAACGGCTTAGCAGAATCTTTTATCATAGCAGAAGATTTTATAGGAGATGATGCTGTAGCACTTATTTTAGGAGATAACATTTTTTATGGCTCTGGTCTTTCACAACTATTACAAAGTAATTTAGAGCCAGACGGCGGTATTATCTATGCATACCACGTACATGATCCAGAACGTTATGGAGTAGTAGATTTTAATGATAATGGAGACGTAGTGTCTATCGAGGAAAAGCCCAAATCTCCTAAAAGTAATTATGCGGTTCCTGGAATATACTTTTATGACAACTCAGTTATTAGCATTGCAAAAAGTATTAAGCCAAGCCAAAGAGGAGAGCTTGAAATTACAGATGTTAATCGGGAATATCTAAAAAGAGGAAAACTAAAAGTAAGTATTCTAGATAAAGGTACTGCGTGGTTAGATACAGGAACATTCGAATCATTAATGCAAGCTTCTCAATTTGTTGAGGTTATAGAAGAAAGACAAGGTTTAAAAGTTGGAGCTATTGAGGCTATCGCCTATGAAATGGGTTATATAAATAAAGAACAACTTAAAAAATTAATAGAGCCCCTATTAAAAAGTGGTTATGGCAATAACCTGTTGGTAAATATAAAATAGGATGGCAAAAACAAAACACTTAATAGTCTTCGGAACACGTCCTGAAGCTATTAAAATGGCACCTTTGGTAAAAGAATTTCTTAAGAATAATTTACATTTTGAGACTAAAGTGTGTGTAACAGCACAACATAGAGAGATGCTGGATCAGGTTTTAGAGTTTTTTGAAATCACACCAGATTTCGATTTAGACGTAATGAAACCTAATCAAAACTTATACAATCTTACAGCTGAAATTATTGTGCAGCTAAAAGAGGTTCTAGAGGAGTTTAAGCCCGATTATGTGTATGTACATGGAGACACAAGTACAACTATGGCCACAAGTATTGCAGCATTTTATTCTGGTGCAAAAGTCTGTCATGTAGAAGCAGGCTTAAGAACGCATAACAAATGGTCGCCGTTTCCAGAAGAAATTAATAGGCAAGTAACGGGCAGGATTGCAGATATTCATTTTGCACCAACTGAAACGTCTAAGGCAAATTTACTGTTAGAAAATATAAATAAGGAGTCTGTAGTAATAACAGGAAACACCGTTATTGACGCCCTAATGGAAAGTGTGGAGAAAGTAACAGAAAAGCCTTCAAAAACAATTCAAGACTTAGAAAAAACCTTAGGAAAGAAAGATATTATTTTAGTGACTGGACATAGACGTGAAAATCATGGCGATGGTTTTGAGAAGATTTGTAAGGCATTAAAAACGATAGCGATTCAAAAGCCAGAGCTACTAATTGTATATCCGGTACATTTAAATCCTAAAGTAAAAGAGCCAGTAAACAGAATATTAGGCGAAATAAGTAATATTATGTTAATAGACCCGTTGGCATATCAAGACTTTATTTGGATGATGAATCGCTCAAAATTAATTATTACAGATAGCGGCGGCGTACAAGAGGAAGCGCCAAGTTTAGGAAAGCCAGTTTTAGTTATGCGTGATACAACAGAACGTCCAGAAGCAGTAGATGCTGGTACCGTGATCTTAGTAGGTACAAATACCGAGCTAATTGTATCAGAAACCTTAGATTTGCTAAATAATACAGAACGTTTTAAGCATATGAGTACACTACATAATCCTTATGGAGATGGCAAGGCTTGTGAGCGTATAGTAAACCATATTCAATCTTTAGAATCATGAAACCAGAAGTCGTAATGATTGGGTTAGGCTATATAGGTCTACCTACAGCAGCACTTATTGCTTCAAACAAGGTTTTTGTTTATGGAGTTGATATTAATTCAGATGTAGTTGAGACTATCAATAGAGGAGAGATTCATATTGTAGAGCCAGAATTAGATAGTGCAGTGGCTAATGCTGTAAAAAATGGGTTTTTAAAAGCAGGTCTTAAAGCAAAGGAAGCCAACACGTATTTAATTGTAGTACCTACTCCATTCAAAGACAAGAATGAGCCAGATATCTCTTTTGTCGAGGCTGCGACAAAAGGTATTTTACCATTGTTAAAGGAGAATGACTTATATATAATAGAATCAACATCGCCAGTAGGGACTACGGAAAAAATGATGAATTATATATATGCAGAACGTCCAGAACTTGAAGGGAAACTGCACATCGCATATTGTCCTGAACGTGTGTTGCCTGGAAATGTCATGCATGAGTTGGTACATAATGATCGCGTCATTGGAGGTGTAAATATAGAAAGTACAGAGCGTGCTTTGGCATTTTATAAAAACTATGTAAAAGGTGAACTTCACGCGACAAATGCACGTACCGCAGAAATGTGCAAACTAGTAGAAAATTCATCTAGAGATGTGCAAATCGCTTTTGCTAATGAATTGTCTTTAATATGTCACAAAGCAGGCATAAACGTTTGGGAATTAATTAAACTGGCAAATAAACATCCTAGAGTAAATATTTTACAACCAGGAAGTGGTGTAGGAGGGCACTGTATTGCAGTAGATCCTTATTTTATTGTTGCAGATTTCCCAATGGAATCTCAAATAATTGGTAAAGCTCGAGAAATAAACAACTACAAATCATTTTGGTGTGCAGAGCAAGTAAAAAATGCTAAACTGCAATTTCAATTGGACCATGGTAAAAAGCCTAAAATTGCGTTAATGGGCTTGGCATTTAAACCAAATATAGATGACTTAAGAGAGTCTCCAGCTAAATACATAGCACAAAAAGTATTACAAGACGCACAAGATGAAGAATACTACATTGTGGAGCCAAACATTCAAGAGCACAAAGTATTTAAATTAACAGAGTATAATAAAGCAGCGGAGAATGCAGATATAATTGTATTTTTGGTGGCTCATAATCAGTTTAAAAACTTGACAAACTTAAATAGTAAGATAGTATTAGACTTTTGCGGAATCTCACAAAATAAACTTTAATGAACTTAACCAATCAACAAAAAGAAAAACTTAAGGGAGCAAAAATCCTTATAACCGGCGGTGCTGGTTTTATAGGATCAAATCTATGCGAATTCTTTTTAAAGCAAAATGCAATAGTGACTTGTTTAGATAATTTTGCGACAGGACATAAACACAATATAGCGCATCTTATGACTCATGAAAACTTCAGTTTAGTTGAAGGAGATATTAGAGATGTAGAAACATGTCAAAACGCTGCAAATGGTCAAGATTATATTTTACACCAAGCGGCTTTAGGCTCGGTACCAAGATCTATTAATGATCCGATTACTTCTAACGACGTTAATGTTGGTGGGTTTCTTAATATGTTGATTGCTGCAAGAGATCAAAAGGTGAAGCGTTTTACATATGCAGCAAGTTCATCAACGTATGGCGATTCTGTAAAATTACCTAAGATAGAAGAAGAGATAGGACAGCCACTATCGCCTTACGCAATTACCAAATATGTAAATGAGTTATACGCGACCAATTTTAAGCTAACTTATGGTTTAGATACGGTAGGCTTGCGTTATTTTAATGTATTTGGCAGGAAACAAGATCCAAAGGGTGCATATGCAGCAGTGATACCTAAGTTTGTCATTCAATTTATGAATCATGAAAGCCCTACCATTAACGGAGACGGTACATTTTCTAGAGATTTTACATATATAGACAATGTCATTCAAATGAATATGTTAACCATTACAACGGATAATGAAGACGCATTAAATAAGGTGTACAATACGGCTGTAGGAGACAGAACAACCATTAAAGATGTAGCGACACAATTAAGAAAGCAACTTTCGAAATTTGACACTAAAATTAAAGAAGTAGAAATATTAAATGGCCCAATTAGAAAAGGTGATGTACCACATTCATTGGCCTCTATAGATAAAGCAAAAAGATTATTAGACTACAAACCAACCCACGAATTTAATGATGGGTTAAAGGAAGCTGTAGACTGGTATTGGAATAATTTAAATAAATAATCATGGCAAAAACAACAATTGCTATTATTGGATTAGGTTACGTAGGATTACCATTAGCAAGACTTTTTGCTACTAAGTATCCCGTAATAGGGTTTGATATAAATGAAAATAGAGTAGCTAAGTTAAACAAGGGTCATGACGATACACTAGAGGTTGAAGATGATATTTTGCAAGAGGTACTGGTTCAAGACAAGAGTCAATTAGAAAACAAAGGCCAAGGGCTTTTGTGTACTTCAGAAGTTAGTGATATTAAAGATTGTAATGTTTTTATAGTAACGGTGCCTACACCTGTAGATAAAAATAACAGACCAATTTTAACACCATTATACAAAGCTAGCGAGACTATTGGTGGCGTGTTAAAGAAAGGCGATATTGTAATTTATGAATCGACTGTATATCCTGGTGCCACAGAAGAAGAATGCGTGCCAGTGTTAGAACGTACTAGCAATCTTAAATTTAATGAGGACTTCTTTGTAGGATATTCACCAGAGCGAATTAATCCAGGTGATAAAGAACACACAGTCGAAAAAATATTAAAAGTAACGTCAGGTTCAACACCCGAGATAGGAAAAAAAGTAGATGCACTCTATGCTGAAGTGATTACTGCAGGAACGCACCTTGCACCTACAATCAAAGTAGCAGAAGCGGCTAAAGTGATTGAAAACTCACAACGTGATATTAATATTGCATTTGTAAATGAGCTGGCTAAGATTTTCAATATGATGGATATTAATACCCATGATGTTCTTGAAGCTGCAGGTACAAAATGGAATTTCTTACCCTTCAAACCAGGCTTAGTAGGAGGACATTGTATAGGGGTAGATCCGTATTATCTGGCACAAAAAGCACAAGAACTAGGCTATCATCCTGAAATTATATTAGCAGGCCGTCGTATGAATGACAGTATGGGGCAGTATGTGGCAAGTGAAGTGGTGAAGTTGATGCTAAAACATGATTTAAAAGTAAAGCATGCTAAAATTTTAGTGTTAGGAATTACATTTAAAGAAAATTGTCCTGATGTAAGAAACACAAAAGTGGTTGATGTGGTTAAACATTTAATAGACTATGGAACTAACGTAACTATTTACGATCCTTGGGCAAATCCAGAAGAAGTACAGCATGAATATAATATTAAATGTCATGCTGAACTCGATTCAGCATCTCATAAAGCCTACGATGCAATTGTACTCACAGTTGCACATAATCAATTTATAGATTTAAATTTAGATGATTACAAATCAAATAACGCTGTTGTATACGATGTTAAAGGTATTTTAGGCGAAAAAGCAGATAACAAATTATAATAGTTTGATCGAAAATTTATGAATAAAGATATATTTAAAATACAAAAAACAAAGTTAGAAGGTAAGGTTAAAGTTAGTGGTGCAAAAAATAACGCATTAAAATTATTAACAGCCTCTGTGCTTACTAATGATATTGTAGAAATTTATAATTCTCCAAACTTATTGTTAGATATGCAAGTGCATATTGGAATGTTAAATCAAATGGGGAAACAATGTTTTGAAAAAGATGGCTATTTAAAAATACAAGAAATTAATTTAATTCCAGAATTAAATTGGGATGAACGCTCAATTAGAAATTCTCTCTTAATATTGGGATGTTTAACTACACGATTTGGTCGTGGGTCAGTACCATTGCCAGGTGGTTGTAAATTAGGGGATAGGAAATATGATATTCATGTCATGATTCTTAGAGAATTAGGTGCTAAAGTTTGGGAAGAGGAAGGGTACCTCTTTACTTCATCTAAGGGTAGATTGAAGGGGACAGATTTGTATTTACCAATCCGTTCAACAGGGGCTACAGAAAATGCAATTCTTTGTGCAAGTTTAGCAGAAGGTAAAACTACTATATGGAATCCGCATATTCGTCCTGAAATTATAGATTTAATTTTTATGCTCAATAAAATGGGAGCTAAAATAAAAGTTTTTGGACAAAAATGCATTGAAGTTTTAGGAGTAGATAAACTTAATGGAGTTTCTCATACTGCTATTCCTGATAATATGGAAGCATTAACCTGGGCTATAGGTTCTGTAGTGACAAATGGAGAAATTGAAATTGAAAATTTTCCTTTTGAGCATTTAGAGGTGCCACTAATTTACTTGCGAGAAAGTGGCATGCAGTATTTTAAAAATAAAAATAGTCTAATAGTACGAGGAGGTACACCTTATCCTATAGAAATTAGCACAGGACCTTATCCTGGAATAAACTCTGATATGCAGCCCCTATTTGCAGTATATTCTGCGATGTCAAAAGGAGATTCGAAAATTATAGATTTGAGATTTCCAGGTAGGTATGAATATGCTGAGCAACTTGGTAAAATGGGGATGAATTATGAAATAACGGGTGACATGTTAACCATTAAAGGTGGTAATCAATTAATTGGGGCAAATGTTACAGCTACAGATTTAAGAGCGGGTATTTCACTGTTATTAGCAGGCCTGACTGCAGATGGTGAAACAATTATTAATAATGCTTGGCAAATTGGAAGAGGTTACGAAAATTTAGTTGAAAAACTAGAGAATTTAGGTTTGAAATTATAGTTATTACATGGAAAATCTGATTAAAAAAAATTCATTTTTAAAAGATGTTTCTCTTGTAGGATTTTCAAAATTTTTTATAATTTTATTTGGATTAGGTACTTCTATTATAATAGCCAGAATTCTTGGGCCTGAAAAAAATGGATTAATAGCGAGTTTATATGTTTACCCTGCCATTTTCATAAGTATTGGATCTTTAGGAATAAGACAATCTGCTACATATTTTTTAGGTAAGGATATATATTCTGAATTTGATATAAGGATAGCAATTTCTCAAATATGGATTATAAGTACAATTTTAAGTGTAGTTATTTCTTTGATATTAATCATATCATTTGTTGATTATAAAAATAATTTTTACCTAGTAATATTGAGTGTACTACCAATACCATTCAGTCTTTTCAATACATATAGCTCAGGAATTTTTTTAGGAAAAAATGAAATTAAGAAATTTAATAAAATAAATTGGATACCATCATTAGTAACATTTTTATTAAGTTTTATATTGATTCTAGTATTTAATTTTGATGTTGAGGGATTTTTGATTGCAACAGTGGGTGGTGCTTTAATAACATTTATTTTATTATTATTTAAAAATAAATTTATAAAGTCCTTCTCGTTAATAATCAAATGGAATATTATTATAAACTTATTAAAGCTAGGGTTAATTTATGCATTTGCTTTATTTGTGATTAACTTAAATTATAGGATTGATATTATTTTGCTAAGTAATCTCAGTAATTCATTTGAAACTGGTATTTATTCTAAAGGTGCTGGAGTAGCTCAATATTTATGGCAAATTCCAATGCTTTTAAGTACTATTGTTTTTGCTAGAAGTTCAGTTTCACAAAATAATAAAAAGTTTTCATTAAAAGTTATCCAGTTATTGAGGGTGTCATTGATTATAGTAAGTTTTGTTTCAATTATTATGATTATTTTTTCTAATCAATTTATATTGATTTTATTCGGGAAAGATTTTTTCAATAGTATATCAGTTTTAAATTACTTAATCCCAGGAGTTGTTTTACTTACCATATTTAAAGTTATGAATACTGATTTAGCAGGTAGAGGTAAGCCTTGGATTTCTTTGAAAGCTATGATTCCAGCCTTAATTGTTAATGTGTTATTAAATTTATTATTTATCCCAAAATATGGAGCAGATGGAGCAGCACTATCTTCAACTATAAGTTATTCTGTAGCTGCAATTTTATTTTTACATTTTTATAGCAAAACAGTTCAGATAAAGATTAAAGAAATTTTAAAATTCAAATATTCTGATTTTGATCCAATTTTAGGATTATTTAAAAAACATATATAATTATGAAGATTTTTAGGGATTTTAATCTAAAAAATTTTAATTCATATAATTTAAATGCGATCTGCAAGGTTGCTTATTTTCCCGAAAATGAGGAGGAAATTCTTGATGTTTTCAGAAATGTTAAAACTTTTATATTATTAGGAAGTGGTCATAATATATTATTATCTAAAACTTATTATGATACCCCTTTTGTTATTTTCAACGGAAATTTTAATCAAATTTCCATCAAAAAAAATATTATAATTGGTGAAGCAGGAGCTTCAATGTATGATTTAAGTAAATTTGCTGAGCAAAATTCTTTAAGTGGCCTGGAAGTTTTTTATGATATACCAAGTTCTCTTGGAGGAGCTGTTGTTATGAATGCAGGAGCTAGCGGAGAAGAAATTAAAGACGTTTTATTGAAAGTTCGTTTTTTAGATTTGAATACTTTAGAAATCAATGAATTATCAAATGATAGTATTTCCTTTGAATATAGAAATTCTCTATTTCAAAAGGATTCTAAAAAAATCGTATTAAAATCTTGGTTAGAACTTATTTATTTGGAGAAAGAATTAATAAGTCAAAAAATGGAAGAAATAAAAAAAATACGTTGGTCAAAACAACCTAAAGAGTTACCAAATGCGGGCAGTGTCTTTAAGAGACCTAAAGGTTATTATGTTGGGCCATTATTAGATGAACTTAATTTAAAGGGTTATACAGTTGGAGGTGCTCAAATTTCAAAAAAACATAGTGGTTTTATTGTTAATGTAAATAATGCAACTGGTGAAGATATTTTAAATTTAATAAATTTCGTTATTGAAAAGGTGTATAATAAATACTCTATAAAACTTGAAGTAGAACAAAGAATTATATGACGATTGTTTATTTTATTAGTTCAATTGGATCTGAAAAAATAGGTATTGGAGGTCACTTTCATAGCCTTAAAACAATTTCAAATTCTATAAATAGTAAAGAAGTTGATACACATATTTTTAATGTAGGTATTAAACCTTCCTTGGTTTTAAAAAATGAAAATAATTTTCAATTTTTCTATTATAATGGATTAAATGTATTAGAAACTCTTTATAATATAATTAAAGTTTGTAAAGAATTAGATCCAGATTATTATCATGCATTTGATGCTAATTCTTCACTATTTGCTAATATATTAGGTTATAAATTCAAGAAACCATTCTTTTTAAATAAATGTGGAGGAAGTAATCAAGTTAAGTTCTTTCCTTACTCTCCAAATCTTATATTATTTAGTAATGATAATTTTTTATATTTTAAAAACAAACCTAAGTTTAATGATTCTAGATTAAAATTAATTCCAAATAGAGTGCAAAATTTTGAAACTAATATTTCATTAGTTGAGGAATTAATTAATGATTACAGCCTTGATAACAAACAAATTTTTTTAAGAATTACTAGGATTTCAAAATTTTATAAAAAGACTATTTTTCAAGCTATAAATTTGATAAATAAAATTCATGAAAAAAATAAAAATGTTTGTTTATTAATTATTGGAACAGTTCAAGATCAAGATGTTTATATAGACTTAAAAAGTCTAGAAAATAACTTTATTAAAATTATTATTGATCAAAAGTATGTAACTAACGCTAAAGCTATTATTGATGTAAGTGATTTTGTAATAGGAACAGGGAGAGGTTTTATGGAAGCCTGCTCAAAGAATAAAATAATGTTAGCTCCTAATTCTAATTTAGATTATCCAGTTTTAGTATCGGATAGTAATTTTTTAGAAATTTTTAATATGAACTTTTCAGAAAGATATATTTCAAATCTCAAGGAATTAAATGAAAGTTTTAAAAATATAGAAAAACTTATTAATAAAAAGGTTTTACAAAGTGATAGTAAAAAATGGTTTGATTTATATTTTTCTTCTGAAAAAATAAAGAAAAATTATATAAACTTTTATAAGACTTCAGAATATAAAGTGCTAAAATTAAATATTTGTATTTATGTTTTCTTTGATTTTATTTATCAGGTGCTAAGTGCAATATTACAATTTAGAAATTTTAAAAAAAATACTTAAATGTGTGGAATTTACATCACGAACCTGCCTTATGATAAGCCAGATATTTTAAATAAACTAAAGAAAATTAGTTATAGAGGACCAGATAATTTAGGTTTTAATGTAATAGATGATATTTCCATCTCACACCTTCGTTTATCAATACTAGACTTAGAAAAGAGATCAAATCAGCCTTTTGTTTATGAGAATTTAGCAATTACATTTAATGGTGAAATTTATAATTATCTCCAAATACGTAAAGAACTATTAGATTTAGGGTATTCATTTAAAACAGAAAGTGACACTGAAGTTTTACTCATAGGTTATTTTGTTTGGAAAGAAGAAATTTTACAAAAAATTAATGGGATGTTTTCATTTTCAATATATGATTTTGAAAATAAAATTATTTTTAGTGCAAGAGATAGGTTAGGTGTTAAACCTTTTTATTATTATTGGGACGGTAGTAATTTTGAAATTTGTAGTCAGATTAGTCCTCTTCTTAATAAATCAAGTATAATTTCAAGTTTAGGTATTTCAATTTATTTAGACTGTGGTTATGTTCCTTCTCCACATACAATAATTGAAAATATTTACAAGTTGGAGCCTGGGAATTTCATGAAAATAGATTTAAATCACAAATCTTTAAAAGTCTTTAATTATTGGGATTTGAAAAAAACATCGATTTCTAAAGAATCCTACTCTACAATAAAAAATAAACTACATAATTTGCTAGTTGATTCTGTAAAGATAAGATTGCAATCAGATGTCCCAATAGGTTCATTTTTATCTGGAGGCGTTGATTCTGCTTTAATATCAGCAATTGCATCTAAGCATTTTGGAAGTAAATTAAATACTTTTACTATAAAATTTAATGACCCTAAATTTGACGAAAGTTTAATAGCGGATGCTTATTCTAAAATTATTTCATCAAACCATAAAGAAATTTTATTTGATAAAGATGCATTAATTGCAATGATTCCTTCCCTTGTAAAAGCTTTTGATGAGCCTTTTGCAGATAGTTCAGCTTTACCAAGTTTATTATTAAATAAAACTACGAAAAACCATGTTACAGTTGCATTGTCAGGTGATGGCGGCGATGAGAGTTTTATAGGATATAATAATTTTGATGCTGTAAAAAAATTTAAAAAACTTTCAATTTTAAATTATTCTGCACGAAAATATTTTATTTTAAAACTTAAAGTGTTTTCTAAATACTTACCTATTCATTTTCAAAACGCGTTTTTAATAAAAGATTTAAAAACTTTCATTATAAAGATATTTATAGGTAATAAAACTCTCTTAATTAATAGAGATCTAAAATGGTTATCAAAATATGATAAATATTTTGCCCTCTCTGATAATGTATTTCAGAATACAGCAGATTTTAATATTAAATTATGGCTCGAAAATGATAGTAATGTTAAAGTGGATCGTGCTAGTATGTATTCTTCCGTTGAAGTTAGGAGTCCATTCTTAGATTACCGAATAGTAGAATATGCAAGAAATATTCCTATGAAATTTAAGTTTCATAAAAATATTAGAAAAATTATTTTAAAAGATATTTTAAAAGAATATATACCTGAGGATGTTTTTAATCAACCTAAAAAGGGGTTTTCAATTCCATTAAAAAATTGGTTGAGCAATGAATTAAAAGATGATATCCTAAAAATGTTGTCCAATGATTTTTTAAATAAAGTTCCTAACTTAAATGTCGATTTATTTAAAAGACAATTGAAATTACACTTAGAACAAGGTGAAGATTATTCAAAAAATATTTGGAAATTGTATGTATTGTCTAAATGGTATGAAAAACATGGGTTTTGAATAATTTAATAAGTATTTTTCTAGTTGTTTTTTTATCTGTTATGGATATTTACTTATTTCGAATAGGTTTATTGCCTATGGAACCATCTAGAACATTAATACCATTTTTTTTATTTCTTATTTTATTTTTTAAAAAATATAATTTTTTAAAACTTTTAAAAGAAAATTTTAATTTAAGATTTTTTTTAATATTTATATTTTTAACAATCTTTTTTGGTGTTTTTAGTAACTCAGACAATATACTTTACGTTATATCAAATTCTTGTTTGACATTTTTAATTTATTTGTCATCATTTATTTTTTTTAATACTACAAAATATAAAAATAATCTTTTTACATTTTCAATTGCGTTTATAATTTTAGGATTAAGTTTTTTAGATATATTTAACATTTCAAGTAAAGAAATAGTAAGAAATGCGGGCTTTGCAGAAAACCCCAATAGTGCTGCATTTAGGTTGACTTTTTTATATATTGTTGTTACATATTTGTTGAAAAATAAATATTTAGTTTCTTTATTCACAATAGCATGTTTCTCTTTAATCTTTTCAACACTTTCCAGAAGTGGTTTAATATTATTTTTAATTAGTTGTATAATAATTTTACCACAAAAGTTCAGTCAATTTTCAAGTCTTAGAGAGTATATAAAAAAGAGTTATAAAAGTTTGATTTTAGTTTTTTTCTTTTTCATTCTTTTTTTAAATTTTATACCCTTAATAGTTCAATTATTTGGTATAGATAGTCCTTCTGCACTCTCTAGAATTAAACAACTTTCAGGTCAAGAAGAATTGATTAATGAGTCAGATAGTACATCATCAGGAAGAGTTACAATTGCTTTAAACTATTTAGAATTATTTTTTGACAAACCTTTTGGATATGGCACTGGGATGAATACTTTTAGGGATTTAATAAAAGATTCTTCACATAATATGTATTTGAGAATAGCAATCGACTTTGGTATTATAGGTCTTATTTTCTATTTATATTTTATATATAAAGGTATTGTAAAATCGATTGAAATTAACAATTTATATAGGCTTTCAATATTTATTGTTTTTATTATTGGTTCTTTCTTTACAAACACTTTTTTTGAAGATAGGACCTTTATTATTTGTTTAGCATTTTTAGACAGCAACATTTATTTGATTAAAAAAAATACTCAAATATGAATTTAAAAAATCTATATATAAAATTTAAATCATACTATATATTATATTTTAAAGGTGGCAGTTCCTACGCAAAATATATAGGTGCCAATATTGGTGAGAACTGTAGAGTTTATACTAAAAATTTTGGTTCAGAACCCTTTTTAATAACTATTGGTAATAATGTAACAATAACCTCAGGAGTTAAGTTTATTACTCATGATGGCTCTACCTGGTTAATGCGTGATTTTAAAGGGCGTCGTTTTCTTTATCAAAAAATTTTTCTCAAAAACAATATTTTTATAGGAGTGAATAGTATAATATTACCTGGTGTAGTTATAGAAGACAATGTTATTGTTGCTGCAGGAAGTGTTGTTACGAAATCAATACCTTCAGGGGTTATTGTTGCAGGTGTACCTGCAAAAATTATAGGTGATTATTCTGATTATAAAATTAAAATATTGAATAATTATGTATCTGAGGCTGATTTAGATTTAACTATAAATTATGAACAACGTATATTGAAAGTTTTAGATAATAGCCATAAAGAATATTTAAAAAAGTGAAGCATATATTAGTATTATTACCTAATGACACTTTAGGTGGTGCAGAATTATATTTAAAAAACATAGCTATTTTTTTTCTAAAAAATGGCTATAAAGTTGATGTCGTATTCTTAAAACAAAAATCTTCAAATGGATGGTCAGATCTAGAAAACAAACAGCATATTAATCTTACTTATTTAAAAGCAAGATCTGAAAAAAAAGGTTTCTTTTTATTTTTATTTAACTTATCAAATTTGAAAAACTATGAATATGTTTTTACTTCTCATGTACATTTGACTAGTTTATTTGGTTTTTTAGCTAAATTAAAATTAGTAAGTTCTACTTATTTTGTAGCTCGAGAATCAACTTCTATTTTTCTGCGATTTAAAGGATTAAAATTAATTCTATTTAAAATATTATATCGTTTAGGCTATTCAAAAGTAGATTTATTGATTTGTCAGACTTCTTTAATGAAACAACAACTTGATATTTCGTTACCTAAATTATTTAAAAAATTAAAAATTGTTGTTTTACCTAATCCTATATCACTGCCCTCAGAAGTGTTAATTAATGAAAAATATGTTTTAAAAAAAGATTTAAATTTTATAGTTAGTGCAGGAAGATTAATTCCGGAAAAAGGTTTTGATATATTAATTAAATCATTTAGTGAAATAAATAAAATATATGAAGACTTACATTTAATAATATTAGGAGATGGACCATGTGAAAAAGAACTTCGAGCCCTAACAATTGATTTAAATGTCGAATCAAAAGTGTTTTTTACTGGATTTGTAAATAATGTTTACAAATATTTTAAAAGTGCTAAAGCTTGTATTGTTTCCTCAAGAATAGAAGGCTTTCCTAATGTCTTATTACAGATGATGTCCGTAAACACTAATGTAATTTCAACATCTTGTGCAGGAGATATTGATAAAATAAAGGGTTTGTATATTTCTAAGGTTAATGATGTAGATGATTTAAAACATAATATTTTGAATTGTTTAAATTCAAACAATTCAAAAAATAAAAGGATTTTCTCACAAGAACTAGAAAAAAGATCTATTGAAAATTTTGTTGGACTTATTAACTCTTACTTAGTTGAAAGATAGGAAATTAATACGTATCTCTACAGTTCCTATATCCTTAGAAAAACTACTAGAGAACCAGCTTAACTTTATGTCAGATTATTTTGAGGTAACTGCTATTTCTTCAGATAAAAAACGTTTAAATAAGTTTGGTGAAAATCAAAACGTTAACACGTTCTCTATAAATCTTACAAGAAAAATAACGCCGGTTAAAGACCTTTTGGCGGTTTGGAAACTTATTAACTTTCTCAAAAAAAACAAACCACACATAGTTCATACACATACTCCTAAAGCGGGTATTGTAGGAATGCTTGCAGCATATATAGCTAGAGTACCTCATAGGCTGCATACGGTTGCAGGGTTACCATTGATGGAAGCCACAGGGATTAAACGAAAAGTTCTAAATGTTGTAGAAAAATTGACTTACGCTTGTGCTACAAAGGTGTATCCGAATTCTAAAGGACTTAAAGATTTTATTTTAAAAGAAAATTTCTCAAAACCTTCAAAGTTAAAAATAATTGGTAACGGGAGTTCAAATGGTATTGATACAACTTATTTTGACCCCAATCGGTATACAGAGACGTTTAAAAATGAACTCAAACTAAAATTAGGAATATCAGAAACTGATAAAGTATTTATTTTTGTCGGTCGTCTAGTGTCAGATAAAGGGATTAATGAACTGATAACCGCTTTTAATATACTTCAACAAAATCATCAAAATATAAAACTATTATTGGTAGGCCCTTTGGAGTCTGATTTAGACCCATTGCACAAACAAACATTAAATACAATAAAGAGTAATCAACATATAATCAGTTTAGGGTTTCAAAAAGATGTACGTCCATGGTTTGCAATTAGCGACATGTTAACATTTCCAAGTTATAGAGAAGGCTTTCCAAATGTAGTATTACAAGCAAGTGCCATGGGATTACCTTGTATTGTAACTAATATAAATGGCTGTAATGAAATCATTACAGATAATTTAAACGGAATTATAGTTCCTAAAAAAAACACCGATGCTTTAGCAGATGCAATGAGCGTACTAATTAATAACCCAATACTGTTTAATAAACTAAGAGTCAACTCTAGAAAACTAATACAAGAGAAATATGAACGGAAGGTGTTTTGGAAAGCATTACTACAAGAGTATAAAAGTTTAGATAAACAATAAATAGAGGATATCAAAAATTTTAATAATAAGTGTATAGTCATAATAGTAGGTATCGTGTGCGGTACACTACAATCATTTGGTCAAACAGGTGAGCACGCTGCAAGCTCTCAAATCAAAATTTTTAATTCCAATACAGAGGAATTGCCATATTGGTTTACGCACAACCAAAGAGGAAGAATAAGTGATAGCACTAATGTGTTAGTGTCGACCGATTATAAATTTAACTATGATACTGCTACTATACATAGGTTTTCAATTGGTGCCAATGTCCATTATGTAAATCAAGCAGCGAGTAAATTTCAAATAGATCAGTTGTACATAAATTATAGTAACAAATGGCTTAATGCAACATTAGGTGCAAAACATCCGGACATAAAGTATAATGACTTATCATCTAGTAATGGTAATATATTATGGTCAGGAAATACTAGAGCAATACCTGGGCTACTTTTAAAAGCAAATACACCAATAAAAATCACGAAGGGTATAGCTTTAAATTGGGCGTTAGGACATTATGAGCTTGGTGATGATCGGTATGCAAAAGGGGCTAAAATTCATTACAAAAGTTTAGGTGCTTTTATTAAATTTAATAAGAAAAGCCAATTACAATTAGGAATTAAACATTATGTGCAGTGGGCAGGAGACACTGAGGCTTTTGGAAAAGCACCAAGTGGGGTTTCAGATTTTATAGATATATTTTTTGCTAAAAAAGCAGGGAATGAAAATGCATTGGACGGTGAAAAAGTTAACGCTCTTGGCAATCATTTGGGACTTTATAACTTTAATTACAGCTACACATTTAAAAACTCTAAAGTAGAGTTATACCATCAACATTTATTTGAAGACGGTTCAGGGTCAGCGTTTAAAAATTTTCCAGATGGCATTTGGGGTTTTTATTTAACAAACAACAATTCTTGGTTATCAGCAGTACTTTATGAATACACATACACGCTCAACCAAAGTGGAGATTCAGGAAGAAGTGGTATAGATAATTATTTTAGCAATGGTTTTTACAGATCAGGGTGGCGGTATAAAAATAGAGTAATTGGGATACCGTTTATTACACCAAATACAATAGAAAATGGTTCGGGGAATAATCGAGTAAAAGCCCACCATATAGGTGCCAAATTAAAATTCAATAATTTAGTGATAGAAGTTAAAGGGACTATTTTAGAAAGATTAGGTACATATAGAGTACCGATAAATCCTAAGCAAAAAAGTTTATATTCGTATGTAGATGGGTCGTATCAATTCTCAAATCGTTTCAATCTATCTATGATTTTAGGATTAGATTATTATAGTTTTAGTAGTCTTAGTTATGGGGTAGGCTTTTCTTTAAACTATACATTATTTTAAAAAAGAAATGGTAAAATGAAAAAATTAATAATTTTTGGGATTAAAAGTACTGCAAAAGAAATTTACGAATATGTCTGTTATTCAAATAAATATCATTTTGATGAAATACAGATGATTCATTACAATGAGAACTCTTTAAAGGCTTTAAAAGAAATGAATGAAGAATTATATTATATTATAAGTTTTTCAAATATTTCGTTAAGAGATGAATGTATTGAAGCAGTTTCTAAATACAAGTTTTTAAAACCATTTTCAATTATTCATGAGAATGCATATGTTTCACCATCTGCTAAAATTGGATCTGGTGTTTATATTGCTCCAAATTCGACAATATCTACAGATGTTACCATTGATGATCATGTAATAATAAATTTAAATGCCTCCATTGGTCACGATGCACAGATAAAATGTAATGTGATTATTCTTACTGGAGCTAGAGTTTCTGGAAATTGTAGAATATCTACCGGTACATTAATAGGATCAAATGCTTTTATTTTAAATGGTGTGTTAGTTGAGGAGTATAACCAAATAGACGCACTATGTTATATATCAAAAGACTTAAAGCCCAAAATGATCAGTTCAGTAAGACATGCTACAAAAACAATAAAACAAATTAAATAGTACCGTTATCTACCATTATACTCTGTCCTGTTATAGATTTTGCTTTATCACTTAATAAAAAAGCCACAGTATCTGCAACACTTTCAAGAGAAGTAGCTTTTTTTAAAGAGGTACGCTTATAAATACGATCTTTTTGGCTGCTACTTAAACTTTCACTCATGCCAGTTTCCATGAAGCCTGGTACAACACAATTTGAGCGTACACCCATTTCGCCCCATTCTCGAGCAACACCCTTTGAAAAAGCTTCTATTGCACCTTTTGAAGAGGCATACATGCTCAATCCTTTGTAAGCAGTATGTACAGAAACACTAGAAATATGCACAATTGATACTTGTTTCTTTTTTAATAACCCTTTTCTTATAATGTAGCGCGTTAATGCCATAGCCGAAAAAACATTAACATTAAACATTTCTAAAATGGGTGTGTATTTAAGATTTGAGACGATATCATCATAAGCTATAGCACTGTTATTTACAAGACCATCAAACGCAACTTTATTTAAAATAGGATGTTTTTTTATGAATTGTTCAATTTTATCTGATTGTCCTAAATCATAAGAAAACCAAAAGTAATTAGAATTAGACGTTAATACTTCACTTTGTGTTTCACTTCGAGAAAGACAATATACACTGTAGCCCTCATTAAGTAATGCTAACGAGATATGTTCGCCTAATCCTTTATTTCCTCCTGTAATAAGTATGTGTTTCATCGTTTTATTTTTCCAGATGCAGTCATTTCAATGTTATCTACAATAATGAATTTTGAAGGCATCTCATATTTTCTCAATTGTGATTTTAAACTCTGTTTTAATTGCTTTAAATCTAAATTTTGATCTTCTAATAGTAATTGGCATATTAAAAGATTGCCAAACACATTATGTACTTTTGGTATAAGTTTACACATTTTCACACCATCATATCCATTAATTAGAGATTCAATTTTTCGCAAAGAGACTAAATGCCCCATTACTTTGATATCTTCAGATATACGTCCTTTTATTTTAAAAGTGGTGTCTGTAACCCATTCAATACTATCTTTTGTTGAATACCAATCACCATTTAAAATTTCGCTAGTTGAAACTAAACGTTTATGAACAAAAAGAATATCATCTTCAATTTTTACCAAGGACTTTAGTTTTTCTGGTATAGTAAATATACTTGAATTGGAAACTAGCAATGAACCAAATTCTGTTGATGCATAAATATTCCTTACCTCTGCTTTTGGCAAAGAGGTGTTAATCAGTTCCAAAGTGTCTGTACTTAAAGGTTCTCCACCGTTTGTAACTTTTTTAACACTAAGTACAGGCTCAGCAAGTGGGAAGTTTAACCTATAAAAAGTTGAAGGTGCTGAAATGTTTGTAACCTTATATTTGTTGAGCCGTTCTGTTAAATTTTTCTTACTTAAATTTCTTAAATCAACTAAATTGGAATTGGTGGTAAGTGCTTGTAACATTAACAAAACTCCAGAAATATGCCTAGTAGAGTAAGAAAACCCCCAAGTTAACTGCTGCAAATTAGTTTTGTCAATTAATCCATTGGCTAATGTTTTCAAAGTTTGAATCACTAGTTTAGGTGTTCCGGTAGTTCCAGAAGTTTTAAAGTGAAAAGTTGATTTAGAGTTAAATACTAATTGTTTAAGATGATTAGAATCAAGTAATTTTATGTCTTGACTCTTAGAAACAGCTTCATGTTCAAAAAAATACAAAGGAGTATCGTTGATAAGGCCACATACCAAATGAACAATAGAGTCCTCTAAATCTTCTGTATCAATAATAGTGTCAAAAGAATTTATACCATTAACTTTAGTGATGATATGTTGTAAATCTAAAATCAAGATGTGCTGTTAATTATATTTTGGATTTCACCTATGGTATCAATATTTCCCTGGTCAAAGATATCAACATCATAATCATCTTCTATTTCAACAGTTAATTGCGCCAATTTAAAACTATCAAATCCTAAGTCATTTCTTAATGAAGTGGTTTCAGTTATAACTTGATTTGAATAATCATCATCCATAACCTCAATTACTATGTCTTCAAGTGTTCTCATTGTTCTTTAAGTTTAAGGCTGTAAAAATAGTATTAAATTATTTAAATAGTTACAATTGGGTCAGCATTACACATTAAGAAATTTATGACGTATCTTCAGTATTAATATTATGTTTTAAGACACGCAATTAGCTTACGATGGAAATAAAATACATTGAAGAATTAACTCTTGAGGACCGCTTAAAATACTTGCCGGAGAATAGTAATGAATTCTGGTCATTTTATATGATATCATTTGTAAATAAGGCATATAAGCAAAATGATTTCGAAAAATACTTTAAAGATTACAAAGACATAGGGAGGTTTGGGCTAGAAGATAATAAGATCGTTCAGCAACTTTTTGACAGCTTAATGCACCGAAGAAATGTAGAATATTTCCGTTATTATAGAGATGATGAAGGCGCTAGTTTTAAATTCTGGGATGTATTTTATGAAGATGAAAAAAAGCAAGCTGAGTTATTAAAAGAAAAGAGTGACCAATTATACTCTTATTTTAATTTCTTGGTAATGAGTGATGTTAAAATTAAAAACATTAGCTTTTTCTTTTATAACAATTCCTATAAAAACAAAAAATCAAATATTGATTTTAAAAATTATGCTACCCCTAAAATTGGTAGCGATTTTATAAATATTGATACCTATCAAAAAAATTTTTATACGGTTTTAATAGACATCGATAAACAGTATTATGAAAGTTTATTAAAAAATAAAATACCTAATAGTGAAGAAGTCCTGGTTGTGATTAATAAAACAATCGACCTTCAGGAGTTGGCATCTCCAATTATTTTTATTGAGTACCCAAAGGAATTGGTAGTATATAAAAAACTGATTAAAAATTGGTTGTTAATGGAAGTGGAAAAGCGCAAACGGCAGTTTATGTGGGAAGAAGGCTACATTCCAATGCCATATTTAGAAATAACAAAATTTGCCAACCGATTACTAGATCCTGCTGAGAGAGACTACTTAATTAAAGACAGCCCAGAGTATTTTCAATATCCAAAACATATATTTTCAGGGTATAAAGGCTATAAATTATTCAAATATTATAGTAAAGGCATTTACAACCAAACCATGTTAACCTTTATTTATAGAAATATGAGAAGTAATGAAAGAGAGGAGTATAAAATTTTGGCAGATCCTGCTCCATTTTTAGAGTGGTATAATAGCCAACGTGAACACGATAACATCTTTCAAATCAATCAACCATTAAGTAAAGTGAATAGTAAAGAACGGCAACAAAATTACAAAATCATCAAATCCCTTATAGAAGAGCTATATCCCACAACCTAAACACTGTTTACTTCAGATCCTTAATGTAATCTTCTTTTATATTTCAACTAATCCCTAATCCCAAATCCCAAATCCCAAATCCCAAATCCCTAATCCCCAACCCCCAAACAACAACCAACAGCCAACTAATCCCTAATCCCCAATCCCTAATCCCCACTCACCCCTCACCACTCACACCCCATTTAAAATACTCTCAAACGCTCTAACTTCAATTCCAAGATATGCAGCGGCTTCAGTATTCAATACAAGCTGGTGTGATTCTTTACCATAATGCTTTTTTATCGATTTTAATAGCGTATAGGCAGTTGACATGCTAGATTTGGTCAAGTCAGCCAAATCTCGAGCATCTATAATGCGTAGTGCAATGTCAGTTGTTGTTGCCATTCTAAAGGGTTAGTGATCTAAGGAAGATTCAAAAAGGGAAAGAGGTATACCATAATAATCTGCGGCATCAAGGTTAGTAACCTGCTGATGTTTTAATTTATCATGAAAATCTTTTATTCGAACCATTTCTTTTTGGGCGGCTCGTAATTTAACCTGCTTGTATAAGCATAAATCGTGGGTGGTAATTAAACGCAATTCAGATGCCATATCAGTTGTTTTTCCAAACCTACAAATCCCCTTTAAAATCAACAACACATAGAATTACAGGGATTTATGAAAAATAGAAGATTACATTGTCTGAAATTCATAAACAACTAATAATCAATAAAATACAGAACTAGTTATTAACTAGACTGTTGAAAACTAGCAACACTTAACATTTATAAATAATACAATCAACTATCAACAATCTCCAATCAACTATTCACAAATCCCTATTCCCAAATCCCCACTCACCACTCAACAATCCTCAATCAACAATCCTCAATCAACAATCAACAATCAACAATCAACAATCAACAATCTCTAACCCCAATCACCAATCACCTAATCCCTAATCCCTAATCCCTACTCCCAAGTCCCACTCAACAATCACCTAATCCCTAATCCCCAACCCTATCTCAAGTATACCTTAAGTATGGGAACTGTATATAAGACATAGGCGTGAAGTTGTAATAAAACGAACTCAAGTGTTTAGAAACGTACAGAAATGGTAAAAATCTAAAATAGTTCGAAGTTTATAAAAGTTTAGCGGTCAGTATAATAAGCGAATATGGCACTAAAAAATACCTCTAAGTTTGTAAGCAAGAAGTAAGTCTAAAAATGCTTAGGCGGTTTTAAAAGGACGAATTAGGTATACCACTTTTTAAACGGCTAGGGCTAAGGCAAACTTTTAGAGTTGATTAATAATTAGAGACAAAAGTCTCATAAAACACAAAAACATGGCAAAGTTAAAATCGTTATTAAAAATTGAAGGCACGTTAGATGGAATGACCTTCTACAAAGGACCAGATGGGAGTTACTTAGTGAAAACCAAAAGTGGTGTTTCTAAAAATAGAATCGCAAACGATCCGGCATTCATAAGAACACGTGAAAACGGGCAAGAGTTTGGGCATGTGGCCACAAGCGGTAAATGGTTTAGAAGAGCAATAGCTACATTACTGTTCGATGTTAAAGACAGGTATAAATCGTCTAGATTAACACAAGTATTGGCTAAGGTTAAGAACTTAGACACCACATCTGTTCGAGGTGAGCGTAAAGTTAACATCGGATTGCAGACTACAGAAGGTAAAGAGCTATTAAAATTCTTTGACTTCAATAAAAATGCAAAGTTGAATAGCATCCTCAGAACTAACTATAGTTTAGATACCACTACGTCTGAGGTGCAAATTCCAGAGTTCAATCCCTTACAACATCTGGGAGTTCCTCAAGGCGCAACCCACGTGGAGATAAGCGCAGCACACCTCAAATTTAATTTTGAAGATGGAGTAGGTGATGTGGTTGTCTCTAATGTAGAGAATTTGCAAATTGAAAATATAGAAACCTCATTAGTATTTACATTTCCAAATACTCCTGGAGGTACAGGTAATGACTACTTTTTTTTAAAAGTAGCTTTCTTTCAAACTATTAATGCCACACAGTACCCACTTAACAATGGTGTCTATAATGCTGTGCAGCTAATTGAAATTGTGTAAATTATGAATTAAAAATAATGGGTGACTTTATAATATAAGTTACCCATTAGTTAAAATTACTAGTAAAAATAAAGTAATAAAACAAAACCCCTAACAACTGTTAGAGGTTTTGTTAATTAAAAGAGGTGAGTCTTTAAACCACACGAACATCTATAGCATTTAACCCTTTTTTGCCGTCTTTAAGATCAAAAGCCACGTGATCGCCTTCACTAATACGGTCTATTAAACCTGAAACGTGAACAAAATACTCTTCGCTAGTTTCAGAATCTGTAATAAATCCAAAACCTTTGGTATCGTTAAAAAATTTTACTGTGCCGTTTTTCATTTTAAAAATAATAATAGTTAACACATAAATTTAAAATAAATCCTAAAGAAAAGTCTTACAAGTAAGTTAAATAAATATAATGAAAGTGGTGCGTGTTAGAGATTTACACATTAACATGTGTTATAACTAAGCGTTAAATCCTTACTAAAGTGAAACACATATTTGGGGCGTGCTGTTTATTCATTTAAATTAGATGTTAAACAATAATTAACGAACTAAAATTTTTAAACATGCCATATATAACAAACAAACGCGAAAAAGAAACAGTAGATATATTTTATGAAGATTACGGCGAAGGGCAACCAGTCATATTAATCCACGGTTGGCCTCTAAGTAGCAAAGCTTGGGAACAACAACGGTGGAAGATTATTGAAGAAGGTTACCGTTGTATATCTTATGACCGTCGTGGTTTCGGAAGATCATCTGCACCTTGGGACAGTTATGATTACTCAACACTAGCATCAGACTTAGCTGAGTTAATTAATCAATTAGATTTAAAAGATGCAGTACTTGTAGGTTTTTCTATGGGTGGCGGAGAAGTTGTAAGATACCTTACAGACTTTGGTTCAGATAAAATTGCGAAAGCAGCATTAATAAGTTCTATCATTCCGTTGGTAAAGCAAAAAGACGACAATCCAGATGGTGTTCCAGAAGAAGATATTCAAGGAATTTTAGACGCTCTGCAAAGCAACCGTGTAGCATTCTTGAATGATTTTCATAAAAACTTCTACAACTATGAAGATAATAAAGACACTGTGAAACTTCAAAACTTAGGCTATGATTTCAACATAGCAAGCAGTGCGTCTCCTAGAGCAACCATACAAGCAGCAATTGCTTGGGCAGATACAGATTTTAGATCAGAACTTAAAAATGTAACTGTGCCTACGTTAATTGTTCACGGTGATGCAGATAATATAGTTCCTATTGAAACTGCTGGTAATCAAGCAGCAAAAGGTATTAAGGATAATACGTTTAAAGTTGTAAAAGATGGTCCGCACGGTTTAAATCTTACTCATGCTAATGAGTTAAATACATATCTTATTGATTTTTTAAAGTCATAAGGTAAACGCTTAACAAACTAAAAGTCAGACATAAGTCTGGCTTTTTTTATGTCTTTATTTAAAATAATTTAATAGCCAAAAGGACCTAAAACGAATAAAATGCTGTAATTTCGCGCCCTTATTTACGGCTAGAATTAAGATAACGCATCATGAAAAAAATCATCAATTTATTCGATTTTTCACAGAAGGTAAATTATAAGACAGAAATTCTTTCAGGCTTAACAGTTGCTATGGCACTAGTTCCAGAAGCAATAGCGTTTGCCCTTATTGCAGGACTGTCTCCTCTAACCGGTCTATACGCTGCTTTTGTTCTTGGGTTAATAACCTCAATTTTTGGAGGAAGACCTGGAATGATATCTGGTGCAACAGGTGCAGTAGCAGTGGTTATAGTATCCTTGGTACAATCTCATGGTGTTGAGTATGTTTTTGCTACAGTAGTTTTGGCAGGTCTTATACAAGTACTTGCAGGCGTTTTTAAATTAGGTAAACTAATGCGATTAGTACCGCATCCTGTAATTTTTGGATTTGTAAATGGTTTAGCTATAATCATATTTATGTCTCAGCTTACGCAGTTTAAAGATGCTAGCGGAGATTGGCTAACAGGAACGTCTTTATATGTATTACTTGGATTGGTACTACTTACAATGCTAATTATTTGGGGACTACCTAAGCTAAGTAAAGCTATTCCTGCTGCACTTGTAGCTATTTTGGTAGTCTTTGGTTTAGTGGTAGTGTTTGGGTTAGATACGCGCACTATTGGTGATATTGCATCAATTGAAGGTGGTTTTCCCCCGTTTCACTTACCTGCAGTTCCTTTTAATATAGAAACTTTAGCTATTATATTTCCATATGCTGCTGTAGTTGCTGGTGTTGGACTTATTGAAAGTCTATTAACACTAAATATCGTTGATGAAATTACAGAAACTCGTGGTAGTGGTAATAAAGAAGCCGTAGCGCAAGGTGCTGCAAATATATTATCTGGTGTATTCTCAGGAATGGGTGGTTGTGCTATGATTGGACAAAGTTTAATTAACATTTCTAATGGTGCAAGGGCAAGATTGTCTGGAATTGTAGCGTCTGTGATGCTGCTTATATTTATTATGTTTGGCGCTGGTCTTATAGAGCGTTTGCCAATGGCAGCACTTACAGGACTTATGATTATGGTATCTATAGGAACTTTTGAATGGGCCAGTTTAAGAACATTTAGACGTATGCCAAAATCAGATATTTTCGTGATGGTATTAGTAACCTTAGTTACTGTGTTTTTACACAACCTAGCACTTGCTGTTGTTATTGGCGTTATTATTTCTGCACTAGTGTTTGCTTGGGATAATGCAAAGCGTATTAGAGCTAGAAAGCACATTGCTAATGATGGTACAAAACATTATGAAATCTATGGACCTCTGTTCTTCGGAAGCGTTCAAGCCTTTAATGATAAGTTTGACATTCTTAATGATCCTGAGCAAATTGTAATAGATTTTGCAGAGAGTAGAGTTGTAGATATGTCGGCTATTGAAGCTTTAAATAAAATTACAGAGCGTTATCAAAAGGTAGGGAAAAAGGTACATCTTAAGCATCTTAGCGAAGATTGTAGAACACTTCTTGCAAACGCAGAAGATCTTATTGAAGTGAATGTGTTAGAAGATCCTACGTATAAAGTCCTTACAGATAAGGTTTAAATATACTGTTGGCTTACATATGCTTTTAAACGCTCATTTATAAAATACTGCCAGCCTCCAATGCAACTTTCACGTTTAAATTCTGGAATGTCTTGAGGAAAGTCTTCTAGTGTTTTTGCAGTTACTGTAAGCTTGCAACCTGTTATGGTGGGCGTAATATTAAAGGTTACGGTTGAGTCGCCTTGGTGTTCTTTGTAGTTCCATTGGTAAACTATGGTGTTTGGCTTATCCACTAAGATAATTGTCCATTGGTGTGTAAAACGCCTATTCTCATGTTCAATTAAAAAAGTGGTACTAAACCCTTCTTCAGCTTTAAAATCTTGTATCTGTTCAAAAAACCAAGATCTCATAAGTTTTGGGGTGGTAATAATTTCCCATAGCTTTTCCATAGGGATATTAAATTCCTGTGAGGTGATAATTGGTGGGTCTTGAGTTGTCATAGTGAGGGTTTACATATGGTTACCAAAAAAGATAGCGTTCATCAATAGTTTGTTTGTTCCGTACCAAAATGCTCTAAAATTGGTGTTGTCTGTAAAAAGTATGACGTGACCACTACCTAATCTATTGTATTTAAATGGGACAGTTTCTGCTAAAGCATCTAAATTCTTATCATTAATATAACCGCTTAATAAAGGCGATTTGGTGTATTGTAACGGATTGTTGTAGCTGTCTTTATCGGCTTCAATAAAAATAGTGCTGTTTCTAAATAATGGAATTGTAGTGTTCTTGTATCCAAAATTTATAGGATGACTTCTGTCTTGTTTAGCTTCAAAGATAGCACCGCCAATTCCTTTTGCTCCAAAATAATTGTTACGGTCTTCAAATGAAATATTGCTTGCAGTATCTTCTACTCGTTTAAACTTAAGAGACATAAACTTTTCAGAATTAAAGAAGCGAGCCGCATTTTTAAATCCTATTAACGTACCACCATCCTTAACCCAATCTTTAAGGTGTTGTGCATCTTTAGGCGTTAGTGCTCGACCCCAAGAATTTGGTAAAATAATATCGGTATAGCTACTTAAATCATAGCGGTTAAAATTTTTCACATCTAATTTTGTGATGTTCATAGCGTAGCGCGTATCAAACAAATGCCAAATCTCTCCAGCATCATATGGAGTAATGCCTTCACCTACAAGTAAGGCAACCTTAGTTTTATAAATCGGCTTAAATTGTCTGCTGCCTAAATCTATTCCTTCAGTTAATCCTGTAGGTACTCCTGTTATGCTAAGGTGACTTTTCTTAGAAACATCTGAAAGGAATGTGAAGAGTTCTGTTGAATTTAATTCTTGATTTTGAACTGGAATAAAAATGGAACCATAATCATAGTCTTTGCCATTTAGACTAAATGGTTTCATGGCAACTTTCGCCCTTAGATCCTTATCTAATAGTTGCTGAAGCGCTTTTGGAGCATAGTAATGATGCCACTGCATAAGATAGCCATAGTTACTTTTTGTAACTACACCTTTTGGCATTTCTAAACTATCTATTTTACGCCCCAAATGAGAGGTTGAAGCTTCTTCAATAAAATCTAAATTAAAAGCTAACGGAAATGTCCAAGCAGAAATATCATAAAACAAGCTGTCTTGAAATGTTGTACGCGTTTCAAACATAGCTTCAAGCAAGCGTTGTTGTCGCTGATTTTTAGGGACTACATAACTATGTGCTTTTTTAAAGGTTTTGCCGTTCTCAGAAAAGTTTTCTTTAAGTTCATAAACATCTATGTTATGACGTTTTAAAATTTCAGCCAAATGATAGGCAGATGCAGCATCTTTTTCATTCCCGAAAACATAAGAACCCTTAGTAGATTTTGATCTAGCGGTTTTGTAAAAATCACGTTGGTAATCTAAAAGTTCAGTTCTCATGCCAACAGCAGCATCTAAAGTAGATAAGGCTGCAGTAAATTGGTTTCTTATTGTAAAAGGAAACGTTAGGACACCATTATCTGTTTCTTGTGCATGCCCTCTAGAACTTGCTTGTTCAAACAATATACCTATACTACCATTTATGTCTGGAAATGTAGATCCTTTTCCATAATAAAAGTCATCATAATCCTCTTCGGTATAATATAAAGAACCAATATTATCTAATGCTTTAGCATGATAATTACCAATATTCTTAGTGAGCTCTTGGTTTAATGCTGGCGTGAGTGGATGTGTTCTACTAGGGATACCTGGTTGAAAGAAAAATGATGAATTACTTCCCATCTCGTGATGGTCTGTAAGTATATTAGGATGCCATTTATGAAATGTAGCAATGCGTGCTCTAGATTCTGGAAGTTGTACGGGTAACCAATCTCTATTCATATCAAACCAATAGTGATTGGTACGTCCGCCAGGCCAAACTTCATCATATTCTCTATCTTGAGGGTCTGTATTTATATGTTTGCTTTTATTGGTATTTGCCCAATACGCAAAACGTTGTAAACCGTCTGGATTTAAACTAGGATCAAAAAGTATAACAGTATGTTTAAGAAGCTCATTAATCTTAGGGCCTTGTGCTGCAGCTAAATAGTAGGCGGCAACTAAAGCTGCATTACTACCACTTGGCTCATTACCATGAATTGAAAATCCTTGGTACACCACTATAGGCAACTCATTAGTGTTTAGGCGCTCCGAAGCTGTTTCAGTTAATGCTAAATGGTCTTGTCTTATAGCTTCTAAACGATTATGATTTTCTGGTGAAGTAATGGTTAATAAAAGGAGTGGTCTGTCTTCATAGGTGAGACCTTGTTGCTCAATTTGAATCCTATCTGAAGCTTTTGCCAAGACTTTCATATAAGACACAAGCTTATCATGACTTACATGCCAAGTGCCAGGTACATAGCCTAAAACGTCTTCTGGTTTAGGTATTGCCGTATTGTATGTAATGTCTTCAGGTAAGTAATAATCTAATGAAAGTTGATTCTTTTGGGCTTGTAGAGTAATTGATGTAAATAATACTAATAGTAGGATTGAGCGCATATAATAGGTTTATGAACTTTAAAGATAAAAAAAACCGCCTCTGTAGCAGAAGCGGTTTTTTAATATTTTATAGCCTTTTGCAATTAAGCAATATCATCAAAGCTAACGTCTGTAAAATTCTTTACTGTAGACTCTGAATTTGAAGTGGTTTCAACAACCTCTGTATCTTCTTCATAATCCTTTTTAAAATCACTTTGGTGACGCTCGCTTATTACTTCTTCACCTTTTTCACGTACAATATAGTCTGTCATATCTTCTAAGTTCTCACGGAACCCATCAAAATCTTCTTTGTACAAGTAAATTTTGTGTTTTTTGTAGTGAAATGAGCCATCGTCATTTGTGAATTTTTTACTCTCTGTAATAGTCAAGTAATAATCGTCTGCTTTTGTAGATCTTACGTCAAAAAAATAAGTGCGTCTTCCTGCTCTTAATACTTTAGAATAAATGTCTTCATGGTCATTCTTTCCGAAATCGCTCATAGTATAGTATGGATTGTTTTATTTGTCTCAAAAATCTTAAAAAAAAGCTAACGTGCAAAAAAAAACTTAGATTTCTTTTTCGCTTAGTTGTTTCTCATAAAGCTCCTTGTAGTAACCATCTTTGTTAATTAGCTCACTGTGAGAGCCTTGTTGTTGTATTTTACCGTCTTCTAAGACTATAATTTGGTCTGCATTTTTTGCTGAAGATACTCTGTGGCTTACTATAATTGTAGTCTTATCTTTAGATATATCGTATAAGTTAGATAAAATTGCTTCTTCGGTTTCTGTATCTACCGCAGAAAGGCAGTCATCAAACAATAAAATTTTAGGATCCTGTATAATAGCTCTTGCTATAGAGACACGTTGCTTTTGGCCACCAGAAAGAGTAATACCACGTTCACCCAGAACTGTATCATAGCCATTACTAAAGCCTACAATATTTTTGTGTACACTTGCATTTTTAGCAGCTTGCATTACTTCCTTATCTGTAGCTTCGGCTTTACCAAATTTTATATTCTCTTTAATAGATTCACTAAATAGAAATGCATCTTGTGGTACATACCCTATAGATTTACGTAAACTATTAAGGTTAAGCTGTCTTATATCTGTTCCGTCTATGGTTAAAACACCGCTTGTTACATCATATAGTCTTCCTATAAGTTCAAGTAGGGTAGACTTTCCTGATCCGGTTTTACCAATTATTGCTAGTGTCTCATTTGGACTAACTTTAAAGGAAATATTTTTTAATGCTTCAATCCCAGTATCATCATAAACAAAGGATACATTTTTAAACGCAATGGCACCTGTAATTTTTGAAGGTGCTTCATTAAGGTTTTTAATTTCAGGTTCTTCAACTAAAAACTCATTAATACGTTTTTGTGAAGCTTCTGCTTGTTGTATCATGCTGGTTACCCAACCAATTACAGCCACAGGCCATGTTAGCATATTTACATATAGAAGAAACTGAACTAAGATTCCAAAATTTTCTATAGTACCATTAATAAGCATACGGCCACCAATATAAATCACTAATATGTTACTTACACCAATTAGTAATACCATAAGTGGAAAAAAGAAGGCTTGTACCTTTACAAGGTTTATATTCTTCTCTTTACTGTCATTTGCTAAAGTTGTAAAACCTGTATTGGTTTGCGCCTCTAATCCATAAGACTTAATCACAGAAATACCACTAAAACTTTCTTGTGTAAAAGTGTTTAGTTTGGATAGGTATTGTTGCACCACAGTACTGCGCTTATGAATTGCTTTACTTAATTTGTAAATAGCAAAAGATAAGACAGGTAGTGGTATTATAGTATATAAGGTAAGTGTAGGAGAGAGATAAATCATATAAGGAATAGCCACTAAAAACATCCCGAATGTAGATACGCTATACATATAAGCAGGACCTGCATACATTCTTACTTTAGAGACGTCTTCACTTATTCTGTTCATTAAGTCTCCAGTCCTGTTTTTCTTATAAAAGTTTAAGGATAGGTTTTGGTATTGTCTAAAAACTTCATTTTTCAAATCATACTCTATATGCCTAGACACAACAATGATTGTTTGTCTCATAAAAAATGTGAAAAGAGCAGATAATAATGCTACGCCAATAACTAAAAGAATATTGGTTAAGAGCGCATCATAATAGGTTGAGTCTGATGAAAAGCCACCATTTATACGTTGTTCAATAACATTAGATATATTACCGATAAATCTTGGGACTAATACAGCAAAGACTTTAGCTACCAAAGTAATTATAAGGCCTAAAATAAGCTGCCATTTGTACTTGTAAAAATACTTGTTAAGGTGTTGAAGTTCTTTCATGAAAGGATTTGAAACGAATTCAGAATGAGAATATTGTAAATTAACACATCAAATAAAGCTATACATTGAAATATTCATTATTTTTGCGTGCTATTTTTTTAAATACAATAATTTAATATCTATATATGACTCACGATATCATCTCTGCTAGCGACCTAAAAAAAGTCGCACCAGTATTTGGACAACTTTCTTTTGACGATCACGAACAAATCGTGTTCTGTAATGACAAAGATACGGGTTTAAAAGCAATAATCGGGATACATAGTACGGTACTTGGTCCTGCATTAGGAGGAACTAGAATGTGGAATTACGAAAGCGAATGGGATGCCCTAAACGATGTACTAAGACTATCTCGTGGTATGACATTTAAGAGTGCTATTACAGGCCTTAATTTAGGTGGAGGTAAAGCGGTTATCATTGGCGATGCTAAAACTCAGAAAACACCAGAGCTTATGAAAAGTTTTGGAGAGTACGTTCACTCTTTAAGTGGTAAGTACATTACTGCAGAAGATGTTGGTATGGAAACAGTCGATATGGATTTAGTAAGAGAAGTAACACCTTATGTAACTGGAATTTCAGAAAGTAAAGGTGGAGCTGGTAATCCTTCTCCTATAACTGCATATGGAGTATTCATGGGAATGAAAGCTGCTGCAAAGTATAAATTTGGAGATGATAACCTAGAAGGTAAGCGCGTACTTGTTCAAGGTATTGGTCATGTTGGAGAATCTTTAGTAGAACACATTACCAATGAAGGTGCAGAAGTAATTATAAGTGACATTAACCAAGAACGCTTGGAGTATGTAAGAGATACTTATGGTGCTTCAATTTATGGTGGTTCAGATATTTATAGTGAAGACGTAGATATTTACGCACCTTGTGCTTTAGGAGCAACTGTTAATGATGAAACTATACATAAAATAAAAGCTAAGGTAATTGCAGGTGCAGCAAACAACCAACTTGAAGATGAAAATAAGCACGGTAAGATATTGCAAGATCGCGGTATTGTCTATGCTCCAGATTTCTTAATTAATGCTGGTGGTATTATTAACGTGTATGCAGAACTAGAAGGGTACGATAAAAAAGAAATTATTCGTAAAACAGAAAACATTTTTAATACAACATTAGAAATACTTAACTCTGCAGATGTTAATAAGATAACTACCCATACAGCTGCATTGCAAATAGCGCAACAAAGAATTGCGACTAGAAAAATGGAAAACGAAGGGTAAAATCTTCTAAAAATACATAATTTTGCAGGGCGAAATTCACTAAGGATTTCGCCCTTTTATTTATTAATGCTCTTTTGAATTATTATGCTTACAAGACGTCACATTCGGGTAAAAGTTATGCAATCCTTATATGCATACGAGCAGTCTGAAAATCAAAATTTAAATGCTGAAGAAAAGTTCCTGAAGAAAAGTATGGAGGATATGTACGACCTCTTCCTTCTTATGTTGAACTTAATGATTGAAACCCGAAACCACGCAGAATCCTATTTAGAAAAAACCTCTAAAATGCACTTGGCGACAGAGGAAGAGAAAACACCAAACAGAAAGTTTATTAATAATGAACTTTTAAAGCGATTAGATGCTAGTGAGTATTTTAACAATCTTATTACAGACAGAAAACTTACCAACTGGTCAAGAGATGATGAGTATAAAACCATTATTTGGGAGTCTCTAAGAAATAGCCAGATTTATCAAAACTATATTGAGTCTGATAAGCAGTCTTTTAAAGAAGATAGAAATTTTGTTGCAGAGTTTTTTAGTGAAATCATAGCGCCTAATGAAAAGTTATACGATTACCTAGAAGATCATAAACTTACTTGGCTAGATGATTTGCCAATTGTAAACACAACTATTTATAAGCTTATAGAAAAAGCTAAAAAAGACGATGTAGCCTTTGGTATCCCAAGATTGTTTAGAAATACAGAAGATAGAGATTTTGCTGTGGAACTTATGCAGAAAACCATTCTTAATGATGTTGAATACACATCAGAAATTTCTAAAAAAACACCAAATTGGGATAAAGAACGTATAGCAGAGTTAGATGCTGTTCTTATGAAAATGGCAATATGCGAGTTTGTTAAATTTCCATCGATACCAGTAAAAGTTACAATAAATGAATATCTGGAAATTGCCAAAGAATATAGTACTCCAAAGAGTAGCATATTTATAAACGGAATTTTAGATAAAATAAGTAAAGAGTTTAAAGCAGATGGAAAATTGAATAAAATGGGACGCGGTTTAATGTAGTCTGATATTTTTAGTATTTTTACATCTTAAACAAACTTAATTTAATCATTAAAAGAATACCTAATTATGAAAAAAGGAATTTTAGTAATGTTTGCAGCAGCAGCAATGGTGTTTACATCTTGTAAAGAAAATGCAGCAGACAAAGTAAACGAAGAGAACGTTGCAGCAGCAGCAGAGCGTGATGCACAAGCAGGAGATTTTCCAGTTATGGAATTTTCTAAAACTGAGCACGACTTTGGTACTATAAACGAAGGTGATGTGGTAGAGCATGAGTTTACATTTACTAACACAGGAAAAGCACCATTAGTAGTAACAAACGCTAAAGGTAGCTGTGGTTGTACTGTACCAACTTGGTCTAAAGAGCCTATTGCTCCAGGTGCAGAAGGTAAAATGTTAGTAAAGTTTAACTCTAACGGAAAGCCTAACCAGCAAGTTAAGACAGTTAACATTACTGCTAACACAGAAGCAGGTAAAGAATTAATTAAAATTAAAGCGTTTGTAACGCCTAAGAAAAAAGCAGCTGGTACTCCAGAAGCTAAATAATTATAAATGGGAGATTTAGGAAGTTTTTTGCCAATATTGGCAATGTTCGCTGTAGTGTATTTCTTTATGATTGCACCACAGATGAAAAGACAAAAGAAAGAAAAGGCATTTGCTAAAGAATTAAAAAAAGGAGACCGTATTGTTACTAAAAGTGGTATGCACGGTAAGATTCTAGATTTTAGTGATAAGCTAGGTGCTGTAGTCATAGAAACCGGTGCAGGTAAAATAACTTTTGACCGCTCTGCAATTTCAATGGAAGCAAGCCAAAAGCTTAATGCGCCGCCAGCAGAGAAAAAATAAATCTCTATTATTCTATTTAGTTAGAATATGAAACATAAAAAAAGAGCCTTCAAATTTTGAAGGCTCTTTTTGTATTTAAGAAGCTTAGGTTTTAATCTTCACCTAAGAAAGGATATCTGTAATCTTTAGGAGCAACAAAAGTTTCCTTAATTAACCTTGGAGATACCCAACGTAATAAGTTAAGCTTACTACCAGCTTTATCATTAGTACCACTTGCTCTAGCACCACCAAATGGTTGTTGCCCAACTACAGCACCAGTACACTTGTCGTTTATGTAGAAATTACCTGCGCAGTTTTGTAATGCTTTAGTAGCGTGTGCTGCAGCATGTCTATCTGTAGAGAATATAGATCCTGTTAAAGCGTAGATAGATGTTTCATCAACTAACTTTAAAGTGTCATCAAACTCTTCATCTTCGTATACATAAATGGTAACAACAGGTCCAAATAATTCTGTTTGCATTGTTGTATACTTAGGGTTGTCTGTTACAATTACTGTAGGTTCAACAAACCAACCTTTACTCTTGTCGTAGTTTCCGCCAACAATTATCTCTGCATCTTTATCTTCTTTAGCTTTATCTATATAACTAGCTAGTTTATCAAAAGAGCCTTCGTGTATAACCGCAGTTACAAAGTTCCCCATATCTTCCGGAGATCCCATTTTAAATGATTTTACATCTTCAACAAGATATTTTTTTACATCTGCCCATAAACTCTTAGGGATGTAACATCTTGAACATGCACTACATTTCTGACCCTGAAATTCGAATGCACCTCTTGCAATTGCTGTTGCAACTTGTTTAGCATCTGCAGATTTGTGAGCCATGATGAAATCTTTTCCACCAGTTTCTCCCACAATTCTTGGGTATGTTTTATAAGTATGTATATTGTTTCCAATTGTTTTCCATAAATCTTGAAAAACATTAGTACTTCCTGTAAAGTGTAGGCCTGTAAAATCTGGGTGACTTATTGCAACATCAGAAATCATAACAGGATCTCCCATTACCATATTAATAACACCATCTGGTACACCAGCCTCCTTAAATACTTCCATCACAACTTGTGCAGAGTATACTTGGCTATCACTTGGTTTCCAAAGTGCTACATTACCCATTAATGCTGCACTTGCAGGAAGGTTTCCTGCAATAGCAGTAAAGTTAAATGGTGTAATTGCATATACAAAACCTTCTAATGGTCTGTACTCAACACGATTCCAAGCCTCAGATGTAGATTCTGGTTGATCGTCAAAAATCTGTGTCATATATTCTACGTTAAATCGTAGAAAGTCAATCAACTCACAAGCTGAATCTATTTCTGCTTGAAATATTGTTTTAGACTGCGCTAGCATGGTAGCGGCATTTATTTTTGCTCTATATGGTCCTGCAATAAGCTCGGCTGCTCTTAAAAATACAGCTGCACGTTGTTCCCAAGGAAGATCTGCCCATTCTTGGCGAGCTTTTAAAGAACCTTCAATAGCTTCTTCAACGTTTTCCCTTGTTGCTTTGTGGTAGGTACCTAATGTATGTTTATGGTCGTGAGGCGGATGCATAGTAGCAGTATCTCCAGTTTTAACCTCTTTTCCGTTTATATAACAAGGTACTTCAACAGTACTGTTATATAACTCTTTGTAGGTGTTTAAAACCTCTTCACGCTCTGGCGATCCAGGAGCATAACTCTTAATTGGTTCATTTACCGCTGGCGGCACATGAAAAAATCCTTTTCCCATAATAATATATCTATTTTATTGGTTATTCTTTATCTCTTACAAATGTAAGGATTTGAACTTGTTTACTATAGAAACACTAGTGTTTAACAAGAATTTACAGGTCTAAAAGTTGAGAGCAGGAAATCATTTATTAATTTTACATAAAAATACGACTATGGGATTCTTCGATAAATTTAAAAGCTCAAGAGACATTGCAAAAGAAGAAATTAAGGAAGTGCCTTGGAAACTACTTTCTGATGTTTCTCAATTGGATAAAATACTAGAGGAATCTAAATCGAAACCTGTAGGCATTTTTAAGCATTCTACACGTTGTGGTATTAGTAAAATGGTTCTTAGAGGATTTGAGCGTGAGTATGATTTAGATGATGAGAAAGCAAGCATCTATATGTTAGACCTGTTAAACTACAGATCTATCTCTAATGAAATTGCTGCTAAATTTCAGGTGTTTCACGAGTCGCCACAATTTATTGTACTTGAAAACGGACAAACTAAGAATCACGCTTCTCACCAAAGTATTTCTGTAGATCAACTAAAATAAATTTAACAATCTTTGTCTAACAGCTCAACTGAAACATCTTCAGTCTCTATTTTAGAAAGAAGTTGTAATTGGTTGTTTTTAAATAAAGAATCTATAGTAGTAATAGAGTAGTCTTTAGTTTTTGGTTTGTAATTTTTGTAGTCTACAAATCTAAGACCATTAACAGTCCTTGCATTATATGCTTCTCTAAATCTAATACCACCACCATTAACCTCATAGGTATACGCTAAATAGTCTATAGTAAAACGTTTTTTATTTATCCAATACATATAAACGTCTTGGTAGTCTGTACCGCCACCATCTTGATTAAACCAAACTTTAATTTTGTAATACTCTGTATCTTTTAAACTAGTTTCTTCTACCAACTCTTTATTTACAGAAGCATCATTTAAGCCATATGGTAAGTGTGCGAAGTAATGAACTGAGTTAATACCGTCACTAATTTTTGCTATAAGAGTATCGTGAACTTTATCTGGTTTACCATCTCTTAAACGCATTAAACCATCATTATCTAGCATATCATGTGTGATTTGCCCTGTAGAGTCTGTAGCAAAACGCTCTAGCATGAATTTGTTGCATTGTCTTGTGCTTTTATACACATTGTCCCTAAAATTAAATGTAATCTGTGCACTCTTATAAAGCTCACCTCCAGAAACTTTTATAGTTTTATCAATTATTTCTTGAGCGGTATAATTTGGTTCGTTATTACATGAAGTTAAAATAAGAGCTAATACACAAAGGAGTAGAGAAGTGCGCATGATATGGTATAGAGTTTTTACAAAGAACGTAAATGCGACTAAAACCAATTGTTAAGCCTAGTATAAATCTCTAAAGATTTTTGTTTCTTCTTTCTTTGTATCGCTCTCTAAAGGTTCTGTTTTTAGTTTGGCTTAGTTTGTTTTTATTCTTTCTATTATTGGCTAATATGATTAGGAATAAAAATGCAAGACCAACAAATACTAAGATGAGTTGGGTAAGTGGCGATAAGTTTTCAAAAAAATCTAACATAGATTAAAAGTACAACCTAAGAACTATAAATTAAAATGATGTGGTTTAAATTACCTATTTCTTGTGTCACTTTCAATAATACCGTCACGAAGTCTTATAACACGATGCGCATGTTCTGCAATATCTTCTTCGTGAGTTACTAAGATTACTGTGTTTCCAGCTTTATGTATATCATCAAAGAGTGCCATGATTTCTACAGAAGTTTTAGAATCTAAGTTTCCTGTAGGCTCATCTGCAAGTATAATAGAGGGTTTGTTAACTAACGCTCTACCAACAGCAACACGTTGACGTTGCCCTCCAGAAAGTTGGTTAGGCTTATGATCCATACGGTCTGCTAAACCTACATCTGTAAGAACCTCACTAGCGCGTTCATTTCGTTCAGATTTTGTGGCGCCTGCATAAACCATTGGCAATGCCACATTGTCTAAAGCAGTGGTTCTTGGTAAGAGATTAAAGGTTTGAAATACAAAGCCAATTTCTCTATTTCTTATATCTGCAAGCTCATCATCTGTCATTTGGCTTACATCTTTTCCGTTAAGTGTATAAGAACCATCTGTAGGAGTGTCTAAACAGCCTAAAAGATTCATAAGTGTAGATTTTCCAGAACCAGATGGTCCCATAAACGCTACATATTCACCTTTCTTTATGTCTAGGTCTATGCCTTTTAAAACGTGAACAGTTTCTTGACCTAATTGAAAATCTCTAATAATATTCCTAATCTCTATGACGTTGGACATGCTTTAGTTTTTTTAATAGGACGCTAGCCTATAATATTTGTTACAATAGGATGTAAGTAAATTTACAGCTTTCAATAATCATACTGTATATTTGTACTTCTGCATAATGCAAAACTATTTTAGCTACTATGGATTCTTCAACACTTTATCCACTTAAATTTAAACCACTTTATAAATATAGAATTTGGGGTGGTGAAAAATTAAGAACTACATTAAATAAAAATTTTGAGGAATCTAATATTGGCGAATCCTGGGAGATTTCTGATGTTAAGAATAATCAAACTTTAGTAAAAGATGGAAGCCTAAAAGGAATGAGCCTTCAAGAACTTGCTGAAACCTTTACTACAGAGTTTTTGGGAACTCATGTATATAAAACATTTGGAACAAACTTCCCTTTACTTTTAAAATATATAGACGCAAAAAAACCATTGTCTATACAGGTGCACCCTAATAATGAGCTTGCTGAAAACCGTCATGATTCTTCTGGGAAAAATGAGATGTGGTACATTATGGATGCCGAGGATGATGCTGAAATAATAGTGGGTTTTAGTAAAGTAGTAACAAAAGAAGAGTATCAAGACGCTCTAAAATCATCTAGCATAACTAAAATCTTAAATAAAGAGTCTGTCACTAGAGGCGATGTATTTAATATTCCTACTGGTCGTGTTCACGCAATAGGTGCAGGTGTATTGTTAGCTGAAATTCAACAGACATCTGATGTTACCTATAGAATTTATGACTACGATAGAGTAGATGCTAAAACTGGAGAGCTAAGAGAATTACATACCGAGCAAGCTTTGGATGCTATTGATTTTGATGTAAAAGATTCTTATAAAACGAGCTATTCAATTAAAGAAAATGCATCTTCTAAATTAATACATACGCCATACTTTAAAACCAACATCTTGGCAATGAATGGAAATCTAAAGAGAGATTTCTCTAATTTAGACTCCTTTGTAATACTTATGAGTGTTGAAGGTTCTTTTATAGTTACTTACAAAGAATATAACTATTCTATAAAATTTGGTGAGACCTTATTAATTCCTGCTTGCATTACAGATATAGAGATAGACGGAAAAGGAAAGCTATTAGAGGTTAACCTTTAAGAAGCATTTACTAAGGCTTCAATTTTTGTAATCATTTCTTTAGCATTTGTTGCGTTAGGATCTAGAGACAATGCTTTTTTATAATTTTTTAATGCCATTTGATAATTTCCTTCTTCTAAATATGCTTCACCTAAACTATCAAAAGGATTAGATGACTCAGGAAACTCTTCAGTATTAAGGGTGAATATTTTAATGGCACCTTGAGTATCTCCACTTCTAAGCACTCTATATCCTAAACTATTTAATGAATTTTCATCTGAAAAGTCATAAACTTCAGGTTTGTTTTCTTTTAATTCTTTATAATAAGTCACACCATCGTTTACATTAGTATTAATGCTATCTTCTATAGCATAAGTGATAGATTTTTTTCCAAAAGGCTTAAGATCATCTACCAAACCTAAAACAACATTATCTAACACATTAGATGCCTTTGCGCCACTAGTATTGGTTGTAACTACAACACCCATATTATATTTAGGATATACATAAACAAAAGTGTTAAAGCCAAAAGCGCCACCATGATGTTCATAATAAATACCGTGGATAGGATGATTTTCTACAGGCCAGAAATAGGCCATATACTCAGCGTCACTAAAGGTGTAAACTTTTTCGTGACTTTTTTGAGCTAATACGTTTGTACTATCTAATTGAAACTCGATATAATTTAAAATATCTGGCACAGTAGATTTAACGCCACCTTCTGCACCCCAAAGATTTTTACCTAATGGTAAAAATGGCATTTTTGTACGTTTATCATTATAACCTTGAGCTAAATTTAAAGAGTCTAGCTTAGTTAACTTAAGCTTACTGTTATTCATATTAAGATTATCAAATAAAACATCTTTCAACAAATTATCATAAGACTTATGATTTACTTGCTCTAAAATATGACCTGTAAGATTAGCGCCAAGATTAGAGTAACTGTAAATATGACCAGGCAACGTATCTAATTTTATCTCGTGTAGATAATTGAAGAAATCGTCTTGGGAATACCCCATTTCAATAGCATTAAACTTAAAAGCAGTACTATCATTAATTGTCTGCATAATTTCAGCAATGCCTTTATTGTTGCCAGGTAATCTTGAGGTATGAGATAATAAATCTCTTATTCTAATAGGAGTGCCGTTGTACTCTAGGTTTGGATAATCTTCATCTAAAAACGTTCTTATATCATCATCTAAAGAAAGTTTACCCTCTAAAACTGCTTGAGCTACTAAAGCACCAGTCATTGTTTTAGTAACAGAAGCTATTTCATAAAGTGTTGAGTCGTTTGGAGTATTGCCAGTATTTGGATCTAGCTCACCATAATGAGAAGTATATTTATTACCATCTTTAAAAATGCCTATTGATATAGCAGTAACAGATTCATCCTTCAGAAATCGAGAAGCATTAGTATTCATAGATTTTTGAACAGCAGTAGCATTTTCATTCTTAGAAGTAGTTTTAGGCTTGTCTTTACAGCTAAATATAAAAAGTGTCATTAATGCTAAAAGGAAAGATGAAGATTTCATAGGTTGGGTTTTGGTAGTAATTAATAGACGTGCCTAATTTAAATATGTTACACTTATCTTTAAATGAGGTGTTTAACTATTACTAAAAAAACACTTACTTTAGCAATTGTAAAACTTAGCCAATTTTGAATACACTCTCTATAGTTGTACCAGCTTACAACGAATCTGCCACCATAGATATAATTTTAAAAGTTCTTGTTAATGTATCTCTTCCGGAAGGCTTAGATAGAGAAATTGTAATAGTGAATGATTTTTCTACAGATGATACTTCTATTAAGATACAAGAATTTATAGAGAACAACCCGCAGACAAAATTTCAATTCTTCAGCCAACCTAAAAATATGGGGAAAGGTGCAGCGCTTCATAAAGGAATTGAAATGGCTAATGGTGATTTTATCATTATACAAGATGCAGATTTAGAGTACGATCCAGAAGAGTATAATAAATTACTTAAGCCTATATTAAATGGTAATGCAGATGTTGTATACGGTTCTAGATTTATGGGTGGTAATCCGCATAGAATCTTGTTTTTTTGGCATACAATAGGTAATAAATTTCTTACATTTTTAAGCAATATGTTTACCAATCTTAATTTAACAGATATGGAAACTTGCTATAAACTCTTTAGAGCAGATATGCTCAAATCTTTAACACTGAAAGAAAGACGATTTGGATTTGAGCCTGAGGTTACCGCTAAAATCTCTAGAATTCCTAAGGTTAGAATTTATGAGGTTGGAATTTCCTATTACGGAAGAACTTATGAAGAAGGTAAAAAGATAAATTGGAAGGATGGTATAAGAGCATTGTGGTGCATTTTGAAGTATAATATTTGGGCTAGATAGTTACACCCTTATTACAAAATGCTCCTTAGCTTGCTCTTTTCTTAAAAATACAAATCCCCACTTAAACGTATCTATAGTTACTGTAACGCTTTCATGATTTTTGATAAGCTCCCAAGCCTTTGTCATATCTTTATTAAGATAAATATCATCAAAAATAAATACAGTGTCGTTGTGGCTTAGCGGTAAAAGTGCTTCAAAATAACGTAGTGTAGCATTTTTGGTATGGTTGCCGTCAATAAAAACTAAATCGAATGTGGATTGTAGTTTTGGTAACACGTTATCAAACTCACCATTTATTAACTCTATGTTCTCAAAGTTAAAGCTGTTAAAATTGTCTTTCGCTAGTTTGGCAGTTTCTGGGCAACCTTCAATAGTTAATACAGATGTATTTTCATTTCCTGCTGCAATAGCAACAGAACCTAAGCCAACTGATGTGCCTAACTCCAATGCTTTTAAAATATTGAGATATCTAACTATCCTGTTTAAAAGTTTGGCGCGTTTTAATTTTGTACCTGCAAACTTTCCTATTTTAGAAACCTTACGCTCTGAAGATTTAAATATGCGAGATCCTGAACCTAAATCTGAAACGCTTATAGTTGCCTTATTCTTTCGAATACGCTTTTTGTAAGACTTTATAATTTCATAAGCTGTATGCTGTTGGCGTTTATAAAAGCATTGTGTTACTAATTGATACACAAATGGTGAATGAACGCCGTGCTGATTTCTAGATGTTCTTAGAAACTTTAAGTAAGATTTAGATTGGTGTATCATAAAAACGCTAGTCTATTCCCAATAAATTTAAAACTTTAAGTCCAAAGATAAAGGCACTTTCTTTATTACCATTTATATTGCTAGTAACGTAATCTACCCGAAAAAAACGAAATTTCCCGAAACCAACATTATCAAACCCAACAGAGTATTCTGTATAAGGTTTATTTTGAGTTGTATTTAGTGTGTGCGCGCCTAGTACCAAGCTAAAGCCCAATGTGTTTACTAAAGGTATTTTATTTAAAATATAGCCTTTAAAATCGTGCTCTAAGTGACCTTCAAAATATGTATCATTAGTGCTTAAAGCATAATATGGTAATAGGTTAAAATTATTAAGATATGTATTACTGGTACCTATTCTTGTTTGGTTACCATTAAAATGTTTAAAATCTAAATAACTAATAGCTTCACCATTTAAAAATGTACCTGTTCTTAGGTTATATCCAAATCTACCTTTATTTCCAATATTAAAAGCTTGTGCAAGTCTGGCTTTAAGATGATGAAAATTATAATCACTTACAGTAGCTCCATAACCACCTTCGTAGCCAAGAAACAAAACGGGATATTTGTCTGGTCTAGTATTGTATTTGCCATCAGGATAGCTGTAGTATTTCTGTCCAAAAACTAGTTGGGCATTAAGGCTTGCTTTTACAATATTATGTTCAACAAATGGAGCGGAATCTTCATTTAAAGGTTGTAATGGATTGTTACTTGTAAATTGCTCATCTTCTCTTGGGTAAAATGTTTGGTCTGTAGTATTAAATAGAGGTATTCTACGTTCATAACTAGCGCCTCCATAAAATCTTAATCCATTAATTAATTCTTGAGAATAACCAATTTGTGCATATTGCCTTTCATATGTTTTTAAATAATTGCGTTCAAAGAAAAGACTAGCAACATCATTTACTATAAGTTTAATAGGCTCTTCGGAGTTTATCTGTTGTGTCTCTGTTCCTGCTTCAAGTGAAAGAATAGGTCTCGATGTATTATTAAATTTTTGTTGATATCCTGCTTTTAACCTAAGTTTCTCATCTGATGTACCATAATTACCAGTTGTATACAAACGCCAATATTTTCGATTAAATTCCTCTTGATTTTTTTGAAAGCTAGCAGTGAGTGAGCCATTCCAACCTTGCACTGTATTGTAGTGTATATTTGTTATTGGAGCACTTATATCAAAATCATATTTTTTGAACGAATTCTTATAGTGATAGCCAAAAAGTACATCTGAAACTTTAAAACGGTTTTCTGCTCGATCTACAGAGTCTAAATAGGTTTTTGAACCACGTATTTCTTGTATGCTGTCTTTTTTAATGTAATCTGTTAGTTCTTCATCTGTAAGCGGTACTGGTCTTACACCTTTCCAGAAAATCGAATCCTTTTTGTTAGCTTCAGATTCATATGTTAATATTTCACTACCAAATGTTTTAGAATCAAATTGAGGTGAAAAATCATAATTACTATAAACAGCGGTAAACCTTCCATTTCCTTTAACCCCAAAAAAAGCAAAACTAAAATCGACTACTTGAGACGTTCTTAACCAAAGTGAATCAATAGTGGAATATTTAAAATTTTGTGTAAACACAAGGGTTTCAATAAAAGGAATTTGAATTGCTTTTCCTGTAATATTTAATGCTGTACCATAAATTTCATAAGTATCTTCAGAAATATAAATTAACCCAGAAAATACAGGATCATTTTGGCGTTTTGGGATAACTTCTATTTTATTAATTAAATGTCCTAAATCGTCATAAAATACACCAACTAGCTTGTAGTCGTAATAGTTAAAAGCATAGTCTGCAATTGGTGAAATTACTTGTGTGTTAAGATTTATAGTATTGTTATAAAAAGAAATATTACTTTCTTGAGCAGTGTTTAAACTAAATCCATTGTCATCTCCACTTACAATAGAGGCCACAATATTTTCCTTAAAATTATCTGGAGCTTTATATTTAATTTCACTAATGGTTTCACTTAAGTAAATAACGCCTTGTCTTGTAGAGTCTAAGCCACCATTAAAATCACCAATTTCCTGACCAAGTATTTTTTCTGGAGCATCTTCAATTCGCCATAAGCCTCTGGAATAAAAATCGGCAGTAAATTCATTTGTTTTAGCAAGGTTTGTTTTCCTGTTTGCTATAGCTTCTCGAATAATCCTATAGGCAGGATTTTCACCAGAGTTTAAAACAACTTCATCTAAACTTGTAGTTTCTTCCTGTAATGTAGCATTTAAAATATATGGCAGTTTAGAAACTTGTACAGTTTTCTTTTCTGGAGTATATCCTATAAATTGAAAACTTATGGTATATGTACCAAGAGCATCTATATTTAATTCATAATTACCATCTTTATTGGTAGTTGTGCCTGTACTGGAGTTATCGATATAAATATTTACAAAAGGAAGTGGCTCGCTCCTGGCATCTGTAACTTTACCAATAATCTGAGAAGAAGCTACCGTGTATAGCAATAAAAATAAAAAAGAGGTATATAGTTTCATAGTACAGATTATAAGTCACGAAAATAGCATAAATAGACTTAAAAATTAATAGACATTAACACAAGTGCTAATGTACTATTGTGCTTAATTATCATTAATTTTATCAAAAAAAGTAAGCAGATGAAGATTTTAAAATCAATTTTAACAGGAATAGGAGTAATAGCAGTAATTGGTGTAAGTATACAAGCTGTTCAAGATGCGCCTACAGCTCCTAAGAATGAAAATACAGAAGTAAAAGTTGTAAATGATTATAATGTATACGCTCTACCACTTCCAGATAATTTAAATTTTGCGGGAGAACCTGTTCCGGTTCAAAATCCAGATATTAAGGAGCGTATGGATAGAGAACTTTTAGTAAATACCTATTGGCAGTCTAACGGTCTTTTACTTTTTAAAAGAGCTAATAAATACTTTCCTATAATAGAACCAATATTAAAAGAAGAAGGTGTGCCAGAAGATTTAAAGTACTTGGCAGTGATAGAAAGTGGATTAACACAGGCTGTTTCTCCTGCTAGAGCAACAGGGTTCTGGCAAATTTTAAAAGAAACAGGTAAAGAATACGGTTTAGAAGTAAATGATAATGTAGATGAACGTTACCATATAGAAAAATCTACAAGAGCTGCGTGTAAATATTTAAAAGCATCTAAAGAACGTTTTGGATCTTGGACACTTGCAGCTGCAGCATATAATGCAGGTAATTATGGTGTTTCTAGAGAAATGGAGCGTCAAAATGTAAATGGTTATTATGACTTATTACTTGGTGAAGAAACTGGACGTTACGTTTTTAGAATTTTAGCATTGAAAGAAATTTTAAGCAACCCAGGAAAATATGGTTTCAATTTTCAAGAAAAAGATCTTTATACAGAAGTGCCTACGTACAAAGTTTCAGTAGATACTGCAGTTTCAGATTTTACAAAATTTGCTGAAGGTTTTGGTATAAACTACAAAATCTTAAAGATTCACAATCCTTGGCTTAGAGAGAAACACTTAAATAATTCTTCTCGTAAAAAATACTCTATAGATATTCCAGAAGAAGGATACTATACAACGCCTTAACTATATGCAATACATACAAGATAACATTTGGATTATTTTATTAATAGTAAATTATGCTGTGGCTTTGGTTACAGCATTTTTTGTCTTGCTGCATAACCGTAATCCTTCTAGGACGTTATCTTATTTCCTAATATTAATTGTGTTGCCGTTTGTAGGCATCTTTGTCTACTATTTTTTTGGTCAAGAGTACAGAAAGGAAAAACTGTTTGATAAGAAAAAAGTTATGAGTAACTCTATTCTTAAAAAATGGGAAAAGCGCCTTTTAGTAGATGATACAGATATTGAAGGAGAGAAAAATGATATTATAGAAAAGCAGTCTAAGCTTATAAAACTCATTCAAAACAAACCAAGAAAGCCACTTACATATAATAATAAAGTAGAACTGTTAATTAACGGTAATAACACCTTCGATGCTATTTTTGAAGCTTTAAGACAAGCTAAAGATCATATACATTTAGAGTACTATATCTTTTCTGCAGATAAGATAGGGAAACAACTTATAAATATACTTTGCGACAAGGCTAATGAAGGAGTAAGTGTTAAAGTCATGTATGATTACGTTGGTAATCAATTAAAATCTCCAAATGTAGAGCAGTTAAAAAGCTGTGGTGTAGAAATACACCCATTTATGCCGGTTTGGTTTCCTAACCTAACTAGAAAACTAAACTATAGGGATCATAGAAAAATTACAGTTATTGATGGTGTTGTAGGTTTTTTGGGAGGCGTAAATATTTCAGACGAGTATTGTAACGGGCAGAATGATGTATACTGGAGAGACACCCATTTAAAAATTGAAGGCGATGCTGTAAAGTCCTTACAGTCACAGTTTCTGTTAAATTGGAGTTTTGTGACAGATCAAGAAATAGATATAGAGGAGAAATACTTTCCATCTGTAAACTTTAAGGCAAATTTGCCAATACAGATCGTTGCTAGTGGTCCAGATTCAAGATGGCCATATATTATGGAAGCTATTTTTATGGCTATAAATAATGCTCAAAAAAGTATAAAAATTACAACACCATATTTTATACCTAATGATCAAATTCTTACGGCTTTAAAAACAGCGAGTAGAAGTGGAGTAGATGTACAGATAATAATTCCTAAAGAAGGCGATTCTTTTGCAGCTAAATATGCAACCTATTCTTATATAGAAGAACTTTTAGAATCTGGAATTAGAGTATTCTGTTATTGCAAAGGTATGGTGCATGCCAAAACCATTGTTATCGACGAGCAATTAAGCAGTATAGGAACAAGTAATATGGACTATAGAAGCTTTAATATAAACTTTGAGATAAATGCTTTACTCTTCAATGATGACTTTGGTAAGCAAATGACAGAGATGTTTGAGAGAGATTTGGAAGATACAGAAGAGTTAATTCTTGAGCAGTGGCGTGACAGAGCACTTTCAGAAAAACTTAAAGAATCATTTAATCGTCTTTGGGCTCCACTCTTATAATAATGTAGATAGAAGTAAAGTAGCGCACACCCATAATATTACAGAAAGAATACCTCCAACAATTAAGAAGTGCTTAAACTTATAAATACCTAAACCGTAAATTAGTGTGTTTGTTTGGTAACCAACGGGCGTGAAAAAACTAAAATTAGCAGCAAACATAATAGCAAGAATAAAAGGTTTTAGAGATAAGCCTAAGCCATTGGCAACAGAAATTGCAATAGGTAACATGATAATTGCTGTGGCATTATTGGAGATTGTACCACTTAATAACATAGTGACAAGAAAAATAAGGCCAAGTACAAATACATCGCCTTTCCCAACCATTATAGCTATAAGGTTTTCAGAAATCCACATATCTGCACCACTATTGCTCATAGCAACACCAAGCGGAATCATACCTGCTAGAAGAAAGATAATCTGCCAGTCAATTTTTTTATAGGTATTATTTAAGTCAAGACATTTTGTTCCCAGCATTAGTGCAACACCAGTAATAGCACTAGCTAAAATTGTAAGAACACCAGATGCAGCTAAGCCCACAACTAATAAGAAAATTATAAATGCTGTTATTCTTTTTTGTTTTGAAGCGCTGTTTACAAAATCATGTCTATCTATAACAGCAACATTTTCAATAGTATCTATCTCAGAAAGCGATTTGTCTGATGTTTCAATAAGTATACGGTCGCCTGGTTTTAAATTTATATCATTAAAGTCCTTTCTTATAAGGCGCTCCTTTGTATTTCTTAAGTTTTTACGTTTTTTAATAGCTATTGGTGTTGCACCTCTAAGTGAATAATTTCTTAGGTCCGTTAGCGTTTTTCCCAATAAAATTGAACCAGGTAATAACAAAAGCTCTGCATAGGTTGTTTTCGGTTTATTTAGTTCTGCTTTGTCCTGGTTGTCTTCATTTGTTTTTTCTGTGGTTTTTAATTTGCTATCGTGGATTATAAATTCCTCTTGTTCAGATAATTTTACAAGATTTTCAAAATCGCACATCACAATTAATTTGTCTTCTTCTCTTAGGGATATATACCTTCCAGGTTCATTTATAACATTGTCTTCTCGTATTAATTTTAAGACAGAAAGATCTTTATCACCATAAAAGATAGTGTCCTCAATACGTTTGCCAATCAATTTAGAATCTGGAGCAATTTCAACAGTTGCCACTAGAGAATCTAGACCGTATTCGGAGTCTATTTCTTCGGGTTTTGTTTTCGGTAAAAATTTTGAAGCAAACACCATATACACAATACCTATCACTAAAAAACATAAACCATAAATAGCAAACTCAAAAAAGCCCAAGCGTTCTGCGCCATATTCTTGAGCTAAACTATTTACAATTAAGTTTGTTGAGGTTCCCATTAGGGTGCAGCTACCACCTAAAATTCCTGCAAAAGAAATTGGCATGAGTAGTTTTCCTGATGGTATTTTAAAACGTTCGGATAGCTGGAACACAATCTTAATAAAGATTATAACTACTGCTGTTGTACTTATAAATGCTGAAATTCCAGCGGTAACCACCATAAATATTGGGGCTATTAAAATTAACGGTAGTATGCTAAGTTTTTTTAGGCCTTCGCTTAGCCATTTTATAACGCCATTTTCTTCTAAACCAATGGCAACTATCATTAAGCATAGTACTGTAATGGTGGCAGAATTAGAAAAGCCACTAATAGCTTCTTCTGGAGAAACGAGTTGTAACAGCGTAAGAGAGGCAATTAAGAAAAACGCAATTTTATCTACAGTAAAGTATTCTGTTACAAATAATACTATAGTAATAAATATGATGCTGAATACTAAGATAATGTCTAACTCCACTAAACCCCTTATTTAAATACCTATTAAAAATACATGGTATCTCAATTAGTTGTTAGGTCATTATAATAAATTTATGATTTAACTAAGTAGTATTAGCTTAATAAGGGAATGGGTTGCTTTAAAGGTTAATACCCATAAAGTGGTTGGTCTTGTTTTTTAGCTTCTTCAGAAAGTAATAAAGACAAACCTTGCGAAATTGTGTTGTAGTTTAGGTTATAAGATTCTGAATAACTAATATGAAGCGGATGAAATACAGTTCTCTTAATGTCGATTATCTTTTTATCAGATCCTAAATAAAAAGAAGTAGGAAAGCCCAAAGAGTGTTTCATCTTCTTTACAATATTGTCGTTGGAGTTTTCCAGCTCATCTACATATAAAATATCTACATGTTTATTATATTTTTTTGAAGACTTTCTAACATTAGTTTTCTTATCCCAAAATAGGACAACAAAGTCTATGTCTTTCTTATATTTTTTGGCAAGTTCATTTATAGCAGGAATTTCACCTTCTGTAGGGACACACCAAGAGGCATATGTAACTAAAAACATAGGCTTCTTATAATCATCAAAGCAATCTATACTTTTAGCAAGACAGTCTACCTTAAAATTATCTAGATAAGTACCGCGTAAATGATGTTTAACAAGAGAGTCAAACATAAACTCTGCGCGCTCGTAATCTTTAGCTTCGTAGGCTTTGTTTATTTTCTTGTTGTATTTGGTGAGGTGAGTAGCAATAGCTTCAGAAAATAAATTGTTTCTAGTCTGAGAAGCGGCAATAAAATGTGAGCATAAAATTATCAATACATAAAGTAATGCTCTGTTCATATACTAGGTTTTATAGCATAAAACTATGATATATAAACATCTTAACAAAATTTTAAAATAAGAAACGCAATAATTAGATGCGTTTCATTTGCTGTTTCATCATTTTAAGTTGTTCAGCAAGCATACCGTGTTTGTCTAGTTTCTTAGCTTCTGTCATTAACAGTTGTGCTTCTCGCTTACGGCGTTTAGTCATAGCTATTCCTGCAAGATTTAATTTTGCCATAGCTAAATCTTGATCCATAGATAAACCAAGTTTTATTGCTTTCTTAAAATACTTTTCTGCTTTTGTAATATTAGTTTGAGAAATCATTAACCCATGTAGGTAATGAAAATAACCTTGTTGTTTCTTTACAAGAGCAGCTTCAGGATTCTTTATTTTATCTAACCATTTTTTAGCGCCAGGAAAATCTTGCTTACGTAACCTTAAAAATGCTAGCAGAATCATTTCATTTTTAAAATATAAGAACACAAAAATACCAGCAAGTAAGATTAATAGTATACCATTACCAATATTGCCTTCAACCATTTGCCAAATTGCCCAAGCTACAATTGCAGCTGCTATAACGAGTTTAATGTTTTTATTGAACATTGCTTATATTTAAATTTTAAGATTGCAAAGATAACATTTCATATCTTTTATTAAGGCTGATGCTTACAAATACAATGCTCTTTTTAACAAGATTTCTTATTGAAAACCTTAAATTTGAATAGAATTTTATACTCGTGTAAAAAAGTTTAAAAAAATGATATTGAGGCTTGCTGAAGCGAAATAATATTGTATATTTGCACGCAGTTTTGAAAAGAGATAATTCCTAACGGAAGTTTAAAGATAAAGATTATACTACGATGAAAAGAACGTTTCAACCATCTAAGAGAAAAAGAAAGAACAAACACGGTTTCAGAGAGCGTATGGCTTCTGTAAATGGTAGAAAAGTTCTTGCTAGAAGAAGAGCAAAAGGACGTAAGAAACTATCAGTATCATCTGAGATGAGACACAAACACTAAGGTATTATGCCTTTAGTTTAAAAATATCAAGGCGTTGCTTTTTTAAAGTAACGCCTTTTTTTATACCCAATAGTCTGGTAAGAAAGCTTAAATTTATACCACCTTATAAATCAATACAATGCCAAAGAACACAAGCCTTAAAAGTATACTTATCATAGGATCTGGACCTATTATTATTGGACAAGCCTGTGAGTTTGATTATTCAGGAACGCAAGCCCTACGCTCTTTAAGAGAAGACGGCATAGAGACCATTCTTATAAACTCTAATCCTGCAACCATCATGACCGATCCGTCTATGGCCGATCATGTGTACCTGAAACCATTAACAACAAAATCTATCATTCAGATTTTAAAAGAACACCCTCAAATTGATGCTGTGTTGCCTACAATGGGTGGACAAACTGCTTTAAACTTATGTATTGAAGCAGACGAAAAAGGAATTTGGGAAGACTTTGATGTAAAAATTATTGGTGTAAATATAGACGCTATTAATATCACCGAAGACCGTGAGAAGTTTAGAGAGTTAATGATAGACATTGGCGTGCCAATGGCGCCTCAAAAAACAGCGACGTCTTACCTTCAAGGAAAAGAAATAGCACAAGAATTTGGTTTTCCATTAATTATTAGATCATCATTTACCTTAGGTGGTGCAGGCGCTTCTTTTGTATACAAAGAAGAAGATTTTGATGAAATGTTAACGCGTGGTCTAGAGGCATCTCCAATTCATGAGGTGATGATAGACAAGGCTTTAATAGGCTGGAAAGAATATGAACTAGAGCTTTTAAGAGATCATAATAACAACGTTGTTATTATTTGTACTATTGAAAATATGGATGCTATCGGTATCCATACTGGAGACTCTATTACTGTAGCGCCAGCAATGACTTTAAGTGATAAAACTTTCCAGAAAATGCGTGATATGGCTATACATATGATGCGTAGTATTGGAGATTTTGCAGGAGGTTGTAATGTACAATTTGCAGTAAGTCCAGATGAAAATGAAGACATTATAGCAATTGAGATAAATCCTCGTGTATCACGTTCATCTGCGTTAGCATCTAAAGCAACAGGATATCCTATTGCAAAAATTGCTGCAAAATTAGCTATTGGTTATCATTTAGATGAATTAGATAACCAAATTACCAAAACAACATCTGCATTATTTGAACCGACATTAGATTATGTGATTGTGAAAATTCCACGTTGGAATTTTGATAAGTTCGAAGGATCAGACCGTACACTTGGACTTCAGATGAAGTCTGTTGGTGAGGTTATGGGAATAGGGCGTTCTTTTCAAGAAGCGTTACATAAAGCCACTCAATCTCTAGAAATTAAAAGAAACGGATTAGGTGCAGATGGTAAAGGTTATAAAGATTATGATCAGATTATACAGAAACTTACCTATGCAAGTTGGGATCGTGTTTTTGTAATTTATGATGCAATACAATTAGGAATTCCGTTAAGCAGAATTCAAGAAATTACTAAGATAGATATGTGGTTCCTTAAACAATATGAGGAGTTATATTTCTTAGAAAAGGAAATTTCTACATATAAAATTGATACGCTACCTAAAGAACTACTTTTAGAAGCAAAGCAAAAAGGATATGGAGACCGTCAAATAGCACATATGTTAGGTTGCTTGGAAAGTCAAGTATACAACAAGCGTGACGAGTTAAATATAAACAGAGTTTATAAATTAGTTGATACTTGTGCTGCAGAGTTTAAAGCACAAACACCATATTATTACTCTACGTTTGAGGCGCCAATTGAAAAAGCAGATGGTACCGTTTATGTAGATAATGAAAGTGTAGTAAGCGATAAAAAGAAAATTATAGTTCTTGGTTCTGGACCAAACAGAATTGGGCAAGGTATTGAGTTTGATTATTGTTGTGTACACGGTGTTCTTGCTGCAAGCGAGTGCGGTTATGAAACCATAATGATAAACTGTAACCCAGAAACTGTTTCAACAGATTTTGATATAGCAGATAAACTGTATTTTGAACCTGTATTCTGGGAGCATATTTATGACATTATTCGTCATGAAAAGCCAGAAGGAGTAATCGTGCAACTAGGTGGTCAGACTGCGTTAAAGCTAGCTGAGAAACTAGACCGCTACGGAATAAAAATAATGGGAACTACTTATCAAGCCTTAGACTTGGCAGAAGATAGAGGAAGCTTCTCTAAATTATTACAAGAAAATAATATCCCTTATCCAGAATTTGATGTTGCAGAGACAGCAGATGAAGCTTTAGCAGTAGCAGATAAATTAGATTTTCCAATCTTGGTAAGACCATCTTATGTACTTGGAGGACAAGGCATGAAGATTGTAATTAACAAACAAGAATTAGAAGAGCACGTAGTTGATTTGCTTAGAAAAATACCTAACAATAAATTACTTTTAGACCATTATCTAGACGGTGCCATAGAAGCAGAAGCAGATGCTATTTGTGATGGTGAGAATGTATACATTATTGGAATAATGGAACATATTGAACCTTGTGGTATTCACTCTGGAGATTCTAACGCAACACTACCACCTTTTAATTTAGGAGATTTGGTATTAGAGCAAATAAAGGATCACACTAAGAAAATTGCTTTAGCATTAAATACAGTAGGTTTAATAAACATTCAGTTTGCAGTAAAAGAAGATAAGGTTTATATTATTGAAGCAAATCCTAGAGCATCTCGTACTGTTCCTTTTATTGCAAAGGCATATGGTGAGCCATACGTAAACTATGCAACTAAAGTTATGTTGGGTGCTAAAAAGGTAACAGACTTTGATTTTAAACCTCATTTAGAAGGTTATGCCATAAAGCAACCTGTATTCTCTTTTAATAAATTTCATAACGTGAACAAGCAATTGGGACCAGAAATGAAGAGTACAGGAGAAAGCATCTTGTTTATTGATAGTTTAAGAGATGATCAATTTTATGACCTATATTCTAGAAGAAAGATGTATTTGAGTAAATAAATCTAATTATTGTATGAAAAGTGTTAAAATTTAATTAATTTTATATCCGTACAATATATTATTTAAGCTTATGAAAAAATATCTACTTATTCTTTTAGTTTTTGCTGCATTTCAAATTTCAGCGCAAACTACTTATACTATTCAATGGAATACATCTGTTGGAGATAATGCATCTCTAACTGTTGAGTTAGGTGATACGGTAGAGTGGGATTGGAATGGAGGTTTTCACGATGTAGTCTCAGATGCAGGATCTCAACAATCTTTTCAAAGCCAGCAAACTAGCGATAGTGATTTTGTGTTTAGTGTTTTGTTTGATGAATTAGGGACTAACGATTATCGTTGTACTATTCACCCTTCAAGTATGAACGGAACAATAACCGTTGTTGAAACTTTAAGCACACAAGATAAATTTAGATTAAACCTTAATTCTTATCCTAATCCGGTTCAAGATGAGTTAACAATAACATCTTTATTAAAGATTTCTAAAATTGAGGTGTTCTCAATGTTAGGTAAAAAGGTGTTAACTACTCAAGCAGGTAGTGTAAATATGACCAACATTAAAATGGGAGGTTTACAAAATGGTCTTTATTTCGTGAATGTAACTTCAGAAAGTGGAGAAACTTCTGTACTTAGAGTTATGAAGAAATAAATTTTTAATACGTAATTGAAGAAACGCCCAAGCAAATTGCTTGGGCGTTTTTTTATCTTCTAAAGTGAGGTGATTCAGATAGTTTAACATCTGTAATAAAATATTTAGAATCTCCCCAAAAGAAAATAGTGCCAAAGCGTTCTATATAGGTTAGCTCTACGTATTCTCCTTGAAAATCTTTAAGGTTTGCTATAACCTCTTCTTCTTGATCTAATACACTAAAAGAGAATATCTGTGCACCACTTATACCTTGGCTTATCTCACCTTCCCAAGTTTTAATAATGACTCCTTTATTGCTAAACTTTATAAGTTCACCAGCACGAGTACCTTCACTATAAGGCACAAAATATAAAAATGCATACCACAAAATTGCAATAGCCAAAATGCCTCCAATTATAATTCCTAATAGTTTTTTCATCTGTTTTAATTTCAGTGTTATTATAATTTAATCCTCGTCACTGTCTTCTGCTCTGCTCAATAATTTGGCATCAATAGCTTTGCTTGCTTTAGCGCCTAATTTTTTCAGCTTTTCAACACGCTTAATTAAATTACCTCTTCCGGTAAGTTTTTTCATTGCACCTTCATAGCTGTTCTGTACTGTACCAATTTGCTTTCCTACCTTAATTAATTCATCTGTCAAGTTTGTAAAACTATCATATAGAGCACCAGCTTGTGTTGCAATTTCAATAGCATTTTGTTTTTGCCTATCATTTTGCCATAGGTTATCAACCAATCTTAATGCAGCTAATAATGTTGAAGGTGTTACAATTATAACCTGCTTATCAAAAGCAATTTCATACAAATTAGGCTCATTTGCAGATGCTATTGCAAATGCAGGCTCAATAGGAATAAACATAAATATAGTGTCCGGGCTTTCATCTATAAGGTATTGGTAATTTTTAGCACTTAATTGTTCAACATGACGTTTAATTGAAGCTATATGTGATTTTAAATGCCTGCGTTTATCATCTTCATCTTCAGAGGAAACAAAGCGTTCAAAGTCTGTTAAGGATACCTTGCTGTCAATAATCATTTTTTTACCATCTGGTAAATGTATTAGCACGTCAGTTTGTAATCGTCTGCCTTCAGGGTTGTCATGACTATCTTGTACTGTATATTCTCTATCTTTTTCGAGACCAGATTTTTCTAAAATACGGGTAAGAATTAATTCTCCCCAATTACCTTGAATTTTACTATCACCCTTAAGTGCTTTTGTAAGATTGTCTGCATCTTTACTCATTTGTTGATTAAGTTCAGACAGGCCTTTAATTTGTTCCTTTAGTTCGCTATGTCTTCCGTACTGTTCTTTGTTACTGTCTTCTACACGCTTTTCAAATTTTTCAATTTTTTCCTGAAGCGGTTTTAAGATGATATCTATATTGGTTTTGTTTTGCTCGGTGAATTTTGTCGATTTCTCATCTAGTATTTTATTGGCAAGATTTTCAAATTCTTTGGTGAATTTTTCTTGAAGTTGCTCCATCTCACCTTTTTGCTCTTTGGTTTTACGTTCAAGAGCATCATACTCAACTTTCATTACCTGCATAGTAGCATTAAGTTGTTCTTTTTCAGAACGTATTGTTTGCTTTTCAACTTCTGTACGCCCTAAACTTTCCTCAACACGTTCTAATTGGTGTTCTGTTTGGTTTATGCGTTCCTGTAAAGCGCTAGTTTCAGACTTATTTTTTAAGCGCGCAAAAAGATTACCCAAATACGCTCCAGAAAGTGCAGAAATTAATCCGACTAAGAGAAATACAAAAAAGTTTTGATCCATTATAAATATAACTTGTGTTTTGTGTAAAGTTAGCAAGTAAATTACAGACTTAATTTGAATTAATGATGAATTGTTTTGATGTTTCATTGAAGCTTATAAGATCTTCTGGAAACAATGTGTTTAAGTGTTTATTAGTAATGTGATATTCTGGAGTCTCAAAGCTAACCTTGCCGTCTTTTACTAATAAAAGCTTATCACAAAGCGGTAACGCTAAATTTATTTCGTGAGTAGCAAAGACAATACAAGTGCCTGTTGTTTTAGCCAGTTTACTTAATAATTGAAGTACATATGCTTTATGATACATGTCTAAGTGAGATGTGGGCTCATCTAAAATAATAAGTTTGGTATCTTGGGCAAGTGCTCTTGCTATTAAAACATTTTGTAACTGGCCATCACTTAACTCATAGCAAAATTTATCTGCTAATTCTTCAATACCTACCAACTGCATAGCTTTTTTTATAGCAGTCTTGTCTTCATTTGAAAGTTTACCAATCCAATTGGTATAGGGTTGTCTTCCTAGAGCAATTAATTCTTTAACTGTCAGGTTTTTTGAGATAGGTTGATCTGTTAAAACCAAGCTTATTGCTTTTGCTATTTCTTTTGGGTTTTTATGTTGAAGCGCTGTATTATCTAAATAAATATCGCCTTTTAGAGGTGGTTGTAAGCCGCTTAATGTTCTTAATAGCGTAGATTTTCCTGAGCCATTTACACCAATAACTCCTATGAGTTCTCCTTTATTAAATGAAATTGAAATATCTGAAACAATAGTTGTCTCTGCCTGCTTAGAACGATAGCCGACAGACAAGTTAGATGCACTTAATATTGATTTATTTTTAATCATTACACCTCTTTATTTAACTCCCAAGTATAGTGAAGAACATCTGTATCCTTTTTCCAACCCAATCGCTCATATAAATGTTGAGCCGGATTGTTAATATCTGTTTCTAAAGTTAATCCTCGTGCCTGTTCTGTTTCGCAAAATTTCTTTGCAGTATTTAGCAATAGTTCTCCTACACCATTTTTACGATGTGTTTCTGAAACATATAAATCATTAAGAATAAAAGTACGCTGCATTTTAACAGATGAAAAACTTGGATAAAGCTGTGTAAAACCAACAATATTTTGGTTTACAATTGCTATAAAAATTACAGAATCTTTTAAATTAAAACGCGACATTAAAAATGCTTTTGCACCTTTAATGTCGCTGTCTTGTTTGTAGAATATGCGGTAGGCATCAAATAATGGTGCCAATTGATTAATGTCTTCTACGTATGCTCTTCTGGTAATCATTTTTACAGTGTTAGAGAGGTAAAGATACCAAAACTAAGACTGTTTTATGCGGGTTAGTTTATTACGTTCGTCTTGAAGCATTCTTCCTAATTTCTGTTCTTTTTCCAAAGCTTTACGTCTTAATTCTTCAAGCTCATCTTCTGCAATTTTTAAATTTTGTTTTGCAACCTGTGTTTGTGAGTTACTATTTTTAAACTGCATAATAAAGAAACCTAAACCAACAACCAACAAGGCTATAATAGACCATACAATACCATTGTAAGTTCCTTTTTCTAAAGGTATTCCTAAAAATGATATAGACCCTTTTTCTTCATTTACTTTAGCCAATTCGTTTTGGGTGTTTGTAAGATCTTCTTCTAAAGAATCTATCGATGCTTTTTGAGAATTAATATTATTCTCTAAATTTTGAATTTCTTCATTTAGTCCATTAATATGGTTTTCGGTATTTCTTTGAAGCTCGTTTAATCTTACCTTTTTAACAACCTTGTAATCTTGGTAATTATTAGATTCGTTTATAATTGATTCAAACTGGGCATCAATAGGATTTTTTTGGTCGGTTTGTATGCTGTCTTGAGCATAACTAAAGCTGACGAGGCTTAAAAGTAGTACTGTTATAAATATTCTCATTCTATTCTTCTTTTGTTAGGGTTTATAGGACAACGTGGCGCAGTTAGCCTTATTGTTGGTATTGTGCACTAAAACTATAAAGTTTTGTTAAATGAATATTGTTAATTCTCTTCATTATCTTGGCGTTCTTCACGCTTTAATTTTCGTTCTGCTCTACGTTTTTCTCGTCTTTCTTTTCTAGATAGTTTTTCAGCATTTTTATCTGCTTCTTTTGCAGTGTCTTCAAAATTTATATTTCCGTCTGTTTCTCCTTTAAATGCATTAAACCATGCATTTTCGAAAATATTAAATACAGTTGCCCAGACATTTGCTTGTGTAGCACTTAAATCTCCTTCAAAAGGCACATTTGTAGCTAGGTTGTCTGTACTAGGATTGGTAAGTATAAAGTCGAAAAAGCTTACAAAGCCTTCCCAGATAGTTTCAAAAATGCCATCTTCTTTACCTATATATTTTGCATCACTTATTAACGGTTTTACATATCCTTTAAGATAGCTGTCTGCTATTGCAAATTCACTATAAACATCAAAAGTCCCACTTTCAAAGTCGATACCTGCAAGTCCAGATGTCATGGAGTTTATTGCGGGTAAATTTGCATCTTTTAAGGAAAGCGTTATATCCATATCTGGTATTTGCTTTAATAAATTTATCTTTCCTTTTAAATCTACTTTTCCTTGTCCTATTGATATCGCATTGGCAGTAACATCTGAAGGTAAGATGCGTTGCTTTTCTTTTACATTTCGCAAGTTTGTAGCACTTAGGTTAACTTGATCTAAGTATAAATCTATATTAGGCTCTGTGGCTAATTGTACAAATGCTAATTTACCATTTGTTACTTGCAATCTGTTAACATCAATTGGGACTAAATCTGTTAAGGCCTTGGTCCAATCATCTATATCTGCATCACCATCTTCACTCGTCGCCTGCTGATCTTCAAAGACATAATTTATGTGCGGGTTTGTCATTTCTATTTCACTAACAATTTTACCATCTAAAATTGCATCCCATTCAATAGAAATATCGGTCTTTTCAAAGTTTAGAAACGGAACTTGTGTTACACCATCTAACTTATTTAGGTATAAACCGTGTATAACATATGCACCACGCCAAAGCGCAATATCTATATCTTCAACCTGTCCATAATACCCAGGAATATTTGCTAGTGTTTTGTTTACATAATTTTTTACAAAGTAGGGTAGTAGCAGTCTTGCTACAATTAATAAAACAATAATTGTTATAGGTAACCAAAGACGTTTTTTCTTTAAGTGTCGTCTTTTCTTCTTTTTATTTGCTTCTGTTGTCATATTCATTTAGTTAAAGCAAAGGTCGTAAGTATATGAGTTAGCCTATGTTAACGTATAGATAAAAAACATTTTGGTTTTAATTAGCTAAATGATCTAACTAAAAAGCCAGAGCAAAAGCTCTGGCTTGAAAAAAATATAATTGTAAACTATTGTCTAGTAATAGCTAAAGCGTCTTACTTTAGAGATATATTTTGCAAGTCTTATAACTTGATGGCTATAACCGTATTCATTATCATACCATACATAAATTACCACATTCTTACCGTCTTTTGCTACGATTGTTGCATTGCTATCATAAATTGATGGAGCAGAAGATCCAACAATATCACTACTTACAAGCTCATTATCGATAGAGTATTTAATTTGTTCAACTAAATCTCCTTCTAGCGCATATTTCTTCATTACAGCATTTAAACCATCAACAGATGTTTCTGTATTAAGCTCAAGCTTTAAGATTGCTAAAGAACCATTAGGAACAGGTACTCTAATTGCGTTAGATGTAAGTTTACCTTCGAAAACAGGAAGAGCTTTAGAAACAGCTTGTCCTGCTCCAGTTTCTGTAATTACCATGTTTAAAGCAGCAGCACGACCTCTTCGGTATTTCTTGTGCATATTATCTACTAAATTCTGGTCGTTTGTATAAGCGTGAATAGTCTCTAGGTGTCCTTGTTTAACACCAAAGCTATCTTCAATTGCTTTAAGTACAGGTGTAATAGCGTTAGTTGTACAAGATGCTGCAGAAAAAATATCTAATTCATCTGGATTGTTTTCTAACTGGTTTACACCGTGCACAATATTAGGAATACCTTTTCCTGGTGCAGTTAATAATACTTTAGATGCGCCTTTAGGAACTAAATGTCTGCTAAGTGCTTCTTTATCTCTAAACGCACCTGTATTGTCTATAATTAAAGCATCGTTAATACCGTATTCTGTATAGTCTATATCTTCTGGAGCATTAGCAGAAATAATATGTACTGTTGTACCATTTATTATTAGTGCTTTCTTTTCTAAATCTATAGCTACCGTTCCGGCAAAATCTCCGTGAACAGAGTCACTTTTTAATAAAGATGCTCTTTTTTCTAAAACATTTTGAGTAATCTCACCACGTGTTACAATTGCACGAAGTCTCATTTGACTTCCGCTTGCTGTACGTGTCATTAACTCTCTAGCTAACAACCTACCAATACGACCAAAACCATATAGTACTACGTCTTTAGGCTCTATTTCTTTGTAAGCTTTTGCGTTAGCAAGTTTATCTGCTACAAAGGCTGTAGCATTAGTAAACTTATTATCTTCTAAATGATATTCAAATGTTAATTTACCGATATCCAATTTTGCAGGAGGTAAATCCATATCCTTAATAGCTTGTGCAATTTCTACAGAATCGAAAATAGAAATAGGTTTTTGTACAAACTCTCCAGCATATTCATGAAGGTTTAATATCTCGCTTACATTGCGATCTATCAATTGGTTTCTAAATAACACAAGCTCTATAGACTTGTCGTACCAAAGGTCACTCACAATTTTAATAAACTCAACTGTGGCACGTCTTCGGTCTGCTTGAAATGCTAATTCTTTTTCGTAAACGGTATTGAAACTCATATTGAAACGATTAAGGTGTAAATTTTGGTTTTAAAAATTTGTGCAAAAGTAAAGGTTTCAAACGTTTTCGTAAAGATTTATGTCATGAAAATATTCTAAAACAGAAATTACGATCTGGCAAAAAATATAAAAGCACATTTATCATAAGACAAATGTGCTTTTATAAATCGATTAAAATATTGTTACCTGAAATTATAACGTTCTCTTTCTCCTTTAGTATTTATTAAAGTAATGATAATAGGTTCATTTGATGATTTATCATTTATAATTCGTTCAACATCTGAAACACTATTTACAGGAGTGTTGTCAATTTCAACAAGCAACCCACCAACTAGATTATAATAAGCCATATCATTAGTTAGTGCTCTACTAATTTTCACTCCATTTTTAGCGTCAAACTTTTTTAGGTCTTGTGGATTTGCGTTGCTTACCTCTAAACCAACATCTTTAATCTGAAAGACTTCATACTTTGTAAGCGTAACATTAATATTACGTTCTTTTCCGTTTCTTAATAATTTTACAGCCACGATATCTCCAGGACGTTTAGAGCTTACGTAACCAGTGAGGTCTGCAAACTTTCTTATTTTCACATTATCAATCATTTGTATAATGTCTCCTTCTTTTAGTCCTGCTTTTTCTGCACCGCTACCAGCTTCTGTACCACCAATGTAAAATCCTTGAGTTACATCTAAACCAAGTTCTCCAGCAATGGCAGAGTTTACATTTGTTCCTCTAATACCTAAAATTGCATTTTGTACGTCTCCAAATTCCAAGATGTCTTCTACAATTTTCTTGGCATTGTTTGAAGGTACAGCAAAAGCATAACCTACATAGCTTCCGGTTTGTGATGTTATAGCAGTATTAATTCCTATTAGCTCTCCATTTACATTAACTAAAGCACCGCCAGAATTTCCTGGATTTATGGCCGCATCTGTTTGTATGAAAGATTGATAGTTACTATCTCTAACATCTAAATCTCTTGCTTTGGCACTAATAATACCAGCTGTAACAGTAGATGTTAGATTAAAGGGATTACCAACTGCTAATGCCCATTCTCCAATTTTTACGTTGTCTGAGTCTCCAAAAGGAATATAGTCTAAGTTTTTTCCGTCAATTTTAATAAGTGCAATGTCTGCTTTTGTATCTACACCAATAACCTCTGCTTTATAGGTTTCATTATTATTTAGTGTTACATCTACCTCACTAGCACCGGCAATAACATGGTTGTTAGTTACTATATAACCATCTGGTGTAATGATAACTCCAGATCCTGCACCTCTAATAGCTTTGCTTTGCTCTCCAGTTGCGTTACCAAACATATATTCTCTTAAGTTTCTAGGCTGTTTAAAAACAGCTAAATTCTTAACGTGTACCACACCGTTAACTGTGTTTTCTGCAGCGGCAGTAAAATCTGCATTCATACCAAAGTTAGAGGTGTTGGTATAATTGGTAGGAATAACATTAAAGTCGTTTTGAGCGTGTTGCTCAACTATCGTAGGATCTTCTTCTAAAAATACTTTATAGGCGCCAAGCGTTAAGGCTCCACCTAAAATAGAAACGACTAATAAACTTGCAATTTTCTTCATAAGTTTTAAAATTTAGTGTTCATATTATATACTCTTCCTGTAAAGTAATGTTGCAAAATTTACAGCGTAAATTCATAACTTCTTTTCAGCATCAATATTGTATATTTGTGGCTGTTTTAAAGCAAATATGACTGTAGAATTCTACAAATATCAAGGAACAGGAAATGATTTTGTCATTATAGATAATAGACGTTATAATCTTTCCAAAAATGATACCAAAACGATTAAATTATTATGTGATCGTAGGTTTGGTATTGGTGCAGATGGTCTCATTTTTCTCGAAAACTCTGGAATAGAAGGTGAAGATTTTAAAATGGTTTATTTTAACTCTGATGGTAATGAAAGTACAATGTGCGGTAATGGTGGCAGGTGTCTAGTAAGCTTTGCGCACTACCTAAATATCTTTGAAAAGGAAACTTTATTTTCTGCAATAGATGGGCAACATGAAGCTTCAATTACAAATGGTGTAGTTTCATTAAAAATGCAGGATGTCTCTAATATTGAAACTTTAGAGAATGCGTTGTATTTAAATACAGGATCACCTCATTATGTTACTTTAACTAGTGATATTTTAAATAAAAACATTAAAGTAGATGGTGCAGCAATTAGATATAACGATAGGTTTAAGAAAGAAGGTACTAACGTAAATTTTGTTGAGCCTATTACAGCTAATTTATATAGAGTTAGAACATATGAGCGTGGTGTTGAAGATGAGACACTTTCTTGCGGTACAGGAGTTACAGCAGTTGCTATTGCAATGCATGCGTTAAGTAAAACTGACAAAAATTCAGTTGACTTAATAGTTCAAGGTGGCAGTTTAAATGTAGCTTTTAATACAAATAATGGCACGTATACAAACGTATGGTTAACAGGTCCTGCAGAACAGGTATTTAAAGGCGAAGTCTCATGGTAACACTCTCTGGCACTAATATAGATTTAAGAGCTTTAGAGCCAGAAGATTTAGATTTCATTTATTATATAGAAAATAATGAAACGTTTTGGGAACTAAGCACCACACAGACACCTTATTCTAAATTTTTAATTAGACAATATCTTGAAAACGCACACCGCGACATATACGAGGTAAAACAATTGCGTTTAGCAATTTGTGGAAAAGATGAAGCTTTATTAGGTCTTATTGACTTGTTTGATTTTGATCCAGTACACAAGCGTGCAGGCATCGGAATTTTAATTGCGGAGAAAGAAGATAGAGGTAAAGGCTATGGAAAAGAAGCTCTAAAACTTCTAATTGCGTATGCATTTACCCACTTAAACCTTCATCAACTTTATGCTAATATTTCTGCAGAAAATATAAACTCACAGCATTTGTTCGAAACATGTGGATTTGAGAAAATTGGTGTTAAGAAAGATTGGACTTTTGTTTCAGGAACTTATAAGGATGAATTATTATATCAGATAATACAAAATAATGTACATTAAAAAACTCTTGGCTATAACGGCTTTACTAGGTATTGTAATACTTTCAATATTTAGTTACAATATATATACTGCTGTATTTTCAGCAAACACTTCTTTTTCAAAAGATACTCACACTGTATATGTAAAAACTGGTTCTACGTATAAAGATGTAAGATCTCAATTACAACCGGTTCTAAAAGATATTGAAAGTTTTGATGCTATAGCTAAACGTAAAGGTTATATAAGTAATGTAAAGGCAGGTAAATATGTGCTTACATCTGGTATGAACAATAATGAAATTGTAAATACTCTTAGAATCCAGAATAAACCTGTAAAATTAAGATTCAACAATCAAGAGCGTATTGAAAACTTAGCAGGAAGAATAGCATCACAAATTGAGGCAGATAGTATTTCATTATTAAAAGCAATGAAAGACAAAGCCTTTTTAGAAGAGCATAACTTTACCCAAGAGTCTGCTTTAGGCATGTATATTCCTAACCAATATGAATTTTTCTGGAATACCACAGCAGAAGATTTTAGGGCAAGAATGTTAAGAGAATACAGAAACTTTTGGAATGAAACCCGCACCAAAAAAGCAGAAGAAATTGGTCTTACACCGCAACAGGTAACTGTAATAGCTTCAATTGTACAAAAGGAAACTGCTAAAGTAGATGAAAGGCCTACGGTTGCTGGTGTTTATCTTAATAGGTATAAAAACGGATGGAAATTAGATGCAGATCCTACTGTAATTTATGCAGTTAAAAAATCTAATAATTCTTGGGATTCTGTTATTAAGCGAGTACTATATAAAGATCTAGAAATTGAATCTCCATACAATACTTATAAAAATAAAGCGTTACCACCTGGTCCTATAGCTATGCCAGATATAACATCTATAGATGCTGTGCTTAATTATGAAAAGCACGACTATTTTTATTTTGTTGCTAATGTGCAAAATATAGGATACCATAAATTTGCAAAAACATTAATGCAGCATAATCGCAATAAACAGGAGTATGTAAGGTGGATAAATAAGCAAGGAATAAACAGATAGTGTATTCCTAAAAATAACGAATTTTATAAGAAATATTCTTAAAAATTAGTCCGTTTTTAAATTATTCATAATTTTTTGCAAATTTAATAGATTAATTAGCAGATGAATTATCTTAAAAAGGAATTCATTCTCATAAAATTGTAATAAAGTCTGTTAAAAACACAAAACTTAACCTATTGTTTTTTAGTTAGTTAAGTTGTGTCGTATATTTGCACCCGATTTCAAAAGCACGCAGTTTTTAGTGTTTGCTTAAGAAAACAAAACTTATGAAGAAAAGGAAGTTACTAAGATTAAGTGCGATTCCAATTATAGGCGCAACGATCCTGTTTAGTTTTTCAACTGAAGAGGCATCATTCGATTATAATTACTCTACCAAAGGTTTAGATCTTTTTTACACAGTGCCAAACCTGTCTGATATGGTTAAGGGTGCTTCTAACCTTAACGTTTATCCAGAATTAGGTAAGGGTTATTTAGGCTTTAAAGAAGCTTTAGCATTTAAAGAATCTAGAGGAGACTACTCAATTATAAATCAATTTGGTTATTTAGGGAAATACCAGTTTAACAAGAACACGTTAAAAATGGTAGGTGTTTATGATACCAATGAGTTTATGAATAATCCTGAGTTACAAGAAAAAGCATTCTTAGCGTATACATCTCGCAATAAATGGGTGTTACGAAGAGATATAAAACGTAGTGTTGGTAAAGTTATTAATGGCGTTAAGATTACAGAGTCTGGAATTCTTGCTGCCGCACATTTATCTGGTCCAGGAAGTGTAAAAAAATACTTACGTAGTGGTGGTGCAACAGGATTTAGTGATGCATTTGGAACTACGATAGATTATTATATGAAGAAATTTGGTGGTTATGATATGTCTTTTGTCAAGCAAGACAAAATGGCCAAAGTTAACTAGTACATACCATCTTTTTGAACAATAAAAATAGTCGGTCTCTTATGGAGATCGACTTTTGTGTTTTTCCACTCTGCTGCTGTCTTCGTCAATATCATCTCTGTGGTTAATGTAATATCACAAGCCACACAAATTCTTGTATTTGGATGTAATGAATTCACCAAAGTTTCAAGCATTTTATTATTTCTATAAGGTGTTTCAATAAAAATTTGAGCTTGATCTTTTAAGGCACTCATACGTTCCAGAGCTTTTATAGCACTTTGTCGCTCTTTATCATCTATTGGTAAATATCCGTTAAAAGTAAAGTTTTGCCCATTCATACCACTACTCATCATAGCGAGTAGGATAGAAGAAGGTCCTACTAAAGGCACAACTTTTACGCCTATCTGGTGTGCTATTTTTACAACCTCTGCGCCAGGATCTGCTATACCAGGACAACCAGCTTCACTTAAAAGCCCAATGTTATGTCCTTCTTTACACGGATTTAAAAAGCTAGGTATGTCTTCAGCATTTGTAAACTTGTTTATAAGCTCAAACTTTAATGAAGGTTGAGATTTTTTTGGAGCAATAGCCTTTATGAACCTACGAGCAGTTTTCTCATTTTCAGCAATAAAATAATCTAAAGTTCCGACTGTTCTTTTAATTGACATAGGTAAAACTTCTAGATGTGGTTGGTCCATTCCTAAACGCGTAGGAATTAAGTAAATAATACCAGGATATTTATAGGTATGGGACATTAAAATATGTTTTAATATTTGATTAGTTTTTTTACTGAATGTTTACCAGTTGGCGATATAATCCTTACAATATACAAACCTTCTGCTAAGTTTGAAACCTGAATCTCTTCATCTTTATTAACGCGTTTTTGAAAAACCTGTTGTCCACTTATATTGAAAATTTCAACTTGTGCATAATCTTCTAATAGAGAAATATTAAACGAGGATTGCGTTGGGTTAGGAGTAATAGTTATAGCAGGTGTATCATTTTGAGAATGAACACCTAAGGCTATGTTGTCTACAATTTTATATATTGATCCTCCAATGTCTGCCACAAATAACATATTGGTGTCATTTGTGCCAAAACCTACAAAAGAACTACCATTTGTAGGAGTTGTGAAGTTGACATTTTGTGATGAGTCTATACTTGCTAATTCACCACTACAAAAATCTGCAAAAATGTATACACCAGTTAGATTTGAAAAATCTGGACCTCTGTAAACTCTTCCTCCAGTTACAGAACAACGCCCATTTGTTTGTGTATAATCTATTATTGGTGGTGTGTGAGGAGAGAAACTGTTTAAACAGTCTGAAGTATCATCATAAGTTGAGTTACCTTCAAAACAACGCCAACCATAATTCACTGCTGCAGGATTTTGTGTTACTTTATTAATCTCTTCAATTTCATTTTGCCCAACATCACCAATCCAAAAGTCACCGTTTGCACTATCAAACGAAATTCTAAACGGGTTTCTTAAGCCGTAAGCCCAAATTTCACCTAATGTTTGGTTATCGCCATCGTTTACAAAAGGGTTGTTGTTTGGAATATAAGGAGCAGCAATATCTACATTTAATCTTAAAATTTTTCCTAATAGCGTATTTAAACTTTGTGCTCGTTCACCAGGATCACCGCCACTTCCGCCATCACCGCTAGCAATATAGAGCATACCATCTGGACCAAAGGTAAGATCACCTCCGTTATGATTAGCAAATGGCTGATTATAGGTTAGTAGTTGTAATTCTGTATTTTCATCTGCTAAATTTGGATTATCTGCACTTACACTAAATCTAGAAATTACTGTATTGCCAGACGTATTGGTATAGTTTACATAAAAGTAACCATTGGTAGTATAATTAGGATGAAAAGCTAACCCAAGTAAGCCTCTTTCACCATTAGTTGTTACTAAGTTTGTAATGTCTAAAAAAGGTGTGGGTTCTACAGAACCATTTGCATTAACTATAGATATTGTTCCGGGTTTCTCTGGAATAAATAAACGCGAGTCTCCAACATTTTCTATACCTAAAGGTTGGTTTAATCCTGAAGCAAATAATTGTGTGTCGATTTCAAAATTTTGCGCTTGCAGAATAAAGAAAGAATGTAGGATAAATACTAATGTGATAGGTAGGTGTGTTTTCATAGCATATGTATTTACTACTAATATACTATAAATGCACTAAAATTTTAAGTAAGCTTCTTTGCAATTACCTCGCAAGCTTCGTCTAACATATTGTAAACGTGGTCAAAACCTTGGTCACCTCCATAGTAAGGATCTGGAACATCAACATTTTCACCAGGAAAAATTGAATTTAAAATAAGATGAACTTTGTCTTTATCAGCTTCATTTCTAGCCAGTGCTATAATATTATTATAGTTTGAGTTATCCATGGCATAGATATAATCATAGGTGTCAAAGTCTGAAGTTTTAAATTGCCTACCGCGTTGGTCTGTAATGTCTAAACCGTTTTTCTTAGCTACTTCTATAGAGCGTTTATCTGGTAAACTGCCTATATGGTAATCGCTTGTTCCTGCAGATTCAACTGTTACGTCTTTACCTTGAGTTTTATGCTTTAAAATGCCTTCTGCCAATGGTGAACGGCAAATATTACCAAGGCATACCATGATAACTTTAGTCATAATAACTTAAACTGCTAATTTCTTATCTAAATCTTCGACAAATTTTCTAAACTGCTTGTCTGTAGCTGCAAGGTTATTAACAGTTTTGCAAGCGTGTAAGACAGTGGCGTGATCTCTTTTTCCAATTTGTGATCCAATACTGGCTAAAGATGCTTTTGTAAGTTTTTTAGCAAAAAACATGGCCAATTGTCTAGCTTGTACAATATGACGTTTACGTGTCTTAGATCGTAAGGTTTCAACATCCATTTGGAAATAATCACCAACAACTTTTTGTATGTAGTCTATTGAAACTTCTCGCTTGGTATTCTTAACATAATTGTCAACTATACTTTTTGCTAGCTCTAAGGTAATATCTTTCTTGTTAAAAGAAGAATGTGCAATAAGAGAAATAATTGCGCCTTCCAGTTCTCTAATATTAGTTTTAATATTGTTTGCTAAAAACTCAACGATATCTTCTGGCATCTCTACACCATCACGATAAAGTTTACTTTTAATTATAGCAATGCGAGTTTCAAAATCTGGGTGCTGCAACTCTGCAGATAGTCCCCATTTAAAACGAGATAGTAAGCGTTGCTCAATATCTTGCATGTCCACAGGAGCTTTATCACTTGTTAAGATAACCTGCTTACCATTTTGGTGTAGGTGATTAAAGATGTGGAAGAATACATCTTGCGTACCTGCTTTACCAGATAATAATTGGATATCATCAACAATTAATACATCTATGATCTGATAGAAATGGATAAAATCATTTCTATTATTTTTCTTTACAGATTCAATATACTGCTGTGTAAATTTTTCAGCAGAAATATAAAGTACTGTTTTTTCTGGATATTTATCTTTAATCTCAACACCAATGGCGTGTGCCAAGTGTGTTTTTCCTAATCCAACACCACCAAAAATAAGTAATGGGTTAAAAGATGTGCCACCAGGCTTGTTGGCTACAGCCATACCGGCAGAACGTGCCAACCTGTTAGAATCTCCTTCTAGGAAGCTCTCAAAATTATAGTTAGGGTTAAGTTGAGACTCTATCTTTACATTACGAATACCAGGAATTATAAACGGATTTTTTAATTCTGGACTTTTCGATTTTGTAGGAACATCAACTTGTTGGGATTGCATCTGTGCTCTTTGAGAACTAGGAATACTTTCTGTAAACGGTTGTTTATTGCCGTAAGTGTTTTCCATACGTATAACGTACACCAACTTAGCGGTATCACCTAATTCTTTATTAAGTGCAACTTTTAAAAGTTTTACGTAATGTTCTTCAAGCCATTCATAGAAAAATTTTGACGGAACTTGGATGCTCAAAGCATTGTCTGTCAACTTTACTGCCTTAATTGGCTCGAACCATGTCTTGTAAGCTTGAGGTGTAATGTTATCCTTTATGAAGGACAAGCAATTTCCCCAGATGGTTTCGGCAGTTTTCTGCATAGTTAGATTAATCGTTTTTTAACAAAATATTAAGAGGCTATTCTTGAAGAAAAAATAAACTGTGTGGTTCACAGTTTGCTTTTTTCGAGCAACAAATATGTGAACAAAAAAGAGAATAAAAAAATTGAATAAGGGTTGATTGCTAACTATTTTTTTCTCATATTCTGTTACTTTGCAAAGTACAAATTATAATCAAAAAGATTACCCAATTGACTCAAAAAAAACACGTTTCAAAAGTTAAAGTTAGGTATGCAGAAACAGATCAAATGGGAGTTGTTCACCACTCTAACTATCCTATTTACTGTGAATTAGCGCGTACTGAGTGGCTTGAAACCTTTGGTGTATCTTATAGAGAAATGGAAGAAAATGGTATCATGTTACCTTTATCTAATCTCAATGTAGACTATAAGAAACCAGCAAAGTATAATGATGAATTGTTCATTATCACCTCATTAAAAAAATTGGTAGGTGCACGTATAGAATTTGCTTATAGAGTTGAAGATTCTAATAAGCAGTTGGTAGCTCAAGTTTTTACAACTTTAGTATTTGTTGATATGAAATCTGGACGACCAACAAGATGCCCTGAAGATCTTTTTAAATTATTGAGTTAATCTTCTAGCTCTTTAATTTTTACTCCATAAATACCATCGAAAACAGTATGAATGGTTTCTGCTTCTTTTTCTCGAACAGAAATTGTTATAGCACAACGCATTTCCATTACTTGATTGGTAACGTTTAAGTTTCGTTCTTTAATAACCCGCATAACTTTGTTTAGATCTGCATATTCACAACTTACCTCATAATCTATGTTAATAGTTTTGGTCACTATTGTGCATGCTTCTAAAGCCATTTGCGCTCCAGTTCGATATGCATTTATTAAACCGCCTACGCCTAATTTAGTACCTCCAAAATACCTAACTACAACAACTAAACAATTGGTAACTTCAAAAGATTGTAATTGGCCATAAATTGGCATTCCTGCAGAGTTGCTTGGTTCCCCATCATCATTGGCGCGCCAGTGTTTATAAGTTTTCCCTAACTGGTAAGCATAACACCAATGTCTTGCTTTATGATGTTCTTGCTTTAGGTTTTGAATAGCTTCTTGTACTTGCTCTTCAGTTTTTACAGGGATGGCATACCCATAAAACTTACTGTTTCTATCCTTAAATAAAACAGGCTCATTACCTTTTAATATGGTTTTATAAACATCTTCTTCCATAGCATTAAATTGTTGAAGCTACTAAGATGATACTTATTATAGCCAATGCAACACCTAGCCAATTTTTAGGGATAAGTTTTTCTTTAAATATGACTATTCCTAATATGGTTGAAAACATTACAATAGCTACATTATTTATTGTAAATACTGTAGAGCTTTCTAAACCGTTTCCTCTTAAAGCTTGTATGAGAAAATATATAGAAAAATAATTTGGTACGCCAAGTGCAACACCTGCAATGATATTTTTAAAAGTAATTTTAAGCGTTCCTTTTAAGGCTTGAAACCCTAAAACAAAAAGGCCTGTAATAAATGCCATGAAAAATAACACGCTTGAAAATAAAGGCACATCATCTTGTGCAACATATTCGTTTTCTAAGAATTTTATTGATGTATCTATAATACCACTTCCTAAAAAAACTAGCACTGGAAATACTAGGTTTTTTGCTTTAATGGAAATACCATCCTTAGATTTTATAGACGAGAAGTAAACAGCAGAAAGTGCTAGTAAAATACCGAGTATTTTTAAAACACTTGTGCCTTCATTATAATACAGAATGCCAAATATTATTGGCGCAATTACACTCATCTTACTGGCAACAGAGACTACAGAAAGGCCACTTTTTTGAGTGGTAACTGCCATTAAATTAAAGACAATTATAAACAGAACCCCTAATCCTATAGCACCATAAAACCAATCGTATTCTGGGATTTTAGAAATTGAAACCTTACCACTATAGCCAATTAAACCACAAGAGCCAGCAACAATGTAGTTCATAACAATAGCTTGTACGGTATTTACTTTGTAAACATCAAATAGTTTGAAAATGACATACAGTAAGCTGCTTGCCAGGATGCTAAGAAAAAGGTAAATCAAAATAAATTCTCGTTAATGGTAAACAAATCTACAACATCTTCTGTCTTAGGGTTTATGTTCCAAACCTTAAAACCTAAAGCTTTTGCAGCGTCTGTATTTTCCTTGGTATCATCAATAAATAAAGTTTCTTCAGCTATAATATCTTCTTCTTTTAAAATATGCTTAAAACAAGAAGCGTCTGGCTTTCTTAGATGAAGTTCTTGTGAAAGATAAAAAGCATCAAAACACATCTTGAAATCTAAATAATGTGGAACTTTAGCTTTAATCCAATCTATGTGAAGATCATTAGTATTACTAAGTAATATTAATTTGAAGTTTTTTACACTTGCTAGCTCCTTTATGAAGTTTAGCCTATGTTGTGGAAAATCTAACAACATACTATTCCACGCTTGTTTTACGTCTTGAGGCTTAATAGTTGTTGGTGAATTTTCAACATAAAAGCTTGTGAATTCTTTAGTGGTAACAGCACCAATTTCATAGTCTTTATTAAATTGTAGCATTTTTGCTGTAGGCTCACCATACCCCAATTTCTTAAACTTATCATAGGGCTTAAGCTTGTCTAAATTTATAAAGACATCTCCAAAATCGAAGAGTAGGTTTTTAATCATGAATTAGTATAAATTGTTAGCGTGTCGTTTTGTAGTGTTTCTTTATGAATAATACTTCCGGTAATTAAAGGTGCTTTTGTTCCTTCGTAAAACATTACATCTCCTTTAAATACTCTGGCTTCATCCCAAAGATTCGCGTTTATAAAATGCTGTAGCGTTTGTGCGCCTCCTTCAACAATTATACTTTGCAAATTATTAGTATGGCAGTACTCACAGATATGTTGTGGTAGGTTGTTAAAATTACTAGTGTTCTCTGAAAATACTACTGTTTCAGCTTTATCATTAAGTACAGAAAGTGATTTGTCTAGAACATTTTTTCTATCGATAACCAATCGAGTAGGATTAGGGCCATTCCAATCTCTAGTGGTTAAACTAGGGTTATCATCTTTTACAGTTTTTGTTCCCACAAGTATAGCTTGTTCTTCTGCGCGCCATTTATGAACAAGTTGCCTAGATACCAAGTTTGTTATCCATACTGGTTGTTGTTTATGTTTTGTTTTAGGGGCTAAAAATGCATCATTACTTTCTGCCCATTTTAAAATTATATATGGTCTTTTAGAATTGTGAAACGTAAAGAAGCGTTTGTTTAATTCCTGGCATTCATCCTCTAAAACGCCAACAGTAATTTTACAGCCAGCATCTAATAGTTTTTTTATGCCTTGCCCTTTTACTTTTGCAAAGGGATCTACAGTTCCAATTACAACATTAGGAATATTATTGGCAATAATTAAATCTGCACAAGGTGGTGTTTTGCCATAATGAGAGCAAGGTTCTAAACTAACATAAATGGTAGATTTTTTTAAAAGCGATTTGTCTTTTACGGCATTTATTGCATTAACCTCTGCATGCGCAAGGCCAGCTATTTGATGCCATCCTTCTCCAATAATCTTATTATCATATACTATAACACTACCAACCATTGGGTTAGGATAGGTAGTGCCTAATCCTTTTTTTGCAAGTTGTAAACAACGTTTTATATAGGTTTTATGAGAATTCAAAATAGGTATTTAAGTATCTTTGGTCACACAAATTTAAGATTAATAACGCTATGCCAACTCCTACTATAAGAGAAATAAATATTGAAGATAATCCTCATGTTGCTAAGTGTGTAAGAGATGTTCTTATTGAATTTGGAGTTCCAAAAGTTGGTACTGCGTATGAAGATGCTTCTTTAGATTGTATGTATGAAACCTATAATCATCCAAAAATGGTTTACCTGGTTTTAGAGGAAAATTCTCAAATTATTGGAAGCGCAGGTATTGCTAAACTTGATAATCACAATGGAAATATATGCGAATTGCAAAAAATGTATTTTGCTCCAGAAGCTAGAGGAAGAGGTTTAGGTACCAAAATGATCGCAAAGTGCTTAGAGTATGCGAAAGACTTTGGTTTTGAAGCCTGTTATTTAGAAACAATGCCATATATGGATGCTGCCAGAGCTCTCTATGCCAAAAACGGATTTGAGATTATAGACAAACCTTTAGGAAATACAGGTCATTATTCTTGTACGGTATATATGCTTAAAAACCTAAAAAACTAATCTTCTAATAAATCTGGTCTTAATTCTTGAGTGCGTTTTACTGCTTGGTCTTCTCGCCACTCTTCAATTTTTGGTGTATTGCCACTGGTAAGTAATTCTGGGACCTTCCATCCTTTATAGTCTGCTGGTCTTGTGTAAATTGGAGGCGCTAACAATCCATCTTGAAAGCTATCTGTAAGAGCACTGGTTTCATTACCTAATACACCAGGTAAAAGTCTTATTACAGCATCACATAGTATTAGCGCACCAAGCTCTCCACCGCTTAATACATAATCTCCAATAGAAATTTCCCTAGTTATAAAGTGATCTCTAACGCGTTGGTCTACTCCTTTATAGTGACCACAAAGAATGATAATATTTTTTTGAAGTGATATTTGGTTAGCCATACCTTGTTTAAGTGTTTCACCATCTGGAGTCATATAAATAACTTCATCATAATCACGTTCAGATTTTAAATGTGTAATGCATTTATCTATAGGCTCAATCATCATAACCATACCAGCACCACCACCAAATTGGTAATCGTCTATTTGCCTGTAATTATCTGTTACATAATCACGTAAATCGTGAAAATGTATTTCTACATGACCTTTTTCGATAGCGCGTTTTAGGATTGAAGCTTCAAACGGACTTTTTAAAACATCTGGAACAACACTTATAATATCAATTCGCATAACAAGATTCTCTTTGTTTAAAGTGCAAATTTACAGCTTTATTACTCTATTAAGGTTGTTATCACTTGAGTTTTGGAATGCAAAGTTTTATGTACGGGACATTTGTCTGCAATTTGAAGTAGCCTTTTAATTTGTTTGTCGTCTAATTCTCCTTCAAGCTTAATTTCTCTTTTAAAAGTATCTATCTTCATATCGTCCGCTTCACAGGTTTCACAATCTATAGCGTGATCTCTACTGTAACTTGTATGAACCTCTACGTTGCTTACATGCCATTTCTTTCTCTTGGCATACATTTGAATAGTCATAGCTGTGCAAGCAGAAAGTCCGCCAGAAACTAAATCATATGGTGTTGGTCCTAAATCTTTACCGCCTACAGTCTTTGGTTCGTCTGCTTGAGAGTAATGATTGCCTAGTTTTAATTGTGTTGTAAATCCAGACTCTGCATCTAATGAGGCTACTACTTGGTGTGTAGAGTTAACTACAAAGGTTTCCTGTTTAATATCTAAATACCTGCTAGACCAACCTGCAATAACTTTCCCGATGTAAGTAGATTCTTCTTTCTCCATTAACAAATGGTTGGCACCATCTAATGTGATAAAACTTTTTGGGTGTTTGGCAGATTTGTATATTTCTTCAGCATTTATAATACCTACAGTTGTATCTTGAGGAGAATGTAAAACTAATAGTGCCGCGTTTAATTTACTAACTATTTGTGGTAAAGACTTAGTTTCTAAATCATCTAAAAACTGTTTTTTTATTTTAAAATCTCGTCCTGCAAGATTTACTGTTGCTTCACCTTGTTCTTCAATTTCTTCAATATTACTTTTTAAAAGATTTTTTACGTGAGTTGGGTTAGAAGGTGCCGCAATTGTAACAACTGCTTTTACATTTGGCAATTGCTCTTTTGCAAAAATTACAGCTGCGCCACCTAAGCTATGACCAACCAATAGAGTAGGAGCTTGTTTATGGTCTCTTAACCAATTGGCTGCGCATACTAAATCTTCTACATTCCCTGAGAAGTTTGTGTTTTCAAAATCGCCTTCACTATCTCCTAAGCCTGTGAAATCGAATCGTAAAACTCCAAAACCTTCATTAGTTAATGCTCTGGAGATATTCTTGGTTGCAGAAAAATTCTTTGTACACGTAAAACAGTGCGCAAATAAAACGTAGTTATGAGGCTGTTTATTTACAGGCAACTCTAACCTTCCTGATAACTCTTGACCATCTGCGTTTATAAACGTAATCTTTTCGAAATCCATAGTTGGGTAGTTTAAAGATGAGTCGATTTTATGGTGTAGTAATTACACTACCATAGGTATTAGGATATAGTTTCTATTTTTACTTCGTAATGTGTTATTCTATAACAACTAATTCTTTAATTATATAAATGTTTCTGTAAGTTTCTATCCTAGGATCATAAAATTGAGATGTCGTATAAGAAACCTCCACAGTTTTAGATTTTAAACTATTATAGTCTGCCTCTAAATCGTAATTTGAATTTATATAAGACATCCAATAAAAACGATTTGTTTTACCTGAGTCGTCTTTTAAAGAAAATGTGATAAAATCTGAGGTGTTTATTTCAGTAATTTCACCCACAATGTATCTCATTTCTGGCTCATCAGCTTCATCAGACATTAGGTTTGTTAATTTTAAAAGTGCGTCTGGGCATTGAGTTGCCATTCTTAAACCAACAACTTCACCTAATTTTTCGCCAGCCGAATCGAGATTATCAAAATCGATATCAAAATCTCTTTTTAGCTTTTTCATGTAAGGGTTAGATGCCTTAAGCATACACACACCAAGCTCTAGAGTTATTGCGTCTTCGCTCTTATCATCTGTATCTAGAGAGGTCATACAATTACAAGTTTCTAATGCAATGGTATCTAAATAATCTTGAGCTTTACTTTGCATAGAAAAGCAAACTAACAGACTTAGTAAAGCAAAGGTTTTAAATGAGTTCTTGAGCATTAATTTACTGTTTTAAAGGTAGTTGTGGTTTTAAAAGGATTTAGTTCTAAAGTTTCTAATTTAGATTTAAAATCACTCCATTCTTCAGAGAAAAACTTATTAGTCTCTAATAAAGCTTCATTTAACTGTGCTTTTGCTTGAGAAATTAATTGCTCTTCTGTAGCCGTTAATCCTTGTTGGCTACCACTAACATATTGATTGGCTAAGCCTATGCGTTGCATAACTGTAACTTCAGGATTTCTGGTAATTCCTTGTCTTTTATCAACCTTACCTAAATAGAGCGCGACAAGACTGTCTATCTTTTTATTAATATCAGAAATTTCCTTAAGTGTTTCTTTGTACTTGTCCTTATCTAAATCTTTAAGTCGTTTCTGAAAGTCTTTTGCTGTATTCTTACTTTCAACCAATTGTCTTACAGCATTTGCTGCAGTTTCTGTATAACCTTCTAATTTTTTTGAAGCATTGTACACCTCATTTATATTAGCTTCTGAAACTTTTAATCTAGGGTCTGACTTTACTGATATAGTTTGAGTTGATTTAGAATCACCATAAACCATCTCTAAAGTATAATTCCCAGGTTTCACAGTGGTGCCACTAGGTTCTCTTTTGGACTCTCTTATAGAACGAGAAGGTCTATCTACACCTTTTTCATCCATAAACCAGCGCATTTTATGTAAACCAGTTGAGTCTGGAGCTTTTTGCTTTAATGTTCTTATAAGCTTGTCTCCGTTATAAACATTTAAAATGATAGAATCCCAAACTATTTCTGGTTGTTCTTCTATATCTGAAGTTTCTTCTTGTTCTTCATCACCTTCAGAGTCCTTGTCTTTGTCATCTTTTTTAGACGCTTTATCTTCTTCTTTTTTAGTAATGTAATAAGATAAACGTGCTCCAAATGCTCTGTTGTCTCCGCTAAACATAGCATCTGCACCAAAGCGGCTTCCTGTAGCCTGCTGGTAAGCAGATTGGTAAGCAGTAGGTGGCTCAAATAATACCACACGCTCTTTAGTAAGATTGTTGTTTTTTGCCATTGCTCTTAATGGTCTAATATCATCTAAAATCCAGAAAGAACGTCCAAAGGTTCCTAATACCAAATCGTGTTCTCTAGGATGAATAACCATATCTTTTACAGGAACTGTAGGGAAACCATTTGTATATTTTGCCCAGTTGTTTCCAGCATCTATGCTTACATAAAGACCGTCATCTGTTCCTAAAAACAATAGGTTTCTTTCAATAGGATCTTCAACTATACTAAGAGTGTAGCTTTGTACATCTTCTGCATCTACAATACGCTTCCAAGTTTTACCATAGTTTGTTGTTCTAAACGCGTATGGTTCATAATTAAACCTTCTGTAGTCATTAACAACCAATAAAGCTTCTCCTTTATTTTTATTACTTGCTTTAATTTGAACTATCCAAGAGTTTTCTGGAACGCCAGGAAGATTAGAAACTTCTGTCCAGTTATTACCTCCATCTTTGGTATAATGAATCCTGCCATCATCTGTACCAGCCCAAAGCATATCTTTTTCGATAGGCGATGGCTCTATTACTAAAATTGTAGTATGGTTTTCTGCACCAGTGGCATCTAATGTTAAACCACCACTTTCGCTTTGTTTTTGTTTTTCTGGATTGTTAGTAGTTAGGTCTGGTGATATAACTTTCCACGTTTCACCTTTGTCTGTAGATTTGTGTACAAATTGGCTACCAAAATAAACCACATTACTATCAAAAGGATCTATGTTTATTGCAGAATTCCAATTAAAACGAAGTTGTACATCTGGATCTGGATGTGTTGGTCTTACACCATAATTATTTCCTGTTTTCCAGTCGTAACGGCTTACATAACCTTGTTGGCTCATTGTCCAGCCATATTGGCTATTGTCTGGGTCTGGAATAACATCAAAACCATCTCCAAATGAAATTTCTTGCCAGTATGAGTTACGTATACCTTGAGAACGCCACGTGTATGCAGGACCTCTCCAACTGCCATTGTCTTGCATACCTCCATATACGTTGTAAGGAAACTCATTATCTACATTTACGTGATAAAATTGTCCGACAGGAATATTATCTACAAATCGCCAAGTTTTACCGCCATCTTTGGTAATATTTAAGCCACCATCGTTACCATCTATCATAAAATTCCCATCTTCTGGATGAATCCACCAAGCGTGATGATCTGGATGCACACCATTACTCACACCATAAGCAGGCATGAGTTGCTCAAAATTTCTTCCGCCATCTTCAGATACATTTACATAAGTAAATACAGAATAAACACGATTTTCATTTTGAGGATCTACATAAATTTCTGAATAGTAAAATGGACGATTTCCTATGTCACTCTTATCATTAATTTTTCTCCATTTAAAACCACCATCTTCAGATTTATAAAGGGCATTTTTTTTAGCTTCAACTAAAGCATATACAATATTTGGTTTATTAGGTGCAATAGCTACACCAATACGACCTAAGTCGCCTTTTGGAAAGCCATCTTCTTCGGTTACCTTTTTCCAGTTGTCTCCACCATCATATGTTATATAAAGTCCAGAGCCTTCACCGCCAGATTTAAAAAACCAAGGATCGCGTTTGTGTTCCCACATTGCAGCCATAAGTTTATTTGGATTGCTAGGATCCATAATTAAATCTGCAGCTCCAGTTTTATTATTTACAAAAAGAACTTTTTTCCAAGTCTTACCGCCATCTGTAGTTTTAAATACACCACGTTCAGGATGTTCTCCCCAAGGTGAACCTATAGCACCAGCATAAACTATATTAGGATTTGTAGGGTCTATAACCACACGATGAATGTGGCGTGTGTTTTCTAATCCCATAGACTGCCAAGACTTTCCGCCATCTAAAGATTTATAGATGCCATAACCGCCATTTAAACTATTACGTGGATTACCTTCTCCAGTACCAACCCATATAACACTAGGATTAGACTGTTGTATTGCAACTGCACCAATTGATGCTGTTGGCTGGTCTTCGAAAATTGGTTCCCATTTAACGCCTCCAGAAGTTGATTTCCAAAGACCTCCAGATGCAGAACCTGCATACATAATATCTGGATTGCTAGTAACAACATCTATAGCTGTAATACGACCAGACATACCACTCGGGCCAATCTCTCGAGGCTCTAAGTTTTTAACTAGTGATAAGTCTAGTTTTTGGGCGTTAATTTGAATTGTTAGTAATAGTATAAAACTGGTGATAAGGTATTTCATGAGGTAGAAATAGTTTTTTAATTTTAATTACTTCTTCGCTTTGTTAGCATCAACTTTATTTTGATAGCGTTTCCAAAGTTCAGTTTGATGGGTCTCTAAACTAATATCACGACCATTTATAAAAGCTTTAGTAAGAATGTTAGTTCTCATATCTAGAGCGTCACCTTCAGAAATAAATAGGGTAGCGCTTTTGCCAACTTCTAGGGTGCCATAAGTGTCATCTATTCCTAAAATTTTAGCAGCATTTAGCGTAATTAGTTTAAGAGCATCTTCTTTATCTAAGCCAAATTGTGCCACTTGTCCTGCTTGAAACGGTAAATTTCTTGCATTGGCACGCTCCATAGATCCTGCATTCTGTATCGCTACTAATACACCAGCATCCATTAATAATTTAGGTAGTTTGTATGGCATATCATAATCATCATCTGCGGCATCTGGTAGACTATGTGTGCGTCCTGTTAAAACAGCGATATTATTTGTTTTTAACTCTTTAGCAAGGTTATGACTTTGGTAGCCTCCAACCAATACCATTTTTTCGATATTGAATTTATTCTTGAATGAAATTGCATCTATAATTTGTTTTTCATCATTTGCATGAACATATAATGTTTGGCTACCATCAAAAAGACCACGCATAGCTTTAAAAGGTAAATTTACTTGCGTATCCTTACCGTTATAGGCTTTGGCATTTGAAACAAATGTCTCCAACGTTGTAATATCGCTTTCGTAATTTTTATTGGGTTTTGCTGCTGGATCTTCACCTAACCACCAACGGCCAGTAGAAAATGGGTTTGGCCAATTTAAATGAATACCATCATCTGTCTTTACACTGGCATCTTCCCAGTTCCAAGCATCAAATTGTACAATAGACGATGTTCCTGAAATACGACCTCCACGAGGTGTGATTTGTCCTAAAAGTACACCGTTAGGTCTCATACTTTCGACAATTTTACTTTCTGCATTATAAGCTATAAGACTTCTTATGTGAGGCAACATTGTACCAATGTCATCTTCATCATCTGTAGCTCTTACAGCATCTATCTCTACAAGACCTAATGAAGTATTTGGTGCAATAAAACCTGGATAGATATGTTTTCCGGAAGCATCTATAACGGTACCTTCTTGTGCTAGTTTTACAACCTTAGCATCTGCCACAACAGATAGTTTACCATCTTTAATAACAATAGCACTATTTTTAATAACCTCGCCATTTCCTAAATGGGCTGTACCATTCATAATCATTATGGTTTCAGTTTGTTTAGGTGCTGGTGTTTGTTGTGCAAAACTTGCAACACTTATACAGGTGGCAAGTATTAAATTTATATATGTTTTCATGTAATTAGTTTTAACTGTAATAAAAGATTTAGGCATTAGATTACATTAATCTTCAAATACTTCAAGAGTATCACAATGCATATGTTGTTCTTCTTTTTTCTTTACAGGTTGTGTTTTAAGGCCCTTGTTTTTAGCTTGAAGCATTTGTGTGGTAATAACATTACGCAAACGTTGGTTTTCTTTACGTAAGGCTTTATCTTCTTCAATATCAAAGTAAACTTTACCTTCTATAATTGTTTTTTCAGCTTTAGAATAAATAGACATTGGGTGTCCAGACCAAAGAACTACGTCTGCATCTTTACCCACTTTAATACTTCCGACACGATCATCTATATGAAGCATTTTAGCAGGATTTAAAGTCACAAATTTCCACGCTTCTTCTTCACTCATGCCACCATATTTTACAGTTTTGGCAGCCTCTTGATTTAAACGACGGCTCATTTCGCCATCATCACTATTAATAGCTACAAGCACACCAGCATTATGCATAATAGATGCATTGTAAGGAATAGCATCATTTACTTCATATTTATATGCCCACCAATCACTAAATGTAGAACCAGCAACACCATGTTCTGCCATTTTATCTGCTACTTTATAACCTTCTAGAATGTGTGTGAACGTATTAATGTTAAAGTCAAACTGCTCTGCTACTTTCATAAGCATATTTATTTCACTCTGTACATAAGAGTGACAGCTAATAAAACGCTCTCCATTTAAGATCTCTAAAATGGTTTCCATCTCTAAATCTTTTCTGTAATTTCCAGATGCTTTATCTTTTTCGTATTGTTTAGCTCTTGTAAAATAATCTATAAACACTTGCTCAACACCCATACGTGTTTGTGGAAAACGAGAACGGCTACCCCAATTACTTTGCTTAACATTTTCTCCTAAGGCAAATTTTATGAATTTTGGAGAATTGTCATAAATCATTGCATCTGGAGTTTCTCCCCATTTTAATTTTAAAATTGCAGAACGCCCACCAATTGGGTTTGCAGAACCGTGTAGCAACTGTATTGAGGTTACACCACCAGCAAGATTTCTGTAAATATCTATATCGCTTGGGTCTACAACATCTTCCATGTTAACCTCTGCTGTAGAGTTATGTCCAGCTTCATTTATAGCAGTTCCTGCAATATGCGAGTGCTCATCTATAATCCCAGATGTAAGGTGTTTACCAGTACCATCTACCTCAATAGCTCTACCTGCTGATAGGTTATTTCCTATTTTGGCAATTTTTCCATCTTTAATTAAAACATCGGTTTTTTCTAAAATGCCTTGATCTTCATTTGTCCAAACAGTGACATTCTTAAATAAGATATCCTGTTGCTTTGGCTGTTCACTAAACCCATATGCAGTGTTAGGATAGGTAAGTGGCATAACTGCAAACTCTTCATCTTTAGCGTCGTCTTCATCATCTTTGTCATCTTCCTTTTCATCTTGAGATGTAGTAGCTGTTTTAGTAGCTGTAAATCGTGCTTCGCTACCGTTATACAATATTGCTTTACCACTAATTGAATTCGGATTTCTTGGAACAGATGCAATTAGGCGCGTGTATTCTTTTTTGTTTTCATCTGGAGATGTTAATACAAGTGTCATCCAATCATTTGCAAATGTAAGTTTGGCACCTAGTTTTTTGTCTCCTGTTGTTACTTTAGCTTTTGGTTTTTCTGAAGTTCCACTAATAGTAAGTTTATAAGAAGTATTATCAATAGTTAAATTATAATCGCCATTAATATCATTAACCTGCATCTTGTTAACTACGTGTTTTTGTCCTTGCACCCAGTTTTCAAATATTTTTGTGTCTTCTTCAAATAATTCACCAGATGTAATTATAAAATTAGCGTGTGCACCTTGTTTAAGCTCACCTAATTTCCCTGATTGTCCCAACATTTGAGCTGGTATTGTCGTTAAAGCTTCTAGAGCTTTTTCTTTAGAAAGGCCTCTTTTAATAGCCATCATTAAGTTTTTATGAAACTCTTTAGGCGATTTTAAATCGTGCGTTGTGAAGGCAAACATCACGTTATTTTCTGCCAACCATTTTGGATTGCTTGGTTGTTGGTTCCATTCTTTCATAGACTCCAAATCTACCATTCCAGCTAAATAAGGATCTTCTACATCGTAAGCATCTTTAAAGTTAATAGGTAAGATATATTTAGCATTGGTGTTTTTAATAGCTTCAATACTTTTATATTCATCGCCGCCACCAACTATAATGTAGTTAACGCCAGATTCGTCACCAACTTTATCTGCTCTTAAATCATTTAAATAACCTTCTGCCAAGAAAATTTGTGGAAGATTTTTGTTGTTATTTAATGCTTCTAAAGCTAAATCTTTAGTAGTAGCATTTCCATTTTGATACCATTGTGCATCTAAATATACTTGGCGTAGTAGTGCCATAGCTCCCATAATAGATGTTGGGTAAGATTGTCTTGAGGTTACGCTTTTGTCAAAAGATAAGAACTGAGCAGATTTATCTACTAGCAATCTATCGTTTTGAGTACCTTCATCATTTAAAGCTACCAGCATACCTGTACCTCTAATAATTGCATCTGGTACGTGAGTATTTACAACTCCAAATCCTGCATCCTGCAATTCTTTAGCGTCTTTAGTATTATACTTAAAATGCTCTACTGCATTAGTTTCAGGTCTTATATGATCATTCCAATAGTAGCCTTCTCTTGAGGCATCATATTGGGGTTGGCTAGAGTTATTGCTTCCTCTTTTTGGCTTGTCTATACCAAAACTAGAATACGCATCTATAAATGACGCATAGATATGGTTACCTTCTGCATCAACCTGCACAGCATTTTGAGGAATGTTTACAGATTTGCCAACAGAAACAATTTTGCCATCTTTAAGGAGTAGCATTCCGTTTTTAAGTGTTGTTGAAGGATTTGTGTGAATAACTGCATTTTTAATAACAGTATAATTGGTGTTCTTGTCAGATTTTACACCGTCATTTTTTGGGAAATAATCTTGTGCTGAGATGGTTACAGATACTAACAGCATAAGACTACAAAGGAAAGGTAGCTTCATTAGGTAATTTAATTTAGTTGAATTGCAATAAAGATAGAAGATACACTTTCGATTATCGAAACGTTAAGATTTTTTTAACAAGCGTTAAGAAGTTCTATAAAAGATTTTTTTCGTCAGAATAATAGTTCACCAATAATGCAACAACGTAGCTATAGCTAGCCATACCTCTTGGTTGGTTATTTGCTTTTAGATATCCGTCATAAAATAGAGCAAAAAGTGGCTCTAATTGATTTTCGTAGGACAGCCAAAAATTTCTAACCTCATTATAATTAGCCATAATCCCACAATTTACTTTAAACAGCAAGTCTACACCAACAGCAGGATCTCTCCTAAAAATTTCATTTAAACAATATCTTAGAGCAAATGTATACCCAGAATACCGCATATAAATATCATTGTGGTTTAAAGTATTTAGACAGGCAATGAAATTGGCTTCATTTTCTTTAGCATACCCTAATTGGTGTCCTATTTCATGGCTTATTGTAGTAGGTAGTTTATAGGGTAAAACATTGCTGTTTATTTGAGACTCATTTGTAAGTGGATTTAAATATCCATTAAAGCCCATGTAACTTAACGGTACACTAAATAGTGAAGTTTTTACACTTGGCGCATTATACTTAAGCTCTGGATAACTCTCTTTTAAGTCTGAATATCCAGAAATTGCCAAATCGTATATTGTATCTTTTGAATAGTTAAAAGCTACGGCTGTCGAATCGTTTTTAGCAAGTTTTAGCTGAAGCTCATTAGAGCGTTCAATTAAAATATTGGTAAGTGTAATAAGCTGTTCGTCTGTATAATTATCCTCAATACCTAAGCTAATATGTAAGGGTTCTCTGTAGTAATTAAATCCCCAAAACAATTGAAACATAAAGTAAATAACAGAAAGTGTAGCTACAGCATCTATAAACCACACTTTTATATGTTTAAACTTTGTCTTAATTCTCAGAAAAAACCAGCGTAGTAATAGTATTATAAAAAGAGCATAAATAAGATCTCCAAAAGAAAACGGAAGAAGACCAAAAACACTACGCTCTAAATACGACAAGTACTGATAAAGACCTAAACTATACCATTGCTCTACACTGTTAGGAAACTTACTAAGTATAAATATACCTAGTATTTGTATAGGTAAGAATAGGGCTAATATTAATTTGGGATGACGTTTCATAACTTTTCAAAGTAACGTAATATTAACCGAATTCTTATAAAGTAACTTGTACTTTAAAAGACCAAGCTACCCTTAATTTTAAAGTGAGTATGATCTCTTTTATCTTATAACCTATACCTTTGCAAAAAATTAAGACAGAAAACCATGAGTGATATTATAAGAAACTTAGATCCTAAGCCAGTTTGGAAAAACTTTGCAGACCTAAATGCTGTTCCAAGACCTTCTAAAAAGGAGGAACGCGTTATTAAATTTATGAAGGATTTTGGAGAACGCTTAGGCTTAGAAACCTTAGAAGATGAAGTGGGAAATGTAATAATTAGAAAGCCAGCTTCTAAAGGAATGGAAGATCGTAAAATGGTAGTGATGCAAAGCCACTTAGATATGGTGCATCAAAAAAATAATGATACAGACTTCAATTTCGATACTCAAGGTATCGAGATGTATGTAGATGGAGATTGGGTAAGAGCGAAGGGCACAACATTAGGCGCAGATAATGGTTTAGGAGTTGCTACAATTATGGCGATCTTAGAAAGTGAAACAATTGTACATCCACCAATTGAAGCATTGTTTACTATAGATGAAGAAACAGGAATGACAGGTGCACAAGGATTAAAGCCAGGTGTATTGCAAGGTGAAATACTGTTAAACTTAGATACTGAAGAAGATGATGAAATAGGCGTAGGTTGTGCTGGTGGTGTAGATGTTACAGCAACACGCACTTATAATGAAGAACAAACTCCAGAGCATATGTCTGGATTTAAGATTACTGTAAAAGGATTACAAGGTGGCCATAGCGGTATGGACATTATAAAAGGGCTTGGAAATGCTAATAAGTTCATGAACAGACTCCTGTTTGATGCTTATGAAAATGTAGGCTTGAGAATACATAGTATTAATGGCGGTAGTCTTAGAAATGCTATACCAAGAGAAAGCGTTGCAGAAGTAGCTGTTGAGAATATACATAAAGATGCGTTTGAACTTGAACTAAATGTTTTAGCAACCACCATAAAAACTGAGTATAAAACTCTTGAGCCAGAATTAGAAGTTGTTATCGAAGCTATTGAAACTCCTGAGACAATTATGGATCTAGGTGTGCAAGAAGGATTTTTAAGAAGTATCTACACCGCACATAATGGTGTTTATAGAATGAGTCCAGATATTGAAAACCTTGTTGAAACTTCTAATAATATAGCAAGGATAACCTTAGGAAACGGTGAGGTAGAAGTGCTTTGCCTTACAAGATCTTCTGTGGAGTCATCAAAAACTGATTTGGCTAATGCACTAAGAGCATCATTCGAGCTATCAGGATTTGTAGTTGAGTTTTCTGGAGAATATCCAGGATGGCAACCAAATATGGATTCAGATATCTTAAAAGTGCTTGATAAAACATACAAGTCTTTAAATAATGGAGAGCAAGCACATATTGCAGCTTGTCACGCTGGATTAGAATGTGGTATTTTAGGACAGCACTATCCAGAGATGGAAATGATTTCTTTTGGGCCTACCATTAGAGGTGCACACAGTCCAGATGAACGCGCTAGTATTTCTTCAACAAAGAAATATTGGGAATTGGTATTACAAGTTTTAAAAGAAATACCTATAAAATAAGTTCTTGAGACATTATAGGTTAAGCCCGATACTAAGTTTATAAATATAGTATCGGGCTTTTTTCTGCCATAATTTCAGCTAAATATGGCACTTAATTAATTATGTGCCATTATAGCAATTCTGCAATATAATTTAACACTTCTTTATCATTTGTCCTTAGCAGTAGCTATATGTAGTCTAAGCGTGAATCATAATTTGATAACCTCCTATTAATGGTGGTTTTGGCATCCTCGCACAGTCATTGCACCCTATGTACTGAACTTTTAAAAATAGATATGAAAGTATTAGTAATAGGCGCAGGAAATATGGGACTAACCTACGCAGAGGGCATGGCAAAATCGCCATACCTTAACCGAAGAAATTTAATGATTCATGATGTTTCAACAGAAAAAATGTTAGAGCTAAGTGAATTTCCACATTTTGACACCTATAACAACCTAGAAGATTGCCTACCACAAGCAGATGCAGTATTTATTGCCGTAAAGCCTTACCATAGTGAAGAGCTTTTTGAGAAAATGAAAGACAAGGTGAATAATGACCAAATCTTTATCTCTCTAATGGCAGGTATTACTATTGATAGTATACAAGAAAACTTAGGTATAAAGAAAGTAGTAAGAGCTATGCCTAACCTGCCAGCTAAAGTTGGTTTGGGTATGACCTCTTTTACAGAAGCCAAAGAGATAAGTAGAATTGAGTTGCTAATGGTAAGAAACCTTTTAGATACAACTGGTGAAGCTATACATGTAGAAAATGAACGTTTCATAAATGCTTCAACAGGTATTTCTGGTAGTGGTCCAGCATATGTATTTTATTTTATGCAATCTATGATGGAAGCTGCTCTAAAAATGGGCTTTACCACAAACGATTCTAAAGTATTAGTAGCACAAACTTTTGAAGGCGCTGTAAAATTATTTAATGAATCAGATCTTTCTCCAAATTCTTGGATGGAACGCGTAGCATCTAAAGGCGGTACAACACGTGCAGCTTTAGACTCAATGGAAGATAATAACGTAAAAGAATTAATTAAGGAAGCTGCTTATGCAGCATTCGATCGAGCAACAGAACTCGGAAAATAAACATGAAAACTCAAAAAAACACCATGGACAATAAGAGAGTAGTTATAAAAGTAGGAACTAACGTGATGACCAATAAAGACAATCGCATATTAGGTCCTGTATTGAACGAACTCGTAAGACAAATAGCAGAATTATATGAGAATAATATTTCACCAATATTAGTATCATCTGGATCTGCCATTGCAGGAATGGAAGTGTTAGGAGATTGTAAAGCAACAGACCCATCAACAAGAAGACAAATATTTTCTTCTGTTGGTCAACCTCGTATGATGCGCCATTACTATAGTTTATTTCATGATTACGGTATGCGCTGTGCACAAGTATTAGCTACCAAGCGAGATTTTGCACCAGGTAAGCATAGAGAAAATATGATAAACTGTTACGAAGGATTAATTAATGAAGGTATTGTTCCTATAGCAAATGAAGATGACGCAGTATCACTTAAAATGTCAATGTTTAGTGATAATGATGAATTGGCAAGTTTAGTAGCAGAGCTTACAAATGCAGATGCCTTAATCTTATTAACAGATACAGACGGACTTTATACAGGTCATCCAGATGATGATGATTCTGAAAAGTTAGATAAAGTAAATGTGGAAGAAAATGTAGAACAATATGTGCAAGCTTCAGAAAAATCTGAAGGCGAAGGACGTGGTGGAATGAAGTCTAAGCTAAAGATTGCTAAGGCTACTGCTAAGAAAAACATTCCAACATTTATAGCAAACGGAAAGCGTAAAAATGTAATAGTAGAGCTGTTGGAAGGAAAAGATATCGGAACCAAGTTTTACGCATAAACAAGGAAAATTTAATTAGAAAGAACGACTATGAAATTGATAAACACAGAATTAAAGAATAACGTTTTAGGATCTATGATGAGAATCTTAGATGAAAGACGCGAGGATATACTAACTGCAAATAAGAAAGATCTTGATGCTTTTAATAAAGACAATCAAGCCTTATATGACAGGTTAGTTGTTAATGACAAAAAGATTGATGGGATGATACAGGCAATAGCCGAAGTAAAGTCTCAAGATGATCCTGTGAGTAATGAGATCTCTAATACAACGTTAGACAATGGTTTAAACATTGTAAATAAAACAGCACCATTTGGTACCATCATGATTATTTATGAATCTAGGCCAGATGTAACTATAGAGGCTGCAGTACTTGCATTTAAAGCCAATAATAAGATATTACTTAAAGGTGGTAAAGAAGCACATGAAAGTAATGTTGTCTTGGTTGAGTGCTGGCACCAAGCATTACAAGAAAACAAATTACCAAAAGATTGGATTAAAATGTTGGTAATGAACCGCACAGAAACTCAGGAGTTCTTGAAAAATCCAACAGAACCATTAGACCTTATAGTACCACGAGGTGGTGAACGCCTTATTGCATTTGTAAAAGAACATGCTAAATGTGCTGTATTGGTAAGTGGTAGAGGTAACAACTTCTTATATGTAGATAAAGATGCAGACTGGAAAAAAACTCTGGAAGTTATTATTAATGCTAAGACAGATAAAATTTCAGGATGTAATGCTTTAGACAAAGTTTTAGTAGATAAGAATATTGAAGACTACGAGTCTAAATTAAAAGATTTAGATAAAACATTATCTAGCTTAGGTGTTGAGATAATTGTAGATAAAAATGTAAACGCTATCTTATCTGAGCGCGATTTAATCTCTAAAGATGAGGTGTGGTTTGAAGAGTTTTTAGCTATGAAAATTGCTATAGGAGAAGCAGATGGAATTGAAGATGCAATTTCAAAAATAAATACCTATAGTGGTGGACACTCAAGTGCAATACTAACTGAAGATAAAGCCGTTGCTACGCACTTTATGGAAAATATTGATACCGCTGCAGTATACCATAACGCGTCAACCAGATTTACAGATGGCGGCCAAATGGGTGTAGGAGCAGAGCTCGCAATAAGTACAGACAAGTTGCACCACAGAGGACCATTAGGTCTTAAACAATTGGTAGCCAATAAATACTATGTATTTGGAGATGGACAAGTAAGAGTTTAATCTCATTTAAAATTATGTATAAAAAGGCATCAAGATATTCTTGATGCCTTTTATTCTTTACAGTTATATTAAATGCCTTTTTTCTCGAAAAATGAATTAATCATTTACATTTGTTAAAAAAATTGTAAATTGAATTTATTAGTGTTAAAAATTTCACATTAATTATTTTAATGTATTGATTTTTAATTCGTTAAAATTTAAGTTGTTTTAACTATTAACCAAAGTCTTCCATTGAATAGTATTTCAGATAATCATATCCTTGTTGCTTTAGGTGCAAGTGCAGGTGGCTTAGAAGCTTTAAATAGTTTTTTTTATAATGTCCCAGAAGATAGTGACTATACATACTTAATAGTCCAACACTTATCTTCAGACCATAAAAGTCTTATGGCAGAGTTGTTAGCTAAAAAGACTAAAATACCTGTTACAGAAATACAGCAAAATACAGAGATAGAGCGAAATCATATTTATGTTATTCCGCCATCTAAGAATCTTGTAATTGAAAATAAACACCTTAAATTATTAGACAAACCAAAAGGACAACAGCTTAACTTACCTATTGATATACTTTTTGAATCTTTAGCTAAAGAATATAGGCAAAATGCTGTAGGTGTAATATTAAGTGGTACTGGTAGTGATGGCTCTAGAGGAATACGCTATATAAAGGAAGAAGGTGGCTTAGTCTTGGTACAGCATCCAGAAGATTCAAAATTTGGAGGTATGCCTCAAAGCGCAATAAATACTGGCTTTCCAGACTTTGTAGTACCTGTGGAGGATATGAGTAATGAAATTACAAGTTACTTTGACAGTAGTAACATTTTAAGCATTACACAAGATTTTACTAATATAGATGACTCTGCACTAAGAGATATATTAAGCTTACTTAAAAGCAAGACAGAAATAGACTTCAATCTGTATAAAAGACCAACATTATTACGCCGTATTATTAGGCGAATGAGAATTCATCAATTAGAATCATTAAGAGAATACTATAAGCATTTAAAGAACAGTAAAGATGAGGTAGATATTATTTACAAAGAATTTTTAATTGGAGTTACAAAGTTTTTCAGAGATGAAGAAATGTGGCGCCTTCTTGAAAATAATGTGATACCTAAATTAGTAGCAGATAAACAAGAAAATGATATTCTCAAAATTTGGGATGTAGCTTGTAGCACTGGAGAAGAAACTTATTCTTTAGCAATCTTGTTTTTAGAAGAAATAGCTAAACAGAAAAAAAACATAGAGCTTAAAATATTTGCTACAGATATATCTCAATTTCATTTAGATATTGCCAGTAAAGGCGAATACAGCAAAAGCACTTTGGTAAATGTAGATCCAAAATATCTAGCCAGATATTTTAAAAAGGATGATGATACTTTTAAAATTGCAGAAACTGTAAGACGCACCGCAATATTTTCAAATCATAACATTCTAAAAGATCCACCTTTTAATAAGGTAGATATGGTAATGTGCAGAAACCTATTAATTTATTTTCAGAATGATGTACAGCAAAAAGTATTTAATGTCTTGCACTTTAGCTTAAAACTAGAAGGTTATTTAGTTTTAGGATCTAGCGAAAGTCTAGGAGATGAACGTGATAACTTTGATACCATTAGTAGAAAGTGGAAAATTTTCAAAAACATAAAAGCTTCCAGAGGCTTAAGAACAGAAACTTTACATGCTTCTAGTGACAGAAAGTTTAGAAACAAAAGAAGAACAAACCCAGATATCGTTGCTAATTCTAATATGAAGCAACGAAAAATAGAAGAACTATTAAGCTCATCTATCTTAAAACAGTTTAATGCTACGAGTATTTATATAGATGAAGATTATAATATCTTAGAAGCACGTGGTAACTTTAGGAAATTTGCAAATCTACCTAACTCAGGTTTTACAACTAACCTGCTTAAAATGCTACCTGAAGAATTTAAAATACCACTAACAACTAGTATAAAACGATCTAAACGCCTTAAGGATACGCAAGTCATTTCAGAGCGAATCATTTTTGTAAATGATGATGGTCAAACAGCTGTAGATCTAAGAGTGCTTCCAATTTTAGATGATAACTCAAATAAAGTAACAGAGTTTGTGGTATCACTAATGGATCAAAACATTGAGAGTATAAATGAAACTGTTATTGAGCGCACAAGTATTAGTGAAAGTGCCACTTTACGAATAAAAGATCTCGAGGAAGAAATAGACCTTGTTCAAGATGAATTAAATAAAGCTATAGAGGATACGGAAATAAGTAATGATAAGTTACTAGCTACAAATGAAGAGTTGTTGGCAAGTAATGAAGAGTTGCAATGTACAAATGAAGAACTACAAAGTGTAAATGAGGAGCTAAATACTATAAATACAGACCATATTCAAAAACTTGATGAATTGAGTGCTTTAAATGAGGATATTAATAACTTACTTACAAGTACCAATCTAGGTGTGATATTCTTAGACGCTAAGTTAAGAGTGCGAAAGTTTACGCCAGCTATTAAAGAACATTTTGATTTATACCAAGCAGATTTAGGTAGGCATATAGATAATTTTGTTGTTAGTTTTGGAGAAAACAATACCAACAATATTGTCACTAATGCAGAACGTGTTATTAATACAGGAAAAGTTTTTGAAAAGAAAATTATAAGCAAAAACAATCGTCACTTTTTACAACGCATATCTCCGTATATAACAACTGCTGGAGAAATTAATGGTGCTGTAGTTACATTTATAGATATAGAGCGTATTCATAAATCTCAAGAAGAGCTAAGAAGAAACCAGGCTAAGTTTAAAGATTTTTATGAAAATGACCCTGTAATGCATGCTAGCATAAGTCCAGATAGCGGAAACATTGTGGATTGCAATAAAATATTTTATAAAACTTTAGGGTTTAAAAACAAAAAAGAGATTTTAAATAAATCTATTTTTCATTTTTATAATGATCAATCTAAAATAAAGGCAAGCGATTTAATTAATGAAATAAAAAATACAGGTCAGATTCAAAACGAAGACATGACCTTGGTTGCTATAGATGGCAGAGAAATACATGTATTGCTAAACTCCAAGCTTACAAAAAATATACACGGAGAAACAATAACTATGGGAACGCTCATAGATATTACAGCTCTTAAAGAAACAGCAGACAAGTTAGCCAAGAGACAATTAGATTTAGAGATGGCTAACAATGATTTGGAGCAATTTGTGTCTATTTGTTCACACGATTTAAAAGAACCACTAGCAACTATTCGATTTGGAAGTGAAATGCTAGACAAAAACTTTAGCCACCAACTCGAATCAAAAGGTAAAGAATACATAAGGTATATTCATGAAGCTGCCGGACGTTTGGCAAATCAAATAAATGCCCTACTTGAGCATAGTAGAATAGGGCAAAACAGTGAAAAGCAAGATGTAGATTTAAAACAAGTGTTAGATACTGTTGTTATGGATCTTGCTAAAAGTATAAATGATTGCAAAGCAAAAATTTCTATTGCTAAACTGCCAACTATTAAAGGGTATGAGGTAGAGTTGAGGTTACTATTCCAAAACTTACTTTCTAATGCTTTAAAGTATTGTAAAAAAGGTGTTACTCCAGATATTAGAATATCTTATTTTAAAGATAATGATCATTATATCTTTTCTGTGAATGATAATGGTATTGGTATTGAAGAAATAGATCTAGAAAACATATTTAAAATTTTCAATAAAATACATAGAAACGATAATATTGAAGGTACAGGAATAGGCTTAGCCCATTGTGACAAGATTGTAAAACTGCACGATGGTAAAATTTGGGTAGATTCTCAACCTGGCGTAGGAAGTACTTTCCATTTTAAGCTTAAGGCTTAATAAATAATCTTAGTTTTGCGTAAAACTTAAGCAATGATCAAGGCAATTTTATTTGATATGGATGGTGTTATTGTAGATACTGAACCTCTACATAAAAAAGCCTATTACAAGATGTTTGAAGATTTTAGCCTACCCGTTTCTAAACCACTTTATGAGTCGTTTACAGGGCAATCTACCCTAAATATCTGTAAGCGATTGGTAGATGAATTTAAAGTAGATCACGCTCCAGAAGAGTTAGTAGCTAAAAAACGCCATCATTTTAAGTATCTATTTGAAAATGATGAGAGCCTTCAGCTTATTTCTGGTGTGGAAGACTTAATTAAAGATTATTACGCTAACGGTCTTACCTTAGTATTAGCTTCTTCAGCATCTATGCCTAATATTAACAGGATTTTCGAAAGGTTCAATTTAAATCAATATTTTGTAGCCAAGTTAAGTGGTGCAGACCTTAAAGAGTCTAAACCCAATCCTGAGATATTTGTAAAGGCAGCCGAGGCATCTGGACAACCCAAAGAAAATTGCTTAGTAATCGAAGACTCAACTAACGGTATTAAAGCAGCAAAAGGTGCTGGTATTTATTGCGTAGGTTACGATAGCAAACACTCTACAAACCAAGACTACAGTTTAGCAGACAAAGTGATTTCAGATTATAAAGAAATTTCTTTTGCCAACTTAATGAGGTAACTTAGTCCTTAATACACCATAAAGAAGAGTTCCCAATAACGCCCCAATAATTACAATTAGAATAGGCCAATATCCTGCGCCTATAAGAACATACATTGGTCCTGGACACGCGCCAACCAAAGCCCAACCTAAACCAAAAAAGATACCGCCAACTAAATATCTTGTAATGCTAAATTCTTTAGGCGTTGGGTTTATTGCTGCTCCATTAAGAGCTTTAATTTCTTTCTTCTTTATTAAATAAAGGCCAGCAACACCAAGTATAACTGCCGATGCAATTATGCCATACATATGAAATGATCCTAATTGAAACATTTCATAGATTCTAAACCAAGACGCAGCTTCAGACTTGTAAAGAACTATTCCAAAAAGAATGCCTATACCTAAAAATGAAATAAACCTCATAACTTAAAATATTAATGGAAATAGTAAATGAATCATAAGTAAACCACCAATAAAAAACCCTATTACAGCTATTAGAGATGGTGTTTGTAAGTTACTTAACCCAGAGATAGCATGTCCAGAAGTACAACCACCAGCATACCTTGCGCCAAACCCAACCAATAAACCACCAATTAATAAAATTAGGATGTTAAATGGATTGTCTAAGGCTTCAGCAGAAAAAATCTCTTTTGGTAAGTAAGAACTGTTTACACTATTAAAGTTGTAATCTTCTTGCAGTTGTGTAGCAATTACAGGGTTTATGGTAACTACATTATTCGAGAAAAATGTTGACGCCAAAAAACCACCAATTACAACTCCTAGGACGACAGTAAGATTCCAAATATTTGCTTTCCAATCAAACTTAAAAAAGTCAGCAAATTTTTCGGCACCCATAGCAGAACACATTGTTCTTAAATTAGAAGACATCCCAAAAGATTTACCGGCAAATAGTAATAAAAACATCACCAATGCTATAAGTGGCCCAGAAACATACCAAGGCCAAGTGTCATATATAAAATCCATATTAACTAAAATCTTTTACTGCATCACTAAGATCATACACAGCTATTTCATCTGTATCTAACTCAGCTAAAATGATGCTACTTCCTGCAGCGCTACGATAACCACCAGCACAATGAACTATAATTGGACTTATAGTTGGAATAGCCTTAATATTCTCTCTTAATTCATGTAATGGAATATTAATAGCCTGAGGAAATAATTTTTGATTTGCGACTTCGCTTTTATTTCTAATATCAACAATAGTATACGTGTCTGGATATTTTTTAAAATGCTTTAAATCTAATTTTTTAGACGTAGAGAAGTCCTCTTTAGCTAGGGTTATAAAGCCTTTAATTTGCTTTTCATATCCAATTTTGGTTACACGTTCGTAAATTGAAGCTGCTTGATTAGAATTTTCTAAAACAATATAAAACTCTTCATCAGGATTAACTATGGACCCTAACCAAGTTTCAAATTTAGAAGTAGGTGACATAGCCATGATGTTATAACTTCCCTTTAAATGGTTGTCTTTAAAGTTTTTCTCATCGCGTATATCTATTATTAGAGCATCTGTTGGAGCAACTTTAGTTTTATAATACTCTATAACACCCTTAAAGTTTTCATCATAATTTGATGCACCATCTTTATTAATAGAAACCGCCTTATTAAAATACTTTGGTATAAATGGTTGGTCGTCTAATAATTCAGACATAAATTCACCTTCGTTTTTTACATTAAAGGCCCAGTTGCTTAACCTTTCGTTTCCTAATGTAGAAGAAGTAGAGTTGGAGCTCATCCCTTTTCCGCAAAGTGAACCTGCACCATGAGCAGGATATACTAAGGCGTGATCTGGCAGTTCTGCATATACCTTGTTAATAGTCTTGTACATGCTTTTAGCCATTGCTTTTCGTGTAGCTTTTAAATGGCCAGAACCTTCTCGAAGATCTGGTCTCCCAACATCGCCTACAAAAAGAGTGTCTCCTGTAAATAAAGCAACATCTTCACCTTGTGTAGCAATTACTGTAATACTATCTGGAGAATGGCCAGGAGAGTTTACTGCAGAAAATTCAATATCACCTATTGTTACAGTATCTCCACTATCAAAAGTCTTATGTGGGTAATCTGCGTTTACCTTTTCACTGGTATAAATTGTAGCGCCAGTTTCTTTATGAATTTGCAAATGAGAGCTCACAAAATCTGCATGTGGATGAGTTTCAAAAACAGCCACAATTTTAGCATTATGCTTTTTTGCTAAGGCGTAATATTGGTATGGGTTTCTTTCTGGATCTACAATGGCAATTTCATCATTGCTTATAATTGCGTAGGAAAAATGAGAAAGCGGTTTGTATGTAAATTGTATAATATTCATGCAAGAGATTTTATGCAAAAATACAGTTCATATCTTGACATTTTTGTAACTTTTGTTACAGAGAACTTAGATTTATTTGAATATAGATTCTTTTAGAATTATATATATTCCCATAACTAGAACAAACCAACCAAATCCCTTTTTTAATTTTTTGCCATCTATAAAGTTATTTAGCCAAATGCCTATAAAAATACCAGCGACAGATAAGCTTGAAAATATGATAAGGAAACTCCATTCGATATCTAAATTTTGAATGTCTCCAATAAATCCTATTAAAGACTTTATGGCTATTATGAGTAATGAGGTAGCTACGGCCTTCTTCATTGGCAATTTAGCAAATAACACTAATGCTGGAATAATTAAAAAACCGCCACCAGCACCAACTATTCCTGTAAGCACTCCAACTACAGCACCTTCAATTAAAATAAGAGGATAATTAAATTTAATTTTTTCTTCTTTCGTTGTTGTTTTCTTTTTATCCCTAATCATAGTAATTGCCGCAATGAGCATGATTAGAGCAAAAAATATCATTATAGCTATATTCTTAGTCACTATAAAATCACCTAAACTAAATAATGTGTCTGGAATTGCTGGTACTAAATACTTTCTAGTTAAATACACTGCTATAAAAGCAGGAATAGAAAAGACAATAGCTGTTTTAATATCTATTAACCCTTTTTTCAAGTTTTTAATAGCGCCAACTAATGCTGTTGTACCCACAACAAATAAAGAGTAAGCAGTAGCTGTTATAGGGTTAATATAAAGTAAATAAACAAGTATAGGAACAGTTAAAATTGAGCCACCACCACCAATAAGACCTAATACAATACCTATAAGCAATGCACTTAAGTAACCTAATATCTGTAATACATCCATAGTAGCAATTTAAAGTTGCAAAACTAAAGGTTTAATTTAAAGATGTAAGTAACATTAGTTACTTAGGTGAATTATTTACTTAAAATATAAATTTTATTGCGTTCTAACTTAATTTCACCTTCTTGCTCCAGTGTTTTTAAAAGTCTAGAAATCACAACTCTAGAGGTGTTAAGATCAAAAGCAATTTCTTGATGAGTAATTTTAATGGTGTTAGATTTATTTACTTTCGCCTTGTTGCTCAAGTAATGTAGCAATCTTTCGCTTGTATTAGAAAATGCAATAGTGTCAATGGTATCTAATAGTTCAATAAATCTTTCGTGATAGTTTTCAAATACAAACTTTCGCCAAGATTTATACTTTGAGATCCAAATTTCAATTTGATCTACTGGTAATAATACCATTGAGGTTTCAGTTTCGGAAACCGCCTTAATTTCACTCTTATGATGCCCAATAAAATAAGACAATGTCATAGCGCAACTTTGACCTCGTTTTAAAAAATAAAGAAACAACTCATCATTATTTTTATCTATACGTGAGATTTTTATTGCACCATCAATTATTAAAGGCATATGGCGCATATATTCGCCAAAGTCCATAAGTAACGTATCTTTAGGATAGGTTTTAATTTCACCTATTTTTATAATTTCCTCGAGAAGGTCGGCTTCAAATATAGTTTGATAATGTTTGGTAATTATGTCTCTCATATATTGTAAAGATACTCCTACAAACGCACAAATGTTAAATTTTTATTTAAAAGATATCAAGAGAATTGAAAATTTAAAGTCTATGCTCTGTGCTCAAAATGTTTCAATAGCTATTTAATTTATATTTGCAGTAATTATGAGCAGACTCGTACAAATTCAATTAGCTCCAGAAAAGCAAGACGATCATAACTATATTTTAGAATTAGCTCTAGAAAAAGCTAAGCTACAAATGAGTAAAGTTAGTGATTGGCGTATAAGAAAACGATCCATAGATGCAAGAAGAGCACCTGTAAAGTTAAATCTTCAGATAGAATTCTGGCTAAAAGGTGAAGTTAAAGAAAAGATTACTTCATTTACTCCTAAAGCAGTTTCAGATGCTGTTGAGGTTATTATAATAGGCGCTGGCCCTGCAGGGTTGTATGCTGGTCTTAGAGCTGTTGAAGCAGGTTTAAAACCAATTATCTTCGAACGAGGAAAAGATGTAAGAGAGCGCAGACGCGACCTTGCTAAAATCAACAAAGAACACTTTGTAAACCCAGAAAGTAATTACTGTTTTGGAGAAGGTGGTGCAGGAACCTATTCAGATGGTAAATTGTACACGCGCTCAAAAAAACGTGGTAATGTTCTTAAGGCATTAGAGTGGTTTGTATATTTTGGAGCAGATGAAGATATTTTGGTAGATGCGCACCCACATATAGGAACAAATAAGCTTCCAAAGATTATCACAGCTATGCGAGAAGCTATTGTAGATGCTGGAGGTGAAGTTCATTTTAACTCTAAACTAACTGATGTCTTAATTGAAGATAAAGCAATAAAATCTGTCGAGATTAATAATGATACTTGGTTTAATGCAGCTCATGTTATACTTGCAACTGGACATTCAGCCAGAGACATTTTCTACTTACTACACGATAAACAAATAACTATTGAAGCAAAACCGTTTGCTATAGGTGTACGTGTAGAGCATCAACAGGAATTAATAGATACGATACAATATCATGGAGATCAAGATAACCCGTATTTACCACCAGCATCTTACGCCTTAGTAGAGCAAGTAGATGGTATGGGCGTTTACTCATTTTGTATGTGTCCTGGTGGAATTATAGCGCCTTGCGCAACAGAACCTGGTGAAGTTGTGACTAATGGTTGGAGTCCTAGCAAGCGTAATAATCCCTATGCAAATTCTGGTATCGTTGTAAGTGTTACGCCTAAAGATCTTCCAAACTATTCCAAAGACAACCCGTTTGTATGTTTGGAGTTTCAACAAGAGGTTGAAAAAGCTTGTTGGGAAGCTGCAGGAAAAACACAGCAAGTACCTGCACAACGTATGGTAGATTTTGTTGAAGGTAGAGTGTCTAAAGACTTACCTAAGACCTCTTACCAACCTGGATTAACATCTTTAGATCTTAATACAGTATTGCCAGATTTATTATCTGTACGACTACAAAAAGCGTTTAAGGCATTTGGCAAAAAGATGAAAGGATATTATACAAATACAGCTGTATTACACGCACCAGAAAGTAGAACATCTTCACCGGTTTCAATTCCTCGAGATACGGAAACGTTGGAGCATATTGAAATAAGCGGTTTATATCCTTGTGGCGAAGGAGCAGGATATGCAGGTGGCATTATTTCTGCAGCTATTGATGGAATTAATTGTGTTGATGCAATTGCAAAACTCTATAAACTATAATATTGTTTAGTCTTTTTAGATAATAACTAAACAAAACTGTATCTTTACTAAAAGATACGTTATGTTTGGATTATTTAAGAAATCGACTGAGAAAGAGAAGCTTCAAGCTAAATATGCAAAGCTAATGGAGCAAGCACACAAGCTATCTAAATCTAATAGAAGGGCAAGTGATGCAAAAGTTGCTGAAGCTGAAGAACTTTTAAATAAAATGGAAAATTTAGAATAAGCTAAAGGATGTCTAAAAAAAAGAAACCAGATAACGTTGTATTTAATGAAGCAGATCAAAAATATGATGCTAGCTTAAAAACCTATGCAACAAATCTTGGTGCTCCGCAAATAACTTCACTCGATACCACAGCTTGGAAAAACAGGAGCATAAATAAAGTTAACCATAAGATTAAGACAAAATTCTCTGAGTTGCAGAGTGCTTACGAAGCTATGCTCAAGGAATATGAGTACAATCAATTAATTTACCAATCTAAGTTTTCTTTTGAACCTGTAGTTGGCGAAACGTACCACTTATACAGACGTAAAAACTCAGAAACTTTTTTATCTATCATTGCGCCACACCAATGTAATTTTGATTTTGTGGGAAGTTTTAAATTAAATGCAGACTCAATCTGGGAACGTGTTGAAAATAAAGATGATAAATAGTTGTAATATATAAAATGTTAAGTTAGCTTTACGTAAAGTAAACTTTACAAAATATTACTATGTTCAAATTGTTATCACACCGCTATAAAAAGATTGGTTTAATAGTAGCGCCTATTGGTTTATGCCTTTGGGTTTTTATGCAATTGGGGTTTGTTTCAAAACTTTCACAGTTATTAGGAATAACAGACGCCACTATTTTAAATATGAGTGTTGCTATTCTTGGTTTTTTTACCTTCTTATTTGGAACTTATGCTTTAGCATTTTCAAAAGAAAAAGTAGAAGATGAAATGATTAAGAATGTAAGGTTAGAGTCTTTTCAGTTTGCTGCCTTACTACAAATGATAGCTTTAGTATTGGGTATTATGGTTATTGGTTTTATGAACAACCCACCAAAAGATGCTGGTGTAATGCTATTTCTTAGTATTGCAATCCTCTTTTTTTGGATTACTTATATACTTCGTTTTAACTACATTATTCATTTTAGAATCTTTAGGTATGAAAAATAATGTAAAGGAGGTAAGAAAAACAAAAAAGGTAACTCAAGTAGATTTGGCTGAGTATCTTAGTGTTTCACGACAAACTATTATTTCAATAGAGTCTGGTCGTTATGTGCCTTCAACTGTTTTATCACTTAAAATTGCCAAGTGTTTTGAGACTACGGTCGAATCGTTATTTGTATTAGAAGCCAGTGATTTTTAAATGAAGTTTGGTACTATTATTATGTTGTGCTATTCTTCTTTAGCGCTTTTAATTATTGCTTTTAAACGTGCTTTACGAGCATCTTCCTTCTCACGTTTCTTATCCTTTTTCTGCTTTAGGAGTTTGGTGTGGAGAGCTTTATTTTTCCCGTTCTTAATTTTACCTTTTTTAGACATGTTGTAAAATTAACTCTTTTAATGTTGAGATTATAAATAAACTAAAAAAGCCCAGATAAAATATCTGAGCTTTCTAATATAATTGTAAAGGTAAATTACTTAATCTCTACTAATTCAAGATCAAATACTAAATCTTTACCAGCAAGTGGGTGATTTGCATCAACAACGATATGATCATCGTTTACTTCTGCAACTCTTAGTTGTCTTTCAGAACCATCAGGGTTCTTAGAAACTAATCCCATTCCTACTTCTGGCTTAATTTCCTGTGGAAGTTGGTCTTTAGGAACTGCCTGAAATAATTCTTTCTGAACATCTCCATAAGCTTCATCCTTAGGAATATTTATTGTCTTTTTTTCTTCAACCTTCATGTCAATGATTCCTTTTTCAAAACCAGGAATAAGCATACCTTGACCTAAAGTGAATTCTAAAGGCTCTCTGTCTACAGAGCTATCAAAAACTTGTCCGTCTTGAAGCTTTCCTGTGTAATGTACTTTTACAGTATCATTTTCTTTTACTTGACTCATGTCGTTTGTTTTATCGTTTATAAGTTGTGCAAAGCTAAGGGCTTAATTTCTAATAGAAAGTATTTAGCCAATAATCTTGAGGAATTGGGTAAAACTTAACTAATTAAAGTCCTTTTTTTAACAAGTAAGTAATAAATGAAGGTGAAAACTATCTTTTATACAATAATAGCCTACTTTCCGATACAATATCTTTCTAATCTATATTTTACTGGGGTTTCAAGAGTTTAGGCAACAAATAGTCTACAGAATAACCATATAATAGGCAGTATCACAACAATCAAAGGCAAATACTTGTTGCCTTGTTAGGATCAAAGATAGCATATTTCAAAAGGTGCAAAAAAAAAGACCGCTCGTGAGAGCAGTCTTTCTTCAACACAACATACAAGCACTATTGGGCTGTACCAGAACCCAAATAAACACTGTTTGATACTTGGCTTCCATCGACTGTAATGAATGCCATAAATAGCTCTACATCATCTCCGGCATAAACGCTCGGTAATGCAACAATATCAGAACCTGCTGCTCTCGTCGCTCCATCCAGAATAGAAACTGCTTCCTTTTTTGCTGGATTGTACACTAAAAGCATCGCTTTATCAGTTTCGTAGGCGTTGCCACCTGTTGAGTTATCATCCCAAGTGAATGACACTTCGCCAGGTGTGGTTAAATCTACAGCTCCATTAATCGGTGCTGCTAATCCACCACGACTTACAAGCGCATCAGGATAAAACACTTCAAAGTTTGGTTCAACGCCAGAAATAGCATTGTTTAGGATGTAAGACATCGCCGCATTAAACTCTGTTCGCTTTACCGCAAGCTTTTTGTAGCCTTGCTTAATAAATGGCTTTACAGCCTGTAAAAATTCAAGGGTGACAGTAAACTTATTTCTTTGGTTTACCTGTCCCGCAGTTCTCGGATTGGCTACACTCGCAGGTTTAATGCGTAAATAGTCAATCCCTTTCCAGCTTCCACCGATAACGTTTCCAACCTTACCTGAAAGCCCACCTAAAATTCCTTGTGCAATCTTTCCCATTTTGTTTATAGATTTTGGGGTTAATAATTATTGTTCGGATTTGGTACGGCTTTGGCCTGAAGCAATACCCTTTCCGCCTAAAGTATGGCAAGTATTATGCAAATGGCTTTTGGCAGTCGCCTTTGCTTCGGGCTGCGCTGTTTTGCCCTTCAACAAAGAAATGGATACATTTTTTTAAAAGAAAAAGACAAAAAAGAAAGGCAATCGTGTTGTGGCGTGGCAATCCTGTCAAGCTTTTTGGAAAAAATCGTGCGCTTGGATAGGGTTAAAAAAAAAGTACGATATTTTTCAGCGTACTATTTTTTTCAAAACCCTTGTGGCTTGAGCTTTACTGGATTTTAGCGTTGGCTGTAGGAAGCCACGTATCTTTCCGACCTTTTTTTTCTTTCGAAGATTTAAGGATTTGCCAATCTCTTGTAAAGGAACTTTCTAAAAGGTAGATTTTCTTTGGTAGGATAGTAGTTTAGATAATTATAAAATGTGATAAGAAAATTACGGCTATTCCTGTTGTACTGTTTTATTGGAACAAAATACATCCTATGCATCTTTGGGAAATTAAAAATAATCCCTTGCATAGATAAATGACTACCTTTCATTTTGTAAGCTATATAGCTTGATTTTGGTAGTTTTTCATATTCTGTTGCATATTTAAGATTATCCAAGAATAAAGAGGGATCGACATTCATTTTTGGTTTGCATTTTCGACCTTTCTTTGTGATTTTGAAAATGTCGTCCTGTTGTATGTTCTCATTTTCTACAGGCATTAGAATAAAATTGTGCTTCTTCATTTTACCTAAATTTGAACGATTGCTAAATATCAGATAAAGTAAATTAGATTGTAAAAATTCCGTTAGTCTAAACATCATTAAAAAGAAACGGAATGATGGAAGGACTAAAAGAAAGTCTCTACGTTTAGCACCTGGATCTTTAATATTGTCATTGGTCAAATGAATATTAAATTCTTTTCTTCTATTATCGAAGCCTATGGTCAAATGAATACCTTGGTCAAAAGTTGGGACTGTTACTATAAATCCTTTGTCTTGACTACTGGATATCCATATATAAAGTGATTTCAAATCTTCAAACATTGTAACAATGTAGCTGTTTTAAGCAGGTAATCCAAAAGGCGCGAGCCGCCTGCGAGATGAGCGAGGGTGCTGTGAGTGATAGCCTGTAGCGAGTGTTCAGAAATATGTTTAATCAACTATTCCATTTATGAATGTTAACCGAAATTCGAGCGAAAGGCTCTCACGGCTATGTTGCAAACACAAGGGTGGCGCAGTTTTTTGATGCGGCTGGAAAGGCAAGTGCTGGGAATGCAGGAAGCAATGTATTTAGGATAACGGTAGATTTTCATCTCTTTATAGGGTTTGAGAGATGTAAGGATTTTAAGGAAATTGAGAATTATGATTGATAGGATAATGAGATGAAAAATCTTCCGCTGTGTGGTGGCTTACATTGCTGACGGAATGAGTAGCTCTTGTGAGCGGTTGCAATATGGGATCATCCGCCGTTTAGATATTGTGGTAATTTGAATTGTAGAGTATAAATTCACATTTTACTGATTTATAATGAGTATTAGCGGTGATTGCATATTGTGACTTGGGTGCTATCAAAAACTGTGACACCCTGATTAGCCCGAAGCGACACGCAGGCTCGCAAAACAAGAAATAGCGGTTACACCCACTAATAAAGCCACGCGATAGCGTGACCTAAAAGGGGTGTGGGTGTAAGAGTAGCTATGGGTGCAAAAGGCGTGTAATGTGTGAAATAATGCAAGCCGCCACTCTTGGATGTGGCTCGTTGGATGTGGTGGCGGTCCCCACAAGGGCAGCTTACCTATGTTCATTTCTTTTACTAAATGATAATGCTGTTTATATACCCTTGTGGGGATGCTTTATGGAACTAAATGAAACAACTGGCGCACTCCTTATTACCTGCCTTCCCGAATGTTAATGTTATCACTACAGTTAATTATCAAGACCGATATATGATTTGTATGTAAGCGCAAAGGCAAAGAGTACTGGCGATAGTTTTACAAGATTACTTATTAAATAATTTAGAATGTTTAATAAAACTATTGCCTGTACTGCGCGGAACCGTAGGCTCTTGCGATTGAAAGTAGTGCAGCTTGCGGAATGGATTGAAAGCGTAAGTGCCGAAGGTGGGGATTTATTTCTCCTTGTTTTTTAATAAAGGATTTGCGCTTAATATTTCATTGGTTCTTTTCATATCGATAAACACGCTGTTGCCGTGCATAATGAACTTTTTTAATAGATCTTCCGATACTCCAAGGGTTTCAAGTAATAGATAACCTATTACAAAATCGAATAGAAAGCTTATATAGAGTAATTCATATTCACTGTATACATTCTTGTTGGCAATATTGCTATGAACGTGATAATCTCTTGAACGTACTACTTTACTTGGAAATGATTTCCACTCATCATCAGTAAATTTACCTATTAATACAAATGCTGTTTTGTAGTGTTTAATGAACTTTGACAGGTTATTTGATTTATGACCTGAATATAACTTCCCAAAGGCTTCAAAAGATGCTATACTATTAGTAAATCTCTTATTATGGCTTGTATGGGTGGCTATGAAGTTTTCCATTAACTTGTCCAGGCAGAATTGAAAAGAATTATCAGTATACACTGCGTTCAGCACTTTATTTAAATCAACTTTTACTTTCTCATAATCTGTATGTACATAAGTATGTGTGGACTTGGTTAATTTTTTATCATTATAATAAACCTGCTGCCACTCTCCACAGGAAAGACATTTAAAACTGAACCTTTCAAATTTGGCTGACCGCCCAAAGAGTAGTTGTAGCATTTTTTGAAATTGATCATAAATTTTAATCGCTTCCAAAATATCGACAGGCTCATCCTTTTTAAACAGAATTGAACCACGATTTTTGATATGTAATTCTGTTCTTTCAGATTGAAAATTCAAATAATGACTTATTGTTATCTCTAATCCTATCTCATCAATTGTATATAGATCATCAAATTTTTTATAAAGTAGTTTATCATCCAAATGGTCATACCACGTATAATGATTTACCCATTTTACTATTGCATCATTAATAACAGAAAATTCAGAGACTTTTGTATTTAAGGCATCTACGAAATGATCTGCACTTACAAATGAATATTTCGGACGATATATTCGTGTCTCGACCATACCAGATGAGGATTGTTGAATGTGACAGTCAATAAAAGTTACATAACCTAAACCAGTAAAAACGCCTAAAATTTGTGGTTGCTTATAAACTGTTCTTGGTGCACAAAGATTTGTTTCCAGCATTAGATCTTCATCTTTATAAAAAAGCACAGCAAATTGCTTGTTGCTTTCTTCGCCAGCAAACCATACTTCCCCATAATATTTTTGATCCTTTTTCATTCTACAGGATGTTTACCAATTTTATAAAGCAATGAAGCGATATTTTTTGATAGACTTTGTGGAAAAGCCTTGTCTGTAAACTTCAAAACATAGTGTTGGGGTTTGCTCAAATCTGTCTTTGCATTGGTTTTATGGTCAAGTTCAAACCCTTTTTGCTCAAATGCCTTGATTTCCTTAAAATCCCTATGTGTACTCATAAGTTCTCCATTGTGATGAACTAATATATTTCGAGTTTTACGCAAGCGTTGTACATAGCTCCATTCTGGATCTAAATCTCTAACAGAAATACCCATTGAGCGTGACATAAATAATTTTGCTTTATCCATATCACTACTACCTTTAAGGTCGCTCATTTTATAGGCCGTGTTTTTTTGACGTGCATAGTTATCACATCCATATTTCAGTTTATATTCAAGGAATGAGTAAAGTTGAATGACGATTGATTGCCTAAAAAATTGTTTGAAGTGGTTGTCAATCTGCCACATATCGTCAATTAAACTCGATGTTAAGTGGTCGTGAAATGCCGGTGGCGCGTCTACTTTACCTGCTTCGATATCCTTTTGTAATTGATTAAATTTATCTTCAAGTGATTTGCCCTGTAGCTCAAATTGACGTTCTTGTTCATCTATATAGTCATCAATTTGCATCATTTCAAAGTCTACCCATTGCGGTAGGAAATAATTCATTAGGTCATTTAATCTTCTTGATCTTGACATATAAGAGCATTAATGGGTTTTAAACCTATTGTAGTAAGATAGTTTTAGTTGAACCGCAACATATACTTCAAATAGATACAATTCTGTTGAACCTTTTATAGGAAGCATTGAGACTTGACACTCTTCTCTCAATATCTTTTTAAATGGACCCGAAAATCTATCAAAATCTAATTCCTTTCTTGTGCCAGTATGCTCAATACCTTCAATCTCGTTATGAAACTCTTTTCCCATTGTATAACTCAATGAAGATGAGAAATGGTTTGATCCCTTGGTATGTTGATGAATACGCTTAATAACACCACGTGAAATCCCTGTATAGAACGGTTCATTTTCTAACCAGAATAGATAAATACCCTTGAAATCTTCGTGTTGCTTTAATTGAGGAATTAAGGGTTTCAAGGAATTGCGAGAGGTTACTTTTCCAACTCCAGTTTTACTAAAATTCTCATATATACTTATCACTATGGATTTATCTGTGAGCGTGGCGAGCATTGCAGGAAAGCTTTCCGTTATTTCCTTAAAATCCCGAGTTTCATCAGGTGAGAAATTTGATGGCCAATGCTTTTTCAGTTTTATGGATGGATTTAATTGTGACATTTTAAGTGTTAATCTTTAAAAGCTTGTGGGAAGTTTTGAACTAAAAAATCAAGGGGATTAATACCTTCGCCTTTCTCCAAACCTAAAGCTTTAGGCGAAACATCATCGGTAGGCCAAAGGCTTTGTGCATTTGAGAGTTGAAATAATTTACTTTCTTTAATTTGCTTTGAAAATTTTTCCATTCTTCCTTCTTCATTGTTATAAGCAAAAGCGAGGGAACTGGCAATTAAATCAGCACATTGTACACCCATCTCATCTTGAGAGTTGACTAACTCTACAGAGGCTATTTGATGAGGGAAACTCATAGTTCGATTATCGTAACCTATTTCAATAGTTTTTTCGGTCTTGGGAATTAATTCAAGGGTTTTTTCTATGTACCTATTGTAGTGCTCAATCTGCTTTGATTGGTCAAATCTTACGTCAATTTTTTTTCCAATCTGCTTTGCCCATTTATCGCAAAGCACTAAAAAAGTAGAAAACGTTACATCTATTGAGAATTGATCAACTGCACTCAATACTTCTTCAATATGGTTTTTACTTTTCAGAACTGGTTCAAGGATTTTTTTTTCATCAATTTGATTGTATAACTCTTCGGTCAGCGTATAGAAATTATCAATTGATCCAGCATCCTTATTTCTAATCATAGCAACAAATGCTTCAAGAAATATATTGAATAAGTGGTTATTCCAAAAGAAATTACCAAAATAGAATATCCAATTGGTGTATGCGATATGACGGCCGTGCAGATATAAATCATAACCTTTGTGATGAAAAAAAGTTTCGATCAATAGGTCAACTATCTGACCGCAAGTGGCAAATTGTTTATTTGCATAGTATAATATTATATGATCTTCATTTATCCAGCTACTATTTAAAAACTCTAATATTTTCCTTCGACCAGCACCACTATTTTTTAATTGTTTAAAATGGATTTCACCATCTACATCAAAAATTGATTTGATTTCATTTTGAGCAGTTTCATCGTAATTGACAGAAGCTAATACAAAAACCTTTTGATCCTTGTTCAACATATCTTGCCCAGTATTACCTGCTTCATCAAAGTATATCTTATTCATATTTAGAACTTTTCACTGACGTTTATTAGCTGTTTGAGTAGAAGGAATTCTTGACTATCCATCAAATGATTATCTACATCAAGTTTTTTCAACTTATTACTTGCTACTTCCATTTTGCGAAGCATAGGTTTAACGTAATTTAAATAGTGATTAAAATATGCACTTATATCACTTTCATCTTTTGCTAACTTATATCCACTGCGACCGGCTGCTGTTACTACTAAAATGCCATCATATCGCAAATCTCTTATCAAAGTTCTTATTTGTTCAACAGTGATGTTCTTATGAAGTCTTGATAAACTACCTTGAATTGAGTGAACATCGACTAATTGATTGGGGTTAATTCTGAAACAGAAATATAGAAACTTTAGTAAGTCTACTTTGGGATCTGATTTAGAATTTTGATTGATGTATGCGACTACATCACTAATAACAAACCGTGTTACCAAACCAGAGGGACTGTTAGTGGATTTGCTCGCAGAAGGTATTTGGTAGCGGTATGGAAAATATTCTGGTGGCGTCATCTTCCCAATTAGTGCATCTATTATATCTGATGCTTCTTTAACGTAATGGGAATGTGCAAATACTCTTCCTAATGAACCAGCCACCAAATCGGCTAACTGAACCAATACTTCATCTTTATCATCAACCATTTTGTAATTGCTGAACAATGATTGAATACTTAAATGCTTATTTAAGTATGAATACATTTCTTGCTTGTATTTTTCTGAAATGAGTTCATCTACATAAATCTCAAAAAGCTGATAATCTGAAATAATATTAGAAGTAAAAATCTTTTGAAAATACTTGTAGAACACTTCCTTAATCTGCAAACCTTCACTTTCAATTTTGGATTTGTCTACCACAACAGTATAAATTTTAAAGTCAAGATTATTGCTTAAATACTGCAGTGCTTTAAGGCGTTTATCAATTTTTTTAACCGCTCTTGATTTAGATCTTATTTTTTGGCCTTGAAAGAAATTCTTGGAAATATAATCTCTTACTTCATATGCTTTATTGAGATTACTCTCTGAAACTACAATTGCAGAATACACAAAATGTGAAACTTCGTTTTGTGCCTGTAAGTTCATTGAACTTGTACCGAACTCGTCGCCGTAGATATATACTTTTTCTTCCATCCCTAACTATTTTCAACAATTGCAATTTCGTCTTCTGTGAGACCATACAACTCATACACCTTTTGGTCGATTTCTTTTTCTGTATTGGCTATTTGGGTTTGTAGTGCAACAGCTTTTTGCTTGTTTTCTTCAAAGAGCTCCATCCATTCAAACTCATCTTTTTTGGTCAAATGAGGTATATCATTTTCGCCATCTTCCTTAATTTTATTTGTTGCCTTAATTGCTTTTTTTATTTCGGCGATCAATCCTTTGAATGTTAGGTCTTCCCAGTTTTCCAACTTTCTGGAAACTTTCTTCAGGGATAATGATTTTGTAATGTAATTAAGGAAATTAGACTGTAATGATGATTGAGAATTTCCTTGTTCCAGCCTTTTTTTGGCAAGAGCTTCAAGCGATGAGTAGTTTTCAGGTATTGGAATTCTTCTCACGTCCTTGATTAGGATTTTGGGTATTGATGTTACTGCATTTGCTTTAGGATTAACTTTCAAGTGATACCACGTAATCAAGCGGCTATTAATTATTGCGCAAAGCGATTTTATTAAGTTCACATTGCTGTCGGGATGGATTATATTAATTATTGATGGTGTATTGTAAAACTCCTTCTCAACATAGGTTGAGCTGATTTTATAAAACGCACCACGTGTTACTTCCATAATCAATATTCTGGGTTGATTAAAAAATTTTTCATCGACATATCCAGCTAAATGTTTACCATACTTAATGTACTGATAACTCTCCCTGTTTGAATATCTGGATAAATCTCTACCCTGAATTTCTTGCTTCCATTCTTGGGAATGTTTAGTATCTGAATGCCATAGACGACCGTCAACAATTGCATTGCCTTCTTCCTTACCATATGTCTTAACCAGATCACTTCTTCGATATGGTATGTATCCTTGAGAAACTTCAAAAAACTTTTCAAGTCGATCTAATGATTGTACCTTTTCTAATATTTGAATATCACTTTCTGAAACAGAAAGATTAATCAATTTGTCACTTGACTTTTTAATCCTATCTAAATCCAAAGTTCCATCAATTACAACCTGACGTTCCTTTATACCACCAAATTGAAAAGATGATGACGATATACGTTTCTGAATATTCACAATTACCGTATCAAGGTCTGCATCATCAAAAACCTTTTGTGGAAGATTTATAACTTCCTGCAAATTAAATTGTAAAATAAATTCTCTTAATTTTTGGTGCTGGTTGATGGTAAGCCACGTGTAAGGAACTATATAACAAACAAAACCATCCTTTTTAAGAAGCTCGAATGCTTTTTCTATAAATATAGAGTACGTATCAAGCTTATATGAAGGGGTTGTATATTTTGAGAGATAAAATTTCTGATCGTTTTTTGTAATTTGCGCACCGTAAGGTGGATTACCTATAATCACATCAAAACCACCATTTTCAAACACTTTTGCGAAAGCGGTTTCCCATTTAAAAGCTTTATCTCCAGCAACACTTTTATTGTCTATAAGGCTATTACCACATTTAATATTGCTGCTTAAATCGTTGAGTTTGCGTCGTGGTTGTGCGGTGCGCAACCATAAGGATAGCTTTGCTATCTCCACACTCTCTTCATTTAGATCTACACCGTAGATGTTGTTCTCCAATATAGTGTTTTCAATATCAGGAAATTGCAAACCACCACCTAATACACGTACTTTAAGCTCGTCTATATAATTGTGTTCCTTTATAAGAAAATCAAGTGCCTGGTTTAAGAATGCTCCAGAACCACAAGCAGGGTCACAAATTGTAATTTGCAACAACCATTCACGATAAGTGTCGAGAATGCTAACCAATTTTTCAATGGTTGTTTTATTACGGTTTTTACGGCCTTTAAAGTATTGTTCTTCATCAAAACCCAGTTCTTGTTTCTTATCATCACATAGCTTGCCTACGGTATTTTCTACTATGTATTTCGTAATATATTTAGGCGTGTAGAATACTCCATCCTTTTTACGCTTACTGGTCTGTTTATCAAACTCGCCACCTTCAATCTCTGCATTAACGCTCTCAATCTCATTTAGTGAGTTTTCGAAAATGTGCCCAAGTATATTTACATCTACTTGACTTTCAAAATCATAGTTGGATAGTTTAAGTGTGTATTTATATAATAGGTCGTTATCTATTTCGAGTGCATCGAGTATGGCATCTGGTTTAAATAAACCACCGTTGTAAGCGTAGATTTCAGCACGTTTCTCTGTGCCCTTGCGCCCTATATCCAGAAAGTTGAAATACTGCTTAAAAAGACCATATAATGGACGTTCATCGCCAAAATCCCAATCATCTTTCCACTTGTTTAAGATCTGTAAGGTAGAGTTGGAAGGCAGTAACATTCTATCTTCCGCAAAGAAGATAAATAGAAAACGGTCTATGAGTTTTTGAGATTTTTGAAACAGCGTTAGTTTGACATTTTTCTCTAATCTGGTTATGTCTTCATCACGTTCAGTTGTGGCGAGCTTATCCTTTACCGTCTTTGAGTTGCGCTTAACCAGATCACGGTATAGCTCACGTTTAAAGATTGAATAATCTTTATAGAACGCCTTGGTAATTTCTTCTTCTTCTACAATTGATGCTTCTTTAATCTTTAGCGGTGTATTATTGAGCACCTTGTCCAGATGTAAGCACAAATAGAGTAGGTTAAACCGCTTCCGCGAAAGCGTAAATAAATCAAATTCTTCAAACTCTGTGGCATCATTGATGTAAAATCGCAGCTTTTCAAAGTTGGATGTTACTACATACACACAGCCTTTTTGATTAGCCTTATAATCAAATGCCTGTCGCCTAATGCTCTCCAAGTCTTTTGTGTTTGTTCCTTTTAATTCAATAACTCCTATTGCTGCACCGTCTTTAAGAATTGCGCCATCTGCCTTACGGGCGTTTTTTTCATTTTTAAACTCGGTAGTTAGGTTAGAATTAGGGTTTGGGAATAATGTATAGCCAAGGATATTTACGAACAATTCGTTTAGAAACGTTGCTTGATACTGTTCTTCCTTTGCACTTTTAATATTCTCCTGTATCGTCGTGTTCCAGAAGTATTTTTGATATTTTTTATATGCTTTATCTACCGCTGCTTCATCGAGCAAAGCGAGATGTGATTTAAGTACAGATGTTTGAAATAATGCCATTAATGCTTTGTGTTGTTATTGATACTCAATTATAAAAACCATAATTTTTCCTTGCCATAAGGTGGCATATCTTTGCCAAAATGTGGTGCTATTTCAGCTACCATTTCAGGATATTTGATAGTAACTGGAACGTTTTGCTGTCGCAAAGATTTCCAGTATAAACGGCTAAATTGATACACTTGCTCAATGAGTTTTCTAATCATCGCCGTGTCATTCATTGCCTTTTCATCTGGACTTGTAATGCGAAGCTTTACAGGAAAGGGATAACCTTCATAATGTGGATATTTCTCTACTCCTGAATAACGCGCATTATTGAAAAGAAGGTATTTATATTCTTTTTTTGCAATCTTGATGAATGTACCGCTTTTAGGCATTAATTTTCCTTGCCAGTTTTCATCAAAGGCTATCAAATCTTCAGATTTGGTTTTATTGATATTTACGATGTATAAAGGACATTCCATTTTAAGCATATTCATCATCTTGAGAATAGGCTTTAATTCCTTGTCGTTCATTTCTTTGTAAAAGTGTATAACTACCTTATCAGGATTGTTTTCAACCTTTACAAATTTATCTATGGCATCACTTATCGCACCTGCCAACTGTGCTGTATCGGATTTTGTAGAGTACTCAAACCCATTGAACTTTCCATTGTTCTGAAAGCTAAATGCACTGGCCACATATTGCACATCTTCTCTCACATTTTTAAATGCACCTACACCTATGACCAATTCTCGTTTAGGTTGTACAGTAAGTTGCCAAGGTATGCCGTCAAGCTTTGCGAGTAGTGCCAACGAAATGTTTGTCAACTCGTATACAAAATTGTCTATCTTACTTTCCAGCTTTTTGTAGTCTATCACTTGTGAAATGATACGACGTTGTAGAAGTTCTTTCTTTACCTGGTAATAGACTTCACGCTTTGCGAGATTAGGCTCAAATTTGCTAAATGGACTTAAATAAATTGCCGCATACGTAATCTCCGGATCAAGATCAAGGTTTTTAATACCGTTTGATATTTCAGGCATAGGGTTATCCAGATCTCTGAAAACTATACTAAAGCCTTTTTCTACGTGATATAGAATACCTGTAAAGTCCAGCAAACCCTTAAACCAGCTGTGTTGTTTATTGAGATAGCTTTCAAGTTTTACGGCTTCTTCTGCAAAGCTTTCGTGTAGAATGAAGAACAAATGAATGTTTTTATAAGGGGTAGATTTATATGGTTTGTATTTTTTAAAGTCAAATTTAGGAACACGCCCAATACCATTTTTAAATTGTAGATCGTTACACTCATCACTTACATATCCTACTGAACTGCTATCTACTGGAAGGAAATCTTCATTATTGATGGGAACTTCTTTTTTGAAATCTTCTTTAAAGACATATTTACTACACAGGAAATCAATTTTTTCCTTGAACTCTATGTATTTGTTCTCTGGCTTGAAAACTTCCGCTTCAAAACCCAATTCACTATTTAACTCTGCATTTAATATGGCGTAAGATTTTGTATAGTCGATATCATCTTCTTCCCTTATATATTCATATTTGTGATATGTGGCATTGTGAATTATTCCGCTGAAATTCTTGGCAGACACTTTTTTGACCAACTCTGAAACAGGTTCTTTAATTATTTTACTCTTTCCGTCATAGGCCAGTATTAATTCTCCATAATCGCTCAATTCTTTAAATTGAAATTTAAATGTGAACTTATCATAGCGCGCAAACGTGGGGTTAGAATACTCTCGATCTCGCAACCACAGTTGGTTATCCTTCACAAAATTTCTTTTAACCACCTTACCCTTTTTTCTAAAGAAACGCTTGATAGTGAAGTTATAATAGTCTTTTAAAAAGTCAGAATTCTGTTCTTTTAGAACAATGTTGAGAGTTTTATAATTATCATCTGGAAAGTAAAAAGAAGTGTAAATCGTGTCGGTTCCATCAGTGGTGATACCAGGGAATATATCTTCGATATTTGAAGGGAACTTATTGCGGAAAAGTTTACGATTACGATTGTGTTTTTCTTTGGAAAAATACATCGTGATAGGCTCTGTTGGCACATCAAAGGTCAGCGCATTATAGAATAAACTTTCTGTCATTGATTTTAAGTTTTGTGCTTTTTCCTTGGCGTAATTTAGAATTTTTAGACCATCCTGTTCATCACTTATTGTGTTGAATATTTTGTCTGCCATCCAAAGCATTAATAATTCATTTTCATCCTGTTCCAGTGCTTTAGCGAATGCAATAACCTGCTCTTTACGAGCTTCACGATTACCGCGTTCAATTTTACTTAAATACGCCACATCCATATCTACCGCTGCCGCAAGTTGTCGTAAAAGCAATTGCTTTTCTTCACGTATATTTCTGATGTGTGTTCCAAAATCCATAACTGGAAATATTTAGACTTGTCAATATTTGTCAAATCTAATAAAAGGAAGGAAACAAACAACTAAAAACAAGTGCTCGTTATTAACAAGTTATTGTCAAAATCGTTTATAACTGTTGTTACGCCAGTGATTTAGGGTGTTCAGGATGTTCAGGGTTTGCGGAAACAAAGAAATCGGGATTTACCCGATTTTCTTGATGCTTAAAGTTGAATTGCTGCTAATCGTCAGGGATTAGATATTGACCGTGGCTCTCACGATGTATGATACCATCTTTTACAAACTTGGTCATATAACCTTCTGCCGTTTTATGAGGAATGCCGTTAGCGTCAGCAATTTCGAGATATTTGGTTCGATCAAATTCTTTAGGTAGTCCTTTTAGAAAACGCTCTTTTTTGTTCGGTCTGCGTTTAGTTGCTGGTACGGCAGGCAGATTATTAAACACTGCGCTGCTATGTTCTACCAAAACAGTGATAATCTTGAGGCAGTTTTCAAAATCTACATCTTCACATTCCTTTACTGTATTTACATCTCCATCTTCCATAGTCCGTAAAGCTGTAAATATCATAGCCATTCTAAATGCCACCAATCCCAATCTACGCACGGTTGCAATATATTCCATAGGTTGTATGCTGATATACTTTGCTTGCATTTTTGAGAAATACTCATTAAAACGCTGTTGTTGCTTCCGCGAAAGCGTAACTCTTATTTCAGGATTGTTTTTGAGTGTCTTGTATAAACCCAAAAACTGATTTCCCAAATTTGTATAATGTTCTTCCAGACCTACCTTACTGTGCGTTGCAAATACGTCTTTCCATTCAGGTTTTATGTTCATATAATAGAATACAAAGCGGCTGAACAAACCATTTTCTGCATTGGGGACCAGTAAGGCAATCTGTTTGGGCGTACCTGATAAGAGTGTGGATAGACAAGGCTTTTCAATATCTACAAGCTCCCTATCCGTCCTACGGTAGTAACTGATGTTCTCGTGATGGAATGCCTTACGGAAACCATCGCTATAATTGCCGTAATCAGATTTGAATGCTTGAGTAAGTGTATCGCCTTCGGTTTCAAACATTAACCCGCGTCCTTCATTATCTGAAATCAACTGATATACTCCTGTCGTACTGTTGTTGGCAGGAATAAACAGCATCCTTTCAGGTGGTTTAACAGGTTTTTCCAGATTGTCGCTTTTGTTCTTGTTCATATTATAGGTTGCCATTTCCGCGTCGTGTTGTTGCTTTAAGGATTTTGATTGTTCCCTAAACATTTTATGAATAGGCATTACCAACTTTTTAAGTTGGTTGAGCTTGCCTTTTCCTGCCGAAGCTGCCGCAGTTACAAATAAATACAAGTTTGCATAGACTTTGCGCTCATCATAAAACCCGTAAAGATTAGGAAAGCAGGCACTCAATACGGTCAATGCACCTATTAATAAAATATCACGTTCTTCTGGACTGCTTGCAGGCTGTGTCACGGCTTTAAGAAATTCAGGAACTGTGTCGTGTACCTCTTGTGGTATCACGGGCATCATCGCAATTGCAGGTTCATCTCCTTGTTTTGTGGGAATGGCGCTCTCACTTTTTACCAGCTTAATACCTGCATTGTGTGCGTGATGATAAAAAGTTGCGATGTTAATACCGTGACCAGATGCCGTAAGGCATTTGGTAAATTGGTCGTCACATTCCTTGTGATCATAATCTGCATAGTTGCGGCTCACACGATGGTACATATCTCTGCCTTGCTCGCCGTATTGAGATGCCAATGCAAAACCAATATTTCGCCAGGTTGCGTAGTCTCCAGTTATATCGGTTCCAGACTGCTCAATGCTTGAAATATAGCTTTCAATATCATTATTTGTTACAGCTGTATGCACAGGTTGCTGAACAATAAGTTCTTTGGGTGGTGCCTGCTTCGCAGGCTTATCCAACCATTCTAAAGGATTAAAATTCTTCATAGTGCTCTATGTCTTTTGTGAAGAAATGCATTAGGGTCGTGGCATAAAAAACAAGCCCGCGAAACATCCTTACCAGATGCATCTACTTCTATGTTGTATGTATGTTGTAAATAATTTGTAATTGCTTGGAAGTACATTGCGTGTGTTGCCTGTTCAAGATCAACGCAAACAATCCATTTAAGGCCATCGCCAGATGGCGATGCAAATAAAAGTTCTGTGTCAAATGCTTTATCGGCTAACAATAACTGCCTTGTTTTTTCCAAGTTGTCCAGATGATCGAAGTCAATCGTGATGAGGTTAGAATGCTTAATCAGGTTATTATCGTTTCTCCTTTCAAAAACTCCAGAAAATGTAACGTAATCCAAATTGTTTGCTTTGAATTTACGTTTGGTTTTAGGGTCTGTTATCGCTCTTAATTTAGTAGTTACACTTTTATATTTATCACTTGTGATAAGCTCGTATATGTGATGTAAGCGTAGCGTTTCCGAAGGAAATACATTACGGATAGGTGCTTTAAAAAAGCTTATATCTGTGTACCAAGTATCATCTTCGTCATTAAGCCACGCAACTGGATCTTCATCATCTTTTACTTTAATGTTAAGATGCAAAGCATCGCAAATACGGATCAATAAGTCATCTTCATTTTCAGTCTTAAAATATTTAGCAGCAAAGTCAAATACATCCCCTTTAAAAGTCGGAATATCTATATCTGTATGTATTGCTACACCATCTTGTATGCAAACTGAAAGTGTTTCTTTATCGTCATTGAAAGGATTTCTCGTTATCCCGCAATCCCTTCCCGAAAGGGAAAGGACAGTTGTGCCGGGATAGTACTGTCGTAACACATAGGCGTAAATATTTAGCCCGTAATGTGTCTTATCTAAAATTGCAGCTCTACTTACCATTTGTCTTGAAATTATGGTTGTAGTAATTGCTTTTAAACAGATCTTCAATATCAGATACCTTATAGTAAAATTTTCCAGATACTTTGCTGTAAGGCAAAGTGCCATTGCTCCTAAAGGTCTGTAGGGTTCGCTTACTAATGTGAAGCATTTGCATCACATCCTGATTATCTACCCAACTGTCTTTTAATACTTCTGCTCTCGATTGTCTTATGAGTTGGATATATACTTTCAGTTCCTTGATTTGTTCAGAGAGCGCAAGGATTAATGGGATTAAATCGTTCATAGCTGTACCCTTCCTTTATTGATTAGGTAATCGGCAGCTTGCTGTTCGATCTCGTCCTGCGTATCCATACGGTTGCGCAGCAACCATTGGTCAAGTTCTTCCCTGTGGAAATAGATTTTCTTTCCATTGGGTTTGTAATGTGGTACGGCTCCTGTACTCGTTAGCTTGTACAGATGAGATTGAGATAACTCTAAATATGAGCAGGTCTCGTTAAAATTCAGTACCGTTTTTTGCAACGCTTGTTGCTGCTGTAGCATCTTCTCGATGCGGTCTAATTGTTCAATAATGTTATCGTCCATTATTTCTATTGTTATAAATAATTAAGGACGTTTGCGCAAACATCACAGCTGATTGTCAACTGCGAGTGCAATATGAGAAGATGTGCTTGGTACTGTAGAAAAAGGCAAAAATGGTATTAACAACACGCTGTATATTAGCGTATTGGAATAAAAATGGTATTAACTTTTGGTACTAAATAGTTATAATACCACTTTAAGAAATATTGATTTTTAGCTTATTTGATCAAGCCAAGGGTGTTTGATAAGCAACTGATTGTATTTTGGTCGTAGCGTACCTTCAAAGTTTCGGTACTCCTTGTCTGCATTACTACCTGGACCATATCTGTGGGCGAAGAACTTTGTAATGTGCTTTCTTTCAATCTTTTTAGATGGCTTTTTATCAGGAAAAAATCGTTCGTTGAAGAAACCTTTTTCAAATAACGTGAGTAAAAATGCAGCTATTACCTGTTTGTTCCCGCGTTTCTCATTGAAAGAATACTTGTCATCAATTAGATTTTCTTCCACCAATCTTTCTTCAAGACGTGCTAACGCATCAGCTTTTGAGGCTTTGACAAGCTCGGTATAGGTCAAGATTTTATCATTAGGTATTCTAAAGTCAAGGTCTGCTTTTATGGCATTGAATTTACCGCCTACATTTTTTGAAGGTTTTGGCTTACTAATAGGTTTACCGCTGAAATCTACTACATATAGGTCTTGTGGTGTTTGTTCTTTGAAGTAAACTTCGTGTAATTCTTCTTGGGTTAGGACGGCTTCACCACTATGTTCGGAAAATCTATTCTGTAACTCCAAAAACAATAGGATTGCACTTGCTTTTAAATAATAAATGGCGTGTATGTGATCTGCATCAGCAGATGCACCTGGTACAATAAAAGCTTTTTCCTGCATTTCATTATTCTGGATATACTGCTGTATGTTTATTAGATAACTTGCAAATCGATTATGCCATTTTTGATAGAGAAACTGTAAGTGCTCATTTGTGGAAGTCCTATCAAGTTCAGAAATCATTTCATTAAAATGCGTTGCCGTCTCTTTATCAATGAGTTTCTCATAATATTTGAGCTTTGGCGAAAATGCTTTTTTAGGGAAGCGGATTTCTTGTGTTGGTGTGGTTTCTTTGTACTCTTTATTAAATTCAAGTAGTAGCTCTTTATATTTTACTTCGCTTCGTTGGTCTTTTAAATAGGTATCTATGTAAAGAAGATCAGAAAATAAATCTTTGCTCATTATAAATCAAGTTGAATACGGTTAGACGCTTCACGTTTTTTATCATCTATCACTTTTGCATAAATCTGTGTAGTACGTAATTCCTTGTGCCCCAATAATTTTGAAACTGTATATATATCAGTTCCCAAAGTAAGCTGAAGCGTAGCGTAAGTGTGCCGTGCGCAATGAAAAGTGATTGTTTTAGAAATTCCCGCTTTCATCATCCATTGCTGTAATTTTAGATTTGTCCAGGCGCTATAATGCAATCCCTGAAAAACCTTATCAGTCGGTTCTTTGCGGTCGCCTAATAATTGAACAGCTTGTTCTGAAATAGGTAGGGTTTCAGCTCCTTTAGTTTTCTTTTGCCTAAACCTAATGTAGTAGCCGTTTTCTTTAGAGTGCTGCAATTCTGACCATAGCATTTTCTCAATATCTGACCATCGTAAGCCGGTAAGGGCAGAAAATATAAATGCTTTCTTTAGTTCTGGTAATTCACATTCTGTATTTACAGCTTGCTGCAATTCAGATAATGTTAGAAACTCACGTTGTGGTTCGCCTTGTTTAAAGTGGTCAACTCCTACGGCTGGGTTTACTCTTAATATACCATCCTTAACAGCTTGCTTTAAAGCTGCAGTGAATTTACCGTAATATGAATATTTAGAATTTTGTGATAATGGTTTGTTAGCTCTACCAATAGCCGTCTTATCAAGATATTCTTTAAACCTTTCTACAAATTGTTTATCCACCTGGTCAAAACTTATGTCAGTTGTTTGAAATGCCTTTAGGTGTTTCAACATACTGTACCAATTGCCGTGATTACCTTTACTCGTATTTTTCTTTTCTGCAAGTGCGGTGACATAAGCGATAAAACTTCCCTTTAATTTCTCAATATCCTGAAATCCGTAGTGTCCGTTTTGTATCTCGATTTGTCGCTGTGCACAAATAGTCGTTGCCAGTTCTTTTGTCTTTTTATTGAGATCTTTCTCCGCCTTGCTTTTAGGGTTGAGAGATAAGTACAATTTTAGATACTCTGTTTTTCTTTTACCCTTATGGTAGTAATCAAGGTACAAAGCTATTTTTCCATTTTTCTTGCGCTCGCGTAGTGTGACTTTCATAAGGCTATTAATTAAAGAGGTTTTCAATCTGGTATCGTGCAACTATATGTTTTCGTCCAAAGGGAACTGCCTTTAGCTGTCCGCGCTTAATCATACGTTGTATGGTCCATCTACTTACACCTATTAATTGTGATGCTTCGGTTACACTTAAAAAATCTTTGTTGGCAACATTAATAGTTGAGGTTTCAACTACTTGTGGGGTAGTGGTTGCTTGATTATGGGTTACTCGTAAAGCTTGCTTTACTTTTTCTTCTCTCTTAATCTGTTTATAGTGCCTGCTGTTGCATTTGTGTGAACAGTATCGCGTAACTGTGGTACGAGCAGTAAAAAGGTTTCCGCAATATTCACAGGTTTTTGGGATGTGTAAATTGGTACTCATATATGGTGCTATTTATACAGAAGTGGTGCAACGTGGGGCGTTATGGTGCATCATTTCGCTTTGTTTCCTAATCATCGTTTTTGGGCAACAAATACACAAAGTAGACAACGATTAGACAACAAATATAGCTGAAAAAGGGTAAATAAGCAACAAAAAAGAATAGATAAATAAGTGTAAAGTAAAGAAAAACAGTTAGTTAAGTATTAAAAGAAAGATGATTACTTCCCGATACAGAAATTTGCAAATATATTACCTAGCAATTCGTCATTGGTTACTTGTCCTGTAATTTCTCCAAAGTGAAATAATGCTTGACGAATATCAATAGCCATAAGATCACTTGGTAAATTGGCATTTAAGCCATCTTGAACCTTGTTTATTTCTTCTAAAGCTTTTAATAAAGCGTCGTAATGGCGTGAATTGGTTATTATGGTATCATTGTTTTTTAATGCTCCAGTATTCACAAAATCTAACAGTGTTGTTTGTAACTCTTCAATACCTTGTCCTGTTTTAGCAGATATAGGAAGTAGGTGCGTAGTATGCGGTTTTAAATTGTCTATTAAATTTTGAATTTCGCTATCTTGTAAAGCATCAATTTTATTGGCAATGACTAAAAGTGGTTTCTGCGGAAATCTATTTTTTATCTTTTCAACTTCAACTTTAAGATTTTTAATCCTTATAGCGTCATTTTTAATTAAACTCGCATCGAACAAATAAACGGTTACTTGACTTTTTTCAATTTTCTCGAAGGTTTTTTTAATACCTAAACCTTCAATCACATCTTTTGTTTCACGTATACCAGCAGTATCAATAAACCTGAAACCAATACCACCAATGCTTATTTCATCTTCAATAGTATCTCTGGTCGTTCCAGCGATATCACTAACAATAGCGCGTTCTTCATTTAAAAGTGCATTAAGTAATGTAGATTTTCCTACGTTTGGTTCTCCAACAATTGCGATAGGAATCCCGTTTTTTATAACGTTTCCAGTTGCAAAAGAGTCTATAAGACGTTTTAAAACGGTCTGTATTCTTGTTACCAAATTTTGAAATTCGTCTCGATTAGCAAACTCTACATCTTCTTCAGCAAAATCTAATTCAAGTTCTATTAATGAGGCAAAATTTAATAATTCTTCTCTTAGCTTAGCAATTTCGGTTGAAAAGCCACCTCGCATTTGTTGTAATGCCAATTGGTGAGACGCTTCATTATCACTTGCAATAAGATCTGCTACAGCTTCTGCTTGGCTAAGGTCCATCTTGCCATTAATAAATGCACGCAAGGTAAACTCACCAGGATTAGCTGCACGACAACCTTTTCTTAATAACAGTTGAATAATTTCCTGTTGAATATAATGACTACCGTGACAAGAAATTTCAACAGTAGGTTCTCCAGTATAAGATTTGGTTCCTTTAAAGACAGAAACCAAGGCCTCATCAATAATTTTTGCGTTGTCTTTAACATCACCTAAATGTATTGTATGAGAGTTTACATCTTTTAGTTGCTTCCCACTTTTAGCAGAAAATAACGGGTTTACAATTTCTATGGCATCTTTACCTGAAACTCTTATAATGGCAATTGCACCTGCGCCAGATGCTGTTGCTAATGCTACAATGGTGTCATTAATTTTCATCTTGCAAAAGTACTAAATTAGAAGTCAAGATAAAGTGTAACAAAATAGAGATTAGCACGTCATATAAGTACATCAATCAATTAAAATCAACTATCATGAGAGAAGACAAATCATTACTCGTTATTACGCATTTAAGTCAATTATTAACCTATATAACTGGTATTGGCGGTTTAATTGTACCACTTATTATCTGGGCTTTTAAGAAAGATGAAGTATTTGCTTTAGACCAACAGGGAAAAGACATAGTAAACTTTCAAATAAGTATTATTATTTACAGTATTATATGTATTCCACTTATTCTGTTATTTGGTTTAGGTATTTTAGGCCTTATAGGAATAGGTTTAATCGCCCTAATTTTTCCTATACTTAATGCAATTAGGGTTAGTAATGGCGAAGATGTAAAGTACCCATTAACTATACAAATTCTTAAATAAGTTAAAAATTATAGTTTAAAGATAAACTAGCAAAATAATGGCGTGGCAAACCTGGATAGTAGTATCTTGGTAGGCTATTTCCAAAAGAAGAGGCGTTAATTAATATTGAAGATGCATAAGCTGTATCTGTCACGTTATTAACGCCTCCTTTTACTTCTAGACTTAATTTTTCATTAAAAGACTGTTTGTAACCACCACTTAATCTTAGTGTTGTATAATCTTCGGCATAAAGTGTATTAGCATCTGTTATTGGTTGTTCTCCAATATATTGTAATTGTGAAGAGAAGAAAAAACCACTTGTATGTTGTAAAGAAATACCAGCATTTATTTTTTCTGATGGTACTCCTGTTAAATCATTTCCAGAAAAGTCTGAGTCTCCATCTACAAAGTCTATAAACTTATGGGCGTTAAACTCCGCATTTAAAAAGGTTTTAAATTGAAGCTGTTCAACTATATTTTGCTTGTAGTCTATTGATATTTCTATGCCTTTATGGTCTGTTTGTCCTGCATTTCTGCCAATAAATTGATCGTTACCCACACGTTCTGCAACCAGTAAGTCGTTTACAGATAGGAGGTAAGCAGCAGCATTAATTTGTAAGCGTTGTTTAAGTAAAGACAATGTTGTGCCTACTTCATAATTCCAGCCAATTTCCGGACCTATATCTGTATTTATAATACCATCTGGTGTAAGAGTTTCCTCCAAACTTGGGTAATTAAATCCTCTACTAATGTTTAAATACGTAGTTACAGTATTATTAAGCTTGTAAAGCAAACTAAGATTTGGAGCAACAATAATATCAAATTCTCTGTCTGCACTTGTGTTAGCTTCAGCTTCATTAAAATTGTCATCTAAGTTGTAAGAAGTTTTATTTAAATGCAAACCTATTTCTGCCGTTAGTTTTTCTGTAATAGGTAAAGTACTTGTTCCAAACAGTTGAAGCTGTGATCTAATCTCTGTATTATCACTTAATAAACTAACTTCTAAGCTTCCATTACCATTATTGTCTTCATATAAATTTTCAGTTGTAGTCACTACATAGTGGTCCTGATTAAACTCTGCTCCAAAACTTAAATTTGCACTTTTCTTGTTAAGGTTAAATGTATTTGCAAAAACTGTTCGAACGCCATAAGTATTTGTAATTTCTGCAAGTATATTAAAAGGTCTAGGCTCATAATGATCTAAATAACTATAATATACATTAGTGGCATTACTCCAAGAATCTGAAATATTAGATGAAAGGCCGAGTCCTACTAATGTTTGCCTATTGTCTTCAAAGCCTTGAGATTGTGCCCATGTAAATGCAGCTTGCGTCGGATCTTCATTAAAATCTGTAAGATTTAGAGAACTAGGAATTTGGGCAAAGTTGTTTATATGTTGCACCAAACCATTTATGGTAAATGTTTTGTTTAAAGTGTAGGACGTGTTTATAAATAATGCATTTCTATTATAACGATTGTTTTCTCTATAGCCTTCATGTTCTTGGTGATCTGCATTTAGATGTAATGATAGTTTGTCTTCCTTCAAGTTTAAGGATAAACTCTCTTTAAACAACTCGAATGAGCCAATAGTTACCGTATTTTTTAAAGCTAAACCATCCTTTTTGGGGTCTTTAGAGTTTAACAATAATGTACCTCCAAGATTAGCACCATATTGGGTAGCTTTTGGCCCTTTAATAATTTCTATACTAGCAATATCTTGCGTGTTAAAAATATCGATAGCTGTTTCGCCTACACCATTAGTAATGGGAAACCCATTAAAGTAGGCTCTAATCTTATTGGTGCCAAATAATGTTCTGGAACCAATACCACGGATAGTGATTCTATTTGTGTTAATTGCTCCGCGTTGTATATAAACACCACTTGTTTCGTTTATGGCATCTACTAAATCTATTGGTGAGCCTTCGGCAATACTTTCTGCGGTAACAGATGTTGTAGGTATTAAAACCTTACTTTCTTTTTGATAGGTAGATGCGAGAATTACTGTATTAAGCTCCTCTTCAGCTTTTGAAAGAACTACAGTATATTTAAATGTATTGGGTGAAATTTTAAGGCTTACAGGTTTAAAGTCTTTTAAAGTTAATCTTAAAATAAACTCTTCAGTAGACGGATTTTTAAAAGAAAGAATGCCTTTATCGTTGGAGGTGGCAATTACATTAGAAGATTTATAGGCTATTACATCTTCGAGAGGTATGTTATCTTCAGAAACTATAAGAATTTCAGTATTGTTGGTTTGGGCGTAAGTGTTAGCTATTGCTAAAAAGCTAAGCACTACTAAAAGGTGGCGCATCATTAAGCAGTTTTTTTAATAAAGATAAGGTCTTAAACCAAAAGAATCTGCTAAAAGCAGATTCTTTATACTATGATAATGTGAGTTAGGTTAGCTGTTAAGCATAACAGGCATAACAAGCATTGTAACTAATTCGCCTTCATCTAATCCATCAACTGGAGTTAGGATACCTGCACGATTAGGTAAGCTCATTTCTAACTGAACTTCGTTAGCATTAAGATTGTTTAGCATTTCACTTAAGAAACGGCTATTAAAACCAATTTGCATATCATCTCCTTGATAAGCACAAGTTAAACGCTCTTCTGCTTTATTAGAGTAATCTATATCTTCTGCAGAAATATTTAACTCGCTACCTGCAATTTTTAAACGTACTTGGTGAGTGGTCTTGTTAGAGAAAATAGACACACGTTTTACAGAGTTTAAAAATTGAGATCGGTCTATAGTTAATTTGTTTGGGTTCTCTTTTGGTATTACAGCTTCGTAATTTGGGTACTTACCGTCTATTAAACGACAGATAAGCTCTACATTATCAAAAGTGAAGCGTGCATTACTTTCATTATACTCAACAGAAACATCACTATCACTTCCTGCTAAAATTCCTTTTAATAAAGTTAAAGGTTTTTTAGGCATAATGAATTCAGCTTCATTTGTAGCAGAAACATCTGTGCGAGAATATTTAACAAGCTTGTGGGCATCTGTAGCTACAAACGTTAAGCCGTCTTTAGCAAATTGAAAAAAGACACCGCTCATTACTGGTCTTAAATCGTCATTACCAGATGCAAAGATAGTTTTGCTTATTGCTGTTGCTAGTACATCTCCATTTAGTACAGTTTGGCTAGGGTCTTCTAAAGCAACTGCATTAGGAAACTCTTCACCATCTGCATAAGCAACCGCGTATTTACCGTGGTTAGAGCTTATTTCAATAGTATTATTATCTTCTTTAACGAAGGTAAGTGGCTGTTCTGGAAACGTTTTTAATGTATCTAAAAGTAAACGAGCAGGAACGGCAATACTTCCTTGGCTATTACTTTCTACATCTATAGTAGAAACCATAGTGGTCTCAAGGTCTGATGCAGATATCTTTAATGAGTTGTTGTCTAACTCAAAAAGAAAGTTATCTAGGATAGGTAAAGTATTACTAGTATTAATAACGCCGCCTAAAACTTGAAGTTGTTTCAATAAATAGGTACTGGAAACGATAAATTTCATGTGCTTAATGTAGAAAATTAAATGTTAACAAATATATCTTTTCTGTATGTAAAACAGAATGTAATCAACATAGAGTTATTAACACAAAATAACAGCATTTGTTACTAAATATCATAGGTAATTATAAGGCTTTTAAGTAATAGGAATTGCAGTAGAATCTTTTACAGTGTTCATAACAAAACTACTTTTAGTACTCCCTAAATATTTAAGAGATGTTAATTTCTTAACCATGAACTGTCTAAAGGCTTTCATATTGGGTACTAAAACCTTAATTAAGTAATCATTATCACCACTAACGTGAAAGCAAGATACCACTTCAGGAAATTTAAGGATATCTGTTTCAAAAGCTTTTACAATATCTTCTGTATGTTGCACTAAACTCACTTGGCAAAATACTGTAAGCTTTGCATTTAATAATTCTGGATCTACTAATGCTACATAGTCTGTAATAATTCCTTCTCTTTCCAGTTTTTTAATTCGCTCATAAATTGCAGTTACCGAGAGATTTAGTTTAAGAGACAACGCTTTTGTAGTTTGTTTGCTATCCTCTTGTAAAAGTTGCAGGATTTTTTTGTCTGTAGCATCTAGCGTCATAGTGTAATTTTTATTGAAATGTAATCGTATTTAGTAGTAAAATTAGATTAAAAGTTTGGTTATTATTATAAATGTAGAAAAAACATCTATAATTAATTGATATGATTGATTTATATTCATAAGCCATTTAGATTTGAAGCTTATTTTTTAATTTATTATAGTTATGGATTTCAACCCAGCAGACCGCATACAAGATTTACAATATTTTGGAGAATTTGGAGGAGTTAACCCCTCAATTTCAGATTCATCTACTTACACCTTTCTATCAGCAAAGACGATGTTCGATACTTTTGAAGGCAATGCAGAAGGCTGTTATTTATATTCTCGACACTCAACACCATCTAATTTATATTTAGGTGAAGCTCTTGCGGCTATGGAAGGAACAGAGACTGCTAATGTTGCTGCTACTGGAATGGGAGCAATAACACCTGTGTTACTTCAGCTTTGTAAACAAGGTGATCACGTGGTTTCAAGTAGAACTATATATGGAGGTACATATGCATTTTTAAAAAACTTTACACCTAGGTTGGGTATTGAAACGTCTTTTGTAGACATTACAAAACTAGATGTTGTAGAAGCTGCAATTACAGAAGACACCAAAGTGTTATATTGCGAATCTGTAAGTAATCCTTTACTTGAAGTGGCAGACATAAAAGGATTGGCAGCATTAGCTAAAAAATACAATTTAAAACTTGTGGTGGATAATACATTTTCACCTTTAAATATTTCTCCAGCCAAACTAGGTGCAGATTATGTTATACATAGTCTTACTAAATTTATAAATGGAAGTAGCGATACTATGGGTGGCGTAGTTTGCGGAGACCTTGAGTTTATAAATACACTAAGAAATGTAAATGATGGCGCGAGTATGCTTTTAGGAGCGGCTATGGACAGTTTAAGAGCGTCTTCTATTTTAAAGAATTTAAGAACACTTCATATTAGAGTGAAACAACATAGTAAAAATGCATTGTATCTAGCTCAAAAGTTTGAAAATGATGGCCTAAAAACTGTATATCCAGGATTGCAATCTCATCCTAGTCATGATTTGTTTAAAAGTATGATGAATGAAGAGTATGGTTACGGAGGAATGCTAACCGTTGATGCTGGAACCTTAGATAAAGCAAATACATTGATGGAGCTTATGCAGGAGAAAAATTTAGGCTATCTAGCGGTTTCATTAGGCTTTTATAAAACATTATTTAGCGCACCAGGAAGTTCAACCTCTTCTGAGATTCCAGAAGAAGAGCAAAAGGAAATGGGACTAAGTGATGGCTTAATTCGTTTTTCAATAGGTTTAGATAATAATATTGAAAGAACTTATGAGATGATGGTGAGCTGTATGAAGCAAGTAGGCGTTTTGTAAATCTACCTTGCATACCTCTTAACAAAATCGTAACATTGGTTGCTTAAAAATCTAACGCTATGGACAGCCAATCTAAAGACGCAAATAATCAAAATATTGTAGATAATAATCAATTAAATATATGGGAAGCTTTAATTCCTGTATTTGCATTAGTTGGAATGTTATTTTATAATGTATTATTTGCTTTTGGAGACGATGCTTTAAGTGGTTCTAATCAATTTATTCTTTTATTAGGTGCTGCTGTTGCTGCAATTGTAGGATACTTTAATAAAGTGGGCTACGAGACTATGGTCGAAGAAGTGGCACAGAATATTAAATCTACAACAGGAGCTTTGCTTATTTTACTAATGGTAGGTTCTTTGGCTGGTACTTGGATGATTAGTGGTATTATTCCCACTATGATTTATTATGGTATGCAGATTTTAAATCCTACAATTTTCTTGGCAGCTTGTGTAATTATCTGTGCAATTATATCAATTGCAACGGGAAGTAGTTGGACAACGTCTGCAACAGTTGGTATAGCGTTAATTGGTATTGCAGAAGCACTAGGAATATCTTTAGGAATGACAGCAGGTGCAGTGTTATCTGGAGCCTATTTTGGTGATAAACTATCGCCTTTAAGTGATACCACAAATTTAGCACCTGCTATGGCTGGTACAGATTTGTTCACGCACATACGATATATGACGCTTACTACAGTGCCAACGATTATTGTAACACTTATTGTTTTTATAATTATAGGATTAAATTTAGAGACTACAGGTACAACAGATACAGAAGGCATATTAACTTCTATTGATGCCGCCTTCAACATTTCACCTTGGTTATTTGCAGTGCCAATTATAGTTATTGCCTTAATTATAAAGAAAACCTCTCCGTTAATTGCATTGCTGTTGGGAACACTTTTAGGAGGTGCAGCAGCGTTAATCTTCCAGCCAGAAATTGTAACAGCTGTTGGTGGTGGCGATAGTCTAACTTTTGAAACCGCTTATAAAGGCGTTATGAATGCTATAACAGTAGATACTGCTGTTGCTACAGATAATGAAGCTTTAAATGAGTTATTCTCTGCTGGAGGTATGAGTGGAATGCTAGGTACTATTTGGTTAATAATTTGCGCAATGGTATTTGGAGGTGTTATGGATGCAATTGGAGCACTTGCAACAATTAGTAAGGCATTATTAAAATTATTCCACACAACTTTTGGTTTGTTTGCTAGTACTGTAGCAAGTTGTCTAGCTATAAATGTAACAGCGAGTGACCAATATTTAGCTATAGTTGTTCCAGGAAAAATGTATAGTAAAGCCTTTGCAGATAAAGGTTTAGCTCCTGAAAATTTATCAAGAACATTGGAGGATAGTGGTACTGTAACGTCTGTTTTAATTCCTTGGAATACTTGTGGAGCCTATCAAAGTGGTGTTTTAGGGGTTTCTGTGGCAGACTACTTTGTATATGCAATATTTAACTGGTTAAGTCCATTTATGACATTGTTATTTGCAGCTTTTAATATTAAGATTAGACAATTAACAGGAAAAGATAAAACAGGAAAGAAGACTGTAAGTATCTAATAATTTTTTTCTAAATAAAGAACACAAAAAAAGGGATCTAATTAAAGATCCCTTTTTGTCTTAAGACTAGCCTAAAGCCCCAATTTTCGACTAACTTAATTATATGTAAACTTAAAAGTTATGTTTATGCCAAAACATACCCATTAACGGGTATATTTTAAAAATCATACTTTTTTTCCAATGCATATCTCAACAATTCACCTTTTCCACTTAAGTTAAGTTTTCTAATCATATTCTTTCTGTGTTTCTCAACAGTAGAAACAGATGTAAACCTAAGCTGTGCAATCTCTAAAGATGACTTTCCTTGACCTACCATTTTAAGAATTTGTCGTTCACTTTTAGAGAGTAATAGTTTTTTGTTTGAAGATTCTGCATCTTTTATGCTTTCTAAGTTAATAGAGTTATCGTAAAAATCCTTACCGCTAGCTACAGTTCTAATTGCATTTAAAATTTCTTCTAAAGGAGAATGTTTTAAGATGTATCCAGAAGCTCCAGCGTTTATCATTTGTTTTACAGCATCTTCTTGGTCAAACATGGTAAATGCAATTACCTTTATATGCGGAAACTCTTTTTTAATTACTCTTGTAGCTTCAATGCCATCTAGTTTTGGCATCCTAATATCCATAATGATAACTTTAGGTTGTTTTAAGCGAACAATCTTTAAAAGCTCTTCACCATTATTGGCCGAACCTACAAGTGAAATATCTTCTTCTGCCTTAATTAACAACTCAATACCGTCAATTAAAGATTGGTGATCTTCAGCTATTGCTATTGTTATCATGATGCATTAGTTTTTAGTGGAATATCTATAATTATAGTGGTTCCTTTTCCTACTGTGGAATCTATGTTAATGTCACCGTGAAGAAAATTAACACGTTTCTCAATGCTAGATAATCCCAAGCCTTGCTTGTCTATAGCACTAAGGTTAAACCCTTTTCCATTATCTTCAACTATAATATTTAAATCATCATCATGTTGCGTTAATGTAATTGATGCTTCAGATGCATTGGCGTGTTTGATAATATTAGTGACTAGCTCTTGTATGATTCTAAAAATACTTATCTCTAAGTTATTGTCTAAACGATCTTCTAACCCATAATGGTTTACTTCTACTTGTAAACTCGTAGAAACAGATGCATTTTTTGCTAAGTTTTCAATAGCTGGGACAAGACTTTTCTTAGCTAAGACACCACTGTTTTTAAGATGAGACATATTTCTTATCTCGTGGTAGGCTTGTGATAGTAACTCTTCTGTGTTACTAAATATATCATCTAAATTATCAAGACTATTTTTATGCTTTTTAAGATGGCTAAATTGTAGCCTAGCAGTAGCAAGTGTTGCACCAACACTATCGTGAAGATCTCCCGCAAGCTTTTGTCGTTCTTTTTCCTGACCTTCTATTATAGCATCAATTGTTGTTAGTTCCTGCTCTTTTAAGAAAGTTTGTAATTTTTGCTTCTCAAGTTCACTTTGTTGTTCTGCAATTTTTTTCTTTCTATTGGTGTTTTTGTAAACTAATAATCCAATAATAGAAACGGCAATTAAAAATCCACCAAATATTATGGCTAAGTTTTTATTTTTTGTTTTTTGCTGTTGCTCTAAAAGAATTTGTTTGTCTTTCTGTACAGTTTGGTATTTGGTAAGGTTTACAAATTGATCTGCTATATTAACACTGTCTCTATAATTAATGTGTTTTTTAAGGTACTCTAAAGACGTTTTGTAATTTTCTTGATCTTCATAATCATTAGCTAATAAGCTGTACAAAAACTTTAAGTTACTCTTTTTGTATAGGTTATGTTTTAGAGTTTCTGCTTGCTTTAAAAGGTTTATAGTTTCCTTATAGTTACCTCTTAACCGTGTAATTGCTGCCTTATTAATTAATGTATAGTAAGTTTTATAAGGAATATTAAAACGCTTTTCTATAACATCTGCTTTCTCTATATAATAATCTGCAGAATCTAATTCCTGAGTTATTTGTGCATAATACACACTCTTTATTGCAAAAATTCTTGCACGTTCTAGTGCATAGTTATCGTCTTTTAAATACTCGAGAGCAAGGTCAAGATTTTGCATGACCTCTTTTTTATTGTCGTAATTAAAGTTGAGTAATGCAATTTGAATATAATAATCTGCAACTTGATCATTCCATTCATTCTCTATAGCTTGTTCTCCAAAAAGTTCAAGAAGTTGGTCTGGTTCATAGTTATAGTATTCCTGATCTGCAAAGAGATTATAAAGTGTAAGGTTAAAAGCATTTGCATCATAAAGCTCTTTTACTTTTAAATACTGTTCTTTTGCTCTTATACTATATAGGTAACCTTTATCTATATCATCATCTGCTATATGTGTTTTACCCAAGTAATCTAAATACCTAGCCTTATTAATTGGTGATAGTGAGAGTGTATCTACATTAAATAAATTAATGAAAGCAGAATCTAATTGATTGGTAAACACATAATATTGTGCATTATCTAATAATTTCTCAGAAGAATCTTTATAAGATGTTTTTGAAATTATAGCTCTTGCTCCGTCTATGTTATAGTCGTTTAACAAACTATCTATAACCTTATACTGTTGTGCTTTAATAGTAAAGCACAACAGTAATCCTAGTAGTAATGGTAATTTTTTAATCAATGGAATTAGCAGCTTACTTTTGGAGGAATTACACCAGTTCCAACTGTTCTTGGTTGTGTTAAAGATGATTTAGAGCTTAAATGCTGATCTAAAATTTCTTCAACCTCTTCAATAGTTAAGGGTTGGCTATTGCTTAATTCTGTTATAATATTTTGAATGGTAGCAGGACTTAAACTTAAAAAATCTTCATCGTGAACCGTAAAAACTGTAACGTCATTTTCGTCACTAGGCTTAAAGTTTGAAATAACCTGATTTAGATCATTGTTTGGTGGATTTATTAAATTGTAATCATTACTAATAACAGGTCCAACATAATCCTCATTATGTGTTACAATTTGTAACATTGAAGATATATTGTTTCCAGAGATATCATAACTGGCAGCAACTTTAAAAGTTAATTCCACTGGCTTGCCATTAATGGTAACAGTTTTTTTAGGTACAGCTATATCTTGCTTAAACAATCCCGTTGAAGGACTGTAACACGTATTATAAGAATTAAAGGGAGCATATTGAGTTGTAGAGTTTTCTTGCATGAGTTGTGTTTTGAGTTAATTAGAGTTGAGTTAGTTTATTATTAGGAGCAAACAACTGTAAATGCATAGAAAACACATAACAGTAGTAGGTTTGTTTTATAGATCATTAAGTAGATTTGGTTTTAATTTAATCAAAATAAGAGGATTTTACCTTACTAAGATATACCCATTAGTGGGTATTTTAAAACTATTCAATTATTTATTTGCAATTGTGTTGATGTATTGTTGATTATCTTTGAAAAAAATAAAAAATGAAGTTAGACATATTAGCAATAGGAGCACACCCAGATGATGTAGAATTAAGTTGTTCTGGAACTCTTGCTAAGGAAATAGCTAAAGGAAAAATTGTAGGCATCTTAGACCTCACACGAGGTGAATTAGGTACTAGAGGATCAGCTGAAATTAGAGATGTTGAAGCTGCAAATGCTGCTCGTATTTTAGGAGTTGCAGTAAGAGAGAACCTAAAGTTTAAAGATGGGTTCTTTAAAAATGATGAAGCACACCAAAAAGCGATAATAAAAATCATTAGAAAATATAAACCAGAAGTTGTGCTTTGCAATGCTGTTGATGATAGGCATATTGATCATGGTAAAGGTAGCAAGCTAGCTAGTGACGCTTGTTTTCTTAGTGGTTTAAGGCGAATTGAAACCACATTGGAGGATGAGCCTCAAGAAGCTTGGAGACCTAAACACGTGTATCATTACATACAATGGAAAAATTTAACACCAGATGTCGTGGTAGATATTTCAGGGTATTTAGATAAAAAGATAGCTTCTGTAAAGGCGTATGAAAGTCAGTTTTTTAATTTAAAGAGTGATGAGCCACAAACACCAATTTCTTCAAATAATTTTCTTCAAAGTATTACATACAGAGCTCAAGATTTAGGAAGATTAATAAATGTAGAGCACGCAGAAGGTTTTACCTCAGAACGTTATGTAGCTGTAGATTCAATTTTTGATTTAATTTAAAAATTATCTTGCTCAAAATAAGACAATATCTTATCTTTGCCGTCCGATTACAAATGGTGGTTGTAGCTCAGCTGGTTAGAGCGCTGGTTTGTGGTACCAGAAGTCGCCGGTTCGAACCCGGTCTTCCACCCAAAATAAAAGCCTTATCTTATGATGAGGCTTTTTTTGTGGATTAAATTCAACGGAACAATACTTTTCAAATAAACTATATTTATAAAAAAACCTCCAAAGTTAATTTGGAGGTTTTTTTTATATGAATTGGATGGAACTGTTAGTCTTCACTTTCATCCATAGTATGATATACATTTTGTACATCATCATCGTCGTCTAATTTCTCTAAAAGCTTCTCAACATCTTCTTGTTGTTCTGGAGTTAGCTTTTTAGTAACTTGTGGTATACGCTCAAAGCCAGAAGAAATAATCTCAATATTATTAGCTTCTAAATATCCTTGAATGTTTCCGAAACTTTCAAAAGGGGCATAAATCATTATCACTTTTTGAGTTTCGCCTTGCTCATTTTCATCTGTGTCTTCAAAAATTTCTTCAACACCAAAATCAATTAATTCTAATTCAAGTTCTTCAAGGTCTAAGTTATCACCTTTAATTTTAAAGTTACAGGTATGATCAAACATAAAGACAACAGAGCCAGAAGTACCTAAATTTCCGTCTGTTTTATTAAAAGCAGCTCTTACATTGGCAACAGTTCTTGTATTGTTATCTGTAGCAGTTTCAATTAAAACAGCGATACCATGTTGAGCATAGCCTTCAAAGATTACTTCTTTATAATCACCTTGAGACTTATCACTCGCACGTTTAATGGCACGTTCTACATTGTCTTTAGGCATATTTACAGACTTGGCATTCTGTATGACAGCACGTAGCCTAGAGTTTGAGTCTGGATCTGGTCCACCTTCTTTAACAGCCATTACAATATCTTTACCAATACGCGTAAAGGCTTTAGACATTGCAGACCATCGCTTCATCTTACGCGCTTTCCTAAATTCAAATGCTCTTCCCATAAATTATTTTTGTTAAAGCGTAAAAATAGGAATTTCACCTATAATTATCAATGTGTAAAATTATGAAGTTTAATTGTTTTGTTAGCTAAAACATGAGTTTACGTTTACGCACCAATAGCCAAATTACAACAGGTGCTCCTACTAATGAGGTGATAGCATTAATTGGTAATGTAAATTCACTATTTGGTAATTGTGCAATAGCATCGCAGATAAGCATTAAAATGGCACCAAAGCAAAGTACCGCAGGCATTAATATGAGATGATTAGTTGTTTTTATTACCAATCTTACCAAATGAGGTACGGCTAAACCTATAAACGCTATTGGTCCTGCAAAAGCTGTAATACTTCCAGCTAATAAACTAGTTGCTACAATTATTAAAAACCTATTTTTTTTAATATTTACACCAAGGCTTTTAGCATAATGTTCACCCAAAAGCAAGGCATTTAAATTTTTTAAACAGAAAATGCTAACTATAACTCCTATACCAACTGTGACACCTAAAATACTAAGCTCTTGCCACCCTAAATTACCTAAACTACCAAAAGACCAAAACATATATTGTTGCAATTGTGCAGCAGAGCTAAAGTAAGCTAATACACTAACAACAGAAGCTGTTAAACTAGCAAACATTAACCCTATAATGAGAATTGCCATGGTGTCTCTTAATCTTGCCGAAGCTACTACTACAGCTAATAATACTAAAAAACTACCCAAACTTGACGCAATGGCTATGCTGTAACCAGAATTTAAATAGCTTGCAAATACACCACCAAACAAACTTGCTCCCATAATAATTATAGCAACACCTAAACTGGCTCCGCTACTAATACCTAAAACGTATGGACCAGCTAACGGATTCCTAAATAATGTTTGCATTAATAAACCACTTAACGCTAATCCACTACCAACAAAAATGGCAGTTAATGCTTTCGGTAACCTGTAATCTGTTATTATATAGCGCCAAGATTCTTTGTCTACATCTCCACCAAAAAGTGCGGCAAGCACATTGTCTAAAGGAATGCTTACAGAACCTAAACTAATATTAGTTAGAAAAGCTATTAATAGCAATACTATCCCTAGTAGAAGATATGTGCTTTGCTTAACCATTTAATTTAGTGGTTTAAAGAATGTAGGCGTATAGTCTTTAAGTAATTCTGGATGTAAAATAGATACCATATCTTTTAGTACTAAGTCTGGTCTGTTAGGACCAAGTTCATAGTATAATACGCCACCAGTTTCTCCAGTAGTACTTGCAAAACTAAATATGGTCTTGTCTTGAAAAGCTTTAAATTGATTGTAGTGAGAAGAGGCTTCTAACATAGCATCGTAAGAAGAAAAACTTCCAGGTGCTAACCAATATTCTGAGTTTTCAGCTTTATCTAATACTTTTTCAAAAGCTAAAGAAATACTGCCTTTACCGTTGGTGTATCCGTACACATATTTCGCATTAGCATCACTAATAAACTTTGCCTGCCAACTATTGCCATAAGGAAGATACCAAACATCTTTATACATAGCACCACACAAAACGGTAGGCTTTTCATTTACAGACTTGGCAAGTTTTTTGGTTTCTTCATAAGAGGTTGCTATCTCGTTAAATAATTGAGTTGCTTTATCGGTTTTATTAAAAAGTACTCCAAAGAATTTTAACCATTCTGCTTTTCCTAATGGATGTGTTTCAAGCCAATCTGCATTAAAAATAACTGGAGTACCATTCTTTTGAATGGTATTAAAAGTTTTGTTTTCGTTATCTATAGCAAAACCTATTACTACATCTGGCTGTAGCTCTAATAGGATTTCTGTATTTATAGATTCGTTGGCTCCTAACTCTTTAACTTTATTGTTGTTAATGAGTTGTCGGGTTTTTTTAGAAGAGATATAATCTAAATTTGGAAACCCAACCAATGCATGCTCTTCACCTAAAGCTTCTAAAGATGGTATGTGAGTGGTAGAAGTTACGACAAGTTGCTCTATAGGTAAATTTACTTTTTGATCGTACTCTAGTCCTTCAGGAAGTGTATTGTCCTCATTAACTAAGGCATAAATAAAATCTTTTTCTGCATCTGGCCAAGGGCTTTTAACAGTCATAAGTTTAAAACCGTCATAAGAAACCACTTCAAAACCTTTGGCATATTCAATCTTAAGCGTATCACCTTTGCTTAATAAAGATTTTAGCTCTTTGTCATGATTCTTGCAAGACGTAAATAGTATAGATAAGAGTAAAAGTGAAGCTAAATATTTCAAAAGATAGTTATGTATTAGTAGATTAATTAAAAAGCGTAAGAATATTCAAAACTAAGTATTTTTTAAAACTCATTGTGCGGTTATTTAAAAAAGCTACTTTTGCACTGAATTTTGGTGGAAATACGTATTACAAACGTATGACCTTAAAATGGGAATGCCGTTAAAATCGGCAACTGTACCCGCAACTGTAAGTCACTCATTTATTTGAGCTTGTACAATCTTAAAACCACTGTAGCAATATGGGAAGGTATGTACATTAAAGACAAGTCAGGAGACCTGCCAAGTTCTTAATCATCTTAATGATGCTCGGGAAAAGCATCTCAAGACTTATGAGATATATCGTTTTCATCTTATTGATGTGGATTTTTTCTACAAATGCACACTCGCAATTGGATAGCCTCCAACAATTGCCTGAGGTTATCATTAGTGATGTAAGCTTGACAGATTTTTCTACTGGTACTACAACCACAACATTAAGAGATAGTGTTTTTTACAATCAAGCAACACCTTTACAGCAAATTTTACTATATAACAGTTTAATATATTTTAAGGAAAATGGTCCTGGTGGTGTGTCTTCTCCATCATTTAGAGGAACAAATGCCTCTCAAACTGCTGTGCTGTGGAATGGTATTTCAATAAATTCTCAGTTAAATGGGCAAACCGATTTTAATACCATAAGTACTCGAAACTATGATAATCTTGTAGTAAGACATGGTGGCGGAAGCATTCCTTACGGCAGTGGAGCTGTTGGTGGTAGTATACATTTAAATAACACCACTAAATACAACACTGGTTTTAAAACAAAATTGTTAGAAAGCTACGGAAGCTTTGAAACCTATGAAGCCCAAGCTAAATTAAGTTATGGTACTAAAAAGTTTTATATAGAAACGGCATTAGATGGTTTGCAAAGTGAAAACGATTTTAAATATTTAAATACTAACCTTAGGAATGATAATGGTGCTTATAAAACTATAAATGGAAATTTAAATTTTGGATTTAAATTGAATAAGGACCATCAATTAAATGTTTATCATAATACATTTTTAAGTGATAGAGAATTTAGTAGAACACTAACGGCTGTTACTTTTGATGGTTATGAAGATGAAAATACAAGAACCCTATTAGCTTGGACAGCAAAAGGAAAAGCATTTGAAAGTGTAACCAGGTTAGCTCATGTCTTTGAGTCTTATAAATACTTTCCAGACAAAAATGTAGACGATTTTTATTTTTATGGGAAAGCGATTAGGTATGTTTTTAACAACGAGTTTAAATATCAATTTAATACTAAGACAAGTTTAAAAACTATTGCAGACCTTAATACTACAAGTGCAGAAGGATCTAACATAGAAGAAAGTAATAGAGATGTAATTTCTGGCGCTGCATTGTTAGAGCATAAGTTGAGTAAATTTATTACTGGTACACTTCAACTAAAACAGGAGTTTTCTAATGATTATGAAAGCCCATTGTTATATGGTATTTCTGCAGACTATCTTTCGGCTTTTCAAAAGGATAACACTATTCGCCAATTTGGTATTGGCTTTAATGCATCCAAAAATTTTAGAGCACCAACGTTTAACGACTTAAATTGGAACGGTGCCGGCGCTATCGGAAATCCAGATTTATTGCCAGAAATAACATATCAAGGAGAACTAAACCAAACATTAAAATTTTCTTTCGGAACATTTAAGCTAGCTGAATTTATTAGTTACTCAGAAAATTTGATTCAATGGTTACCCAACCAACAAGGGTTGTTTATGCCTAACAATATTAAGGATTCTAGAAACTACGGTATAGAGGCGCAATTTCAGGCTTATTATAATTTTGGCTCACATAAGTTTACTACTACAACAGGTTACACGTATGTTGAGGCCAAAGATTTATCAACCAATGCACAATTTATATATGTGCCTAAACATAAATTTATTGGAAGTTTAGGTTACAACTATAAATCATTACACCTTCTGTATCAGTTTTTATACAATGGTGAGGTCTTTACAAAGACAGACAATTCTGAAACTCTTGGAGGTTATGCAGTATCTAATGTTAACCTTTCATTTAAGCCAAAATCTAAAGGATTAAACTGGTTTACAATACAATTATCTGTAAATAATATCTTCAATAAAAATTATCAAAATATAGCGTTTAGGCCAAATCCTGGACGCCACTATTCAATTTTACTAACTCAATCCTTCTAAATTTTAAATAATGAAGACACTTAAATTATTAATGCTTTTGGTTTTAACTGCTGTTTTTACGGTTAGTTGTGAATCTGATGATGACGGTATGAATACCGATAACAGCAATGGTAGCATAACTATCTCTGCAAATGCCACAACAGTATCTGAAGATGCTGGTGAGCTATTGTTTACAGTTACAACTACAGATGCTGTACTGGTTGATACTACTTATGAAATTGCCCTTATGGGTACAGCTTTAGAAACGGAAGACTATACCGTAAACATTACAAATTTCACAATAAGTGAAGGTGAAACTACAGCAGTTATAACGGTTAATATTATAGATGATACAACTGTTGAAGAGGCTGAAACAATCGAGATTTCTGTAATTTCTGAAAATGGTGAGTCGCTAACAAATCCAATTTCTGAAACTGTGACCATTACAGATAATGATAGTTTTGCTTTTGAAGCAGGAATATTAATTTCTAATGAAGGACCATTTGGAAGTGGTTTTGGGACAGTATCTTATATTGATGCAAATTTCACTGCGGTAGATAATGATATTTATCAAGATGTAAACAATGACAACTTAGGTAACATAGTACAGTCAATCGGGTTTTCTGAAACAAATGCCTATGTAGTAGCAAACGTTGGTAATAAAATAACTGTAGTAAATCGTTTTTCTTTTGAAGAAATTACGAAAATAGAAACAGGCTTAATGAATCCTCGTTTTATGATTACTGCTAACAACAAAGGTTATGTTACCAATTGGGGTAGTGGTAGTGATGCTACAGATGATTATATTGCAGTTATAGATTTAGATACAAATACTATTACAACAACAATACCAGTAAGCGAAGGTCCAGAAGAGCTGTTATTTGATGGTACAAATATTTATGTAGCACATCAAGGTGGTTTTGGTGTAAATAATGAAATAAGTGTTATAAGTCCTGTAACAGATGCTGTTACTAATACAATAACAGTTGGTAAGGCACCAAACAGTTTGCAGTTAGATGCCAGCGGTAATCTTTGGGTTTTAAGTTCTGGACAATTTTCTTATCAAGGAGATGAAGAAGGTGGAAGTATTTCTGTAATTAATACTTCTAGCAATACAGTTACTACTACATATACATTTAATCAAACAGAGCACCCAAGTTATTTAAATATAGATAATAGTGCAGTTTACTATGGCTTAAACGGGAATGTTTATAAAGGAGCAACGTCATCTTTTACAATTCCTACAGATGCGGAATTAACGGGTCTTAACTTATATGGAATGGTTGTAAATGATAATACACTATACGCTTGTGATCCTAATGACTTTTCTAGTAATGGTTCGGTTCATATTTATGACTTAACCGATAATAGCTTAACAACTAGTTTTACAGTAGGCGTGTTACCAAATAATGTTTACTTTAATAACTAACACGTTTTAAGGAAACTGTTATATACTAAAAAAGGCTTCCATAAATTGGAAGCCTTTTTCTATTCTATAAAAGAAAAAGATTAGTTAGCAGCGTTATCGTCTGTTGCATCTTCTTTCATCTCTTCGTTCATTTCTTCATTCATTTCAGCTTCAACTTCTTCGCCAGCTTCGTTCATTTCAGCTTCAACTTCTTCAGCACCAGCTTCAATAGCATCACCAGCTTCTTCAGCGTTAGCTTCGATATCTTCACCCATTGCTTCGATAGCATCTTCAGTTTTCTCTTCAGTAGTTTCTCTACAAGAAGTTCCTAAAAGAAGACCTAAAGCCATTACAGATAATATTACTTTTTTCATTTTAATAAATTTTATAAGGTTAGTAAGGCACAAATATAATAATATCTTGAAGTTGTAAGAATATTTAAGACTTAAAAGGCTCCTAAAATTAGGAGCCTTTGTTTTATAAGTGTTAATAGTGTAACTAATTAGTTGTCATCTGTTTCACCATCAAACTCTTCTTTTACATCTTTAGCAGCGCCTTCTATTTCTTCGCCTGCTCTTTTAATTCCGTCTTCAGTTTCATCTGCAGCTCTCTCTAATGTGCTCTCAGCTTCATCCATATCATCGCTAACATCATCACTCACATCTTCCATAGCATCTTCTGCTTTGTCTTCTGTAGTTTCTCTACAAGATGTAGTAGCCATTAACATACCTACAGCCATAATTGATAAAAATACCTTTTTCATAATTTATTTTTTTAAATGATTAGTTACACAAATGTATTAAAATAACAGAACTACTTCTTATTATTGAAAATTATAGGTTGTACTATCTATACATTTATTTTTATCTCTACTTTTATTATATGGTTTTTGGAAAATTTCTTGCAATAGCAATCATTCTTATTATTATTTACTACTTAGTAAAATCTGCCGAAACACTTTATGTGATAAAGTTTAAAAAGCCTATATATACTCACTTTTATCTGTTTAAAAAGAAGTTACCAGAATCTTCAATCACTATACTAGAAAACCAGTTTGAATTTTATGGTTTACTTAATACTTCTCAGAAAACATTTTTTCAACATAGGTTGGCCACATTTTTAGCAGATAAAGAATTTTTTGGACGCGAAGATTTAGAGGTTACTGAGGAAATGAAAGTTTTAATTGGTGCTACAGCAATTATGCTAACTTTTGGGATGCGCAATTATTACTTAGGTATTTTAGATCGCGTTATAATTTATCCTAATACGTATTACTCTAACATTACTGCTGCATATCATAAAGGTGAGTTTAATCCAAGGTTAAAGGCGTTGGTTATTTCTTGGAAAGATTTTAAGGAAGGTTATGCAGATACTACAGATAATTTAAACTTAGGTATACACGAGTTTACACATATTTTGCAGTTAAATAGTAAAAAATTTAGAGATGTAAGTGCTTCAATATTTAGTGATGGCTATACTGAAATAGAACAAATTTTAAAAGATGATTTATACCGTAATAATTTAATGGCATCAGACTACTTTAGGAATTATGCTTATACCAACAAATACGAGTTTTTAGCTGTTCTCATTGAAAATTTTATTGAAACACCTAAAGATTTTAAAATGAATTTTCCTCAGTTATATAGTAAGGTTAGACAAATGCTTAATTATAATTTTGCAGGTTATTAATCTTATTTTTTAATAATATCTTCTACAATCATCTTTGCATGTATACGTGAGTTTTCTATAAACCATTTATGAGTTTCCATACCACCACAGATAACTCCTGCAAGATAAACGCCTTTTACATTTGTTTCCATAGTTTCTGGATTATGTTCAGGAATGCGTCTTTTATCATTAGATAAATTAATACCTACATCTTTCAAAAACTTAAAGTTTGGTTGGTAACCAGTTAGTGCTAACACAAAATCATTATTTAATGTTTTATGAGTACCGTTGTGGTTTATATCAACTTCTGTTTCTCGTATCTCAGTAAGTTCTGCATTAAAATACGCGGTAATGCTACCTTCTTCTATTCTGTTTTCTATATCTGGTTTTACCCAATATTTTACACGGTCGCCAATACTGTCTCCTCTAACAATCATAGTAACGTGTCCACCTTTTCTGTAAATCTCTAGCGCTGCATCTACAGAAGAGTTGCTGGCACCTACAACAACAGTATTTGTTGCTGCATAAAAATGTGGGTTTCCATAATAGTGAGAAACTTTATTTAAGTCTTCGCCAGGAATATTAAGAGGATTTGGGATATCATAAAAACCAGTTGCTATAATTACGTGCTTAGTAATATATGTTGCCTTTGTAGTTTCTACAGCATGTAATTTGCCTGAAGTAATATTTGTGACCCTTTCAAAAAGATTTATAGTTAACTCTTTTGAAGTTGCAATGCGCCTGTAATATTCTAAGGCTTCTTCTTTGGTAGGTTTTGCATTAGCACTTATAAATGGAATGTTATGTAGCTCAAGTTTTTCAGACGTTGAGAAAAATGTCATATTAGTAGGGTAGTGGTAAAGAGAATTTACCAAGGGTCCTTTTTCTAATATACAATACGACAGTCCCTTTTCTTTGGCCTGTAAACCACAAGCAATACCAATGGGACCACCACCAACAATTATAATGTCATATGTGTCTTGCAAAATTATAAGTTTTTTGTAAAAGTATTAATAGCGTTAAAATAAGCAGTCTTAGCATCTAACCAACCATAATGTTTGCAATTCTCTAAAATAACTAGTTCAGAATTTGGTATAAGATTATGGGCATGCTCAGGTATAGATAGTCCTACAACATCATCCTTACCATGCAGTATTAACACTGGTTTTTTAAATGTTTTAAAAAATGAAGCTGTACTAAATTCAATACGCCTTAAATCTTGCCAGACCAAACTGTTTATTGCTCTATTACCTTGTGTTAGTCTCTTAGCTACAATAGGTATGTAAGTTGAATTATATACATATGCTGGTGCTAAAAATTTACCTCTATTATATGCTGTTGCATAAGACGTATCACCATTAGAAATCTTACGGGTATAATAATCTAATGAATCTCTTTGTGTTTGGGAAAGACTTCCTCTTATATCTAAACGCTCTATTATAGTGAGATCTAATCCTCCAGAGGAAGATTGTATTAATGCAGAAACGTGTTCAGGATATTTTGCTGTATAATAATATGCCAGCATACCACCAAAGGAATGTCCCAATACTGTCCATTGGTCAATATTTAAATGACAGCGTAATACCTCAATATCTTCAGCCATAGCATTTATGGTTATGGTTACTGAATTTATGTCGTGTAAGGTAGATAAGCCAGTACCTCTTTGATCGTAAAGGATAACAGAATTGGTTTTGGAAAGTTCTTCAGCTAAAGGTTTAAATCCTTCTGAATTCATACCTGGTCCTCCATTAATTATTAAAATTGGAGAACCTTCACCATAAATTTGATAATGTAGTTTGCCAGAGTTAACATCTAAAATAACATCTGTATGTTGAGAATGTAGCATACCTACATTACCAAAAACCATCATAGCAATAATGATTATAGATAATCTAGGTATGTTAACCATTGTTTTAATTTACCTGAGCTTTTAAATCTTTAATAGTTTTTAAAGGGTCTGAAGATCCAAATACATAGCTTCCTGCCACAAGTACATCTGCGCCTGCATTTACCAATTCTTTGGCATTTTTATTAGTAACGCCACCATCAATCTCTATAAGAGTTTCGGCATTGTTATTAAGGATAATTTCTTTTAACCTTGTTACCTTCTTGTAAGTGTTTTCAATAAAGCTTTGTCCTCCAAAACCTGGATTTACACTCATAATACAAACAACATCTATATCGTTTATAATATCTTCTAATAAATCTACAGGAGTATGTGGGTTAATTGCAACACCAGCTTTCATGCCTTCGGCTTTAATGGCTTGTAGTGTTCTGTGCAAATGGGTACAAGCTTCGTAATGCACTGTAAGTACATTGCTACCAAGTTCTGCAAATGTTTTAATATAGCGATCTGGATCTACAATCATTAAATGCACATCAATAGTTTTATTGGCGTGTTTATTAATTGCTTTTAAAACGGGCATACCAAATGATATGTTTGGGACAAAAACACCATCCATAATATCTATATGAAACCAATCTGCATCTGAGTTGTTTACAAGTTCTATATCACGTTGAAGGTTAGCAAAATCTGCAGCTAAAATTGAAGGAGCAATACGTTTTTGAGACATGTTATAAGTTTTTTGCAAAGGTAACCAATAATATAAATGTTGAAGCTGTTGTGAGTTTAAGAATACTCTTAAAATGAGAAAACCTCCGGTAATCAGCCGGAGGTCATTCATCAATCAAAAAACGAACAGTATGTTATTGTAGAAACAATAAACTGAATACTGTCGTATCGTTAAATATTTTAGATTTAGCGAAGATAAGGAATTTAGCCTAAATAGGTTTTTAAGATCTTACTTCTAGAAGTATGTTTTAAACGTCTTGTGGCTTTTTCCTTTATTTGGCGAACACGCTCTCTAGTAAGCTCGAAGGTTTCTCCAATCTCCTCAAGTGTTAGCGGTTGCTGTTGTCCTAAACCAAAATACAGTCTTATAACATCTGCCTCTCTAGGTGTAAGTGTTTCTAATGCTCTATCTATTTCAGTTTGTAATGACTCAACTAAAAGGTCTTTTTCTGGGTTTGGTGATTCTCCAAATTTTAAGACATCATAAAGGTTAGAGTCTTCACCATCTACTAAAGGCGCATCCATTGAAAGGTGGCGACCAGAGTTTTTAAGAGATTCTTTTACTTCAGAAATCGTCATTTCCAATTCCTGTGCAATTTCTTCTGGAGTAGGTGGTCTTTGGTTAGACTGTTCCAAATACGCATACATCTTGTTAATCTTATTAATAGATCCAATTTTGTTAAGAGGCAATCTTACAATACGAGATTGTTCTGCTAATGCTTGTAGGATAGATTGACGAATCCACCATACGGCATACGAGATAAATTTAAAACCACGTGTTTCGTCAAAGCGTTTTGCAGCTTTTATTAGTCCTAAATTACCTTCATTAATTAGGTCTGGTAATGTTAGTCCTTGGTTTTGGTATTGTTTAGATACAGACACAACAAACCTTAAATTGGCTTTTGTTAGTTTTTCTAATGCACGATTGTCTCCAGCTCTAATACGTTGTGCTAACTCTACCTCTTCTTCGGCAGTGATTAAGTCTACCTTTCCAATTTCTTGTAAATACTTGTCTAATGAAGCGGTTTCACGATTGGTAACCTGCTTTGTAATCTTTAGTTGTCTCATGTAATTTTTTTAGATGATTGATGACATCTTGTTGTACAGGTTATACGTAAGAATAGAAAAAAAGGTTACAAAAAAGATTAATTTTTTTTGCATAAAAAAAACCGCTTCCAAAATTGAAAGCGGTTTTAAATATGTTAAGTGTTTTGCTTATAGGTGTATAACCTCATCATAAGCAGCAGCAGTAGCTTCCATTACAGCTTCACTCATAGTTGGGTGAGGATGCACTGCTTTTAAAACTTCGTGTCCTGTAGTTTCTAGTTTACGTCCTAAAACAGCCTCTGCAATCATATCTGTTACACCAGCACCAATCATATGGCAACCTAACCACTCACCGTACTTAGCATCGTAAATTACCTTTACGAAGCCATCTTTTGTTCCAGCAGCACTAGCTTTACCAGAAGCAGAGAATGGAAATTTCCCTATTTTAAGTTCGTAACCAGCTTCTTTAGCTTGCTTTTCGGTCATTCCAACACTTGCAATTTCTGGAGTAGCATATGTACAACCAGGAATGTTACCGTAGTCTAATGCTTCAACTTTCATTCCTGCAATTTTTTCTACACAAATAATACCTTCTGCAGAAGCAACGTGAGCCAATGCTGGACCTGGCGTTACATCTCCAATAGCATAATATCCAGGAATGTTGGTTTGGTACCAGTCATTAACTAAGATTTTATCTTTGTCTGTCTTAATGCCTACAGCTTCAAGACCAATATTTTCAATATTTGTTTTAATACCAACAGCAGATAGTACAATTTCTGCTTCTAAGGTTTCTTCGCCTTTTTTAGTTTTTACTTTAGCCTTAACACCATCTCCAGAAGTATCTACACTTTCTACAGAAGAGTTGGTCATTACTTTTATACCAGCTTTCTTAAAGCTTTTCTCAAATTGCTTAGACACATCTTCATCTTCAACAGGAACTAAGTTTGGTAAAAACTCTACTATTGTTACCTCAGTACCCATAGCATTGTAAAAGTGAGCAAACTCAACACCAATAGCTCCAGAACCTACAATTATCATAGATTTTGGTTGCTTAGGCAAGTTCATTGCTTGGCGGTATCCTATAATTTTCTCACCATCTTGTTTTAAGTTTGGTAATTCTCTAGAACGAGCTCCAGTTGCAACAATTATATGATTAGCTTCATAGTCTTTCTTACCATCTTTACCTTCAACAGAAATTTTCTTTCCGGTTTTTAATGTCCCAAAGCCATCAATTACATCAATCTTATTTTTCTTCATTAGGAATTGAACACCTTTGCTCATTCCTTCTGCCACATTACGACTACGTTTTACAACTTTAGTGAAGTCTTTATCTGGATTCTCAACACTAAGACCATAATCTTCTGCGTGCTTTAAATAGTCAAAAACTTGAGCACTCTTTAACAATGCTTTTGTAGGGATACAACCCCAGTTTAAACATACACCTCCAAGATTTTCTTTTTCTATTACAGCAGTTTTTAAGCCTAATTGTGAGGCGCGTATTGCAGCAACATAACCGCCAGGACCGCTTCCTAATACAATAACATCGTACTTACTCATATTTTCTGATTTTTTAGTCTGATTTTAAGGCTACGAATTTACGCAATATTAAGAGAAACAAAAAGCGATGCTCTGTAAGTTAGAGCATCGCTTTTTAATATAATAGATGTTTTTAGAAATTAGTTTTCTAAACCTTCTGTTGTATTGTTTCTGTCGTTTAAAGCATTCATTACAGCATTGTAATCTGTAACATCTACTGTTAATGCAAAGTCTGAAGGGACTACAACAAATCTAAAAATTTGATCGTCTGTATAACCGAAATCTAAGTTACTAAGGTCATAATTACCATCTATAAACAATTCTAGATCTATAAATGTGTGAGCAGATACATATTGTATTGTACCTTCATCTGTAAAAAAGTTTTGAGGTATAAGACTCCATAAATCTGCAGTAGATCCATCATTTAACCCAACTTGACCATCAAAACGATACACTAAAATAGCGTCGCTTTCAAAGACTTCAATGTCTGAAGGGATATCGATAATTGTAGACCACAAGTTTGCACTTGCATCATAAGAGTAATTAATATTTTCTATTTCAAAAGTTTGACCTAGAATATTAACACCTGGTTCTCCAGATGGTCCTGGAGGTCCTGGATCTCCTTCGCAACTTGTAAATAAAACGGCTGTAAATGCTAATAAAGCTAATATTTTTTTCATCTCTAAGGTTTTGTGTTAGTTAAATTGAAATCAAATTCAATGCCAAAACTATTATTAGAAAAAGATAGCGCTTCCCAAAGACTCGTTAAATTATTACTTATTAAAGTTTATACTAGCAGAATTTACACAGTAACGTTGTCCAGTTTCTGTAGGGCCATCATCAAAAACGTGCCCAATATGACCTCCACAGTTAGCGCATAAAATTTCGGTTCTAATCATACCAAGAGTTTTATCTTGTTTGTACTCAATAGCGCCATCAATAGCATTATCAAAGCTTGGCCATCCACAACCACTTTCAAATTTGCTGTCACTATCAAATAATTTAGTGTTACAAGCAGCGCAGTGGTATTCACCATCTTCAAAATGCATATTGTATTTACCTGTATGTGGTCGTTCTGTTCCTGCTTCTCTAAGAATATGGTATTGCTCTGGAGATAACTCTTTTCTCCATTCTTCTTCTGTCTTATTTATATTATAGTTAGTAGACATATAATTTTTTATTTAGTTGAAGGAATAAAATCTAAAGCATCACCATTTATACAATGGCGTTTGCCTGTAGTGTTTTTTGGACCATCATTAAAAACGTGTCCTAAGTGACCACCACAAACCGCACAATGTTCTTCTACACGTGTATAGCCAATTTTATTGTCTGTAGAGAAGGCAACATTACCATCTATTTCTCTATCAAAACTTGGCCAACCTGTACCGCTATCAAACTTATGTTCGCTTTTAAAAACTGGTGTTTTACATGCTGCACACACATAAGTACCTTCTTCTTTAATGTCTAATAGCTCTGAAGAAAAAGGGCGTTCTGTTCCTGCTTCTCGTAGTATATGATATTCTTCTGAAGATAAAACTTCTTTCCATTCTGCGTTGGTTTTAGAAACCTCGTACGTATTTTCTGTTTTAGCAGAATCTTTTTTTTGTGCATTGCCACAACTCATTATAAATAGAGAAAGCGCAACTAATGATAAATATTTCATAGTATTTTTTTTGTTTTTAAGTGTTGTATGTTAAGTCGTGAAATGACTATGATACTTACGTTTTAAGGATTATCATTCAATAACTATTCCGTTATAAACGATGTAATTTCTTCAATGGTTTCAGGATGACCTAAAATACGTCTGTGTCCTAATTTTTCAGTAAGAAGCAAACTGCCTTTATCTAAAACCGAATTAATTTCTTGTGCAGAAGAATAGTGTACATCTACATCGTCTTTATCATGAACTACCAAAGTAGGAATGTTTACATTTTTAGCTGAAACAGCTCCAGAATAATTATCTAAGTCTTCACCAAATTTACCATCCATATAAGACTTTAAATGCGTAGCAACTTCAGGTTTTAACCTCATATTTCTCACAAAATCTTTGGTGATATGTGTAATGCTGTTAGCTGTGCCAATAATGCTGAGTCTATCTAAAGGCAAGCCGTCACTTACCGCTTTAAGTAGAGACATGCCTCCAAGTGAGTGTCCTATAGCAAGTTGAAAAGGATACTTTTCATGAAGGTATTTTACAGACTCTATAAAAAATGGCATCATGCTTATTTTTCCAGGAGCACGACCGTGAGCTGGAGCATCAAAACTAATAGTTGAATATCCTTTTTTTTCTAAAGACTCTGCAATTTTAGCTAATTGAGTACCACTTCCAGACCAACCGTGGCACAATAATACTTTTTTAGGAGAGGTTCCATAATGAAATACTACAATTTCACGATTAATTGAAGGTACAGTAAGTCGCTCAATCCTAGAATTATTATACATGTGTTTTTCTCGCTCAGGCATTGGATATTTAAATGGCGTGAGAAATAATTTAGCTGCAAACCTGCTTGCTAATTTTGGAGAAAAAAATTGTATTATTTTTCCTATAGCTATAAACTGTTTTGGCATGAGTAATGCTTGAACAGGAACCGCGTCTTTTTTTGTTGTGGTCATGGATATACTTTATCCTAACAAATTTACTTATTTGCATTGTGACCAAGTCTTAAATTTATCTTATTCAATAGTTATATTTAGCTTTTTCTGTAAACCAACTTCAACTAATTGCCTGTATTTTGAAAGTGTAATATCTACTAAGCCTAGTTCAATCTTTGAAATAAGTTCTAGTTTGGTATTAGTTCTTTCTGCAATATCTTCTTTGCTTATTTTTTCTTTTTTTCTAGTAGTATTAAAAAGGACTCCGAGTTTAAATTTTAAAGATTTCTTGTCAAACTCATCTCGCTTAGGTGTTCCTTTTCTACCAAATCTATCTTCTATATGTTGTTTGTAAGATGTAGGTGTTTTTAAAGGGTTCATAATATTTTGATTTTATAAGTGTCTTTAATTTAATAAAATAGGCAGTGACTCTCAAATTTTAGCCTACTATTTGTCGATACGCTCTGTATTTCGCCGGTTTTAAGGTCTTTTATGACTTTTTATGATTTTCTTACAAAGTGTTATTGGTATCGTTTTTGTAATTTTAAGCCTATAAAAAATCAACTATGAAAACTAAAACAACTTTAATATTATTAGGAGCTGTAGGATTATTTCTTGCGTGTACCACTAATCCTTTTACTGGTAAAAAAACATTAGCGCTTGTGCCTAATTCACAAATTTTACCAATGGCATTTCAACAATATGATGCTTTCTTGTCTGAAAACAATGTTGTGACAAATACAAGTGAGGCATTAATGGTTAAGCGAGTAGGAGAGAAAATTAAAAATGCTTCTGAAACTTGGCTTAATGCAAATGGATATTCAGGTTACACTTCAGATTACCGTTGGGAATATAATTTAGTGCAAGATGATCAAATTAACGCTTGGTGTATGCCAGGTGGAAAAATTGTTGTGTATACTGGTATATTACCAATTACTCAAGACGAAGCAGGTTTAGCTGCAGTTATGGGTCATGAAGTTGCTCACGCATTAGCAAATCACGGACAGCAACGTATGAGTGCAGGACAATTACAACAAATAGGAGCTGTTGCAGGAACTATTGCTGTAAGCGGAAGTAGCCAAGAAACACAACAAATCTTTGGTACAGCTTATGGTTTAGGGACTCAATTTGGTGTCATGTTACCATTTAGCAGAAGCCACGAAACAGAGGCAGATATTATAGGACAACAAATTATGGCCATTGCAGGTTACGAACCATTAGAAGCTGTAGAGCTATGGCAACGTATGAAAGCAAATTCTGGAGGTCAAGCACCACCAGAGTTTATGAGTACTCACCCAAGCAGTGATACCAGAATTAACAATTTGCAAGCCAATGCAGATAACGCTAGGGCAGAAGCTAGACGATTTGGAGTTACTAGCTTTAAACGTTAATTCTTAAAAATATAATCTATAAAAGCCGTTCTATTTGAGCGGCTTTTTTATTTTTATAACATGCAAAACCTACCAAAAGGAAGTAAAAAATTGCTCAATGCTTGGGCGTTTTACGATTGGGCAAACTCGGTATATAGTTTAGTAATTGCTTCTGCAGTCTTTCCTATTTTCTACGGCGCCATTACATTAGTAAAAGATGAACAAACAGGTAAAATCTTAGATGATACCGTTACCTTTTTAGGCATCAATTTTAATAACGATAGTCTAATAAGTTATATTACAGCTTTAGCTTTTTTAGTGGTATCCTTCTTAAGTCCGTTTCTAAGTGGTATTGCCGATTATGTAGGGAATAAGAAATCTTTTTTAAAATTCTTTTGCTATTTAGGCGCTATATCCTGTATAGGTTTGTTTTGGTTTAATATAGATTATCTGTGGTTTGGTTTTTTATGTTACTTTTTGGCTTTAATAGGATTTTGGGCAAGTTTAGTATTTTACAATTCATACCTGCCAGACATCGCTTTTCCAGAACAACAAGATAAAATTAGTGCTAAAGGCTTTTCATTAGGTTATATAGGTAGTGTTATATTATTAGTTATTTGTTTAGCAATGATAATGTTTTACGACGCATTTGGATTTGAAGATGAAGGCTTACCTACCCGATTATCTTTTATTCTTACTGGAGTTTGGTGGATAGGATTTAGCCAATACACCTATAAATACTTACCCAAAGGGAATAAGGCTGAAAAAAAATTAACTAGAGGTGTGTTATTTAATGGTTTTAAAGAACTAAAACACATTTGGATTAAACTTGGAGATAACATAAGATTAAAACGATTTTTAGGCGCTTTTTTTGTTTATAGTATGGCTGTGCAGACAATAATGTTAGTAGCCACTTATTTTGGAATTGAAGAATTAGATTGGGGAGAACAAAACTCTACAACAGGTTTAATAATTAGTATTCTACTTATACAGTTAGTAGCTGTAGTTGGTGCTACATTAACGTCTAGAGCCTCAGGTAAATTTGGTAATATCCCAACATTAATTGTAATAAATATTATATGGATGGCAATTTGTATATATGCATATACAGTAACTACTCCTAATCAATTTTATGTTGCAGCAGCTTGTGTTGGTCTTGTAATGGGTGGCGTACAAAGTTTATCTAGATCTACGTACTCAAAGTTGCTTCCAGAACACGCTATAGATACAGCATCATACTTTAGTTTTTATGATGTTTCAGAGAAAATAGGAATCGTGATAGGAATGTTCTCTTATGGTTTTATTGCTGAGCTTACTGGAGATATTAGGTATTCCATTATCACATTAACTGTATATTTTCTAATTGGTATTATTTTGCTCTTAAGAATTCCTAAAGCTTTGGGATAATCATCTTAATATTTTTTAATTATGTTTGTTATGACTAAAAAACATATGATGAAACACCTACTTAACTTAAAATGTATTCTTATTGCCCTAATTGTAGTTAGCTTTTCAGCTTGCGAGAATGAACCTTTAGAAGGAGAATTTGCAGCTAGTGGCGGCGCAAATCTTACCTGTGAGCAAGCAGCACAGGCAACTGTTTCTGCAGGACTTGCACTTTCTGATGCTACAACAGAAAATGTAGATCAACTTTGTAACACTTATAGCTTAGCTATTGAACAACAAATTACATCTTGTGGAGATGAAACAGGTGTTTTACAACAATTATTAGATAGTATTGAAGACTGCTCTGCCTTTGTTGGTGGTGGTGGAAGTACATCTGGAATCTTCGATTTTGATATTGTAGATGGAGATGCTTTTGAAGGTGTTTCAATTTCTGCAGTTAGCAATGAAGACGGATTGTTAGTTGATGCAACAGTAGGAACAAGACAAGCAGGATTCCAAATATTTAACCCAGTACAAGGCACTACATATGATCTGTCTGACCCAGATCAAGCTATATTACTTTATGATACAGATATTTCAAATGAAGAGTCTGACGTTTTCTTTGCTATTTCTGGATCACTTACATTAAGTACGTATAATACTAATACAAATATAGCTGGAGGTAGTTTTTCTGGTGTAATGCAGGAATTTTTTACAGAGTCTACAATTACTGTAGAAAATGGAATTTTTCAAAATATTGAATTTTCTGTAGAAGAACCAGTAAACAGCTGTACAGCAACAATAGATGGTGCAGGATTTAATGCAAGTTTATTTCCAGTAGTATTTGTACAAGAAACAATACAGGTGACTTTTGATGATGATATGGGAAGACAGATCCGAATTATTTTCCCAGATAACATTACAGAAGGAACATATGATTTAGCTGCTACTCCAGAAATTTATAGTGCCACGTATACAGAAAGTGATGTGGATTATACAGGAGTTGAAAATAGTGGAAGCATTGTTATTACAAATGTAGAAAATGATGTAGTTACAGGATCATTTAATTTTGATGTCGTTAATGATGGTGACCCAGAAGATGTAATTGTAATTACAAGCGGAGAATTTGTTATAGATGTAAGCTTTTAAGTTTTACCTATAATTTTAAAAAAGCCGATAGAGTATATGCTCTATCGGCTTTTTTTATGCCTTAATTATTATTGGTTTTAAATATACAAGTAATGTTTTATAGAGCCTTGATTCAACTTTAAATACCTAATTACTGTCTCTAAGTATTTTAAGTTTAACAACATTAGTTACACTTAAATTAGCATTAAATCTTAAACACAAATATTATAGCATAAAAAAACCGACTCAAATTAATGAGTCGGTTTTAATAATATTAGGATTTAGAATTACTTCTTAGAAGCTTCATCCATACCTTCTTTTACCATACTGTAAAATTGGTCTAATTTAGGAAGTACTACAATACGAGTTCTTCTGTTTTTAGCTCTACCTTCTGCAGTGTCATTACTAGCAACAGGAATGTAGTAGCTACGTCCTGCAGCTGTCATACGCTGAGGTGGCACACCATACTCGTCTTGTAAAATTCTTACAACACTTGTTGCACGTTTAGCACTTAAATCCCAGTTGTCTTCTAAAACAGCATTCTTAATTGGCACATTGTCTGTATGACCTTCTACCATAAATTCAATATCTGGTTTAGCATTTACAACTGTAGCAACTTTACCTAAAACTTCTTTAGCACGGCTAGTTACGTTGTAGCTACCACTCTTAAATAATAATTTGTCTGAGATAGATACATATACAACACCTTTTTCAACATTAATTTCAATGTCTTCATCTGCCATATTACCTAAAGCACCTTTTAAGCTTGTTACTAATGCAAGAGTTACAGAATCTTTTCTTGTAACAGCATCACGTAACGTTTTAATCTGTAAATCTTTTTCTTTTAAAGATTCTAAAGATTTTTCAAGGTTTGTAGCACCTTTAGTTGTCAAGGTAGTTAAGTTACCTTTTGTTTCAATAAGATCTGCATTAGTTCTTCTTAAGTCTGCTACCTGATCTTCTAAAGCATTTGCCTTAGCAGTTGCTCCAGCTTTTTCTTCTAAACAAGAGTTTAATTTTACGGTAGCCGTATTTAACCTGTCTTGCGTTTCCTGTTGCTGAGCTTCTAAATCAGCATATTTCTTCTGAGAAACACAAGAAGACAATAAAACCGCTGCAGATGCAGCAATAATCATTATTTTTTTCATAATTGTTTTAATTCGTTATTTGTACATCAAAATTATCAAAAAGAATGCCGACTTTCTTAGTATTAACAATACTTTAAGTAAAGATTATAGTTCCTTAAAGGATTGTTTTTTCAGAATAAAGTGTTTGTAAACTACCGAGTTAATTTGATGATATTTAATACTACTTTTTAATGCCTTTCGTTTCTTTAAAAATTTTGGTAGTTGTGCATAAAAGCTACCGTGTGCTTTAAGAATAGCAATAAAATGTTTTGGTTTTTTTTCAAGTAGAAATTTAAATCCTGCAATCCCATCTAAAATTAAACGAATTAAGATGAAGCCATAAACTTTAGGGCCAGCAACGTTTTTAATTAGGGCAAATAAGGTATTCCTAAAGTTAAAGAATGTTTTCTTAGGATTCATACTGTTTAATGTAGCACCACCAACATGATATACAGTGCTTTGCCCAGTATAAACTATGTAATATCCTGCATTTTTAATGCGCCAGCATAAATCAATTTCTTCTTGGTGAGCAAAAAAGTCTTCATCTAAAGCGCCTACCTCATGAAATGCATCATTTTTAATTGCAAGGCAAGCGCCGCTTGCCCAAAATATTTCTTTAGTGTCATTGTATTGTCCGTGGTCTTTTTCTAAGCTATTAAAAATACGACCTCTACAATAGGGATAACCTAAAGCATCAATATAACCACCAGCTGCACCTGCATATTCAAAGTAAGATTTATCTTTATAATCTAATATCTTTGGTTGTACCGCTGCTACGTTAGGGTTGCTTTTAAAACAAGTTAAAATAGGAGTGAGCCAATGTTCTGTCACTTCTACATCACTATTTAATAGAATAAGGATATCTTCGTTAAGATGTTTTAAAGCATCATTATACCCTTTAGCATAACCGCCATTAACAGCATTCTGTATTATTTTTACTGAAGGGAATAGTGAAGTTATCAATAAGACAGAATCATCTGTCGAGGCATTATCTGCCACATAAACAGTTGCTTCTTTAGAGAAATTAACAACAGATGGTAAGAACTTTTCTAAGAGCGCTCTACCGTTCCAATTTAATATGACAACTGCAATCTTCAAAGGATAAAATGTTTAAGGGCAAAACTACTTTAAAATATGTTATTTCTAAGTTATTACTCGTGTAATTGCAATTTTCTGTAGTTTAGTAACCTCTAAAAGATTCCTTATGAATGTTATAATTATTGAAGATGAAAAACCATCTGCAAGGCGTTTACAACGTATGCTTGCCGAAATTGGAATCTCTGCATTAACAATGCTTCATAGTGTAGAAGAATCAATCGAGTGGTTGAGTATGAATGCACATCCAGATCTTGTGTTTTTAGATATTCAACTAAGTGATGGCTTATCTTTCGAAATTTTTGATGTGGTAAACCTTAAGAGTGCAATAATCTTTACTACGGCTTATGATGAGTATGCGTTAAAAGCATTTAAATTAAATTCTGTGGATTATTTACTTAAACCTATTGATGAAGATGAATTAAAAGTGGCAGTTAAGAAATTTAAGACAACATTTTCTACAGCATCATCGGCATCAATAAACATGTCTGAGATACGACAATTATTAAATGTTGCTGAAACTGCTTCTTATAAAACAAGATTTACGTCTAAAGTTGGTCAACATATTAAGGTATTTAACAGTTCTGCAATTGAGTGTTTTTATTCTGAAAACAAAGGAACCTATCTTTTTAATACTGAAGGAAGAAGTTATTTAGTAGACACAACAATTGATGAACTATCAACCGATTTAGATCCAAAAAAATTCTTTCAAGTTAGTAGAAAGTTTATCGTGAGTTTTAAGGCAATACAAGATATTGTTAGTTATTCTAACTCAAGGTTAAAGGTGAAACTAAAAACATACAATGAGCAAGAAATTATAGTTAGCCGAGAACGTGTAAAAGAATTTAAAGCTTGGTTAGAGTAAGTATATGTCTAAATCTTTAAGAGTCCTTCAAATTATAGATACGTTAAATGCAGGTGGTGCAGAGCGCATGGCAGTACAAATAGCTAATGGTTTAGTTGATAAGACTGGCTTTTCAGGTCTATGCTGCACTCGTGAAGAAGGTGTGTTGAAAGATTCTTTAAGTCATAAAGTAAATTACCTTTTCGCAAAAAAAAATAAGATAATTGATTTTAGTGCATTAAAAACAGTTTTAAGGTTTTGTAAAAAGAATGAAATAACAATACTTCATGCACACTCTACCTCATACATATTTGCAATACAACTAAAAATATTAAAACCATCCCTTAAAATTGTTTGGCACGATCATTTTGGCAATTCTGAATTCTTAGAAGAAAGAAATTCTTTCCTTCCTTCCTTAGTTTCTGTTTTTTACTCAGGAATAATATCTGTGAATAAAAGCCTTGAAGCTTGGGCAAAACATAATCTATACTGTAAGAAAGTAGAATGTATAAATAACTTTTATTCAAAAGATAAATGTAACTCGGCTAATGTAGTAAAATTAAAAGGCTATGATGAGAAAAGAATAGTTGCATTGGCAAATTTAAGGCCACAAAAAGATCATGGATTTTTACTAAGCTCATTTGCTTTAGTAGTGAAAGAATTTCCTGATTGGACTTTACATTTATTAGGTAGCTATAATGAAAGTAGCGACTATTTTAATTCTCTAAAAATCTTAATAACGTCTAGTGGTCTAGAAAATAATGTATTTATTTATGGGTCTGTAATCTGTGTTCAAGAGGTCTTAAAACAAGCTGATATAGGTGTTTTGTCATCTAAAAGTGAAGGACTTCCGCTAGCCCTTATTGAGTATGGAATGGCAGGATTACCTGTTATTACAACAAATGTTGGTCAATGTAAAGATGTTGTTGATCAAGATGGTTTAGTAATTAATCATGGTGATGTTAATAATTTTGCTAAGGCCTTTAAAACTCTTATAAAAGACATTGAATTAAGGAAACAATTAGCAAACACTTATTACATTAAAATAAATAAACATTATACAGCTAATATATCTTTAACTAAAATCTGTGATTTTTACATAACACTCTAAAGTGAAATTTAAACCATTAAAAAAAATAGCATATTTACAGTTAGTAGTATTACATATTGTAATAGCAATAATTGTTACGGTAATACCAGTATTTGCTAAAGTTTACTCAATTTCAGTTTTACTTATATTTTTATTTCTAATTCTAAAATCTAGAAACAAAAATAACGAGGTTTTAGTAGCTGCAGCATATTTTACATCTTGTGAAGTATTCTTGAGAATGACCAATGGTGGTATTGCTTATGAGTTTGGTAAATATGTTGTTATTGGGTTATTACTAATAGGTCTTTTTTATAGAGGAGCATCTTCTCGATCTGGCCCATATTGGTTATATCTTATCCTATTAACACCTGGAATTTTATTTGCAGCAATGTATTTAAATCCAGAAACAAATGTTAGGAATACAGTTTTATTTAATTTAACAGGACCTGTTTGTCTTGGTTTAAGCGCAATTTACTGTTATAGGCGTTCAATTAGTACGCGTAGGTTACAGCATATTATTCTTGCGCTGTTACTACCGGTAATAACTATGACCGTTTACTTATTTTTTAATACTCCAGATATTGGAGATATTTTAGGAAGTACACAATCTAATCATGAAGCTTCTGGAGGTTTCGGTCCTAACCAGGTTGCTACAACTTTAGGAATAGGAATATTTGTACTTCTTACCCGCTTATTTTATATAAAGAATAAGTTCATTAATATTTTAGATCTCATATTGCTAGCATTAGTTACATATAGAGGTTTAGTTACGTTTTCGCGTGGAGGTATAATTACAGGGTTAATTTGTGCTATAGCTTTTGTAGGTATTTATTTTTTAAGAGGAAATATAAAAACTAAAGCGTTTTTAATACCGAGGCTATCTATAATAGCTATTATACTAGCAAGTACCTTTGCTTTTACGGCTATTAAAACTTCTGGGTTAATAACGAATAGATACACAAACAAAGATGCTGCTGGTCGTTTAAAAACTGATATTACCACTGGAAGAGCAGAGCTTATTACTTCGGAACTTGAAGCGTTTTATGATAAACCAATTACTGGTATTGGTATTGGTAAAATTAGAGAGTATCGCTATGAGAAAACTAAAATTCTTGCAGCTACACATAATGAATTTAGTAGATTATTATCTGAACATGGTATTTTAGGTATTGTAATACTTCTTATTTTAGTATTAACTCCGTTACTTTACAGGTTTAAGAATAGGCGTAATAATTACTTTTATGCATTTTTGTTATTTTGGGCATTAACTATTAGTCACTCTTCAATGAGGATTGCAGCACCAGCATTTATTTATGGCCTCTGTTTATTAAATGTAACCTATGAAACATCTCCTTTACGTAGGAAACAAACTTCAGCAGCACGGTTACACACCTAGTGGTGTAGATGTTTATTCTAAAAAATTTGAAGAATTAGGCTTTAAGGTAACTGCAGTTTCTTCAATAAAAAATAAATATCTAAGACTTTTAAAAATGTTTTTTACAATACTTAGATATAGAAATAGTGTTGATTTTATTTTAATAGATACCTACAGTACTCAAAATTTTTATTTTGCTTTTCTATGTGGTCTATTAGCTAAGCTTATAAAGATAAAATACATTCCTATTTTAAGAGGTGGCAACCTACCACAAAGGCTTGTAAAATCTAAAAAACTTTCTAATTTATTATTTAAAAATGCTCACGTAAATATAGCGCCATCAAAATATTTAAAAGACGCTTTTAACGTTCATAATTTTAATAATGTCTTATACATTCCTAATAGTATTTCTTTAAAAGATTATGAGTTCACTCCTAAACCAATTGATATTCCAAAATTACTTTGGGTAAGATCTTTTGTAAAAATTTACAATCCCAAACTTGCTATTAAAATTTTTAGTGCTATTAAAAGTAAATATCCAGAAGCTACACTGTGTATGGTTGGGCCAGAGAAAGATGGTAGTTTACAAAATTGCAAAGCCTATGCAGAGCAGTTAAATTTAAATGTAAAATTTACAGGGCAATTAACAAAGCAAGAATGGAGAGAGCTTTCTAATAATTATAACATCTTTATAAACACTACAAATTTTGATAATACACCAGTAAGTGTAATAGAAGCTATGGCTCTTGGTTTACCCGTAATCTCGACAAATGTTGGAGGATTACCATATTTGATAAATAATGTTGAAGATGGAATATTAGTTCCGGCTAATAATCCCACACATTTTATAGATGCAATTGTTTCCTTAGTTGAAAACCCAACAAAAGCTCAGGAATTATCAATACACGCAAGAGAAAAAGTTTCTAACTATGATTGGCAAATCGTTAAGCTTAATTGGCAAAAACTCTTTACTTAAAATGTTATATTTGAATCCCAACTAAATGAAATGCCTAAACCTACAACTATTCATTTCGAAATATCTGAGCGTAAAGTTTTATTAAGAATATTTGATGTTCTTTTAGTACTTTCTAGTCTTTATTTGGTTAGTGAGTTGTTTGATTTAGAGTATTTTAATATAAGTGAAGAACATTGGGTGTGGTCTATTGTACTGTGTGTTTATTTACTTGTGTTTTCTACTATATTTGAACTCTACAACCTTCAAAAAGCAAGTAATCTTCAAAAAACCGTCAAGAATATATTTGCAGCTGTTTCACTAACAGTATTACTTTATCTTTTTACTCCTTTTTATACACCTAAACTTCCTAGTAACCGATTACAAATTTTAGTGTTTTTCGGTATTATAACATTTACACTCTTTATATGGAGATTGGCTTACATAAAGTTAATTTCTGCACCTAGGTTTTTCAAACGTATTTTAGTGGTAGGCGATTCTTTTGATATAGAGCTAATTGCTGAGGCATTACAAAAAAGTGATCCTAACTATCAAGTAATTGGATATGTGAATACAGATATTAATAATGACGAACAATCAGAATTTAAAAATTTAGTTCAGATAGATGTTAACGTTATAGATGATGCCATAAAGCAATATCATATAAATGAAATTGTAGTAGCAAGTTCTTATACAGAAGGTGTAATGTTGCCGCTATATAATAAGTTAATAACTCTTCTAGAAGATGGTTTCCCTATTAGAGAATATACACAGGTATATGAAGAAGTAACTCATAGAATACCTGTACAGCATATAGATAAAGATTTTTATAAATTTTTCCCTTTTAGTAGAAGTAATCAAAATAAATTCTACTTGTTTTATCATCGCCTTTTTGATGTTCTAGTTTCAGTTTTAGGTATTTTACTATCTACTATATTATTGCCTTTTATCCTCATAGGAAATTTAGTAGCCAATCGAGGCCCTTTATTTTACATACAAGAACGTATAGGGAAAAATGGAAAGCCATTTAAGATAATGAAATTAAGAACTATGGTTGTAGATGCTGAAGTTTCTGGGGCACAATGGGCAAAAAAAAATGATACTAGAACAACTCCATTCGGAAAGTTTTTAAGACGGTCAAGAATAGATGAAATTCCTCAGTTTTATAATATTATATTAGGACACATGAGTATTATTGGTCCTAGACCAGAACGACCAATGTTTGTGAAAGAACTATCATCCATAATCCCTTTTTATGAAACTAGACACGTTGTAAAACCAGGTTTAACAGGTTGGGCCCAAGTAAATACATCTTACGGATCATCTTATGCAGACAGTCTAGAAAAACTGCAGTATGATCTTTATTATATAAAACACAGAAGTGTTTATTTAGATATAAGCATTGTACTTAAAACGTTAAGCACTATAATATTTTATAGAGGACAATAGGTTGTTAATTTAGACTTCGCCACGCCTTCTTGTTATAGCGTATAAGAAAAGGAAAATTAAGACAAAGGCAGATGTTCGTGCTATATAATCACCATATTTTACATAAAATGTCATAGTATCATTTAGGGTAACAGTGCCTTTAATGCTTCCTTGCTTCTCATATCCTAAAGTTTCTAAAACCTCTCCAGTTTCAGAAATAAAACCAGAAATTCCAGTATTAGCACTTCTAGCAATACTTCGTCTAGTTTCTATAGCTCTTAATCTTGCGTAATTAAAATGCTGCTTATGACCTTGAGTATTGCTCCACCATGCATCATTGGTTATAATACTTAAAAACTGAGCTCCGTTTCTTACGTAACCCGTTACAAATTCACCATAAATAGACTCATAGCAAATTATAGGAGCTGTTTTTATATTGTAATTTAAAGTAAAAGCTTCTCTATCTTCTTGTGTCGTTTTCATTGCTACTGTACCGCCTAAATCTAACATAACATCACCAAGTAGCGGTTTTAATAGTCCTTGATACGGAAAATTCTCTACGCCAACTACAAGTTTAGATTTATGATAAAGCTGAATATCTTTACTTGTATTCATCATATAAGCAGAGTTATAATCATCAAACCAACCACCTTTAGGATGACTATTAGATTGTGGTGTTACTCTAGAACTTTCAGTAAAATAATCATACATAGAAATGCCAGAAAGTATGCTTAGTTTATAGTGCTTACTCACCATTGTTTTTCCAAATTGATAAGCTGGTGAATAGTTTATTTTAGAAAGTGGTGTATTGTCTGCAAATACTGTCTCAGGTGCTAAAACTAAAGCCGTACTATCTGTAACTCGCTCTTCTGCTAAAGTAGTAAGGAGTGTTTGTATGTTGCTATCTGTAATGTTATATTTCTCGTTGTAAGGATCTATATTAGGCTGTAAAATAACAACCTCTGCAGTTTTAGTAGATGTTTTGTAAGTTTTTAAAATGATTACAGATACAAGTAATGGTAAACCTATACAAGCCATTAACTTTATCGCACCATTTAAGATAAGTTTAGTCTCTTTATATTTAAGGTAAAGCAACGTTGCTTTAAAGATAATAAAATTTCCTATCCAAACCCATAACGTTCCTCCAAAAGCACCTGTGTACTCATACCATTGAATCCACGATGTATATTCTGCAAATGCATTTCCTAAGTTTAACCAAGGCCAAGAAAATTCCCATTGTAGGTGAAGGTATTCAAATGATATCCAAAGCAGTACGAGAAATAGTGCGCTTTTCTTAAAATCTAATCGTTTGGTTATTTTGTAATAAAATAAAAACACCAAAGCCATTAAAAGTGTGTTTACTAATACAGCAAACCACATACCGAAAGGCGTAGAGTAGTAGAGCCAATACGTGCTTACAATATTCCAAATAAAGAATGATAGGTATGACAAACCTAAAATTAACCAGCCAGATTTTTTTTGAGATGCACTGCGTTCATGAATTACAATGAGTAATGGTACAAAAGCAAAAAATAGTAATTGTGGTATACCGTATGTTGGCCAAGCTAAAGCTAACAAAACTCCAGAGAGTAGAGAAAGTATGAGGTGTCTCATCTATTTAATTTGAAATCCTCTCAAAAATAGCAAAAGGTAATCCCATTACCTAAAGGAATCTAAACTTACCTTTAAAGAAAAAACGTTAGAGTAAAGAGCAGCACTTTGATCACCAATGTCTGTAAAAGCATAATCTACCTGAATACCTCTGTATTTAAATCCAACACCAAAACTTGGCTGAAATCCAATACGTTCATCACCTTGAAACTCACCTTCAAAATCTGGATCATTTGGTGCGCCTTCTAAAGTTTCAATATTTTGAAAATTATTAACGCCACCTCTTAAGTAAACAAGGTTTATATAACCTACTTCAAAACCAAATGCTGGAGAGATGCTAAATGCTGAGGTTGAAATAATATCATTAGTTTCTGCAAAGCGCATATTTAAATCTAATTCTGCTTTTACATCAAAATCGTATCTAATCGTCATGCTTTTTGCAATACCTAATTGTAATTTAGGAAGCGTGATCTCTGTATTTTCAGGAAGTTCTTGGTTTTGGCCTTCTACAGCATTTTGTACAGTAGCATACTCTTCTTCATCTATACTCCAAGCATTAAATGTTGTTGTAATATCACGCGCCATAAAACCAAATTTCCAGTTGTTTCTTTCAAGCTGAATACCTGCATCTAAACCAAAACCCCAAGAATTCGCAAAGTCTCCAATAATACGGCGAATTACTTTAGCATTTACACCATAACTAAAACCAGGTATCTTTAGCTGTCTTGCATAAGAAAACGTAAAAGCGTAATCTGCAGTTGAGAATAAGCTTATCCTATCATAATTTATGTTTCCTTGGTCGTCTATTAATTGTGTGGTGTTTAAAATATCATCAACACCAAAACGTATGACACTAAACCCAATTGCACTTTCATTATCTAAAGGTTTTGCAACCGCCAGGTAATCATAATTAGCAATGTTTGCAAAGTAGCTGGCATGCATTCCAGAAACTTCCCAATCATTAATATTAACTAAGCCAGCTGGATTCCAATAACCAGAATTTACATCATTACTAAGTGCCGTAACAGCATTACCCATACCAAAAGCAGCAGCATCAACACCAATATTTAAAAATTCATTGGAGTATTTACGTGTGGTCTGTGCACTAAGTGTAACAGATACTAAAATTAAAAAGAAAGTAAAACTATGGCGCAATATGATGATTTTAGGCAAATATGCTGAAAAAAATACAATTCTATAACTCTAATTACGAGGCAATATTGCCTTTGGTTGTTATAAGACGAAAATACTTTGCTATTTTTACATTGTAACTATAATTATCCTAAATGACTAAGCAAATACCTAACCTAATTACACTATTAAATTTATTGTGCGGAAGCATTGCAACAATCCTTGCAGTACAAAACCATTTGGTGCTTGCAGCTTTGTTTGTAGCTATAGGTATTTTCTTTGATTTCTTTGACGGTCTTGCAGCAAGACTTCTTAATGCAAAAAGTGAATTAGGTTTACAGTTAGATTCTTTGGCAGATATGGTTACAAGTGGATTAGTTCCAGGCATTGTAATGGTGCAACTATTAAATAACGCTCTGGTATCTAAAGATGGTTTTTATGGAAGTTGGGATGTTGAAAATCATATTTTCGAATACCCGATGTTATCATTTATCGGCTTAGCGATTACGTTAGCGTCTTGTTACAGGTTAGCTAATTTTAATGTAGATGATAGACAGACAGATAGTTTTATAGGATTACCAACTCCTGCCAATGCATTGTTAGTTTTAAGTTTGCCGCTAATATTAGAATACCAACCTGTAGAAATATTTGTTGAGCTATTTACTAATATGTGGTTCTTATTTGCTTTTACAGTTTTAAGCTGCTTTTTATTAAATGCTAATTTAGAATTATTTGCTCTTAAATTTAAGAACTTCAAATTAGATGGAAATAAAACAAGATTTGGATTCTTGCTATTGTGTATATTGCTAATTGTGTTTTTAAAGTTTATAGCTATTCCAATTATTATGTTAAGCTATATTTTAATTTCATTCTTTAAAAAACCATCTCATGCCTAAAAAATCTTTAGTCCTATACGTTGTTATATTTATAGTAGTTTATTTTGGATTTAATTACTTTTTACAACGAGAAGTCTTTGCAGAGAAATGGCCGGCAATTTTAATTACTTCAATAGTCGCTGGATTGTTTTCTGGAGCTGTACTTTACTTTTTGTCTAAGAAGAACCGTAAAAAATAATCATACATTTTGCTATGAGTAATCTGATTTATTTAAATCTTACTCACTTAGATGTCTTAAAAAAAAGAGAATTTTGATAGTAGTAGTATTTATTAAGTAAACAACTTCTTCTTACGTAACTCAAAGTTTTGCCCTAAGTATACTTTACGTACCATTTCATCTTCTGCCAACTCTTCTGGTTCGCCATGTTTCAAGATGCTTCCTTCAAACATAAGATAAGTTCTATCTGTAATGGCTAACGTCTCTTGAACATTATGATCTGTGATAAGAATACCTATGTTTTTGTTTTTAAGCTGCGCTACAATACGCTGTATGTCTTCAACAGCTACAGGATCTACTCCTGCAAAGGGTTCATCTAAAAGTATAAAACTGGGATCTGTAGCTAATGCACGAGCAATTTCTGTTCGCCTACGTTCACCACCACTTAATAAATCGCCTCTGTTTGTCCTAATATGATTTAGACTAAACTCATCTATAAGGCTTTCCATTTTCTCCTCACGTTGCTGCTTATTAAGCTTTGTGAGTTGTAAGACACTCATAATATTATCTTCTATACTTAGCTTTCTAAATACAGAAGCTTCTTGAGCTAGATACCCAATGCCGTGCTGTGCACGTTTATACATTGGGTATTTAGTAATATCTTGTTGGTCTAGATGTATGCTTCCGCCGTTAGGTTTAATTAGGCCAACTATCATATAGAACGAGGTTGTTTTTCCGGCACCATTAGGTCCTAATAAACCAACTATTTCTCCTTGGTTTACTTCAACAGAAATACCTTTTACAACTTTACGGCCTTTGTAGGCTTTCATTAAATTGTCTGCTCTTAATTTCATTGTTGTCTATATTAAATCACTAACTAAACGTAAAGATAGCAATTAGATTATGCTTCAGAGGTTTCTAAAATTTCCCAGTACTCATAAGCTCTTCTTAAGTGAGGAATTACTATTGTACCACCAACTAATGTACCAATACTTAATGTTTCCATTATTTGTGCTTTGGTAACGCCTTGGTTAAAGCTACTTTCTAAATGGTACTTTACACAATCGTCACAACGTAAAACTAAAGATGCTACTAATCCTAATAACTCTTTTGTTTTTACATCTAAAGCACCTTCTGCAAAAGCATTGGTGTCTAGGTTAAAAATTCTCTTAATGACTTTGTTGTCTTCATTAAGGATTTTGTCGTTCATCTTACTACGGTAAGAGTTGAACTCATCAACCATATTTATCATGAGGTCTTTTTTAATTGTTGTTCTTTTTTTCGTTGTTTACGCACAACCCATTTTGCAATTACGATACTTACTTCGTATAAAATAAGTACAGGAATTGCTACAATAACCTGACTGGCTATATCTGGAGGCGTAATAACTGCTGAGATTACCAAGATAATAACTAACGCATACTTTCTATAGGTTTTTAAGAATTCTGGAGTTACCAAACCTATTTTTGTCAAGAAATAAATGACAATTGGCAACTGAAATATTAATCCGCTAGCTAAAACTGAAGCTCTTACTAAACCGGTATAACTACTTAAATCAAAATCATTAAACACCTCTTTACTTACTTGGTAGCTACCAAGAAAGTTTATAGATAATGGAGTGATCACGTAATAACCAAATAGTACTCCTAAAAAGAATAGCATAGATGAGGCCGTTATAAAGCCTCGTGCGTGTCTGCGTTCTGTATGGTGTAATCCTGGCGAAATAAATTTCCAGAATTGATAAATTATGTAAGGAAAGGCTACTATAAATCCTGCGGTAATAGACATCCAAATGTGAGCAGAGAATTGTCCTGCTACCTTTCTACTTTGTATTCTAAATGGTAACTCTTCAAAACAAAAGCTATCATCTAAATGAACAAGTTGTGCTAATTGGCATAAAATATCATAGGTTACAAAATCTGCTTTCTTAGGGCCAAGTAAAACAACATCAAATAAAAATTTATATGAGAGGAACGCCGCAGTAGCACAAATTAAAACAGCAATTACGCACCTAATAAGATGCCATCTTAAATCTTCAAGATGATCTAAGAAAGACATTTCTTTCGCGACTTCTTTAACAGATTTTTTTGCCATTATATAATACCTTCTCTAATAAGATTGTGTAAATGTACAACGCCGCTATATGTACCGTTTTCTTCGGCAAGTAGTTGTGAGATGCCATTGGTTTCCAAAACATCCATAGCATCAACAGCCATAGCATCATTATCTATAGTTTTTGGAGATTCACTCATGATATCCTGAGCAGTGAGCGCTTCAAAATTATCTGTTTTTGCGAGCATACGTCTTAAATCTCCGTCTGTAATAATACCTACAATTTTGTTGTCTTTAGTTACAGCAGTAACACCTAACATTTTTTCAGAAATCTCTACTATTACTTTCTTTATGTCTGTAGTTAAAGATACTTCTGGTTTTTGGTTTGCTTTGGTAATATCACTTACGCGTAAATAAAGTTTTTTGCCCAATGCACCACCAGGATGATATTTGGCAAAGTCTTTACTTGAAAATCCACGTAGGTCTAAAAGACAAACTGCTAAAGCATCACCTATAACCAATTGTGCCGTTGTACTTGTTGTTGGTGCAAGGTTATTAGGGCAAGCTTCTTTTTCGACAAATGCGTTTAAAACATAATCTGCTTGCTGTCCTAAAAATGAATCCTTATTACCTGTAATAGCAATAAGTTTATTATTAAAGTTCTTAATTAATGGTACTAAGACTTTAATTTCTGGTGTATTACCACTTTTTGAAATACAGATAACCACATCATCTTCAAGAATAGTTCCTAAATCACCGTGTATGGCATCTGCAGCGTGCATAAAGATTGCTGGAGTTCCGGTAGAGTTTAAGGTAGCAACAATTTTAGTAGCAATAATAGCACTTTTGCCAATACCTGTAATAATTACACGTCCTTTTGAGTTATAAATACATTCAACAGCATTAGAAAATGAATCATCTAGCAGGCTCTCAAGGTGAGCAACGGCTTTAGCTTCATTTAAAATGGTGTCTTTTGCTACGGAAAGAATTTTATTCTGAAGTGTCAATTTTATGAATTTTTGGACTTGTAAGTCCTTTAGAAATCTGTATATTTAAAATACAAAGGTAATGTAAAAATGTAATTAAGCTTAATGGGATTAACCGAAATCAATTTACACGAGCAGCTTAAAAAGTACTTTGGCTTTAGCCAATTTAAAGGCCTTCAAGAACAGGTCATTAAGAGCATAGTTTCAAACGAAGATACATTTGTAATTATGCCCACTGGTGGCGGAAAATCTTTATGCTATCAATTGCCAGCGTTAATAAAAGACGGTACTGCAATTGTGGTTTCGCCGTTAATTGCATTAATGAAAAACCAGGTAGATGCCTTAAGAAGCATTTCTTCTCAAGAAGGCATTGCTCATGTCCTTAATAGTTCTTTAAATAAAACTGAAATTAATCAAGTAAAATTAGATATCACAAATGGTGTGACCAAGCTATTATATGTTGCGCCAGAATCTTTAACAAAAGATGAGTATGTCGATTTTCTTAAAGAACAAACCATTTCTTTCTTAGCTATAGATGAAGCACATTGTATAAGTGAATGGGGACACGATTTTAGGCCAGAATACAGAAACCTTAAAAAAATTATTAAACGTATTGGAGATGATATTCCAATAATAGGACTTACGGCAACCGCAACTCCTAAAGTGCAGGAAGATATATTAAAGAACCTTAATATGTCTAACGCCAATACATTTAAAGCTTCTTTTAACAGGCCAAATTTGTATTACGAGGTACGCCCAAAGACAAAGGAAGTCTTTTCAGATATTATTAGATTTATAAAAAAGCGAACTGGAAAAAGCGGTATTATTTATTGCTTAAGCAGAAAAAGTGTTGAAGAACTAGCACAGACACTACAAGTAAACGGTATATCTGCAGTGCCATATCACGCTGGCTTAGACGCTAAGACAAGAGCAAAGCATCAAGATATGTTTCTTATGGAAGATGTAGATGTTGTTGTAGCAACCATAGCTTTTGGTATGGGTATAGATAAACCAGATGTAAGGTTTGTAATACATCACGATATTCCTAAGAGTTTAGAAAGCTATTATCAAGAAACTGGTCGTGCCGGTCGTGATGGTGGTGAAGGGCATTGCTTGGCATTTTACGCTTATAAAGATATAGAGAAACTGGAGAAATTTATGAGCGGTAAACCTGTTGCAGAACAGGAAATTGGTCATGCATTATTGCAGGAAGTTGTTGCATACGCAGAAACCTCTATGTCTCGAAGAAAATTTTTACTTCATTATTTTGGTGAGTCTTTTGAAACTGAAACAGGAGATGGTGGTAATATGGATGATAATATCAGGAATCCAAAAACTAAAACTGAAGCCAAAGATGAGGTTACATTATTATTAAAGACTATTAAAGATACTAATGAGCTTTACAAGTCTAAAGAAATTGTAAATACCTTAATCGGAAAATCTAACGCATTAATAAAGTCTCATAAAACAGATGCTCACGAGCTATTTGGAAAAGGAAAAGATAAAGATGCCAGCTTTTGGATGGCGCTATTAAGACAAGTGCTTGTTGCTGGTTATTTAAAGAAGGATATAGAAAGCTATGGTGTTGTAAAGCTTACCAAACGAGGTAAAGACTATTTAAATAATCCGCAGTCGTTTATGATGTCTGAAGATCACGTTTATGATAGTAATGCAGAAGGAGATATTATTGTAGCTACTAAATCTAAATCAACTGGGCCAGATGAAAAGTTAATGAAGATGCTTAAAGATCTTCGTAAGTCTGTAGCTAAACGAAAGGAGTTGCCTCCATTTGTGATTTTCCAAGATCCGTCTTTAGAAGATATGACGGTAAAATACCCTATAACTATTGAAGAGTTAAGTAATATACATGGTGTAGGAGAAGGCAAAGCGAAAAAGTATGGAGCTCAGTTCGTAAAACTAATTTCTGAATATGTAGAGGAGAATGATATTTTCAGGCCAGATGATTTTGTTGTAAAAACAACAGGTTCTAACAGTAGTTTAAAACTCTACATCATTCAAAACATAGACAGGAAATTACCATTAGAAACCATTGCAGGTTCTAAAGGTATGACCACTCAAGAATTTATTGGTGAGCTTGAGGCTATTGTTTATAGCGGAACAAAATTAGACATCTCATACATTGTAAATGATTTGTTAGATGAAGACCAACAAGAGGAAATACACGATTACTTTTTAGAAGACGCAGAGACCGATAAGATTGAAGATGCTTTAGAAGAATTTGATGGTGATTATGATGAAGAAGAACTTAGGCTTTACCGAATAAAATTTATTAGTGAGGTAGCCAACTAAAACACTTCAACTATAACCTTTAGGAGGTAAAAATTAAGTAGTGTAACAAACAACCGCTATAAACTACTTATATAGAAAACCATAACCTATGAAATCATATTGGAAGAAAGGCCGAAAACAAAAGCTAATAATTGTTTTTGGAAGCGTGTTACTACTATTACTTTTGTTCTTCCTAAGAGATGATTATCAACCCATTTTATTATTTATAAGGAAATATATATTCCTCATTCTTCTTGGAGGTATATTCTTAGCATTTGCATTTAGAGCTTTTAGGCATTCAGAAACATTTTTTAAACGCATTGCATATTTGGCGCTAATTGCAGGAGTTTTTTTTGCGGGATGGTATGTTGGTTGGAAATTGGAGCTATACGAATATATGCAAACCTACAATGTCTATAACAATCTAGATAAAGTTGAAATAGATGAATTGCCATTAACAACAAATGAGCGTATACAGCCTTATAATAATATACTTACAATGGCCTACGAGAGTATTTCTGAAACCCAAGAAGTGTCTCTGCCACAATTGGTTAGGGTAGATAATGAAAACAAGTGGACAATGGCTGTGCAACCGGCACAAGAATACACGTGGCAACGTGTAAATGATAATACCGAAGAGGTATTTTCTGTTGAAAGTACTTCTCCTTTTCCAAGGTTTTCAAATGAAAATAGAATTCCTGTAACTTTTTCAATAGGAGAATCTCTAGCTTTTAGCCGAAATACATATAATGCCGTAGTACAACGATTCAATATCTTTCAACTTTTTAATTTAGAGCCAAGTGAAGTTTTTTACATGAAAAATGACACAGGTGCTTGGGTGCAAGTTGTTAGTCTTATAAAATGGAAAGGCTTCTTTTTTCCTTATCCTACTTTTGGAGGAGTTATGATTATAGATTCTGGAGAGCATAACTTTAATGATTATGTAGAGCGAATGACAATAGGAAAAGGCTTATATGTTAGCCCAGACCAAATGGACAACTATCCTTTTTTAAGAAAGCAAAATACATTAGCAGAGCAAATTTCAAAGTTGCAAGCAGAATCACTAAAATTCTTAGCAGGTTTTTCTGATCCATTACCCTGGAATATGGAAACAGCTGTTAAAATTCCAGATCTTAAGGATGATGAGAATACTCAACCTTACGTAACAGATTTTATATTTGATGATGTAGATAATACCGCATTTAATGGTCTATACCATTGGTTTGGGTTGGAGCCAATAGGTGAGGAGCGTACAAGTTTAGCTTTTAGTGTGTTTGTACCTGCAGATGGTACTCAAAAATTATATTATTATAATCATGCGGCAAAAAAAGAAGGTTTAGCAGGTGTGTCTGCAATGCCTTTAAAAGTCATTGAATCTAAAAAAGAATACGATTGGGATAATAATAGACCAGTTGAATTTAGACCATACATTAAGCATATAGGAGAACGTAAGCGCATGTTTGTACTAGGTACAGTTACAGCAAAACGGAAAGACAGCAAGAAGTTTGATGGCTCTGCAACACCAGATTTAGCTTTGGTAGATGTTCAATATAGAGATGTAATCTGGATAGATGCTAAACATCCTTCATCTTGGGAAAAAACTATTTACAACCAAATGGCTGAGGTTTGGTCTACAGCAGAAGGTTTAAACCTTAAGTCAGAAAACACCCTGGAAGTTAAAGCAACAGATACAATTACTAATACTAAAGCTATTAAAGAAGCTTTACAGGCTATAGCTAGAGACAGTATAAATTAAAATCTATTTTTTTATAGCAGAAACTTCGTCTTCTGTAACCATTGTTTCTTGAGTATTGCCCCAAGAATTCATAACGTAATTCATAACATCTGCAACTTCATCATCAGATAAGCCAAGTGGTGTCATAACATTGTTATACGTTTTGCCATTAACTTGTATTTCACCGTTTAGTCCATATTTTACAGAATGTATGCTTTCCTTGCGTTTTTCTTCTAACCAATTAGAGCCTGCTAGTGGAGGATAGGTAGTGCCAACACCTTTACCGTTAGGCATATGGCAACGCTTACAAAAATCTATATATACAGCTTCACCTCTTTTTATACTTTGCTCCAATGGTGATTCTTGAGAAAATGTTTTTTCAGATTCTGGTATTAATGAAGTCTCAGTCTTTTGAGTTTCATTTTTACAGGAAAGCAGTGAGAATACTGTTACACAGATTAAAATACTATATTTCATTATTGTTGTTTTGTTACTAATTTTAATATTCCTTTACTTTCTACACCTATATATATAAAACCATCAGGTCCTTCTTCTACACTTCTAACACGACCAATGTCCTTAAGTAAGCGTTCTCTCTTGGTTACATTTTCACCATCTAATATATTATGTTCTAGATATTGAAATTTAAGTGATCCAGAAAGTAAGTTTCCTTTTAGATTAGGGTATTTATCTGAAGTTACAAAAGACATACCGCTAGGTGCTATTGAAGGAACCCAATAAAAAACAGGTTGCTCCATTCCTGGTTTGCTTGTATCTTTTGTGATTGTTGTTCCAGAGTAATTTTTACCGTAAGTAATAGATGGCCAACCGTAGTTTAACCCTTTTTTAGGAATATTAATTTCATCGCCACCTTTAGGACCATGTTCATGTAACCAAATTGTATTTGTTTCTGGGTTTATCTCCATACCTTGAGGATTTCTATGTCCGTAAGACCATATGGCTTCTTTTGCATTTTCTTTACCAACAAAAGGGTTGTCTTTAGGTACAGAACCATCTATATGTAGTCTATATAACTTTCCGCCGTCTCTTGTAATATCTTGTGGATTTTCATCTCTATTACCACGTTCTCCAATTGTAAAGAAAATAAAACCTTGATCATCAATCACAATTCTACTTCCAAAGTGCTGACCTCTAGTTGTATTAGGAGTAGCCTTATATAATGTTTTAATATTTTCTAAAGTATTATTTTTTAACTCAGCTCTAATTAATGCAGTATTTCCACCTTTGCCTTCACCTTCCTCAGAAGCATATGTAATAAAAATAAAATTGTTGTTTTTAAAATCAGGATGTACTTTAATATCTAACAATCCGCCTTGACCTCTATTATAAACCGCAGGGACATTTTTAATAGCTGTCTTTTTACCATTTACAATATGGTATAGAGTTCCACTTTTTTCAGTAACCAACATACTTTCATCTGGAAGAAAATCAATGCCCCAAGGAATATCTATTCCGTCTACCACTAATTCTGTTGTATAAGAGTTATTATCAACTAAATCTAATGTTTCTTGTGGTATAGTTTGTTTGTTTGTGGTTGTCGTTTGTGCCGTATCTTCAGAAGATTTCTCTTCATTTTTACAACTACCAAAATTGGATAAAATTAAAACAGAAAGTAAAAGTTTAAATAGCTTCATAGGTAAGTATGCTTTAGACTTGAAAATTAATAAAACTAATTAATAAGTTTCTAAAACTTAGGTTAAGACTTCATATAAACTATAAGACTTACATAACCAAGACGATTAAATTTATGGGTTTTATAACATCTCAAATTTGTATTTGTTGAAGTTTTAAAGCATATTACAGCAACAAAATATATTACTATGACAACCTTAAGCGCAGGAGATAAAGCTCCAGATTTTAAAGCTGTAGATCAAGACGGCAACACACATACATTACAAGATTATAAAGGCAAAAAATTAGTGGTATTCTTTTACCCTAAAGCAAGCACACCAGGCTGTACTGCAGAAGCCTGCAACTTAAGAGATAATTGGACAACATTTCAATCTCAAAATTATGCAATATTAGGTGTTAGTGCAGATTCACAAAAAAGACAAAGTAATTTTAAAACTAAACACGAATTACCGTTTCCTTTATTAGCAGATGAAGATAAATCTGTAATAAATGCATTTGGTGTTTGGGGTCCAAAGAAGTTTATGGGTAAAGAGTATGAAGGTATACACCGCACAACATTTGTTATAGATGAAGAAGGTGTGATCTCAGAAGTAATACAGAAAGTGAAAACCAAAGCTCACGCAGAGCAAATTTTATAATCATGGCAATATTTGGTAGTTTAATTAAGAGTGCAATTGAGTTTAGAGAAAAATTTACTTCAGAGTCTCAACCAATACTGGAGCAAGAGAAAGTTTTAGAAGAGCTACTTAAAAAAGCAAAGGATACGCTTTTTGGTAAATATTATTTTTTTGATAATATTTTGCAGTGTGATAATATTCAGAAAACATTTGCAGAAAAAGTGCCTTTTTTTGATTACCACCAAATGAATGACCAATGGTGGTCGCGATTACACGAAGGCCAAACCGATGTGTCTTGGCCTGGAAAGCCATCTTACTTTGCGTTAAGCTCTGGAACTACAGGAAAAACCAGCAAACGTATTCCTGTAACAGATGATATGATTGAAGCTATTAGGTTAGCAGGAATTAAACAAGTTGGTGCATTAAGTAATTTTGATCTTCCTTCAGATTTTTTTGAAACAGAGTTTATGATGCTAGGAAGCTCTACAAACCTTGTGGAAAAGGACGATCATTTAGAAGGTGAAATTAGTGGAATTAGCGCAAGTAGAATTCCGTTCTGGTTTAAAGGATATTATAAACCAGGAGAAGATATTGCAAAAATAGACGATTGGGATGAGCGCGTACAACATATAGCAGAAAATGCTAAAAACTGGGATATAGGTGCCTTAAGTGGTATTCCATCTTGGCTTGAATTAATGTTGAAAAAAGTTATCGAACATCATAATCTAGATAATATTCATGATATCTGGCCAAACTTACAAGTGTATACTTCTGGCGGTGTAGCTTTTCAACCCTATGAAAAAAGTTTTAACGCATTATTAGCGCGTCCCATTACAGTAATAGATACTTATTTGGCTTCAGAAGGTTTTATCGCTTTTCAAAATAGACCAGAAACTACAGCCATGAAACTCATAACAGATAATGGTATTTATTTTGAATTTGTACCATTTAAACCAGAGTATATTCTTAAGGATGGTAGTATTTCTCAAGACGCAGAAGTTCTCAATTTATCCCAAGTTAAAACAGATGAAGATTACATTTTAATTATGAGTACAGTTTCTGGAGCTTGGAGATATTTAATAGGAGATACCATTGCTTTTACAGATGTTGAGAGAGCAGAGATTAAAATAACTGGTCGTACAAAGTTCTTCTTAAATGTTGTGGGATCACAGCTTTCAGTTAATAAAATGAATGCTGCTGTTAAAGACCTTGAAGAAACTTTTGATATAGAAATACCAGAATACACCATATCTGCAAAACGATTTGATGGCGAATTTTACCATAGTTGGTATTTAGGGACCAATGCTACAATAGATAATACGAAACTTGCTGAAGCTTTAGATGAATCATTGCAAAACGCAAATAAGAATTATAAAGTTGCAAGAGGTAAATCTTTAAAAGGCGTAAAAGTTACTTCCGTATCTCCAGATGTTTTTTATGAATGGAGTGGAGCCAACAAAAAGAAAGGTGGCCAAGTAAAAATGGAAAAAGTGATGGGTGAGGAGAAATTTAAAGATTGGGAGGCATTTGTTGAAGAGAATAAATAAGTGACTTTGTTTTAGTAACTTATTTGATCTTTAATCGTTCGTGTGTAACGAGGAAAGATTATTAATCATATACGCATGTTGTAGACGTTTATACTGAAGGAGAATTTACTAGATTTATAAATATAAAAAATGCGTTAACTAAAATTGCTAACGCATTTTCTTTAAAAATTTGCATAATGAAGATTATGGCATTTATGCAGGTACACTTAATTTTACTTCGACTTTATGGTCATTAAATTTAACTTCAACCTTACTATCATCAGTTTTAACTTCAAATTGATTTGAAGTATTTTTTTCACCTCCAGCCTTTAGTGCATTATCGCCAGAAAAGAATGTTTTATGGTCGTCTCCTAAATTTGAACCTGCCATTCTTTGATGTTTTACGCAAGATACACCTTTGCGAATTTCTTGTCTTTGTACCTCTTTTACATAAGACAACATACCAGACTCTCCAAAATAACCTTTGGTAAGATCATTCATGTGTAATGCGGTTGTATGATATGTAGGCAATGTGATTAAGTGATGGAAAATTCCGGCGTCTCTTGCACTATCTGTTTGAAATGTTCTAATTTTCTCATCTGCGCGATAGCATAGTTCTGAATTATCATATTGAGCATCCATTAAATTATTTCTATCATAAGCTGTCATGTTTTCACCTTCCAAAAGCATTTCTTCAAATACTTGATTACGGAAATTTAATGTCCAATTAAAAGAAGGTGAGTTATTGTAAACCAATTTTGCATTAGGCATAACGTCTTTAATTCTGTTTACCATGTGTGCAATTTGCTTAACATTAGGCGTAGGTGTTTCAATCCATAACAAATCTGCTCCGTTTTGAAGATTTGTAATACAATCTAACACAACTCTATCTATATTTGAGCCGTTTTTAAATTTGTATAAACCATTTGCTAATCGCACAGGGCGAACTAATTTACCATCTCTTTTAAGCAGCACATCATCTTCTTTAGCATCATTAATCGCTATTTCTTCAGTTTCTACAAAGGCTAAATATTTAGATGCTAAATCACCAGGTTCTTGGCTAACTGGCAGTTTTTGGGTAAGGCCAGCACCTTCAGAATCTGTTCTTGCCACAATGATCCCTTCGTCGACTCCTAATTCTAAAAAAGCATACCTAATAGCATTTAATTTAGCTATAAAATCTTCATGTGGTACTGTAACCTTTCCATCTTGGTGTCCACATTGTTTTGCATCAGAAACTTGATTTTCAATTTGGATAGCGCAAGCTCCAGCTTCTATCATTTTTTTAGACAGTAAATAGGTTGCTTCTTCATTACCAAAGCCTGCATCTATATCTGCAATGATTGGGACAATATGTGTTTCAAAATTGTCTATTTGATCCTGAACATCCTCACCGTTTTCAAGTCTGTTAAACAAATCATTCAATTCTATTGCATCTGCTTGTCTTAAAAAGTCATAAATTTCTTTTATTAATGCCGGAACAGCAGTTTTTTCATGCATAGATTGATCTGGTAATGGTCCAAATTCTGAACGTAATGCAGCAACCATCCATCCAGAAAGGTACAAGTATTTTTTATTGGTGGTCTTATGATGTTTTTTAACTGCTATCATTTTTTGCTGAGCAACAAAACCGTGCCAACAACCAAGGGATTGTGTGTATTGAGATGAATCTGCATCATACTCGGCCATATCTTTTCTCATTATTGCAGCCGTATAATTTGCAATATCTAAACCTGTTTTAAAACGATTTTGAGTCACCATTCTAGCAGCACTTTCTGGATCAATTGCATTCCAAGTATCTCCATACTTTTCTTTAAGGTTTCTTACAGCTTGCAGTGCAGAACTATAATTAGCTTGTGATAAATTTTTCATAATTTTGTGATATGTTATTTAGTATTAATAATTAGGTCCTGTTGATTGTTGCCGCAATCGCAGGATTGTTTTTTACAGATATTGATAAGCTGAAAGCGTTAAAAATTCTTCAAATTTTTCTGACAATACTATTTTATCAAATAGCTCAAACGCCAGTTCAAACTTGGTATTTTTAATGTTAGACTCGCCATACTCTTTTATTATTTTTTCAACTTCATCATTAAACAACGCTTTGTAGAGTGTAAGGTCAAATTTTCTGTCATCTTCAAGTATGACTTCATTTTTTAACCATTGCCAAACTTGTGTTCTAGAAATTTCGGCAGTAGCAGCATCTTCCATTAAATTGTATAGTGCTACAGCTCCATGTCCTCTTAGCCAAGCTTCTGTATATAAAATACCTACGTTAATGTTTTTTCTAATTCCTGCTTCTGTCACAGTACCTTTTGGAATTTCTACTAAATCTTCTTCGGTGATGTGTATATCGTTACGTGTTACGTGTAACTGGTTTGGTGTTGGCATAAACTTGTTAAATTCTGTCATTGCTATTTCAACTAAAGCAGGATGCGCAACCCAAGTACCATCGTGACCGTTCTTTACTTCACGTTCTTTATCTTTTCTAACTTTTTCTAGCGCAACCGCGTTGGCTTCTGGATTGTTTTTAATAGGAATTTGCGCTGCCATACCACCAATGGCAAGTATGCCACGTTTATGACAACGCTGGATCACTAATTTTGAATAAGCATCCATAAATGGTGTCGTCATAGTTACCTGGTCACGATTAGGGACTACAAAATTTGGGTGATTTCTGAATTTCTTGATGTATGAGAAAATGTAATCCCAACGACCACAATTTAAACCAACAATATGGTCTTTAAGCTCGTAAATTATTTCATCTAATTGAAAACTTGCAGTAATTGTTTCTACTAAAACGGTTGCTTTAAAAGTTCGTTTTGGAACTTTTAAATAGTCTTGAGCGAAAGTGAAAACTTCATTCCACCAGCGTGCTTCTAAATAATGCTCTAATTTTGGTAGATAAAAGTAAGGAGCTGTACCATTTTCTAACAATGTTTTTGTGTTGTGAAATACGTATAACCCAAAATCTACTAAACTTCCTGAAGCTTCTTCATTATTTATTAATATGTTCTTTTCGTTTAAATGTAAGCCTCTTGGTCTTACTAGAAGAACAGCTGTTTTATTATTTAATTTGTAAGATTTCCCACGTTTTGTGTCAACTAATTTAATTGTTTTCTTATTAGCATCCATTAAGTTTTGCTGTCCTTGAATGCTGTTTCTCCAAGTAGGGGCATTGCTGTCTTCTAGGTCAGCCATAAACGTTTTGGCACCAGAATTTAAAGCATTAATAATCATTTTTCTATCGACAGGACCAGTAATCTCTACGCGTCTATCCTGTAAGTCGCCCGGAATGCTACCTGCTGTCCAGTCGGTATTTCTAATCTCTTTCGTTTCTTTAGGAAATTCTGGAAATTGCCCGTTGTCAAATACACTTTGCTGTTGTAAACGTCTATTTAACAATTTTAATCGCTCTCCATTAAATTTTTCATGAAGTGCAGCCAAAAAATCATGAGCTTCATCAGTTAAAATTTCTGGATAATAATTATTGACATCTTTGGAGTATGTGATTTTTGGTAATTTTAAAAGCGTGTGTTCCATCTTGTGATTATTTTATGAAGCAATATTAGTATAAAGATTGCTATAAAACAAGCGAACGTTCGCTAAAAGTGTATTTTCGCAAAAAATTAAGTGTTCGCAGAAAAGTTTATATTTGCTATTATGGAAGAAGATTATATTAAACTTATATTCGGCTTGAAGTTAAAGCAAATAAGGACTGACAAGAATTTGTCATTGTTTGGTTTGTCTAAACTTTCGGGTTTATCTAAGTCGTATTTAAATGAAATAGAAAATGGGAAAAAATATCCCAAACCTGATAAAATCGCCATACTGTCTAAAAAATTAGACGTGCCTTTTGATCAAATGGTATCACTAAAATTAGATAAAAATTTAGCGCCAATTGGAGATATTTTACAGTCTAAAATACTCAAGGAAATACCGCTCGAGGTTTTTGGTATTAAAGAAAGTAATTTAATTGATATTGTTGCAAACGCACCAACTAAAGTGAATGCGTTTATAAGTACAATTATCAAAATTGCACAGCATTATAATTTTGGTAAGGAGAATTTTTACCTCGCTTCAGTGCGTTCATTTCAAGAGGCAAACAAAAATTATTTTGAAGATTTAGAACAAAGTGTTTTAAAGTTTGCTAAAGCTTATCACTTGGATTTGAATCAAAAAATTACCGCTAAAGATCTAGAAGATATTCTAATAGAGGAATATGGCTATAGTATTGTAGCTAATGAGTTAAGTAAATATGAAGCTCTAGGTAATTTACGATCTGTTTTTATTCCAAAGACTAATACTTTATTACTTACAGATGAGGTAGATGATGCGCAACGCACCTTTATTTACGCCAAAGAATTGGCTTATAATTTTCTTGAGATAAATGAACGGTTATTTACGTTTCCTTGGATAAAGTTTGATTCTTTTGATCAGGTATTAAATAATTTTTATGCGTCTTATTTTGCAGGTGCATTGATAATACCTAACGATCAAATTAAAGCAAAATTGACTAAAATCTTCAAAAAGGAAACTTTTGATACATCTCTTTTTTTAGAAGCTATAGATGCGTTTAATGCTTCTCCAGAATCTTTTTATCAACGCTTAACTAATATATTACCGAAAGCCTTTAATATCCAAAATTTATTTTTTTTAAGATTTACTTATAAAGCTGCAAGTAATAAATTTCATCTTAAAAAAGAGTTACATCTGTCACACCAGCATTCACCACGTGCCAATGAAACTAATGAACATTATTGTAGAAGATGGGTGTCTTTAAAAGCTTTAAAAGATATAAGTAAAAGTAAAAAAGAGCACGAATTTGATATTCAGATTTCTGAGTATGAGGATGGCGCAAAGTATTTAGTAATATCTTCTGCTACTAAAGATCCATTTAAAGATAACCACTACAGGAGTATAAGTGTTGGAATGTTAATTAATAAACATTTGCATCGAAAGCTCAGTTTTTTAGAAGACGCAAAAATAAAAAATCAGAATGTAGGCGTGACTTGCGAGCGTTGTGCAATTAAAAACTGTGAGGTTAGACAAGTTCCACCAACTATATTAGATAAAGTTGCTAGAAACAAAAAGATAGAAGAAATTGTTCAAAAATTAAATACGAAGTTCACGTCTTAAATGAATTACGTTTTGCATATGGCTAGTGGCGGCTTCGAAGCACTTTCCTGTCCACCGAAATCAAGGCTTGCTACGTAGCGAAATTCTTGCTGACAGCCGTTCACCCGCTATAAAATATATGTTTTGTTGTGTGCAGTTTTTATTCATTCTTTTATTGATTGTGGAGGACCTGCTTGTTCAATTGCATCTCCACCAAACTTAATTAAATCAAAAAGATGAGTTACCGTCCATCTTAATTCATCTTGATTGCAGTAGTAGCCTTCAATCTTTCCATATTCGTTGTAATCTGATATATTAAAACCGTCTTCGATGTCATTAAACCAAATCACTTTCTTGCCACAGATTCCTACGACCCAAAATCCACCACCTTCGCTCCCATAGTCCGGTTCAGTCCATTTTTCAGGATTAATTTTTATCAGTTGCCAGAAATTCCATAATTCTCCGTTCAGGTCAGTTTCTGTTTTCAGAATTTTGACCAGTATCTCAATCTCTGTTATTGGTTTCCACATAGTTCTTTCAAATTGCACACAACTCGCTAAATAATCTATTTTATCGTCGATATCCAGTAAAGATATAGAATTAAACTATTTGTCATTTGGCGTCAATTGGGTTAATGGTTTTTAAGATTTTAAAGTTATCGACTTCTGAACTGTTCTTTATGTTGGGTATTCTCAGAATTATTAACATAATTCTTCAAATAATGCTCGAACTGACATTTGAGGATAAAAAAAAAGCCTTCCAAAACTGGAAGGCTTTTTAGTTTATACAAAACAGGAATTAATCTCTGCTTTTGTTTCTATCGCGATCACCACTACGATTTCTATCACGGTTTCTGTCGCCTCGAGGTTTGTCTTCTCTAGGAGCTCTTTCTTTATAACCTTCTGGCTTTTCTAAAAGTGCTTTACGAGATACTTTCTCTTTACGTGTACGTTTATCTATACCAAAGTACTTAACATCAATAATATCACCTAGTTTTACTACATCAGAAACATTTTCTGTGCGTTCCCAAGCAAGTTCACTAACGTGCAGTAATACTTCATTTCCTGGAGCTTCTGTGTATTCTACAACAGCACCAAAGTCTAGCATTTTAATAACTTTAACTTCGTAAACGCTACCAACTTGTGGTTTAAACGTTACAGAGTCTATCTTAGCTAGTACAGCATCAATACCTTCTTGCCCAGTACCAAGTATTTCAATAATACCTTCTTCTGTAACAGGATCTTCGTTAATAACGATAGTTGTACCTGTTTCTTTTTGAAGTTCTTGAATTACTTTTCCACCAGGTCCAATCATTGCACCAATATACTCATTAGGTATTCTTACAGAAACCATTTTAGGAGCATAAGATTTTACATCTTCATTTGGTTGAGAAATAGTATCTGTTAACTTCTCTAAGATATGTAAACGACCATCACGAGCTTGTTTTAGCGCATTTACTAAAATCTCATATGATAAACCTTTTACTTTAATATCCATTTGGCAAGCTGTAATACCATCTGCAGTACCAGTTACCTTAAAGTCCATATCACCTAAGTGATCTTCATCACCTAAGATATCAGATAGTACAGCATACTTTCCACTTTCTGCATCAGAGATTAATCCCATTGCAATACCAGAAACTGGTTTTTTCATTTGTACACCAGCATCCATCATTGCCATTGTACCAGCACATACTGTAGCCATAGAAGAAGAACCATTAGATTCTAATACTTCAGAAACAACACGTACGGTGTAAGGACAATCTTCAGGAACCATACCTTTTAAGGCACGTTGTGCTAAGTTACCATGACCAACTTCTCTACGTGATGTTCCACGAATAGGTCGTGCTTCACCAGTTGAAAAAGGAGGGAAGTTATAGTGTAAGTAAAAACGCTCTTCACCTTCATAAGAAGGCATATCAATCATATTTGCATCTCGTGATGTACCTAAGGTTACTGTAGCTAAAGCTTGAGTTTCTCCTCTGGTAAATATTGAAGATCCGTGTACAGATGGTAAATAATCTACCTCACACCAAATAGGTCTTATATCTGTAGTTTTACGACCATCAAGACGTAAACCTTCATTAAGCGTTAAATCTCTAATAGCAGCTTTTTCTGCTTTGTAGTAATACTTAGAGATTAAGCTGCCAAAATCTTCTTGTTCTTCTTCAGAGAAGGTAGCAATAATTTCATCCTTAATATCAGAAAATGCTTGGCTACGTTCGTGCTTAGCAGATCCAGCTTGTGCAATAGCATAAACTTTATCATATGCCATATCATGCACTTTCTTAGCAAGATCTTCATCTTCACGTTCTGCAGCGTATTCACGAGTCTCTTTCTTACCAAATGCTTCAGCTAATTTTACTTGAGCCTCACATTGTACTTTAATAGCTTCGTGTGCAAACTTAATGGCTTCTGTCATTTCTTCTTCAGAAATCTCATCCATTTCACCTTCAACCATCATTACAGAGTCTGCAGATGCACCAATCATCATATCGATGTCAGATTCTGCTAACTGTGTTCTTGTTGGGTTGATTACAAATTCCCCATTTACACGACCTACGCGTGCTTCTGAGATAGCACACTCAAAAGGGAAATCTGAAAGTTGAATTGCTGCAGATGCTGCTAAACCAGCCATTGCGTCTGGCATTACATCGTCGTCATGAGACATTAACTGAATCATCACTTGAGTTTCTGCATGATAATCTTTTGGGAAAAGAGGACGTAAAACACGGTCTACTAGACGCATTGTTAATACTTCACCATCACTTGGTCTTGCTTCTCTTTTGAAGAAACCACCAGGATAGCGTCCTGCAGCTGCAAATTTTTCACGGTAATCTACCGTAAGTGGAAGAAAGTCCACATCACTTTGTTTGTAGTTAGACACTACGGTACAAAGAAGCATACATTTGCCAGATTGTACCACTACCGAACCGTGTGCTTGCTTAGCAAGTTTACCAGTCTCAATAGTAATTTCTCTACCATCACCTAAATCGATGGTTTCTTTAAATACTTGAGGTATCATAAATTGTGTTTGTTGAGAGCAAATACTGCTCTCATTGTTAAAATTGGTCTTCGTCTTTCCTGGACGATACAGGGTTGTGTGTAGTAGTAGTGTGGCTTTCGCCGAAAATTGACCAATGAAAAACTAGAGTTTAGCTTTCTTGTATAGTTGTAGTTTTAAATGCCCAACCAAACATTGTAATAAAAAAGGGAACGCCTAGACGTTCCCTTATATATAACTTACTTACGTAAATTTAATTTCTTTACAATCTCTCTGTATCGTACAATATCTTTCTTCATTAAGTAATCTAATAAAGAACGACGACGACCTACCAAACGTACTAGAGAACGCTCTGTAGCGTAATCTTTACGATTGTTTTTTAGGTGATCTGACATGTGTGAGATACGGTGAGTAAATAATGCGATTTGTCCTTCTGCTGAGCCAGTATCATTTTTATCTTTACCGTGTTCTGCGAAAAGGTTTCCTTTTTCTTCTTGAGTTAAATACATTCCAAAATTGTTTCAATGAATATCATGTACATGGCAGACGTTCTACCAAGCCGCAAAGATATACTTTTTATTTAGATAATTAATTTTCAGTTTGAAAAATTATTTAAACATACGATTACAATTAATTTCTCGTTATTCATAAACTAATAAAAACTCAAAAACTAAACTTATGAAATTAAAATTTTTAGCTATTTGCTGTATTACTTTAGGAATAGTATCGTGCTCTGATGATGATAACGAATCAGAAAATGAAACACCTTCTAATTTTTCTGTCGAAAATGAACAACGCTCTGCTCAAATGAGTACAAGTTCAGATTTAAGCTTTAACGTAGTAGAAAATGCATTCGATGAACAAACAGCTCCAAGTGAACTAGTCTCTAGCACAACATTTTTTCCTACTTGTGCAACAATTACTTTAAATGGAAATGGTGACGGTAGCGGTACAATAACTGTTGACTTTGGTGAAGGTTGTACCTTAAATGATGGCAATTATGTACAAGGTGCTATTATTATAGATTATGAGACAGTAGATGAAAATACACGAAATCTTACATATACTTATGAAGACTATGCTGTAAACTTAATTGAAATTTCCGGTGGTGGTGCAGCAGTAAGAACCCTATCTAACAACAATGGTTTACCACAATCTGTAGCTACAGAATCTATTTCTGCATCTTTTCCTAATACAGATGTTACAGGTACAAGAGTTGCAAATCGTACTGTAGTATGGGTTGAAGGTGTAGGTTCTGGAACCTGGACTGATAACGTATATGAGGTTTCAGGAAACTGGGATACGGAATTAAGTAATGGATTTTCAAGATCTGGAAATGTTACTACAGTGTTACGTAGAGAGCTAAGCTGCCCAGTAGTGGTAAGTGGTGTTGTGGAAATTACTCAGAATATAGGTACAGCTAGTTTAGACTATGGTGATGGCACTTGTGACTCGATAGCTGTTTTAACCTTTAACGGTGTAGATTATGAAATCTATATTGGAAATTAAGAGCTTTTCAAAATAGGATAAAAAAAGCCTCCAATTATTGGAGGCTTTTTTTAGTTTCTTACCGGCTGATTTAAAATTAAATCAAGGTATAAGTTTACTTTTTTCTTTAACTCGCTTCTTGGAGTTATAAAATCTAAGAAACCGTGTTCTTGTACAAACTCTGCAGTTTGGAAACCATCTGGTAATTCTTTACCTGTAGTATCTCTTACTACACGTGGACCAGCAAAACCTATTAAGGCTCCAGGTTCACTAATATTTATATCTCCTAACATTGCAAAAGATGCTGTAGTACCACCAGTAGTAGGATCTGTACATAATGATATGTAAGGAATATTTGCATCTGCCAATTGAGCAATCTTTGCAGATGTTTTAGCTAATTGCATTAAAGACAAAGCAGCCTCCATCATACGAGCACCACCAGATTTAGATATCATTAAAAATGGAATGTTGTGTTTAAGTGAGTAGTCTGCAGCACGTGCAATTTTTTCACCTACAACACTACCCATAGATCCTCCAATAAACCTGAAGTCCATACAGGCAATAACTAGATCTTTACCTTGAGATTTTCCAACTGCAGTTCTTACTGCGTCTTTTAAACCTGTTTTCTTTTCAGCTTCTTTAAGACGATCTACATATTTCTTTTTGTCTTGAAATTTAAGTGGATCTTTAGAAGTTAGGTTAGCGTCTAACTCTTTGTATTTATTGTCATCAAATAGTATTTGAAAATACTCGTTACTACCAATTCTTACGTGATAGCCATCTTCTGGACTAACATAAAAATTTTCTTCTAATTCTTCTGCATCTACAATCTTACCAGTAGGACTTTTGTACCAAAGTCCTTTAGGGACATCTTTCTTGTCTTCTGTCTTTGTCTGTATCCCTTTTTGGGTTCTTTTAAACCAAGCCATATTTTTGGGTTTTTTAAGTTGAAATTAAATTCAATTTCAATCTTTATAAAGTATTCACATTATTTAAATCTTCAAAAGCTTTCTTTAGTCTAGCTTTAAAAGTTAATTCGCCTTCACGTACCCATTTTCTTGGGTCGTAATATTTTTTATTTGGGATATCATCTCCGTCAGGATTTCCTATTTGTGCCGAGATGTAATCTTTTTTGTCTAAAATATAATCTCTACATCCTTCGGTAAATGCATATTGTAAATCTGTATCAATATTCATTTTTATTACGCCGTAACCTATAGCTTCTCTAATTTCTTCGACTGTAGAGCCACTACCACCGTGAAATACAAAATCTATGTGGTTATGTTCTACATTGTATTTATTAGAAATATATTCTTGAGAATTTTTAAGAATCTTTGGAGTAAGCTTTACATTTCCTGGCTTATAAACTCCGTGTACATTTCCAAAAGCTGCTGCAATTGTAAATTGGTCGCTTACTTTGCTTAACTCTTCATAAGCGTAGGCAACTTCTTCTGGTTGTGTGTATAGTTTAGAGTCGTCTACATCTGTATTGTCTACACCATCTTCTTCACCGCCAGTAATACCTAGCTCAATCTCTAATGTCATACCCATCTTACTCATGCGAGCAAGGTATTCTTTACAGATTTCAATATTTTCTTCAAGAGGCTCTTCACTTAAGTCTATCATATGAGAGCTGTATAGAGATTTACCAGTTTCGTTATAAAACTTTTCACTAGCATCTAACAAACCATCTATCCAAGGTAATAACTTTTTAGCACAGTGATCTGTATGTAAAATAACAGTTGCGCCATAAGCTTCTGCAAGCTCGTGTACGTGTTTAGCACCTGCTACACATCCTGCTATTGCAGCTTTTTCATTTTCATTAGATAATCCTTTTCCAGCATTAAATTGACCGCCACCATTTGAAAACTGAATAATTACAGGTGAGTTTAACTCTGCCGCTGTTTCCATTACAGCATTAACAGTACTTGATCCAACCACATTTACGGCAGGTAAAGCATAGCCGTGTTTTTTAGCGTGGTTAAAAATATCTTGAACTTCTTTGCCTGTAGCAACTCCAGGTTTTATTGTGTGACTCATAATTTTTAGTTTGTTAGGTTACAAAAGTAGTAAAAAATGCCTGCTTAAAAAGGATAGTTTATACCAACATTATATACGGCATTTGCAAAGTTATATTGTTTAAACCATCTGTCTCCTTCAGTTAATGCTGGATTGTATGTTTTAAAGCCGATATCAAATCGTATTACGAAAAAATTCACATCGTATCTTAAACCAAAACCAGAACCTACAGCTAACTCACTAAGGTCTGAAAGTGATGTGAATCTTGCATCTTCATCATCTACATTATCTAGTACATTCCAGATATTTCCTACATCTACAAATAAAGCACTGTTTAATTGTCCAAAAAGATTAAATCGGTATTCACCGCTAAAATGTATTTTCATATTAGCTTCATTAAACTCATTACGGCCACCTGTACTTCCTGGTCCAAGATCATATGCTTGCCAACCTCTATTATCATTTGTGCCTCCTGCAAAAAATGACCTAGAAAAAGGAATGCTTTCTGAGTTGCCATAAGGAATGGCTATACCACCAAAAGTGCGTATTGCAAAAATATTCTTGTTGCCCCAATCCCAATGCTTTATGTAATCTAGCTCTAATTTTGCGTATTGAGAAAATCGTACACCAAAGATATTATAACCACCAGTATTGTTTTCTTCGAGACCTATACTACTGGCAATTGTTGACAGTGTATTTCCTGCAAATTCTATTTTACCTCTAAATCTTGAAAAATCATTATCATAAAGGTTGTCTCTATTATCATAAACATAGGAGAAATTAGAGGCAAAAATCAGGTTGTCTTCTGTTAACCTGTCTTGGCGTTCATTTATATTGTTTATGTCTTGTAGCTCATCTGTAGTTAAGTTATCTATGTTGTTAGATAAAGCATCATTAATAAAGCTATTGGCGCCTTCGGGAATTATTAATGTAGATGTGCCGTCTTCGTTAGTATTAAAGTATGCAGGGTTTACATCATTATTGTTTTGAGCAATGTCATTTAGAATATTAAAAGAGTTTCTGTAAACATTAAAATAATTTCCTGTATTTAAATTTCTAACATACTGAACGTTAAGTAAATCTAGTTGATGTGTTAATGTTTTTTTAGGCTGCCAACGGTATGAAAAAGCACCTGTGACATTTTGTTTATCTAAGCCTATATTTTGTTGAGTGCTTACACCTACGCTTAATGTGGTGAAGGGTGACATGTAATTAGGAATATATTTTTCTGTGTTTATAGGGAACAGTATTTTTGGGAAAGACAATTTCATATCTGCTCCAACTTCTGATATATTAAAAAAACGATCTTCGCTATCTGCAGCATCACTGGAAGAACCTATACTACCTCTAGTTGATATTTCAAAAGTTTCTGCACCTCTAAAAATGTTTCTAATTAGTAAAGAGCCTCCAAAACCAATACCGAAATCTTGTATATTACTTTGAGAGACATCAAAATTAAAGGCGACATTGTATTTTTCTCTAGGCGTTAAAAATACATTGGCTATTAAATTAGTATTTGTGCTGTCTCGAGGATCTTCCACATATTTAATATTAGGATATTTAAAAATCCTTAATTGTGAAATTCGATTGTATGTTAAGGTTCTGTCTATGTCTTTAAAAACATCGCCCTTTTTTATAAAAATATTATCTGTTAAAGATTTGGGCCTGTACTTTATTTCATCGAAAGCCATGAGATTATAACCGTCATAGCTAGTGGTATCTGTAATGGGTTTATTTCTATTTTGATACGTGTAGTCTGTAATAATATTAACCTCACTAATCTTATGAATTTTAAAGGGAACCTTTATAGCAGTATCTCCCAGTTTTACAGGTCTGTCACCAATAAGCACATTTACATTAACCTTATGGTTAGTGTTTACAGTATCTGCATCAAAATTTAAAAATTCTTGCTCAAAATGATAAAGGCCACTATTTCTAAACAGTGTTGTAAGACGGTCGCGTTCATTCCCAAAATCTTTAGTGGCATATTGTACTCCAGACTTAATAAGACTTTTATCTTTATGGGCTTGATATAAAGAATCTACAACTGGTGACTCTATTTTTCTTGAAATGCTATCTACTATGTAGGGTTTGCCTGTAGTAATAAAATAATCAACAGTACCACGTTTGTTGTCTTCTAAATTTATTTCATATTTAGAATCAACATTAAACCAGCCATTATTCCAGTACCAAGCTTCTAATCTGTTTTTAGATTTGTTGGTTTTTTCTTCATTTATAATTGTTGGTGCTTGTCCTGTACGTTTAATCCATTCGTTAAAGTTAATTCCAGCATCTATGCGCTTGATAATTTGCTTTTCTGACCAGAATTTTTTCAGAAATTTTAGTTTCTTAGGGTTGTCATAAATTCTAGAAGTAAGAATAGAATCTATATTTGGTCTTGCCATATTATAAATGTGCAAGCGTAAAGGAACGCCAAGTAGTTTAACGTTAGGGTTTTGATACAATTGGTTTCTTATGCGAGGATCTGAAACTTTTTCATCGTTTTGATAAATAGTATTTTCAGTAAGTAAATGCTCATCTGCTTCTAAGCGTTTTACAGCATTACAAGAGCTTAACACCACAAGGATTAAAAGAATAAGTGTTATTTTTACGTGCTGTACGGTCAAGCCTATAGTATAATCTAATATTAAACGTTCAAAAGTACCATTTTTACATGGTTAGCAAAAGCCAATCTAAGTTAATACGCAGTCTAAACCAAAAAAAATTCCGTTTAAAACATGGGCTTTTTGTTGTTGAAGGTGTTAAGAGTATAAATGAATTTTTAAACTCAAGTTTAGAGCTCTATTCATTATTATCAACAGAAAATGTTTTTTTAAGTCATTCTAAAGAAACTCAGCTTATTTCTTTAAAAGAATTGCAGGCAATATCTCATTTGTCTACAGCTCAAGTTGCTTTGGCAGTGTTTAAGATTCCTGTTCCAAAAACTGACTTTAAACAAAATAGACTTCTTGCTTTAGATGGTGTTAGGGACCCTGGAAATTTGGGAACTATTATTAGGTTATGTGATTGGTTTAATATTCAAAGTCTTATTTGCTCTAAGGATACTGTAGATTGTTACAACCCTAAAGTTGTGCAAGCCACAATGGGATCATTAACTAGAGTAGAGGTTATTTATACAGACTTACATAAGCACTTAAATACTTTAGATTTACCAATTTTTGGAACTTTTATGAATGGGGAATCTGTTTACAGCAAACCATTACCAGAAGATTTTGTTATTGTTATGGGGAACGAAGCTAATGGTGTTACTAAGGAAATAGAGGAACTTTGTAATCATCGTATTGCCATACCTCAATTTGGTAGTGGTGCACCTACAGAAAGTTTAAATGTGGCAACTGCTACTGCAATTACATTGAGTGAATTTTCTAGACGTCTTATTGAAAGGTAAAGTTTATAAATACGCCTCTAGAAGACATTTTTTCAATATTACTTGTATAAATACTGTTAGGGTCCGCATCTCTTACCAATTCATCATTAAGAGCAAAAACACCTCGTATTGAAGGTGTAAATTTGAAATAGTAAAGGTACAGGTCAATCCCAAAGCCTACCTCATAATAATAACTGTTATTGGTCATTCTAAACTGGCCAACACTATTATCATCTGGATTATCTTGGTTACTAGAAAGGTTTATTGCTGTTGAAAGGCCACCAACAATAAATGGCTTCCAGTTATTTAAGCGTTTTGTTGAAACTTTTAATAGAAGCGGAATATGAACATAGGTAGATTTTACTTCTCGCAATCTATCTTGATCATCTTCACCTGCAAACGGAAATATTAAGTTTCGGCTACTAAACGCAACCATTGGCTCAAGCCTTAAATCTAAATAATCATTAAGTCTTAAATTTCCTAAAAGCCCAACATTAAAACCAACGCTTTTTTCTACTATGATATCTTCTGTTTGGTTTTTGTAATCAAAATCAAAGTCATAACTATTAAACCCTAAGGTGTATCCCCAAGATAATCTTGATTTATCAAAATTGTCAAGGTTTCTAATTTTCTCTTTGCCAAAAGGCCATTGGGCTTGGGCATTATGAAATGATACTAAGGCTATTAAGATGATAAGAAGTCTTCCCATTAAGATGTTTTTGAAGCAGTATAAATTGTTGCAGAACCTAGAGTTTGTGGTAAATTCTTCACATTTATAAACCCTACTTTTCTCAAAATATTGTTGAAAGCTTCACCATGTGGAAATTTAGAGGCACTTTCACTTAAATATTTATAAGCTACTCTGTCTTTACTAAACATTTTTCCAATGGTTGGTAAGATAAACTTGCTGTATAAATTATAACCTTGTTTAAAAGGGAATCTTGTGGGAACAGAAGTTTCTAATACCACAAAAGTTCCAGAAGGTTTTAGTACTCGTAATATTTCAGACAGTCCTTTTTCTAAATCTTCAAAGTTTCTAACACCAAAAGATACCGTTATAGCATCAAATTTATTGTCTTCAAAAGGTAAGGCTTCACTATCTGCTTTTTGCAAGATAACCTTATCTGTAAGATTTGCTTGAGCCACCTTTTTATGACCTATAGAAAGCATTCCTTCACTAATATCCACACCAATTATTTCAGAAGCACCGGTGCGTTCCATTTGTATAGCAAGGTCTCCAGTACCAGTGGCAATATCTAAAACGCTTTTAGGGTTGGTAGAAGCCACTATGTCTATCACCTTTTTACGCCATTTTACATCAATACCAAATGAAATGACACGATTAAGCCCATCATAATCTGAAGAGATATTGTCAAACATTTGTTCAACCTGCTGCTTCTTATTAAGTTGAGAATCTTTATAGGGAGTAACTTTCTTAGACATTTAATTTTTTTTGCAAAGATAACTTTCTAAATTGATACCTGTGGAATTGTAGATAAGTAAAATTAATAGCTACACTATACAATTACAAAAAACAATTTTAAAGCAGTTTAAACTTCTGAAAGTCTTTAGGTTAAAAACCTTCCGAAATTTGACTTAACGTGTTTGGTGTCTAAATAACCCTTATAATTCTTTAAGAATTTAAATTTGAAGTATCTTTGTATCACTTTTTTATAAACTATGAAGATTATTATTGCCGGAGCTGGCGAAGTAGGCTTCCACCTTGCAAAACTACTTTCTTACGAGTCTCAGGATATTACCCTGATAGATAATGATAGGAAAAGTCTTAATTACGCCGATACGCATTTAGATATTAGGACAATTAAAGGTGATGCTACATCTATACGTATATTAAGAGAATCTCAGATAAAAGGTGTAGACCTTGTTATAGGTGTAACCGAAAGTGAAAATACAAACATTACAATTTGTGTGTTAGCAAAGCAATTAGGTGCTAAGAAAACCATTGCAAGAATCTCCAACACAGAGTTTATAGATTTTAAAGAAGAAATAGGGTTTACCAAATTTGGAATAGATGAGCTAATTTCTCCAGAAGCCTTAGCTACTAAAGAAATTGGGTTACTACTTAATCAAAGTGCATTTAGTGACACTTATGAATTTGAAGGAGGCGCACTTACACTTATAGGAGTTACATTATCTAGAACAGCATCTTTTGTTGGTAAAACAGTTAAGGAAGCCGCTAAGATATTTCCAGAATTACACTTTCAACCTATTGCCATACAGAGATTTGGAACTCAGTATACCTTAATTCCTCGTGGAGACACTCAGTTTAAAGAAGGCGATCAGGTATATTTTACTACTATAAAAGGTGGCGTTGAAGAGCTTTATAAATTAACTGGTAAAATTAAGCAGGAGATTAAGAATGTCATGATTCTTGGTGGTAGTAAAATTGGAGAGCAAACAGCAAAACAATTATGCTCTACTAAATTTAACGTTAAGCTTGTAGAAAACAATAGTGATAGGGCTTTTGACCTTGCAGACGATTTGCCGAAAGCTTTAGTAATAAATGGAGATGGTCGTAATGTCGAGCTTTTAGAAGAGGAAAACATTCAGGATATGGATGCTTTTATTGCCGTAACAGGTAATAGCGAAACAAATATCATGTCTTGCCTTGTTGCCAAAAGTAAGAGTGTTAAGAAAACTATAGCGCTAGTTGAGAATATGGATTATTTTCAATTGAGCCATTCTATCGGGATTGATACATTGATAAACAAAAAGCTATTAGCTGCGAATAACATATTTAGATACATACGTAGAGGAGATGTTGTTGCTATGACAAAGCTCAACAATATGAATGCAGAGCTTTTAGAGTTTATAGTAAAATCTACATCAGAGGTTTGTAATACATTAATTAAAGATGTCGCATTTCCTAGAGCCGCTATTATAAGTGGTGTTATAAGAGATGGAAAGGGTATTATAGCTTTAGGAGATTTTCTTATAAAAAGTGGAGACCGTATAGTAGTTTGCTGTTTACCTAGAGCCATAGTAAAGGTTGAAAAACTCTTTTTATAATGCCAAGGTTAAACTTTAAAATCATCTTATATATAATGGGACTACTATTGCTTTGCAATGGTGGTTTTATGTTACTTTCTGTAATTGTAAGTTGGTATTATAATGATGGTGTTACTTTAGAGTTATTCTCTTCTTCATTGCTTACTCTAATAATTGGGACATTATTAATGTTCACTACAAGAAACCATAGTAAACGTATAGATAAACGTGAAGGGTATATCATAGTTACTTTTGGTTGGATTTTTATGGCTCTTAGTGGTATGATACCCTATTTGCTTTCTGAAGCTATTCCAGGTTTTACAAATGCATTTTTTGAGACCATGTCTGGTTATACCACAACAGGCTCTACAGTATTAAGCGATATAGAAATAGTACCTAAAGGTGTTTTGTTTTGGCGTAGCCTTACACATTGGATAGGAGGTATGGGTATAATTGTACTAGCAATTGCCATTTTACCATTATTAGGAATAGGCGGTATGCAGTTATTTGCTGCAGAAGCGCCAGGACCAAGTGCAGATAAACTTAAACCTAGGATTACAGACACAGCAAAACGTCTTTGGTTAATTTATGTTGGCTTCACTTTTTCTGAAACTATTCTTTTGAAAGTTGCAGGAATGGGTTGGTTTGATGCTGTGAACCATTCCTTAAGTACATTATCCACTGGAGGTTTTTCTACTAAAAATGCCAGTTTAGCTTATTGGAACGATACGCCAATTATACAATATATAGTAATTGTATTTATGTTTTTGGCAGGTATGAACTTTGTCATGAGCTACTTTGCATTAAAAGGGAAATTTAGTAGGCTTTTACAAGATGATGAACTGCGTTGGTATTTTGTATTTATAACTGGCTTTACCATAATAGCTTCTGTTTTGGTTTACTTATTTGCAGATGTAAGCATATCCTCAATAGCTCATCCAATGGTTTGGGGTGAAGCAGAAAGTAGTTTTAGACATTCATTATTTCAAGTATTGGCAATTATAACTACAACGGGTTTTGTGACCGCAGACTATACGTTATGGACACCATTCTTAACTATTTTCTTTTTCGGAATGTTCTTTTTGGGTGGTTCTGCAGGATCAACTTCTGGTGGTGTGAAAGTTGTGAGACACCTTATTCTTATTAGAAACGGTATAACAGAATTTAAGCGCACTTTACATCCAAATGCAATCTTACCAGTACGATATAGACAAAAAGCTATTCCAAAAGAAATTGTTTTTAATATCCTTGGTTTCTTTATCCTTTATATGTTGGCATTTATTATTGGTGCAATAGGATTAGCTGCTTTAGGGTTAGATTTTGAAACAGCTATTGGTGGTGCAGCAACATCAATTGGTAATATAGGACCTGCATTTGGTGACTTAGGACCTGTAAACAATTTTAATGGTTTGCCTAATTTTGGAAAATGGTGGTGTAGTTTTCTTATGTTAATAGGAAGGCTAGAGCTGTTTACAGTTCTTATTATACTAACACCATTCTTCTGGCGTAACAGATAACTTTAATTTAGGTTTTCATTAAATGCACTTGGCAATAGTTTAGGAATAAACTTAATAAGGATAGGTAGCAAGATGCTTCCGCCAGGAACTAAAAAAATAGCCAGAGATGGTATAGATTTACAAATATCTAATAGCTGCTCCTTAACCTTTTGTTTTTCCACATCATTTAAATCTCGCACTGTAGACTGTCCCAAGAGGATAACCAACTCTTTACTTTCAGATAATTCTTTTAGGAGTCGTTTTCTATTTCTTATTACTAATACTTTTACAGTACGGTTAGTTTGTTTGTAAAAGTGTTTTACAGGATTACTGTATTGAAAAAATGCAATCTTATTTTTATGCGTTTCTATAAAAAAATGAACGTGAGTTAAAGCCTGCTCAACAAAATCCTTTCTTATGCTCAAAGCTTCTCCTAGATCATAAATAAATTGAAATTCTGTTTGGTCAAGCCTATTGTCATCCCAAACCGCAAGGCAAGACATATCTAAAAGGTAATAACGTTCTAAAACTTCAGAAAGAGAATCAATAGAAAGATCAGACAAGTCTGCAGCATTATCGTGTATAATGGTATTGTAACGAACAGAGCTTTTAAAGAGCTTTAGTAATAGTTCATCATACTCTTCTTTATTTTCCTTTTGCTTTAAGGACAAGCATATAGATTTAACAACAGTAGCCTCAATATGCTTTGCGTATTTTAAAGTATCATTATTGTACATTAAAAAATGATCGAAAGCTAAGACATCAATAAACAAAAGAGCATTGGTTACTAAATGGCTAAAGTTCTTTTTTATAAAAGATTCATTGGTTTGTATACGTTGCTGAAGTAAGTTTTCTAAGGTTTCATAGTTAGAAAGTTTAGAAACACTAGGTAATTTCAAAAATGTATACGTTTTACTATTTAAGCTTCTGTAGAATTCAATTATAGAAAGAACGCAATCTTCTTCAGATGCATTTTCAATAGATTGAAAATATATATAACATAAGGCATCAAATAAATTAACCTTTGTAAGTTCTTCCTCTGTTAACTTAAGTCGTTTAGTTTCTTCGGTATTTAAAGTTTTTACAGAAGTACCATAAATGAAACCAGATTCTCTAAACTGCGTATAAACATCTTTCTCTTCGCCTAAATAGGGAAGAGTGGCTGTTATAAAATGAGGTAAGTGCTTCTTAATCCAGCCTTTCGCAGAAGGGTTCATAATTTAAGATTATGCAGGTAAAGTTAAAATATTATCAAAACAATATGTTAATCTATTATCATATTTAGCTGTTTAATATTTCTTTATATGTGTTTAACACAACATTAACGATTGTTACAAAACTGTAGCCTCTAATTCCCCGTAAGTTTAGGTGAACGAATAAAATTTTTAAATTCTAATTATGAAAAAATCAAAATTAATAGCAGCAATAGGTGGTCTTACGCTTGCTGCGGTTGCGACAGTATTTATCGCGGCTGACCACATTGACTCTCCATCTGTTGTAAACGGAGGAGCAGACATTGCAGACCTTTACGCTTTTGAAGGAGAAAATCCTGATAACACAGTATTTATTGCGACTTTGCCAGCTATGACATTACCAGCAGGTTCTCCAGCAATAGATTTTGACGAGAGTGTTCTTGTTGAGTTTAACATAGATACCACAGGTGATGGTGTTGAGGATTTCGTATTACAAGCTATCCCTAGAGATGGTGTAATGTATTTCTTTGGACCATATGCAACTACTGCAGATACTACAGGTAAAGTAAGTACTATTGACACGAATGCACAGTACCAATCTTCTGTAAACATTAACGGAGCTCCTGTAACTAGTACAGACGGTCTTAGTTATTATGCAGGTACAAGAAATGATGCTTTCTTTTTCGACTTTGAGCAATTTAACAATGTAAAGCAAGGTCCAGACGTAGCACCTAATGGTTTTGACCAAGCAGATGAAGCTTCAGATTTATTCTCAGGTTTAAATGTTAATGCTATCGTTGTAGAAGTTCCTAACTCTATTTTAGGTGATGGTGCTCCACACGGTGCAGGTACAGGCGTAGACGTTTATAACGTTTGGGTTGAAACTAAAAGACAATAAAAGAAAACGTAAATTTTTAAAAGACAATAATTATGAAAATATTTAAATATACAATCTTATCACTTTTTGCAGTTGCTGTATTAGCTAGTTGTGGTGATGATGATGATAATGGAAACGTTGTAGCTGCAGATCCTACTTGTAGCGATGGTATCCAAAACCAAGGAGAAACAGGCGTAGACTGTGGTGGTCCTTGTACACCTTGTGAAGATATGGGTACAGTAGATTTCTCAGGTACTTTTACGCAAGTAGATATTATGGGACGTCCAGGTATTAATACTGTATTAGGTATTAGTGATGAAAGAAAAGACGATTTTAATGACTCTACTCCAGCAGAACAAGGTGCAAACTTTGCAACTGAATTTACAGGTATGATTAATGGTTACCATACTGCATATGGTGCAGAATATGAAAATAATATTCTTAACTTAACTGCAGACCAAATGGGATCTATCTTAGCTTTAGATGTATTACAAGTAGCACCTAACGCGCCAACTACATATTTTGATGGAGAAAATGTTCTTACAGGTCGTAACTTAACAGACGATGTTGTAGATGTTTCTTTAGTATTATTATTTGGTGGTGCTAACGGAGATAGATTTGATGGTGACGATGGTTTACCAGAGTTAGTAAGTGACAATGTTGGGTTTGACTCTACAAATGCAATTACTACTAGTTTCCCATATATGGCTCCAGCAAACTAATAATTAAGAGTTTTATTGAGTAAATTTGTAGAAGAGAACGCATATATGTGTTCTCTTCTTTATTTAAACCTATTTTTAAAATGAAATATTTAGCCTACATTTTTATTGCCAGTTTTCTGTTTATTTCCTGTAAACAGGATGCAAAGCAAGATTCAAAAGAAGAAACTTCAACTGTTTTAAACAAAGAAGATTATAATACGTATTTAGTGAGCAACAATACAAGCACTTATGATTTTGCACTAAAGAATAAAGAAAAATGGGCATCAAATGTTGCTAAAGATAGTAATGCTATTGCAAGCTTAAGCTATTTAGCCAGTGCCTACAATATGCTTTTTAATACAACAGGCAATGTAAATTATTTAGATACAGTTGCACTATTGCAAGACCGTGCTTTAAATGTCTCTTCTGAAACTTTTAAAGCAGACAAGATGCGTGCAAGAGCTGCAACATTCATTTCACAGCATAGATTTCAAGAAGCAAGAGATAGTTTGTTGGCAATTAAAAATTTATCTGGTAAGTCTGGAACAAACCTTATGTTGTTCGATGCTTTTATGGAAACTGGTGAATATAACAAAGCTGAAACCATATTAGATTCTTTAAAAAATAATAAGGATTACGATTACCTAATAAGAGCAGCAAAATGGAATGATCATAAAGGCGATCTAGATACCGCTATTAACCTATTAGAAAAAGCTAGAGAAATTGCAGACAAACGTAAAAATCCAACTTTACAAATTTGGATTTACTCTAATCTTGGAGATTTTTATGGTCACGCAGGAAGAATAGAGGATTCCTATAATAGTTATTTAAAAACGCTTGAGTTGCAACCAGATAATGCATACGTAAAGAAAGGTTTGGCTTGGATTGCCTATTCTTATGAGAAAAATGCAGATGAAGCCTTAAGAATACTAGATAGCATAAATGTAAATTATAATACACCAGATTATCATTTACTAAGAGCAGAAATTGCAGAATATAAAGGTGACGATGCTCAAAAGGAAAAAGAATTACAAGAGTATAAAGATAAAGTGAACAATCCTGCTTACGGCGAAATGTACAATGCATACAATGCTGTGGTGTACGCTGAAGAATTTAAAGACTTTGACAAGGCACTACAAATTGCACAAAGAGATGTAAACAATAGATCTACTCCAGAAACCTATCATAACTTAGCTTATGTACACCATTTAGCCGGTAATAATGAAAAAGCTTTAGCACTTATTGAAGATCACGTTAAAGGAAAAACATATGAGCCAATGGCCCTATATCATTCAGCAATAATTTATAAAGCCAACGGAATGACCGAACAAGTCGAAACTTTAAAAAATGATGAGTTATTAGGTACAGCCTATGAAATGGGACCAGTAACTTATGAAAAAATAAAAAATCTTTAAAAAATTTAAATCTGAGAAAACCATCGTCTATATTTTCTCGTAAGTGATAGTATAGAGAAAGTTTGAAATTCAAAGTAAGAGGTGATTTTCAAAAAAATAAAAGCTCGAGAGAGCTTTTTGTATAAGCTAGTTTAGCTTAGAGTTTTTTCAGAGTTTTTTGTTAGTAGGATACCTGTCTAGAAATAGACAGGTATTTTTATTTAGAGTTATTTGCAAAGCAAATTAGTATATAAAAAAAAGCAGCTTAAACTATTTAAGCTGCTTTTGTAATAATGAAAGGGGTTTATCTTTATGCACCAACGGCACCTAAAACATATAGTTGTTCTAGAGTTGGAGATTCACTTCCGCCTTCCGGCTCTAATGTAATACCAAAAGCTTCAGAAGTATTGCTGTTATCTAATTTATATATTTGAGAAGATTGTGACTCATTCTCAGTTAGCAAACCTAAACTAGTAGGCGTAAGCGGATCTAATTTAAGAGACCATACTTGGTAAACCTTACCTTTTGGAGGCTTTGGTAAACCTTGAGCATCAATATAGGCTGTATTTGTTTTTGTATTCCAATACACAGAAGCATAAGCATCTTTATCAACAGCTTGTGCTCCAAGAGGAACTTTTATATACTCATTACTTCTTACAATGGTAAGCAAGTCTTTGGTTTGAGTAAGTTCAAGTTCAGCTTGCTCATATTTACTATTTACAAGTACATTTTGAGTTTTTTGATATCTTAAGTCTTCTCTTAAATTATTAGTTTCGTTAAGTGTATAAAATAATCCACCTATTAAAGCTATGCTTGCAGCCCAACCAATAATTGCAGGCATATTATAACTCTTTTTAGGAGCTATAGAAACTACTTTGCCTGTATGATTAAGTTTTCGTTTTATATCTGCCAGAACTGTTTCTGGGTTATATGGTGCAACATGAGTAGATAAGCTTTTTAAGGCAGTTTCAATTTCTTCTACTTCTTTATGTACTTCTGGGTATTGGTGTAATACCTTAGACACTTCTTCTGCCTCTGCTTGAGTTAAAGCGCCGTATACATAAAGTTCAAGTATACCAGATTCTATATATTTATTAATATCCATGTGTAACTATTCAGTCATTAATTCCCTCAACCTGTTAATACAAATCCTATTTCTGGTTTTTACAGTACCAAGTGGCATATCTAACTCGACTGCGGCATCTTTTTGTGTAAACCCTTTGAAGTATAAAATTTCAATAACTTTTTTGCAAAGTGGCTCAAGAGCGTTTACAAATTTTCTGATTCCGATAGTGTCTGTACGTTTAGAGAAACTATTCTGATCTTCAAGAATATTTACGAAAAACTCTGCCTTTAGGTTTTTCTTTTTGTTCTTAAAGTCTTTAGATCTAATCTTATCTATAGCTGCATTGCGAGCAATGTTAAGAACCCAAGTAAAAAATCGACCTTTAGTTGAAGAATAAGAATTGGCATTGTCCCATATCTTAATAAAGACATCTTGCAAAACTTCTTCTGCAATTGCTGTGTCTTGTACCACGTTATAAATAATACCAAATGTGCTTTCGGAGTATAGTTCGTAAAGTCTTTCAAATGCTTTTTCGTCTCTACGTTGCATTTGAAGAATTAAACTGTCTGGTTGCATAGTGCTTTTTTAGTTCAGCTAAAAATAAATAAAAAAATGGAAGAAGGGCATAAAAAAAGCGACCATTAGGTCGCTTTATGATTTTTAGCAATGAAATCTACATTTTTGCGATCACACCACACCCAACTCTAGTACCTGCAGCACCAGATGGTTGGCTTGTAAAATCATCTACACCATCGTGAATAATAATAGCTTTGTTTAAAATATCTTTATTAGTATCTCCACAGCCAATACACCATTCATCTGTAGTTAAGTTTACTGTACCATTACCTTTAGCATCTACGTTAAAGTTTCCAATATCACCTTTATGGTAGCCATTTTCACTTCCCCATTTGCCGTGTGGTGCGCCAGTAGGATTCCAGTGTCCACCAGCACTTGTGCCGTCTGTAGCACTACAATCTCCTTTTTCATGAATATGAATGGCATGTTTACCTTCTGCTAATCCAGAGATTAAGGCTGTCATAGATACATTGTCTCCTTCTTGTTTAAAAACAACGCTTCCGCTTACAGTACTTTCACTTTTGGCTTCAAGGGTAGCTTTGGCTTTTTTTACCATAGTTTCCTTAGGAGCTTCAGTTACTTCTGTAGTGTCCTCAGACATTTTATCTTCTTTCTTTTCTTTCTTACAAGCAACTGCAAAACATAATAATGTCGACAGTGCTAATACGCTTAATTTTTTCATCTTTAATTCGTTTTGTATGGTTATAATACCAAGTTACTATTATTTGCCTTTCCTATCAATATTTTAAGGAGGTTTAACTTAAATACAACACTTATTAAGATTTGCTAATGCTGCCTTTGTTGTCCATATATAATAGTAGTAAGGGTATTAAACCGTGTGGTAATCTATATAACATCTCAAATGTGTTTTGATGTAAAGATCTTAATATGAAATCTGAATAAAAATTACCGAGTAATCTAGCCATTGCTGTGGAGAATCCCCAGATTACAGCCCATATAAGACAATATTTTACAATGGTTTTGTTTGGAAGAAAAATGCCAATTGCAATTACAAAGTCTAAAATACCTGCTATAAGTAAGAATGATTTTGCAAAACTTTCTGAACAATTAAAAATGCGTATAACCATATCAACAAAATAACCAGGTACAGGATAATATCCTAATGCATAAAGTCCATGACCGATGAAGGTTAATGCTGTAATTAGTTTTAATATAAATTGAAGCGTTTTATAACTCAAATTAAATCTCAAGTAGCTTAACAAAATAAAAGGAGTTGTAAACTGAATACTGTACTCTATAAATTGTCCAATCTTATAATTTTTGGTAATTGTAAGTAACACAGCTAGAAATATGAGGCCAATGCCAGAAAATAATATGGGTACTTGAAAGGCTTTATAATTTTTTTGGCGTAACCATATAACAAATGGTATAGTTATGATAAATAACGTTCCAAAACAGTATACAATATAATCTGTGTAAATATCTATTTCTGGTAAGGACAAGAACTCGTGCCAAGTCATTTTAAACTGCTTTTCTACATACGGTTTAAAATATTCTGCATAATAATATAAACTTATAAATGGCGCCGAGAAGAAAATAAATTGGTAAGCTCTTCCTAGTAATACAAGAATTACAGAAATTTTTAAAAACGTAATCAGTTTTGAGTTTGGCATTTTTAAAATTTCAGCAAAAATAGAGGCTTTATTTACAAACAAGACCACTTAACAATTATGTAACTTTTTAATAAAATAAAAAGGTATTTAAGGTAACATAGCAAGGTTAATATTGCATGTGTAACATCTTAACATTTTCATTAACAATTAATTATGTATAAAATTACCTTCATCGCTTTTTTTGTCTCTTTATCTGTTTTTTCGCAATCTGAGAAATACAGATTAATTATAAACGACGACCCTGCCACTTCTGGAACAATTGCATGGCACCAGCCAATATCTTCAATAGGATCTTCTATATTATATTATGGTACTGAAGATTTTGGTTCAGATTGGAATTCTTATCCAAACTCTCAAGAAGCAGACAGAACATCTTTAGCACAACAAATGCATACTAAATTTGTTAGGTTAACTAACCTACAACCAAACACTGCCTATTACTTTGTACTTAGAAATCCTATTACAAATGTAACCAGTGAGCGTATGTTTTTTAAGACCTTACCAAATGACCAAAGTAGGTTATCTTTTGTTGCTGGAGGAGATTCTAGAACAGATGGAACACCAGATGTTTTTGCAAATAGAGATGCTAGGTTAAATGCCAATAGGATGGTAGCTAAAGTTAAACCTCACGCCATTTTTTTTGGTGGCGATTTTACGTTTGCAGACACACCAACAGAATGGGATTATTGGTTAGATGATTGGCAGCTAACAATATCAGATGAAGGTCAATTATTTGGTATAGTGCCAGCTAGAGGTAATCATGAATTTAATCCATCTACTGTTTACGATCTTTTTGATGTGCCAACTTCAGACTCATATTACGCAATAACCTTTGGAAATAATCTTGTAAGAGCATATACTCTTAACTCAGAAATTTCTGTTGCAGGAGACCAAGCGTTGTGGTTAGAAAATGATTTACAAGAAAACAATGCAGATCAATGCTGGACTCTTGCACAATACCACACACCAATAAGACCACACGAATCTGGCAAGACTGAAAATGACGATCAATATGATGCTTGGGCAGGATTGTTTTATGAACATGGTGTCGACTTAGTTTTCGAATCTGATTCTCATATGGTTAAAACTACCAAAGCATTAAAACCAGACGTAAACGGAGAATTAGGTTTTAGTGAAGATCCTATAAATGGAACCTATTATGTAGGAGAAGGTTGTTGGGGAGCACCAACAAGAAATAATGATGATGATAAGGAATGGACTTTAGCATCTGGTTCCTTTAATCAAATTAAGTGGGTTTGGGTAGACTGTGAACGTATAGAAATGCGTACTATAATGACAGATAATGCCGAAGAAGTAGCAAGTTTAGGAGACAATATATTTGAAGAGCCAGATAATATTGAATTATGGAATCCAGAGAGTATTGGAGAAGTGTTAGTAATTCAAAATCAAGCGTTGTCTAATCCAGATTTTGTTAAAACTAATGTAGCTGTTTATCCAAATCCTTTTAAAGGCATACTTAATGTTGAAGTACCTAGTATATTAGAGAAAGTTAATATTACACTATATGATATTAACGGTCGTTTAATATTAAATGAAACTAAAAAAGTTATTAAGGGTTCTTTTACAATCAATACCACAACAATTTCTAATGGAATGGTGTTTTTGAGAATTTCAACCACAAGAGGTCAAGCTATTGCTACTAAAAAGTTGCTAAAAGAGTAATTATTACTTAGAAAAACACAGATACAAGTGAATCTCTACAGTTTTAAAACTGTAGAGATTTTTTTTTCGTAGCTATTTTACCAAATTTGGAATAACGAAACATACTCCACACATAACATTAGGAAGCTTTTTTTTGTAATTTCGTCGCCCTTAATTAGACAGATACACTATGTGCACGGTAACTTTAGTACCAAATAAAGCAAGAAAAGATAGTTTTACGCTCACCTCAAATAGAGATGAAGCTATAAACAGGGAAACTATAGCACCAGAGTTTTACGAAATTAACGATGTAAAAATGTTATTTCCTAAAGATGCTATAGCTGGTGGCACTTGGATAGGCCTTAGTGAAAAAAAGCGAGTAGTTTGCTTGTTGAATGGAGGTTTTAAGCTTCACGAAAGACAACTACCTTATAGAATGAGTAGAGGTATAGTTGTAAAAGATGTATTAGGCTGTGAAACTATAGAAGAAACTTTGCAATCTTATAATTTTGATAATGTTGAACCATTTACATTGGTGATAGCAGACTGGAACCAAGGATTAAGATTTTATGAAATGGTTTGGGATGGTAATAAAGCACATTTTAAAGAATTGCCATTAACTACCCATATTTGGTCATCTTCAACATTATATACTGATGAGATGAAAGCAAAGCGAAGACATTGGTTTGCTAAATACCAATTACAACATAAATTAACTCCAGAAAACTTATTAGATTTCCATTTAAATGCAGGAGAAGGTGACTCTAATGTAGATTTACAAATAGATAGAGGAATGCTCAAAACTATTAGCATAACTCAAGTTGTAAAGATAGATGAAGAGCCTACTATGCGTTATGAAAACCTAAACACTAAAAATGTGCTAGCTACAAAATTTGAGCCTGCAACACTTTGAAATCTTCAGGTAAAATAATACCAATTGCGTTTCCAGATCAATTTGTAAAATTATCTGATGAAAAACGATTATCCTATCTACATTGGTTTGGCTTAGGCACAAAAACGCATATAAAAGCAGGACACGCATCACTTGTTTTGGTAGACCACGCTAATGGTGAACTGCATTATTATGATTTTGGAAGATATATAACACCAAAAGGAAAAGGTCGCGTAAGAAGTAAACGCACAGATGTTGAAGTTAAGATTCCATTTACAGCACAATTTGATGCAGAGAAGACTATTGTTAATCTAGATGAAATTTTAATTTGGTTGCAGTCTAAACCAGAAATCACACATGGTTATGGTAGGTTAGTAGCATCTGTAGCAGATATAGATTTTGTAAAAGCTTACACCTACGTCGAAACTTTGCAAGAAATGGGAAGCATTCCTTACAAAGCATTTGGTGCCGGTACTAAGGAGTTTGGATCTAATTGTTCTCGATTAGTTACAGATACTATAATCGAAGGAATTTCTAATCCTAAGGTAAAGCGAAAATTAAAACTTAATAAGCAGTTTACACCAAGCCCTATTGGTAATGTGCAATCTGCAGCCAATAGCTCTAAAATTTATTGTGTAGAGCACGGTATTGTATCTGAGTTTAATAGCACAGCATTTAAAGAAAATATTGTAAATTTTTTTGACAAAAAACACGTTTTAAACACCTCTGGAATTAAGGTTATAAAACCTAAAGATTCTTGTTTTTTAAAAGGTACAGGAAGTAGTGCTTATTTTAAGCTGAAGGCTTCAGAACTAAGCAATGAGTATCTAATTACAAGGTATAACGAGGAAGGCCAGAAAGACTTTGAAGGAAGGTTTAAGCCAACTACTTCAGATTTCAGCATTACTAAACCTTACAAGTTTGTTTATGATAGTAATTGTTTGTATTGCCATATAGAACAGGAAGGCAAACGCTTTAAGTTTAATTTAATATAAACGGAGCACTCAATTTAAAATTCGGGATACTAACCTTAAATGTTTTTCCTGTAGAAAAATTTAGCATCTCGTAATATCCATTCATTGAACCTATTGGCGAGGATAATAAACATCCGCTTGAGTAGCTATGTTTTTGTTGTGGCGGTATCACAGGCTTTTTACCTATAACACCTTCTCCTTCTACATATTCAGGTAATTTTAAAGCGTCTCTAATTTCCCAAAACCTATTAAGTAACTGTATGGTGTCCTTGCTTAAATTTTCGATAGTAATGGTATAGGAAAAAGCTTGAAACAGTTGGTGTTCTCTATAAATAGAGCCTTCAAACTTTGTTTCAACAGAAATTTTAATTCCTTTTGTAACTTTTGTAACCATACGTTTTTTAAAAAATAGCGAAGGATACTAAAAATGAGAGTATAGCACCAACAAACGCTAAGATTAAAAATACAAAATTTACGATAATAAACTTCACAATAGTTTTAAATCGTCTTTGCTTATAAAACCTTCGCATGGCCTTATAGAGATAAAAAAAGAATATTAGCGTGGCACCATAAAATACAATTTGACCAACTCCTATATAACTTAATATAAATGCAAAGGAATACAGTACAAAAAACAAACTTTGGATATGAAATAAAAAGACGATATGTTCTGCATAACTAAAAGGATTTCTAATGTATAGTAACCATACAAATAATGCAAAAACAGGAAGGTAAAAGAAAATAATTATAGGCAACTTGTTTATAAAATAGCCCAATACAGAAGATAGGTTAGAGGTAACATCACTTAGTTGTACGCCTTTGTGGTAAAGATACCTGTGATAATATGTTTTTGTATGTTTTAAACTGTCTAAACCTAATGCTGCATTTGTGATGCTTGTGTCTTCGTAAAATTGCTGATACAAATCTAAGCGTTTGTCTAGTGTTGTGAAAAAACTAAGACTATCTAATTCTTGTTCTGAAATATAAATATCCTTGTAAGACGTTATGGTGTCGTTTTTTAAATACTTATTTAAACCTAAGCTATCCAGATGAGCAAGGTCTTCTTTAGGAACCTCGCTTAATTCTTGTTTAAAAGTGTTTGAAGTATTTTCGGATAAGTTGTCTAATTTTCTGATGTTATAATCTATAGCATCAAAATTTAAACTAAAGCCATAAATTATAAAAAATATAATACTCACACTAAGATAAAACCGAAACGGATTTACATAGCTTCTTCGCTTTCCTTTAATATATTCCTCGCTAATTTTTCCAGGTTTAAAGAGCAAGGCTGTTAATGTATTCCTTAGTCTGGAATCATAGGAAATAATACTTGCAAAAAACTCTCTTACAAAATCTCCAACTTTAAGCTTTTTAAGTGTGTTTAGTTGTCCGCATTGTGCGCAGAATTTGTCGCTAACATCTAGAGGGTGATTACAATTTAAACAGGTTTCACCGCGATATTTACGGAGTAGGCGAGAGTCACTCATAAGGTTTGGTTAGAGTGCTATAAAAATAGGGATTTAATTAAAATAATTAATTAGTAATGTTTACACTATTTGCAGAACCAATACCAATAACACGATCAAAACGACCACCAATATCCCTATAATAGGCTAAGACAGTATATTCATTTTCTGTTTTGTCAAAATTACCACTTATAAATCCTGGATTAATACTGCCGTCTGGGTTAAGTAAAATATACTTGTAATTATAAAAACCTTGCTTAAATAAGCGTTCGTTTTCATAAACACCACGTTCCTTATTATAAGTAAGCTTAGTGGTGTCATCTAATATATAGTTATTAAAGTTACCATATATATGCAGCTGTCCGCCATTTAAATCTTCATAACATTGTAATGAGAAATGCATCCATACGTATTCTGCTTCAATATCCTCATCACGTCCTTGTAGTGTTCTAACTCTGTAACTACCATTAATGTCTGGATAATAGGTATAAGGCTCAAAGGCTCTCATTCCATCTGTATAAAGGAAATTGTGATAAATGTCACGTTTTTCAATCCTCTTAATATTAATGGTTGCAGCTCTAACATCTTTATTGTCAAAATTTAAAAACTCATTGCTTGCCCAAAAGGAAGATTCGGTATCATATCTATAAACATATTCGTTACCTATATTGTACTGTGGTCTTAAATTACTTATTGCAGTATTTAAGTCGTTATTTTGAATAACTAGCGTTTTTAAAGCAATATCTGGGTTCTTGATAAGTAATTGGTCGGAAGAGATACTAAAATGTACAGACTGCTTCGTATTTATAAACTCTTGGTCTCTCATACGTTTTACCTGTGCTTTTACTGTTGCTAAATTTTCATAAACAATAAACTTGCGACTAAACATTAACTCCTTAGAGTCATTATATATCTTAAGCATATAATTGCCGCTCTTCTCAATGCGTTTAGTGTCTTCATTAGGTATCTGGAGCGTATAGTGGCTGTATAGTTGTAAAGCATTAAAGGAGTTTTCGTAGGTTACCAGCCTTACATTGTCAAAACCTTCAAGATATTCATTTTTAGATATGGTTGTTGGCGTCCAATCAAAATTATAATAGTCTATTACATAGTAGTAATCCTCTTCATCGCCAATAATATCATCAAATTCTAGAGTTAATCTTTCGCCGAGTCTTATAATAGGAGTACCACTAAATTCTGAGCTTGAGCCTTTAAAATTTACAGTTCTTATATAATCTGGAGGAATTGTTTCCCATTCAGGATTTTGAGCTAATGCGCTGAAAGATATTGCAATAAATAGCGTTAAGACTAATCTGTTAATCATCTATAATGAGTTTTTACAAATATAAACAAATATGATGCCCATTATATGAGAGGTATAAGAATACTGAAGCCTCTTAATTTAGAATTGTTATAAATAAAATTACAAGACGATTTAGGTGATTTAAAAACAGTTTTATTATTAAATTTGCACACCGTTTCAAATACTCAATTTGTTCGGTATTAATTGAGAACTTAATAGCTATTGTATGTCAAAAGACATTACCATTAAAAAAGGTCTCGATATACGCTTAGTAGGAAGTGCAGACAAAGTACTTGTTGATGCTCCTAAATCTAAGACGTGTACGATACAACCCGCAGATTTTCATCTCACCATTCCAAAAATGGTCGTTAAAGAAGGCGCTAAATTACGTGCTGGAGATGAATTATTTTATTCAAAAACACAAGACAGTATAAAAGTAGTGTCTCCTATTGCAGGTACACTTAAAGAAATTACACGTGGTGCAAAGCGTGTAATTACTCATATTGTTATAGAAGCAGATGGCTCTAACGAGTCTCGCGACTTTGGTGCAGTAAATGTAGCAAGCGCAGATGCAGAGGTGTTAAGAGCTCGTTTCTTAGAAAGTGGTCTTTGGCCATTTATTAAGCAGCGTCCTTATGATGTAATTGCGAACCCAACTTCGGAGCCTAAAGCCATTTTTATCTCTGGTTATGCCAGTGCACCATTGGTGGCAGATTTAGACTATACGCTTGCCAAGCAAGAAGAGAAATTGCAAGCTGCTGTTACAGCACTTAGCAAAATGACTAAAGGGCAAGTTCATGTTACTATAGGTAAAGATTCTGTGTCTCCTTTTGAAAATTTAAAGGATATTACTTTACATAAGATAACAGGACCGCATCCTGCAGGAAATGTAGGGACACAAATCTCTAAAATAGATCCAGTAAATAAAGGAGAAGTAGTTTGGACAGTAAATGCTCAAGATCTTATTGTGATAGGTGAGTCTTTGCTTACGGGTCATTTTAACTCAGAACGTCAAATTGCTGTTGCAGGTTCATCTGTAAAGGCGCCTAAATACTTTAGAACTCATATTGGAGCAGATTTAGAAGGAATTTTAAATGAAGCTGGTATAGAGGCTAACTCAAGAGTAATTACAGGTAGCGTTCTTACAGGAGATAAGACAACTGCAAAAGGAAACTTAGGGTATTATCATAACACTGTTACTGTAATCCCAGAAGGAGATGATTATGAATTCTTTGGTTGGAATAAGCCAGTTTTTAATAAAATATCTCTTACAAGAGCATTAACATTCTCTTGGATGCAACCAAACAAGAAATACGATTTAGATACCAATACCAATGGAGAACATCGTGCCTTTGTTGTTACAGGTATGTATGAAGAGGTTTTTCCTTTAGATATTTATCCATTACAAATTATGAAATCTTGCCTTGTTGAAGATTTAGATGCAATGGAGCAATTAGGAATGTACGAAGTAGCACCAGAAGACTTTGCATTAACAGAGTTTGTATGTGTATCTAAACAACCACACCAAGCAATTATAAGAAAAGGCTTGGATGTTATGTATAAAGAAATAGGATAAGGGATGAGCTTAAAAAGTAAATTACACGATTTAAAGGTTAAGTATCAAGGCAAAAAAATGGCGCCTGCATTTAATGCATTGCACACATTTTTATATGCGCCTAACGAAACCACATCTCACGGCTCACACGTTCGTGCAGCAGATGATTTAAAGAGAACAATGAATACGGTTATCATAGCTTTGGTGCCGTGTTTAATCTTTGGTATTTTTAATACTGGTTACCAACATTATGCAGCTATAGATGCTGCTGCAGGTGTAGCAAGAGAACTTTCTGTTTTTGGAAACTTTCTTACTTGGGATAATTTTTGGTTAGGATTTATTACTGTAATACCATTAGTAGTGGTGTCTTACGGAGTTGGTCTTTTAGTTGAATTTATCTTTGCTGTTATTAAAGGACACGAAGTAGAAGAAGGTTACTTAGTAACCGGAATGTTAGTACCACTTATTGTACCTGTAGATATTCCACTTTGGATGCTTGCAGTAGCTGTAATATTTGGTGTAGTAATAGGTAAAGAAGTATTTGGTGGTACAGGAATGAATATTCTAAACCCTGCATTAACAATTAGAGCATTCTTGTTCTTTGCTTATCCAACCTGGATGAGTGGTGATAAAGTTTGGGTTCATGGTGCTGTAGATCGTGCTAAAGAAATTGCTGGTGGCGCAAACGTCGATGCTATTTCTGGAGAAACTGTGTTAGGGATGTATGCACAAAACCAAAACGTGTTAGATACCTATTCAATAGCAGAAATGTTTTATGGCTATATACCAGGTTCTGTAGGAGAAACTTCTAAGTTACTTATTATTATAGGTGCATTATTCTTAATCTTTACTAAAGTAGGTAGCTGGAGAATTATGCTTAGTACTTTAATAGGAGCTTTAGTGATGGGCTTAATATTTAATGGAGTTGTTAATTTAGATTGGATTTCTGAAAGCAGCAAATTTTACGGATTAATGAGCGTTCCTTTCTGGCAACACTTAATTATTGGTAGTATTTTATTTGGTGCGGTGTATATGGCTACAGACCCTGTATCTGCATCACAAACCAATAAAGGAAAATGGATTTATGGATTCCTTATAGGTTTCATAGCGATAATGATACGTGTGTTTAACCCAGCATATCCAGAAGGTGTATTCTTAGCAATTCTATTAATGAATGTGTTCGCACCAACAATTGATCATTATGTTGTTCAAGGAAATGTGAAGAAACGTATGAAGCGTTTAAAACTTAAAACTGCTTAATCATGGCAAATACAGATAAAAATAGTTACACTATAATATTCGCCATTATCATGGTGGTTGTAGTAGGTGGTATTTTGGCAAGTTTAGCTTCAGGTTTAAAACCTTTAGTTAAAGCCAATGAAAAATACGAGAAACAGCAAAACGTTCTTTACGCTTTAGGGGTAAATGATAACGAAGGTCCAGGTGATGTTAAATTTCTTGGGACAGATGTTGTTGAAGATAAATTTAAGAGCATTGTTAAAAAACAACTTTTAATAAAAGGAAGTGAGATAAAGGAAATAGCTTTAGATACACTTGTAGATATTAAAAAAGAAGAAACAAAAGCGAAAGACCCTAATTACGAAAGAGCTTTGCCATTATATGTTGCAGAAAAGGATGGTAAAGAGTTGTTTGTAATACCTGTAAGAGGTAAAGGTCTTTGGGATGCTATTTGGGGATATGTTGCTGTAGATAAATCTATGACTATCACTGGAGTTTACTTTGACCATAAAGGTGAAACACCAGGTTTAGGAGCAGAAATTAAACAGCGTTACTTTATGGACGATTTTACTGGTGAGTCTTTCTTAGATGGAGGTGCTTTTAAAGGTATTACAGTTGCTAAAGGTAACAACGATCCAAAAAATACAGACACTAGCGATAATGAAGTAGATGCCCTTGCAGGCGCAACTATTACAGGAGATGGTGTAACAGCAATGTTAAAGAAGGATGTACGTATGTATGTTCCTTATTTTAAAACTTTAAATAATTAATATGGCTCTTCTTTCAAAAAAAGATAGGGGTTTAATTTTAGACCCATTAGCAGATGATAACCCAATTACAATACAAGTTCTTGGTATCTGTTCTGCATTAGCAATTACAGCTCAGTTAAAACCATCTATTGTAATGGCTATTTCGGTAGTCTTTGTATTAGGTGTGGGTAATGTTGTAATCTCATTAATGCGTAATATAATTCCTTCTAAAATTAGAATTATAGTACAACTTATAGTAGTAGCAACATTAGTAATTATTGTAGATCAGGTCCTAAAAGCCTTTGCTTACGAATTAAGTAAAGAGCTATCAGTATTTATCGGTCTTATAATTACTAACTGTATTATTATGGGACGTTTTGAAGCTTTTGCTTTAGGTAATGGCCCTTGGAGATCTTTCTTAGATGGTATAGGAAACGCTGCAGGTTACGGTTTAATATTAATTATAGTAGGTTTCTTTAGAGAGCTTTTAGGTTCTGGAACTCTATTCGGATTTAAAGTTCTTGGTGATTCTGTTGAGAAAACAGGACTTTATGCTATTGGTTATGAAAATAACGGTTTTATGGTATTGCCTCCTATGGCACTTATCGTAGTTGGAATCATTATATGGGTACAACGTAGTAAGAACAAAGCATTAATAGAGGAAAACTAATAGCAGTAAGCAGTTTTATATAAACTGTTAACTGAAAACTTATTACTTAAACAATGGAACATTTAGAATTATTTTTCAAGTCAATTTTTGTTGACAATATGGTATTCGCATATTTCTTAGGAATGTGTTCTTACCTTGCCGTTTCTAAGAAAGTGAGCACAGCTGTAGGATTAGGTGCTGCTGTTATTTTCGTATTAACTGTAACTGTACCGTTAAACTGGTTGTTGGATCAATATGTACTACAAGAAGGTGCTCTTACTTGGTTAGGACCAGAATTTGCAGACTATGATTTAAGTTTCCTTTCATTCATCTTATTTATTGCTACCATTGCTACAATGGTTCAGTTAGTTGAGATAGTTGTAGAAAAATTTTCACCATCACTTTATACATCATTAGGTATTTTCTTACCTCTTATTGCTGTAAACTGTGCTATTTTAGGTGGTTCTTTATTTATGCAATCAAGAGAGATAGAAACTTTTACTTTAGCGCTTAACTATGGATTTAGCTCAGGTATTGGTTGGTTTTTAGCTATCCTTGCTATTGCAGCTATTCGCGAAAAAATTAGATACTCTAATGTACCTGCTCCATTACGTGGATTAGGAATTACATTTATTATCACTGGTCTTATGGCTATTGGTTTTATGAGTTTTGGAGGAATGCTTACTGGTGGCGATGGAGAAACACCATCTACTGAAGGTACTCCAGACGATTTAGGAGTAAAGATAGAAGAGAGTGTAAAAACTAATGAAACCGCAGAGGTTTCTAACATAACTATAAAATAATATGTTTTTAGCAAGCACATTAGGAGTTGTTGCAGCAACAGTTATTGCTTTTTTAGCATTAACATTAATATTAGTAGCATTATTATTATTTACAAAGCAAAAACTATCTCCATCTGGCCCTGTAAAGATTACCATTAACGGTGAGAAAGAAATAGAGGTTCCTTCTGGAGGTACTTTACTTACAACATTAAGTTCAGAAAAAATCTTCTTACCATCAGCTTGTGGTGGTGGTGGTACTTGTATACAATGTGAGTGTCACGTACTTGAAGGTGGTGGTGAAGCATTACCTACAGAAACACCACACTTTACAAGAAAGGAATTAGCACACGGTGCACGTTTATCTTGTCAAGTAAAAGTAAAGAATGATATGAATATTCAAATCCCTGAAGAGGTATTTGGAATTAAAAAATGGGAGGCAACTGTTGTACGTAACTATAACGTGGCATCTTTCATTAAAGAATTTGTAGTTGAAATTCCTGAAGATATGAATTACAAAGCTGGAGGTTACATCCAGATTGAAATTCCTGAATGTGAAATAAACTACAAGGATATAGACATTACAGCTCACCCAGAGGAACATGATAGTCCAGATAAGTTTCAAGCAGAATGGGATAAGTTTGGTCTATGGCCTTTAACAATGAAGAATGACGAAGTTGTAGAAAGAGCTTATTCAATGGCCTCTTATCCTGCAGAAGGACGTGAGATTATGCTTAACGTACGTATTGCTACGCCACCTTGGGATCGTAACAAAAATGCTTGGATGGATGTAAATCCTGGTATTGCTTCATCTTATATTTTTGCAAAGAAACCAGGAGATAAAGTAACTATTTCTGGTCCATTTGGTGAATTCTTTATTAATCCAAGTGATTCAGAAATGCTTTATGTTGGTGGTGGTGCAGGTATGGCGCCAATGCGTTCTCATCTTTATCACTTATTCCGCACACTTAAGACTGGTCGTAAAGTTACGTATTGGTATGGAGGTCGTTCTAAAAGAGAGTTATTTTACTTAGATCACTTTAGAAACTTAGAAAAAGATTTTCCAAACTTTAAATTTTACCTAGCATTATCTGAACCGTTAGAAGAAGATAATTGGAAAGTAAAAGAAAATATTGATGCAGAAGGAGATGGCTTTGTAGGCTTTATTCACCAAGTGGTAATCAATAATTACTTAAATCACCATGAGTCTCCAGAAGATATCGAGTTATATTTCTGTGGACCACCATTAATGAACCAAGCCGTTCAAAAAATGGGTGAAGACTTTGGTATCCCAGATGAAAACATCAGATTCGATGATTTCGGAGGATAATCCATTTTAATTCAACATATTAAAGACGCTCTTATGAGCGTCTTTTTTTATGCTTAAAATACCCATTTTTAGGTATTTAGAGTCTTTAGGTTATTCTTTAAACTTGTATATAACTTAAATGTCTGCCCTATGAAACTATTTATTATAGCTTGTTGTATGCTATTTTGGTACACAACTAACGCACAAATAAATATTAATATAGAGAATGATACAATTTACTCTATTCAAGATCTTATTGAGCTAAAAGAATATTCATATTCTAAAACTCATCCACTAGAATTTGTGGGAAGTTTTGAAAAACTTAATGAATATACAAGAGACGGTTATTCTTGGAAAACAAAAGTCAAAATTTCACTACTTAAAGATGGAACTTGTAATACACTTTGGTATAATAGTGGTTTTGCTGATAAGCAACCCATTACTAAAGAAGTGCCTGGCTTTTGGGGTATTGCTGTAGATAAAGAAACATCATTACCAATCACAAAAATGGTAAACGGAAATACTTATTACAGAATCATACTATCTTCTGGTTCAGATAAAACCTTGGCTTATTACGATAGGCCCACATACGATGATTGGATTATAGTGAACCCTAACAAAGAAGTTTTTCTCAAACTTATTTTTTCTAGTGATGAACCTATAAAGAAGACCTAGTTTTTAGTTACTTTCTTAAGTGCAAACTCTTAGTTATTTTAGGGGTTTATTTACCTTTGTAAAATGGCACTATTAACTGAGCAGGAACTTCATAATTTAGCTATGAATATTGTAGGAAAAGACCTTGAATCTAAAGGGTTTGAGTTTCTTGCGGTAAATTCTAAATTAAAAAAGGACCCTCAATTTGTAGCTCTTAAAGATAAAATTCTTCATTTTGTAGTAGTAAGAGCTATTACTTTTCCAGATAATGCCAATAGTTATGACAAGGACTTTATGCAAACCATAAAAGATCATGCCATAAAATTTGAAGCCAAAACATATTATGCTGGTGTAGGTTTAGGGAACTCAAATAACTACCAACAACCGTTAGAGCAAGGTGATGCGTATGCGGTTATATATAATGGTTTACAAGAAGTATGAAAAAGTGTTTATTCTTATTAGTTATATTTTTTATTTGGTCTTGTAATAATAATGATCAAAATGAGAAACGTATTAGTGGTAACGCTTTAGGTACTACCTATCAAATAATCTATTTTGATAATTTAGATGAAGAAGTGTTTACAAAAGACATGGATTCTCTATTATATGCTGTTAACTCATCACTAAGCACATACCAATCAGATTCTGATATTTCAAAATTAAATGCTGGAGACACTACTATTGTTATTGATGATATGTTTACTGAAGTATTTCAACTTTCTAAGAAAATACATAAAGAAAGTTCAGGTTATTTTGATCCTACAGTTGGTAACCTAGTAAATGCTTACGGGTTTGGTTCTAAGAAATTTACAACAGTTGTAGATAGTACTGTAATTGATTCCCTAACTACCTATGTAGGATTAGATAAAGTAGTACTTAACAAAAATAGAACCATATCTAAAAAACATCCAGAAGTTTACTTAGAGTTTAACTCCATAGCAAAAGGCTATTGTTTAGATAGAATTTCAACTTATCTAAAAGAAAAAGATATTTCTAATTTCTTAATTGAATTAGGAGGAGAACTAGTAGCAAGTGGAAGTAAGCAACCTGAAAATAAACTCTGGGTAGCTGGTATAGAAGAGCCTTTGGAAGATGGCTCAAGGGCAATTGCAAAAACCGTGAAGCTAAAAGATATAGCTATGGCAACTTCTGGAAACTATAGAAAATATAAAATAGACAGTCTTTCTGGTCAAAAATATGTACATACAATTAACCCTTTAACAGGTTTTCCTGAGCAGAATGACATGTTAAGTGCTTCTGTATTTGCTCAAACTTGTGCAGAGGCAGATGCCTATGCAACCACGTTTATGACAATGGGTTTTAAAAAGTCTAAACAACTACTTGATTCTTTACAAAGTATAGATGCTTATCTTATGTATTTAAATACCGATAATGAGATAGAAGTGTATGTAACAAAAGGCATAGAGCCTTTTATAAATTAAGGTTTAGTACAAACAGGTAAAAGTTCTCCCCAAGCCAATCTAAACCTATCTGAAGCCTCTTTTCCTATAGTTTTTGTATAATCTATGGCATCTACTTTAAAACCGTGAGAACGTAATATATCAAAGTAATCTAACCCATATACTCTTACATGGTCATATTGACCAAAAATCTTTGCTCGCTCTTTGGCGTCTGTAATGCTGTCATCCTCAAAAGTAGTAGCTCTTTCTGTCTCTTGAGGAACTTGTAGTATTGCAGTTCCACCTGGTTTTAAAACCCTGTACAATTCAGAAATAGCTTTATGATGATCTGGAATATGCTCTAATACATGATTACATAAAATAAAGTCATAAGCGTTATCTTGAAAAGGTAGGTTGCAAATATCTGCCTTAACATCTGCTAAAGGCGAATTAAGATCTGTAGTGGTGTAGTCTAAATGTTCTAGAGACCTAAATCTTTTATAAAATGCTTGTTCCGGAGCAAAATGAAGCACTTTTTGTGGTGTGGTAAAAAATGTAGTTTCGTTTTTAAGATATAGCCAAAGTAATCTATGCCTTTCTAAAGAAAGCGTAGAAGGTGATAGTACGTTTTCTCGTTGGGTTTCATAGCCATATGGTAAAAACTTCTTATACGATTTGCCATCTATAGGATCTGTATAGGTGTTACCTTTATAAAGCCTTGCTAATATTGGTCGCGCAATATAGCTTAACCTTATTAGTAATGGTCTAGGTACCACATTAAGAATGCTACTAAAAACAGTTTTCAACTTATGATTCTTGTAAAAGTGTAGTTAAGTCTAACCTAAACTCATCCTCTTCATTTGTGGTAATTCCTAGAGCTTCGTGAACATAATCGAACGTAGATAATAAAACAGGCTTACCATCTACAATGGCAACATCATGTTCAAAGTGTACACTTGGTTTGCCATCTGCAGTAAGAATTGTCCAACCATCAGATAATTGCTTTATACGTTTTGCTCCCATATTTATCATAGGTTCAATAGCAACTGTCATACCTTCAATAAATTTCTTACCGCGACCACGTTTACCATAGTTTGGCATTTCTGGATCTTCATGCATCTTTCGGCCAATACCGTGACCAACTAATTCTCTTACTACAGAATATCCTCTTTGTTCGCAGTATTTTTGTATTGCAAAACCAACATCACCAACTCTATTGCCTTCCTTAAGTTGTTTAATACCAACGTAAAGAGACTCTTTAGTAGTTTTAATTAATTTTTTTGTGGCTTCATCTACTTCACCAATTTCAAAGGTGTAAGCGTGATCTCCGTAAAATTCATTCTTAATTGCACCACAATCAACAGAAATAATATCACCTTCTTTAAAGGGAATGTCTTTTGGGATTCCGTGTACTACTTCTGCATTTGGAGATATAAGTAGAGTAGAAGGACAATCATATAAACCTTTAAAACCTGGTATTGAGTTTTCTTCTTCTCTTATGTAAGCTTCTGCTAGAGCATCTAACCTTGCACCTGTAACGCCTGGTTTAATTTCCTTTGCCAACATACCTAAGGTTCTAGAAACTACATGTGCGCTTTCTCGCATTAAAGCGATTTCTTCTCTTGTTTTTGCTATAATCATAATTGGGTATTACTCTGCGTAACTGTGTTTGTATGGTTGGCCAGATACTATTTTTAAAATATCTTCTGCCAATGTTTCTTGGGCGTACTCAACAAATCTATTTACTTCTTTGCCGTTCTTACTAAATATAATTGTTGGTACTTTTATAATATTATAACCTTCTTGGAGGTTATTAGGTGTTACTTTTTTACGGTCTACAGATATTACTTCTAAGTTGGCCATATTATAACCAGACTCTTCTAGTAATTTATAGAGTTTAGGTGTTTCTCGCTTACTATCACTACACCAAGTGCCCATAAACACCTTAATATCATAATCATTAATGTATTTGCTTATGGCAGCAGCTGTTTCTGCATTTATACTATAGTCTTCATATCTTGGCGAGAACCAATCTCCATAGGGCGCATTCATAAAGTCTTCTTTTGTAAGAATACTAGATGGTGTTTTTACCATAATTGAGTCTACTTTAGCTGTAGTTTCTGTTGGAGTTGCTGTACTTTCTACAGCAGTTTTTTGGTGACCACAAGACATAAGGGTTACACATAAAACAAGGATAAAAAATGTTAATCTCATAATAATGAATTTTGAGTCATTAATTTAGGTTTTGCAACTCCCATTAAATGTAATATTGTAGGTGCTATATCTCCCAATACACCATCTTTAATAGTTTTAAGAGAATCATCTACCAATAGCATTGGTACAGGATTGGTTGTATGTGCTGTATTAGGTGAGCCATCTGGATTTACCATTACCTCACTATTACCGTGATCTGCAATTACAATAGTTGTGTAGCCTTGTAACTTAGCAGCTTCAATTAGTGTTTGTGCACAAGAATCTACAGTTTCACAGGCTTTAATAGCTGCATTAAAATCTCCAGTATGACCAACCATATCTGGATTTGCAAAGTTAATGCAAATAAAATCGCTAGCAGTTGTCTCAATGTGAGCTTTTACACGTTCTGTTAACTCAAAAGCACTCATTTCTGGTTGTAAATCGTAAGTAGCAACATTAGGAGATTTTGCCATAATCCTTGTTTCACCCTTAAAAGGTTGTTCTCTTCCGCCAGAAAAGAAAAATGTAACGTGCGGATATTTTTCGGTTTCTGCAGCGCGTAATTGCGTTTTACCACTCCATTCTAAAACTTCGCCTAAGGTTTCTTTAATATTTTCTTTTTTAAAGATGACTTTAATATCATTAAAGGTTTCATCATACATTGTCATAGTAACAAAATATAATGGTAGCTTAGCCATACCTTCTTCAACAAAATCTCTTTGGGTTAGTGCATTTGTTAATTGCCTACCACGATCTGTTCTAAAATTAAAGAATATTACAACATCGTTTGGGTTTATAGTAGCAACTGGATTATCATTATTTGTGCAGATAAGCGGTTTTATAAACTCATCTGTAATGCCGTCGTCATAATTAGACTGTATACTTTTAAGTATATTATTTGTTGGCTGTCCTTCTGCATTTACCAGTGCATCATAAGCTAATTTGGTGCGCTCCCATCTTGTGTCTCTATCCATTGCATAATATCTGCCAGTAACTGTGGCAAGCTCTGCATTATATTTTGGCAATGTGGTTATTAAGTTTTCAATAAAACCTTTACCTGATTGTGGGTCTACATCACGGCCATCTGTAAAGGCGTGTATGTAATTTTTAGAAATACCGTAAGCATTTGCAGCGTTTAAAAGCCCGTTTAAATGAGATGTGTGAGAATGTACGCCACCATCTGAAAGTAATCCTATATAATGTACAGGTTTATTAAACTCTTTTGCATAGCTAAAAGCACGTTGTAGGACCTCTTCATCTTTTAAGGTGTTTTGAGCTACAGCGTTATTAATTTTAGCAAGATCTTGATAAACTATGCGTCCTGCACCTAAATTCATATGGCCAACTTCGCTGTTTCCCATTTGTCCTTCTGGTAATCCTACATTCATACCATCTGTGCGTAATGTAGCATTTGGATATTTTGTATACAATGCATCTATATAAGGTGTGTTTGCAGCATCGACAGCAGAGACAGATGTATCTGTTGCAATTCCCCAACCATCTAAGATCATTAACATTACTTTTTTATCCATAGCCATATTTTTTGGCAAAGATAAGGAAGACCTAAGACATACAACTTTAGTTTAGCAAGCTGAATTTTTAGAAATAGGATTGAAAAATTAAACTTAATTAGGAATTATTTTTCACATTGAAAGTACATTGAATTTCAGGAGTTTTAAAACATAAATTTAAGCACTAAAATTAGGGGACTAACTTTCAGTTTTATCTGTTTTAAAACAAATTAAGAAGATAATGTTAGCAAACAATTAAGTCTTTGCAACTTTTCATTTTTTATTAGGTTATTCTTAAAATCGGTGCCAACTTTGCACTGTGAAAAGGAAGTAAGAATTTAGTTTTAAAACAATGAGAAGACTCTTTATAGTAATAGCACTTTGCCTATTTGCTTTTGGGTTTGCCAAGCACTTTAAAAAAGACTTAAAGACGTTTAAAGCAGATCAAGAACAGATAGATGAGCCCATTACAAAGGCCGCTAAACTGAAACGATAAATACAAAGGAGCTACTGAATAAACAGTAGCTCCTTTAAATTTATAATGAACTTAAAACTGTAAGTATAAACTCCACTTTATTACAATTCTAAAAGTTCTTTTAGCACATCTTTATAAACTGAAACGGGTTGCGCTCCAGATAAAGCACTTTTATGATTAAAGACCATTGTAGGAACAGAAGTAACACCTAAATCTTGCCATTTTATCTCTTTAGCAACAACTGCATTTTTATAACTTACATCGTCTAAGCGTTGTTCTGCTTCTGTCTTATTTAATCCAACAGTTTCAACAGCATCTAACAATATAGTTTTTTCTGAGATGTCTTTTCCTTCGCTAAAAAACAAGGAGACTAACTCTAGGTTTAATTCGGTTTGTTTGTGTTGTTCATTTGCATATTCTAACACAATATGTGCATCTTTTGTATTAACCATTCTCAAGGCGTCGTGATAATTAAATGTAAACCCTAATTCGGCTCCAAATTGTGTCATACGTTCTTGAGACTGTTTTTGATCTTCTAAAGATGCACCATACTTTTCAGAAATATGTTCTTGTACAAGCTGTCCTTCTTTAGGCATATTTGGATTTAACTCAAATGGTTGCCACTCAATAGTTACTTGTTCTTCTACATTTAATTCCTTAATAGCTTGCTCCAAGCGTTTGTAGCCTATAATGCACCAAGGACATACAACATCTGATACAATATCTATCTTAAGTTGTTTTGACATATTTTTTTATTTAAAAATACAGAAACCTAATTAGCTTAGGCTTCTGTATATGTATACTTTTATTACTTAGAGGTTTTCTCCCAAGCAAATTTCTCAAAAGCATCATCAACCGGAGTTTCTGCAATGTGATTAGTGTAATTACTAATTACTTTTTGTGAAAGGCCTAAGATTATTTCTAAGAGTTGTCTTTCACCATAACCAGCATCGTAAAAAGCTTTTAGTTCTTCATCACTTACATTACCGCGGTTTTTAACAACAGATAATGTCATTGTACGCAATGCTTCTAATTTTTCGGTAGGTAATTCTGTCTCATTACGAAGGGCATCTGTAATAGCATCATCTACCTTCATCATCTTTGCAATTCCTGTATGCGCAGGAACACAGTAATGACATCCATGTTCTACATTAATACTTTGCCAAACAACCGTAAGCTCATCATTATTAAAAGATGAGTTTGTAAATAGCTCATGTAAGGTTTGGTAAGCTTCTAATAAACCTGGAGCACCAGCTAAAACACCGTGTAATCCTGGAATCATACCATATGCTTTCTGAGATTTTTCTAATAAAGGCTTGCTCTCTTCTGGAGCTGTCTCTGCGTTGTGAATTTTTAATGTACTCATAATTTTCAATTTTAATGTTAGTAATTATTAAACTAAGCAACTGCTTAGTTATAGGGTAAAAAAATAGATTATATATTTTTAAATGTTGTTTCTATATAATCGTCTAGTTGTTCGTCGTTAAGAATTCTAGAACCTAACGACAATCCTAGCATAGATGTCATTAAGTAGTTAGATTCTCTTGTAATATCTTCTTTTGTCTTTGTAGTTTCCTGTTTTAAGTTGTTTATAAACAGAACTTTAATTTCTTCTGTAAACTTTAATAACTCTTTCATTAAATCCTCTTCTGCATTGTTGCCAAGTTCACTAACGGTGTTACAAACTAAGCATCCTTTTCTAGAGGTATTGTCTTTTGTGAATTCTAAAAAATCATAAAAGAACTGTTTAATTCCAGTTGTACCAGAGTTAGAATCTCTTAATTTATGTCTAATAAAATTCAACTGAACTTTGTACGCCTTAATACTTTCTACAAATACACCATGTTTACTTCCAAAACTAGAGTATATAGAAAATTGATTAATTCCCATTTCTTTTTCCAGCATACGTATAGATGTGGTTTCATAGCCATTCTTCCAAAAAAGGTTCATTGCTTTTTGAATCACATCGTGTTCGTTATATTGTTTTGTTCTGGCCATAATTTTAAGAGAACACAAAACTAAGCAATCGCTTTGTTTCTTTTTATATAAGTCGGCATTTATTTAAATTCTTACAATATTGGAAATAATCCAATTTATAGTATGGAATATTTCCAAGTTATGAATTTCTGAATTATATTTGTGTATAAATTAGAGTATATGTCTTTTGATCGACTTAAAGAAAAATTAAATATTCTGGCAGATGCTGCAAAGTATGATGTCTCTTGTTCTTCCAGCGGAAGCAATAGAACTAATAAAAACAAAGGTTTAGGAAATGCATCTGCTTCAGGAATATGTCACACATATACAGAAGATGGCCGTTGCGTGTCATTATTAAAGATATTACTTACCAATCACTGTATTTTCGATTGTGCGTATTGTGTAACTAGAAAGAGTAACGATATAAAACGAGCAGCATTTAAAGTACAAGAAGTGGTAGATCTTACCATAAATTTTTACAGGCGTAATTACATAGAAGGATTATTTCTTAGTAGCGGCATTTTTAAAAATGCAGATTACACTATGGAGCGTTTGGTTGCTGTAGCAAAGAAATTAAGGTTGGAAGAAAACTTTAATGGTTACATACACCTAAAATCTATTCCAGGTGCATCAGACGAGTTAATGCGCGAAGCCGGTTTGTATGCAGACAGGCTAAGTGTGAATATAGAAATTCCTACCACAAGCGGCTTAAAGTTATTGGCACCAGATAAAAAACGCGAAGATTTTATAAAACCAATGGTAAAGGTTAAAAATGAGATTATTCAATATAAAGCAGAAAAGAAGCTTATAAAAAGCACACCAAAATATGCGCCAGCAGGACAAAGTACACAAATGATTATTGGTGCGAGTGGTGAGACAGATAAGGATATTATGTATGCGTCTAATTACTTCTATAAAAATTTTAACCTTAAACGGGTGTATTATTCTGGCTATGTGCCAATAAGTTATGATAGCCGTTTGCCACAGATAGGTGCAGAAGTCCCAATGCTTAGGGAAAATAGACTTTATCAAACAGATTGGTTATTGCGTTTTTATGGGTTTGATATTACTGAAATTTTAAATGAAGATCATATGAATTTAGATTTAGATATAGATCCAAAATTAAGTTGGGCACTTAGGAATATGAATGAGTTTCCTATTGATATAAATAAAGCAGATGGCAGGATGTTAGCCAGAATTCCTGGTTTAGGAATGCGTAGCGTATATAAAATACTTAAGGCTAGAAAGTTTAGAGCACTTAATTGGGATCATCTCAAAAAAATTGGGGTAGCACTAAATAGAGCACAATACTTTATTACTTGCGATTCTAAAGATTTTGAAACGAGAGACCTTACTCCAGAGCGTATTAAAGGCTATATATTACAAAACTCTAAAACTAAATTTAATAGTGCTAGGCAAGCACAATTAAGCCTATTCTCATGACAACACGTTTCACACTAAATTACGATGGCACTTTTGATGGCTTCTTAACGTGTGTGTTTGAAGTGTATGAAAAGAAAATTAAAATATTTAATATCCAGAATATTACAGTGGCGCAAGATTCTTTGTTTGCGCAAAGTTATGCTGTACAGACAGAAGAGGTAAAAGCTAATCGTGTATGGTCTTCTTTAAAAAAACGCTTAACACCGCAAGCATGCCACCAACTATATTGTGCATTTTTAAGTGAGCGTACAGGCATAGAAGATGTAATGTTACGCTACATACAAAAGTCTTTAAAAAGTAAAAGAAGTATAGCTACAGATTTTTCTGATGATGATGTTTTAAAAGTAGCACAACTAGCTAAAATGGTAAATAGGGAAAAGCACCGTATGGAAGCTTTTATTAGATTCCGGCTTACCAAAAACGGCGTATATTTTGCCAATTGTGATCCAGATTTTAATGTACTCCCATTAATACGTAAGCATTTTTTAAAACGCTACGCAGATCAGCAATGGATTATATACGATTTAAAGAGAGATTATGGTCTGTATTATAATCTGCATAAAGTAGATATTGTAAACTTTCAGTTTGATAAAAACTTTGATCCCACTAAAACATCTTCAGATATGTTTGATGAAGATGAGTTGGTTTTTCAAACCTTATGGCGCGATTATTTTAAAAGCACCAATATTAAATCTCGCAAAAACATGAGGTTACATATTCAACATGTACCAAAGCGATATTGGAAGTATTTAAGTGAAAAATTACCTGAGTAGGAAAATCTATTTATGAGGTACGCCTTTTACGGGTATATATCTTAAGAACCACATTTTTTCGCCATCTGGTTGTACCCATTCGTGAAACATATCAAATCCATAACGGCGATATACTATCACTACTTTACGTTTTCTGGTTTCGGCATATAATGGTAATTGTAGTTTATCTGCAACGTCCATCATTTTATCTTTCATTTCTTTTGCCGTTTGGGTTTCGTCTCCAAAACCTCTTGTATCTGGTAGGATACCCCAAAACCAACAGTATAAATAATCACCTTCTAACGGGCGTTGAGCTTTAATGTACTTTTGTTTCTTTAAAATTTTAAGTGCATTTTTTATGCCTGTTACGTGGCGTACCAATGCCAATTCTTTAGGAAGATCTTTCCAAAAGTTTTCTTCTTTAGCGTTAGTCTTAAAGAGAATAGCAGTACCAGCGCCATTTTCTGAAACTATAAGTGCGTCTTTAGCTATGGCTTTTTCGACCATATGCGTTGCTAGGTAATGAAAGCGTTTGTCACGGTTTCCACCTTTCTTAACAATTTCCTGTGCGCTAGGCGTATCTTTTAACGTTGTAGCAACGTTTTCAATAATTTGAGCTTTGTTCAATGCAGATAAATTTCGACAAAGATAAAAAAATAGTTATCCTAAAGATTGTATATTTAAAATCCGAATAAAATTAAGCCATGAGACAAATTTCTGCAGACCAATTTAAGATTACATATTCAACTACTTTAAAAGAACATTCAACTAAAATAGACCTGCAAGCAGATGAGGATACAGTAAAGGATGCTTTAAAAGATGTTCGTAAAGATTTGGGAGATTGGCAGGATACGCTTTATGCTCATGACAAGTATGCTGTGCTAGTTTGCTTACAGGGAATGGATACTTCTGGAAAAGACAGTTTAATAAGAGAAGTTTTTAAAGATTTTAATGTTAGAGGTGTTGAGGTGCATAGTTTTAAGGTACCTACAGATTTAGAGCGAGATCATGATTACCTTTGGCGCCATTATTTGGCGTTGCCAGCACGAGGAAAGTTTGGTGTTCATAACAGGACACACTATGAAAATGTATTGGTTACACGAGTACATCCAGAATATATTTTGGGAGAGCAACTACCTAATGTAACTTCTTTAAGTGATGTAAATGATAAGTTTTGGAATAAACGCTTTAAGCAAATAAATAATTTTGAAGAGCATCTTGCAGAAAACGGAACTTTAATCTTTAAGTTTTTTCTTAACCTCTCTAAAGAAGAACAAAAACACAGACTCCTAAGACGTTTAAACAAAAAGAGTAAGAACTGGAAATTTTCTCCAGGAGATCTTAAGGAGCGTAAACTTTGGGACAATTATATGACTTGTTATGAAGATGCTATAAATAGAACATCTAAACCACACGCACCTTGGTATATAATACCAGCAGATGATAAACCAACGGCACGTTATTTGGTTGCTAAAATATTACACGATAGCTTAACACAACTTGAAGATGTTGTTGAGCCAGAATTAGATTCCGAAATTAAAGCTGAAATAGATAGTTATAAAGCAGAATTAAATAACGAATAAATCCTATTACAACTGTAACAACAGTTTAAAACTACCGTAATTAACGTATAAACGTAACACATACAATGAAATATATTACCTTTTTACTTGCCCTAGTAATCTCTCTAACCACATTCGCACAAAATACATCTGCAGAAAATGATTCTTTAGCTTTACGTAAGCTTTATGATATGTCTTTGCTTAATGGCAAAAGTTATGAGTGGCTAGACCATTTATCTAATCAAATAGGAGGTAGGTTATCTGGATCTATACAAGCAGAACAAGCAGTGCAATACACTAAAAAAGAATTACAAAAATTAGGCTTAGACAAGGTTTGGTTACAACCAGTAATGGTTCCAAAATGGACAAGAGGCACTAAAGAATACGCTTATATAGAAACTAAGCCTGGCGAGAGTAAAACAGTAAACATCTGTGCGCTTGGTGGCTCTGTACCAACACCAGTAAATGGATTAAAAGCTGAGGTTATCGAGGTGCAAGGTCTAGAAGATTTAGCAGAATATGGAAAAGAGCAGATAGAAGGTAAGATTGTATTTTATAACAGACCAATGCGCGCCAACCTTATACAGACGTTTGAAGCTTATGGAGGTTGTGTAGACCAACGTTATGCAGGTGCTGCAGAAGCTGCTAAATATGGAGCTGTAGGTGTTATTGTGCGCTCTATGAATTTGCGCTTAGATGATTATCCACATACTGGATCTATGAGCTATTTAGACACCCCAAAAGATAATAGGATTCCTTCTGCTGCAATTTCAACTAATGATGCTGAATATTTGAGCAGCCTTTTAAAATTAACGCCAGATGCTAAATTCTTTTTTAAGATGAGCTGCAGAACGTTTGATGATGTACAATCTCATAACGTTATAGGAGAAATTACAGGAAGTGAGTTTCCTAATGAAATAATTGTAGTAGGAGGTCACTTAGATTCTTGGGATTTAGGCGATGGTTCACACGATGATGGTGCTGGCGTTGTGCAATCTATGGAAGTGTTACGATTATTAAAAGAGTCTAACATTACACCAAAACGAACTATTAGAGTTGTATTGTTTATGAATGAAGAAAATGGGTTACGTGGCGGAAACAAATATGCAGATGTTGCAAAACAGAAAAACGAAAATCACATTTTTGCATTAGAAAGTGACGCTGGCGGATTTACACCACGTGGATTTTCATTTGATTGTACAGATGCTCAATTTAAACAAGTAGAAGCTTGGAAACCATTATTTAAACCTTATTTAATTCACTTTTTCGAGCAAGGTGGAAGCGGAGCAGATATAGGACCTCTTAAAAACGGAAACTCTGTATTGGCTGGATTACGCCCAGACTCACAACGTTATTTTGATTACCATCACGCTGCAAATGATACATTTGAGGCAGTTAATAAACGTGAACTAGAGCTAGGTGCAGCAACTATGACAAGCTTGGTATATTTATATGATACATATGGTGTAGAAGGTTTTCCTACAAAGATGCCTTTTAAGAATTAATTAAATTATTCTTTAAACTCTCCATACATCTCAATTAGTTTGTTGTATCTGTATTTAAAAATTTCCTCTAATTTAGGTTTTACTAAAAATGGATGCACAAGTTGTCCTAACCAACCAAACGGTACTTTATAATCTACAATATCTTCCATTTCAACACCACCATCTATCTCTTTAATAAAGTGCTTGTGATGCCATAATGCGTAGGGACCAAAACGTTGTTCATCAACAAAATAAGATTTGTCTTTTACGTGGGTAATCTCTGTTACCCATTTGGTTTTAATTCCTAAAACTGGAGTTACTATATATTGTATTATTTGTCCTGGATACATAGGTCTGTCTGCACCACTCAAAATATGAAACCCCATATAGTCTGGAGTAATTAATTTTAGGTTTTTAGGATTAGCCAGTAATTCCCAAGCTTCATCAATTGTAATAGGTAATTTTTGAAATCTATGTAGTCTATATATCTTCATATCACAAAGATAACATATTGTTTAATCATTTATTAAAAATAATAAACAAAGTTAATAATCACTCAGTGATGAGATCATTTTAATTCAATTCCTTTTAAGATTTCGTTAACATTTCAAGGTGCTTAATAATAGTACTTTAGAGGGCAACTAAAAATTACATTTTATGAAACGTATAGTATTATTTATGAGTGCTTTAGCTTTGTCTGTAGCTACTCAAGCACAAATTAAAACACCAGCACCAAGTCCTGCAGCAAAAGTAATGCAGACTGTAGGTCTTACAGATATGACAGTTGAGTATTCAAGACCAGCAATGAGAGATCGTGAAATTTTCGGAAATCTTGTACCATTTGATAACGTGTGGAGAACAGGTGCTAACGCCAACACTACAATTACATTTAGTGAAGATGTTATAGTTGGAGATGAAAAAGTTCCTGCTGGAACTTATGCGCTTTATACTATACCAAACGCAACAGATTGGGAGTTCTTTTTATATAGCGATACTAACAATTGGGGTGTACCACAAAAATGGGATGACAGCAAGATAGCTGCAAAAGCTACTGCTAAAGTACAAGAAATGCCAATGGATATAGAGAGCTTTACCATTACTTTTGACGATGTCATGAGTGACTCTGTAAACCTAGGATTATTATGGGAAAACGTGTATGTAGCCTTACCAATAAAGACACATACAGATAAGACAGTAATGGCAAATATTGAAGCTACTTTAAATGGACCATCTCCAGCAGATTATTACGCAGCAGCGGTTTATTATTCAGCTAACGATAAAGACATAAAGAAAGCTCAAGATTGGATGACAAAAGCTATGAGTATGATGGAGCAGCCTGCATTTTGGCAACTGCGCCAACAATCTTTAATTTATGCTAAAGCAGGAAACAAGAAAATGGCTATTGAAACTGCTAAGAAATCTTTAGAAGGTGCTGAAAAAGCTGGAAATGCAGATTATATAAAGATGAATAAAGAATCTTTAAAAGAATGGGGCGCTAAATAATTTAGAACCTAACCAACTATTTAAACTCCTCAAACTTATGTTTCGAGGAGTTTTTTATTTAATGTTCTTTAGCTTTAAAAGTTGTTTGCAATAGGATAGCAATTGCCATTACAATACCACAACCCAAAACATTAAGCCATAGGTAAGGCAGGTAATCCATATACCAAACAAACACAATAATTGCTTGTGTAAGTATGGCAGCTACAAATGTTGCCTTGCTTTTTACATACTTTACAAAAAAGGCAAGTAGGAAGATACCAAGAATATTTCCATAAAATATTGAACCTATAATATTTACGAGCTGTATAAGATTGTCAAATAAATTTGCGACACAAGCCACTAATATGGCTAAAACTCCCCAACCTAATGTGAACCATTTAGAGGCTTTCACAAAATGCATGTCATTTTTTTCTGTAGTAACGTTACGCTTATACAAATCCATAGCTGTGGTAGATGCCAATGCATTTAATTCTGATGCCGTGCTACTCATAGCAGCAGATAAAATTACAGCCAAAAGCAAGCCTATAAGACCTCTTGGAAGATTGTTTAGTATAAAATTTATAAAAACATAATCCTTGTCATTAGTTTCAATTGTAGCGTCTGCACTCGTGATTATTGTTTTTGCTTTTTCGCGTACGGCAACTTCTTCTTTGTTTAATTGAGCCAATTGAGATTTTAACGCCTTGTAGTCTTCTGAACTAGTTTGATCTGAAACTTCTGCATACGCCAAACTGGTAATATTCTGTTCTGCTTGAATTGTTTTTAATTGATTTTCAAGTGCAGTGTATTCTTGTACATATTCAGAATTCTGAACAGCTTCATGAGCAGCTGGATTAAAGTTTATAGGAGATGCGTTAAATTGATAAAACACAAATACCATAACACCAACCAATAGAATAAAGAATTGCATTGGTACTTTAAGAAGACCATTAAATAATAGTCCTAATTGGCTTTCACGAACAGATCGACCAGACAAATATCGCTGTACTTGGCTTTGGTCTGTCCCAAAATAAGATAACATTAAAAAGGTACCTCCTAAAAATCCTGTCCAAATAGTATATCTATTACTAAGATCAAAAGAAAAATCGAGGATCTCCATTTTTCCACTTGCACCAGCAATATCTAAGGCTTTAGTAAAAGTAATATCTTCTGGTAGTTTGCTTACAATAATAAAGAAGGCAGCAAACATACCTGCAAAGATTACGGCCATTTGCTGTTTTTGTGTAATACTTACAGCTTTAGTTCCACCAGATACAGTATAAATAATAACAAGAACACCAATAATAATATTAAGCGTGAGTAAATCCCAACCTAATACTGCAGATAAAATTATTGCAGGAGCAAATATGGTTATACCTGCTGCTAAACCACGCTGTACAAGAAATAGTATTGCTGTAAGCGTTCTGGTTTTTTGATCAAACCTACTTTCTAAATATTCATAAGCCGTGTATACCTTTAAGCGATGGTAAATAGGAATAAACACCAAGCAAATAATTACCATGGCGATAGGTAAACCAAAATAAAATTGAACGAAACCCATACCGCTATGAAAGGCTTGTCCTGGTGTAGATAAAAATGTGATGGCACTTGCTTGTGTAGCCATGACAGATAAACCTATGGTCCACCATTGTGCTTCATTATTACCTTTTATATAATCTTGTACATTCTTACTACCCTTAGTTTTATAGGCACCGTAAGCCACGATAAAAAGTAGTGTACAACATAAAATGACCCAATCTATATTCGACATTTAGTTTTGTTTATGTTTTAAGTAATTCACAAGATTTTTAGTATTGTCTATATCACAATTGGTAAGTAAAATATCCAAGTGTTTGTTTTTAATTTTGATAACTAGTCGTTTTCGGGTCTTATAAACACCATCATTAAATATAATTTCTCCAGAAGAAGATATTGATGTGAATATTGAAAATACAAAACTCAAAATAGAGCTTAATATTTTTTTTTCTTCCTCTATAATATAGACTTTAATTAAATCATTGTAATTATAATTTCCGTTATGGTTTCCATTGTAAGCACTTATAATTTTAAAATTGTCTTGATATAGAATAAATTCTAATAAAGGATCACTTCTCAAAATATAAGATTCTAATGAAACCATTTTAACTAAATTGATTCATTATAATGTAAAACAACAGGATATAGATAGCATTAGCTACTAGTATAACTGTGTAAATAGGTTTCCAAACATACTTTTCAGGTTTTTCCATTACTTTCCTAGTGATATTAAGTTAGTAAATAGGCGATAGGCTCCAGATACACCAGCAGGAAATTCTCTAAAGAAACTTAAGCCTGTATATATATAATTTCCTTTACCATATTTAGCAATTAGTAAACTTCCTTTTTTAGGAGATTCTCCACTATCATTCATTTCAAAAAGTGGTGTAAACTCTTTACCCCAATCATCTGGAAAGTACAAACCACGTTCTTGCACCCAACCTTCAAAATCTGTTTGGGTAATCTTATTTGGTGTATTTAACACTGGATGTTCAGGATTTAAAAATGTAACCCTAGCAAACTCATCTGTAACTCGGTCTCTAGAAAGATTTAATTTATAAGGTGCCAAATTCTCTTGAACTAACAACCTGTGTGAGGTGTTATATTGTACAATGAGATTACCACCATTATTTACATATTCTAAGAGTATAGGCTGTTTAAATTTAAGTGCATCAACCGTGTTGTAAGCTCTAATTCCTACAACAATAGCATCGTATATCTTTAAATTTTCAGCAGTTATGTTATCTACATTTAATAATGATACGTTGTAGCCTATTTGTCTTAAACTTTCTGGAACAACATCACCAGCACCAACAATATAACCAACATTATTTCCTTTTTTCTTAATGTTTAACCTTACAACTTTACTTTCTGAAGGCAGTAAAACACGTTGTATTGGTATGTGATCATATTCAATGACCTCTAATGCGTTGGTATACGTATTAGTTGCTGTAGTTAATATTGGAGAGATATAACCTTCATCTTGGTGTTGTGGTGGTGTAACTTTAAAATTTATAGATTGTGTAGCGCCTTTCTGTTTTATGGAAATAGCAGCGCTCTCTGGAGAAACATTCCAAGAATTAGGAACATTTAATTTTAAAGTACCATCTAAAGATGCTGAGTGGGCTGTAACATTAACAGCTATGGTTTTAGAAGCTTCATCTTCAAAGATTACGACATCATCATTTAAACTTACACTAGCTTTTGGGACAATTTCAAAAGGCATATAAACTTCTCCCTTTACAGGATCACTTGTTTTATATACTATTAGCCTTGTAATAGTAATAGGCATTCCTGCTATGGTTAGCTTAAATTGTACATTATGTGGAGATGGCGTTTGTGGTTTTCCTATAAATGCTTCATTGTCTACGGCGTACATTCCTAAAGTTCCTTTTTTTGTAAGCCAATACGGCGATGTGAATGCTGCAGAATTTGATATACTATAATTAAACTGGCGTTCAATATCATTGTTTGGAGTAAGTTCTAAAGTGTCTTCAATAACTTGGTTACTTGCCGGAAACAGGATACTATTTACTCTAATATTAACAGGAGATCTATTTATTGCTTCAATATTTAAAGGAATATTACTAACTCTTGTTGCTGTAGGTGTTGTTGCAGCAGCTTCTAGATAAAGACCTGCACAAGCCGTTATAATTTGTTCTAACTCTTTAGACTTTGTGGTTTTCCAATGAGAGTCATCTAGTTTTTGCAATGCCGTATAAGCTTGCATTAGCATTGGTATACTGGCAGAAGGATCTTTAAAATTATAATTGGTTTCAACAGATTTTAGTAATTTTCCTACAGTCTCTCCATTTTCTAGACGACTCCAAGTGGTGTTAATGCCTTCAAAAAGATTTGATTTATCTTTTGGCATATCGCCATTAATAAGCTCAAGGTAATTTACATCGCTACCACGAGATCCTGTACGACCAAAACCCTGAGATTTATGCTGACTTCTACTTAATGCTGAAATTTCTGAATTAGATAAGCCTTTTGAAGGGTAATACACGCCAGTTTCAAATTCTAATAATTTAGATTTGTCTGCATTATCAAATTTTTCTTGGCTTCCGTAAAACCACCACGATGTATTGAAAAATTGACGTTTTGGTTGCCAAGGTTCTAACGTTTTTAATTGGTCTTTAAACGCAGTAGCTTTTCCTGCCAAACTATAGGCTTCAACACTTAACATTGCAGAAGATGTATGATGGCCGTGTGTTGTTCCAGGAGATCTATGATCAAACCTGTTTATGATAACGTCTGGTTTAAACGTTCTAATCATCTTCACCACATCTGCGAGCACCTCATCTTTGTTCCAAATGTTTAAAGTTTCATCTGGATGCTTTGAGTATCCAAAATCATTAGCACGTGTAAATAATTGTTCACCGCCATCTGTACGTCTGGCAGCTAATAACTCTTGTGTTCTTATTACTCCTAATAACTCTCTAATTTCTGGGCCAATAAGGTTTTGACCGCCATCACCACGTGTTAATGATAAATATGCCGTTCTAGCATGCTTTTCGTTAGATAGGTATGATATAAGCGTTGTATTTTCATCATCTGGATGCGCAGCCACATACAGTACAGAAGCAAGAACATTGGCTTTTTTTATAGCCTGATAAATGTCTGCCGAATTTAATTTTGTTGGTGCTTGAGAAGATACAGTTGTTGCAATTGCTAAAGCTATTAGCAGGAAAAATTGTTTCATTAATGTAGTTTCAATTTGGGTATTCTCAAAGATACCAAAATCGAAAAGAACGCACAGTTAATAAAACTGATCTTCTTTAGGAGTTTCTGTAGTAGGATCTTCTGGTTTAGGAATATCTTCAAAAGCTATAATACTAACACCTTTTTGCATAAACATAGCGTTAGGATAGGTGATTATAGCATTGGTATTAGTTCTTAATACTACTTGAAAAGCTTTAATATTCTCTATATAACCCTCATAATCATACTCTTTATCATGTATTTTAATGTAGTCTCCAATTTTATATGGAAATGTAAAGAACATAATAATACCACTCGTGATGTTACTAAGAATAGACCATTGGGCAAAAAAACCAACACCAATAACAGCAAAGACTGAAGAAAATACTAAGCCTAAATCTTTTATTTGAACACCCCAAACCATAATAAGTCCTAAGACTGTACAGAAAATGGTAAAGAAATCTACATATCTAATTATAAGTCCTGTACGGTGTTCCATACGCTCAAACTTACGTGCGTATTTCTTTATAATCTTAATGAGCACTAATCTTATTATAATTAGTGTAAGTATTACAATTGCAGATATGATAATTGGGTAGGTCATATATAATGTGGAATTAAAGTCCTAGAGAATCTCTTAGCACTTCGTGTTTGTTAGCATTTTTTTTCCAGTATGGTGATTTTAAACGCTTCATCTTAATAGCTTTTGTAGTAAGTGTAGTATTACCATCTGGATAGGTTTCAAACCACGATAAAATCTCAAAAGGAAAGTTAGGGTCTTGGTGTATTTTTAGAGTTCTGTTTAATTCTGGATACTTTAGAACAGTAACCAATGTGTCTTGTAGTTGGTTTTGTGAAAGATCTACATTATAGGCTTTTAAATCTTTATGCTTCAATCTTAAATATTCTAAAGATGGTATCATACGTTTAGTGTCCAGATTTAGTGTTGTGGGATCTATACGTAATTGTGTCCAAAGATCATGTTCTAATGCAGATTTGTCCAATGTAAAATTTTGATCTGCTTCTCCCTGAAAATAGGAATGAGACGTAATTTCATAACTGTTTCTGTTATTTAGCTGCGTGTACACATGACCACACCATTCTTGCACAGATGTAGAAACCTTTAAAGCCGATTGATTATTAGCTACAGGATAAAATGTACTCGTCATTATGGAGTAAGGGTAAATTCCTGTATTAAACGTTTTTGTGGCATTTAATTTAAGAACGGAAATATTACTATCCTTTTGCTCATCTGCTTTTACTTGTACTTCTGGTAAAAATGGTTCTGTTACAAACACCATCATAGCCGTTCCTTCTCTTAATTCACCATAGCGAGCTTGAGAAAGTTTGTAGCTTGTTAATTCTGCTTCACCAGCATACCAATAAGATTTAAATGCTTCAGACAACTCTTGAGGATTCTTTATTGAACCATCTGAAGTACTATTGGGTAAATTATAATCTTGGTTACAACCTAATGTTAAAAGAGCAAAAAAGGGTATAAGTCTTAAGGATTTCAGCATAACAGTTAAGGTTTTTTAAAAGGGTTTAATACAGCTATAAAAGTGTAATAATATAAGTATTAAAACTGAAATATCTTTAACGTGTAGATGCGGCAATGGCCATTAACTCCTCATAAACCAAATGCATTGGCATTCCTACAACATTGGGATAACTGCCTTCAATTGATTTTATTGCGATTAATCCAATCCATTCTTGTATACCATAAGCACCAGCTTTATCCATTGGCTTAAAGGTATCTACATAATAAGAAATGGCTTCTTGAGAAATAGGATTAAAGGTTACTTTGGTTGTGTAATTTACAGTTTTGCTTTGGTGCTTTTGAGTAAAACAAATAGAGGTCATAACCTCATGAGATTTGCCAGACATTTTAGATATCATCTCTTTAGCTTGTTCTGGAGATGTAGGTTTTCCCAAAGCTTCACCTTCAAACCAAACAATAGTATCACTAGTGACCAAAATATCTTTATCGTTAAGGTCTTTAAATGCTGAAGCCTTTAGTTCTGCCAAATAATCTGTTATAGCTACACCTTTTAACTCTGGTGGATAAATTTCTTCGACTGGCTTAAGTTGTACAGTGAAATCTAACTGTAATTCCTTAAAATATTGCTGACGTCTAGGTGAACCAGATGCCAAAATAAGATTGAAATCTTTTAAATGATCTTGTAACATAATTAAAGCATGAATTGATAAAACGCCATAGAAATTACACCAAACAACATAACAAGTTTTAAAATACCGCTCAATTTGCGATAATCGTGTTTAGTATCTGCATTCCAGATTTTTATTAAAACATATAATAAAGGGCCTAGAATAAGAAAAAGAACATATAAAACAGCAACTTGATTTTGAAACATGTAGGTGTATAAATAATATATCAAGCCAATAATTAATAAGGCTGTAACCGAAAATATTACTTTGTTGGTTCTTGTTTTTCCTAAAATTATAGGAAGTGTTTGTATACCAGAATTATGATCTCCCTTTACATCTTGTTGATCTTTAACCATTTCTCTAATAAGGTTAACTGCAAAAGCAAACACTGCATAGTCTAACATTAATCCAAATATTAATGTTTGTACAGCTTTATTTTGAGGTGTTATAGCTGGCATTAAATCATAAATGGCAACTACAATTATAACAAATGCTACAAGCAGGCTAATAACCAAATTACCAACAAGCACAGTACGTTTTAGGTAAGAGGCATATATATAAAGAATAGCAGAAATACTTATAAATAAAGCAGAAAATCCTGGTTTGCCTATAATATTAGATAAGTAAAAACCTATCCCTACAGCTATAACATTTAAAATTATAAAGAGTGTATAGGCACTTTGCTCTGAAATAGATTTACCTACCAACACATGTTCTGGTTTATTTATCTGGTCTGTCTCTACATCATAAATATCGTTTATTACGTTTCCTGCTGCAGTAAGGCATACTGTTGCAAGTACTAAAAGCGCATAACCAAAATCACTTAGAGTAATAGTTATACCAAAAGGTTCAAAAAGAAAATAACGCAGGAACACCTGTGTTAAAATAACAAAGATGAGGTTTTGATAGCGGAAGAGTTTTAAATACTTCAAGGGGACAAAAATTTAGATGACAAAAATAGAAAAATAGGGGACTTGCATAAGCAATTCCACTTAAATTAAGCGTTTGGCCACCAAACTACAAATACTCTTGAAAACGTGTCCTTATGTTTAACCCAAATTAATGGCGCGCGGTTTTCTTTTAAATGAGTTTCGATAGTTAAAATAGCTTCAGCTTTAGACAACCATTCTTTATGATACTTAGGACTAACACACCAATCTGTTTTTTTTGGAATCGCAAATGCATATGCTTCAGAATAAAAGTCTTTAAATGTTTTTAGTGACATATAACTACCAGAAACACTTTTGGAATTAATGGTAAATCGCGTTTTGTTATTTAAAGAAAACGGAACAAAACAATGCGCCATAAAACAAACCTGTTGTACGCAATCTGCAGCGTTAATGTTATATGCTTTTAATGCTTGTTGGGTTTCAGGTTGATGTATTAAAGGTAATTGATGAGCTTTAAGCTTATCTAGTTTTTGCCTAAATGAATCTTTACGATTAGGACCTATCCATTGCTCTGGTTCTGTATTAAAAGCGCTGTCATAAAGATAAAATTTACAAACTTGTTCTAGGTGAATAAGTGTATTTGTCTTAATGTCTTTAACTATAAAATCTATCTCGCCAATAGTATTCTTGCCATCTTTTATTTGCAAATTACTTGCAACAACCTCATAGCGTGAACACTGTTGCAAAAGGTTTTCTAAAAACCGTTCAGAACGCTTGCCTAAAAATAAATTGTCTTGTATAGGTTCACCAGCATAGCTATCAGTTTGTAATTCTGGTAGCTCAAATTGTGTGAGAGACTCATACTGCCCGAACCACAGTTGAGGTGTGTTTATAAAACCTCTATATTGTTGCTGTAAATTTTGTTCTGCAGTAAAAGTTTTATTCATAGCTACAAAATTACAGTACTAAAGAATAACCAATTGCAATTCGGTATTAAAAAACTACAATTCGGTATATCTAATTGTGTAACTTTAGGAATAGCCAATACATTTGCTACAGTAAAACAAACAAACCTATGTCATCATTTTTCACACATTTAATAAGAGCCTTTTTTGTTGGGATACTTGTGTTTATTATTCTCACTAGCATTCAAATTTGGACAGGTTCTGTATTTGTGCTTAATAAAAATGTGCTTTTAAATTTTCTATATACAGAAGCGTACAGTATCATACTTTACCTTATAAATTATTATACCGTAAAATTTCTAATAGATAGGTTTGGTAAACATTTGTTTAAGCTTAAGAATATAGTTTTAGGTATAGTTCTTAATGTTTTAGCAACAGCAATAGGTATTTTCTTTTTAAGGCTATTTACAGAGGTATTTGTTGGCGGCCAATCTCTTGTGCAGTTTTTAAGTTCAGAAAATCCTATTACTTATTGGTTGTCCTTAACTATAGCGATTACCATAACTAGTATATTTTATATTGTTTACTACAACCAACAAAAGCAGGAAATTGCAGTAAAAACAGAACGTATAATAGCGGGAACAGCATCTGCAAAGTTTGATGCTCTAAAAAATCAATTAGATCCTCATTTTTTATTTAATAGTTTAAATGTATTGTCTTCTTTAATTGAAGAGAACCCAAGAAACGCACAGAAATTTACCACGTCATTATCTAAAGTGTATAGGTATGTGTTGGAGCAGAAAAATAAAGAATTGGTAAGTGTAGATGAAGAGTTAGATTTTGCTAGAACATACAGCAACCTATTGAAAATGAGATTTGAGGACAGTGTGATTTTTGATATCCCAGAAACTTCAACCAATCCTAATGCCAAGGTGGTACCATTATCTCTACAGTTATTGTTGGAAAATGCAGTTAAACATAATGTGGTATCTGTTAAAACACCATTGCGAATTAGTATTTATGAAGAAGCAGGATTTTTAGTCATTAAAAACAACCTTCAGGCAAAAGAACATTTAAACAAGCGTCAAGGTGTTGGCTTATCTAACATAAAATCTAGATATGCGCTCTTAACAGAACGTGCTATGAAGATTATTAAAACCCCAAACACTTTTGAAGCAAGACTACCAATATTAACCAAACAACTTTCTATGACAACACAACTTTTAGAAGAGAATACTATTTCTCAAACAGACAATCAAGCCAGACTTAAAGCCGCAAAGGAGCAAGTAAAGAAGCAACGTGAGTTTTATGGAAACCTTGTAAGTTATTGCTTTGTAATACCATTTTTAGCATTTATTAATTATACGACAATGGGTTGGGGCTTTATGTGGTTTTTATTCCCAATGTTTGGTTGGGGATTGGGTTTAATGTTTCACGCTATGGATGCCTTTGATTGGAATCCCTTTTTAGGTTCTAATTGGCAAGAGAAGAAAATTAAAGAATTAATGAATAAAGATAATTTTAAAAACTACTAAGATGGAAAGACCAGAACAAAATACATACACAACAAAATATGAGCAGGCAAAAGCACGCGTAAATGAACTTAAAGGCTTTTATAATCACTTAATAGCATATATAGTTGTAATAGTTGGCTTAGCAGGATTAAATTACTATACTAACGAGTTTAGATATGCTTGGTTTTTATGGACAGCTTTTGGTTGGGGTATAGGATTGGCTAGTCACGCATTTAAGACATTTTATGGTAGTGTGTTCTTTGGAAAACAATGGGAAGAACGTAAGATTAAAGAGATGATGGATACAGATGCAACCTATAATGACAGCACAACATCTGGACGTTGGGAGTAAATTAGAATTTAATAAAAAAATGCTATCGTCTTGGGTGAAATTGATTAACCACATCTCTTAAATGTGTTTGGTCCAAATGCATATAAATTTCAGTAGTCGTAATACTTTCGTGTCCTAGCATTTGTTGTATAGCTCTTAAATCAGCTCCATTTTCTAATAGGTGAGTTGCAAAAGAATGTCTAAACGTATGTGGACTTATAGTTTTTTGTAAACCACATTTTTCAGACAAGTTTTTTACAATAGTAAAAATCATAGCACGTGTTAATCCGCGACCTCTACGATTTAAAAACAGAGTATCTTCGTGGCCTTTCTTAATATCTTGATGGTTTCTTATTTCGGTTTTATAAATAGAGATTAACTTTTGAGTATGTTCTGCAATTGGTACAAAACGTTGCTTGTTTCCTTTTCCTGTTACTTTTATAAAGCCTTCCTCAAAAAAGAGATCAGAAAGATTAAGGGTAATTAATTCACTTACACGTAACCCGCAACTGTATAAAGTGTCAATCATAGCTCTATTACGTTCGCCTTCTGGCTTACTAAGATCTATATGTGCAATTAAATTGTCTATCTCTTCTAAGGATAATGTATCTGGTAATTTTCTGCCTATTCTAGGAGATTCAATTAAATCAACAGGATTTGTTTCTCTATAATCTTCAAAGACGAGATAGTTGAAAAAACTTTTTAATCCAGAAATTAATCGTGCTTGAGAACGCTCATTCATATGTTTAGCCACATCATACACAAAGGCCTTTGTAATGTTTGCATCAATTTTTAAAGGAGATGTTTTTAAGTCATTTTTCTCTAAAAATTTCATAAGCTTCTCAACATCATAAGAGTAGCTCTTTATAGAGTTTAAAGAGAGACCACGTTCTATTTTAAGATAATGTTGATAATCTTTTAACGTTTGTAACCAAGTCAATATTTTTAACGTTTTTTAAGTTATGATTAAGAATGAAATAACACTTTCTTAAATAAACAACTTCTAAATTCGCTTAAAACTAAAACTAAAATTATGAAAAAACTATTTTTATTTGCAGCAATCGCTGCATTCGGTATTACAAATTTACAAGCACAGGATGGGGTTTCATTTGGTGCAAAAGGTGGTGTTAATTTTTCTACCTTAACTGGTGATGATGTTGATGATCTAGATGAAGATAATGCCAGAACTTCTTTTCATGTTGGTGCCATAGTTGAAATTCCTATTTCAGATCGTTTTTCTGTACAGCCTGAAATTTTATATTCAGGACAAGGTATAAAATTTGAAGATGAAGATTTTTTAGGACAAGGAACAGAAGCTAAAATTAAATTAGATTATATTAATGTACCTGTATTGGCTAAGTTTTATCTAGTAGAAGGTTTTAGTATTGAAGCTGGACCACAATTTGGATTCTTAGTTAATGATGAATTTGAAATAGAAGACTCTAATGGTGATACAATAGAAAGTGAAGATCTTGATGCTGCATCATTTGATTTAGGAGCTGCTGTAGGATTAGGTTATAAATTTACAAATGGCTTATTCTTACAAGGACGCTATGTATTTGGACTATCTAATATAGACGATTCTGATGAAGAAGGTGCTTTTGAAGATGACTTAACTAACTCAACATTACAATTTTCTGTAGGTTTACAGTTCTAAGAAACCTTAGAGATTATAGTAAAAGGGAAGCTTTTTAAAGCTTCCCTTTTTTTATTTTAAGAAAAATTTAAACCTCTAATTATACCATTTGGCACGAAACTCGTTATAGGAATAACAAAATTTACACATATGAAACGATTATTAATTTTAGGAACAGTTTTAATGTTCTCAGTAATTACAGTGCAAGCACAAGAAGTTTCTTTTGGATTAAAAGGAGGTTTTAATGCTGCAAATACAAAGACAGACTCAGGATTTGAAACTGAAACAAGAAATGGTTTTCACGTAGGGTTATATGCTGAAAATAGATTGAGTGATGTTTTTGCAATACAACCAGAATTAATTTACTCACAACAAGGTTTTACAGAATCTAACGGAGCTTCAGAACGCGAACAGAAGGTAGATTATTTAAACCTTCCGGTAATGCTTAAGGTTTATGTTATTCCAGGATTGTTTGTAGAAGCTGGTCCTCAAATTGGATTGGCCATTAACGATAAAGAAGAAATTAATGGTCCTTTCTTTACATCTGAGACCGAACGTGATCCAGATTCTTTTGATTATGGGGTAGGCCTTGGTGGAGGTTTAAAACTATTTAATGGCCTAATGGTTGGCGCACGTTACAATATTGGTTTAGGCGAACTTTATGAAGATGTAGAGTTTAATAACCGCGTATTTCAAGTTTACCTAGGAATAGAATTATAATAGTATTTAATTATATATTTGTTCAAAAAGCCACATAGCACATTGTAATGTGGCTTTTTTAATACCTTTACTGTATGAAGTTACTCATTATAAATGGTCCTAATATAAATTTATTAGGCAAACGTGAACCAGGTATTTATGGCACTCAATCTTTTGAAGATTTTTTTGTAAACCTTCAATTTAAATATAAAGATGTAGAGTTGTCTCATTTTCAATCTAATGTAGAAGGAGAGTTGGTAACTAAACTTCAAGATGCAGATACAGAGTTTGATGGCATTATATTAAACGCTGCAGCATACACACATACTTCAATTGCAATAGGAGACGCTGTAAAAGGTATTATGACCGCAGTGGTCGAAGTTCATATATCGAATACATTTTCTAGAGAAGAATTTAGGCATAATTCATTTATCTCGCCTGCAGCAAAAGGTGTAATATTAGGCTTCGGAATGCAAAGTTATGAATTGGCCATACAAAGCTTTTTAAATACTGTTGAAGATGAAGGCTAAAGCGTTTTTAAATTGGAGTAGTGGTAAAGATGCAGCATATACACTACAACTTTTAAATACCTTGGAAGAATATAAAGTTGAAGCTTTAGTAACTACCGTAAATTCTGAAAATAACAGAGTCTCTATGCACGGATTACGCGCTGAGTTTTTAGAACTACAAGCAGAAGCATTGGGGTTAAAATTAAAAACTATTGCGTTGCATGGCCAGGTTTCTATGGAAAGCTACAATAAGACTATGCAAGATGCTGTTTCAGCTTTAAAAACATCAGGATTTACGCATAGTGTGTTTGGTGATATTTTTTTAGAAGACCTAAAATCTTACAGAGAAGCGCAATTACAGGACGTTGGTATTTTTGCCGTTTTCCCATTATGGAAAAAGAGTACCACACAACTTTCTAAAGAAATTATAGCTTCAGGCGTTAAAGCAATTGTAGTTTGTGTAAATGCTAACGTGTTAGACAAGTCTTTTTGTGGTAGGGAATACAATGAGCAATTTTTAGAAGACTTACCGAAAGAAGTAGATCCTTGTGGTGAAAATGGAGAGTTTCACACCTTTGTTTATGATAGCCCATTATTTAAAAACAGCATAAAATTTACTTTAGGAGATATTGTAAATAAAACCTACAAACCTGTTTCTAAAGGCAGTAATTGTCACAAAGACAATACAACTTGGGATACTTCGTTTTGGTATGCAGATTTACTACCAAACTAACAGCAATTTCTTTGCTTAAATGTCCCATCAGGCTTACCTTTGCAACACTAAATTTATAAATGAAATCTGAAGATTCAAAACATAAAAGATCTACACCTAAAAAGTCTCGATTTAGACTATTACACCAATATTATAGCTATACGGGATTTTATAAATTTTTAGGTACCAGCTTAAAGAAGGCATTACCACCTATATTAATATTTATAGGTATTTTAATGGGTATACATTATTTCGTTATTGATATTAATGAATTACTTGTTAAGATGACAGAAACGTATTCTGCCATTGTAATACTTACAGTGTTTTTTATATCAGAATCTATTTTAGGTATTATTCCTCCAGAAATATTTATTGCTTGGAGCGATAAGACAGATGCACCATTGGTATACTTATCTATTATTGCATTATTATCTTATTTAGGAGGTATTATTTCTTACTTTCAAGGTGTTCTTATCACTAAAATTCCTGCAATGCACGAGTATTTAGAGGTTAAGATGGCTAAACACGTAAATAATACTAGAAAATGGGGTGGTTTTCTAATTATTGTAGGAGCACTTTTACCTATACCATTTGCAATGACAAGTATTGCTGCTGGTATGATTAAATATCCATTTGTAAGTTATTTATTATTCGGGTTGTTGCGTTTTGTAAGATTTTACCTTTACGCTCTAGCTATCTTTAGTTTGGTATAATTATGTTGAAAACATTTAAAATTGTTAGCTATTTAGAAGGTATTTCATACCTGCTTATATTATTTGTTACAATGCCCCTTAAATATATTTGGGATATGCCAGAAGCTAATATGGTAATTGGTATGGCGCATGGTGTTCTTTTCTTACTCTATATAGCTTTAGCAGTTTTTATGAAACAAATTTTAAACTGGAATATAAAGACTTTCCTTATTGTCTTGGTGTGTAGTATTATACCATTTGGTACGTTCTGGATGGATAAAAAGTACCTGTAATTAATTAGCATTCATAAATGCTTTAATTTCTTTAACTCTATTATTCCAAGGATAAAAGTACTGCACAATCATTGGTACGTGTTTTTTATCTAATTTAATAAGTTTTGCTTCGGGTTGTACCTTGAGTAACTCTTCTCTAAATATTCTATTTCCTTCAATAATAGAGTTATAGGTTTTTGTACCTAGATAGGTAAAAATAGGAGGTGTTTCAGCATCTATGTGATAAAGTGGAGAAGCTTCTTTCCATAGTTTAGGATTTGTAGTCCAAGTGGTTACATAATTATCTGGTTCTTCTTTTGGTGGGTTTTCTTTAAGATAACTATACATATCTAAGCCTGCTGCATCATTTAAGATTATACCTTTAATTTTAGATGTTTCTCCTTTATACTTTGGAGACATTGTTGCCAAAGCTGCTAAATGTGCTCCTGCAGAGTGTCCTGTAATAAAAATTCGTTCTGGATTACCACCATAGGTTTCAATAGTATTATATGTCCACGTAATTGCTTTAGTAACCTGTTGTGCCATTGTATCATAATTAGCATTTGGGCTTAAAGTGTAGTTTGGAATTACTGTAACAATATCTTCCTTGCCAAATTGCCTTCCCATAAAACCATACATATCTTTATTGCCACTGTTCCAATTTCCGCCATATATAAAGATGATAACATCTTTAAGTTCTTTTTTAGATGATCTGGGTGTAAAGACATTTAATTTTAAAGGTTTTAAATCGTGATGTTCTGTATAACTTATATCTTTAAACTTTTTAGTTGCACAACTTGTAAAGACCATTAATATAATACCAATTGAAAGAATTTTCTTTGCAGACATTTTTATTTTTTAAAGCTTAAAATTACCATTTATTTTAGTGAGATTAATCATAAAACAAATCTGTTTAACTGTTTGTAGTGCATTGTTTACAATCAATTCATTTCAAGCTCAAAGCACTATTGATGACACTTTAGTAAACCTGAAATCAACTAGTGATGAATTTTTTTATGACATACGTTATGCAACAGCTAATAATTTTTTAAAATCTGCTTTTTACGATTGTCCTAATTGCTATTTACAGCCAGATGTAGCAGAAGCACTTTATTTAGCCAATCAATATTTTTGTGAGTTAGGTTATTTTATAAAATTATATGATTGTTATAGGCCTATAGCTAAACAGAAGCTAATGTGGGATGCTTACCCTAACCCTATGTATGTTGCCAACCCATACACTAAAGGCTCTATACATAGTAGAGGAGCAGCTGTAGATCTTACATTAGTAGATGAGAGAGGTTGTGAGCTTGATATGGGAACACCTTATGATTTCTTTGGAAGAGCAGCACATATTGATCATACCAATTTACCAAAAGAGGTAATAGAGAATCGCAAACTACTTCAAGAAGGGCTTCTTAAATTTGGTTTTTTAACTATTAGAACAGAGTGGTGGCACTTTAGTTACAAAGCAAATTACCGGTATAAAGCTTTAGATATACCATTTAACTGTGAAGAGTAATACTAGAAAAAAGAATCTAATTTATCTTCAAAATTGGTGTCTTGTAGTATAGCATCTCCTGAAACTATAATACCATCTTCATCTATAAATATTACCTTGTTTATAAGGTCTGTGTATAGTTGAGGTTCAAAAGGAGCATCAACAAGTCTAACTTCGGTATTGCGATTATAGTTATAATTGTCTAACAACTTTGTCCAGTCTTCAAAACCTATAAGGTCTGTATTTACAGCTATAAACTTATATTCTGGATGCTCTAAACGTATTTGGTTAATTTTATGATGCTTTGAGGTTAAGCGTTGAGAAAAATTATTATTCCAGAAATAAATTACAGTTTTAGATTTCACTCTATTTGTAATAGGTTCCTTTTTACCACCTATATCTTGTATAATAAAGCTTGAAATCGATTTTCCAGGAAATAAAGAACGTTGCAAGTCTGCTAGATTATTAAAGAAATCTAAGTTTTTTACTGATGGGTGAACAGTATGAATTAGCTTCATAGTCTCCATCATATTTTCCATAGTGTTGGATAATAGTAAGGCTTCTGTTCCTAAACGTTTAATAAAGCGCTGTTTAACACTTTGTTCTTTTATAACACTATCTACTGTTACAAGTTTAGCTCTCAGGTTTGTTAGTTTACTTTCTTTGTAACATTCATCTGGTGAGTTAGTAGTAACACATTGTTCTGCTGTAATATTCTTTACATAAGTATCTAGTGTTCTTAAATAGATATAAAATTTAGAAAAACGTTTACTATTAAAGTTTAAGGAATCTCTATAGCTTAAAAATTCATTAGAGAAGACATTAGATCTATTGTATTTATTTTGAAGATACACATACTGCTCGTTCTGAAAGTAATATTGATAATCTGCACTAGTTTTTGCAAATGAATAGAAATTATCTGAAAACTTAAACTTTTTATGTTGTCTGTTAAGTTCCTTTATTCTGTTATTATATATACTATCTGAAATCTTTTTAAATTCTTTTGGAGGATAAGATTCAGACTTTTTAATGAAGTTTACACTGTATTCGTCTTCTAGGAAAGTGTTTATTAATAAGTTGTTTTTTTCACTGCCTTCTCCACTAAATGAAAGGGACTCATCAAACTCTTCGGTATTTAAATAGATACCAAGGCTATCACCAGGTTCAAGAAAAAACAATTGGCTTTCTGAAAAATGCTTTATCCAGTAAATATCAGATGCTGCAGAGTCAAACTTATATTGAAACTGGTTTTGTTCATCTAAAAATATAGTATCTGCATTACCATTTGTTTGTAAAATGGTAATATAGTTATTGTGTGGATTAGCAATTTCTCCTATAATATAGGCAGATGGTGTGTCCTTTACTTTTAAAACCTCGTTTTTACAAGAAATTAAACACAAAAATATGCTAAATAGCAGGCTGTGGTGTTTTAACTTCATCTTTTTGAGCTTGATTGTTTAAAATAATAAATCGGTCAATAGCATCTGTAAATTCAGGTTCTAAAAAGTGGATGCTTCTCTGTAAAACTCGACTATTTTTATCTAAAAACAATATTCTTCTTGAAAGTTTAATTAAAGTACTTTGGCTTTCCTTAAAAGAGGCTAATTTATATTCTTTTGCAGTATTGTATTCAAAATCTTCAATAATATCTAACCATTCACCTTTAGGTTCTTTATCTATATTAATTGCTATAAAATTAAGGTCTGGATACATCTTTTGAAGATCATACATCTTATTATGGTAAGCTCTATAATTATCTTCATTGGTGCCAGTCCATGTCATTATAATTGTAGGCTTAGTTACGACATTGCCTAAAGTAACACTATCTTTTGTATTAGCAGATATTAAAATACGTTGTGCAATTGTGCTTCTGGAAAGATAGCTTCTTTGCATATTTGCCAAGTCTTCAATTTTCTCTGCTTGCTTTTCATTTGGTAAAAGCTCAGATACCAATCTGTATATGTCATCGATTTCCTCTACACTTTTGGCAGTTATAATGCTAGAGGTTGCAAAATTTTGAAGGTATCTGGACTTTAGACTTGGTAAGGTAATGAGTGAGTCTGTAATTTTAATTCTTTCAATATAGCTTTCGAGAGTAGAGAGGTTTTGGCAATCATTAGAAGTTAGCTTACATTTTTTTATGTAGGCGTTAGTTATGTAGCTATTAATAAATCTTAAGTAAGAGAAATCTGATTTTAAAGGAGCGTCATTAAAATTAACGTCTTTACGATATTCAAAATAGGTGTCACTAAATTGGTCTAATAACTCTGGTTTAACCTTAGTTATAAAATTAAAGTAGCGCTCTTTAATGTCGTAATAGTTATAATTTACTACTTGTCTTGCTAAATATTTAAACTCATTAGAGTAACCTCTTTTGCTGAGTAATTTCTTAGTTTTTAGTTTTTGAGATTCCCAATCTTCATTAATATGTTGTTCAAATACTTTAGGACCAACTTCTAATTCTGATATAAGTTTAGAGTCACTTTTTTCATTGATTAAAAAGATATCTATCAAAAAATTATTCTTCTTATAGCCTTTGCCAGAAAAGGAAATAGACTCGTCGAATTCGTAAGTATTTAAGCGTATTAGTATACTGTCTTTAGGTTCTAAATAAACAAGTTGTTGCTCTGTAAAATGCTTAAAGCTATAAATGTCTGGTTTAACGTTTTTAACTATATATTCAAATCGCCCTTTGTCATCTAAATAAATAGTATCAATTAAAGCATTGTTTTTAAGAAGTACAACGTGGTTAACTTTGGGATTAATAATTTGTCCTCCTAAAAAAGCATCTGTTTTACCAATCTTAGAATCCTTAGAAGAATTTTGACAACTAACTAAAGCAGTTAAAATAAGTAGGCCGTAAGTAAGATTCTTAATCATATTTAACCTCTAAGATTTGTTGAAGTTTTATAAACTATGCAAGTTAACGTGATTATATACAAACTTTTGTTAAAAACTGTTAAAATATGTTAATTGAAGATCTTGTTACTGGTTAAGAAATTCCAGGATGATTTGCTCAAAATCAGAGTCATTTAAAAGTGTTGCACCAATGACAATTGTACCTTGTTTATCTACAAAAATAACTTTATTGGTATAGTTCTTTAGCAGTTTAGAAGCTACCGGAGATGTTAATATATGGTATTCTTTTTCTGGATTATAGTTATACTCTTCAATAGTCTTAATCCAAGGATTTACAGACGTTGGGTCTTCAGAGAAATTTGCATAATCTGTTGTAATACCTATAAAATCTACTTCAGGATATTTTTCACTAAGATTGCGTATTTTCTTGTGATTAGTACTGTGGTGCAAATAAGAATCGATATTCCAACTGTGTAATATTGTTGGCTTATTAATAATTTCCTTTAAAGTAGATGTGTTTTTATCTACATCTACAACTCTTACTGAAGCCATATTACTTCCAGGCAAAAATAATTTTTGAAGATATAACAGATTTTTAAGTTCTTGTATACCATCTTTATTATACCCTAAGTTACTTAATAATTTTATGGTTTTTTGAGATGTTATAGTATCATTACTTAATAAAACACCTTGTTTTCCAAACCTATTGTAAAATCTGTCTTTAAGAACAGGTAAATTTGTAATTGAATCTAGTAAGTTGGCTTTAAGCTCTATATTATTAAAATCATTGTTTTTAGTACAATCTAAAACTTCTGTATGTTCTTTTATACAAATATCAAAAACCTTGTTTTTTAGGTAGTTGTCTAAAAGTCTAATGTTGGTATAGTAATATTGAAACTCTTCATCATTAAATTCTAAATCTTCTCTATAGCTAAAATACTCTTTAGTAAAGAGCTTTCTTTTTTCTGGGTAGTACTTAGAGATGAAAAAGTAAAAACGTTCTTTTAGGTCATAATATTGAAGATGCGCTGCTTTCTTAGCAAACTTTAAATAGTCTTTAGATAAGTTTTCCTGTGAAGCGATTTTTTCAATCTGCGCTAAATTTCGATTAAGTTGGTCTTCAATTTTAGCAGAGACAAGATGTGGTTTTAAAGCACTGTTTCTAACTAAGAAATCTTCAGCCAATTCATTTTGTAAATACAAACTGGTAATAAAGTTATTTTTCTTGTAACCTTCACCGCTAAAAGCTATTGACTCGTCAAAATTAAATGTATTTATATGGAGTAGGATGCTATCATTTTCTTCAATATAAATTAGTTGGCTTTCCTTATTATACGAAAACTCATATAAGCCATCGTCAGGATTATTAATTTTAAAAGAAAACCTATTAAAATCGTCTACTTTGGAAGAGTCTACAACCTTTCCAAATTTCTTTAGGTATATATTGGTAGCTGTAGGATTTACGATTTGACCACTAAAAATAGCATATCCTTTAGTATTCTCTGATTTGCAAGAATTTAAAAGAAGCGTAAATAAAAATAGAACTAGTAGTGTTGACCTCACTTTGTAAATTAGTTGTGGGTAAATGTAATGCTACTTCAAATTCTACATTGTTAATCAGTAGTTAAATGGAAATCTGTAATCGTTAATCTTTTATTAATCTCTTTAATATGACTACTTTTGCCGAAAAATTAAACAGTTTATGCTAACAGTTTCAAATTTATCTGTACAGTTTGGTAAGCGTGTCCTTTTTGATGAGGTTAACACAACGTTTACTCAAGGTAATTGCTATGGTATTATTGGTGCAAATGGTGCTGGTAAGTCTACCTTCTTAAAAATCATTTCGGGCAAGTCTGAGCCTACTTCTGGTCAAGTGTCTTTAGAGGCAGGAAAACGTATGTCTGTTTTAGAGCAAGACCATACATTATATGATGAGTATCCAGTATTAGAAGCTGTTATAATGGGTAATAAACCATTATATGCTATTAAGAAAGAGATGGACAGCATTTATGCAAAAGAAGATTTTGGAGATGCTGATGCAGAACGCGTAGGAGAACTTCAAGTAGATTTTGAAGAAATGAATGGTTGGAATGCAGATAGTGATGCTGCGGCATTATTATCTAACTTAGGGATAGAGCCTGCTTTGCATTATACAAAAATGGCAGATATAGATGGTAAACTAAAAGTAAGAATTCTTTTAGCTCAAGCACTTTTTGGATCTCCAGATGTGCTTATTATGGATGAGCCTACCAACGACTTGGATTATGAAACTATATCTTGGTTAGAGCATTTCTTGGCAAATTTTGAAAATACAGTAATCGTAGTATCTCACGACCGTCACTTCTTAGACGCTGTATGTACGCATATTAGTGATATAGATTTCGGAAAAATTAATCACTTCAGTGGTAACTATACTTTCTGGTATGAGTCTTCACAGTTAGCAGCAAGACAACGCTCTCAACAAAATAAGAAGGCAGAAGAAAAGAAGAAAGAATTAGAAGAATTTATAAGAAGATTTAGCGCCAACGTAGCAAAGAGCAAACAGGCAACATCTCGTAAGAAGATGATTGATAAGCTAAATATTGGCGAGATTAAGCCATCAAGCCGTCGTTATCCTGCAATAATTTTTGAGCGCGAGAGAGAAGCTGGAGACCAAATTCTTAACGTAGAAAACTTATCATCTTCAATAGATGGAGAGTTGTTGTTTAAGAATATTAACTTAAATCTGGCTAAAGGAGATAAAGTGGTTGTCTTTTCTAGAGACTCTAGAGCAACTACAGCATTTTATCAAATACTAAATGGACATCAAGAAGCAGAATCTGGCAAAGTTGAATGGGGTATCACTACTAACCAATCATACTTACCATTAGATAATTCACAGTATTTTGAAAGTGACCTTACATTAGTTGATTGGTTGAGACAATGGGCTAAAACAGAAGAAGAACGTGAGGAAGTACACATAAGAGGTTTCTTAGGTAAAATGATTTTTAGTGGAGAAGAAGCACTTAAAACCTGTAACGTACTTTCTGGAGGAGAAAAAGTGAGATGTATGTTAAGCCGTATGATGATGATGCGTGCTAATGTTTTAATGCTAGACGAGCCTACAAACCACTTAGATCTAGAATCTATTACAGCATTTAATAACTCTTTAAAGAACTTTAAGGGAACGGTTATGTTTACAACACATGATCACGAATTTGCACAAACCGTAGCAAATAGAGTAGTGGAGCTTACACCTTCTGGAGTTATAGATCGTTACTTAACGTTTGATGAGTATATGAGTGATAAGAACATAAAAGAACAGCGTGAGAAAATGTATGCAGTTAATGCGTAACACCTGTATTTTAATATAAATTTTAAAACACCTGTAAAATATAAATTACAGGTGTTTTTTATTTTAAGAAATGTTGAAGTAGATATAGTTTTACATTGTCTATTTTAAACGAAAATGTAACATTGTTTTTATAACTAAAAACTTATTTCTTAATATCTTTAACCTATATGAAAAACATAGAGGACTACAGACAATCCTACGAGAAAGATACCTTGGTCGAAACGGCATTAAGAGACCAACCTTTGGCACAGTTTGAAGACTGGTTTAAAACTGCAGAAGCTTGTGAAGATATCTTAGAGGTTAATGCAATGACGTTGTCTACACTAGGTAAAGATGGATTTCCAAAATCCAGAGTGGTTTTGCTTAAGGAGTTTTCTCAAGAAGGCTTTATTTTTTATACCAATTATACATCAGAAAAAGCAGAAAGTATTGCTTACAACCCAAAGGTATGTATGTCCTTTTTTTGGCCACCATTGGAAAGACAAATAATAATTAAAGGAACTGTTGAAAAGGTTTCTGAAGAAAAATCTCAAGCCTATTTTAATAGCAGACCTAGAGGAAACCAGTTAGGTGCTTGGGCATCTCACCAAAGTAGTATGGTGGCATCAAGAAAAGTTATAGAAGAACGCTTACAGCAACTTAAAACTAAGTTTGAAGATAAGCCAATTCCAAAACCAGATTTTTGGGGCGGATTTTTAATAAAACCAGAAACGTTCGAGTTTTGGCAAGGAAGACCAAATAGGTTACATGATAGGATCCTTTATACAAATACAAATAACACTTGGAGTCATAGACGCCTAGAACCTTAGCATTATGAAAAGACTAATTTTAGTAAGACATGGTAAATCATCTTGGGAAACTAACCTTCCAGATAGGCAACGCCCTTTAAAATCTAGAGGCAATACAGATGGCATACTTATTTCTAAAGCCTATAAGGAAAGTTATAAAAACCCAGAATTAGTACTAACTAGTGATGCTGTAAGAGCAAACACCACAGCTAATATATTTAAGGCAACGCTAGAGATTCCAGATGATAAATTTATTGTAGATCCTAAACTTTACACTTTCGACGAGCGTGAGCTAAAGCACATTATAAAAGGTTGTAAAGAAAGTATAGATACGTTAATGGTTTTTGGCCATAATAACGCCTTAACATTTTTAGCTAATGATATAGGCAGTGAGTATATAGATAATATACCAACAACAGGCCTTGTAATTATAGACTTTAAAGTAGAACGTTGGACACAAATTAAAGAAGGACAAACAATAAAGACATTATTCCCAAAACATTTAAAGTAGATGCACGATAACCAATATGTAAACCGGGAATTAAGCTGGTTACAATTTAATGCCCGAGTTTTACAGGAAGCAGCAGATATAAAAGTACCCTTAATAGAGCGCTTAAGATTTATAGGAATTTTTTCAAACAACTTAGACGAATTCTTTAAGGTAAGATACGCTACAATAAAGCGAATAGACTTAGCTGGCAAAGGTGCTAAAAGCATTTTGGGAGGTATAAAAGCTTCAGATTTATTAGAGAAAATAACCAAAATTGTTATTGAGCAGCAAACCGAGAGCTTAACAATACTTAAAGCTATTCAGAAGGAAATGGCAGAGGAAAATATTCTTTTCCTAAATGAAACTAACTTGTCTGAAGAGCAACAACTATGGTGTAAAAATTACTTTCTACAAAAAGTAAGTCCTGCATTAGTTACCATAGTATTAAATGATCTGGTTGAACTTCCTAGACTTAAAGATACAGCTGCATACCTAGCTGTAAAGATGGTTATGAATGAGGTTGAAGAACCTAAGGGCATAAAAAAAATTATAGGAAAACCACAGCGTGAAAAAAAATATATACTAATTGAAATCCCTAAAGATATAGAGCGCTTTGTTGTTATGCCAGAGAAAGATGGTAAACAACAAATTATAATTCTAGACGATTTAATTAGGGCGAATCTTCAAACCATATTTAACATCTTTAATTTTGAAAGTATCACTGCGCATATGATTAAAATTACCAGAGATGCAGAGCTGGATATGGATAGTGATTTGAGTAAAAGTTTCATCGAGAAAATATCATTAAGTGTTAAGGATAGAGTAGAAGGAGATCCTGTACGCTTTGTGTATGATAAGAAGATAGGAAAAGATACGCTTACCTTCTTAATGAATATGATGGGTATAGACAATAATGATAGTATAATTCCTGGTGGTCGTTACCACAATAGGAGAGACTATATGAGTTTTCCTAGTTTAAGTGAAGGTAAGTATCTGTATGAAAAAGTAGAACCTTTGCCTATAGCAAATTTTAATATTCAGGGAAGTTTGTTAAAACAGATATCAGAGAAAGATGTGCTGCAATATGCACCATATCACACATTTTCATATACAGTTAAATTTTTAAGAGAAGCTGCTTTAGATCCAACTGTAAGATCTGTAAAGATTACAATATATAGGTTGGCTAAGATATCTCATATTGCCAGCTCATTAATTAATGCAGTTAAAAACGGTAAAAAAGTAACAGTACAAATTGAATTGCAAGCACGTTTTGATGAAGCTGCAAACATTAAGTATGCCGAGCAAATGCAGCGTGAAGGTGTAAAGTTGATTTTTGGTGTTACAGGCCTAAAAGTGCACTGTAAAGCTTGTGTGATTGAACGTGAGGAAAAAGATGGTATGAAACGCTACGGCTTTATAAGTACTGGTAACTTTAATGAATCTACTGCAAGGATTTATACAGATTATACATTGTTTACTGCCAATCAAAAAATTCTTAAAGAGGTAAATAAAGTATTTAACTTCTTTGAGATAAACTACAAGGTTAGCAGGTATAAACATTTATTGGTAAGTCCTCATTATACAAGGTCTGGATTGCTAAAATTAATTCAGAATGAAATAAATCTTGCAAGGTTAGGCAAGCCTGCAGAAATAAAAATGAAGCTAAACAGCCTTTGTGATTACCCAATGATTGATAAACTTTATGAAGCAAGCAGAGCTGGCGTAAAAATAAAGTTAATTATTAGAGGTATTAACAGTCTAATTCCTGGCGTGGAAGGTATGAGTGAGAATATAGAAGCCATAAGCATTATCGATAAATTTTTAGAACATCCTAGATTATATATCTTTGGAAAAGGAAGTGATTCTAAAATCTATATTTCTTCAGCAGATTTAATGTCGAGAAACTTAGATAACAGAGTCGAGATTTCTTGTCCTATTTATGACGAAGATATTAAACAAGAGCTGTTAGATACTTTCGATATATGTTGGAGTGACAATGTAAAAGCACGCGTGTTTTCAGCAAAAGAAGACAACGCCTATAAAAAAGCAATAGGTCCTAAAATTAGAAGTCAGTTCAAGACTTACGAGTATTATCTTAATAAAAATAAAAGCTTAAATATATAGTGTTAAATATAAGAACATATGCTGCCATAGATATTGGCTCGAATGCGGTAAGATTGTTAGTGATGACAATAATAGAGCAACCAGATAAAGAACCAATTTTTAAAAAAAGGAGTCTGGTAAGAGTACCAATTAGGTTAGGTGCAGATGTGTTTTTAGGTGGCGAAATATCTAAGGAGAATATAGATAGAATGATTGATACTATGACGGCCTTTAAGCTGCTCATGACTTCTCATAAAATCGAAACTTATAGAGCTTGTGCCACGTCTGCAATGAGAGAAGCCAAAAATGGTGAAGAAGTTGCAAATACTATTCTTAAAAAAACCGGGATTAATATTGAAATTATAGATGGTAATGATGAAGCTGCAATTATTGCAGCAACAGATTTACATAACCTTATACAGTCTGATAAAAATTACCTGTATGTAGATGTTGGTGGTGGTAGTACAGAGTTTACTTTTTACGCAAGTGGGAAAACAATTGCTTCAAAATCATTTAAACTAGGAACAGTAAGACTGCTAGATGATACAGTGGTAAACTCGATGTGGGAAGATGTTGAAAAATGGATTAAAACAACCACTAAGCCTTATACAAAGATTGAGTTAATAGGTTCTGGAGGTAACATTAACCACGTGTACAAGTATAGTGGTAAAACTATTGGCAAGCCATTATCTTACTTTTACTTGAGTTCTTACTATCAAATGCTTAACTCATTAACCTATGAGGAGCGCATTACACAACTTAACATGAATACAGATAGAGCAGATGTGGTAATACCAGCTATGCGTATTTATTTAAGTGCTATGAAATGGAGTAGAAGCAGCAAAATTTTTGTCCCTAAAATAGGATTGGCAGATGGTATTGTGAAATCTCTTTATAATGATCGCTTAAAACAATCATAAGTAGAATAGATCTCAATTGTTAATGTTATCTTAAAATGAATATATTTATGCTTATCTTTAGCCTATAAATAGACATTAAGAAGAAAAATGGGATTGTTATAAAGTTTATTAAATAATACCATTAAATTAGTCATAACTTAGATAATCAATATTTTAACTTGTTTTCTTATGAAAAGATTTTTCCTTTTAACGGCAATGTTTACGTTGCTTTCTGTATTCTCTATCCACGCACAACGTGTTACAGGCGTACTTTCTGGATTTAAAGCTGGAATAAACGTGTCTAGTTTAAATAGTGATGCTACAGAAATAGATGAGATAGATGCTAGAGTTGGATTTCAAGCAGCATTTTTTGTTGAAATTCCTTTTAGTAGATCTTTCTCATTTCAACCAGAGCTGCAATACTCTGCACAAGGTGGCAAACTAGAGGAGTTTAGAGTTAACTACATACATTTACCGTTAATGCTTAAATATAATGTTACAGATTATCTAAACATTCATTTAGGTCCACAGGTTGGTTTAAAAATTTGGGAATGGGAACAAGACCAAAACGATAACTTTAATAACTTAAATTATGCTGTATCGGGTGGTTTAGGAGCTAACCTTTCTGATAACTTTTTTATTGAAGCACGCTATGTATATGGTCTATCTAACATTACAGAAGATGTAAATGAACTTAATGTAGATCAAGATATAAAGAATAGCTACGTACAGGTATCTTTAGGGTACAGGTTATAAGAGACTATTTTTAAATATTAAAAAACGTCTGGCAATCTGTTGTCAGACGTTTTTTTTTTGTTATCCGTGTATAGTTTCAGACTTGCTGAGGTTTTTCATAATCTCTGCTTCATAATCAAGTAAAGATTGCCACTTCTCATTTACTTCATTTGTTTCGCCATACTGTCTTGCAAAACTTAGAAACATTGTATAATGATTGGCTTCACTAACCATAAGTTTTCTGTAAAACTCTCTTAGCGTTTCATCTTTTAAAGTTTCAGAAAGTAATCTAAAACGCTCACAACTTCTTGCTTCAATTAAAGCAGCATATAAAAGCCTGTGTACTAATTGTGTGGTACGACTTCCGCCTTTAGGAAAAAACTTTAATAACTGTAAAACATAATCGTCTCTTCTGTCTCTGCCAAGTGTATATCCTCTTTCAATTAGTTTATCATGAACCATTTTAAAATGGCTAATTTCTTCTTTTACTAGAGCAGTCATTTCCTGTACTAAATCTGTGTATTCAGGAAAGCTTACAATTAAGCTAATGGCGGTCGAGGCTGCTTTTTGTTCGCAAAAAGCGTGATCTGTTAAAATGTCTTCAATATTCTTTTCAACAATATTAACCCATCTAGGATCTGTAGGAAGTTTTAAACCAAGCATATTATATATCTAAATCAAAAGTTTGTCTAAGCTCATCAATTAATGGATTTTTCTCTCTAAGCTTGTTGTATTTTTCCATTGGTGTAAACGCATACTTTTTGGCAGCTTCTTCATTTACATCAATAAAAAGTTGAATGTCATAATTCTGAAGTTCCTTTTTTAAGAACGTCATAAGATGGTAGGAGTGTCTTTCAACTTCTGTTTTCATGGTAACGTTGGGAAGTTGAATATATAAATTTGTTCCTTCTACTCTTGGGATATCTGTAGCTAGGATAGATGCCATTATTTTTCCGCCTTTGGTCTTAATCTTATCTATATATGCTTTCCAAACGTCGTGCAGCTGTTCTTCTGTAAAATCTTCCTTAGGCATATCCTTACCAATGGCATCTGCTTCTTGTTTCTTTTCTAAGATTTCTTTTTTGCGCTTTAAGCCTTTCATAGAAAGCGCCGAAGTTTTTTTACGCGCTACGCCAAGGTCTATGTTTGGAGCGCTATTGACTTTATTACCAGTAGTTACATCTTCTTTTACTAAAGTATTAGTAGAAGTGTCTTTAGTTGTAGGTTGCAAGCGTTCTGAAACCTCTGAAGCTTGTGAGGCTATAGGATGCTCTTCTTGTTGTATGATAGTTTTTTGCTCTTCAGCAATTTTCACCTTACTGTTTCCTAAGGTTTGTTTTGGAGGCGTTTCTCTGTTAGCAAAATGACTTGCAGGTATTATGAAACTATTGCGGTTTTTTTTTTCTCCATCAAAAGTGATAGAGGCAAGCTGCATTAAACAAAGTTCGACAAGTAAACGTTGGTTCCTACTTGTTTTATATTTTAGATCGCAAGAATTGGCGAGCTCAATACCTTCAATTAAAAAGGCTTTAGAAGCTTCTTGAGACTGCTTAACATAGCGTTGTTTGGTTTGGTCGCCAACTTCTAATAATTGTATGGTTTCTTGATTTTTGCACACTAACAAATCTCTAAAATGTGAGGCCATTCCTGCAATAAAATGATGACCATCAAAACCTTTACTTAGTATGGTATTAAACTGAACTAATGCTTCAGGAATATTATTATTTAAAATATGATCTGTCATTTCAAAATACGTATCGTAATCTAATACGTTTAAATTTTCTGTAACAGCTTGTCTTGTAAGATTGTTACCACTAAAACTTACAACTCTATCATAAATAGAAAGTGCATCTCGCATTGCACCATCTGCCTTTTGTGCAATAATATGTAATGCATCATCTTCTGCATTCACACCTTCTTTCTCTGCAATATTTGCAAGGTATTGCTTAGCATCTGTAACAGTAATACGTTTAAAATCAAAAATCTGACAACGTGAAAGAATAGTAGGTATAATCTTATGTTTCTCTGTGGTTGCTAAAATAAAGATTGCGTGTTTAGGTGGCTCTTCTAATGTTTTTAAGAACGCATTAAAAGCAGCTTGAGATAACATATGTACCTCATCTATAATATAAACTTTATAATGACCAACTTGTGGTGGTATACGCACTTGGTCTATAAGGTTTCTTATGTCATCTACAGAGTTATTAGATGCAGCATCTAACTCAAAAATATTAAAGGCAAAATCTTCATCTTCTGCTACATCTGTACCATCTTGATTAATCTTCTTTGCCAAAATCCTTGCGCAAGTAGTTTTACCTACACCTCGAGGTCCTGTAAACAATAAAGCTTGTGCTAAATGATTGTTTTCAATAGCATTTACTAGCGTATTTGTAATCGCTTGTTGGCCTACAACATCTGCAAAGGTTGTGGGTCTATATTTTCTAGCCGATACAATAAAATGCTCCATAAAATTAAGCTTATAAGCAAATATAAAAATAGAAACCCTAAGTTTGTGTTTCCAAATCGCAATTATTTATAAGGTTATTCACAATGAGAACTACACTACTTTTAGCTTTTATCTGTTTTTCTCTTTTTGCTCAAGCACAAGAGACCTCTACATCATTACTATTTAAGAAAGTACCTATACCTGGTTATGCTTTTGATATTCTTGTAAAAAACACCAAACCTTATGTAATGTCTTATAAAGTTAAATTTGATGTCTATGGCTATAAGACAGATAATAGATATGAGTTTACAGATACTATTGGGCCAGGTGTTGAAAAGAAAATTATGCACTTGGAAGCTAAACGTAGAATTAAGAATAGAGATTTTACATATTCTTGGGTAGAGAGTATTGGTAATTTTAATACAAAACACGATTTAAACTTAAAGTATTACTTGCCCTATGAAGAAGGCAAAGCTTTTAAAGTTATACAAGCTTATGATGAAGGTAACACCCATAAAACTATTGAAGCTATAGATTTTGCAATGCCTACAGGTACTAAGGTTACAGTAGCAAGACGTGGTTTAGTGGTATATATTAAGCAAGATAGTACAAATGGTTGTCCAGATGAAAGCTGCGCTAGTGATGCTAATTTTGTACAGGTATTACATTATGATGGTACTTTTGCTAAATACCAACACCTGCAAGCCGAGAGTGTACTTGTAAAAGTTGGACAGTATGTTAATATAGGAGACGTTTTGGCGCTAAGTGGTGCAACAGGACAGGTATCTGAACCTCAATTACATTTTGAGGTGCAGCGTTTACATCCTAATTTAGACAGGTATGTTACTGTGCCTGTAAAGTTTACTATAAACGATGAAAATAAGTCTAAGATTTTAGAGGTTGGAGATACCTTTACACGTCCTAAGAACATACAATAATATATATTTGCAAGCTAAAGCAGATCGCCTTATCGCTGTATGAATTTTCATAGAGAGGAAAGTCCGGACACCATAGCACATTGTAGCGGCTAACAGCCGTCCGTTTTTAAGACGAGGACAAGTGCAACAGAAAGAATGTACAGGTTAAGCTGTAGTGAAACCAGGTAAACTCTACAAGGTGCAATGTCATGTAAATCAACGTTTGAGGGTTGTGCGCCCAATGTTGAAGGGTAGGCAGCTAGAGATTATTGGCAACAATAATTCAAGATAAATGATAAGGGCTTCTTTTAGGAGTACAGAATCCGGCTTATAGATCTGCTTTTTTTATATCTTCCTTTTCGTAATACCTCTCAATAATTTTATCTGAACTTTTAATGGTATTCTTTGTCCAAAGTAGTTGTGTGTCAAAAAACTCCTCATCTGTTAGTTTCCAATCAACTTCAGACTGTTTTAACTCGTTAGTGATATGCTGAAGTATAATAGCTGCTGAGACTGAAATATTTAAACTTTCTGTAAAACCAACCATAGGTATTTTTATATAGCTATCTGCCTGATTTAATACCTCTTCACTTAGACCATCTTTTTCGGTTCCAAAGAAGATAGCAGACGGTTTAGTAACATCAAAATCTCTTAAATTATGAGACTCTATATGAGGAGATGTTGCTACAATTTGATAGCCCTTTTCTTTAAGTGATTTAATAGAGTCTTGTACGCTATGATACCTGTTAATAGTTACCCATTTTTGAGCGCCCATAGCTATTTCTCTGTCAATTTTCTTTGCATTTTGTTCTTCAATAATATGCACATTTTGAACACCAAATACATCACAACTTCTTATAACGGCACTTGTATTGTGTAATTGGTACACATCTTCTGTAGCAACAGTAAAATGATTGGTGCGTTGCGATAGTACCTTTTTAAAAAGCTCTTGGCGTCTTGGCGTAAGGTAAGATTGTAGGTAGTCTAATAATTTCTGGTCTCTCATTACTGCAAAATAAAGAATAATAACCTTATTACAAGGCATAAAAAAACCCGAAGCCTAAGCTTCGGGTTAATTATATGCTAAGATGTGGTCTTTTATTTTGTGCTTGGTAATAATACAGTGTCTATTACATGAATTACACCATTACTTTGGTTAACATCTGCAATAGTTACAGTTGCTGCATTTCCTGAAGCATCCATTACTTTAACTTGAGCACCATCTAACATTGCAGTTAAAGTACCACCTTGTACAGTTTTCATTGTATGTTTTCCACCATCTTTCTTAATCATTTTTACTAAATCACTAGCATTTACTTTACCAGCTACAACGTGGTAAGTTAAAACACCTTGTAATTGAGCTTTATTTTCTTCCATAAGTAAAGTTTCAACAGTTCCTTCTGGTAACTTGTCAAAAGCTGCATTTACTGGAGCAAAAACTGTAAAAGGACCTTCACTAGCTAAAGTCTCAACCAAACCTGCAGCTTTTACAGCAGCAACTAAAGTTGTGTGATCTTTAGAGTTTACAGCATTCTCTACAATGTTCTTGCTTGGGTACATTGCTGCACCACCAACCATTTTAGTTTCTTCTTTCATCATTTTGTCTTGAGCAAAAGATGTTGTTCCTACAAACATTGCAGCCATTAGTACTGCTACACTTAATACATTTGAAATTTTCATTATTTTAATTTTTAGTTGTTATATATCTAATAAACGTCTGTATGTCTTACTAGGTTTTTTGAAAGTATTGGTTTGTGAAGAATTTAACAATAGTTAAAATGTCTTATAAGTGCACAAAACTTGCTCATATACTGCTCAAAATTGAAGCCTTTTCTTTAATTTTAAAATAAAATATGTCGTTATGTTGAAAAGGGTTAATATTGAAAAACAGCTAGTTAAAGAAAGAAATAACCGGAATGAATTCATATCTAATGTAGTTTCTGAGATTTTTGAAAATGTTACAGCAGAAGATGATAAAATATTGAATAAGCTTACAGAGCAACCATTAAACTCTCAAAATAATTTTAATCCAGAATTGCTTTTAACCAAGAATATTTATCACATTAACACGATAAAGAAGATATGTGTAGATTATAGATTACGGTTTTTAGACAGTAACTATTTTAAAAGCGATATACCATATGAAGCCATATTGAAAATTAAAACTCTTGAAAAAGAACATAATATAGCGCTAAGCGGCTTTAAGATTATGGCACCATCTAAACTCTTTAGATTAAAGAATGCAGATGATCCTTTGTTGTTTGCGCCAATTGGAAATGGTTATTACTATTTAATACATAAATGGGGAAATGACTTGAGCCCTTTTAGAAAACTGGCTATGTGGCCATTTAAAACGTTTGAAAATCTTTTAGTATTAATAGTTGTAACAAGCATTTTGGCAACATATTTATTTCCAATGTCATTATTAACTAAGCAGGAAGAGACTTTACAAGAGTATATTCTTTTGTTTTTCTTTATGTTTAAAGCTGTTGCAGCTATTGTATTATATTATGGTTTTGCAAAAGGTAAAAACTTTAATACAGCAATTTGGAACAGTGCATATAGTAATGCTTAATCTAAATAGCCTTTATCTCTAAGGCGTTCTCTAGCACTTTTTTTGGGAGTTATTTCTTCCTGTTTTACTGTCTCTTTAGGTTGTGGTGTAGGTTTGTGTTCTCCTCTTAAATCATTTACAAATGTTTTTCCTTTGTCGAAAGTGTCTTCTAAGGTATCTTCAACAATATCTGAGTTTTCTGTAATTTTTTTATTAGCAAATAATACTGCAGAGGCAACATAGCTACCTATTAAAGTTCCTACAATACAAGCTACAAACAATTGCACACTCGCAATTGATATTGGAGTTAATGCCATTACAGCCAATGCCGCTGCCAAAAATAAAAGTGAAATGTAAACAAGACGTAGTAAAAAGTTTTGTTGATGTAAAAAACCTTTACTGTCATCTGGTTTCATCTGTAAATGCTTGGCGTGTGTAATTTTATTTAGCATTCTAAATGTACGGTTGCTTCTAGATTCTCTCCAATACCAAAGAATCCCAAATAAGATAGCAGAAATAAATACAATAATCTCTAAAGTCATAAGCTATGGTTTTTAAGGTCTTCTTTAATTGTGACTATAGCCCAATCTTTTAATGAAGCATCCCAGTTTTTATAATGGTCATAAAACAATTCCTTTTCAAAATAATAAAGGTTTACAATATCTAATGGTGCAATCTTTAATAATAACTTCCAAATTAAAGTAAGGTGTTCATCTTGTAAAGAACTGTGAGGTTTTGCCAAAGCTTTAAAAAATTGCTTTTGGTCTTTTGTGGTTTCTGTTACAGATGCAGATTTGGCCACAAACTTATCTACACAAAGCACGGTGTTCCTGTCCAACTCATTAATTTTGTGTAAGTAACTTTTAAAAAGAATATGATCTTCTAAAATGTCTTTTATAGGGTGATCTGTATGTGTTAAATATCTTGAAAGCACAAACTTTTTAATACGCACATAACGTTCTGTTTTTGCTTCATTTTCAATATCACTTGTAATTATACTGTGATCTATGAGTTTATCGAGTAACTCATCATCTGTAATTTTATAAATAAGAACATCTTGTTCTGTATCTTTTATAGCTTCTTTATAATTTTTATCATCTTCAAAAATAAGAATGGTCTGTATAAAATCTCTTAGCACAAATACACCTCCAAATGCTTTAGTATAAAATGAAGTTGTTTGATATGTTAAAGGAGTAAGCTTAAGTTTTCTTTGTCTTAAATCGCCGTGTTTTCTGGCTGAAGCTAATAACTTGATGTGCATTTGATCATCTATAAAGTTATTACCTTCATAAAACGTCTCTATAAGCTCAAGTTGTTCTTCTTGCTTTTTGTCTAAGTCATTTAAAATCCTAAAACCAGTAGAAATAGTTTTATATTTTAAAAGATCTAAAGGATGATAAAAGGCATCAATAAACTGATCTAAATCTACACAAATAGCACCATCTCTTGTTATATCTGTAATTGCTTTTTTATGTGCAGCAAAGATGCCGTACATAATGTCTTTGTCAAAACTATGAAACGGAAAATAAACAGGTTTGCTGTGTTGTTCTGGAGAGATGATAATTGCATTTGTATTTGCTTCTCCAATGTTTAAGTAATAAAGATTACCTTTTTCTTCAGCTACTTCTGGAGACCAGCCAATACCATCGACAGATATTTGTGTTAATGCTGTTGGCGCTATACCAATAAGTTTTAAACATTGGTTGTAACGGTTTACCAATGGTGTGTTAAGTGAAACAAGTTCACCTTTATAAAGTTTAGCGTCTTTAAGTTTTTGCATTTTAATAAATAGAGATTAAATGTAGGTAATCTACTATTTATAAGTTGTGGAGAAAGAGAAAAAGTTACAATTGACTATAATTAAACAATGGACTTTATAACTCTTAGTTTATGCGTATGTTCATTCTTTTCAACATTATAAATACCTGAATGGTCTATACGGTCTATACGTACCTTACCGTGTGCGTGTATTATATAATGGTCTTTCATCATAATGCCAACGTGTGTAATTTGTCCTTCTGCATTATCAAAAAATGCTAAATCACCAGGCTCAGATTCTTCAATAAAACTTAATGGCTCACCTTGAGTTGCTTGTTGTGATGCGTCTCTTAAAAGTTTAAAGCCATTAAGTTTGTATACCATTTGTGTAAAACCGCTACAATCTATACCAAAAGGTGTTTTGCCACCCCAAAGGTATGGTGCATTAAGGTACATAAATGCGGTATCTACTATTTTAGATTTGTCTTGTTCATGCGTTGTGGTCATGCCCTCAAATTTATGCTCTAACAAAGCAGATTGGGAAACAGCAGAACCAATAGGAATTGGAAATATAAGTTGTTGAGATGTTGTAATATAATCCATTACATCTGCAGATAATTTAGGGTCTGCAAGATTAATAGTGGTATACATCTCTTCAGATATTTCAAACAATTGTTTGTTATCTATCCAACCTTCATAGCTATCATAGCCAAACCTAATTCTGCTCCAAGATTTACGCATTTCTAATATTTTGAAGTGATCTCCATATAAGGCCTGCGTAACCATCTCGCTTGAATCTTCTGGAAACAGACGTACTGGTACAATGCTAAGAGGACAAATTCCGTAACGCATTAAAAAGTATTAAGGACGTTCAACTACAATTGCAGAAGCACCGCCACCACCATTACAAATACCAGCTGCTCCAATTTTTGCATTGTTTTGTTCTAAAACACTTAATAGGGTGATTAAAATTCTTACACCAGAACATCCTAGTGGGTGCCCTAATGATACTGCACCACCATTTACATTGGTCTTAGTATCATCTATTCCTAAAATCTTCATGTTAGCTAGACCTACAACAGAGAATGCTTCATTTAATTCAAAATAATCTACATCATCAATAGTTATTCCTGCTTTATCTAATGCCTTGGGTAATGCTTTTGCTGGAGCAGTTGTAAACCACTTAGGCTCTTGCGCTGCATCTGCATAACTCTTAATAGTTGCTAAAGGTGTTAAGCCTAATTCTTCTGCTTTTTCTGCACTCATTAAAACTACGGCTCCTGCGCCATCATTAATTGTAGATGCATTTGCTGCGGTAACAGTACCGTCTTTAGTAAATGCTGGACGTAAAGAAGGAATTTTCTCCATTCTTACGTTTTTATATTCTTCATCTTCGCTAACTACAACAGGTTCTCCACGACGTTGTGGCACCTCTACAGGAACAACTTCATTTGCAAATTTACCTTCGCTCCAAGCTTTTGCAGAACGCTCATAAGATTGAATTGCATAAGCATCTTGATCTTCTCTTGAAAATTCATATTCAGTAGCACAAAGATCTGCACATGTTCCCATTGCATTTTGATCGTATGCATCTACCAAACCATCTTTTTGCATTCCGTCTTCCATTTTTGCAGGTCCAAATTTTTGACCATTACGCATATGTACATAATGAGGTATTAAGCTCATATTTTCCATACCACCAGCAACAACGATATCTGCATCGCCCAAAGCAATAGCTTGCGCTCCATTTATTACAGCTTTCATACCACTAGCACAAACTTTATTAACCGTTGTACAAGGTACAGATTCTGGAATACCAGCACCTAATGCAGCCTGTCTTGCAGGAGCTTGTCCTACACCAGCTTGCACTACGTTACCCATATATACTTCCTGAACTTTTGAAGCATCTAATTTAATTTTATCTAAAGCACCTTTAATAGCAACACTACCAAGTTTAGTGGCTGTTACAGTAGATAAGCTTCCTAAAAAGCTTCCAATTGGTGTTCTTGCTGCACTTACAATGACTACAGATTTACTCATAATATATGTCTTGTTTTTTGTGTTGCGAATTTAGTGATTTTAAAAGGAAATCTAAACTATTCTGTACACTGCGCAATATTTTACTACTTTTGAGTATCAGCATAAGACTATGGCTAAATTTGTAGACAACCTGTATAAGAATCAGGCATTGTTTTTTAAGATTATGTTATGGGCACTGAGTACAGTGTTCATAGTTTATCTCTTTCCAAAAGGAGGAAAATTTAAGTATGAGATTACTAAAGGGAAACCTTGGCAGTATGAAAACTTGTATGCACCTTTTAATTTTGCTATTCTCAAGACAGATGAAGAGATAGCTTCAGAAAAAGAGGATATAAGACAAAAGCAAATACCATACTATAACTATGATAATAAAGTTGTAGAAGAGGTTTCAGATAATATTGCAAAAGTTTTTTCAACTACATTTAATGATAGCATTAAGAGAACAGAAGGCAATCAACTTCTGAAATTTACCAACACTACATTTCAGGATATATATGAAAAAGGTATCCTACAAGAAATAGACGGTTTGGCAGAAGACCGCTTAGTGTTCTTAAAAAAAGGTAATGCTGCTGTTGAAGTAGAGTACGGAAGTCTTATTAAACAAAGCGAATTAAGAGCCTATATTAAAAATAAAGTTAAGCGAGCCAATCTCTCTAGATATGAAACAGAATTTGTAGAGCTGTTTTTTGATTTAGTTAAACCAAACGTTATTGCTAATGAAACGCTTACACGTAAAGAAATAGAGAGTAAATTACAAGATATAAGTTATACACGTGGTAGTGTAACCAAAGGTAGTAGGATTATTGCTCGTGGCGAGGTTGTTGAAGGTGATAAATATAAAATATTAAACTCCCTAAAAGCAGAATTTGAGTCTCAAGTATGGAGCCAATCTAGTTACTATTGGGTTATTTTTGGTTATACCATTTTAGTATCTCTAGCTTTACTAATGTTACTTCTATTTATTAAAAAGTATAGAATTGAGATTTTTGAGAATAACACACAAATAACATTTATATTCTTTAATGTCTTAGTTATGGTATTGCTTACAACGCTGGTTGTAAAGTATAACCCAGAATTTGTGTACTTGGTTCCCTTGTGTATATTACCATTAACCTTAAAAGCATTTTTCGATGCGAGATTAGGTTTGTTTACACATGTTATAACAGTTTTATTATTAGGCTTTATAGTACCTAATAGTTATGAATATATGTTTTTGCAAATTTTAGCAGGAATAGTAACCATACTTACAGTATCTGAACTTTATAAACGAGCTAATTTATTTATCTCTGTAGCACAAATAACTCTAGTATATATCTTGGCATATTTTGCCTTTACTATAACAAGAGAAGGTACAGTAACAGCTATGAACTGGGAAACTATATTGTATTTTGTTACTTGTGGTTTAGCAACTTTGTTTGTACAACCTTTAATTTATGCTTTTGAAAAAGTATTTGGAATGGTTAGCGATATGAGTTTGTTGGAGTTGTCTGATACTAACTCAAAGCTTCTCAAAAAAATGTCTAATACTGCTCCAGGAACATTTCACCACTCATTAAATGTTGCCAATCTAGCTGAAGCTGCTGCTAATGAAATTGGAGCAAATGCTATGTTAGTTAGGGTAGGAGCTTTATATCATGATATAGGTAAAATGAAAAACCCAACCTATTTTACAGAAAACCAAACCACATCTGTAAACCCTCATAACGATTTAGAACCACAAGAAAGCGCCAATGTTATTATTGATCATGTATTAGATGGTATTGAGATAGCAAAGAAGAATAAGCTACCAGACCGTATTATAGATTTTATAAGAACACATCACGGTACAAGCTCTGTATATTACTTTTACATGCAAGAAAAGAAAACAAACGAAGATGCAGATGTAAGTGATTTTAGTTATCCTGGACCTATACCATTTAGCAAGGAGACAGCTATATTAATGATGAGTGATAGTGTAGAGGCAGCAAGTAAAAGTCTTAAAGAACCTACTAGTACGTTAATTGATAATTTTGTTGAAAAAATAATTAACAAGCAGATGGATGAAGGCCAATTTTTAAATGCCAATATAACGTTTAAGGAAATACAGACCATCAAGAAGGTTTTAAAACGAAAACTAAACAATATCTATCATTTAAGAATAGAGTACCCTGAGTAGAAAGTTCATTTTTAGGTCATTATAAATTTGCATAAAAAAAACTAAAAAAAGGTTTGGTAAGAATGAAAGCATCTCTTACATTTGCATCCGCTTAATGAAACAAGCGCAAGTTCTTAGAAAAACATTGGAGAGGTGCCAGAGTGGTAATGGAGCAGATTGCTAATCTGTCGACCTGCAAGGGTCGCCAGGGTTCGAGTCCCTGTCTCTCCGCTGAAATTTATAATTACCGGCACACAACATATTTTTCGGGGTGTAGCGTAGCCCGGTTATCGCGCCTCGTTTGGGACGAGGAGGCCGCAGGTTCGAATCCTGCCACCCCGACTAAAAGCCATTACAAATGGCATTAAAAACCTGTTAATCGTATGATTAACAGGTTTTTGTAGTTTTTAGGGTATCATAGAATTTGATACAATATCATATAAAATGTTACTAAAAAGGCTACCAATTTTTTAGCTTTAATCTAAAGAGCAATTACTGACTTGACATTCGTATAAGTTTAACTTAATACGACAGCTATGCGCTCAAAAGCCACATTAGGACTGCATTTCCTGCCAAAACTCAATCAGGAAAAAAATGGTCTTGCACCATTATATGTCCGTATCACAGTCAATAAAAAACGAGTTTACTTAAGTCTAAAACGTAAAGTCGAGGCTACCAAATGGGATACCTCGCAATCTAAAGTAAAAGGACACTCTGCAGATGCTCGACAACTCAACGATTATATCAATCAAGTAAACCGCCGTCTTCTTGAAGTTCATAAACAATTGGAAGATGAACAGCGAGTTATAACCGCACAAGCTATAAAGGCGAGATATCTAGGAGTAGATGATACATTCAAGAAATTATCAGACATCCTCACTTACCACGAGGATAAAATGAGAACAATTCTCAAGCCGGGAACTTTGAAAAATTACAAAACGACTTCCAAGTATCTTAAGAAGTTCCTCAAAACAAAAATGAAAACTGACGATGTATTTCTTAAGCATATAAACTATAGCTTCATAACCGAATTTGAGCATTTCCTGCGCACATTTAAAAGTAAAACTCACAGACCAACTCCCAGCAACAATGGTGTGATGAAACACCTCGAGCGACTAAAAAAGCTAATGAATTTAGCACAGAAATTAGAATGGGTTGCCAAAGAACCTTTCGCGAAGTTTTCTTTAAAATTTACCAAAGTGGAGCGCGAATTCCTAGACGAAGTTGAAGTTCAGGAGCTTATCAAATTCACTTCGCATAGAACAGCTTTAACTCAAACACGAGATGTCTTCATTTTCGCCTGTTACACAGGTTTGTCTTGGATAGATGTTAAAAACCTCAGCCAAGATCATATCGTGAGAGGTATTGATGGCAGTAATTGGATTTATACGGCACGTGAGAAAACAGATACGCCAGTTAAGATTCCGCTTCTGCCAATTCCTGAGAAACTCCTATCGAGGTATGCCGAAAAAATGATGGATTCCGAATTACTGTTACCAGTGTATTCAAACCAAAAAACAAACAAATACTTAAAGGAAATTGCAATAGAGCTTGGCATAAGAAAGAAACTAACGTTTCACGTCGCTCGACACACCTTTGCGACGACGGTAACTTTGTCTAACGGCGTGCCGATTGAAACAGTCTCAAAATTACTAGGACATACTAAGCTATCTACAACTCAGATTTATGCACGTGTTATTGAAAGTAAAGTAAGTAATGATATGAATAAACTTCGTGATGAATTGAGAGATAAAATAGATATTAATAATAAGAAACAAGTTATGTAACATCGGTTACACTTTTTAGTTGACAATATTAATACCTTTAAAAAAAAACGATAATCTATAGCGTCTTGTATTTAAAGTGCCCACAATCTCGACAAGGAAAGTTTTTAGAAGTAAACTCTTACAAATTTTCTAATATGAACAAAGTTACAGTTAAGCATCCAAAATTTGGGCTTAAACACAGTATTGAACCAACGTTTTATACGGGATCTAGGTATGTGTCTTATGGTACAGAAATTGCAATTACCACCTATGTACTTACACTCATATTTGGATTGGATTTTGGCTCGTTAGGGCATCTTTTAAGTATTGTAGAAGCGTTGCTATTTACAATGTCCTAGATAGGTGCAGTATCGAATTCTATTTGGGCTTATTTCTATTTTAAATATAATTCTATTATCGCTAAACAAGTAAAACATGATTCAAGAACTTAAAGAATATTACGGTGGTCAGTTCGAACCTGAACTTATAAGTGAAATTAACCAGGTGGCAACATTTGTTGAAGTTCCTGAAGGTAAAGATTTGATACGACCTGGTCAATACATTAAAACTATGCCTTTGTTACTATCTGGAAGTATAAAAATAATGCGACCAGACTCTAACGGCGATGAACTATTACTTTACCATTTAGAGAAAGGTGATACTTGTGCAATGTCTATGACTTGTTGTATGGGTAACACTAAAAGTGAAATACATGCGGTAACAGAAACACCTGCAAAACTTCTAATGATACCAATTGAAAAAATGGAAGAATGGTCAAGTAAATATAGTACTTGGCGCAATTTTGTATTTACAAGTTATCACAACAGAATGATGGAACTTCTTGAAAGTGTCGATAATATAGCATTTAACAATATGGATGAACGCTTAGGGAATTACATTTTTGATAAAGTTAAAATTTTAAATAGTAAACATATATACACAACTCATAAAGAAATTGCATATGATCTTCATACTAGTAGAGTTGTAATTTCAAGGCTCCTAAAAAAAATGGAAAACAACCATTTAGTCAAATTACATAGGAGTTTTATTGAAGTCTTGTAACATCAGTTACATAGTTTAAATTATTCTAGTCTTACATTTGTTTATAATCAAAATACAAATGGAACTTCTAGAAATTTTAGGATTTATCGGAGCACTTTTTATAGGACTCGTATTAGGTTTAATAGGTGGTGGTGGTTCAATTTTAACTGTACCAATTTTAGTTTATGCACTCACGCTTAACCCCGTAATTGCAACAGCTTATTCCCTTTTTGTAGTAGGCACAACATCCTTGGTAGGAGCTATAAAAAATATAACTAAAGGAATGGTCGATTTCAAAACGGCCATTATTTTTGCCATTCCAGCCTTTATTGCTGTTTATATCACACGTGCTTTTTTAATTCCTGCAATTCCAGATGAATTATTTCAGATAGGAAATATTATGGTCACAAAGAACTTGGCCATAATGCTTTTTTTTGCATTTATAATGTTACTTGCTTCAGTATCTATGATACGTAATAAGCGCAAAGAAACCGATGAAGAAGCCGAAATTACATACAACTATCCACTTATCATTGCCGAAGGTATAATCGTAGGAGCCATAACGGGTATCGTAGGTGCCGGTGGTGGTTTTTTGATAATTCCGGCCTTGGTGTTATTGGCAAAATTGCCAATGAAAAAAGCAGTAGCTACTTCTTTGTTCATTATCGCAATTAAATCGCTAATTGGATTTTTAGGCGATGTACAGAATTTGGATATTGACTGGCCATTCTTGCTCATTTTTACAGGGCTTTCAATTATCGGAATATTTATTGGAATCTGGCTGAACAAATTCATCGACGGAAAGAAATTAAAAAAAGCCTTTGGGTGGTTTGTTCTCATTATGGGTATCTACATTATATACAAAGAACTAACTGCATAACTGAAACTATTGAATAAATACGTTGAAATAATAAAAGAATCTTTTCTAGGGTATTACAATTACCTTATCCAAGAAATTTCAAATCCATCTTGGACCAATTATCTTTATTGGTTATTAGGGGTGTCTCTAGTCGTGTTTCTGTTGGAAATTATTGTGCCTTGGCGAAAGAAACAGCCTGTAATTAGAAATGGATTCTGGCTCGATGCTTTTTATATACTATTCAACTTTTTCTTGTTTTCACTCATCGGTTACAATGCACTATCTAATGTAGGAGTAGAATTATTTGCCGATATAATCGGAATTTGGGGGTGGGAAAATATTGTAGCAATTAATGTAGATACACTTCCAGTTTGGACACAATTGTTGATAATGTTTTTCATTGCAGACTTTGTTCAATGGAACGTCCATAGAATGTTGCATAGAATACCTTGGTTGTGGAAGTTTCATAAAGTACACCACAGCGTTAAACAAATGGGGTTTGCTGCTCAATTTCGCTTCCATTTTATGGAAACAATTGTCTACAAAACAATTCAATATTTACCACTTGCGATGATAGGATTTGGTATCGAGCAATTCTTCGTGGTCCATATGTTTACCGTTTTTATTGGTCATTTAAATCACGCAAATCTTGATTGGAGTTATGGAAAATTAGGCTACGTTTTCAATAATCCTCGTATGCATATTTGGCATCATTCAAAAGCATTGCCAAAAGAACACCCTTACGGTATGAATTATGGTCTAAGATTGAGCCTTTGGGACTACCTGTTTGGGACAGCTTATGTGCCAAAAAGTGGTCGGGATATAGAGATAGGCTTTCATAATGACAACGATTTTCCCAAGACGTTTTCTAGCCAAATTATTTATCCATTTAAAAAGCAACAATAGTAACATAAGTTACAAATTACCAGTACAATGTAATATGACTTTACACTGAAAATAAATTTCTATTAATGAAAAAATATATTATAATTATGACACTATTAAGCACACTATTTGGCGCCAACGGGCAATCTAATAAAGCGATAAAAATCCTAACAGCAACAGAATATTATAATGCTATTTCAAATAATGATGTTCAATTAGTCGATGTTCGTACAGAAAAAGAGTACAATGAAGGCGCAATTGAAAACGCTTTAAATATTGATTTTTTTCAGCAAGAAAATTTCAATTCAAAGTTTAATAAGTTAGATAAAGAGAAGCCTGTTTATCTCTATTGTCGTTCAGGCAATCGTAGCCTACAAGCCGCTAAAAAATTAGATTTATTAGGGTTTAAAAAAATCTATGATTTAAAAGGAGGCTATATGGGATGGCCTTATAAAAAATATTGAGTAAATATGAATTGTAGTATTGTATAACAAAAAGTGAATTTTTTCCATACATTATTTTAGGAGTTTATTGAGATCAAAGTTTCGATAATTAATACCTCTAACTATTTTTCTACACATATACTTATATGGTAATCAAAAGGATTAAAAGTTATTTACTTTATAGAGGCTGGTAAACATTTACAAAAAAGATTCTTTTTTTTAAATTTAAGGTTATGTATCAAAGGTTACTGCAATTTGGTATAATCTTTTTTAATTTTATATAAAAAATAATTTATTATGATAATTAAACAATTTGAATATAAGCCACTTGCCCATTATTCTTATGCAGTTATAAGTGATGGAAAAATGGCGGTTATTGATCCAGAACGTAATCCCGAGCAATATTACGCTTTCGCAAAAGCTAACAATGCAGAAATTGAAGCGATAATTGAAACTCATCCCCATGCAGACTTTGTAAGTTCACATCTAGAAATTCACAAAAAAACAAGAGCAATTATTTACAACAGTGAGAAGCTGGGAGCAGATTACCCACACAACACATTTGATCAAGGCGATAGTATCCAATTGGGTAGTGTGAAACTAAAAGCGATTAACACACCAGGGCACTCGCCAGACAGTATTACTATCGTAGCAACTGAAGACCAAGAAACTGCTCTGTTTACAGGAGATACCCTATTTATAGGCGATGTTGGTCGGCCAGATTTGCGTGAAAAGTCCGGAAATACGAAGGCAAAACGTAAAGAACTTGCCGAAATGATGTATGAAACTATCACCAATAAATTTAATGATTTACCAGATGATGCACTTGTATATCCAGCACATGGTGCAGGATCGCTTTGCGGAAAAAACATGAGTGATGCCTCCAGCAGTACTTTAGGTAATGAACGAATGAGTAATTGGGCTTTTAAAAAGCAATCCAAAGAAGAGTTTATGAATACCATCCTCGATGGGCAGCCATTTATTCCTCACTATTTTGGGTTTGATGTTGATACCAATAAAGTAGGTGCAGATGATTTAAAGCCATCCATTGATAAAATCCCTTTTTCTGAAAATGCTATAAGTGAAGGCCTTATTGTCGATATGCGAGATGAAGAGACCTTTAAAAAAGGACATCTTGAAGGCAGTTTTAACATTCAGGCAGTTTCAGATAATGCAAAATTTGAAACATGGTTAGGTTCTATTATCAAACCAGAAGATACATTTACGCTGGTTATTGATAGCAAAGAAAACAAAGATGCGATGTTACACCGTGTAGCAAAAATTGGCTATGAAAAACTACTTAACAAAGTAATTACAATTTCAGACGAAAATTTGGAAACAACCGAAAAACTGAATTTGGAAGATTTCAAAAACAATTCTGACAAGTACACGATTGTAGATATCCGTAATAATAGTGAAGTGGAAGAAGGCAAATTCTTTGATAGTGCTATCTCACATCCTTTAAACGAACTGCGAGACACAGCAAATGAAATTCCGACGGACAAACCTATTGTTGTACATTGTGCTGGTGGCTATCGCAGTGCTGCAGGAAGTAGTATTCTTCAAAAAAAACTGAACGGTGTAACCGTTTATGATTTAAGTGATAACATCAAAGAGTTTAAATAAAACCCTAAAATACTATTAAGATAACGGCATCAACTTTTAAGTTGATGCCGTTTTTAGTTATTTACTTTTTTAAATCCAATATAAAATCTTTGAATTTCGGATCACTGTAATCGGCCATACCTTTATGTGTTAATGCCATATTTCCATCGGCATCAATTACATAAGTTGTAGGTAGGGCAGATGACTGAAACATAGCTGGCAGATTACTTGCTGGAGCGTAAATTGGTAAGTCATATCCCTTGCGTTTATTAAAAGCTTTAGCCTTTTCAAAATCATCATCGAATGATAATAATATGAAAGCAACTTCATCACCCATTTCCTCGTGTAATTTATCGATGGTCGGCATTTCGGCAATACAAGGCGGACACCAAGTTGCCCAAAAATTCAAAAATATGACCTTGTCCTTAAATTCTTTTAATGACCTTTTTTTGCCTTCAGCGTCAATCAATTTTAGGTTTAAATCTGCTTTGGTAAGATTTGGCATTGATGCCTCATCATTGTTCTTGTCATTCTTTCTTACCTGCGCAATCTCTTCTATATCAGGATTCATCAAGCCTGTAGCGAGTAATCCGCGTTGAGCGAAACCTATAACTTCAGTATGTAAACCAGTTGTGTAAAGTGAAATGGCCACTATGGCAAAAATTCCGTATTGAATCCACGGTTTCTTTTTATTCTTATTTTCTTTCTTAGTATTCATAACTTAAATTTTTATTGAAATTTATAGTTTGTTTTGGGTACGGTTGAAAAGGAATAAGTGCCTAGATAGTCACAATAGGCTCTTCCATCTATAGTGGGCGATACAGGCGATTTCTTTTTGAGATATTCCTCAACAACCTCATGAATCGTATAATCCATTACTTCCACATCTTTCACATTAGCCATCCTGCAAAGATTATCTATAGGGTCGCCTGGTCTAACACAAGCAGAAATAGTGTAGAATTCGTCATCTTCCATAGGCTCGCCGTTAACCGTTATTGCTGTGATACGGTTTCCACGTTCGTTTTGGCTATTGAAATTGACTTTCATACCTGAAAACCGTACCAACCAACCACCAAATCGCTCAGTCGGTTTTTGTGAAAAGGCATTGTGCATTTCTTTTTCTAACCACTCTTTTATTTGGTTACCAGTGGCTTTTCCTGTTTTCACTTTTTCATTTACAGGTAGTAAATTCCAAAGATTTGCACGAGTAATAGGTGCAGGCTTCCCGTTTTTTGGAACAATAGGGTTGCCAAAACGAAAACCATTTGAGATAGATATATCAGCACCAGTTTTCCATCGGGCCGCATCGGTAATCATATTATCCATTGGGTTTTCAACAGTAAGATAGCGATAAATAGGTGTCTTTGTGTACCCAATCACTGTTTCCAAATGCTCTTCGTAGGGCGCTTTTGCCTTATCAACAAGCGCCTGTACTTTCGTATCAGCTGGGAATACCTTTGGATCAACATCAATAAGTTCATATTCATCACTCACCAATGTGCCATCCACAAAATGCAAGGTAAGCTTACCAACAAAAGAACCAAAAGCACCTGGTTCGGTAACCTTTGCGAATTTGCCTTGTATAGGTTTGCGCACGCGCTCGTGTGTGTCATTCCCTAATATGTAATCTACACTTTCTGAAATGGTATTGTTGGCGAGTTCTACCTGTTTAAAAACACCAAGATGCGTTACTAAAAAAAGTACATCCAGGTCTTCATTGGCCTTTAAATCATCCACTTGCTTTTTCAATTCATTGGTAAGACTACTAAAGGCAATCCCTTTACTAAAAATCGGATTTTGCCTAACGGGAACATCAGGATCGTTTATGCCCATAAAGCCAACCCGAACACCTTCTATTTCTTTAACGGAATAAGCGGGAAACAAAAGTTCCTCGCTTTTTTCGTGGTACATATTCTGTGCAATAACATCCGTGTCATATCCCTGCATCACATCTATCATTACGTCCTTGCCATACACCACTTCCCAGTTACCAGGGATGATGACGTCATAGCCCATATTTTTGATGAGTTCTGGCATTACCTTACCTTCAGACAGAGCCGTGTAACCACTACCTTGTATGAGGTCGCCACCATCAACTATAATTGTTCTATTGGGATTTTTTTGTCGTTCCCGGGCAAAAAGGGTCTTAATATTGGCAAGGCCGCCACGAGTTTTAAATACCACGTTTTCATCTTCCCAAAACAATTCGGGATGTGTATCAAGCTGTCCGTGTATATCGGCAGTTTGCAATACAGTAATGCTCAAGGTGTCTCGTTTAGTTTTATTACTTGCCATTACATTCGATTTCTCCGTTTTACACGAGACCAAAACCAATAGTATTCCAATTATCGAAAGTGGTGTAATAAATATTTCCTTAAATATTTTCATAATTATAGACTTAAACTATTATATCCTTTTTTCTGAAGTTGAAGGTTGTATAGAATACCGTTTTCGACAGTTTTCATTTCATCGGGCACTTTGGTTGTATCAACTTTAAATTTATTGAGCGAAAAACCACAGGCTACTAATTTTACACCAACATTTTCAGCACGCACTATAAAGCCATTCATTTTAGAACTATCAGTAATATCGCCAATTTCCTTGCCGCAAATGATAACTTCAAATTGACCAAAATTGCTGCCATCTTCTTCTTTTAAGGCTTCCGCGGTTAAAATTATGGGCTCTAATTGTGGCACCTTTTTAGTCAGTACCACATAATTATTTTTGTTTGTATCTACAGTGTTTTGCGCTAAGGAACCACAACTCGTAAAAAGAGTCATCACGATTACTACTGTACTATAAAAAATTGTTTTCATTTTAATTTATTTTAAATGGTTATTAGTGTCATTCAGTATAAAAAAAAGAAGTCCACCAAGAATTGCTATATTTTTAAAGAGTGGTCCAAGGGTTGTAATTTGCCCTACTTGAACCGTTAAAGTGATGGGTATTAAAACCGCCATCAAAACTATTGCTGCCCATTTGGTTTTATATCCTATCAAGAATATAAAACCTGCTGATATCATTACGATACCAGAAATAATGATTAGCCATTGAGGTTCGCCAAAGAAATAGGCAATACCCTTAAAACTGGCTTTTTCAATACGTTGGGCAGTTTTCTCTATGTTAAGCAAGTGATTAAAACCTGCAACGAGAAATATGCCGCTCACCAATATGCGTAATAGTTGTATGGAACGACGGCTTATTAAAATTTTTGTCGTCATTATAAGTGATGTGAAAAATGATTGAATTTGCGTGGTGTTTATCCATAATGGTTTAACAGACCATAATGATGATGTGTGAAAGAGCAGTACGGAAGCACCAATTTTAAAATTTTATAAAAAAGTGATTACACCAATCGTGGTGGCGGAGAATCGTTATCTAAATAGCGATAACTTAGTACTGAAGAAAAATGTTCGTCGAAAAGTGCTGTAGGTCTTGAAATATTTGTTTCCCAAGAGTAAAGTTCAAATTGAAACTGCGAGGTACAAATACCATTTAGCATAACAACTTGTAAAGTGCTAAGGTCAACTTGCGAAAAATCGATTGTCTTGTTGGCCTGTTTTGGTGAGTTTTTCTTTTTACAATTAAGTTTTACAAAAGATATGTCATTTCCGCTAAACAAAGCCTTCAGTCCATTAGCATCAATGACGATAAATTTCGCCATAAAAATGAAGGTAAGAAATAACGCTATGTAAGTTTTAGATTTCACGATTGAAGCAAAAATAGAATATTTACAAGTTTACGTGAGTAACCTTTGTTACCTAAGTTGAAAATAATTGAGTTTGCTTAAAATAGAAATTTTAAAAGCCCAAGCCAATATAAGTAAGAGTAAACTATTTTAATACTTGAATTGCCCAAACTATTAAAAGAAAGCCAATACCAGTAATGGCAGGTGCTGGAATTTTCATTACTATACCCACCACAATCATTGCAATAGCGGTTAGTGCAAGTAATACTGAGATTAAGTTTAATTTTTTATTACGTGTCATAACGTTTCGTTTTATATAAAATTAATAAAAATTAATTGAAGTTACTGTAACCTTTGTTACTGTACCAAAGTATTGAAAACTTCATCTTTGCATTAAAAATTAATATATGTATTGGATTTACCAACCCTGGCCTTGGTATGTGGCGGGACCACTTATTGCCCTTGTAATGTTTGTTTTACTGCTTGTTGGAAAACAATTTGGGATGTCTTCAAACCTACGTACAGCATGTGCTGCTGTGGGTGCAGGAAAGGCAGCAGATTTTTTTAAATTTGATTGGAAAGCAGAACGCTGGAATTTAATGGTCGTACTGGGTGCGATTATCGGTGGTTTTATAGCATCTAATTATATGAGCGACAATACAGTTGAAATTAATCCTGAAATCGCACAACAACTTTCAAATGATTATCAAATAGAGAGCGCGGGTGAGGCTTATTTACCACCTGAAATTTTTTCGACAGACGCGCTTGGTGACCCTTTTATAATTGCCATATTATTAATAGGTGGTTTATTAGTCGGTTTTGGAGCACGTTATGCAGGTGGTTGTACATCAGGTCACGCCATTTCTGGATTAAGTAATTTGCAATTACCATCGTTGATTGCCGTGATAGGCTTCTTTATCGGAGGCCTAGTAATGATTCATTTAATATATCCTTTAATATTTTAATAATGAGATACATCACATATTTAGTAATTGGTATTTTTTTCGGTATCATAATGTTTAAATCTGAAGCGGCTTCGTGGTTCCGCATATATGAAATGTTTCAGTTTGGAAGTTTTCATATGTACGGAATTATAGGTTCAGCCTTGGTTCTTGGAATTATTGGGATTCAAGTAATTAAACGTAAGAATATAAAGCCGCTAAACGGAAGCGAAATGAGCTTAAAACCTAAAAATAAAAGCATAATACGCTATTTAGTAGGTGGTATAATTTTCGGTCTGGGCTGGGCTTTGGCAGGTGCTTGTCCTGGTCCTATGTATGTACTTGCAGGCGCGGGTTATGCTTCAATTCTTGTAGTAATATTTGGTGCAATTGCTGGCACTTTTTTATATGGTCTAATAAAGGAGAAGTTACCACATTAATGACCTCTATAAAACTTATAAGCAAAACCAACTATTTATAGTTGGTTTTTTTATATATCATATTTTTGTATGTATCAATAGCCCCCAAAATGTTTAATTTAAATCGATAAACAATGGAGGCAGCTCTAAATAAACTACTTAATCAATTTATAAATATTATAGAAGAACACTATAGTATAAATCAAATTAACCTACCTATAATATCAATAGCAATTGATTGTTGTGAAAAACATATCATAGATATAAGAAAAGTTTTTGGCACTTATAATTTTGATTCAACTAATGCTGAAGTTAAGTTTTTTAAATATCAAAAACCAGTCATATATGGGCATTTAAAATATTACCTACATATTCAAAGCTATCTTATTTATAAAGGCTCTGGTTCTATTACTCAACAACGGCAACTTGTAGATAATAATATTAAAAAGCTAAAAAAGGGATTAAAACCATTTGCAGAATTTGTGACCTATTGCAAACAAGGTAGAAGCGAATTAGACGAATACTATTACTTAAGAAAAAATAAAAGCCTCTGGCCAATTACGTATCGGTCAGCTTGTATTTATGATCCTGATTTTTCAACAAGTCACGACGAACTTAGAGCTGAAATTGTAGCGTATGATTTAATAATGAAGTTCTATGAGAAAGAACTGGAAACCTTAAGAATCAAAGAACTAAATGCCTATGTAGTAGATTCAAGCAATGAAAACAAATTTAACCTTGAGTGGACGTCCAATAAAATAGATTTAGTGGAGCTCATTTATGCTCTTCAAACATCTAGAGCTATTCAGAATGGTAAAATAAGTATAACCACATTGGCAAACGTTTTTGGGACAGTATTCAACACAGATTTATCTAATATTCATAGAACGTATGTCGAATTAAAATCAAGAAAAAAGGATAGATGTAAATTTATGAAATATTTAATGGTAGCTCTTGAAAATAGAGTCATTACAGAAGAATCTTAACCATTTTTAAAATGTTAAACTTTCACCCAACTTGGGTAAAGGTTGTGAACAAACTATTCCAAAACAAAGCATATTTGTAAAACGAATGTCAAATTAACTTAAGTGCCACCAATGAGAGCTTTGCTGGATTTGGTGGTACATATGTTATCCCGCAGGCGTCGTGGGATTTTTTTTAATAACCTTAAAAGTTTTACAAATGCCAACACAAATTATCACCACAGACGACCTAAGAGAATTCAAACTCGAACTAAACTAAACGACAAATTAGACTCAAATCCAGAATTTGGGGAGCTTAATGATGAACCTAGCGAATTAAGCCTTCTTCGTGAAACCTTAATAAAACCACATCGCCGAAGTAAAATTTAAAACCACATCTTTAATGAATATAATGATCGGTCACAAAGCAGATGAAAATTGCATTAATTCAATCACAAGAATTGTAAAATTCGAATACCCGAGATTCAATATTTTTAAGGCAATTCCTTCAATTTCAATTGATAAATCCTCTTACAAAGCTTTACTATTTGGAAAATAATTCATATCAAATTGATATAATTTATATATTTTTGTGTTATATGAAACAATTCATTCACAAATCAATGGCAATCTTAATGGCTTGCGTGGTACTCTTTACTACGATGTCGTTTACTGTAGATATGCACTATTGTGGTGATACATTAGTAGATTTTTCATTTTTCCAATCAGCAGAAACCTGTGGAATGGAAAAAGAGCAGTCAAGTATAGGTTGTGAAAATCCGATGCTTACCAAAAATTCCTGTTGCTCGGATGAGCAATTAATTATTGAAGGACAGGATAATTTAAAGCAAGACTTTACTAAGTTAACCTTTGAGCAGCAAACGTTCATCGCTGCTTTTACATATTCTTATATAAACCTTTTTGAAGGAACAGAATCTAAAGAAGTTCCTTTCAACGATTACCCGCGACCCTTTGTCAAACGGAATGTGCAAGTGCTGCACCAGACTTTCTTAATTTGATTTGTTAGATTTTTAGAATGAAGCCCAACAGCTACGCTGTCGTGGGCTAAAACTCGTGTTTGCCATTTTCCGCAACACGTAATTCCAAAACTCTAATAATCAAATGCTATGCTGAATAAGAGCATTAAATTTCTCATAGAAAACAAACTTGTTGCCGTTCTACTACTCGCCCTATTTGTGGGTTGGGGCGTGGTCAACGCACCCTTTAATTGGGAAACGGGCTTTTTGCCTACAGACCCAGTTGCCGTTGATGCCATACCTGATATTGGCGAGAACCAGCAAATTGTTTTTACCAAGTGGCAAGGGCGTTCGCCACAGGATATTGAAGACCAAATCACATATCCGCTTACCACTTCCCTTCTTGGTATTCCAGGCGTAAAAACTATTCGTAGTTCTTCTATGTTTGGATTTTCCAGCATCTATATCATTTTTGAAGAAGACATCGAGTTCTACTGGTCACGTAGTCGCATACTCGAAAAACTGAACTCACTTCCTGCAAACCTCTTACCTGATGGTGTCAATCCATCTCTTGGGCCAGATGCCACAGGTCTCGGACAGATATTTTGGTACACGCTGGAAGGTCGTGATAAAGACGGCAACGTAACTGGCGGATGGGATTTACAGGAATTGCGTAGCATACAGGATTACTATGTGAAATATGGATTGTCATCGGCAAGTGGTGTTTCTGAAGTAGCTTCCATAGGTGGCTATGTTCAGGAATACCAAGTGGACATTGATCCAGAAAAAATGCGCCAGTACAATGTGAGTATGGGCGATGTGGTTAAAGCCGTCAAACAGAGCAATCAAGATATAGGCGCACAAACGCTCGAAATCAATCAAGCCGAATACCTCGTACGCGGATTGGGTTACGTCAAGTCCATCGCAGATATCGAAGATGCGGTGGTAGATTCTGAAAATTTCACTTCCATCCGCATCAAAGATGTGGCTAATGTTCATTTAGGGCCAGCGACAAGACGTGGTATTCTCGATAAGGAAGGCGCCGAAGTCGTAGGTGGTGTCGTGGTCGCTCGCTACGGTGCAAATCCGCTGGAAGTCATCAATAATGTCAAGGCTCAAATTGCCGAAATAAGCTCTGGACTTCCCACAAAAACTTTATCAGATGGACGCACTTCGCAACTAACCATCGTGCCGTTTTACGACCGTACCGAACTCATTCAGGAAACGTTGGGCACGCTCAATGAAGCCCTGACTTTGGAAATCCTGATTACCATTCTGGTCATCATCATAATGGTATTCAACCTACGTGCATCTATCCTCATATCTGGGTTGTTGCCGGTTGCCGTCCTTATGGTTTTTATCACGATGAAGCTCTTTAATGTAGATGCAAATATCGTCGCCCTTTCAGGTATTGCCATTGCCATCGGTACAATGGTGGACGTGGGCGTAATACTCGCCGAAAATATGATTAGGCACTTGGAAGATGAGAAATTACGCTTTCGAGAAAACGGAATAGAATACACCACCAACGAAATCATCTACAACGCAACTGCCGAAGTTTCTGGTGCTATACTAACAGCTGTACTAACGACCATAATTAGTTTCCTGCCCGTATTTACAATGATAGGTGCCGAAGGAAAACTGTTTCGCCCGCTGGCCTTTACCAAAACAATGGCACTCACGGCATCGCTCATTATTGCGCTGTTTCTCATTCCACCCATTGCGGCATTCCTTTTCCGTAAGACGAATTTGCGTGAACGGACACAGTACGTCATCAATGGCGCACTTGTTTTATTGGGAATTCTCGCCATCGTTTACGGCTTTTGGTTAGGACTAATTCTAATCGCCTTTGCCATCACATCATTTTTAAAGATGCGCGGTACGCTTTCGCAAAAGCGCAAAAACCTGCTTGACATCATCATTTCATCGGTTGCCATAGTGTTCTTGCTCGCTACGTATTGGCGACCATTGGGCTTTGACCGAAGCGTAGTAATGAACCTAATATTTGTTTCCATTATCTGTTTTGGACTGCTCGGTGTATTCTCAATTTTCAGGATATACTACGAGCGTATTTTGCGATGGGCACTTCAAAACCGATATCTATTCTTAATAGTTCCGGCTACGGTGCTCACGCTCGGTATTCTCATAATGCGAAATACGGGCAAAGAGTTTATGCCAGCGCTTAATGAAGGCTCGTTCCTGCTGATGCCTACATCCTTGCCACACGCAGGTGTTGAAGAAAACAAGCGTGTACTACAACAGCTCGATATGGCGGTGGCAAGCATCCCTGAAATCGAAACTGTAGTAGGAAAAGCGGGAAGAACCGAAAGCGCACTCGACCCAGCACCGCTCTCGATGTATGAGAATGTCATTCAGTATAAATCTGAATATATGCGAAATACATCTGGCGAGCGACAACGTTACAAGGTCAATGACGATGGATTGTTTGTACTGAAAAACGATAAATTCATTATCAATCCGAATAATGAAATAGATGATAATGTCAACTATGCCGAAACATCGCTAAAAACGACTGCTACACGCGAAGAGTTGATTGAAGATGACGATGGCGAGTACTACCGAAACTGGCGACCGGACATTGAAAGTCCTGATGATATTTGGAACGAGATTGTACGAGTGACCAAATTACCAGGCGTGACATCGGCACCCAAGTTGCAACCCATCGAAACGAGATTGGTAATGCTACAAACGGGAATGCGTGCGCCTATGGGCATCAAGGTAAAAGGTCCCGATTTAAAGTCCATAGAAAACTTTGGACTGGAATTGGAAGACATTCTCAAACAAGCCGAAGGCGTTAAGGAACAAGCTGTTTTTGCAGACCGTATCGTGGGCAAGCCGTACCTACTCATAGATATTAAGCGAGACCAATTGGCTCGATATGGCATATCCATAATGGATGTTCAGGAAATTCTTCAAGTGGCAGTTGGTGGTATGCCACTCACACAAACCGTGGAAGGTCGTGAACGCTATGCCGTGCGCGTGCGCTATCCAAGAGAGTTACGGGCAAATCCGGACGACCTTAAAAACATCTATGTTCCTGTTGAAAAAGGAAGTCCTGTACCGCTGGGCGAATTGGTAGATATTCGCTACGAGCAAGGACCACAGGTCATTAAAAGTGAAGACACTTTTCTTATTGGCTACGTGCTATTTGACAAACTCGACGGCTATGCCGAAGTGGATGTGGTAGAAAATGCCCAAGCGCTGATTCAAGAAAATATTGATAACGGTTCGCTGGTCGTACCACAAGGCGTGAGCTATCGCTTTACGGGAACCTATGAAAATCAGTTACGAGCAGAAAAAACGCTATCGGTTGTCGTACCGCTTTGTTTGCTGGTTATTTTCTTGATTTTGTATTTCCAATTCAGGTCGGTTTCCACATCGCTTATGGTGTTTACCGCAATCGCCGTGGCCTTTGCTGGTGGCTTTATAATGATATGGCTATACGGACAAGATTGGTTTTTCAATTTCGGCTTTTTTGGCGAAAATCTGCGGGATTTGTTCAATATGAAAACCATCAATTTAAGTGTAGCCGTTTGGGTAGGTTTTATCGCCCTATTTGGTATTGCTACGGATGATGGCGTGGTAATGGCCACCTATTTAGACCAATCTTTCAAAAGCAACGAACCAGACAATAAAAAGGGCATTCGTCTCGCCACTTTGGAAGCCGCAGGTAAACGTATTCGTCCGTGTTTGATGACTACTGTAACTACGGTACTGGCACTACTTCCCGTACTTACATCCACAGGCAAGGGAAGCGATATAATGATACCGATGGCGATACCCATTTTTGGCGGAATGATAATCGATGTTACGTCCTATTTCCTACTGCCAGTCCTATATAGCTGGAAAAAGGAATACCAACTTAAAAAAGCAAACAGATGAAGAAATTAAAATATATACTGGTGTTCTTGTTTGTTTCCGCTTTCGCGAAAGCGCAACAATTACAATCCTACATTAAGGAAGCCGAAGCGAACAATCCAGAAATTCAAGCCTTTGAACTGCGCTATAATATTGCCGAAGAAAAGGTAAATGAAGCCAACTGGATTCCAAATACCGAAGTGAGTGCCGGCTATTTTGTGAGTGAGCCTGAAACCAGAGTCGGTGCGCAACGTGCACGAATAGGCGTAAAACAGATGTTGCCGTGGTTCGGTACTATTACAGCTCGTGAAAATTATGCCACCGCAATGGCAGATGCTGAATATGTGGACATCACGATTGCAAAGCGCAAGCTCGCACTTTCGGTCGCACAATCCTATTATAGCCTGTATTCTATACGTGCCAAGCAAGCTGTGCTGGATGAAAATATACAGCTATTGCAAACCTATGAGCAACTTGCACTCACGTCTGTAGAAGTAGGTAAAGCGAGTGCCGTAGATGTGTTGCGACTTCAAATACGGCAAAATGAGTTACAGCAACAAAAGGAAGTTTTGGAAGAAGAATTTACGGCAGAACAAACAGCTTTTAACAATTTGCTCAACCGTGAATCAATGATGACTGTTGACGTAGTTCCAGAAATGGAAATTCCGCAGGAAGACCCTTTTTATGACAATGAAGCGCTGGCGCTCAATCCTGAACTGCTCAAATACGATAAACTTTATGAATCTGTGGCACAATCTGAACTACTCAACCAGCGTGAAAGCTTACCTATGATTGGTTTTGGTGTGGATTACTTGCCCGTAACCGAACGTAGCGATGTTAACTTCAGCGATAATGGGAAAGATGTATTGATGCCAATGGTGTCGATTTCTATACCCATTTTCAATAGCCGCTACAAATCCATTTCAAAACAAAATGAACTGCGACAGCAAGAAATAGAGACCCAAAGGGAACAGCGATTGAATGTGCTGGAATCCGCTTTCGCGAAAGCGCAATCACAACGCAACCAAGCTCGCATTGCTTACTACACACAAGAACGCAATCTAAAACAAGCCCAAGATGCCGAAGAAATTCTGGTAAAAAATTATGAAACTGGCACTATCGATTTTAACGATGTGCTGGACATTCAGGAATTGCAGTTGAAGTTTCAGATGAATCAAATCGAGTCGGTGCAAATGTACTATGTACAATCGGCCATTATTAACTATCTAATCAATTAATTATGGTCAAGGATTTTTACATAAAAAATATGGTATGTGATAGATGCATCAAGGTTTTAAGGGATGTACTGGATAAACAAACTATCGAATTGTTACAAATCGAATTGGGTCGTTTGCGCCTAAACATCGAGAGCGATGATGAAATCGAAAAATTGAAAACTTTACTTGAAAGTAATGGATTTTCCCTAATTGGCAGTACCGAAGAAAAACTCACAGAGCAGGTTAAGGTAGAACTGATTAAAGCATTACAAAAATTGCCTTTGGAACTCGATAAGAAATTATCCGCTCACTTAGCCGATGCATTGGGTCACGAGTATTCTAAAATCAGTAAGGTCTTTTCAATTACCGAAGGCATTACCATTGAGAAGTACTTCATCAAATTGAAAATAGAAAAGGTAAAGGAACTGGTACAGGCCAAGGAACTCAACTTTACAGAAATGGCACAGCTGCTCGATTATAGCCATATCAACCATTTGAGTGGCCAGTTTAAAAGCGAAACGGGTATGAGCCTGACCGAGTATAAATCACAACAGAAAAACTTTAGGAATTCATTGGACAAAATTGTATAGATAACAACCATAATTATGACACAAGCTGTTGATTTACAGCAGTAATTTTATCCAAATAAAATTAAGAACTATGAAATATAAAATCACATTACTTCTAACAATGCTTATCACTTTTGGTGCAAAAGCCCAATTGGTAGCGAATGAAACTGAAGAAAATGTTGACAACTGGCCAGAACGGATTTATGACCTTACTATAGATTATAAAACCGTAAACTTTACGGGCAAGGATGTACAGGCAATGACCATTAATGGTGGCATACCTGGTCCCAATCTCGAGTTCAACGAAGGCGAGTTTGCCATTATCAACGTTACCAATAAAATGGATGTGGAAACATCTGTCCATTGGCACGGGATGATATTACCTAATTTCCACGATGGCGTACCGTATTTGACCACACCACCTATCCGTCCAGGGGAAACCTTTCAATACAAGTTTGCATTGAAACAATCTGGAACCTATTGGTATCATTCCCATACTGGGTTACAGGAACAACGTGGGGTGTATGGTTCATTACAGATAAATCCAAAGGAAACCGATTTAGAATATGACAAAGATTTGGTCTTAGTGCTTTCGGATTGGGTAGATGAAAATCCACAATCTCAACTTAAAAATTTGAAGCGTGGCAATGAGTGGTATTTAATTAAAAAAGGTCAGGTTCAAAGTCTGGATAAATTAATTGCCCAAGGCGCAGTAGGTGCCAAGTTAAAGATGGCGTGGCAACGTATGCCAGATATGGCTATTTCAGATAATTATTTTGACAAGTTTTTTATCAATGGTGGTACTTCACAGGAATATCCAGATTTTCAGCCCGGCGAGCGCGTGAGGCTTCGATTTGTAAACGCAGCCGCAGCGTCTTATTTCTGGCTCACATTTGGTGGCGAAGACCCAATGCTCGTATCTGCCGATGGACTTGATGTGGTTCCAGTAGAACATAACAAAACTTTGATTGGCGTTGCCGAAACCTATGATTTTATAGTGACGATTCCAGAAAGTGGAAAACTTCAAGTAAGAGCTACGGCACAGGATGGTTCTGGCGAAGCTTCGGCATTTATAGGAACTGGAAATGTACTGGAAGCACCTGTAGTTCCAGAACCTAATCTTATAAAGAATATGAAGCAAATGATGTCTATGGGTATGAAGATGGGCGCACCTGCTTCAAAATTTAATCCTTCAAAAAACGATTCCATTCAAGTAATGGAAAAGTACAAAATGGATATGGGCGGAATGCAGATGAATAGTATGTCTATGATGGATGATAATATGAAAAAGGGTGAAATGGAAATGGATTCTACCAAGATGGCTCACACTAAAATGGACCATTCTAAAATGGATATGAAGGATGATAAAATGAAAATGTCCAAGTCAGAAATGAAGATGAACAAAGGCAAGGCCAATATGAAAATGGATGGCGGTATGGATATGGGCGAAATGAAAATGGGATATATGGTGCCAAAAGATAAAGTGGTAGGCGATAATATGAAAACGGGTGGTAATCCCGAGTTCAATTACAACTACTTAAGGGCTAAAGAACCTACCGAATTTGAAAACGATAAGCCCGTAAAGGAAATGCTTTTCAACCTTACAGGAAATATGAACCGCTACGTCTGGTCTATCAACGGTGTGCCCCTTTCAGAAACAGATAAGATAAAAATCGAGCAAGGCGAAGTCGTGCGTATCACACTTAACAATCTCACGATGATGCACCACCCTATGCACTTGCACGGCCACTTCTTTAGAGTATTGAACGAGAACGGTGAGTATTCACCACTAAAGCATACTGTTAACGTGGCACCAATGCAAAAAGTCGTATTTGAGTTTGCCGCTGATGAAACTGGTGATTGGTTTTTCCATTGTCACATCCTTTATCATATGATGAGCGGTATGGCAAGGGTTTTCAGTTACGATACACCTCGTGACGAACGATTAGAAGGCTACCCACTTACTAACCTTACCAACGAAGCAGACCACATATTCACTTGGGGCGAAATCACGGCTGCAAGTCATATGACCGAGCTTTACGCTACTGCAACAAATATCAGAAATCAATTTGCGCTAAGGGGCGAATATGGATGGAACAAAAATCTGGAAGCCGAGTTTACCTACGAGCGCTATCTCAATGATTACTTCCGAGTTTTTGGTGGTGTAAATGTAGAGAATGAAGGTGAGGACAGCCTTGAAGAAATAAACACAACCGCTATTGCTGGTGTACGATGGTTAATGCCATTGCTCATTAATTCAGATTTCAGAATTGACAGCAAACTGCGTCCACAGATAAGTTTTAGTACGGGCTTTATGATTTTTCCCCACCTTGGAATTTATGGCGAGTATGAATACCAGATGGACTTTGGCTGGGACGGCAAATTACCCGAAGGTCAGGACTTTGAAGAAGAAACCACGTGGCAAGTTGGACTTGAATACGTATTGAGCCGTGACTTCTCATTAATGGGAAGCTATGACAACCGCTTTGGCGCTGGTGGTGGACTCTCATTAAGATTTTAGAACAATTATTAACTTAAATAAATAACAAAAATGAAAACAGTAAAAAGAACAATAGGTACAATGGCACTTGCTGCTATAATGGTGTTAACGGTTTCCTGCAAGGATGGAAACAAAAATGAACCTGCTGCACCTATGAGCAACGAGATGCACCAAGAATCTATGGATGACAAAGACAATATGGCAATGAATAACAACCAAGATGCAAAAGCAGTCCTACAAGACTACTTTAAACTAAAAGATGCACTTGTCGAGACGAATAATGACAAAGCAAAACAATTGGGTGCCACGCTGGCAAGCACTTTAGGCAGTTTTGATGCATCGAGCTATTCAGATAACGAGCAACAAGAACTCAAGGATATTTTGGAAGACGCAATTGAACACGCAGAACACATTTCAGAAAGTGATATGGCACACCAACGTGAGCACTTTAAGATATTAAGCAAGGATGTTACCGATATGGTTGCCATTACCGGAACTGAGATGAAGATATACGAGCAATTCTGCCCTATGTATAATAATAATGAGGGTGGTGCTTGGCTTAGTATGAACGAAGAAATAAGAAACCCTTATTTCGGTGACAAAATGTTGAAATGCGGTAAAGTACAGCGAGAAATCAACTAATTGAAGTTTTTAAAAATCATAGCGTGGCTTGCCCTTGTGGCATTTATTGTGATTCAGTTCTTTCCAACAACCCTGAACGAGAGAGATACTGTACCGCAAAGTGATTTTATGGTCGAAAATCAAGTGCCTGCAACGATAAAAAATAGGTTGCAGGTTTCTTGCTACGATTGCCACAGCAATAATACAGATTATCCGTGGTATAGTAAGATACAGCCTTCGGCTTGGTATCTGGAAGACCACATACAAGAAGGTAAGGACGAACTTAATTTTAATGAATGGGCAGAGTATTCAGACAGGCGAAAGAATAGTAAACTTCGGTCTATCATAAGCCAAATTGAAGAAGATGAAATGCCCTTGGATTCTTATACACTCATTCACAGGGATGCAATTCTTTCAGATGAAGATAAGACGTTGATAGTAGATTTTATAACAGCGTTAAAAGACAGTTTGGAATAAAGTCCTGATATGGGAAGGGAACGTTGATGGTTGGTTAGTTAGTAGCCCTTCCCTTGTCAGGCACAATAAAATAAAGATGTATGAATGATTTTTTGAAACAATGGGGCGAAGCCGCCTATACCACCACCGGATTTTTCTGGATGGCGCTTTGGGCATTCATATTGGGTTACATCATCAGTAGTATGATACAAGTTTTCGTGACCGAAAAACGGATGCAGAAAACAATGGGCGAGAACGAGAAGAAAAGTGTACTTCTTGGGACATTTTTTGGTTTTATAAGCAGTTCGTGCAGCTTTGCCGCACTCGCTTCTACCAAGTCCATTTTTAAGAAAGGTGCAAGCTTTGTATCATCCATTGCATTTTTACTTGCATCTACAAACCTTGTCATTGAGCTTGGTATAATCATTTCCATTTTCTTGGGATGGCAGTTTGTAGTGGGCGAATATGTGGGTGGTATTTTACTCATACTCATTTGTTGGGTTCTCATTCGCATTATCAATCCCAAAAAGCTCATCGAAAAAGCACGGAAAAATCTTGAAGGGCAGGATGATGATGAAATGGAAGATTCCAAAGACTGGAAAAAACAGATTCAACAGGAAGATAGCTGGGCAAGGGTCGCCAAGAAATATAAGATGGAATGGCAAATGGTCTGGAAGGATGTAACCGTAGGCTTTACCATTGCAGGTATCGTTGCCGCCTTCGTCCCAGATTCGTTTTTCCAAACGCTGTTTATAAATAGTGGTCAAGGTAAAACCGATTTTACCTTTCTCGAAGTTATGGAACATATTGTTGTGGGTCCGGTTGCGGCATTTTTAACTTTTATCGGCTCGATGGGAAACATTCCATTGGCAGCTTTGTTGTTTGGTAAAGGTGTGAGTTTTGCAGGTGTAATGGCATTTATTTTTAGTGATTTGGTAGTTTTTCCCGTACTACGCATCAATGCAAAATACTATGGCTGGAAAATGTCGTTTTTTATCGTATTCCTATTGTTTACAGCATTGATCGGTACGTCTCTTGCGCTTCATTATAGTTTTGATTTGTTGAGCATATTACCAGATCCATCACAGGTAAAAATACAAGACAAAGAACATTTCAAAATTGATTACACCTTCTATTTGAATATTGCTTTCCTCGCAATTTCAGCGTATCTGGTTTATCTCGGATTTTTCAAGAAAAAAGATGTGGAACACTCAATGAGTGAAATGGCACCAAAGAGCCCTTTGCTTGAAAGTGTATTAAAATATGTTGCTATCGCTTGCTATATCTGGCTGGCAGGTGGTTTAATCACTAAATTTTTAATTCTATGACAATGAAACACACCTATCACATACACGGAATGACCTGCAATGGTTGCCGAAACCACGTCGAACAGACGCTTTCCAAAATCGAAGGTGTAACTAATGCATCTGTCGATTTAGAAAAAGCCGAAGCGACCATAGAAATGCAAGCACATATTCCCATCGAAAAATTTCAAGATGCTCTAAAAGCGGACGGTGGGCGATACAGTATCCATCAGAATGGTGAACACCATCATACCCACGATAAGAAGAAAGTTGAACAACCTAAAGCCAAAGGAACGGGAACGTTCTATTGCCCGATGCATTGCGAGGGCGATAAAACCTATGACCAACCAGGCGACTGTCCTGTTTGCGGAATGGATTTAGTTGAAGAAGTTAATCTAAAGGCTACTTCCAACACCCAATATACCTGCCCGATGCATCCCGAAATTGTAAAAGACGAACTGGGAAGCTGTCCAATCTGTGGGATGGATTTAGTGCCTATGGAACCCGACCTTTCCGCAGAGGAAAAGACCTATAAAAATCTACTGAAAAAGTTCTGGATAGCGGTCGCTTTCACATTGCCCATTTTTATCATTGCAATGTCCGAAATGCTGCCCAACAATCCGTTATATGATGTTTTAGAATTAAAATATTGGAATTGGATTCAATTTGCACTTTCCATTCCTGTGGTATTCTACGCCACTTGGATGTTTTTTGAACGTGCCTATCGAAGTATTAAAACGTGGAACCTAAATATGTTTACGCTTATCGGTATCGGTGCAGGCGTTGCTTGGCTATTTAGTGTGTTCGGAATGCTCGTGCCTGATTTTTTCCCAAACCAATTTAAGACCGAAGCAGGTACGGTTCACGTCTATTTTGAGGCGGCAACGGTCATTTTAACTTTGGTATTGCTTGGGCAGGTTCTTGAAGCCCGTGCTCATAGCAAGACAAATTCCGCAGTCAAAGAACTTTTAAAATTGGCACCGAATAAGGCTGTAAAAGTAGTTGATGGCGAAGAACAGGAAGTAGCCATCGATGAAATCGAATTGGGTGATATTCTGCGTGTGAAGCCGGGCGATAAGATTCCCGTAGATGGTGTAATTACCGAAGGCGAAACTTCCATCGATGAATCGATGATTACAGGCGAACCCATTCCCGTAAACAAATCTACCGATGATAAAGTAAGTAGTGGCACAATCAACGGTAATCAATCCTTTTTGATGAAAGCTGAAAAGGTTGGATCTGACACCTTGTTATCACAGATTATACAGATGGTCAATGATGCCAGTCGTAGCCGTGCGCCAATTCAGAAATTAGCAGATACCGTTTCAGGATATTTCGTGCCAATCGTGGTCATTATCGCTGCTGTGACATTCGGCGTTTGGGCAATTTGGGGCCCAGAACCAGCCTATGTATATGCCTTGGTCAATGCCATTGCCGTATTGATTATTGCCTGTCCGTGTGCTTTGGGGCTTGCGACACCAATGTCCGTAATGGTCGGTGTTGGTAAAGGGGCACAGAATGGGGTGCTTATCAAAAATGCCGAAGCCCTTGAAAAAATGGATAAGGTAGATACCTTAATTGTTGACAAAACAGGAACGATAACCGAAGGCAAACCAACGGTCGAGACGGTAGGTTCTTTTGATAGTAAAATAACTGAAAACGAAGTGCTACAATTTATTGCTTCCCTTAACAGTCAAAGTGAACATCCGCTGGCAGAAGCCACCGTAAAATATGGAAAAGAACAAAACGCAGAGTTTTTAAAAGCAGATGGATTCAACGCAGTTACCGGAAAGGGTGTTGAAGGTAAAGTGAACGGCAATGAAGTGGCTTTGGGCAACGCCAAAATGATGGAACAGGCAAATGCCACGCTTACCGAAGCTATGGAAAATGAGGCACAATCCTATCAAAAACAAGGAAAGACCGTTTCCTATCTCGCCATTGATGCTAACATCGTTGGTTATGTGGTCATAGGTGACAAAATAAAGGAAACGAGCGCAAAAGCTATCAAGGATTTGCAGAATAAGGGAATTGCGGTCATTATGCTTACTGGTGATAATCACGACACCGCCAAAGCTGTCGCAGATGAACTTAACCTTGCAGATTTTCAAGCAAGTATGCTACCGGAAAACAAATTACAGGAAGTCGAGAAATTACAAGAGCAAGGCAAGGTGGTTGCAATGGCAGGCGACGGCATCAACGACGCACCTGCATTAGCTAAAAGTGATGTAGGTATCGCTATGGGAACAGGTACGGATGTTGCCATTGAGAGTGCAGCCATTACCTTGGTGAAAGGCGATTTACACGGTATCGTAAAGGCAAGAAACCTAAGTGATGCAGTAATGCGAAATATCAAACAAAACCTCTTTTTTGCAATGATTTATAACACGCTGGGTATCCCGATTGCGGCAGGACTATTGTACCCGTTTTTCGGAATACTCTTATCGCCAATGATTGCGGCTTTAGCGATGAGCTTTAGTTCGGTTTCGGTAATCGCCAACTCATTACGTTTAAAAAGTAAAAACATATAATCTAACTAATTGAATACTTATGAAATATAAAATTTTGATAATCCTATTGGTAGTTGCTGTCAGCGGATGTAAAAACGAAGAAAAGAACAATCCCAAAATAGAGACAGAACACAATCATACTCGAAGTGAGCCTAAATCCGAGAACAAAAAAACTTTAAGCCCACATACATCGGCAATGGCGATGATAGGTGATGCACATATTCATATAGATTATTCGTCGCCAGGCGTGAGGAATAGAATTATTTTCGGTGGTTTATTGGCATACGACCAAGTCTGGCAGGCTGGTGCCCATATGGCTACTTGGCTGGAAACAAATAAGGATTTAGAAATTGACGGTAAAGAATTGAAAGCCGGGAAATATGGGTTTTTTGTAATTCCGAATCAGGAAGAATGGACTGTCATTTTCAACAGGAATTGGAACCAACACGGTAAGGACGACTATACTGAAAATGATGATGTATTACGATTTAAAGTGACACCTCAAATTTCCGAAGACATCAAGGAACATTTAGAGTATAAAGTTAACAAAACAACTGAGACTTCAGGAACAATCTCAATGAGTTGGGAAAAAGTCACGATTGAATTTCCTTTTGAAATAAAGTAAAATGGTGAACAGAAAAACAGCGAAATGGATTAGAAAAGCGCACCGCTATTTGGGTATCTTTTTAGGTATTCAGTTTCTGATGTGGACGATTAGCGGGATGTATTTCAGTTGGACGAACATTGACGAGATACACGGCGACCATTTTAAGAAAGCTGCACCTGTGCAGACCTCATTTAATGATTTGCTCGGCACAGCCCAACTTGCTGTAATAGAACCTGTACAATCCTTGGAACTACTGGAAATAGCAAATGAACCTTACTATTGGATTAATGAAGCACAGCTTTACAATGCAAGAACGGGACAAATGAAAAATGGAATTTCTAAAGAAGAGGCACAACAAGTTGCAAGTAGGTATATGTTGAACGATTTAGAAATAGTAAAAATTCAATTAGTCGATTCTGTTGGGCCACATCACGAATATCGCGGTCGCCCACTTCCAGCTTATGAAATCTCGTATGAGACACCACAAAATTTAAAAGCCTATGTGGCGGTTGAGAATGGCGCTTTTCAAACGGTGAGACACAGGGATTGGCGCTGGTTTGATTTTCTATGGATGACCCATACAATGGATTATCAGGGAAGGGATAATTTCAACACGTTGTTGTTAAGGGCATTTTCACTTTTGGGATTGATAACTGTCTTAAGCGGTTTCGTTTTGTGGTATATCAGTTCCCCATCAATCAGAAAACTAAAAAAGAAGATTAAATAATTAGTGACAAAAAAACCAAAAATTATGAATTCAAATGAACACACAAATTCAGGAAAATCTAAAAATCACTATACACGTTTTGTAGCGATGTTGGCTTGCTCTTTTGTAGCAATGTACATTACGATGTATTTAAACACCTATGAATGGGACCACGTTTGGTTTAGCCTAACGAGATTTTATATGGTCTGCCTTGGTATCGCAGCTATGGCCATCATTATGTTTGTGGCAATGCGTGGAATGTATCAAAATAAAAAAAAGAATATCGCCATAGTCTTGGGAAGTATCGTTCTCTTTGTAGGTGCATTGGGACTGGTACGCGACCAAAAATCCACCGTAGGCGATATTCTTTGGATGAAAGCAATGATACCACACCATTCCATTGCAATTCTAACAAGTGAACGAGCTGATATTGAAGACCCAGAAGTCAAAAAATTGGCTGAAGAAATCATAAAAGCACAACGTAGGGAAATTGCCGAAATGAAAGAAATGATTGAACGTTTAGAAAACGAAAAATAAGATTATGAACAAGAACATTTTATATATAGCAATAGCCGTAATAATAGGTTTGGGCGCAGGCTGGCTCATTTTTGGAAACGGGTCAAGTGATACTATGGCAAATAAGGATATATCCGATATGTCCGATCAACACGACCACTCTGGCGAGAGTGCAGACCAGATGTGGACGTGCTCAATGCATCCACAGATTATGCAACCAGAAGCTGGCGATTGTCCTATATGTGGAATGGACTTAATTCCTGCTGAAGCTGGTGCTGAAGGTCTCGCTGCAAACGAGATAAAAATGACTGAAAACGCAATGGCGTTGGCAAATATCCAAACCACCATTGTAGGTAATGCAGAAACAAGCGATGATGATGGGATGATATCCCTTTCGGGAAAAATAGCTGCAAACGAAGAAAACAATACCGTACAATCCAGTTATTTTAAAGGCAGAATAGAACGACTTAACGTCAACTATGAAGGTCAGCAAGTAAACCGTGGTCAGTTACTGGCAACCATTTACGCACCAGACCTTGTAGCGGCACAGCAGGAATTGATTACCGCAGCATCGTTGAAAGCATCGCAACCTGCTTTATACAAAGCCGTTCGCAACAAGCTCAAAAACTGGAAACTTTCAGATACACAAATCAATGCCATAGAAGAAAGTGGAACGGTACGTGAGAATTTCCCGATTTATGCGACGGTTTCCGGAACGGTTTCAGAAGTAATGGCAGCACAGGGCGATTACGTAAATCAAGGGGAACCTATTGTAAAGTTGAGCAACCTAAATTCTGTCTGGGCAGAATTCGATGCTTATGAAAATCAGATAGCACAGTTCAATGTTGGGCAAAAAATCAACATTACGACCAATGCCTATCCAAACAAAGAATTTGAAGGCACTATTTCTTTTATTGACCCTATTTTAAATAATACAACACGTACAGTAACGGTGCGAGCAACACTTCAAAATAGAGACGACCTATTTAAGCCAGGAATGTTTGTGACGGGCAAGGTTAAAGGCGCAACGCAAACTATGGAAAATACACTTTCCGTGCCTGCAAGTGCTGTGTTATGGACGGGCGAGCGCTCATTGGTATATGTGAAAACCAATCCTAATGAACCTGTATTTGAAATGCGTGAAGTAACCTTGGGCAATCGCTCTGGCGACAATTACCAAGTATCGGCTGGACTGAATAATGGCGATGAAATCGTTACCAATGGAACATTTACAGTAGATGCAGCTGCGCAACTACAAGGTAAAAAATCAATGATGAATCAGCAGATGATGCAGGATGAATCAGCTATGATGGGCGATATGGAAATGAGTTTCGACGAAGGGTTTAGTTCTGATTTTAATGAAGCATTACCATCATATCTCAAAATGAAAGATGCATTGGTAGAAAGCGATGCTGGTCAGGTTTCCAATTTCGCGAAAGCGACATCAAAAAAATTAAAGGAAATTTCTACATCGGATTTAGGCAAAATGGAAAAGCAACATCTTACCAAAAGTATCGAGATGCTGGATGCCATTGCAACCAATGAAAATCTGGAAAACCAGCGAGCACATTTTGTGATACTTAATGAGAATATCGTGCCTATTGCTATGAACATAGAAAACTCAACAAATTATTATGTCCAAAAATGCCCAATGGCAAACAACAATAAGGGTGCAGTTTGGTTGAGTACAGAAGAAGAAATAAGAAATCCATATTACGGTGATGCAATGTTGACTTGTGGCAGTGTGATTGATTCATTGTGATATTAATTTTTGCAACACAGTTGCGCCATAAACTTTCTATATTTGTAACGTGAAAATATTTACAGTCATACTATCTATTTATTTCTTGGCGCTCAACTTTGCGCCTTGTAGTGATACCACTTCTGATAGTGATGATACTCAAATAGAATTTTCACAAACAACAGATGCAAACCACGACCACAGCGATAGCGATCTATGCTCGCCTTTCTGCAATTGTCATTGTTGTCACGTCCATACGATTAACTTCGGTTTAGTGGCTTTTGAACCTTTTCAAGGTCCAATTTCAAATGAAATCCTTACTTCTTTTCAACATCACGGCAAGGATTTCCATACTTCCCTTTTTCAACCACCAAGGGCATAATTCAGTTTTCATAGGATAACTATATCCTGTTTTGAAGTTTCCATTTTTTGGATTCGTCAACAAAGTGCATTGCATTTAATTCAATGTGCTAAACAAGAATTTCAACTGAATTAACACCATTATCTATGATTAACAAAATCATTGATTTTTCAATCAATAACAAATTCATTATTGGCCTATTTACCTTGACTCTTATAGGAGTTGGTATTTGGTCAATGGCAACCGTAAACCTTGGTTCGGTGCCAGATATTACCAATAATCAGGTGCAGGTCATCACGCAATCGCCTAATCTGGGAACAGAAGATATTGAACAGTTCGTAACCTATCCCGTAGAACTATCTATGGGTAATTTACCAGGCGTCACAGAAATAAGATCTATCTCACGCTTTGGCCTTTCCGTAGTTACTATCGTTTTTGAAGACGATATGGGAACCTATCTTCCTCGACAGCTGGTTCAGGAAAAACTCAACGACCTGGGTGAATCCATTCCTGAAAAATTTGGAAGCCCATCAATGGGTCCCATTTCTACTGGATTAGGTCAAATTTATGAATACACTATAAAGCCACAAGAAGGTTTTGAAACCAAGTATTCACCTATGGAACTGCGCACAGTACAAGACTGGGTCATAAAACGACAACTTACACTATTGGAAGGCGTAGTAGAGGTTAATTCTTTTGGTGGTAGTATCAAGCAGTACGAAGTTGCTGTCAATCCAGAGAAGTTAAACAGTATGGGCATCAGCATTTCACAAGTGTATGACGCTCTTGCTATGAACAATGTGAATACAGGTGGTGCCTATATTGAGAAAAATAAAATGTCAAACTTCATAAGAGGCGAAGGTCTTATTCGCTCTTTGGAAGACATCAAGAATATCTCGATTATCAACGAAGGCAACATTCCCATAACAATTGGAGATGTAGCAACGCGTGTCCATTTTGGGAGTCAGGTACGTTATGGTGCATTTACCCAAGACGGTAAGGAAGCCGTGGGCGGTATGATTATGATGCTCAAGGGTTCTAATCCTAATGCAGTGATTCAAAATGTAAAGGATCGTATGGCAGAAATTGAAAAGTCTTTGCCAGAAGGTCTAACTATCGCCCCAATAATTGATCGTAGTGAGCTAATTGCCAGAACGACCGATACCGTTAAAACCAATTTGCTAGAAGGTGCCCTTATCGTAATTTTTGCCCTGGTTTTTTTGCTAGGGAGTTTAAGAGGTGGAATCATAACAGCCACGACCATACCGTTGTCCTTACTTTTTGCTTTTATCTTAATGAAGCAATTTAATGTTTGGGCAAACTTAATGAGCTTGGGAGCTATTGATTTTGGAATCATCATAGATGGTGCTGTGATTATTATAGAAGGAACAGTATATGAGATCCAAAAACGGATTAGGTCTGGCAAGCTAAAATTCAATCAAGGAGTGATGGATAAAGTAGCTTATGATGCAGGTAGCACGATGATGGGTTCCGCTTTTTTTGGACAGATAATTATCCTCATCGTTTTTACGCCTATACTTTTTCTAACTGGTGTAGAAGGTAAAATGTTTAAACCTATGGCATACACCTTTGGGTTTGCAATGATAGGTGCCATCATCTTGTGTCTCACGTATGTGCCTATGATGGCAGCGCTTTTTATGAAACCAGTACAAAATACCAAAAACTGGTTCGGCAGGTTTGAGCGCTGGCTCGAAAAAATAAGTGATAAAATTATAGGTGCTATTCATAGTGCATATATGCCATTATTAAAGGGAGCCCTTAAACTAAAACTTATTGTTTTATCAGCTGCTGCCGTATTACTTCTTATTGCTGGTTTTATCTTTTCTAATATGGGTGGAGAATTTGTGCCCCAGCTTGATGAAGGAGATCTAGCAATGCAAGCACTCATTAGACCAGGAAGTTCATTATCCGAATCTATTGAAGTTTCCAAGAAAATAGAAACTATCCTATTAGAAAATTTCCCTGAAATTAAAACAGTAACTGCTCGTATAGGTGTTGCAGATATTCCTACCGATCCTATGCCTATGGATATTGCAGATATGTACATCATCCTAAACAAGGATATGGACGAGTGGACAACAGCTTCTACTAAAGAAGGTTTGATAGATGCTATAAGAGATAAACTGGATGATGAACTCGTGGGTGTAAATTTAGTTTTTACCCAACCAGTAGAGTTACGATTTAACGAGCTGTTAGAAGGCGTAAGAGAAGATATTGCTGTAAAGCTGTATGGCGAAGATTTAGAGGTGTTATCACAAAAGGTTCAGGAAATGGCAGCGATTATACAGACCGTTCCTGGCGCTGGTGATGTGAGTGCAGAACGAACTGCAGGATTACCACAGATGACCGTAAAATATAAGCGTGATAAAATGGCGCAATATGGACTGGATATTCAAAAAGTAAATGATTACATAAGTACCGCATTCGCTGGCGGAACCGCAGGAGTAATTTTTGAAGGCGAGAAACGATTTGATCTCGTGGTACGATTTGATGAAAGCCATAGAAAAAGTATCGATGACCTACGCAATATGTATATCGATCTTAAGGATGGCAATCAGATACCCATTATCGAAATAGCCGAAATTGAATACGTCCCTGGACCTATGCAAATTTCACGTGACAATACGTATAGAAGAACCTACGTAGGTGTAAATGCAAGAGGCAGGGATGTGGAGTCTGTAGTAAAAGATATTCAGCAAAAATTAGATGAAGAACTGGACTTGCCATCAGGCTATTATATTACCTATGGTGGCGAGTTTGAAAATCTACAAAGCGCAAAGGATCGTTTGATAATCGTTGTGCCCATCGCCCTTTTTTTAATATTTATACTGCTGTACTTTGCCTTAAAATCCTTTTCACAATCGCTAATGATTTACATAGCGATTCCCTTGGCGGCCATCGGTGGTGTGTTAGCCCTATGGTTGCGGGATATGCCATTTAGTATTTCGGCAGGTGTCGGCTTTATTGTGCTATTTGGTGTTGCAGTTCTTAACGGACTGGTACTTATAAACCGATTTAATTCCTTAAAAGAAGAAGGTGTGATAAGTATAAAGGATAGAATATTTCAAGGGACTAAAGAACGTATTCGTCCCATTATGCTCACGGCCACCACTGATATTTTCGGCTTTTTACCTATGGCATTTTCCACATCGGCCGGTGCAGAAGTCCAACAGCCGCTCGCTACGGTAGTTATCGGTGGAATGCTTACAGCTACGCTGCTCACGTTGGTCGTGCTTCCCGTACTATATACCTTTATAGAAAAGAGACGCGAGCGCAAAGAGCAGAATAAGATTGGTTCGTTTAATCCGCAAGGCTTGACTACGATTTTGATAGTTGGTTTTATGTTAGGTGGCACCGCTTTCGCGCCTGCCCAGAGCGCAGTCGAAGGGAGAGCGCAACAATCACAAGCACCTGTGCAAGATCTCATTGCTAAGGACAGCATCACGCCCATCACATTATCACGAGCTGTAGAAATTGCCAAAGAAAATTATCCTGTACTCAAAGCAAGCCAACTCGAAATCGAAAGACAGAATGCACTCTCAGGCAATGCCTACGACTTCGGTAGTACACAGATCTTTACGGGTGGCGAAGAAGTGGCAGATGGTCAAGGTATTTATACCTTGATAGGTATCGGTCAACAAAATATTGATCTACTGGGAATAGGTGCTAAAAAACGTTTGCAACAACAACGCATCCAGTTAGCCGAAACAGCTCTTGACCTTTCGGAAATCCAGATAGAACGGGAAGTCAAAAAGGCCTGGTCAGAAGCTTTTCAGGCAAAGAAGAAGTTTGTTTTGTACCGAGAACTGGACAGCATTTATGATCAGTTTGCACAATCTGTAGAACTCAATTATGAAGTGGAAGCCATTTCAAGACTGGAATATGCTGCTGCGCGCAATCAAGCACTACAAATTAAGAATAAGTTTCAGCAGGCAGAAACAGACTATTTCATCGCCTTGCAAAAGCTCAACCTTTGGTTGACACCAGATGCTATGTACGGCGTTTCTGATGAATTTGGAGCTAGTGAAATTTCAATTTTAGAGTCTAATAATACATTGAATGATCATCCTGAGTTATCGCTTTCGCGAAAGCGTATAGACGAAGCACAAGCAAGCTATGACGCAGCAAGGGCAAATTTACTGCCCCAGTTTAATCTGCAAGGTGGCCTACAACGTGTCAATGGCGATAGTGGTTTTTATACCTATCAAGCTGGGATTTCCATACCACTGTTTTCTGGACCTGTCCGTAGTCGTGCAAAGGCTGCTAAACTCGATGCACAGATTGCAGAAACCAATGCAGCCTTTAAACAGCGTGAGCTACAATCGCAATTCATACAGGCACAACAAAATTATGCACGATGGCGGGATACCTGGTTTTTCTATAAAACCGAAGCTTTGCCACTTGCCATAGACCAGCGCAAAGGTGCATTGCTGGCATACAAAGAAGGAGCGCTGGATTATGCAGCATTCACGCAAATAATACGTGATGCCATACAGACCGAAATGGACGCGCTGGATGCACTTGATAAATATTTAGAAGCCCTGTTTGATTTACAATATTTCCAAAACTAAAAAAGATGAAAACGATAAAATATATACCGATTACCGCAATGCTTTTTGCATTGACATTACTCAGCTGTGGCGACACAAAATCTGAAGATGGCCACGATGAAGCCACCCATTCTGAAACAGAAGAAAATCACTCTGAAGGGGAAGATGAAGAAGATAATATGGAAGGCGAAGCTAAGGAAGTAATGCTCACGGCACAGCAGTTTGAAGCCTTACAGATGGAAATTGACACGCTCTCACAACGTTATATGAGCGGTTATGTAGAAGCAAATGGCACGCTGGAAGTACCACCCCAAAACGAAGCATCCATTACCGCCATAACAGGAGCAAATGTGGCATCCATAGAAGTAATAGAAGGTGATGAAGTTAAAAAAAATCAAGCGGTTGCCTATCTCTCACATCCCAGCATCATACAGATACAGAGCGATTACTTAAATGCACACAGCAACAGTCGGTTTTTAAAACAAGAATACGAACGTCAAAAAAGGCTTTATGAAGCTGGTGTAGCATCTGGAATGAACTTCCAAAAAGCAACGGCAGACTATCAGTCATCTACCGCAATGGTGAGTGGATTGGAAGCGCAGTTGCGACAATATAACATTAATGTGAGTGGCGTGCGCAATGGTACTATTTACCAGCGTGTTGCATTGCGCAGTCCCATAGCAGGTGTTGTAGAAAAAGTATTTATAAAGACTGGGCAATATGTGGAGCCACAGACCAACTTAATGCAAATAGTAGATACAGACCACGTGCACGCAGATTTAATGGTTTTTGAAAAAGATGTGGACAAAGTGAAGAAAGGCCAAAAAGTACGTTTCAGTATTCAATCGAGGCCAGGAAAAGAGTTGGAAGCCGAAATTTATTCGGTTAGTCAAACTTTTGAGCAAGATCCAAAAGCGGTTCACGTACACGCTGAAATTGAGAATAAAGAAGGTGGTCTTATCCCTGGTATGTATATAAAAGGTAAAATTGAAGTTGATAACCAACAGGCTACTGCACTACCTGAAAGTGCCATAGTTACTGAAGCTGGAAAGAATTATGTATTTAGAGCGCAAAGGGAAGGCGATGCCTGGAGTTTTAAACCAGTAGAGGTTACAACAGGCGAGAAAGATGGCGACTGGATAGCCATACGCTTTTTTGAAAACCCAGATCCTAACACACGTTTTGCATTCAACAATGCCTATTACCTGATGGGAGAAATGAAAAAGGGAGAAACTGAACACGAACATTAAAAGATATGAAAGAAGCAAGAAAACAAAATTTAAAAGAAGCCAGGACACTACAGATTTGGAATGTTATTTATGATGTTATTGAAGTAGTGGTCTCGCTTATAGCAGGATTTACGGCCAATAGTTCGGCATTGATTGGTTGGGGATTAGACAGCACAATTGAAGTCGTAAGTGCGGGAACATTAGGCTGGCGACTACACGGCGAGATTAAAGGTATTGATGAAGAAAAAGTAAAACGAAGACAAAAAATCACGTTAAACGTAATAGCAATTTCATTTACGCTCATCTGTGTTTTCATTTCGTATGACTCCATTACAAAGCTTATAAATCAAGAAACTGCAAACTGGAGCACTTTGGGACTTATTATATTATTGGTTTCCCTCGCTGTAAATCCAATTCTAATATATTTCAAAAGAAAATATGGAAAGAAACTGGACAGTCCAGCCTTGCTTGCTGATGCTAAAGATACCTTTATTTGCTTATATCAAACCATAGTCGTACTTATAGGATTGCTATTGGTCAACTGGTTAGGCTGGTGGTGGGCAGACCCTGTGGCAGCATTGCTTATCGTGCCCTATGCGGCAAAAGAAGGCTGGGAAGCCTACAACAAAGCCAGAAACATCAATTATAACATCGCGAAAAATGACTGAAATAGAAAAAACATTGAGCGATCATAAGGTGCGTCCTACCGCAATGCGCATTTTGATCTACAAATATCTGGCTCAACAAAAGATTGCACTGGCTTTGCTTGATATAGAGACCGCTTTCGCGAAAGCGGAACGATCTACCATCTTTAGAACATTAAAAACTTTTGAAGAGAACGGTATTGTACACCAAATAGAAGATGGTACCGGAATCACTAAGTACGCACTTTGTGAGCCAGGTTGCAATTGCGAGATAGATCAAGATTTACACTTGCATTTTCATTGCAGTAATTGTGATGAAACTGTTTGCTTGACAGAACATAAAATACCACACATCAACCTTCCAGATGGCTACGTAGCCGAAGATGTAAATCTTGTTGTGACAGGTGTTTGTGAAAAGTGCAGTAGTTGACATTGCACAACAGTTGCGCAACTATTTTTTGCATTTTTGTACTTAACGAATTAACTAAAATGAAAAATAAACTAGCGGTTACAAGTATCCTAACAGCAATCACAGCTTCATTGTGTTGTATCACACCTGTTCTGGCATTAATTGCAGGAACAACTGGTGTAGCCTCAACATTTTCTTGGATAGAACCATTTAGACCTTACTTAATAGGGCTAACAATATTAATTCTTCTGTTTGCTTGGTATCAAAAATTGAAACCAGAAAAAGAAATAGACTGCGAATGTGAAACGGATGAAAAACCAAAATTTATGTATTCAAAAACCTTTTTAGGTATTGTAACGGCATTTGCAATTGTGATGTTGGCTTTCCCATACTACTCAAGTATGTTATATCCAAAAACCGAAAAACAAATCATAATAGTTAATAACTCAAATATCAAAACAACAGAGTATAAAATAAGCGGTATGACCTGTGCCAGTTGTGAAGCACACGTAAACCGCGAAGTAAATAAACTCAACGGAATTGTAAATTCAAAAACATCATACGAAAATGCTAACGCAATTATTGAGTATGATAAAACTAAAACGAACGAAACGGAAATTGAGAAAGCAATTAATGCTACAGGTTATAAAGTAACTGATAAAAAATAAAATTGATGCAAACCATATTAAAATCGGAAATCACTTGCCCAGCCTGTGGTTATAAAAAAGAAGAAAATATGCCAACAAATGCCTGTCAATTCTTTTATGAATGTAAGGATTGTAAAATAGTTCTCAAACCAAAGGAAGGAGATTGCTGCGTGTATTGCTCATACGGAACCGTTCCTTGTCCACCAATTCAACAAAACAAAAGTTGTTGCTAACACAAAATTAGATGAAAAAGAAAAAAGTAAACTTACGTGACATAGACCCAAAAGAACATCAAGGCGAACATTCTCACGATGATGGTCACAATCACGATCACGGAGATGGAAGTGCATTTAAAACGTACATCCCTGCGATAGTAAGCTTTGTAATGCTTATTCTAGGCATAGCTGTTGATTATTTTGATGCCATTCCAGCCTTTAAAGGTTGGGTACGGATTGTTTGGTACACCATTGCTTATTTACCTGTAGGTTTTCCAGTTATTAAAGAAGGTTGGAAAAGTATTATGCGTGGCGATGTCTTCACAGAATTTTTATTAATGTCTATTGCCACCTTGGGTGCATTTGCGATAGGAGAATATCCAGAAGGGGTAGCCGTAATGCTGTTTTATGCTGTGGGCGAACTCTTCCAAAATGCGGCTGTTAACCGTGCAAAAGGAAATATAAAAGCCCTACTCGATGTAAGACCCAATGAGGCATTAGTTTATCGTGATGGCGATTATGTTTCAGTAAATCCCGAGACAGTTGAAATTGGCGAAAAGATACAAGTGCGTGTGGGCGAAAAAGTCCCACTAGATGGTATTCTGCTTTCTGAAAAGGGATCTTTTAATACTGCGGCCTTGACAGGTGAAAGCAAGCCTGATACAATTGCTAAAGGCGATAGTGTTTTTGCTGGAAGTATTAATCTCGATGGAGTTATTGAAGTTGAAACAACAAAAGAATTTAAGGACAGTTCCATTGCACGTATTCTCGATATGGTGCAAAACGCAACTGCTAGAAAATCAAAAACGGAATTGTTTATTAGAAAATTTGCGCGGATTTATACGCCTATCGTTGTATTCCTTGCCATCGGCCTGACGTTTCTTCCTTACTTTTTTGTAGATGATTATGTGTTTAGAGATTGGTTATATCGTGCATTGATATTCCTCGTGATTTCGTGTCCTTGTGCTTTGGTTATCTCGATACCGCTAGGTTATTTCGGTGGTTTGGGAGCTGCTTCACGTAATGGTATTCTTTTTAAGGGTGCGTCCTTTCTCGATGCAATGACTCAAGTTAATACCGTAGTGATGGATAAGACGGGAACGGTCACTAAAGCAGTATTTAAGATTAAAGAAATTGTTACTGGTTCCGCTTTCGCGAAAGCAGAATTTATGAAATACCTAATGGCAATGGAAGAGCAATCCACGCATCCAATAGCAATAGCCATTATGGAATATAAAGCTGAAGGAGCAGATTATAATGCTACAGACGTTTCTGAAATTGCAGGTAAAGGTTTGAAAGGTAGTGTAAATGGAAAAACAGTCTTAGTTGGGAACAAAGCATTGATGACAGCACATCAGATAGAGGTACCAGCAGAAACAGACAACATTGTTGAGTCTATAGTTATGGTAGGCATTGATGGCGCATTTGCAGGTTATGTAACAATTGCCGATGAATTGAAAGACGATGCGCATCAAGCGATCAAAGAAATAAGGGCAGCAGGAATCGATAAGATTATTATGCTTTCTGGAGATAAGGATTCTATCACTCAAGAAGTAGCAAAAGAATTAGGCATCGACTGGGCAAAAGGTGGAATGCTTCCAGAAGACAAACTCAACGAGGTGGAAAAATTAAAACAGCAACCAGATACTAAGGTGGCTTTTATAGGTGATGGTATTAATGATGCGCCTGTACTTGCGGCTAGTGATGTAGGAATCGCGATGGGCGGTCTTGGTAGCGATGTGGCTATTGAAACCGCAGATGTTATTATACAAACAGATCAACCCAGTAAAATCTCAAGAGCGATAAAAATAGGCCGTTCTACACGTCGGGTTGTTTGGCAAAATATCATACTTGCCTTTGGCGTGAAAGTTATTGTATTAATATTAGGCGCTGGAGGTCTCGCCACAATGTGGGAAGCAGTCTTTGCAGATGTGGGCGTCGCATTGCTGGCTATTCTCAATGCTGTGCGATTACAGAAAATGAAGTGGGAATAGAATTGTAGAATTCAATAAGTCAACTGGATGATTCACTTACTCAAAAGTTGCATTTACGGTTTTCTGTTATGAAAGGAATTGTTTTTAAATTAATTTTCTTGGCAAACATCAACCAATGGAAAAAAATTTACTCGCTACACTTTCAAATTACAAAACAGAAATTGAACCCATCATTACATCTGACCTATCAGATATAGCAATCATAAGCAATGGCATTGCAAAGTCAAGAATGTGTATTCATAGTTTCAGAACTACTCTTAGATCATCAAAATTTAGAAGTAGAAAAGCTGAGGTACATTTCTTCAAATACACAAAACCTTATGTATATGGACGACTAAAGTTTTTTGTAAAACTTCATAAATATTTACTGCTCAAACCTCAAGGAAGTATAGCAAAACAACGGGCTCACATTGATGAAGCCGTATTGAAGTTGGAGGCACATAATTCTAAAAACATTGATTTTGTAGGTTACTATCGAAGGGATGAAAAAAATTTAGACAAATACTATTTTGTACGTGGCAAAGACGAGATAGGCTTAGCGTCTGACTCTTCACACTTTTATACAGATCCAGAATTTAGCACCAGTCACGATAATTTGGCAGCTCAGATAATAGCCTATGATTTGTTGATTGAACATTATAATGAAGAATTGGATAGACTACGTAAAAAAGAGCTCAACTTATCAATTGAGCCAGACAGCCCAGCAATTCTCAATAATTTATCCTGGACCGCTTCCAAGACTGATTTAGTTGAGATTATATATGCACTGCAAGCGTCTGGTGCGATTAGAAATGGTCAGGCAGAAATCAATAAGATGGCATTGGTCTGTGAAAAATTATTTGATTTAGAATTAGGAAATTTCTATCGTACCTACTTGGAAATTAAAGAGCGTAAGAATGATAGAACAAGATTTTTGACTAAGCTTAAAAGAGATCTTGAACAAAAAATGAAAAATGATGACGAAAAATATTAGACACTAATAATGAACAACTTAACATTTTAAAAATGTTAAAAGTGTTCCCAACCCATTCCCAACTTGGGAATAAATCTCACTAAACAACCACACATTTGTAAGACGAATGTCAAGTTAATGCAAGGACTGTCAATCAAGTTTAGTTGTTGGCAGTCCTAAATTAATCCTGCAGGCGTTGCGGGATCTTTTTTTTTAATAACCTTAAATGTTTTACAAATGCCGACACAAATTATCACCACAGACGACCTAAGAGAATTCAAACTCGAACTCTTCGAAGAACTCAAAGACCTCATCAAAAACCCAGTACCTAATAAGCAGAAAAAATACCTCAAATCTGCTGAGGTGCTGGAAATGCTTCAAATTAGTCCAGGCACACTTCAGAATCTTAGAATTAACGGTACACTGCCATACTCCAAAATAGGCGGTGTTATCCTATACGATGCAGAGGAAATCAACCAGGTACTTTTAGAAAACAGAATCGACAATTCAATTTAATTGTCATCCCGTGCTACGACACGGGAACTCTTTAAGCTTTCTAAATGGCCAATGTCAACTACATCCAACACCTCAACGCAGTATTAGAACAATTCCGCAAAGACAATCGGTTAAATCCAACGCATATTAGCTTGTATTTAGCATTGTTTCAGTTCTGGAACCATCATAGGTTTCCAGAATTAATTCAAGTTTCTAGAGATGAGATTATGGGTATAGCTAAGATTGGATCTACCACCACCTACCATAAATGCATTCGGGAACTGGATAAGGGTGGTTACTTGAAATATATGCCCTCTCGAAATCCTTTTAAAGGCTCAAAAGTTAAGATGACCATATTTTGGACAAGTGGTAAACAAGCTCTAATCAACTCTGTACCAAAAAATGGACAAGCGCTGGTACCTATATATAAACATATACAAACTAATAAAAACAGTTATAAACTACCCAAGCCAAAAAATGAAAAAGAAGTTTTAGAATTTTTTAAAAAAGAAAAGTGGCCAGTTATCGAAGCGCAAAAGTTTTATAACCATTATCAAACTATCGGTTGGAAAATTGGCGGTAAGATAAAAATTGAGAACTGGCAGGCCTGCGCAAAAAATTGGATGATAAAACATCACGAGCTGTCTGTTCGAAAGAGTCACATCGAGCGCAGTCGAGATGCGAAGACAAACAACAACCAACTGTCCCAAAATCAAGACAAGTTCATTTCTGGAGCAGGAAATCTGCACACAAAAAGAAATAAAAACTACAATGAACCCCTTTAGTTCCCGCGCAGGCGGGAATCTCGTAAAACCTGTCATTCCGTGCTTGACACGGAATCGCATTAACGCTACCGATATGAGTATTGAAACCACATACAACCCAAAAAATCCAGGCACACTTATTCTTGGTGCCAACGAGTTTCAAGTTGCAATTCTTAGGGATGAGGTTCTGCAATATGATTTCAAAGCCTCAATACGGTTTTTGGAAGCAAAGGGAAAAATACTTTTTGGTAGGCATTTCAAAATACACGAAGAAGACTACGAACTCCTGTACAAGCTTGTGACATACTTCATCGAAGACCAAAGAGTAGGCAACAAACTAGAGATTGACCTCAACAAAGGCATTTTACTTTCAGGACCAGTAGGCTGTGGAAAAACCACGTTGATGAGATTGCTACCTCATCTTGTACCGCACAAACGGCACTATCAATCAACCTTGATGCCGTGTCGAAACATCGTCTTTGGGTTCAATAACTTGGGTTATAAAATCATAGAAGACTACGCCGATACTAAAGCCTATTGCTTTGATGATTTAGGTGTAGAGTCAATAGGTAGGCACTATGGCAAAGACTGTAATGTAATGGGCGAGATACTAATCACTAGATATGAAGTGATAATGAATCAAAAGTTGTCACATCGAGCGCAGTTGAGATGCCATATCACCACAAACCTCAATTCCCTTGAAATTGAAGAGCGTTACGGTGAAAGAGTAAGGTCAAGAATGAGGGAAATGTTTAATCTTATTTCATTTGATGAGAATAGTTCAGATAAAAGACATTAAATATTTTAAAATAAATGCATTTACCATATTTAGAGCTAATAGATAATTTATAATAATGTTTATAAAATAATGAATAGTCTATCAATAAAAATCACTCTATATCAAATACTATAATTAATTTAGTCTAATAATTTAGTGAACAATGCATTTATTCCAAACTTCAGAACTAAAATCAATCTTACATTATTAGAGGCAACAGTGGTTGACAAAGCCTAATAAAAAATATCGCATCGCTATTATACAAAATTGGTAAACATCCTGTAGAATGAAAAAGGATCAAAAATATTATGGGGAAGTATGGTTTGCTGGCGAAGAAAGCAACAAGCAATTTGCTGTGCTTTTTTATAAAGATGACGATCTAATGTTGGAAACAAATCTTTGTGCACCAAGAACAGTTTATAAACAACCACAAATTTTAGGAGTTTTTACTGGATTAGGGTACATAACTTTCATTGACTGTCGTATTCAACATTCTTCATCAGGAATGGTCGAGACACGAATATATCGTCCTAAATATACATTTGTAAGTGCAGTTCATTTCGTAAATGTTTTAAATACGAAAGTCTCTGAATTTTCTGTTATTAATGATACAATAGTAAAATGGGTAAATCATTATACGTGGTATGACCATTTGGATGAAAAACTACTCTATAAAAAATTTGACGATCTCTATACAATTGATGAGATAGGATTAGAAATAACAATAAGTCATTATTTGAATTTTCAATCTGAAAGAACAGAGTTACATATCAAAAATCGTGGTTCAATTCTGTTTAAAAAGGATGAGCCCGTCGATATTTTGGAATCGATTAGAATTTATGTTCAATTTCAAAAAATGCTACAACTACTCTTTGGGCGGTCAGCCAAGTTTGAAAGGTTCAGTTTTAAATGTCTTTCCTGTGGAGAGTGGCAGCAGGTTTATTATAATGATAAAAAATTAACCAAGTCCACAAATACTTATGTACATACAGATTATGAGAAAGTAAAAGTTGATTTAGACAAAGTGCTGCACGCAGTGTACACTAATAATTCTTTTCAATTCTGCCTGGACAAGCTGATGGAAAACTTCATAGCTACCCAAACAAGCCATAACAAGAGATTTACTAATAGTATAGCATCTTTTGAAGCCTTTGGGAAATTATATTCAGGACATAAATCAAATAACCTGTCAAAGTTCATTAAACATTACAAAACAGCATTTGTACTAATCGGTAAATTTACTGATGATGAGTGGAAATCATTTCCAAGTAAAGTAGTACGTTCAAGAGATTATCACGTTCATAGCAATATTGCCAACAAGAATGTATACAGTGAATATGAATTACTCTACATAAGCTTTCTATTCGATTTTGTAATAGCTTATCTATTACTCGAAACCCTTGAAGTATCGGAAGATCTATTAAAGAATTTCATTATGCACGGCAACAGCGTATTTATCGATATGAAAAGAACCAATGAAATATTAAGTGCAAATCCACTGCTAAAATCTCAATCAAATTAAAAACGACACCATAAACTTGATTTTTGTATGTTGTCCGTAGTTTTCAACATTTTTATCAACATTGTGTAATAATAAATGATATATTTGCGTTTAAGACGCAAATAATACCTTTATTATGCTTATTCAGTTTTCTGTAACAAATTATAAATCGTTCAGAGATAAGGCAACCTTATCTTTAGTAGCTTCTAACTATGATAAAAAAGTAAGAGAAGCCGATAACGTTGCGGCGTTTGAAGATTTTTCTTTCCGTTTACTTAAAAGTGCGGTTATGTATGGTCCGAACGCAAGCGGAAAGAGTAAATTCTTTGAAGCTTTTAATTTTGTACGCCACTATGTTAGGGATTCTGCCACTGATTTTACAGCTGGCGATAAAATTCCTGTAGAACCGTTTCTACTTGATGAAACTTCAAATAATGAACCAAGCGAATTTGAAGTAATTTTTTTACATAATGGTTTGAGATATAGATATGGTTTTGAATTGACAGAAGAAAAAGTGCTTTCAGAATGGCTCTATGAAAAAGCTACAAAAGAAATTGAATTGTTTTATCGTGACGAACAATTCATTACTACGCATCCTAAAAAGTTTAAAAAAGGTGGAGTAATTGCCAAACAAGGTTTTGTAAGAGATAATCAACTTTTTCTTTCTCGTGCAGTGCAATTCAATGATGAGATTTCTGAATCTTTATATAGCAGTTTGAGCAAACTACGTACACTTTCTGGTCTTGATGAAAAAGGCTTTCAAGGCTACACAATGTCTCTTTTGGATAAAGCAGATTACAAGCAAAAGATTTTAAAATTATTAGAAGCTGCTGATCTCGATATTGAAGATATTGAAGTCGAAAAATTGGATACAAATAATTTACCTACAGACCTACCTAAATCTTTAAAAGAGTTTATCAAAAAAGAATCTTTGGATAATGAAAAAGTATTCGTTTCAGATGTTTTGACTAAAAGATGGAAGTATAATAATAAGGAAGAAAAAGTAGGCCACACTCATTTTTCTATGGATGATATGGAATCGTCAGGAACAAAGAAGTTTTTTGCTTTGACGGGACCTATTATTGACACTTTAGAAAACGGTAATACTTTGTTTGTTGATGAATTAGACTCTAAATTACATCCAAATCTTGTAGAAAAGATTGTGTCACTTTTTAATTCAAAATCTTTAAATCCACATAATGCTCAATTAATTTTCAATACCCATAATACAAATTTATTAGATAGCGGTTTGTTACGTCGTGATCAAATTTGGTTTGTAGAAAAAGATAGTTGTGGTAGTTCAGAACTTCATTCATTGTCCGATTTTAAAAAAATTAGAAAAAATGAAGCTTTAGAATCAAATTATTTGCGCGGTAAGTACGGGGCAATTCCTTATTTAGAGTTTTTTAATTCATTCACTTCAAAATTTCTGGAATATGAAAATGAAGGATAAAAGAGCTGAACAAAGAGAGAAAAGAAAAGAACATCTCGAACGTTTAAAAGCATCAAAAAAAGATAATAGAAGAAAAGAGCCATCACTAAATCGTAAGAGAGCAACATTAATACCTCGAAAAGTAATTCTTATTGCTTGCGAAGGCAAAAACACAGAACCGTCTTACTTCCGCCAATTCAAAGTTAAATCTGTAGATATAGAGCCTATTGGCGATGGTTATAGCCACTTATCCCTTGTGGATTGGGCAACCAAGAAAGCATCACATAAAAAATATGATGAGATATGGGTTGTGTTTGACGCTGATCCTAAACCAGATGATGCCACCTGGAAACAAAACTTCAACAATGCTGTATGGAAAGCTCAAGGATTAAATTACAAAGTTGGGTATTCCCATCAGGCTTTTGAATATTGGTTGCTTCTACATTTTGAAGCTCATCAAGGTGGTAGTATGCCTCGCACAGATTATGATGCAAAAATAAACAGCTATATTAATCCTTTAGGTGCTACCTATGAAGGTAAAGGAGATAAAAAAGTGACTAAAGATTTTTTTGATCTGTTGATGGGTATTGAACCAGGTACAGTTAAAAGAAGAGTAGAGATTGCAATGTGTAGAGCAAAAGCAATCTTTGACCGACTACCACACACTAACTTTGCTGATGAAGAAAGTTCAACGTCAGTATTTCTTTTAGTGAAAGAATTATTGGATATGGATATTCCAAAGAGTAAGAGAATTCCACTAGAAGTAATTTGTAAGTAATTCACCACCTTCAGCACTTGCCAGCTCATCGCTCATTTCCTCATTCCGCAAGCTGCATTCGTCCATTCACTCTTCACTAACAAAAGCCTACGGTTCCCCGCGGTACCAGCAATAATTACTATAGTCACTTAAAGATAAATTAATCGCTATGCTTGATTTTTCAATCTCTCATTCATTAAAATTCTATCTTGGTATTTATTGCCCGTACCCTTTGCCATTGCGCTCACAACAGTAAATAGATTTGTATTTTATTTGAACAGCAGTATTAGCATTAACATTGAGGAAAGGCAGGTAATAAGGAGTGCGCCAGTTGCTTCATTTTGTTCCATACCACATATCTGCAAGCGATAAGGTTTTTGTCAATGTCACCTCGAGCGGAGTCGAGAGGCTATTAAAATTAATTCAAAAATTTCATTGCGAGCACTTGCATATACCACCACTGCATCCACCGTACGCTATCCAACAGCAATGGCTTGTGCTATTTCACACATTACACGCCTTATGCACCCGTAGCTACTCTTGCCCCTTTAAATCCTGAGAAATAGGAGTGTCGCTTTGGCGCCACACATAAAATAAAGGGTCAACCGCTACTGCATAATTTGCGAGCCTGCGGGTCGCTTCGGGCAAAAGGGCTGTCACACGTTTTGCAAGTGAAATTATTGAACCCTCATCAGTTCAAGTACGGTTGTCAGCAACGCCACCGCTAAAGGGATGGCACTGCTTCAAACCACGTAAGTAAGAGCTATAACTCCATTTCACCGCTTCGTGCCTCAGCACCTTCATTGCGTCACAGCACTTACAGTCAGCATTTGAACATTCTGCTTATCAATCAAAAAAGCAAAACCTCCGCCAGCCCTTTTGTGTAAACATTTCCGTCGGCGCGCTCGTGTCTCACGCTTCACCTACAGCACCCTTGCTCAACTCGCAGGCGGCTCGCGCCTTGGATTACCTGCTAGAGAAAATAATAGATAGGACAATAGTAATTTAATAGAGGATGAGAGTGAATCAAAAAGGCGGAAGCAATCAAATAGCGCCTTTGCAAGGCGCGCCAACACGCATCACTTCCGCCTTTTTGATTTCTTATATTTTTTCATCAACCGATGCCATTTGGACCGCTTGTAGTACAACTTTAGTAGAACAGAGCACACAAAGCTCACGGTCGCACCAAATATGGCAAGAACAGCAGTAGCAATCAGCTCATCATCGTTCAAGTTTGGAAGGGTACATAAAACCGTACCTCCAAGCACGGAAACCTTTGTATGTAAATAGCGTATCGGCATATCAAAAATTAGCATTTTGATTATCATTCTGCATCGTTCATTCTTTACTCTTCACAGAATCATTTTCTTGTACTTCCTGAATAGTATCAGAATCATCCTTTTCCTCTTCTTTCACAACCGCCTGACTAACAGCTGTGGCAACTGAACCCGCAACGGTAGCGTATGTGGCGATAGTAATTAGGGTTGCAGGCAATGAAATTGGAGCCGTAAGGATGGCACCACCTGCAGTAGCAAGTGCCAGCCCAATGTTCCGTAATACCCGAAAGAATTTCGGTGTCGGTTTTTTATAGCGTTCTACAATAGTCATAATGTTAAGATTTAATAGTTAGTGTGATAGTTTCGTTTAATTCAATAGCTCGATAGCAGAGAATCAAGAGCTTGTTAAGCGATTCTCGAGAATTCCAGCCTTCCCCGATATCTGCGAGCTGTGATACTGGAGCAATACAACCGCGAAGCTCTTTCAAGGCATTATTCGCAGGATGAATAAGAATAAGACTTCGACCTTTCACGTCCTGCACGTGCAAATGATTCTGAAACCGTTTCGAGTGTCTTGCAACAATCTCATAAGTACCTTCAGGAATACAGGAGATATTCCGCTGATTCTCTCTCCAAGGCAATTCAATTGTAAAACAAAGAAACTGCCCGTTAACGAAAAGAGCACCATTGGTGCCCTTTTCAAAATAACTTCGTTTAAGGACAAGTTCCATTACACCGTATCGACTTGCGCAATAGAAAGGGCGTTGAATGCGCCGTTCTTCAGAGAATACATCTGTCCGTTCACTTGCTGGTAAAACTCGATACCTACAACTTGTATGATTGGTAGGTTAGAGTTTTCAGAAAGTGTTACCGCCAAATCAATAGCGCCAGTATTACTACTGTCATAAGGTAAGATGGCAGTTTCAGCACTCTCAAAAGTTGAGTTTTCATTTTCGAAATCCAACTCCGTTGCACCCATCACAACCTTAAAGTGCGTCGTTCCGCCAGGAGAGGCGATACGTACTGCAGGCGCAAAAGAAGCGATATCAAGTCCAACATCGCCAGTGACTCTATCCAATGAGGTAGAGTAAGGCGCAAAAAGCGTTGAGCCAAGTCTACCGTTGAGGTTGAACTCAAAGCCTTGCAAGGTGCTCATATTACCATCTTGGATGGTACGAAGTCCACGCTCATTGACGCTGTCTGTCTTTGTGACCGCAACGAGATCTCTCGTTAATCGACTCACAACACGTTTGTCTTTCGCATTCTGCAACAGCACCCGAATCGCATTTCTAATGAGTTTACCACCTTTACCGGCACGTCCAAATTCAGAACCGTTCTCACGTGTTCTTTGGAACGCTGGGTCATTAGCAATTCTGCTTGCATCGACACCACCTTTGTAACGCGCAAGGTGTCCGTCTGCGCTCTTGTAGAAGGAAATATCACCGATAGTTCCTTTCAGTTTAATAATACCTGTTTGCTTAGCCATAATGCTCTAAAATTTTGATTATGAGCCAAAAGACAGTAGATTTATATAGAAAATCAAAAACAGCCGTACAACCATTCCGATAGATGCCGTTTATGCCAATATGGTATATAGATAGAGTAGAGTTGAGGTATGGATAAAGTATGGATAGTGTATGAAATGAAGATAGTAAGAGCCTGCATATACCCTAAAGATGTTCATTGCCTCACGGGCAGAAGTGAGCGCTATGGCAGGAAGCTTTTAAATACCATTAGAGAACACTTTGACAAACAACCTCACCAGTTTGTCACAGTGGAAGAATTCGCTGAGTATAGCGGTATTAAAGAAGATGTCATTACTGAATATTTACGGCAAGTTTCATAGTATTTGATGTCTATTAAATAGGTTAAAAACACTACAATTCTTATCTTTAAACTCATCTACGAATAACATTTCGAGGTAACGTTCTTTAGATACTATTTTACGAATAAGGCTACCAAACCTTATTTTCAAATACATAATCATCTGTAAAACAGAAATATAGGGGTGTAGGTTTTCTTCCTGCCACCCCGACTTTTTTAAAAACCTTCAGATTAATTTCTGAAGGTTTTTTTTGTTTTAAAGAAATTCAATCAATACATAAAGAATTTCTTAAAAAAATTAAAAAAGAGGTGAGTCATTATTCTTGGTATTTGTTTTTAATATTTAAAAGGGTTTTAATTGTAACCAGTTAATTGGTTATTCCGTTCAAGCTATCAGAAATCACTATTATTCTTAGTTGAATATCTTTTTTTATAAACCTTAATTCATCAAGTTTCGAAATTGTAATACTATTATTTTGAGGCATATTTTTATAGGTGTTTTCAATAGCTGTGATATGTTTTAAGTATTCTAAGTTTCGGATAAGCTCACTTCCCATAGACGATTTTCTTGGCTTACTAAATTTCATTTTTCTATGTAATCCTATTCTTAAATTTAAATTCGAGACTTTAGTTGGATTAATTAATTTTTTAAAACTTAAATAAAAACTTATAATTAAATCTTTTAAAGAACTAATGTTTATGTGCTCATTAAAATGTTTCGAAAATAAGGGTTGTGGAGAACCTAAAATCGCTTTTTCATTTTCAGATATAATAAATAACCAGCCTATTGGAATTAAAAAGATAAGGAACACTAAATAATACATAATATAAATTTTAAGATTTAAGATTTTATGAGCATTTATCTCATTGTTTCTGTAAATCTAAGAGCAACTTAAAACGTATTTAATTCAAATTCGATAACATGAAATCATTTGTCGGTGAATGGAAGTTTTATAAAGTTATAAGAAAACTTGTGATGTCTGGTTGATCTTTTAAGGTTTCAAAATTGATCAAACCCTCTTTATTATACGTTTGTTTAATTTAGTAATATAAAAGAAGCTTTAGTAATTGTCTAAATAGTAATAGGTTAAAATTGGCTGTTACGAAGATTAATCTCTTTATAAATTTTCTTCAATCTTACTAAAACTGTCAACACAATATTTTGTTTCAATATTTTACAATTGAAGTAAATTAGTTTTACCTAATTATTACTAACTCTTCTAATTTCATTCATCGAACCATTTCTTCCATTCACCGACAGTAAATGGTCGTTCGTACCTTTAAATAATTTAGCAAACTTATTAGATTATAAATTTACTTATATCAATCACTATTATTACTTAGATATGAAAACAGCTATTATTTTAATTGGGTACCAAAATGACTATTTCGCAGAAGATGGAATTCTTAGAGAGGTGGTTGAGGAATCTTCTAAAGTCACAAACATTATTGAGAATACCGTGAATTTAATTAATAACTGTGATGATAAGTTAATCATATCTACTCCAATTATATTTTCAGAATCTTATGCTGAACTTTCGGAACCTGTTGGCATATTAAAAACCATAAGAGATGTAGGTGCCTTTAAAGAAGGTAGTAAAGGTTCTGAAACTATAGTGGAGTTAAAGGCTTTCGAAGATAAAATAATCGAGATACCTGGAAAATTAGATCTAAACGCTTTTAATAATACTGCACTGGAGCAAACTTTAAAGGATAATGACATAAATCATATTTATTTAGCGGGAACAGTAGCTTCAATATGTATAGATTCAACCGGTAGGTCTGCAGTTGAAAGGGGTTTTAAGGTAACAATGATTTCCGATTGTATATCTGGGCGTACAGTATTTGAGAAAGATTTCTTCTGTGAAAATATTTATCCACTTTATTCAGATAGCGTGCTCTCTACAGAAATATGTAATGGCGGAAAATAAACGAAACTTAGACATTCAAATTCAAAATAGGTTAATTGAAGAGCTAACCTATTCTAATAGTGAATTACAATTAATAAATACATTCGCTAAAATATTTCAAGAGTTAAAATCTACTGAAGAGGTTGTTTCTGAAATAACTACAAGATTTAAGACGCATCCAGTCTATAAGTTTTGTACTATTTATTTATATAATGATTTAGCGCTTTATCAGAAAGGCTCGTCTTTTAATGAAACCAAGCTTTCTTTAAGCAACAGTTATGATGCAGTTGTTCGTAACGTTGCTGAAACAAAAACTCCAATATTAAATAATGATTTTTCTAATGAAAGTCTGAGTATTTCTGAAGAATTAGAATGGTCTTCAAGGATTACAGTACCAATGATGCATAAAGACAAAGACATTGTTGGTGTTATGGATTTTGTACATCCTGAAAAGAATATATTCAAGAAAAACAATTTAGAGACTCTTACCACTATAGCAACACTTGCTGCTAATAAAATTATTGATACAAATAATTTTGAACGAATTAAAATCTACCAAAACCAATTAGAGGAATATGTGCATATCGTATCACATGACCTTAAAGCTCCTCTAAGATCTATTAATGCTTTACTATATTGGATTAAGGAGGATAATGCAAATAGCTTAAATGAAACCACTTTAGAGAATTTTAATTTAATAGATGATATTCTTCTTCAAATGGAAAATTTGATATCCTCAACGTTAAGTTATTCTAAAATGGATTATGATATTTCTGAAAAGACAACTATTGATTTAAACGCCATTATTTTTGATGTTAAAAAAACAGTCTTCATTCCAGATAATATAGAATTGATTGTCGAAAAGGAACTACCTACTTTTTATGGAGAGAAAGTGAAGGTTGTACAATTGTTTCAGAATCTAATAAGTAATGCCATTAAGTATAACGACAAGGAAGCAGGTAAAGTTATCATTGATTTTACAGAAGATGAATCACATTTAAACTTCTCCATAAAGGACAATGGTATAGGTATAAATAAACGCTATTTCAGTAAAATTTTTGAGGTATTCCAGTCCTTAGATGAGAATAAGGAATCTTCAGGAATAGGTCTTTCTATTGTTAAAAAGATAGTTAATCACTTTAATGGAGCAATCTGGCTTGAAAGTGAAGAAGGAAGTGGAACAACATTTTACTTTAGTTTGAGAAAAAATCTTACGTAAAAACTGCAGTTAAACATTTTAAAATTTTCACTGGCTTAACATTTCATTATAAGAGAAGTTAAGCCTTTTTACAATTTATAGTTATAGTAGTGCTCCATTTCACCTTACTGCGTAAATGAAGAGGAAGACATTAGTTAACTAAAGGGCTGAGCTGTTATAGTATAATACACTTGAAAAACGGATGAACCAGATGGTGTAAAAACATTTGGAGATACGCGAAACTCAACAGGAATATCTTGCCTACAACCTTTAAACTCAAAAACTTTTATAGCCTGTGTTGCATCATTAGGTATGGTTATAAATCCATCTGCATCTGCACCATTAGTTTCTGCTGTTAAGTTTCTAGGTCCAAAATATTGAAGAATTGGTAATAACGTATCATAATTACTCACTAATGGAAATCTTTGCCCGCTATTATCAAAAGTTTTAGCTTTAACTATAGCACCTTGAGGCGCATTTACAGTGTGTAAAAAAACTTTATAAAGGTAAACTGTTTCACAGTTTTGTTCAGAAGATGTTGTTCCTCCTGTTATTGGGTTAGTAGTTGGGTTTAATATAAAACTAACCAATGGATCTGTATTGCTACTAATTAACTCAACATCATCTAGACCAGCTTCCATAGTTGTAATAGATTGGGCAAAGTTTGGAGAACCATTTATATCTAAAGTGCCATCTTGCACTTGAGCATTTATTAGTTGTATGCCTGCTAAAAATAGTATAATGTTTAAATACGTTTTCATAAATTCTATCTTTTAATAATTTCATAAATAATTGAAAATCCTGGCGGTAATTCCTCACCGCCTGTATTGGAAAATGTGTATTGTATCTTGTAGCCATTAGTTTCACCATCGTCTGTATAACCAGCTCCAAAAGACCTTACAATTCTCTGGTTATTTTCATTAATTGAAATATTGTTATTTATACCTCTATCAATAAAATTTCCGCCTACACTTGTTTCAATAACTCTAGCTCTAAGAGATATACCAGCTGGCATAGGATGGCTAGTACGAATAAATATTTCTGATACATTACCAGGATTAATAGGTCTGTAAGTATAGTTTAGCCAGATATCTGGAATAAAATCTGTAGTTCCTCCTGCGAGAGCAGCAATTCCTGCTTCTAATAAAGCTGAAGACCCATCTGCTATTACGGCTACACCTTGTGGGGAAACATCTACCAGTGAAACTGCATTTACAAATAAGCTTGCATCTGTAAATTGTTGTCCTCCTCCAATAATAAAGCTGTTAAGATCAGACCCGTTTACGGTTTCTTGAGAATATCCTATTAAAGTAATTAATATGACATTGATTGAAATTATGGTTTTTATAGTTTTAATCATTGTATCCAACTTTAAGGTTATTATTTTTAAATTTAATTCTCTTCTCTTTAGCCTTGACATTAATCTCTAATTGGGTGTCTTTTTCTGCACTCACTCTTATGTCTATTTCTTTTGCTATTTGAAATGCCTTTTCATTTTTCTTAAACCTTATAAACTTAAATTTATAATTGCCAGGTACAATGTTTTTAAATTTGAATGTGCCGTCTTTGTTTACTTCGGTGTAATATGTAAAGTCACTGTTTTCTAATTTCACGAAACTCTCTAAGTTTGTTGAAATTGCATTTGCTTTGTTTACAAGAATTAAGTTTCCATTTAAGCTTCTAGCTTTCATTAACTCTATTTTTATTATGGCTTTAGAGTCTTTTTCAACATTAACTTCAATTGGATTTTTTATTGCAGAAACTACATCTAAAGGAAGTGAGGCCTCTTCAACATAAATATAGTTTATGCCTAGTTCGAGATTATTCAGCTCAAAATTGCCATACTTATCTGTAGTTATAGTTTGGCCAGCTGTATACAGCTTTATACCTTTTATATCTATATCCTCACTGTTGCTAAACACAGTACCATCTACACCACCTTGATCAAAAAGTTTTTTAATCCCTAATCCGAATGAATAGGTGTATTTTGCATAGGCAAAAAGTTCTTTATTGTTTATTACAGCTGGGTTTTCAAAATAATTTGCTCTTATTTCTAACCTATGGTGTTTATTTATATTAGCCCTTAAGTTTAGATTAATATATTCTCTTCTCTTATAATTTTCTTCTGGGCTATAACCGCTATTGTAATTAACATTAAGAGTAAGGCGTCTCATTAAATTATAATTGAACCCAAAACTGTAGCGCAAATAGTTTATTGATTTATCTGAAGCTCCATACCTGTTTGTAAACAAGTAATTTATTCCGCCTCTAAGTTGTAAGTTATTTAAGAGTTTATACGAAACATTTAAGTGATGTGAATACGTATCTCTATACGTCTCGCTAACAGCTAATATGTTTTGTGTTTTAGCAAAGCGACCGCCAAAACTACCAGTGAAATATTTGTTGAAATAATTAAAATTATAGCTTAACCCATACTCTTCGTAGTTATAGCTTACAGGTTCTAATTGATCTTCCCTTATTCTTTTATCAAACCTAATATTAAAAAAATGCTTATTGCTAAACCTATAACCTATGGTTGCAAAATAAGCTTCGTAATATGGCTCTGTTTCGAAATATAACGGATCTAATCTTCTATTAACTCTGGATACAGAGTGACCTATACCTAAATTTAAGCCTTTATAGTTATAGTAAAGGTTATTAGAAACTTGTAAGCTGTTAGAAATGTTTCCTATATAATTTCTCCCAGCATAAATTAATGTACTAGAAAATGCAAAATGCTTATAACTTTGAGAGAAGCTTAAATCTGTAGCAAAATCAGTGACCGTATCATTAAAGCCTCCAGATAATTCTGCTTCAAACCTGGTGTTTTTATCAAAATAATTATAGTCGAAGGTTAAGATTTGGCCTTTGCCAGACCCAGTAAAAATGTTTCTATAAATAAAGTTGTTTCCGTTAGACTTTTCAAATGTTAATCCTAACCTTAAAGAGTCTGAACTTGCATACTCGGCTCTTACACCATACAATGGTTTTCTACTAAAATTATAGAGTCTTGGGCTGCTGTAAAATGCAGAATAGGTCCATTTATTAATAGTGTGGTCTAATTTAAAACCAATACCATAGCGAGATCCAAATCCTAATCTATTTATAAAGTACGAGTGATCTCCTAAGTATAAAGTAGTTTGATCCTTAAATCTGTAAATTAAACTGTACTGATCTACAATACTAAACCGTTTTATATTTTCTTTTTTTGGAGCTCTAATTATAAAGTTTAAATGGTGGTTTTTATCGATATCTAAAAACCCATTTCCTCTTAACTCTGCCGAAATCGTAGAATAGTGGTAGTTTTTTAGAGTACGACTGTTATAATATAAACTTGCTTGTATAGGGTATCTAAAATAGGGATCCTTTTGTTTAATTTTAGAAGGTATAACTTGTACTGTCTGAGTATTATAATATTTACGTTTTGAAGCACTATGCATTACTTCTAAAGATGTACTAACCCTTCTAAGAATAGTAGATTTAGGATTTGTTTTTTTAGTTACCTCAATAACTACAGTTGAGTCTTTTGGTATAATAATCTTATCACTATTTTTTATATTGCTATTTGAGCTTAAAGTAATTTCTTGGTCAATATTTCCATTGTTTTTAATACCAAAACTCGAAGTAATTAACTCTCCAGCTTGTACTTGTTGTGGAGCAGAAATCTTGAATACCTCTATATCATAATTATTAGCAACTTCTAAAACAAAATCTAATTTTTTTGAGAATGAAGTACTACTGCTTAATGTTAAAAATGCCTTGAATTTTCCAGCAGGACTTTCATTTGGAATGTAAAAGCTTACAGTACCAATTTGCTTCTCTTTTGGTTGTAATGATGTAATATTACTAGTTGAAATTATTCTCCAGTTATCTGGAAATCCCACAGTTAAATCTATAAATGAAATGCTTTCCGTATTATTTGTCACCTCAAATAAAAGGGTATAATTTTTATTAGTTTCATATATGTTTTGTTTTCTTAATAGTCTTAGAGATAAACCATTATTGCTGCTATCCTGAATGTTTGACTGCCTTGGATTAACTTTATTTAAGCCTATTTTTTTCGTACTAACATTATTGTTACTACTAGGTGTTTTAGTACTTTGCTGGGAAACACTATTGTCTTTAATTGAATTTAAATTTGCTTGTTGATTTTTATTTACTAATGTTAGGTTAGTTTTCTTAGTTGGGCTACCTTCAACACGTACATAACTTAATTTCTCATTTTTATTATGAGCTTTTGGATCTGTAAGTAATGGTGCAATTTTACGCTTTAAGTATCCAGTTCTAAATCGAATAGTATTATCTTCTTTGCTTTCGTTTTTATAGTTGCCAGTAGCAACTTTAGTTGGGTAATTTTCAGAATTAACACCTTGCGATTCTATTTCATTATTAATGCTATTAGTTGATGAATTGTTACTTTTTAAATTAGATATATTTAAGTCAATATTTTCATCTTGAGCGCTTCCCTTATTACTGTTATCAGCTACTTCTAAGGTTTTAAAGTTTAAGGCCTTCTTTACTTTAACTTCCTGGATATACGAAGTATCATTATCGGTGAGTAAGAGTTTTTCTTTTTGAATGTTTTCTTTTAATGTACTATCACTTTTATTTTGAAGTATTGATAATTTATTATTTACATACTCCATGATAAATTCATTTTCAGCAATATTTATATCACTAAAATTTGTGGTTTCAGTACCATATTCAAAATATAATTCTAAACTGTCCAGGTTAGTTATTGAAGCATTAGGAAACAATGAAATGTTCGTATAATTTTCAATAGTATCCTCTAAAAGAAGTGTTTCAATTGCTTTAGTATTCATTTGTGTCTCTTCGGCACAAGCAATTTGGAAAAAGGAAAGTATGAGAAGTAATAGTAGATGCTTTTTCATGATTCACTAATTTTATTAGAGGTAAGTGTGATCCAAGTAGGAGAATTTTATTCTACTTCAAGGCTAATGTTGGTTCCTATGTATTCATCTCTAGAGTCTGCTATTACTATGCATTGATAAACACCTTCTTTAAGACCTGATATGTCTAAAGAATAATTTCTACATACTTCAGGAAATACTTTTGCGCGTTTAGTTTTAGTGTCTAACACTTTAGTTCCGAAAGAATCATAAATTTCTAAGGATAGTTTTACGTTTTCAATAAAACCGCTTTGGTTTAAAACATTTATATCCAATTGCTTCTTATTATTAATTGGATTAAGATTTAGATTAACACTCTCAAAATCTAATAAGACTTCTTCGTTAATATTTACATCTGTTAATAATCTTACTGCGTACCTTATTTTAGTGTCTAAGCCAATATTGGCAACAACCTCTTCTTTTATAGGTTTATCTACATTAACCATAAGAGTTGTCCAGTATGATCCATTAAGTGTATTATCTTCTGGTATAGTAATACTGTATTTGTAGGTAAATCTTTCTTTAGGAGCTAAAACTTTACTGTTAACTGCACTTGTAAACCAAGCTGTTGACGAATTTTTGTGATTAGCATCAGCAATAAAAACTCTTCCTTGGTCACAATTATAAATTGCTTCATTTAACTCGAATGTAACACGTTGCTCCTCGTTAGATGTGTTTGCTAAAATTATTTGCCCTTGAAAGGTTTGTCCAGATACACCAGAAAACGAGTGGGTGAGACCATTAATTATGACAACATTTGAGTGTATAACTTGTAGGCTAAATAAAAAGCAGATTATTGTAGTTGCTATTAATTTCATAGGTATGGTATTTTAAGTTGAACCTTTTGTTTAATCTCTATACCACAAAGAAATAGGCTAAAACCCAAGAATTAATTCTATTTCGTTAATTGGCAAATAAGTGTCGGTCAATAGCATTGGCTATGCTTTAAGTATTTTTAATTAAGACATTGAATATTATATAATTATACTTGTAGTATTTATAAAATGAGGCTTTAGGCTAATGTCTTAAACAAAAAAAAAGCCCTTAAATAGGGCTTTTTGAATTTGGGGCTTAAGATGGAGTTTTAGATGTCTGAGAGTGTGTATACAACTTGCGTAGAGTAAGATCCAGCAATGTAGTTACTAAAACTTCCAAATTGTTCTAGAGTATATTTTAGTTTTACTCCAAAGGCTTCGTCTCCTGTGTACACACTTTCAATTTGAGTCACTATATTTTGTGCCGTACCAGTAACAATATCATTAGCACCAAGTTTAATAGGATTGGCAGAATCTATAGTGCCTGGTGTGCCATTGTCTGCATTTTCTACGTTAGATTCTTCTGGTGTAATTACTAGTTGTACACCACCTGGAAAAGAACCACCATTAAAACGTACAGAAATATTTCTGGTAGGCTCAGCCGCAGAAACGACACTGGTATAGTTTAACCATAAATCTGTGTACTCTAATGCAGTAAAATCATAAAGACCAGCTTCTGCATTTGCACCTACTGTTGTGGCATCTGCCATATCGAATGCAATTACGCCTACATCGGCTGGTGTGGCTAAACTGGCATCCCAAATATCTAGCAGGGCTACTTCTTGTACTTGTACTTGTAGTTCGTGTTGATCCACATTTGTGTCATCATTGTCTGCTTGAGCGATTGCATTTTGTGCACCTAGTGCTAATAATGCCATTGTTAAGAGGTTAATTTTTTTCATAATAAAATATTTAAATTGTTAAGATTAATATGATACAAATGTATTTTAAGCGGCTCGTGTTAATCTGGAAATTTCGATGAGTAAACGTAATGTGTGGATGAAAGAGCGATTTAAAGTCTTTAAGAGAATTAAGCTATTTAAAAATATTAATCCTACTCGTTAAATGATTTTTATATGATCGACTTACTGGAATCTTATTTTGGTTAATTAATACCATCCCATTTTTAATATTGGTAATCTTAGTTAAATTAATAATATAAGATTGATGTGTTCTAATAAACATAGAAGGTGATAATTTCTGCATAACCTTATTTAGGGAGGATTTTATAAAGTACGAACGTCTAGTTGTATAAATTTCAATTCCATTTAAATGCCTCTTAATAAATTGAATGCCTGCAACAGGTATTTTCACAAACTTTTTATTAAGCTCTACATAAAGGTCTTTATGGGTGTCATGGATAGTGTTTCCAACTTTTGAAAGGCTTATAGATTTCTCAATTTTTCTTAAGGATTGCAATACTCTTTCTAATGTGTAAGGCTTTTCAATATAATCTACAATGCAGTTATATTCAAATGCTCTATAAGCAGAGTCACGATCTATAGTGGTAATAATAACCTTTTGTGGCGTCGCTATTAAATTAATAAAACTATAGCCATTTATCTTTGGCATGTGTAGGTCTAAAAAGATAAAATCTACCTTGTTATTGTTCAGGAATTTGAGTGCTAATTTTGGGTTTAAAAACGTTCTTTTAACGTAAAGGTTTTCAATTTTAGAGCAGTGTTTTGTAAGTACATCAATCGCTGTCTTGTCGTCGTCTATAATTATACAAGTCATAATTTAATTTTTTAATTAAACTAAATTAAGACTCTTGTATAAAGGTGATTATAAATTTTCGTTGAGTTACGAAAGTATACTATTGAATTACTTTTATTTTTCTTCGATAGGTATTAACTCCCTATATGTTATAGCAAATTTAGCCTGCGCATTAATTCTGGTCTGTTAGAACGGCTTACAGGTATAACATCTTTGTCAATAAGGACACTGTTGTCTTCTATGTCAATAATTTTGCTAGTATTAATAACGTATGAACGATGTACTTTTAAAAATTGAGTTTCAGGAAGTTTGTTTACAATCTTTTTTAGTGTAGAGTGAACGGTAAAATTCTTAGTGTCTGTCTTTATAAGTATATAATCACCTTTTGCTTGAATTAATTTAATGCTGGAAATATCAATTTTAATTAGGCGTCTATCTATATTAACAAAAAGCTCTTTGTCTTGCGCTTGATTGGTTTGTGAAGACGTTACTTCTGGTTGTTCAATGTCTAGATTAAACATTTCAGCTTTATTAATAGCTTTTTTAAACCTCTCAAGATTAAGTGGTTTAACTAAATAGTCTACAATACAATCATATTCAAAAGCTTCTATAGCAAAGTTTTTATCAGATGTTGTTAAAATAATTTTAGGGTGTTTTCTTAGTGTCTGGATAAAATCGAAACCTGTAAAATCTGGCATATGTATATCTAAAAAGATAAGGTCTATCTCATTTTTATTAAGAAACTTAATAGCATCCATAGCATTAGAGAATTCATCTATAACATCAAGCCCTTCTATTTTAGTACATAGCTGGACCAGTATTTCTCTTGCTGTTTTCTCATCATCGATAATTATGCTTGTCATAGAAAGTAATTATATAGTTTTTAAAAAATTGGCTATTGTGCTAAGGGTAAACTCAAATTTATCTTTAAGATTAAACTTTCCTTCTCTTAGTTGATGTTCATATTCATGAGCAAGCTCATAGCTTTTCTCAAGTCCTAAAATACTTATTTTATGTTTAAGTTTATGAACATTATCTGCTGTTGCAATATGATCTTTTGAAAGTAGATTTTTAGTATATATCTCTCTTTCTAATATATATTCGTTCTTAATGATATTAAGAATCTTATGTTTAAACGCATCATCACCATCAGATAAAGCTTCTATATAAGATAAATTTGGAGTTTCACTCATTACTATTTTTTTAGTGTAAAATGAAAGGTGGTTCCTTTTCCTGGGTTACTTTCTAACCAAACATCACCTTGGTATAAATCAACTATTTTTTTAACAATTGTAAGTCCGATTCCAGTTGATTCTTTGCTATTGTTTAGAGAGTGAAACATCTCAAAAATCTTGTCGTGATATTTCTTTTCTATACCAACACCATTATCAGACACAGAGAATTGATAATGGGAGGTTTTTTCTAACACATCTATCTTTATAAGTCCTTTTTCTTTATCTATAAATTTAATGGCGTTGGACAAAAGATTCTGAAACAATTGTCTAAGTCTTGTTTTATCTCCAGTAATTATAGGCAGTTGGTTTAATGTTTTAATGTCTATATGTTCTGGTATATATAAAATTTCCTGTAACTCTAATATTAACTGATTTAAATCTATTTGCTCACTTACTGCAGCATCTGAATCTATACTGGAATAGTTAAGTACATCTGAAATTAATAACTCCATTTTTTCAAGAGTAGACTCAATTAAGTGAATGTTTGTTAAACTGTTATCGTCAAGATTTTTCTTGTTGTCTTCCTTTATCCAAGATACTAAAGCAGAAATACTACGTAAAGGTGATTTTAAATCGTGAGAAACAACGTGTGCGTATTCTTGAAGCTCATTGTTACTTAATTCAAGTTTTTTAAGCAACTTTATATTATTTGCTTCTGCCTTATCTCTAGCTAAACGGTTTATAGCATTTTTAAGTTGTAGAGAAACTAAGCGGGCAACATTTTGTAGCGTTGATAAGTGATCATTAGTGAAATAATTTTGGTCTGTATGAACAGAATCTATTATACCAATTACATTTCCATCATTAATTATTGGTACAATTAGTCTAGAGTTTTCAAATGTTGTATTAATTGTGTGCTCTGCATTATTCTCAACTATTATAGGCTTTCCTGATGCAGCAACTTGACCAATTAAGGCTCCATCATTTACTAATTTATCTTTGTTATTAGTTAATGCACTTTCTTTTAGCTCACTTTCAAACGCAGCAATTTTGCTAATACCATTTTCATTTTCATTAACTAAATATATTGCACAGTCGGTTGAGCCTAGATATTTAGTAATGTTTTTTGAAATTGCTAAAGCAATTTCATTTATATTAACCTTACCTAAAATAGACTTAGCAACATTATTTAGTGTTTCCAATAATAAGGTTTTTTCGCGTTGTGCAGTAATATCTTCAACAATTGCAACTTGATACTTAATATTATTTAAGTTGTCTCTTATAGCATTTACGTTTGTCCTGGCCCAAAGTACAGATCCATCTTTTTTAAGGTAGCGTTTCTCAATAGAGTAATTATCTATCTTACCTTTTTCTAGATCAGCACGTTTTATATTAGACTCTTCTAGGTCATCTGGATGCGTTGGATCTTTTTTGTAGCTATTTAAAATTTCTTCTTTAGTAAAGCCAAGCATATTAGATAAATACTCGTTAACCATTAGCACACCTTCATCTAACTTTTTGTACAATGCGATTCCTACTGGTGAATTTTGAATTATAAGATCTAGCTGTTTCTTTTGTTCTAATAACAACTGCTTTGTCTTAGCTTGTTCAGTAATATCTAGAATAACACCTATAGAGCCTATTACAACGCCATTCTCATCATAATTAGGAGCCGAACTGGTTATTATTGATTTATGCTTCCCCTTTTTATCTTTTATTTGTATTTCTCTCGAGTTAAACTTACCAGCTCTTGTATCATGAGCAAGTTTTACAATATTTTCTTGATCTTCTTTTGGTATAAGAACTTCAATTGCATTCATACCTAATAGTTCCTGCTCAGAGTATCCGCTAATTTGAGCAAAACTTTGGTTAACCATTACAATTTCATTAGTAACATTTGCCTCTACAAGTCCTAAGTTCATATTAGCTATAATGCTACTGTACTTATGTCTTTCTGCCTCAATGTTTTTGCTGTAATTACGTTTTAAAGTAACATCCTTATAGGTCCAAAGATGTCCTTTGTAAATATCATTCTGAAATATTGGTACATAATCACGCTCTAAGATCTTACCATCACACATTTTTAATTCTTCACCAATTACTTTTTGTCTGTTTAGGACAATAGACTGCATTCTAGACATAAAAGTATCTGGCTCTTCAAATAAATCTTTTGAAATTTGCATTCTTATAGAGCAGTGTTGGCCTTTTAATTGTTCTGGAGAATCTTTAATTGAAAATAATGCACAAAATTTATTATTTGTAAATACAATATTGCAATCTTCATCTTCTAAAAGTATACCGCTATCTAAGTTTACAATTAATGCTTTAAGTCTATTTTCAGACTCAATCAGGTTTTTTTGAATATTATATTCTGTAGTAACATCTCTTGCTACACCTTGTATAGCAATGGGTTTTTCGTTATCATTTACAATTAAACTGGCGTTTATGTGTAGGTGTTTAAGAGCCTTGTCTTTAGAAATTATTCTAACTTTTAAATCTTTAAAATTACCATTGCTTTTTAGCTTTTTAAACGCATTTAGTACAAGTAATGTGTCTTCTGGATATACAAATTGAGATAAGTTTATATCTTCATTTTTATCTTCACATGCTAAGAGCTTAAATGTAGCATTATTCATTTCTAAGACATTTCCATACATATCCATAACACAATACGCATCGACAATGTTCTTAAAAACACCTTTAAGTTCTAGGTCTTTTTTTGCTATTAAGCTTTCTAAAGTATTATTAGTTTCTTTTAGTTTGTTTGTAGTAACATAAAGCTCATTAGCTTTGTCTTCTAAAATCTTTTCAGCTTCTTTTCTAGCTTTTTTCTCTCTATTAAGAGCGCGTTCTAATATTTTAATTTTTTGATCGCTCATTAATTTTTAGTTATTATAAACTTAACTTCAGTACCGTCTTCCTTAAGCTTTTCAATCACTATTTCTGCGCTAGAGTTAAAGTAGTCAAAGGTTTTGTTCATTAACCCAAGACCAAAGTAATACATGGCTCTGCTGGACTTGTAAATTAAAATTAGCGAGTTTTTAGATTTACTGATAACTTCAAAAGTTGGCAACTCTGCATCAGGATAAATCTTTAAAACCTCGATATGTATATGAGACTCAATTGAAGCCAACATGTTTATAGGATCTGAATACGATTTAATTAAAACGGGATAACTTTTAACCAAAACCCCAAAAAAATGCTCTGCATAAACTAACAATAACTCATCTATACTAATACTAGTTTTTGTGCTTAAATGGCTAAGTAACTGTAACATTTCAGAGAATTTGTATGTCCCTATTGAGGTATATGCACCATTTGATTCTAAGTCAGATTTTTCTATAATCTCATCAACAACTTCTAGTCCAAACTTTTGTTCAACTAATTCTAAAAACTCTGTAAAAACTATGCCTTTCATGGTTTAATTAATTCGTTAATACTCCAATAGGCAAGAACTTTATGAATCTTAGAAACATAATCCTCATATTTTAAAGGCTTAAGTATATAACCAGCAATACCAATCCTATAGCATTCCAGAACATCTTTTCTATTATTAGAAGTGGTTAAAACTATAGTAGGAATATACTTTAGCCTTTCATCATCTTTTAAAATTCTCAAGAATTCTAAACCATTAATTTTTGGCATATTTAAGTCTAATAATATTAAGTCTGGAAGTTCACCTCCTTTATTTAAAATGTCTAAAGCTTGCTCGCCATTCTTTGCTTCTTGAATTTTATATGGAACCTCTAACTTATTTATAGTTCTATTCATTTTCATTGTTTCTACAATGTCATCTTCGATAAATAGAATTGATAGCTCTTGTATCATTTAAAGTAAATTTATTAAATGGAGTTAATGTAAAAATGCATCAATATTGCAAAATACACCTATTATTTCGTTTAACTCTTATTTTCTCATAGGTGAATAAACATAAAGTGTCGACGATTGGTATTGATTATTTTTTATTGCTCTATGATTTTATGTAACACAATAAACAATACTACCAGTGATTATAAGTAATACCCTTAATTGAAATTATAAAGTTAAATATTTATGTGTTTAACAATCTTAATAAATCACTATACGTATATATTATGATTTCAAATTTATTTTAAGATTAACACATTATAAATCTTAAAATAACAATTCTATAATTTCCATTTATAAAAAAAAAATTACAAATTCCTTGTCAATTAGATCTATATGGATATATTTGGTAAACCAAACTGGTAAACCAATAATTTTTATATGAGTCTTATAGGATTACAATCACGTAAAATAGAGGGTTTGTTCGCTATTTTATTGTTAATGATTTTAATGTCTTGTTCTAAATCTTCAGAAGATAACGTACAGTCACAGCCTGATATTCCTAATAATACTCAAAATGATGGTGCTACAAATTATGCAAATGTAAATTTCTCTAATTGGAAGCTTACTTTACCTGTTGATGAGGATAACAATGGAAAGCCAGATGAATATCAGCCACAGGAATTAATAAACCTAGGTTATCAAAACTTACTTCCTATACAACCATATATGTATGATGATGAGTCTGACAGCTCATTGGTATTTTATACATTTCCAGCTTCTTCAACTGCCAATAGTAATTACTCAAGAACAGAGTTACGTGAACTTATAAACACAGGAAACTCTAGGATTAATTGGAGTTTGCAGGATGGTGGTGTTATGGAAGGACGCTTAAAAATAGATGAAGTTTCAGCACATACCACAAGTAACAGCAATCAGTTTCATAATGTTATTGTAATGCAAATTCACGGTATACTTTCTATTGAAGATATGGAGCTTCACAATTTTAGCTCCAACAATGGTCCGCCATTGCTTAAAATATATTGGAAAGACGGTTATATATGGTCTCACAAAAAATTTTTAGTAGATGAGAATACATCTGGAGATGACCTATTAAACACTTCTAGTGATACTTGGGTAGATATTAAAGATAATATGGGTTATGTAGGCTATGATGCTTTTAATTTTAAAATTACAGCGAGTAATGCATATTTAGAATTACAGCTTAATAATGAGGAACCTCTAATTTATCAAGACATCAGTTTAGAAAAATGGCCTTTCGAAAACTATTTTAAAGCTGGAAATTATCTTACAACTACAGATCAAGAAGCTTTTTCATATGTGAAATATTATAACCTAAACATTTCACATTAATGGTATTAATAAAATATATCATGAACAGTGTAATTGCTTTGTTCTCAGAAACTTTGAACCTACTAGTATATAAAGACTCTTTAGCTAAAATTTTTAAGGTTGAAATTTTGTCAAAATTAGAATTAACAAGAAGAGAATTTTCAGATAAACAGTTAGTTATAAAAAATATTGCTATTAAATACTATTACAATTAGCCTTAAAAAGTCTTTTGAGAAATTGAAAGACTTTTTTTAATCATTAAATACATTACAAAATATATGTTTAAAAATTTCAAAATCCATTTCAGCTTAATTCTTCTATGTATTGTTATTGGAGGATGTAAAGACACAGCTAACACAACTTCAGTTTTAGTGACCAATACTAAAGAGCTAACTCAAGCAATTAAAGATTGTGTTGCTGGAGATGAAATAGTTCTTAAGAATGGAGTTTGGAACAATGTACAAATAGATTTTTATGGCGAAGGTACAGAGCAGAAACCTATAATATTAAGGGCAGAGACAGCTGGTAAGGTTAGTATTGAAGGAGAATCTTTTATAAATCTTGGTGGAAGTTATTTAGAGGTTAGAGATCTATATTTTAAGAATGGGCATACACCAACCAAGACCTTAATTAGATTTAAAATTAATGATGAAAAAATAGCCAACCATTGTAAATTTATAAATAATGCTATTGTAGAATTTACCCAACCAGATAGGGATGATACAGACCATTGGATAGAACTTTGGGGACGCCATAATTCAGTTTCTAACAACTATATTTCTGGGAAGTCTAATTTTGGTCCAACAGTAATGGTAATGCTTAAAGGCAATCAACATATTAAAAATTACCATCAAATTGTAAATAATCATTTTGGTCCTAGACCACGCAAAGGAGGACCACACGGAGAAACTATGCAAATAGGAGATAGTGGTACATCTATGACGCCTTCTCACACTAACGTAGCAAACAATTTATTTGAACGTTGTAATGGTGAAGTTGAAATTATTTCAAGCAAATCAAACAATAATGTATTTGAGAATAATGTCTTTTTTGAGAGTGAAGGGTCTTTGGTTTTACGTCACGGAAACTATGCTACCATAAACCGAAATATCTTTATTGGTAATGACAATTCTCCATTTATTGGAGGAATACGTGTAATTAATACAGGGCATTGGATTACAAACAATTATTTCTACAAATTAAAAGGAGAAACTTTTAGAGCACCTTTAGCAGTAATGAATGGTATTCCAAAATCTCCACTAAATAGATATAATCAAGTTACAGATGCGGTAATTGCACACAATACATTTATAAAAACAGAAACACCATTTCATTTTAGTGTTGGTTCTAACGTAAGTCAAAGCGCAGTGCTTCCAAAATCTGAAATTAGATCTGCCAGGCCATTACGTACAACTGTTGCCAATAACTTTATGTACAAAGTATCAACATCAGATTTAATTAAAGCTTATGACACTATAGATGGTGTAAACTTTAAAAATAACGTAGTGGCAATTGAAAACCAAAAGGTGAAGTTGCCAGAAGGGTTTTTACAATCTAAAGTAAGCGTTGTAAAAAAAGGGAACTTTCTTTATGTCCCAACAGAAACAGATAGGAATATCTTTAACGGATTTGATTTTGAGACCATAGACAAAGATCTTTTTGGAAATTCTCGAGATGAAAACTCAACTGTTGTTGGTGCAATAGTTGGTAATGTAAAAGAGGAAACTTTTTTATTTAATAAAAAGGAATATGGGGCAAACTGGTTTGATGCCGATGGTGAAAAAACAATAGGCAAATCAATTACGATTAATACCTCTAAAGAATTACGAGACCAATTAGTCAAGGCAAATTCTGGAGATACGTTATTACTGGCTTCAAAAGCTTACGAGATTTCAGATGAATTAAAAATAAATAAAGACGTTGTAATCACTACAAAAGACAAATTACAGCCTGCTACGCTTAACTTTTCATCAAAAGCTACAGCATTCAGAATGCAACCTAAGGGCTACTTAAGGTTAAGAAATGTTATTTTGAAGGGAACAACTATTCAAAACACATTTACAACTTTAAATAACAACATGTCTCAAGCCTACAGTTTGTGGTTGGATAATGTTGAGATAAGTAATTTTAAATCTGTGTTAGAAGTGTCTAAAGGCTCATTTGCAGATACAGTTTCAGTAAAAAACTCTAAGATTTCAAATGTCGAAAAAGGATTTCAATTAAATAAAGAAACTAATGATAAAGGAGATTATAATAGTGCCTTTGTCATTATTGAAAATTCAGATTTTCAAAATATAGAGGCTACAATTTTAGATTACTATCGCGGTGGTTATGATGAGTCTACTATAGGCGGTCATTTAACTTTCGCTAACAATACAGTTTCGAATTCTGGAACAAAAGAGCCAGACAACATCTTAATTAAAAACAGAGGAATTGTTAACCTCACCTTGTCAGACAATACATTTAAGAACAATCCTGTAAATACAATTGCAGTACTTTGGGGTGAAAAAGGGCAGCGCCCTGTTAATAATACTATTTCAAATTCTGGAGAGATTAAAACAGTTCAGAATTTGAAATTAAAATTAATGTACTAAAACATCATAATGTAAACCTTCATGAAATATACACTTGTCATATTAACTGTTTTACTTGTAATGGTAGGATGTAAAAACAAACCTGAAACAACACCTTCATTAAGTAAGCAAAATGATACTTTGGTAACTAATCCTAGTGATGTTATTTCATCAATAGATAAATGGAGCATTTTATTAGGTAATGGAACATTTTCAGACTCCTTAAATAATTTTAGTCAAGACGACTTTTTTTATGTTGAAGAAGAAGAAAATACAAATTGGGTTGTCTACAAAACCCCTAATTCTGGTATAACTTCAAAAACGTCTCATAATACAAGAACAGAGTTAGGCGAGAAAAAACGTTGGACTCCAGAAGAAGGAGGAAAGCTAAGAGGAACTTTAAAGGTTAAGCACGTTTCAACTAGTGGAGATCCTAGAGTTGCAGCATCTTTCTCTGTTGTTGTTGGGCAAATACATAGTGATGATGGTCACGAGAATGAGCCTCTAAAAATATTTTATAAAAAATATCCAGGTCATGAGAAAGGCGCAGTGTTCTGGAATTATGAAATTAATACAGAAGGCAATAATAGCAAACGTTGGGATTTTTCTGAAACTGTTTGGGGTTATAATATGGGTAATGTAAGTACAACATTAAACACAACTCCTGAAGAACCAAAAGACGGTATTCGTTTAGGAGAAGAGTTTAGTTATGAAGTAAACGTGCATAAAGGTATTATGTATCTAACCTTTAAAAGTGAAGGGCACATCACTAAAACATTTACTAAGAGTTTAATAGCGTCAGATTTCACAAAAGAATTACCACAACAAATTAAAACTTTATATGCAAGTATTGGTCGTGATGGTCTAGAGAGAGAAGAGGCTTATACAGGAGAAATGCAGTTTTTTAAACAAGGTGCATATAACCAAACTAATGGCAAAAACCCTGAGGAAAACTTAGTCTGGAATACAGGATCTAAAACTTTTAACGGAGACATTACAAAACAATATAACAATGGCAGTTTTACTGAAGTATGGTTTAAAGAACAAACTTTAGGCGAAGGGACATTACCAAATCACCTAAAAGATTAATGCAAATGAAACCATTTTACGTTTACTTTTTATGTATTATAATTTTTTCTTCGTGTAATCAAAATACACCTGCCAAATCTCAAGATAAAGATCAAACACATTTAGAGCACCCAAATCTAATTCTTACAAAAGATGGTGTTAATAGAATTAAAAGCAATTTAGAAAACGCACCGTTATTCAAACAAACGTTAGAGGTTACAAAAGTTGAGGTGGATGCAGAGATGGCAAATGGTATAAATGTGCCATTGCCAAAAGATATGGCTGGCGGCTTTACTCATACACAGCACAAGATAAATTATGCAACAATGCAGAAAGCTGGTGTTTTATTTCAAATCACTGGAGAAGAAAAGTATGCAGTTTATATAAAGGATATGTTAATGGCGTATGCTAAGATATTTCCCACATTTAAAAAACATCCTGTTGAGCGTTCTTATGCTCGAGGTAAGTTTTTTTGGCAATGCTTAAACGACAGTAATTGGTTGGTTTATACAAGTCAGGCTTATGATTGTATTTACAGCTGGTTACCATCTGAAGATGTTACTTATTTAAATAAGAATCTTTTTAAACCATATGCAGACTTCATTTCTATTGAAAATCCACAATATTTTAATCGTATTCACAATCATAGTACTTGGGGAAGTGTAGCAGTTGGTATGATTGGTTTGGTAATGGATGATGATGACTTAGTGAACCGTGCATTATATGGATTAAAAACAGATAATATAGATCCCAATGCCAAAGATAATGACGGCGGTTTTATAAAAACAGAAGGGCAAAAAGCAGGTTTTTTAGCAAATTTAGATTCACCATTTTCTCCAGATGGTTACTATACAGAAGGTCCTTATTACCAACGCTATGCAATGTATCCGTTTATGATTTTTGCACAAGCCCTTCATAACAAAAAACCAGAGTTAAAGATTTTTGAATACAAAGATGGCTTATTAATTAAGGCGGTAAATGCCCTTTTAAATCTTACAGATGCAGATGGCGAATTTTTTCCTCTTAATGATGGTCAAAAGGGAATGTCTATATATACATCTTCTTTAGTATCTGCTGTAGATATTGCTTACTTCTATGGCAACAAAAACCAGCAATTGCTATCTGTAGCCAAAAAGCAAAATGCCGTACAATTAGATGAAACTGGTTTTGCAGTTGCAGAAGCTATACATGCTGGCAAGACAGCACCGTTTTTAAAAGAGTCAATTAACTTAAGAGATGGCAGTAATGGAGATGAAGGTGGCATTAGTATATTAAGGCACAATTATAACGATCACTCTTTGGCATTAGTTTACAAATATGCTGCACAAGGCTTAAGTCACGGTCATTATGATAAACTGTCGTTTTCATTGTATGAAAATGGAGATGAGGTATTACAAGATTATGGCTTATCTCGCTTTGTAAATGTTGAGCAAAAAAATGGAGGAGGATATCTTATAGAAAATAACACTTGGGCAAAACAAACCATTGCACACAATACAATCACACAAAATGAAACCTCTCATTTTAATGGAAACTTTAAATTAGGTAGCGAAAATCATCCAGAATTATATGTGTTTAATGTGTCTGAACCAGGCTTTCAAATAGTGAGCGCAAAGATTAATTCGGTTTATGAAAATTCGCAATTTCATAGAACCTTAGTCATGTTTAAAGATTCAATTTCTTCAAACCCATTTATACTTGATCTATTTAGAGTTACATCATCAGAAAGAAATAAATACGATTTGCCATTTCATTATTTCGGACAAGTAGTTAATACAAATTTTGATATAACGACTCCCAAAACATTACATCCTTTAGGATCTAAAAACGGTTATCAGCATATGTGGGTTGAAGGAGAAGGAAATGCAGATCAAGGCGTAATGCAGTTTACCTGGTTAGATAATAACCGATTTTACAGTATTACTTCAGCAGCAAATACAGAAGATAAATATGTTTTAACTCGTATGGGTGCTAACGATCCAGAATTTAATTTAAGAAGAGATCCATCATTGATAATTAGGCGACAAGCAAAAAATACCACGTTTGCTTCAATAATTGAATCTCACGGAACATATAATCCCGTTACAGAAAAAGCAGACAATGCATATTCTACCTTAAAAGATCTCAAAACTATATTAGAAACTAAAGAATATACAGCTGTAAGTTTTAAGATAGAAGCCAAAACATATGTATTTATACTAGCAAACCAAGATGCTTCAAAACAAAAAGAACATAAACTAAACCTAGATGGTACAGACATTTCTTGGAATGGTCCGTACTATTTTAATACAATTAAATAACATGGAAAACACAAAGAAAACTTTTGGATCAAGTAAAAAGTTCATTAACGGTAATGCACTGGAATGGGAAACTGTAGGCGAAGGTGTAAAGCGAAAGATAATGGGATATGATGATAAGATTATGCTTGTAAAAGTTCATTTTGATGAAGGCGGTATTGGCCAGATGCATGAACACTATCATTCTCAAGTAACTTACGTAGAAAGTGGTGCTTTTGAAGTTACGATAGATGGAAAAACAGAATTATTAAAAGGAGGAGACTCGTTCTATATTCCACCTCACGATATGCACGGTGCAATCTGTAAAGAAAGTGGTGTGCTAATAGATGTATTTAGCCCAATTCGTGAAGACTTTATGGAATAAAAGACCAATTATTTAACAGTATATATAAATATTTCGATTTGATTTTAAGATTTTATTAATAAAAGGTTGCTGAATTGAAATATTTATATATATTTGGTTAACCAAATTGGTAAACCAGTTTTTGGGATATAAAAAAAGACAGGTTGCAGCCTGTCCTTTTTTGGATGACATACTCAAGGTATGTCGATTATAATAGCCTTACTATCATAATTTTTGTAAAGATACAAATACTGTTTCATTATTTAGAATTATGATTTAAATGAATTGTTTAACAGCATACTAATGAAAAATCTTTAGAACGAATGATGAAACTTAAATTCAGTTTAGTTGTAATTGTTGCACTGTGTTTTCACAGCTTTGTTTTTGCACAAGACAATTATAAAGTTACAGGAACAGTTGTAACAGCTAATGACAACATTCCCTTTCCAGGAGTTAATGTTCTTGTAGTAGGAACCTCAAATGGAGCAACCACAGACTTTGATGGTAATTACAGTATTACTGTAAAAAAAGGAGATGTCCTCCAATTTTCTTACGTAGGATTTGTAACACAAACCGTAATAGTAGATAATCAGCAAACTATAAATGTAGGTCTGGTTGAAGATGCTAGTAAATTAGATGAGATTGTAGTAATAGGATATGGTACACAATCCAGAGAAAAAATTACTGGTGCCATAGGGAAAGTAAAAAATGAAGATTTAGATCAAATTGCAGTAGGTACTGCTAATGAGGCTCTTGTAGGACAAGTAGCAGGTTTAAATGTTCAAGCAACCGAGAGTGAAGCTGGTTCAGAATCTACAATAACAATTAGAGGTGTAGGATCAATTGCAGGTCGTAATGGCCCTTTACTTGTGGTAGATGGCGTTGTTTTAGAAAGCAGCTTTCTTACCAGTATAGATGTTAATGATATTGCCTCTGTTGAGGTTTTAAAAGATGCATCTTCTGCAGCCATATATGGTTCTAGAGCTGTTGGTGGTGTTGTTATTATTACAACCAAAGAAGGTAAAGAAGGTAAAACACAATTTACGTATAACACTTTTACAGGTTTTAAAGAAGCCATAAAAAGTGAAGATTATGATTTAAGTGTAGCAGATCACCATGCAAGAGAGCTTGCTTCAACTGGTGAGTTGTCTTTAAGATCTCAATACAGAGAGTTGTTAGGAGTAGATGAATCTTGGCAAGATAGAGTATTTGATGGTGGTAAGATAGAAAGTCATTTTTTAAGTGCTCGTGGCGGAAGTAAAAGAACAAAATTTAATACATCACTTAGTTATTTACACGATGAAGGTGTTTTAGTAACAGATGATTATAAAAAATATAACTTCAAGTTTAAGGTAGATACAGAAGTAAATGACAACTTTAAATTTGGTGCAAATCTTTCTCCATCTGTAACAAATAGAAGACGTTTTGATGGTTCTGTACATGATATTTTAAGACAGCAGCCTTGGTTACCAACGTATCATGATGCAAACTCTATTCAATTTGTAGATTTTAATACTTTTCCAGATGTACAAATTGGAGATTATGCTCAAGAACGTCACTTTGATAATTTTGATTTATTTGGAGATGGTAGTGAGCTAGTAGACTTAAGTAGTACAAGTAATACAAATCCACTTGCAAAAGTTCAGGAGCGTCATAGAACAGAAGAAAATTTCAGAATCTATGGAAAGTTTTATGGTCAATATAAACTAGCTGAAGGATTAGATTTTCGTCTTTCTTTAGGTGGAGATTATCAAGATAGAAGACAAAGGCGTTATGAAGGTGTATTGGCTAGTAGAAATGGAGCCTCAGATGCTTCTTTAGAAATTTCTTCAAGAAACAGAACACACATACTTACAGAAGCTCTACTTACATATGATAAGTCATTTGGAAGTCATGATATTAATGTTGTATTAGGAACATCTGCAGAAACGTTTGATACAACTTATGAGTCTGCAACAGGTATAGGGTTTACAAACGATTTATTACAAACGCTTAGTGCAGCACCAATTATTTCAGCTAAAGAATCTTACGAAATAGAGGAGCGATTACTATCCTATTTTGGTCGTGTAAACTGGTCTTTTGAAAACAAGTATTTGGCGTCTGTTAGTTTAAGAGCAGATGGTAGTTCTGTATTTGGAGCAAATAATAAATATGGATTTTTCCCAGCAGCTTCTGTTGGATGGAATATAGCTAAAGAAGATTTCTTATTAGATAGTGACTTCTTAAGTACCTTAAAACTTAGAGGTAGTTACGGGTTTACAGGAAATAAAGATTTAGATGTAAATAATATTATAATAGAAAGCTATCCTTCACTACAACTTTATGGTTCAGAAACTGCTGTAAATGGTACAGCCATAAACAATGGTTTTGCACCTATCAATATTGCTAATCCAGATTTAAAGTGGGAGCGCGTACGTGAAGTAAATGCAGCAATAGATTTCGGATTTTATAACAACCGAATTTCTGGAGCATTAGATGTTTACAATAAAAAAAGTGATCAATTATTATTAAATGTTCCTATTTCAACAATAACAGGGTTTAGAGATGCACTTGTAAACAGAGGTGCTGTTGAAAATAGAGGTGTTGAGCTTGAGTTAAGAACAATAAATATTACTAACCAAGACTTTAAGTGGACAACAACCTTATTAGGTTCTACTAATAAAAACGAACTGGTTGATTTTGGAGGTGCAAGTGGTCTTATCTCTAATGTAGATGATAAAAGAGCAGCAGAGTGGATTAACCTTCAAGGACAACCAATTTCTTCGTTTTATGGGTTTGTTGTAGATCGTGAAATTCCAGAAGAATTTATTGTAGATCCTTATAGACTTGTAGGTGCACAAGCACAAGATGTTTATGTAAAAGATTTAAACGGCGATGGTGTTATAGATGATGATGATAAAACTATAATTGGAGATCCTTATCCAGAATTAATTTGGAGTATAGCAAATGACTTTAGATATAAGAATATAGATTTCAGTTTTACTTTCCAAGGAAGTTATGGTGGTCAAGTAAGAAATATGACAGACCAATACATCTTTAACCACTTTAATAGCTCACAAGATTTTAACCAAAACACTACTCCAGATCAAGGATTTATTAGAGAGAAAATTTTTACAGACGCTATTATTCAAGATGCATCTTATGTGGCATTACGTACGGTGAGTTTAGGTTACACCTTAGACACTAGCATCGTTGAAAAACTAGGAGTAAGAAAAACAAGAGTTTATGCTACAGCTCAAAACTTATTCTTTGCAACTGCAGATGGCTACACAGGTTGGAACCCAGAAGCAATTAGAGATGAAGGTGTTTTAAATGAAGGTTACCAAAGAGGTGGCTCTCCAGTAGCTAGGACTATTTCTTTAGGACTTAACGTAGAATTTTAAAAAGATGAACAAATTTAACTATACGACTATGAAAACATTAAAGATATTTTTGGTTCTCTTCATTACCTTGACAATAGTTTCTTGTGAAAAGGATTTTTTAGAACCTGCACCAACAGCAGCAATTTCTGGAGCTAATTTTCCAGAAAATGAAGAACAGTTAGAACTTGTATTAACCTCTGTTTATGATGCACTACAAGGTGTAAATTCATTACAGGAAGGAAACAACAACTCTAACCACGGTATGCAAATACAATTTTATGTAACAGAAATGTTAAGTGATAATACACGTACTAAAAGTGGAGAAGGAGAAGCTGCTCAATTTGACAATTTCTCTGTAGTACCTACAAACGGTTTTGTGTTCGACTATTACAGAAGTATGTATGATGTTATTTATCGTGCAAATTTAGTTTTAGAAAATTTGGAGCTGGCAACAGTAAACCAATCTAGAATTGAGGGTGAAGCTAAATTTTTAAGAGCTTTAGCATATTTTAACCTTGTAAGGTCTTACGGACCAGTTCCTTTAGTAGATAATCCTATTGAAATTACAGATACAGAAAGCCAATTTACTCGAGTAGAAACAAGCTTGATTTATGATTTAATTGTAAGTGATTTTCAGACTGCTATAAATTCACTATCAAATTATGGTCTTAACAGAGCATCACAATCTGCAGCTAAAGGTTTATTAGCTAAGGTTTACCTTACAATGGGTTCAAATTATGGAGAAGCTCAAGTATTGCTTGAAGAAATTATAGGCAGTATGCAATACGAGTTAGAGCCAAATTTTAAAGATGTGTTTTTTAATGAATCAAATTCAGAAACCATTTTTGCTGTAGGTTATTTATCTGATGACTCTTTTAACAGTCAAAATTTTTCAGCAGAAATGTTAAATGGTGTAGGGAGAACAAGCGGTGTAAATTATGTTACAGATGAAGCAATTGCAGCTTTAAATGAATTTGGAGGTTCAAGAACAGAATACTCAAAGCGCGTAGACCCTGCACAGATTACACAAACTCAAGTTATAAAATACTTACCAAATGGAGATGAGTCTTTAGGTATAGAGCCTACAAGCTCAGACCCAAGATCTGCAGGAAACGATCTTATTGTATTAAGATATGCAGATGTCCTTTTAATGCACGTAGAGGCTATATTAGGAAACAACCAACAAACAACATCGTCTAACGCAATTACATCATTTCAAACAGTAAGAAATCGTGCTGGATTAACAGATCCTGTAGCAGAAATAACAAAGGAAGACTTGTTGTTGGAGCGTCGTGTAGAGCTAGCTTTTGAAAATCATAGACTACATGATTTAAAGAGATTCAATATGGCTCAAGATATATTATCTCAATTTTCGGCTGCTAATGGTCACAGTTTTTCTGCAACAGATTTACTATTACCATTACCACAATATGAAATTAATTTAAGTCAGGGTTTATTAGAACAAAATCCAGGATACTAACTCTATTATAACATTAAATTTAAAACTATGAAATACACACATATATTTAAGATCATGTTGATTATGGTTACTGTGAGCATAGCAGTATCTTGTGAAAAAGAATATGATTTACCAGAAGCTGGATCTTTTGCAGATGAAACACCACCAAGTGCAAACTTTACAGCATCAGAAGATCCTGCAAATTTTCAAAGATTTTTATTTTCAAACCTATCTAACAGTTCAACAGATTATTTCTGGGATTTTGGTGATGGTAATACTTCTACAGAAAGAGATCCAGAAAACATTTATCCTGCAGAAGGTACATATACAGTAATCTTAACAGCAACAGATGCTTTAGATGTTTCAAGTACATTTTCTATGGATATTAATGTTGTAGAACCAGAACCACAAGCAGTACCAGATCCTGTGTTAAAAAATGCAGATTTCGATAAAATTGAAAAACTTGGAGGTAGTGATTGTTCATGTTCAGGTTGGGATAATGATGATATAGGAGAACAAGGTGAATCTAGCTCTGGTAATGGTGGCTCAGATAATGTGGTAAAATTTGATAATAACGAACCAGATCACGTTTATCAAGAGTTTGAAGTTGTTCCAAATTCAGATTATACAATACAAGTAGTAAGCTCTTTTAAAGATATAGATCCTACAACGCCTTTTCCAGGAAGTATGCTTGAATTAAGAATTTTAGCAGGATCTGGATATGTAGATGGTTATACGCCTACATATTATGCAACTGCACCAGAATACCCTAATTCAGGTTATGGTTACACAACAGTTGCACAGGTAGAAGAGGCTTCAAACAATTTAATTATTGAAACCATTAGCAATCCTGGTAATGATGATTATTTAACACAAACATTTACATTTAATTCTGGAGCAAATGCTAGTGTAGCATTATTTATTAGAGGAATAGGTGGAGACAGTAGCGTAGGTAGTTATGGGTATACAAGTGGTGATGAGGAAATAAGAGTAGACTCTGTAACAATTTCTGCAAACGAGTAATAACTATCGAAACCCAAATTATATGCGTTTTACACTTAAGTTTTTAATTATTGTCTTTGTTTTTTCGTCTGGCTTAACTGCTTATAGCCAGTCTAATGAACATACAGTAAAACATAATGTAGAATCTAAAAAGAAGAAACGAAAGAAAAAGAAAAAATATAAGCTACCTAAAATAGATTTGAGTCATTGGAAAGTTACTATTCCAGCAGGAAATAACGGTAAACCTTTAGAAGTAGAGCCACCAGAAATTTTTAATTATGCTACCAATAAAGAGTTGTTACCATATATGTATAATGATTCAGTTAAAGGCGCTTTAATGTTTTACGCATATCCTAGCGAGTCTACTACGGCTAACACAAAATACTCAAGATCTGAGTTACGTGAGCAAATGGAGCCCGGAAATAATAATGTAAACTGGACTTTTGCTGAAGGTGGTAAATTAAAAGGAACTTTACAGGTAGAAGATGTATCTAAACAAACTGACGGTAAGTATCATAAGATAATTATTATGCAGATACATGGAAGGTTAACCAACGAGCAACGTGACCGCATTGGACAGAAAGACAATAACGCACCGCCAATGCTTAAAATATATTGGCAGGACGGTAAAATTAGAGTAAAAACAAAAGAGCTTAATAATATATCTGCTTCTGGAGATGAAATTTTACACGAAGAAGCTTGGGGAGACGACAAAGGTTTCAACTTTAAATACGAACCTGGTTTCAGAAAATTCACGTTAGAAGTAGAAGTGTCTGATGGAAAGATGGTTGTAAGCTTAAATGGAACAGAGTACAAAGTGTATGATAGTATACATATGCAAAAATGGGGTGTATTTGAAAACTATTTTAAAGCAGGAAATTATTTTCAAAGTAGAGATAAAGGAGCGTTTGCAAAAGTTAGGTTTTACGACTTAGAGGTAAAACATTGATGTTAGATCTAATTTTAAATTCTTGAAATTTAAAATGAACTATGAGATTTTTAGTAATTTAATAAAATAAGAATTATTACTACTTATCATCATTTTTAAATAAATTGAAGACAATTATAAATTCACTTGGCTTATGAACTTAGAAATTATAACTAAAAGCGACAGTTTAAACATACAGAATGAAATTATTTCTCAAATAAAAGAACTTATAAATTTTAAGAATCTTGAGCCAGGAGATAAGTTACCTTCAGAACGTATGCTAGCAGAAAAACTAGGTGTTTCAAGAGGCCAAATTCGTGAGGCAATTCAAAAACTTGAGTTTTATGGCATTCTAAACTCTAAACCTCAAAGTGGAACTTTTGTAGCAAATATAGGGGTTACAGCTATGAATGGTATGATTGAAGATATTCTAAACCTTGAGGAGCCAGATTTTAAATCTCTTGTTGAAACTCGTATTCTTTTAGAATTAAAAACTGTGCGTTTAGCTGCAATAAGACGTACAGAAGAAGATTTAAAAATGATGCATGATGCACTTCAGGCTTATTCATTAAAAGTAATTAATGGAGAAGATGCTGTTCAGGAAGACCTGTTATTTCATTTAGCCATAGCCAAAGCATGTGGCAATAGCACTATGAATACATTTATGCTAATTATCACCCCAGAAATCATAACAAATTTCGAAAAACATCATGTATGTAATGATGTAGATAAAAAGATAGGTATAAAAGAACACCAAGCTGTATATGATGCAATTGTTGCACAAGATCCTCAATTAGCTAAAATGAAAATGAAAGAACATTTTAAAGAATTGTACCAATATTGTTATAACATATAACATAATTTAATAGCCTGAAAAATAGGTATTTAAGTTTTATAAATTAAGCAAGACTTTAGTAAAAACAAGACAATTGGACGAAGTAATTTTCGGAGCCAACAAGAAATTTTTTTGACAATATTATTATGAAAGTAAAAGGATTAAGATGGTGGGTTATAGGTTTAATATGTTTAGCGACAGTAATAAACTATATAGATAGAACCGCTTTTGGTATTATGTGGCCACAAATGGGTAAAGACCTAGGAATGGATGAGTCAGATTATGCAGTGATGCTAAATGTATTCATGATTACTTATGCAGCAGGAAAGTTTTTATCAGGAAAATTATATGATATCATAGGAACGCGCTTAGGCTTTACAGTGTCAATTGTGGTTTGGTCTTTAGCCTCTGTTTTTCATGCATTTTCAAGAGGCTTGTTATCCTTATCTTTATTTAGAGGTCTATTAGGTTTAGGTGAAGCAGGTAATTGGCCTGGAGCTGTAAAAAGTAATGGAGAGTGGTTTCCAGTTAATCAACGGGCAATAGCGCAAGGTATATTTAATGCCGGAGCATCTTTAGGAAGTGTTATAGCGCCAGTTTTAATAGCATATTTATATGTTCAATTTGGTTGGAGATCTACATATATCATAATTGGTGCGGCAGGTATGCTATGGGTAATACCTTGGTTATTTATTAATAGAGCAAAACCAGAAGCACATCCTTGGATAACAGAAAAAGAACGTAATGCAATAATGCATAGCCGTATAGACAAAGAAACAGATGAAAGTGGCAAAAAAATTAAAGGACTTAGCCTTATAAAATTATTAAGTCACAAAGAGTCTTGGGGCGTATTAGGTTCTCGTTTCTTTATTGAACCTATTTGGTGGCTATTTGTAGGTTGGATGCCATTATACCTTAATTCTGAATATGGATTTAGCATTGCAGAAATAGGATCTACAATTTGGATATCTTATATAGGAGGAATGGCAGGAAGTCTTTTAGGAGGCTGGTTTTCAGGTAAATTAATGAACACTAAATCTGTCGATGCTTCACGAAAAATTACAATTACAATAGGTTGTAGCTTGATCATTTTAGGGTTATTAGGAATAATATTCTTCTTAGATGAAAACACGCCAATGTCATTTATCTATATAGTAGGAATTGTACTCTTTGGGTTTCAATTTGCAATTGGTAATATCCAGACAATATCAAGTGATTTATTTAGAGGACCATCTGTAGGAACATTAGCAGGATTAGCAGGAAGTGTAGGAGCGGTTTCAGTAATTATAATGAACTGGCTCATACCAAAAATGACAGTGGAGTCTTATACTTCAGCATTTATAACTATTGCTATTTGCGCGCTATGTGCTGCATTATCAATTTTTATATTAATTAAAGAAATAAAACCAGTTAGAAAATAAATTTTATAAAATAGAAAATTAAACAAAATGAGTAAGTTAAAAGGAAAAGTTGCCGTAGTCACAGGAGCTACTGGCGGTATCGGATTTGAAGTAGCAAAGAGATTAGGACAAGATGGATATACTGTAGTTTTAAACGGTATAGATCATGAAACAGGAGCTAAACGTGTTGAGGAGCTTACTGCAGAAGGTATGACAGCAGAATATTATGGATTTGATGTTACCAAAGAAGAGGACGTAACCTCTAATATAAAAGCCATTGGCGAAAAATACGGAAGAATAGATGTGCTGGTAAATAATGCTGGAGGTTTAGGCGGAAGATCTAGATTTGAAGAAATGACAACAGAGTTTTATAGAAATGTAATGGCATTAAACTTAGATTCTGTATTCTTCGCCTCGAGAGCTGCAATTCCTTTCTTAAAGAATGGAGAGCATCCTTCAATTATTAATTACACATCTAACGCAGGTTGGACAGCTGGCGGTCCTGGTGCAGGAATTTATGGTACATCTAAAGCTGGAGTTCACGCTATTACAAGAGCGTTGGCTAAAGATTTGGCAGAGTATGGCATTAGAGTAAATGCAGTTTCACCAGGAACTATAGATACACCATTTCACGCTCAGATTAAAGAAACAAAACCAGAGGTATTTGCTTCTTGGGCTAATAATATCATGCTAGGACGTTTAGGACAACCAGAAGATGTAGCCTCTGTGGTATCATTCTTAGCTAGTAAAGATGCTTCATTTATAACTGCAGAAACAATTCAAATAGGTGGCGGTCAAGCACTAGGAATTTAACTAAAATTTTGCCAAGTAGTTTTGCAACCACCTAATAATGTTAAATTTACAAATAACTTTATAGGTAGTTTTATAAAACTATTTGGCATTTTAATAAAGCTAGAAATTAAAAGTTTATAATGAGTAAAGTTGTCACATTTGGAGAGATTATGTTAAGACTTTCTACCGAGCGCCACTTAAGATTTTCACAATCAAAGTCGTTTGCTCTAACCTTTGGTGGTGGAGAATTTAATGTTGCCGTGTCCTTAGCAAATTTTGGGGTTCCTTCAGAAGTTGTAACCTGTTTGCCTCAAAATGAAATTGGAGAAACAGCATTAATGGAAATAAGAAAGCGTAATGTAAGTTCTGCTAATGTACAAATGGTTAAAAATAGTAGGATTGGTATTTATTTTCTAGAAACAGGTGCAGGTACACGATCTAGCAATGTACTGTATGATAGAGCTCATAGCGCTATGGCAAATGTAACTTCTGGAACATTTAATTGGCGAGAAATCTTAAAAGACGCCAAGTGGTTTCATTGGAGTGGTATTACACCTGCAATTTCAGATAATGCTGCTAAAGAATGTTTAGAAGCTGTAAAAGTAGCAAGCGAATTAGGGATTACAATTTCCACAGATTTAAATTACAGATCTAAGCTCTGGAAATATGGGAAAGAACCACATGAGGTTATGCCAGAGTTATTGCAGTATAGTAACATTATTTTAGGAGATATAGATACAGCTTATTTTATGTTAGGAGAAAATCAGATTAATCCTAATTATCAGAACTTAAACCTACTTCCGTCATTATATGACAAAGTCTTTAAGATGTGCCCAAACCTTAAAACAATGGCTACCACTTTAAGATATTCTGTAAGCGCTTCACACCAACGTATTGGCGGTATTCTCTATGATGGTAAATCTATATATGATGCAGATATAAAAGAAGTTACACCAGTAGTAGATAGAGTAGGTAGCGGAGATGCATTTATGGCAGGTTTAATTTATGGTTTATTATCAGATGATATAAGCTATCAAAAATCTATAAATATGGCAGGTGCATCCTGTTGTCTCAAACATACCATTTATGGGGATTATAACTTGGTTTCATTAAAAGATATCGAACGTTTTATTAATTCAGACAGTCACGGAAAAGTATCTAGATAATAGTATTATGGCAAAATTTACAAGAGAACAAGTCTATACAGAAATGAAAGGTACAGGATTAGTACCTTTATTTTATGATGCAGATATTACAAATGCAAAAGCTATAGTTAAAGCTTGTTATGATGGTGGAGCAAGAGTTTTAGAATTTGTAGCTAGAGGAGATTTTTCTGAAGCTGTTTTTGAAGAATTAAATGTTTACACCATTAATAACTTAGAGGGTATGATGCTAGGTGTTGGCTCTGTTACAGATGCTGCTCAAGCTTCTAGATATATGGCACTTGGCGCAAATTTTATTATCACACCAGTGTTTAGAGAAGATATAGCTAAAGTATGTAATAGGAGAAAGGTAATGTGGTCTCCTGGTTGCGGCTCCTTAACTGAAATAGCAATTGCAGAAGAACTAGGATGCCAACTTGTAAAACTATTTCCAGGTAATATATACGGACCAGGTTTTGTTAAAGCCGTAAAAGGACCACAACCTTGGACTAATATTATGCCTACTGGTGGCGTGTCTCCAAATAAAGATAATTTAAATGAATGGTTTAATGCTGGTGTAGACTGTGTAGGTATGGGATCTAAACTAATAAAAAAAGATGCTAATGGTTATTATGATTATGCATTTATAGAAAATACAGTCAAGGAAACTCTTGCTATAATTACAGCTTTAAGAAATTAACTATGCTATCATCTGCGGTAACATTAAAAGATATAGCAAGATTATCGGGCTATTCAGTATCAACAGTATCTAAGGCATTAAATGACATGCCAGATATTAATAGTAAGACAAAGCAAAACATCAAACTTTTAGCAGATGCACATAACTACATACCAAATAATCACGCAGTTGCTTTAAGAAAGCAAAAGACTAAAATGGTTGCGGTAATTTTACCAAGTATTAATGAATCTTTTTACAGCTGTTTCTTACACTATATTGAAAAAGTGGCAAGAAAACACAATTATAGGATTATTATTTTTCAGTCTTTTGAAGAAGATACTATTGAAGATGATTGTCTTAGAAGTATAACAGATGGTAGTACTGATGGCGCATTTATATTATCTAGTACGTTTAGACCTGTTTATAAATCTTATGAAAATTTTCCAGTAGTGCATATTGATAGGGTAGTGTCTGATGATATGAAAGTATTAAAACACTATTGTATTGATAAGTTTGAAATGTTACTACAGCAAATTAACTTTGCTTGAGTGAAAACAGCATTAATTAAGTCAATATTCCTTATTAGTAATTATAATTATAGGTAAAACCACTTATTTTTTTATTAATCTTAGCTTGAGGAGATAAATAACTACTACATAAAAGTGTAAGAGTAATTATAAATATATTTCAATTACCCTTTATTACTTCCTACCTAAAATTTAAAAGTCCTAACAGTTAAATACTTAAAAAAACGTTAACAAAATTTAACTATTTTTAATTAGATTCATTCTACATAAGCTTTCTTGGTTAAGCTTTCAGTGTTATATTCGCGCTTTATTCATAATAAGTCTAAATAAAAATAATAATGAAACGTTTACTACTACTAACCAATTTACTCTTAATTAATTTTGCATTTTCTCAAGACTATGCTTCTATTCAAGGCAAGATAGTTGGAGCTAATAATCAACCTATTCCTTTTGCCAACGTCTATATAAAGGCGCTTAAACAAGGAACAATGGCTAATGAAAACGGTCTTTTTCAATTAAATACTATTAAAACTGGAGATCTTGAACTTCAATCAAGTGCGGTAGGTTTTAAAACACAAATAACTCCAATTGTATTATCTACTTCAGGATTAAAAAATATTATAATTACGCTTCAACCAGATGCATCTTTAAATCAAGTTGAAGTATTTGGTCGTCGCAGTAGTCATCCAGATAAAATTGAGGCTCTCACACGTTTACCGCTTGAACCTTATGAACAAATACAAAGTATTTCTGTGATTTCAGAAAAACTTATAGAGAATCAAGGTGCACTTACAATATCAGAAGCTACTAAAAATGTACCTGGCGTTTATACGTTTGCTACCTATGGTAATAAACGAGAAAGTATGTCTTCACGTGGTTTTAGAGGTATTCCTATTCTTAAAAATGGAGTTAGAGTGCATTCAGACTTTAGAGGTGTAGGTGTTTTAACAGACATGCAAGGTGTAGATAATATTCAGGTTTTAAAAGGAGCTTCTTCTATTACACAAGGTGTCGCTACAGATTTAGGAAGTCCTGGTGGCGTAATAAATATTGTAACTAAAACACCTAAATATCGTTTTGGTGGTCAAGTGGCACAGCGTATAGGAAGTTATGGGCAAGCCAGAACTACAGTAGATGTTTTTGGACCTTTTAATGAAAAGGAAACAGTGGCTTATAGAATAAATGGTGCTGTTGAGCGCGCAGATAGTTTTAGAGATGGCGTTTCTTCTCAACGTTTTTATGTTAATCCTTCGTTTCAATGGAAAGTGGATGAAAAAACTAAAGTAACTGTAGAGTTAGATCATTTTTACGATAGCAGAACTCCAGATGTTGGTACCGTAAATTTAGCCGAAAATGATACCAACGCAATTTACGATTTACCGTATGATCAATTTTTAGGGTTTGAGAATGACCGTTCTGTAACTAAAAATACAACCTATGCTGTAAGATTTGATCGCGAGTTAACAGATAAACTAACGTTAAAAACAGCATTTTACAAATCTGAATTAGAGTTAGAAGACAAAGGTGCTAGTTTAGGAAGCGCAGTTACAGTAAATGAAGAGGTGCAGTATAACCTTAGAACAAGAGGTTATTCTAATGCATATAGGGAAGATGACAACAGTGTTTTTCAAATAGATGTTATTGGAGATAATGTATATACAGGAAAATTAAAGCACGTATTTCAAGTAGGTGTAGATTACAGAACCAACAAAACTTCATTAGGAAACTTTACAGTTTCAGCAGTAGATACAATTAATGTATTTCAGAACAATACAAACACGTTACCAAACATAAATTTTGAAGATAGTAACGCAAGCACCTCACAAGCAACTTCTTTAGGATTTGTTGCACAAGATGTAGTATCCTGGACACCTTGGTTGGACACGTTTTTAGGAATTAGATATAGTACTACCGAAACTATTTCTGGAGACGAAACAATTAATAGTAATGCATTTACACCTTTAGGTGGTGTTGTAATTTCGCCTGTTAAAAATATAAATGTCTTTGCATCTTATACTAACAGTGCATATCCAAGAACTGGCACGAGAGTAGATGCAAATGGTAATGCTTTAGGAAATGAACGTTTTGATCAATTTGAAGCAGGTATAAAAACCAGTTGGTATGACGATCGTTTACGTTTTAATGCCACGTATTTTAAAATTAATAATAAGAACATAAACCTACCTGTTTATGATGAAAACTTTGTAGCCACAGGATTTTTTGAAAAAGGTGGAAACGACCAAAGGCAAGGTATAGAAGTAGAACTTACGGGACGTATTTTAGAAAACCTTACCGCTGTAGCTGGCTATTCTTATATAGATGCACAGTACAAGGAGCATACCTCTTTTGTATATGGGTCATCACCTTTAAACACACCAAAACATACTGCAAATGTGTATTTAGATTATAAATTTGTAAATGCTTTAAAAGGCCTATCAATCGGTGGTGGAGCTTACTACACAGGAGAACGACCAATTAACGATTGGTCTACAGGCGCAGTAAGTCACGAAGGTATTGTGCCAAACCAAAAACCTTTTGAAGTTGAAGCTTATACATTAGTAAATTTACAGGCAGCCTATAAATTCAAAAAGCATTGGAATGCTCGTTTGTTACTTAACAATGTGTTTAATGAAATAGGTTACAATGCCTACAGAACACGTTTTATAAACCAGACAGATCCTAGAACGGTAGCTGGTGTTTTAAGCTATTCGTTTTAAAAACAAGGAAATATGACTAAGAAAAAAAAGGCATACACATTTAGAAAATTTACTAATGACATTCATTTATGGATGGGAATTGGTAGTGGTATTATTCTATTTTTAGTGTGTTTAAGCGGAACATTTTTAACTTTTGAAGAAGAGTTAAAAGCACTAACCGTTAAGGAATTTAAGGTTGAAAATACAGCGAAGCAAAAGAAGTCTTTTGAAACCTTATTTACCAATTTATCACAGGAAGGCAGTATAAACAGAGTAACTGTTCCAGACGATAATAGCAAACCTCTAGAATTTAATATTAAAACATCACCAAAAGAACGTCGTGGTAGCACGTTTTATGTAGATCCCTATTCTGGTAACTACGAGAAGGCACAAAAATCTTATCTAGATGGGTTTTTTATGACGATGTTTAAAATGCACAGATGGTTACTACTAGATACTAAAATTGGGCGCCCAATTGTTGGCGTAGCAACAATCATCTTTCTGTTTTTGGCCATTAGTGGTGTCATATTGTTGTTTCCTAAAAAATGGAAATGGAAAGCTTTTAAACCTGGTTTTAAGATTAAATTTTCAGCAAACTGGAAACGCATTAATCACGACTTGCATAATACTTTAGGGTTTTATGCATGTATATTTTTGGTAATCATGTGCCTAACAGGGTTATGTTGGTCTTTTGTATGGTATAAAGATGCTGGTAGTGCTGTTTTGGGTGCTAAAGTCTTTGGAAACAGAGGTGGCGGCCAAACCATAAACTCTCAAGTAACAAATGAGAATGAACAAATTCCTGTAGAGAATATATTAAGTATAGCTAATGATATTTTTGATTACGAAGGAAAAACAACAATCACTTTACCAAAAACTGCAACCGACACCTATAGCATTACTAAACGAAAGGTTTCAGGTTGGTCTCCAGTAACTTCAGATAAACTTATTATCGATGTAGATGGAACAGTTTTAAAAGAAGAATGGTTTAATGATAAACCTTTAAATGTGCAAATAGCATCTTTAATAAAACCTATTCATACGGGACAGATATTTGGGACATTTTCAAAAATCATTTACTTTATTGCCTGTCTTATTGCCACAAGTTTACCAATAACAGGAACAATAATTTGGTTAAATAAATTGAAGAAAAAACGTAAACGAAAGCTTAAGAAATAACATAAAAAAAGGCTACCAAACTGGTAGCCTTTTTTGTTTAAATTATTGATTAACGTTTATACTGGAATATCTGATGCTGCTTCCATACGGTCCCAATTTCTATGTTGGGCAATAGCATCAATAAAGTTTTTAGGTTTTCCATTTACAAAAACAGCTTTATCATCGTCATAAGATTTTATATAACTGTTTTTAAGTAATTCTTCACCTTCATTGCAAACTGCAATAGCTTTACAATGTTTAAAAGCTTCACTTATAAACTTAGAATATTTACCAGTTTTAAGTAGTTTATCAACAGAGTCTTTTCCGCCAGGTACAAAAATAGCATCAAAAAGAACGCTTTCGGTTGTCGATATTGCTGCATCAACCTCGTGATCCATATCTTGGTCACATTTAATTGTACCACCATGCGGAGCAATAATTTTGCAAACAGCACCTTCATCTTCTAAAGCATCTGTAAATGTTTTAAAGTCATCCATAGAAAAGCCATTTGCAGCTAATACAGCAATTTGTCTCGTTGCTATACTATCAAACTTTGTATGAGCTTGACTTAATGATTTGTCTTTTTCTAGATACACTTTTTTGGCTGAAGGTTGAAACTTCTCAACATCTGCATCTGCACCAATTGATTGATTTATTGGCTGTTCAATATCATCTGGAATAGATAAGCCTAAGTTCTCTGAAACAGTATTAGCAAGGTCTTCATCTATTTGATTTATTAGCCATAGCATACGTTCTTTAATATGCTTTTGGTTACACTTACCAAGTTCAAAAGAGTAGGCGTTTGCTACATGTTTCTTTTCCCATTCTTCCAAACTTCTATAAAATAATGCTGGTTGTGAGAAATGGTCACTAAAGCTTTCACTTCGTGTTCTTACTTTCTTGGCATCAATACGTTCTTCGTAAGACGTAAAACCACCTTCGGCCATTTTGGCTAAATGCGGACAACCACCACCTAAAGTATTAGGGAAATATGCAGTTTGTCCTTTCGGAATTTCAGTTTGCATATGGCCATCGCGTTGGTTGTTGTGTGCTGGCGTTACTGGTCTGTTAATTGGTATTTGATGAAAGTTAGGACTTCCTAACCTTGAAAGCTGTGTGTCTCTGTAAGAAAATAAACGACCTTGTAATAATGGGTCATTCGTGAAATCTAGACCAGGAATAATATGACCAGGTAAAAATGCAACTTGCTCTGTCTCAGCAAAGAAATTACTAGGGTTTCTGTTTAATGTCATCTTACCAACAATCTCAACAGGAACCATGTCTTCTGGAATTAATTTGGTAGGATCTAATAAGTCAAAATCATATTTATGTTCATCTTCCTCAGGAACTACTTGTATACCAAATTCCCATTCTGGATATTGTCCTGCTTCAATAGCTTCCCAAAGATCACGACGGTGAAAATCGGCATCTACACCATTAATTTTAACTGCTTCTTCCCAAGTTACAGAATGTACACCTAGTACAGGTTTCCAATGAAACTTTACAAAGTGAGATTTCCCTTCTTTATTAATAAATCTGAATGTATGTATACCAAAACCTTCCATCATTCGGTAACTTCTTGGTATGGCTCTATCACTCATTGCCCAAATATGGTTATGCAAAGTTTCAGGCGCGTGAGACACAAAATCATAAAACGTATCGTGTGCAGAAGCTGCCTGCGGAATTTCATTATTTGGTTCTGGCTTTACAGAATGTATTAAGTCTGGAAACTTCATAGCATCTTGTATAAAGAAAATAGGCATGTTATTACCTACCAAATCCCAAGTACCTTCTTCTGTGTAAAACTTTACTGCAAAACCACGAACGTCTCTTGCCAAATCTGGAGATCCCTTAGAACCTGCAACTGTTGAAAATCTTACAAATACAGGCGTTTTTTTAGAGGTATCTGTAAAAAGGCCTGCTTTGGTATATTTCTCAATACTTTTATAGAGTTCAAAATGACCATGTGCAGCACTTCCTCGTGCGTGTACTATGCGCTCTGGTATTCTTTCGTGATCAAAACTTGTTATTTTTTCACGTAATAAAAAATCCTCTAAAAGGGTAGAACCGCGTTCTCCTGCTTTTAAAGAATTATTGGTATCGTTAACTTTTAAACCTTGGTTAGTGGTTAAGTTTTTTCCTTCAGAATCTTTTGTGTAAGATGATAATTGGTCTGTCTTACTATTTGAATCTGGCTGTAAATTTTCTTTATCGCTCATAAGTAAAATCTATTGATTAGTATTTATTAATAAATTTACGAGATTATGAAAGACGACATCTTTTTACATTGTTAAAGTATTTATAGAGAGTTTTAAAGTTATCTTAAAATTGATTCAGACAAATTAAACCAGTGTAACTAAAAACTATATGAGCGCCAATTAAATTATAATAATATAGTCTAAGTTTAAGATTGTCAGGTTTTTCAATAAATTTAAAAGCGATATACCACATAAAAACACCTAAGCATCCTTCTATGATACCAATTGCTAGTCCATTTAATAATAACCCGAAATTGAATATAGAATTAAGAAGATACAGTAAATAAAAAAAGCCTATACCTGTAATGAAATGTACCAACCATCCTAGTGGTCTTAACAAAAGCTTTTTATTAAATAAGATGACATTTAACCAATAGGGTTCTACAAGATTCTCTTTTAAAAGACGCGTCATTAAATAACTAAAAGCCGTCATGGTTATTGTACTAATTAAAATGATATTTAAAATTACATCTATAGTCATAGTAGTACTATTTAGTATGCTATGCTTTAAAATCTTTTAAATTATAAGATTCTTTCTTTTCAGCAATTGAAACATTCTGGGCTTGTTTAAATAAATGCGCTTCGGTTTCGTAAAAGTGCATCATATAACCAGCGGTATTCACAAAGATGACCACATCACCAATACTTGGCAATTGTTTTAAAACCACTTTTCTTTTTAATATTACATCTTGCTCCAAACAATATGCGCCTGTAAAGTAAGCTTCAATAGGTTGTTGTGTTTCATCTTCATTGTGATAACTAACAAAAGGATCTAGTAAAAAATCTGCACTTGAGCTTTTCAATTGAGACATATTCATTTCTAAACCAATAAGGTGATTTCCGCGTGCATCTACTTTACGATGTGCTACACGTGCCATAGTTATTCCTACTTGGTTTAGTAAACTTCGACCAGGTTCTAATCTCAACTCAATTTCATTGTCTTCCAAACGTTTATATACCGAAATGTTTTGGCTATTTAATGTTTCTAGAACTTCACCTAAAAAATTAGCTTTAGTCGTCGTGTTGAAATATGGGTAGGTAGCTAGTTTGCCTTCTACAACACCATTTCTTATGGTAAATCCTAATCCAGAATTTTTATAAGTTAACTCTGGTCTTTTTTCAAGAATAGCTTCTTTTAATTGTTCTTGAAATGTTTGCCATTCGGTCTCACTTTTTAGATAATTCATTAAAATACCACCACCAATATCTATAAAAGACAGATTTGGAAAAGTAGATTTATAGCTCTCAAAAAGGCTTATTGTTTGGTGCAACGCATTACCACGTTGTGCTGTACTGTAACCATCTAAATGAAAATGAAACCCTTTTAAATTAAATGATGGATTACCTTTTAAATAATTGCATAAAATTGGTTCAACCTCTTCAATATCAAACCCAAAGCGGCTAAAAAGTTTAGTGTTATTATGTGCAAATCCAGAAACTCTAATACCAATTTGAGCTACACAATCTAAAGATTTCACCAGTTTTTCTATCTCAATGAGTTCATCTTTGTTATCAATTATAATAACTACATTATGTTTTAAAGCGAGTTCAAGAAGTTCCTTGTTTTTTATAGCTGCAGTAGAAATGAGTTTAGATGATTCTACTTGAAGATCTAAACATTGTTTAAGCTCTTCATAACTTGCAGTATCTACACCAATGTCACTATTTACAGCAGCTTCAATAAGATTTTTAAACTTATTTGCTTTTCTGGCAAAAAACAATTGACTCTTAAAATTATAAACATTTAATACCTCTTGATATTCTGTAATATTATCTTCAAAAGAAGGTAAGCTATGTATATTTAGTGGAGAACCGTATGTATTGAATAATGCATCCTGAAGATTAAAATCTTCTATTATATTATGCATCCAAGCAGACGTAATAGGCGTTAATTTTGGTAATGTATCTTTCATGTTAAGATGATATAAGTTGTGTGGTTACACTTAAATTATTTGCAATGTTTTTGGCCCAACCGGACACTGTATCGTTATGTGTTCTAGATAAGGTATCGTTATCAAATAAGATATTTTCTGTAGGAGTGCCATATAAAACGATAGATTTTAATGGTTCACCATCTTTACTAATAGGATGACCAGTAGCTGTACAATGTAATTCGTGTGTAGTATTTGAAAATTTAGTGGTTGTAAATAATTTAGCTGAATTTTCTGAATTAAATAAAACAGACTTTGAATTTGAAAAACCTCTCGGTAGCCTTGCATCAATTAACCAATCGTATATTGAAGATTGATTTGAATTTGAAATTGTATTTTTAGATATAGTTGGACTTTCAGAAAAACTGAAGTCTAAAATATTGGCTTCTATAAGTGCCAGCATTTTTTTAATATTCACCAATGGTGGACCGTATGAGATCTTATTAAATAACCCAAAATATTTTGTTTGAAATAGTTGTTTTGACTTTTTAGTAAGTTTTTGTTGGCTGTACAGTAAATTAAATTCCTTGCTTAAATAGCGCCAAGCACTTGCAGCTGCAACGTATGGGCTTTTAGCTTTCTCATTTTCTAGGCACCAAAATGTCCAAAACTCATACACATTTTTAAATGAAGCAACATTTAAAGCTAGAGTAGGAGCTAACAAATTTTCTGCTTCAAATTTTTCAATTTCTGGATGCTCTTTATGAAATTTCTCGATGCGAATATTAAGGCCATTAAAATCTTCATATTGCCTATAAGAAACATTGTGTAGTTGAAATAATGTATTGTAAAATTCGCCTACAATATCTTGTTTTATAATAGGTAAAACATCAGTTTCAAAATCGAGTGAATGTGGTTTAAAATTCTGAGAAGCTATAAAATCTTTTAGGAAAAAGCTAGTTTGCTCGTAGTTGAGTGCATTTTCACCTCTAGGAATAATAGGAATACCAGACCTAGAATAGGGATAAATGATTTTCGGTTCGTTTCCGCTTTTTAAATAGGAGTATTCATTATTGCTCTTTTGTTTAAACTTACCGTTTTTACCTTCGGTTAAACCTAAAATAGCATCAATAGCTGTTAAGCCAATTCCTTTTAAGATTGCGGTAGATTGTGGATTTACAACACTTAATTTCTTTTCAATAGGATATACAAAAGGAATGTTATTTGGGGCATTAAAGAATTCTTCCTTGCTCCTAATGCTAGGTGTATGACCTGTTGTAATTACTATTGAATTTAATAATGGAAGTTTAACATTAGTCGAGGTTTTAAGCTTAAAATCATCTCCTTTTTGTTTAATGTCTTCAACCGAAGCAATGTGTTTATAAACTGAAACATTATTAGGTAAGCAATTACAAAACTTTTCAAAGTAAAAACTTAAATAAGCACCAACAGTTTTACGAGAAGACACTTTTGGATCAAGCTCTTTAATTGATTCTTTTTGCTTTTCGCTTAACCATTCAGAAAATGACAACACCTCACAAACCGCTGAAGGTTTTGAAGTTGGTTGTAATGAAATGAATTGGTTAGGATAATTCATTAACAAATACTCTGGTTGATCCTTATGATAAACCCAACCAGCAACAAAAGAAGACGACTCATTAAATAGGTGAATGTTTACTTGAGTCTCAACCTTAAAATGATTTAAGTAGGCGAGAAGCCTTTCAAAACTATATAATCCTTTGGGACCAAAACCTACAATTCCTATATGAAAAGTTTCAGTTTGCATTACCCTAGTTTTTGAGCTACCCAATCTTTATTATAAATAGTATCTATATAGCGTTCGCCGCGATCACAAAGTATGAGAACACACGTGCTGTGTTTAGGGATTTTATGTTTTAATTTTTCTATAGCTGTTGTAACTGCACCAGAAGATCCGCCAGCTAAAATACTTTCTAATTTAAGTAGTTTGTGACAACCAGTTACACATTCTTTATCTGTAGTATGAACCACATCATGAATGGCATTTTTATCTAAAAATTGAGATGGTAAACCAGCACCATGACCAGGAATATGTCGTTCTTCTGGTTGTTCTCCAAAAATCACACTTCCCTTAGCATCTACTGCAATAAGTTTTGTATTTAAATGTTCAGAGTTAATAAAATCTGCACAACCCATTAATGTCCCACAAGTACTAGTGGCAGAAAAAACATAATCTACATCAGGTAAATCTTCATAAATCTCTTTCATAGTTTGCCAATGTGCTTTCGGGTTGGCTTTATTTCCATATTGATTTGTCCATATAGCATTTGGAAGTTGTGCCACAAGCTCTTGTACTCTTTGTAAGCGAGCACCAAGATAACCTCCATTTTGGCTAGCTTTTTCAACCATATCTACTTTTACTCCATAAGCATCTAATATTTTTAAAGTATGCTTATTAGCTTTTGGATCTACAACAATTACTAAAGGTATATTATGATAAGAACAAACCTGTGCCAAACCTATCGCCATATTGCCACTACTACTTTCAACAAGTGTAGTATTTTTTGTAATGTTCCCTTTGGCAATTTCTTCTTCAATAATGTTTAATGATGTCCTATCTTTAATACTTCCACCAGGATTTGTCATCTCAAGCTTTCCATAAACTTGAAAGCCTAACTCCGCAGATAATTTTTTTAACTTAACTAATGGCGTATGGCCAATTGTAGTTAGTATGGACTCATATACTGTGTGGTTGGTTATAGGTAATGTAAGTGTAGCGTTCATAATAGTCTTGCAGATATTGCCAATATTATAATGTTGAAGTAACAGCAATTAAAACTAAACAAAAACAAGACTGTGTTTTTTTATAATAACATACTTTAACAATAGGTAGTTAAAAATTTTCAAAAGTTGAAGTGATACGCTTCAAGAGTAATTACATTATTATAAATTGACATTTGCTAACATAAAATATTAAGAACTATGGAAACTTGGACATTCGCATCTTTATCTATTCTACTAAAGGTTATCGTATCTCTAGTAGTGATTTTTGGAATAATTATACTCATTACAAGAGTTTCAGGATTAAGAACTTTTGCAAAGATGTCGAGTTTTGATTTTGCATCAACTATTGCAATAGGTTCTATTCTTGCCACAGTAATAATGAATACTAACCAATCTCTTTTAAAAGGAGGAATTGCATTAGCCGGTATAATTATGTTTCAAACCATATTTTCATTTGCAATAAGAAAGTCTAAAACATTGAGTAAACTACTTACAAATGCACCAATGATGTTAATGTACGAAGGTGAGATTTTGTATGAAAACTTGGAGAAAACGAATGTGGGTGAAGATGATTTAATTGCAAAACTGAGAGAAGCCAACGCTTTAAATTTTTCTGAAGTTAAAGCTGTAATTTTAGAGTCTACTGGAGATATGTCTGTACTACATAGTAAGGATGATTCAAATTTAGAAGATCGTATTTTAAAAGGTGTAAAAGGGTTACCTATACAAGCTAGGTTAAATTAAAAACTCTTAAAAGACAAAAGAGGAAGTAGGTATTGCTTTACAATTAAAAAAACTATGAGACGTTTAGAAGTAACAATTATCTTGGCCATTTTAGCAGTGTCTGCTATTATTATTTATTTTTTTAGTAAACACGGTTATTATGCACAAAGTATAGAAGACTACACGTATAGCATAGAAACAAATTGGGAGTTACCAGGTGCTCTTAAAGAGGTGTCAGGAATTTCTTGGGTAAAAGACAGTACTATAGCTGCAGTACAAGATGAAAACGGAATAATTTTTCATTACAATCTGCACGAGATGAAAATTACAGACACTATCGCTTTTGGTGAACGTGGAGATTATGAAGGCTTGGCTATAAAAGATTCCACAGCCTATGTTATGCGCAGTGATGGTTTATTGTTTGAAGTATCAAACTATACCTCAAAAACAAAACAAAGCGTTACAACCTATCAAACCATTTTTGAATCTAAGCATAATGTAGAGTCTTTAGCTTATGATGAAGATAATAATAGGCTACTAATAATTGCTAAGGATAGAGACCCTAAAAGCAAGCATAATAAAGGTGTTTACGCCTTTTCTTTAGACTCAAAAAAAATGGCTAAAAATCCAATTGTAACTATAGATTTAAAAGACAAAAGTTTCTCTGAGTTTAGTACTAAGAAAGTTCAAAAAACATTTAGACCATCAGATATTGCAATACACCCCAAAACAAAAGAGTTTTATGTGTTGGAAGGAGTAAATCCTAAGCTTATTATCTTGTCTCCACAAGGTAAAGTGAAAAAGATACAGTTATTAAACCCAGACGATTTTCAGCAACCTGAAGGTATTACCTTTAGTAAGGATGGTGCCCTGTATATCTCAAATGAATTTCACGCTACAGATGCCAATATTCTTCACGTATTGTTAGAAGAAAAAACTGTAAAGAAAGACAGCATTAAAAAGTAACTGCAACACCTAATTGTCCAGGACCTAATCTTAAATCCCAAGATAAACTTTTCTCTCTAGGACCTTTTGTAAGCTTAGTCTCATACTTAGAGTCTAAGAACTTATCTATAGCTTCAACAATAGCAATACTCATTACAGTACTTAAGGCAACATCTGTTAACCAATGTGCGCCTTCCCATACACGAGAAATAGGCGGAATGGCACCAATAACATATACACCAGCTTTTATCCAAGGACTCTCAAATAGCTTTGCAATAATATGTGCGTTTGTGATAGATAATACTGTGTGCCCTGAAGGAAAAGAGTGAAAACCGGCACCAGCATCTAAATCAAATGGTTTAAATCTATCTCTATCTGCAATGTGGTTTGGTCTCGCTCTTCCAACACCAATTTTTGCAGCTTGTTGTAATATACCACCAGCGGTTGCAGAAGCTGCTAAAAGTACGCCTACACGTCTTACCTTTTCACTTCTTATAACTAAACCTGTTAAGTACACAGCACCCATTGCCATATAATTATTTTGAGGGCTACCATAATAAAAGCCGTAATCCCTAATAACCTGAGGTACATCATCTACCTGATCTCTAAAATAACGGCTAGATTCGTTATCAAAAGTATATAACGCAGCAGTTCCAGCTACAGTAGCTCCTAGTATAATAAAATCATCTTTTTGCCAAGATAACGGTCTAGTATAAGCATAACCAACACCACCTAAAATATTCTTTGCATCATATTTAAACAACTGCCAAAGTGTTTCACGCTCTTCTTTTTTCTCCTTTATTGTAAAACCGTAATCTTTATCTGCTTTACCTGGCGTAGATGTTGGCGATAGTAATTGTGCTTGTAAAGAAGAAGTTGCAATTAAGCAAAGGATAATAAGCGAATAAACTATTCTATTTGGCATAGGTTAAAATTTGAATGCAAAATTAGGCCTCTATTTTGAAACAGGCAATTTATATTTAACTAACATCTGTCAAGAGTTAATTTCTACATTGTAATCTTTTAATTTCGACTTGTACTTTGCTTTACTAAAGTCTTCATCAGAAAATTTTTCTTCACGCTTTCGGTCCATTTCCTTTCGTTTAATAGACTTTACAAAACGTCTTATATCATTGTCAGTCTCTAATATTAAACCTGGAATTTTTACATTGTTCCCATCATCGTCTTTTGCTACCATTGTGAAATATGATGAATTACAATGTTTTTTAGAGCCGTTTCTAATGTTCTCAGACTCTACTCTAATGCCAACAACCATCGATGTGTTACCAACGTAATTTATTGATGCTTTTAGAGTAACAAGCTCTCCAACTTCAATAGGGTTTCTAAAATTTACAGTATCAACACTTGCAGTTACACAGTATGCACCACTATATTTTGAAGCACACGTAAAGGCTACCTGATCCATAATTTCTAAAATATAACCACCGTGAATTTTCCCTCTGAAATTAGAATGAGAAGGAAGCATAAGCTGTGAAAGCTCTATGTTAGAATCTTTTTTGTGTTTAAAGGATGCCATTTTATATTGTATTTTTAAGTAATATACTTATTTAATACCTTAATTGCTTAGTAAATTAACCAAGAGGTTTTCAATTAAAGTCTTTTATTAGTAGTCAAAATTAAAAATTGTATTTTTGTAGTGTGAAACAATTTTTCCAAAAAATATCTTCTATTGTAATGACACTATTAGTGTTGTTTTCTACTGTATCTTTTACTGTAGATAAACATTATTGTGGCGATATGTTAATGGATATGGCTGTGTTGCATAAAGCTGAAGCTTGTGCAATGGAAAAAGCGTTTTCTAAAACTTGTTCGGTTAACATCGAAAAATCTAGTTGTTGCTCAGACAAGCAAATTGTAATAGATGGTCAAGATGATTTAAAGATCACTTGGGATACAATAACTTTAGAAGATCAGCAATTTTTAGTTGCATATACATTGTCTTATGTAGCTTTATATACTGATGACACCTCACAAACTTTGCCTACAGATGATTATGCACCACCACTCATAGTGCGGGACATCTTAGTCTTACATGACACCTATTTAATTTAAAGTTTAGATAATTTTTAAGTGAATCCTATTATTCAAACAATAGGAAAACCTTGGTATGTCTTAATACCATTTATATTTATCTAATTACTTTAATTATGCTGAATAAAAGCATTAAATTTTTCATACAAAATAAGCTTGTAGCACTCATCTTATTATTAGTTATAATAGGTTGGGGCATAGTAACTTCTCCTTTTAATTGGGATACAGGTATTATACCAAAAAATGCCGTAGCTGTTGATGCCATTCCGGATATAGGAGAAAATCAACAAATTATATTTACCAAATGGCAAGGTAGATCTCCTCAAGATATTGAAGATCAAATCACCTATCCTTTAACATCGTCACTTTTAGGAATTCCAGGAGTTAAAACTGTGAGAAGTTCTTCTATGTTTGGTTTTTCTAGCATATACATCATTTTTGAAGAAGATGTAGAGTTTTACTGGAGTAGAAGCCGCATACTAGAAAAATTAAACTCACTTCCTTCAAATTTACTTCCAGATGGTGTAAACCCTACTTTAGGACCAGACGCCACTGGTTTAGGTCAAATATTTTGGTATACTTTAGAAGGTAGAGATAAAGATGGAAATGTAACTGGTGGTTGGGATTTACACGAGTTAAGAAGCATACAGGATTATAATGTAAAATACGCACTGTCTTCAGCAAATGGAGTTTCAGAGGTAGCATCAATTGGAGGTTACGTTCAAGAGTACCAGATAGATGTAAACCCAGAACTAATGCGGCAGTATAATATATCTTTAAGTCAGGTTGTGAAAGCTGTAAAGCAAAGCAATAAGGATATAGGAGCGCAAACATTAGAGATAAATAAAGCAGAATATTTAGTAAGAGGTTTAGGATACCTAAAATCTATTGAAGATATAGAGAATGCTGTAGTTACCTCTAAAGACTTCACTTCAATTTCTATAAAAGATATCGCAAACGTAGTCTTAGGACCCGAAACAAGACGTGGTATTTTAGACAAAGAAGGTGCAGAAGTTGTTGGTGGTGTTGTTGTAGCACGTTATGGTGCAAATCCTCTTGAGGTTATAAATAATGTAAAAAGCCAAATTGAATCTATTCAGACTGGTTTACCTTCAAAAACTTTAAAGGACGGAAGAGTTTCTCAAGTTACGGTGGTACCATTTTACGACCGTACTCAACTTATAAATGAAACTATAGGTACCTTAAATGAAGCACTTACTCTGGAGATACTTATCACCATATTAGTGATTATTATTATGGTATTTAATTTAAGAGCTTCAATACTTATTTCAGGATTATTACCTGTGGCAGTCTTAATGGTATTTATAAGCATGAAACTATTTAATGTAGATGCTAATATTGTTGCCCTTTCTGGAATAGCAATTGCCATAGGTACTATGGTAGATGTTGGTGTAATTCTCTCAGAAAATATCATAAGGCATCTTGATGAAAATGCTAAACAACAGGAAAAACAATCAATAAACTCAGTTATCTATAATGCCACAGCAGAGGTTTCTGGTGCAATTGTGACTGCGGTATTAACTACGATAATTAGTTTTATTCCTGTATTTACGATGATTGGTGCTGAAGGAAAATTATTTAGGCCTTTAGCGTTTACTAAAACTATGGCGTTAACTGCATCAATAATTGTAGCATTATTCTTAATACCACCATTTGCAGCATTTCTATTTAAAAAGAGATCATTTAAAGTAACGTACAGAATTGCCCTTAACGCTTCACTTATAGTAATAGGATTGTTTGGGTTATTTTTTGGGTACTGGTTAGGCCTTATGCTTATTGTATTTGGCTTGCTAGGCATATTAAAGCTTAAGCGATTACTTAGTGACAAAACTGCAAGTCAATTAACGATAGCTAGTGTAGTATTAGCAATAGTAGTATTATTAGCAATATATTGGAAACCTTTAGGAGTAAACCATTCTTTTTTTACAAACCTAATAATCGTCGCGCTTATTAGTTTCGGGCTCTTAGGTTTATTTACTCTCTTTCAAAAGTATTATACTTCAATTTTAAGATGGACGCTTAATCATAAGCTTGCATTTTTAAGCATTCCTACAATTATCGTCATTTTAGGAGCTATAATCATGCGTAATTCTGGGAAAGAATTTATGCCATCTTTAAATGAAGGGTCGTTTTTATTAATGCCTACATCACTTCCTCACGCAGGTATAGAAGAAAATAAACGGGTATTACAGCAGCTGGATATGGCTGTAGCAAGCATTCCTGAAGTAGAAACGGTTGTTGGTAAAGCAGGAAGAACAGAGTCTGCATTAGATCCTGCACCATTATCTATGTATGAGAATATTATACAATACAAACCAGAGTATAAGCTGAATGCTGAAGGTAAGATGCAAGCTTATAAAGTAGATGAAGATGGCTTGTTTATTCTTAAAAATGGAGCATCAATACATAATTTAAATTCCACTATCAATACTGAAACAGTTTCACAAAAACAAAAAGTTTATGAGAGTACCACACGTGTAAAGACCAAAGACTTAATTGAGGATGACGATGGAGAATATTTTAGAAATTGGCGTCCAGAAATTTCTTCTCCAGACGATATTTGGAATCAGATTGTAAGCGTGACTAATCTTCCTGGCATAACATCGGCTCCCAAATTACAACCTATAGAAACAAGATTGGTAATGCTACAGACAGGAATGAGGGCACCAATGGGAATAAAAGTAAAAGGACAAAATTTAAAAGATATTGAAGATTTTGGAATACAGTTGGAAAAAATCTTAAAGCAATCTGAAGGTGTAAAGCAACAAGCTGTATTTGCAGATAGGATTGTTGGTAAACCGTATCTACTTATAGATATTCAAAGAGATCAATTAGCAAGGTATGGTATTTCAATAGAAGAGGTACAGCAAGTACTTCAGGTTGCAATTGGAGGCGCGCCACTTACTCAAACAGTACAAGGTAGAGAACGTTATAATGTAAGAGTACGGTATCCTAGAGCACAAAGAGAATCGCCTCAAGATTTAGAACAAATTTATGTGCCAGTAGCTAATGGAGCACCAGTGCCATTAAAGGAGCTGGTAACCATTAAATATGAGAAAGGACCTCAAGTTATTAAAAGTGAAGACACATTTTTAGTGGGATATGTCCTTTTTGATAAGTTAGACGGTTATGCTGAGGTAAATGTAGTGGAGAATGCACAAGCAAAAATTAGAGATTATATAGCAAAAGGGCAGCTTACCGTTCCTAAAGGAATTTCATATGAGTTTACAGGAACCTATGAAAATCAACTTCGGGCAGAAAAAACTCTGTCTTTTGTAGTACCTATGGCGTTAATCATAATTTTCTTAATTCTATATTTTCAATTTAAATCTGTCTCTACAGCATTTATGGTATTTACAGGTATAGCAGTTGCATTTGCAGGAGGTTTTATCTTAATATGGTTTTACGGTCAAGATTGGTTTATGAATTTTAATGTGTTTGGTGAAAATATTAGAGACCTCTTTCAAATGAAGACTATAAATCTTAGCGTAGCTGTTTGGGTTGGGTTTATAGCCTTATTTGGTATTGCTACAGATGATGGCGTAGTAATGGCAACCTATTTAACACAAACCTTTAATAAAAACGAACCAGCTACTAAAAATGAAATTAGAGCAAGTATTGTTGAAGCAGGTAAAAAACGAATTAGACCGTGTTTAATGACTACAGCTACAACTATGCTGGCACTTTTACCTGTGCTTACATCAACAGGAAGAGGTAGTGATATTATGATTCCTATGGCAATACCAAGTTTTGGAGGAATGCTTATAGCTTTAATGACCTTATTTGTGGTACCGGTTTTATTTAGTTGGAGAAAAGAAATAGCCTTATCAAAACAAGAAAATATTCAACCAAATAACCCTAAATTAAGTTAACTATGAATTTTAGGAACAGCATATTTTTATTTAGTGTATGTCTAGCTATTGCTGGCAATGCACAACAACTTGATGTGTATTTACAGCAAGCAGAAACTACCAACCCTAAAATTAGTGGTGTTAATAATGAATACGAAATAGCCCTAGAAAAACGTAACGAAGTAAATACCTTACCAGATACAGAGTTTAGCGTAGGTTATTTTATAAGTGAAACAGAAACGCGTACTGGGCCACAGCAGTTCAAGCTTTCTGCACGGCAAATGTTACCTTGGTTTGGAACAATAACAGCTCGTAAAAATTACGTTGCTGCAATGGCAGATGCAGAGTATGTAAATGTAGTTATAGCCAAAAGGCAGCTAAAACTAAATGTATCTCAATCGTATTATAAGTTATATGCTTCAATGGATATGCAGAATGTGTTGCGAGAACAAGTTAGCCTACTTGAAACCTATGAAGAGCTAGCATTAACCTACATAGAAGTTGGTAAGGCATCAGCAGTCGATTTACTTAGATTACAGATACGAAAAAATGAACTTCTTCAAGAAATTGAAGCTTTGAAAAATACCTTTAAGGCTGAACAAGCTGAGTTTAATAGTTTATTAAATCAACCTGTAGGTACTCAAATAAAGGTGGTAAACCTAAGCCAAATGCCTTTGGATAGTTTGTCTGTAAGTAACACTACTGTAACTACACATCCTGAATTAATAAAATTTGACAAATTATATGAGTCTGTAGTTTCTAATGAAACACTAAACAAAAAAGAAGGAATTCCAGATTTTGGAGTAGGTATAGATTATATAAATGTTGCAGAGCGACCTTCTCAAAACTTTAGTGATAACGGTAAAGATATTCTTATGCCTATGCTTTCGGTTTCCATTCCAATTTTTAATGCTAAATATAAATCTGTGAGTAAGCAGAATGAATTACGCCAAGAGCAAATTACAAATGAACGTAAAGAACGAGAAAACCAATTAAACGCCGTTTTAGCTGAAGCATTAAGTGCTAGAGAAACTGCACTAATGAATTACAGAACACAATTAAAAAATTTACAACACGCTAAAGATGCAGAAGATATATTAACCAAAAGCTATGAAACAGGAATTATAGACTTTAATGATATTCTCGACTTACAGGAATTACAATTAAAATTTGAAAAAGCAATTATCAAAAGCATCACAAACTATTATTTGCAAACAGCAACATTAAATTACTTAACTAAATAAATATCTTAATTATGAAAAATTTACAATCAATAGCAATAGCATCAGTCTTAGTCTTAAATCTAATGGCTTGCAAAGACGCAGGAGAAACTAACAAAGTTGAACAGGTTACTTCTAAAGAGCACAAAGAAGAAGAACTTTCTAAGACAACAGAATTAGAGTTTAACAATGAAACTTCAGAACAGTTATTTAATTCATATTTAAAAATAAAAGATGCCTTGGTTGCTTCAAATTTAAAAGAAGCGAATAGTGGAGCAAAAGAGTTGAAAGAAGTGTTAGGAGAAGACCTAAAAACTGTAGCTATAATTCAAGAAGCCAAAACACTTGAAGAGGCAAGATCACAAATGCCAAGACTTTCTGATGAGATAGAAGAATTGGTATCATCATCTATAACAAGCGGTGCTATTTACAAACAATATTGCCCAATGGCTCTTAATAATACTGGTGGTTATTGGTTATCATCAGAAGAAAAAATAATAAACCCATATTTTGGAGATAAGATGCTAAAATGCGGTAAGATAGATAGTAAAATTCAATAGAGATTAAATGCTGGTTCTTTAAAAGAATCAATTTAGCGTATTAAATTTATAAGGAGTAACTGAATATTATAATTATGACACATACATATCATATTAACGGCATGTCTTGTAATGGGTGTAAATCTCATGTAGAAACTATATTGTCTTCTGTAAAAGGCGTGAAACAGGTATCTGTTAACCTTGAAAAGGGTACTGCTAACATAGAAATGGAGAAACATCTGCCTTTAAAAACATTTCAAAAGGCCTTAAAAGAAGATGGTGGTAGTTATAGTATTCATCTTGAAAAAAAAGAAGCTTCAGCAGGAAATGAAGAAACAACATCTGCTAAAACATCAAACAATGGTAACGGTGTTTATTATTGCCCAATGCATTGTGAAGGTGATAAAACATATGGGAATCCTGGAGATTGTCCTGTCTGCGGAATGGATCTGGTTGAAGAACAAAAACTACAACATACTACAGACCAATGGACGTGCCCTATGCATCCTGAAGTAGAAAAGGAAGAACCAGGAGATTGCCCTATTTGCGGTATGGATTTAGTTCCAAAACAACCAGATACTACATCTGAGGAGAAGAATTACAAAAAGCTCATTAAGAAATTTTGGATGGCTGTTGCATTTACGCTTCCAATTTTTTTAATAGCAATGAGTGAAATGATTCCTGAAAATCCGCTTTACACAGTACTAGAGCAAACTTATTGGAACTGGATACAATTTGCACTGTCATTGCCTGTGGTGTTTTATGCCACTTGGATGTTTTTTGAGCGCGCTTATAAAAGTGTAATAAGTTGGAATCTCAATATGTTTACTCTAATAGGTATAGGTGCTGGAGTTGCTTGGTTGTTTAGTGTTTTTGGATTACTCTTTCCTCAAGTTTTTCCACCGCAATTTAAAACAGATTCAGGTGCTGTACATGTCTATTTTGAAGCTGCAACAGTTATCCTAACTTTAGTGCTTATGGGGCAAGTTTTAGAAGCTAGAGCTCATAGCAAAACAAATTCTGCGGTTAAGGAATTATTAAAACTGGCGCCTAATAAAGCTATTAAAATTGTTGATGGTAAAGAAGAGGTAGTCGCCATTAAAAAAATAGAGAAAGGTGATATTTTGAAAGTAAAGCCTGGCGAAAAAATTCCTGTAGATGGCCATATTACCGAAGGGCATTCTTCCATAGACGAATCTATGATTACAGGCGAACCTATACCTGTAGATAAATCAGAAGATGATAAAGTTAGTAGTGGTACTATAAATGGCAACCAATTTTTCTTAATGAAAGCTGAGAAAGTAGGTAATGAAACATTACTATCTCAAATCATTAAAATGGTTAACGACGCTAGTAGGAGCAAAGCTCCCATTCAGAAGCTAGCAGATAAGGTTTCAGGATATTTTGTGCCAATAGTTGTTGGGGTTTCAATACTCACCTTTGGTATTTGGGCAATTTGGGGACCAAATCCAGCTTATGTCTATGCGTTAGTAAATGCGATTGCAGTTTTAATTATAGCTTGTCCTTGTGCATTAGGATTAGCAACACCTATGTCTATAATGGTAGGTGTGGGAAAAGGAGCTTCTCAAGGCGTGCTTATAAAAAATGCTGAAGCCTTAGAAAAACTGAATAAAATAGATACGCTTATAGTAGATAAAACAGGAACACTTACTGAAGGTAAGCCATCTGTTGAAACTGTAGTAGCTTTAGATAATAATTATACAGAAGCTGAGGTATTACAACTAATAGCTTCCCTTAATACCAATAGCGAACATCCTTTAGCAGATGCAACAGTAAATTATGCCAAACAAAAGGATGTAGATATATTAAAAGTCACAGCATTTAATTCAGTAACAGGTAAAGGTGTCGAAGGAAAACTAGATGGTAAAGCCTTAGCGTTAGGTAATTCTAAAATGATGGAATTTGCCAAAGTACAACTATCAAAAGATACTATTAATAAAGCGGCAGATTTTCAAAAAGAAGGAAAAACAGTTTCTTATCTTTCTTTAAATGAGGCAATTGTAGGTTTAGTAGTAATAGGCGATAAAATTAAAGAGACAAGTGCTAAGGCAATAACTCAACTTCAAGAAAAAGGAATTTCGGTAATAATGTTTACCGGAGATAATGAAGATACAGCAAAAGCTGTTGCAAAGCGTCTTAACCTATCAACGTTTAAAGCAGGAATGCTACCAGAGCAAAAACTAAAAGAATTAGAGAGTTTGCAAACTAATGGTCATTGTGTTGCAATGGCTGGTGATGGTATAAATGATGCACCAGCATTAGCCAAAAGCGATGTTGGGATTGCAATGGGTACAGGAACCGATGTGGCAATTGAAAGTGCCGAAATAACTTTAGTAAAAGGAGATTTACACGGTATAGTAAAAGCAAGAAATTTAAGCGAGGCAGTTATGAAAAATATAAAGCAAAACTTATTTTTCGCGCTTATTTATAACACTTTAGGAGTGCCTATTGCTGCAGGAATTTTATTTCCATTTTTTGGTGTGTTGTTATCACCAATGATTGCAGCTTTGGCTATGAGTTTTAGTTCAGTTTCTGTAATAGGGAACGCTTTAAGATTAAAAAACAAATCAATTTAAACTATATGAATTCTAAATCAGATAAAAAATCAGGAATAGGTAATTACACTAAGTTTATAGGAATGTTAATAGCATCATTTATAGCAATGTATATTACCATGTATTTAAATACTTACCAAATAGATCATGTGTACTTTAGCTTAACGCGTTTTTACATGACCTGTTTAGGAATTTCTACAATGGCAATAATTATGTTTTTAGCTATGCGTAATATGTATAAAAACATAAAAAAGAACATAGCTATTGTAGCAGGTAGTATTATCTTATTTGTTGGAGCTTTAGGGTTAGTTCGTGCTCAACAACCTATAATTGGAGACGTACTTTGGATGCGAGCTATGATTCCACACCATTCCATAGCAATATTAACAAGTGAAAGAGCTGAAATTAAAGATCCAGAAGTTAAAAAGTTGGCAGAAGATATTATTAAAGCACAGAAGAAAGAAATTGAAGAAATGAAACAAATGATAAAGCGCCTAGAAAGCAAAAACTAAAAACAATGAATAAGAACGTTATATATTTAATCTTTGCTGTTCTCATAGGGCTTTTTGCAGGTTGGTTATTGTTTGGTACAACATCAAACTCTTCTTCAGAAAATAAAACCTCTAAAGAAAAGAAGCATTCTTTGGAGGAACACAGCTCAGAGATTTGGACTTGCTCTATGCATCCTCAAGTTAGACAACAAGAGCCTGGCGATTGTCCAATCTGTGGTATGGATTTAATTCCAGCTGAAAGCTCTGCAACAGGATTGGCACCCAATGAGTTTAAGATGACAGAAAATGCTATGGCATTGGCTAATATTCAAACAACAGTTATTGGAGAAATGTCTTCCAGTAACTCATCTATAGAGTTGTCTGGAAAAATAAAAGCAAATGATGACAAAGCAGCTACACAACCAGCTCATTTTAATGGCCGTGTAGATCAACTTTATGTAACATCTGTAGGTGAAACTGTAAGAAAAGGACAAGCAGTAGCTAAAATTTATTCTCCGGAGCTTGTAGCTGCACAACAGGAACTTATTACTGCATACAGAATAAAAGATGCACAGCCTCAGCTTTATAATGCTGTGAAAAATAAGTTTATGAACTGGATGATACCACAATCACAACTTGCAGAGGTGTTAAAGACAGGAATCCCTAAACCTAGTTTTACAATTTACGCACAAGTTTCTGGAGTAGTAACAGAACTAATGGTAAACAAAGGATCTCACGTTATGGATGGGCAACCTATATTTAAAGTAGCAAATTTAAGTACCGTATGGGCAGAGTTTGATGCATATGAAACTACAATACAAGATATAAAAGAAGGTCAGGACATTAGTGTTGTAGTTAAAGCTATTCCTAATAAAACATTTAATGCTAAGGTGTCTTTTATAGACCCTATTTTAAATACAAGTACAAGAACTGTTCGTGTAAGAGCAACACTAAATAATAAAGAAGACTTATTAAAACCTGGTATGTTTGTTACCGGCACAATAAAACTTGACACCGATAATAATACCCAAATAACAGTGCCTAAAAGTGCAGTGTTATGGACAGGAGAACAGTCTTTAGTATATATTAAAACCACTGCTACATCACCAACATTTATAATGCGCAATGTTACATTAGGAAGAACTGTAAATGATAATTATGAAATACAGTCTGGATTAAAAATAGGAGATGAGGTAGTAACAAATGGCACATTCACAGTTGATGCTGCGGCACAGCTACAAGGCAAGCAATCTATGATGAACCCAACAACAGGTTCAGATACTATGAATAAACAACTAGAAGATTCAAGTTATTTAAACGATGTCATGATAAAATATATCGTTCTAAAAGATGCATTGGTAAACTCAGATACTAAGGCTGCCCACCAAGCTTCAAACAATCTTCTAAAAAGTATTCGAAATACTGAAGAACTAAAAGATGTTTCAGCTTTAAAAGCTTTAGAAACAACAACTCAAAATTTTATAAAAGCAGAAACTTTGGCACAACAGCGCTCTGCCTTTGTAGGACTTTCAAAAAACCTAATTAAAATATCAAAAGGGTTTAGCAGTCAAAACACCACATATTATATTCAAGAATGTCCAATGGCAAACAATAACAATGGTGCACAATGGCTAGCATTAGAAAAGGGAATTAAAAATCCATATTTTGGTGAGGAGATGTTAGATTGTGGTAGCGTAATTGGGCGTTTATAATTAACTTTCCATATAGTATTTATGGTACTTCATTTTGTTAGTTCATAGTTTTAGGGGCTATTAATTTGTAGTATCTGTAGTCACTTATTATCTTTAAATCATAATAACAGATCTATGACCAATACTTATAAACTCTCGGTTAATGATGAGTTTGAGTTTCAGTTAGATGCTCAAGACGTCAATTCCCTAGATACCAGCTTACAACCCAATAACAAACAACATATTTTAGAAGATTCTGCCTCCCAATCTGTACATATAGAAGGTAAAGATGTACTTAATCGCCAATATACAGTTCGTATAAATGGTAATAGATATCAGGTAGCCATTAAAAATGATCTCGATCTTCTAATTGAAGAAATGGGATTAAGCTTAGGAGCAGATGCTATAGAGAATGATATTTTTGCACCAATGCCAGGTGTTATTTTAAGTGTAGATGTAAAGGAAGGAGACAGTGTAAAAGAAGGCGATACACTATGCGTGCTAGAAGCTATGAAGATGGAAAACGCACTGCTTTCACCAAGAGATGGTGTTATTAAATCTATTGAAGTTACTACAGCAGACACCGTTGAGAAAAATGCCTTATTGCTTACCCTAGAACCATTATCATGAAAAAAATATTAGTTGCCAATCGTGGCGAGATAGCCCTTCGTGTTATGAAAACAGCACGCGAAATGGGTATAAAGACAGTTGCCGTTTATTCTGAAGCAGATAGGCATTCTCCACATGTACGTTATGCAGATGAAGCTATTTTATTAGGACCACCACCATCGTCGGAGTCCTACCTTTTAGGCGATGTAATTATAGAAAAAGCTAAAGCATTAAATGTTGATGCTATTCATCCAGGTTATGGCTTTTTAAGTGAAAACGCAGGTTTTGCTAAAAAAGTTAAAGAAAGTGGTATAGTTTGGATAGGTCCAGATACTCATGCTATCGAAGTTATGGGAAGTAAGTTAGCAGCTAAAGAAGCTGTAAAATCTTATGATATACCAATGGTTCCAGGAATAGATGAAGCTATTGAAGATGTAGATAAAGCTACAAGCATAGCTAAAGAGATTGGTTTTCCTATTCTTATAAAAGCTTCTGCTGGTGGTGGCGGAAAAGGTATGCGTGTTGTAGAAAAAGAGACAGAATTAGAATCTCAAATGAAACGAGCCATAAGTGAGGCAAAATCTGCATTTGGTGATGGTTCTGTATTTATTGAAAAATATATAGCATCTCCTAGACATATAGAAATACAAGTACTAGCCGATAAACATGGCAATACAGTTCATTTGTTTGAGCGTGAGTGCAGTATACAAAGACGTCATCAAAAAGTAGTTGAAGAAGCACCATCTAGTGTCTTATCAGAAACGCTGAGAGAAAACATGGGAGCTGCAGCTGTAAGAGTTGCAAAAGCTTGTGATTATGTTGGAGCTGGAACTGTAGAATTTTTAATTGATGATGATCATAATTTCTACTTCCTAGAAATGAATACAAGATTACAAGTAGAGCATCCTGTAACAGAACTTATTACAGGAATAGACCTTGTTGAGCAGCAAATTAAAGTTGCTAACGGAGAGACGTTATCCTTTACACAAGAAGATCTTAAAATTAATGGTCATGCAGTTGAGCTTAGAGTTTATGCAGAAGATCCTTTAAATGATTTTCTTCCAAGTGTAGGTAACCTAGAAGTTTACAAGTTACCAGAAGGAAATGGAATAAGAGTAGATAACGGTTTCGAAGAAGGTATGGAAGTGCCTATCTATTACGATCCAATGCTGGCTAAATTAATTACCTATGGTAAAACTAGAGAAGCAGCAATACAACTTATGGTTGAAGCTATAGATGCTTATGAAGTAGAAGGTATCCAAACAACATTGCCATTTGGAAAATTTGTGTTTGAGAATGATGCATTTAGAAGTGGAAACTTTAATACTCACTTTGTAAAAAACAACTATTCTCCAGAAAAACTGAAAGCTCAGTTTACAGAAGAAGCAGAATTGGCAGCTAAGGTAGTGTTAAGACAATACCTAAAAGATTCAAAACAATTAAGACTACCAAAATCGTAATATCAGGATGAGTAATATAAAAAAACAACTTGAAGAAAAAATAGCACAAGCTCATTTGGGTGGCGGCGAAGCACGTATAAAGAAACAACATGAAAAACATAAACTTACTGCCAGAGAGCGTGTAAATTATTTGTTAGACGATGGTTCTTTCGAAGAAATGGGCATACTGGTTACGCATAGAACAACAGAGTTTGGTATGGACAAACAGAAGTTTTATGGTGATGGTGTTGTAACAGGATACGGTACAATACAAGGCAGACTAGTCTATGTTTATGCACAAGATTTCACTGTTTTTGGAGGTGCATTATCAGAAACACACGCAGAAAAGATTTGTAAGGTTATGGATCACGCTTTAAAAGTAGGTGCTCCAATTATTGGTCTTAATGATTCTGGAGGAGCACGTATTCAAGAAGGTGTACGCTCTTTAGGAGGATATGCAGATATCTTTTACAGAAATGTACAAGCCTCTGGAGTTATACCTCAAATATCTGCCATTATGGGACCTTGTGCTGGTGGTGCTGTTTACTCACCTGCAATGACAGATTTTACCTTAATGGTACAGGATAGTAGCTATATGTTTGTTACAGGTCCAAATGTGGTTAAAACCGTTACAAATGAAACAGTAACCTCAGAAGAATTAGGTGGTGCAAGAACGCACGCCAATAAATCTGGTGTAACACACGTTACCGCTAGTAATGATGTAGTTTGTCTTGAACAGATTAAGCAATTATTAAGCTACTTACCTCAAAATAATAAAGTAAAAACAGAAGCTATTTCTTATGAGTTAAATGATGAGGTTAGAGAAGAACTAGAAGGTATTATACCAGACTCTGCTAATAAACCTTATGATATGCATACGGTAATTTCGGGGATAATAGATAAAGACTCTTTTTTCGAAATTCATAAAGACTACGCAGATAATATTATTGTTGGTTTTGCCCGATTAGGCGGAAAAAGTATTGGTATAGTAGCCAACCAACCTATGAGTTTGGCTGGTGTTTTAGATGTAGATAGCTCTAAAAAAGCAGCTCGATTTACGCGTTTTTGTGATGCCTTTAATATTCCATTGTTAGTATTAGTGGATGTTCCAGGATTTTTGCCCGGAACAGATCAAGAATGGAATGGTATCATTTTGCACGGTGCTAAATTATTATATGCTTTAAGTGAAGCTACAGTACCAAGAATTACAGTAATTACCAGAAAAGCATATGGCGGTGCATATGATGTTATGAATTCTAAACACATTGGTGCAGATATGAATTATGCTTGGCCAACTGCAGAAATTGCCGTAATGGGAGCAAAGGGTGCAAGTGAAATTATATTTAGGCGTGAAATAAAAGCAGCCGAAGATCCAGAGCTTAAGCTTTCTGAAAAAGAGGCAGAATATGCAGAAACCTTTGCTAATCCATTTAAGGCAGCACAGCGAGGCTTTATAGATGAAGTGATTATGCCTAAGGATACCAGACGCAAGCTTCTAAAATCTTTTGCTATGTTAGAAAATAAAACAGTGTTAAGACCAGAACGCAAACATGGTAATATTCCACTTTAATTAGAAAAACATATTTTTTGAAGGAGATGATTTTGAAAATTAAATCATCTCCTTTTTTATTCATTTTAAAGCAATTATAATTTCTTTTTATAGAAACCTTGGTTTTGTTTTTCGTAAGCATTAAAAAACTGTAATTTTGCAAAGTTTTTTAGAATGGCTATGGCAAACACAACTTTTGGAATAAATAACAAAAAAGAACTTTACGATTATCAAGCAACCGATATTGCGAAAATCTTCGACCGTATCGAGAAGCATCCAGATAATTACAATCTCCTGTATCAACTTCCTACAGGTGGCGGTAAAACAGTGATATTTTCAGAATTAGTACGCCGTTATATAGAGCAAACCAATAAAAAGGTAGTTATTCTTACACACAGGATAGAGCTTTGTAAGCAAACTTCTAAAATGCTTAAAGAGTTTGGTGTAAAGAATAAAATTGTAAACTCTAAAGTTAAAAGGCTTCCAGATCAAGACAAGTACAATTGTTTTGTGGCAATGGTCGAAACTCTAAACAATCGTTTACAAGATGATATTTTCGATGTAGAAGATGTAGGTCTTGTAATTATAGATGAAGCTCACTATAACTCATTCAGAAAGCTTTTCAAATTCTTTGAAGGCTCTTTTATGCTAGGTGTCACTGCAACTCCTTTAAGCTCAAACATTAAACTTCCTATGTATGAGGTTTATGATGATCTAATTGTAGGAGAAGATATACCTTCATTAATTAAAAGAGGATTTTTAGCAAAAGCAAAAACCTATAGCTATGATGTTCATTTAGGAACATTACAAGTTGGGATGACAGGAGATTATACCGTAAGATCTTCCGAAGAACTTTATGGAAATATGGTAATGCAAGGTAAACTCTTGCAAGCCTATGAAGCCAAAGCACAAGGTACAAAGACCTTAATTTTTAATAATGGTATACGTACTTCAGAAGAAGTTTATACTACTTTTAAACGCGCTGGTTACGAAGTAGAGCACTTAGATAATACACACACTAAAGAAGAGCGTAAAGCTATTCTTAAGTGGTTTAATGAGACTCCAGATGCTATCTTAACATCTGTTAGTATTTTAACTACAGGTTTTGATGAACCTTCTGTTGAAACAATTATACTTAACAGAGCTACAAAATCATTAACGCTATACTATCAAATGATAGGACGTGGTTCTCGTGTGCTTGGTGATAAGAAAGAATTTACAGTTTTAGATCTTGGTAATAACGCTGCACGTTTTGGTATGTGGAGTGAACCTGTAGATTGGCATCGTATCTTTAAATCTCCAGACTATTTCTTAGAACACCTTCGTAGTGATGATGAGATTGAACGTGAGTTTAAATATGTTATGCCAGACGATTTAAGAGAGCGTTTTAAAAATACCGAAGACATCTCATTTAATGTTCGAGCAGAATATGAGAAGATTATGAAGTCTCATGGAAAGTCTAAGATGGTTATTGAAAAATCTATAGAGCAACACTCAAAAATGTGTATTGAAAACAGTGAAGATGTTTTTGATGCAAGAGAGCTTGCTAAGCTACTTAAGGATGATATAGAGTATAGAATACGTATTTTCTCATATTGTATAATAAACAATACCAAGAACTATAAAAATTGGTTACAAGAAGAGTATATGCGTAAACTACGCTTAAGCTTTAACGGTAAGTTTTAGTATTCAAGAAACTTGATTTAAGTTATAAAAAAAACAGCAAGCCATTAAGTGCTTGCTGTTTTTTTATAGCTTTATTACTAAGGATTAATTATTTGCAACCTCAGTTTCAATTTCTTGAATTCGTTTCGAAACCGCTTCAACGTCATCTAAAACTCTTAATAAGTTTCCAGACCAAAGCATTTCAATTTCTTTTTGAGTATAACCACGCCTAACTAACTCTAATGTTACATTAAAGGTTTCTGAAGCATCTTCCCAACCGTGAATACCGCCACCACCATCAAAATCTGAACTAATGCCTACGTGAGAAATTCCAATTTTTTCAACGAGATAATCTATATGATCTGCAAAATCTGAAACATTTACAGGTGCTACTTCCTGCTTTAAGGCTTCAACCTTCTCTTTCGAAGCATTTATAACTTTTCTATAATTATCATAATATGCCGTTCTTGCTTCATTGTCTAAAAGTCTTACGCTATCACGCTCAATGATTTCAAAACCCATCTTTTGTCCAACTGATTTGTATAACTTTTGCTTAGCGTCATTAAATGCATTGTGCTTTTCGGTATTTAAATAACTGCTGAATGCTACAGTTTGTACAACACCATTGTTTTCTTTTAACCATTGTAACTGCTCATCATCTAAATTTCTACTATGATCGCAAAGCGCTCTGGCAGATGAGTGTGAAGCTATTATTGGCGCTTCGGTTAAATTTATCATTTGTCGCATGGCTTCTTTAGATGGATGAGATACATCTATCATCATACCAACACGATTCATTTCAGAAACCACTTCTTTTCCTAATTCACTTAACCCATTATGTAACCAGACACCATCTTTTTCTCCAGTGTTAGAGTCTGATAATTGGCTGTGCCCATTATGTGATAAAGACATATAGCGTGCACCCATATCGTAAAATGTCTTGACGTTACTAAGATCTGTACCTATTGGGTAACCGTTTTCTATACCTATCATCGCAACAAGTTTGCCTGATTCGTGTATATCTTTTACTTCTTTAGAGGTTGTTGCTAAAGCAATATCATTAGGAGCAATACTGTCTACTAACCTATGTATAGCTTCAAATTTTCTAATAGCATTATCGTATGCGTTTTTATAACCTATGTCATTTAAAGAGTCTTGTCCTGTATACACAATAAACCAAGCCACATCTAAACCACCTTCTTTCATATTAGGAAGATTAACTTGTGTTTCTAGATTTTGTGTATAGTTAATAGAGTCAGTGAAATTTCGAATATTTATATCACAATGTGTATCTAAAGTGATAACTTCTAAATGAATAGACATGGCCTTTGCAAGCAGTTGATTTTCGGTTAGTTCTTTAGGTTCAATATCTTTACAACTTATTGAAATAAAGACTAATAATACTAGTGAAAGGACATTTCTCATTGGTGGTAGTTTGTAGCTAAAGTACAACTATTCACTAAAATATGATTCTTTAGTGGTTTAAGCTTTCTCAATTTTTGGTATCTTAGATGGCTAAATCTTACTATATAATGAAATACCCATTAGTTGTATTAACCGCGCTACTAGTAGTATTAGGGTGCGCCAACCAAAAACCAACCACAAAAAAATCAACCAATACACCTACATCTTCAGCTTCAAAAGACGATAAGATAAAACCTTATTCAAAAGTCATTACGAGTGCTGCAAAAACAGATGATGGTCTATTTAAAGTTCATCAAATAGGTGAAAAATATTACTATGAAATACCGAATGCTGTCCTGCAAAAAGATATGCTTTGGGTAAGTAGGATAGCTCAAATACCATCAAATTTAGGTGGTGGTTATATGAATGCTGGAAGTAAAACTAATGAGCAAGTGGTACATTGGGTTAGGTTTCAGGACAAAATCTTATTAAAGGTAAAAAGCTACTCAGAAGTTGCTTTGGATACGTCTGCAGCAATTAATAATTCTGTCTTAGTAAATAATTATGAGCCTACACTTTATGCGTTTGATATTGAAGCCTTGAGTGCAGATAGTACAGCTACGGTTATTGATGTTACTAAATTCTTATCTTCAGATGTTCAGGCTATAAGTGGGTTGAGCTCAAGACTAAGAAAATCTTATAAAGTAAAAAATCTAGATAAGGATAGAAGCTTTATTAATAACATAAAGACATTCCCTGAAAATATAGAGGTTAAACAGGATTTTACCTACAATGCTTCTGAGCCACCATCAAACTCAGCTACAGAGTCAATAAGTCTTCAAATGAATCAATCTATGATTTTGTTGCCTGAAGAACCAATGCAACCAAGATTATTTGATCCTCGTGTAGGTTGGTTTACAACAAGCCAAATAGATTACTCGAGCGAAGCTTTAAAAGCAGATAAGAAAACTTATATAAGACGTTGGAGATTGGAACCTAAAGATCCTGCTGCTTATGAGAGAGGAGAATTGGTGGAGCCTATTAAACCAATAGTTTATTATTTAGATCCTGGTACGCCAGAGAGTTTAAAAACCTATATAAAACAAGGTATTGAAGATTGGCAAAAACCTTTTGAAACTGCAGGTTTTAAAAATGCAATTATAGCTAAAGATGCTCCAACCAAAGAAGAAGATCCAGATTTTAGTCCAGAAGATATAAGATACTCTGTAGTGCGTTATGTTGCTAGTACCACCAGAAATGCTGTTGGGCCAAGTGTGAGTGATCCTCGTTCTGGAGAAATTATAGAAAGTGATATTATCTGGTATCATAACCACCTTAGGTCTTACAGAAATAGATATTTATTAGAAACTGGCGCAGCAAATCCTTCAGCTAGAACTTTAGATACTAATGCAGAAGAAATAGGAGAGATGATGCGTCAAGTTATTGCACATGAAGTAGGTCATGCCTTAGGTTTTCCTCACAATATGGCAGCCAGCTATGCATATAATGTTGAAGATTATAGAGATGGAGAGTTTACTCAAAACAATGGTATAGCTGCCAGTCTTATGGATTATGCGCGTTATAACTATATAGCACAACCTGGAGATGAAAATATAAGATTTGTACGCCAAATGGGACCATATGACCACTATGCTGCAAACTGGGGTTATCGTGTTATTCCTAATGCAAATTCTCCAGAAGCAGAGTTGCAAACTTTAAATTCTTGGATACTAGAAAAAGCAAATGATCCAAAATATAAATTTGGAAAACAAAGTAGTAGTTTTGATCCACAATCTCAAACCGAAGCTATAGGAAACAATCCTATAAAAGCAAGTACATATGGTATAAAAAACTTAAAGTATGTTGCTGAAAATTTACCAAAGTGGACATCAGATCAAACTAATGATTATGCAGATTTAGAAGAACTGTATGGAGAACTTTTAGGGGTTATGTCTCGTTACGTAGGACACGTAGTTACTAATGTTGGTGGTGTTTATGAAAATTTAAAAACACCAGAGCAAGAAGGTAGTGTTTATACTGTTGTAGATAAAGACACGCAAAAACAGTCTGTATCTTGGTTACACAATACAATTTTTGAGACACCACAATGGCTAATTGATAAAGCTATTGTTCAAAATATATCTGAATCTGGTTATTTTGAACGCCTACGTAGTTTACAAACAAGACATTTAAACAACCTATTAAGCTTTGATAGAATAGGACGCTTAATTAATGCTGAAACTACTGAGAATGAGTATTACTCTGCTTTAGAGATGTTACAGGATGTTAAAAGAGGAATCTTTAATGAAGTTACTTCTGGAAAGCCAACAGATTTATATAGAAGAAACTTACAACGTGCTTTTGTAGAGCAAATGGAATATTTACTAACTGAAGAAATGAGTCGAGGAAGATATGGCGAGGTATATTATACAGTTGATCAAAGTGATGTGCGCGCTTTAGTAAGAGGAGAACTTAAGTTATTAGAACGCCAGTTAAAATCTGCAAGATCGTCTAACACATTAACAAAATACCACTATGATGATTTAGAGGATCGTATTAATTTAATCCTTAATCCAGAAGGTTAAGAGTTTTAATTATAGAACATAAAAAAGCCGCTTTATTAATTTAAAGCGGCTTTTTTATAAATAAACAGAGTCGTAAAACTATCCTAAGTATTTCTTTAAGATCTTACTCTTACTTTCGTGACGCAAACGTCTAATTCCTTTTTCACGAATTTGACGAACACGCTCTCTACTTAAATCAAAAGTTTCACCTATTTCTTGTAAAGTTAACGGCTGTTGTCCTCCAAGACCATAGTTAAGTCTAATAACATCTGCTTCACGTTCTGTAAGGGTATCTAGAGCACGCTCTATCTCAACACTTAAAGAATCTTGCATTAAGTTATTATCTGGGCTTGGGCTTTCTCCACTCTTTAATACATCGTATAAGTTAGAGTCGTTTTCACCTTCTTGAAATGGCGCATCCATAGAAAGGCTACGTCCAGAGTTTTTCATTGCAGTTTTCACCTTGCTTACAGGCATATCTAACTCCTTTGCAATTTCTGCAGCAGAAGGCGGACGCTCATAAGCTTGCTCTAAATAAGAGAATGTTTTATTAATCTTGTTAATAACACCAATCTTATTTAAAGGTAAACGTACAACTCTAGAATGTTCTGCTAGTGCTTGTAGTATAGATTGACGAATCCACCATACGGCGTAAGAGATAAATTTAAAACCACGAGTTTCATCAAAACGTTTAGCGGCTTTAACTAAACCAACATTTCCTTCGTTAATTAAATCTGGTAATCTTAATCCTTGATTTTGGTATTGCTTGGCAACAGACACCACAAAACGTAAGTTAGCTTTCGTTAACTTCTCTAATGCTATCTGATCACCTTCTCGTATTCTTTGTGCTAACTCAACTTCTTCTTCAGCCGTTATTAAATCTAGTTTACTAACGTCTTGCAGGTAGTTATTTAAAGATTTAGATTCTCTGTTTGTAACCTGCTTGGTAATCTTGAGTTGTCTCATATATTCTAGGGATATTTTCGTTTAACACCACATAATGCATTAAATTTTTGGATTTTCCAAATTTTTAACATTTTATTTTAAATTTAGTAACTTAATAAACGGTAAAATGTGATGTGTTTTACAGTTTTCATTTCTTTGTTATATAACGCAAAAACTATACCTTTTGTTGTTTATATTTGCGCAATAAAACCAATTCAATATCATGTCAGATAAAAAGCAAAAACAAGAGTTTGAAGAAAACGATTATATTCTTCAAGATACACCTAAAACTAAAGTAGGAGCCACTATCATAATAGTAGCTGTTATTATCTGTATTATCGCTATTATACTTTCTGGAATTTACTTTGAACTTTGGTAGAAGCTTCTCAGTTTACACATTTACCAAAAATTAAAACACAGCGTATTGCTGTAAAACTTAACAAAACTGCCCAAGGTTTAGTTAAACAAGGTCATCCTTGGGTATTTTCAGATAGTATTGTAAAAGAAAGTCATTCTCCTAAATCTGGAGATTTGGCCATTATTTATGATAATCATACTAATAAGCTTATTGCCTTAGGATTGTATGACATAGATTCTCCCATAAAAATAAAGGTATTACACAATGGCAGTCCTGCTACTATAAATTCCTCTTTTTTTGAATCTAAAATACATACTGCCTACGGTAAACGATTAGACCTTTTAGATACCAACACAAACGCTTACAGACTCCTTTTTGGGGAGAATGACAATATGCCAAGTTTTATTGCAGATGTATATGCAAATGTCTTGGTTATTAAACTGTATTCTGAAATGTGGTTACCTTATTTAAGTGATATTCTTCCACATTTAATTAATACAACTCAAGTAAAAACAGTTGTGCTTAGGTTAAGTAGAAAACTTGACCAGCTCTTAACAACTAAAGGTTTGTCTGATGGATCTATTCTGTATGGAAAACTAGAAGATGAAGAGGTGCACTTTTTTGAACACGGTATTAATTTTAAGGCCAATGTTATAAAAGGCCATAAGACAGGATATTTCCTTGATCACAGATACAATAGAAAACGTGTTGGAGAGTTGAGCAAAGGAAAATCTGTTCTCGATGTGTTTAGCTATGCTGGAGGTTTTTCTGTTCATGCATTAGCTAAAGGAGCAAAAGATGTTACTAGTTTGGATATTAGTGCACAGGCATTGGCAGTAGCTAAGGAAAATGCAACTTTAAATGACCATAAAGGTACACATCATATAATTGAAGGAGACGCTTTTGAAAAACTACAACAACTCATACAAAAGAACAGAAAGTTTGATGTTGTAGTTATTGATCCTCCAAGTTTTGCAAAGAAAGCAACAGACGTAGAAAAGGCTTTAAAAAAATATGCGCAACTTGCTAAAATGGGTGTACAAGTTGTATCTAAAAATGGCATACTTGTATTGGCATCTTGTAGCAGTAGAGTAGAGGCTCAAGATTTTTATGCTATGGCAGAAAAAGCTTTAAAACAACAAAATGTTATTTATAAAGTTTTAGATAGAACAGCTCACGATGACGATCATCCTATATCGTTTGCAGAAGGTGCTTACCTTAAAACTATATATTTTAAAATATCACAATAAAAAAAGGCTTTCTAAAATTTAGAAAGCCTTTTTAAATTAAAATTGAATTGTGATTATCCTTCTTTACTCATTAGTGCAAAGAACTTATCAAGATTTGGAAGAATTAAAATTCTTGTACGTCTGTTAGCAGCTCTGTTTTCATTAGAGTCATTAGCCACTAAAGGTTTATAAGAACTACGACCAGCAGCAATCATTTTTTCTGGAGCAACATTATAGTCGTCTGCCAGTTTTCTAATAATAGCTGTAGCACGTTCTGTACTTAAATCCCAGTTGTCTTTAATATAACTTCCTTGTTTTACTGTACGATCATCTGTATGACCTTCAATCATTACCTCAATAGCTGGTTCTGAGTTTATAACAGCAGCTAAACGCTCTAACAAGCTATTAGCTTTATTACTAACTCTATAACTACCACTATTAAATAATAATTTGTCTGACACAGAGATCATTACCACAGTCTCGTCGATATTAACATCAATATCTTCGTCGTTACCATCAAAATTCTCTCTCATAGACTTGGTTAAGCTATAACCTACAGCTAAGTTAATTGAGTCTTGTAAGGTTTTTGCATTTGCTAGTTTTTGAGGATCAACGTTTTGCAATGTCTTTCTCATTTGCTTTTTCTGATTTTCAGAAATTACAGCGACATCACCAACTGTTTCAAATTTAGCATCACTCTCGTCTTTAAGAGAATTAATTTTAGTGTTGTAAGCTTCAACACGATCCTGAATAGAATTGTATTTTGCTTGTAATTCCTCTTTTTCAACTTGAGTTTTAGTTAAAGTAGATCTTGTATTGTCATATTCGTTTTGTAATTGAACATACTTTTTCTTAGATACACATGATGTTGCTAAGATTCCTATAGAAAGTGCTGAAAGCACCATAACTTTTTTCATTGTTTTAGTTTTTGGTTTGAACCATGATAACAGAGATTGCATGGCTTTGGTATTTCAGATTACTTATTGTTATGTTAAATGATGTGAAGGTTTGTTAATTAAAATGAGGGCGTTTATAAACTAAAAAAACCTTCAGTAATTAAGTGACTGAAGGTTAGTTGTATAAGTAAAATTGTTGTTGCTTTTAATTTAAAGCAGATTTATAAGCATTTAAACAACGCTCTCTAGCTTCTTTATGGTCTACCATCTTTTCTGGATACTTATTTGTGTTGTACTCTTTAACCCAATGGTTAATGTATGTTTTATTTTTATCAAACTTATCTATTTGAGTTGTTGGGTTAAAAATTCTAAAGTACGGAGCAGCATCTACACCAGAGCCTGCAACCCATTGCCAATTACCAACATTGCTGGACATTTCATAATCTAACAGTTTTTCTGCAAAATATGCTTCGCCCCAACGCCAATCTATTAATAAGTGTTTACACAAAAAGCTTCCTACTACCATACGAACACGGTTATGCATTAAGCCAGTTTCATTTAACTGGCGCATACCTGCATCTACTAAAGGATAACCAGTAGTACCAGTTTTCCATTTTTCAAATTCGTCTTCATTATTACGCCACTCTATACGGTCGTACTTCTTTTTAAAAGCATTATTTACAGTTTCCGGAAAATGATAAAGTATCTGCATGAAGAATTCTCTCCAAATTAATTCGTTCCAGAATGTCTCGTCTTTAGCATCTATAGCTTTCTTGTATATTTTTCTGATACCAACTGTACCAAACCTTAAATGCGGACTTAGATTAGATGTACCATCCTTGGCTGGAAAGTTTCTAGTATCGTTGTAGTTTTCAATTAATGTTGGAGAAGTATCGTACTCAGGAAATGAAATTGAGGATTTTTTAAACCCCATTTCAGATAAAGACACATTTGGAAGTCTTGTGTTTTTTACGGTATTATCTAAATGTTGAGATGTATAATGAATCTTTAAAGTGTGGTCTTTAAAATTCTCTTTCCACGTATTCTTGTAAGGCGTATACACTAAGTAAGGATCGCCATCCTTTTTAACTACTTCGTCTTTTTCAAATATTACTTGATCTTTATATGTATTAAATGAAATATTATTCTTGCTTAGTAATTCCTTAATACTTGTGTCTCTCTCTTTTGCATATGGCTCGTAATCTCTGTTGGTAAACACCTCTTGAATCTGATAATCTTTCACTAAAGATTTAAATACTTTTTCAGGTGTATCGTGAAACATTGCTAAACTACTATCATAGTCATCCTGTAGCTCTTTACGCATTTCTTGTAGGGTTTCAAAAATAAACGTGACGCGAGCATCATTTTCAGGAAGTTTATCTAATATATCTTTATCGAAAATAAATAAGGGTAAAACAGGATAATCGCCTTTTAAAGCTTCTAAAAACCCTACATTATCATCTAAGCGTAAATCTCTTCTAAACCAGAATATTGAAACTTTTTTTGACATTTTAATTAATGTTTAAAGTACTCATACCTCCATCAACTCCAAAAACTTGACCTGTAATCCAAGCACTTTGATCTGTGAGAAGAAACTTTGCTATTGCAGCTATATCTTCAGTTGTTCCTACGCGTTTTAGAGGATGCCTATCATTCATTTTTTCTCGTTTCTTGTCATTATTAAGAAGTTGAGCGGCTAGTGGTGTATCTGTGAGTGATGGTGCTATTACATTTACTCTAAATGTTGGTGCATACTCTGCAGCTAATGCTTTTGCAAAACCTTCGATTGCGCCTTTTGCGGCAGCTACACTGGTATGAAATGGCATTCCTACTTTTACAGCAACAGTACTAAAAAATACAAGACTAGCTTGCTCACTCTTTTTTAGCTTTGGTAACAATGCATGAACAGTTTTGACTAAAGACATAAAGTTAATGTTTATGTCTTCTTCAAAATCTGAAGGTTTCAGCATTTTAAATGGCTTAAGGTTTATACTGCCAGGACAGAATACCAAACCATCTATTTGATCTGGTAAATTTAATGAAGTGATGTCATCCTTTTGTACATCAAACTCTAAATGGGTAACTAAAGAGGTGTCTAATTCACCTGTAGTTCTAGATGCAACAAAAAGGTTGTGGTCGTCCTGCAATAGTTCAGTTATACTTAAACCAATTCCTTTTGAGCCACCAATTAATAAAATATTCTTTTTCAAAACAATTTTTTGTTTAAATATACGAAGAAATAATTAAACAGAATATTGAATAGTAGATATGAAAAAAGGGATTCAATACGAATCCCTTTTAATTTATATAATTTACTAATGTAGCTTAGTTGTCAGCATCTATTTGATCTGTGTCTTTTCTCGTTTTAAGCATACCTACGCCTGCAAAGAAAAATACGATACCAATTATTAATAATGCCCAAGGACTTAAACCTACATTCATACTTCCAAAAGCTCCTAAAACGCCAATTACTAAACCTATGGCACCAGCTATGGTAAGTATTAAAGCTAAAATCTTAATCATAATATTTAAATTTTGGTTAGATGTTAAATATACTGAGAATAGCTAGTATTAGTAGTATAGTTAAGAATACTTTAGGGATTACTCGTCATAAATGTTAGAATAACTGTTACCTTTTGTAACAAAGAATTCGCCATCAATAAATCTGTAGTTTTTACCAATATTAGCTATATCTTCTAAGTCTTCTTTGCTTAGCTCAATATTATCACTCTCGAGGTTTTCCTTAATCCTACCCTCATTTGTAGATTTAGGAATAACGGCTGTACCGCGTTGTTTTGCCCAAGCAATTAAAGTTTGACCTTTTGAGATATTATTTCGTTCTGCAACTTTCTTAATAGTATCATCTTCAAATAATGATGGCTCATCGTCTGCTTTCATTCCTTCAGATCTGTCACCACTTCCTAATGGAGAATATCCTGTAAGTAAAATACCTTCTTTAGAACAGTATGAATATAAATCGTTTTGAGGTAAGTAAGGATGTAACTCAACTTGATTCATTTCTGGCATTTCTTCAACTTTACCTTTTAAGCTTTCTAGCTTTTCTTTGCTAAAGTTTGAGACACCAACATGTTTAATTAAACCTTGTTTCTTCGCTTCAATCATTGCATTTAATGTTTCATGAAGTGGTGCTTCTTCTAAAGATAAATAGTCTTCATCTTTTTCTGGAAAGCCATTTACACTTGGTTTAAATGCAACTGGCCAGTGCATAAGATAAAGGTCTAAATAATCGAGGTTTAAATCTTTTAGCGTCTTTTTTAGTGCAGGAATTACATCTTCTTTTTTATGAGCGTTATTCCATAGTTTAGATGTAACAAAAATATCTTCTCGCTTAACGTTTCCGCTTTCAAAAGATTCTTTAAAAGCTTCTCCTACAGCATCTTCATTGTCATAAGCTGCGGCGCAATCTATATGCTTGTAACCATTTTCTAAGGCAATTTTTACAGCTTTTTTTACATCTTCTGGATCAGATTTCCAAGTACCCAATCCTATTGATGGTATACTGTCTCCGTCTCTAAATTTTAAGGTTGTCATAGTTTTTTCTTTTAAAGTTAAGAATTGAAAATCTTAGAGATTTAGAAAATATTGACTTTAGGATTATTTTAAGCTAAATTCTTTACAAACGTTAATTAGAGGTGTAGCTAACTCTAAAATTTTGTAAAAATTAGTCCAAATTATACATTGGAAGCTCTTTTAAAAAGGTGTAGGATTCGGTATCCACATTCATTTGGCAGTAATAGTGTTGTAACCCATTAGTAACCATAAGATACTTAGCATTTAAAGTGAGATTGTATCTTGCAATTTGATCGAAAGTTTCTTGGTTAATTTTAATATGTGGTGCTTTGCACTCCACAATTAAATGAATACCGGCATCTTTATTAAAAGAGATAATATCGTATCGTTTAGACATACTATTAACCTTCACTTCTTTTTCAACATTAATATAAGATTTTGGAATGTTAAGATCCTCAATTAAAAATTGCACACAATGTTGTCTTACCCATTCTTCTGGTGTAAGAACAAAGAATCTTTTGCGAATCTCATCGAAGATATGCACCTTTTTTTCGGTACTTTTGAATCGGAACGCGTAGCGTGGAAAGTTAAGTGGCATCATCACAATACAAAGGTAAACTACCATATACAAACGACAAGATAATTTTGGCATTACAAGATTTACAAACAATACTAACTGATATAAAGAATAGAAAGTTTAAGCCTTTCTATTTTCTATATGGCGAAGAGGCTTTTTTTATAGATCAGATTTCAGATTATATAGAAGATAATGTTTTAACTGAAGAAGAACGAGGTTTTAACCAAATGACGCTATATGGCCGTGATGTTTCTGTAGAGGATATTGTAAGCAATGCCAAGCGTTACCCGATGATGGCCGAGAGACAGGTAATTATTGTAAAAGAAGCTCAAGATTTATCTAGAACTATTGAAAAGTTGGTAAGCTATGCGGAAAATCCGCAGCCTACAACATTACTTGTTGTTTGTTACAAGTATAAAAAACTTGATAAACGAAAAAAACTATACAAAGCGCTTAATAAAGAAGGCGTATTGTTTGAAGGTAAAAAACTATATGACAACCAAATTAGTCCTTGGATTATACGTACATTAAAATCTCAAGGTTATGGTATAACTCAAAAGGCGTCTCATATGCTGGCAGAGTTCTTAGGATCAGATTTAGGTAAAGTAAGTAATGAGTTAAATAAATTGAAACTTATTTTACCAAAGGGTATAGAAATTACACCAGAACATATTGAAGAAAATATTGGGATAAGTAAAGACTTCAATAATTTTGAATTACAAAATGCAATAGGAGAGAAGAATAAATTAAAAGCACACCGCATAATTAATTACTTTTCGCAAAACCCTAAAGACAATCCTATTGTACTCACTAGTGCATTGTTATTCAGTTTTTTTAGCAAACTTTTACAAGTTCACAGCTTATCTAATATAAACGACAAATCTGTGGCAACAGCTTTAGGAATAAGTCCTTACTTTTCTAAAGATTATATTACTGCGGCTAGAAATTATTCAATGAGAGATGCTAGTCAGGCTATATCTTTACTAAGAGTTATGGATTTAAAAAGTAAGGGCGTAGACTCTAATGCAATACCAAGCGGAGATCTCTTGAAAGAATTTTTAGTAAAAATAATGGATTAATATGTCTACATCTTTATTTACGTCTTGGGTTATGGCAGCAAGACTTAGAACATTGCCATTATCATTATCTGGTATAATAGTAGGAGCTTCAATAGGTGTTAAAGCAACTCAATCTTCTTCTAGCTTATTATTATCTTCAATATTTTGGCTTGCTATAGCAACCACTTTAGGTTTACAGGTGCTATCTAATTTTGCCAATGATTATGGTGATGGTGTAAAAGGTACAGACAATGAAGAGCGTATTGGTCCTAAACGCGCAATACAAAGTGGCTTAATATCTCATAAGGCCATGAAAAATGGAATTATTCTTACATCTTTAGTTACACTCGTACTGGCACTGCTACTTATTTACACAGCTTTTGGAAAGGATAATTTTATATTATCTGTAGTGTTTTTTGCATTAGGCATTGCAGCAATTGTTGCAGCTATTAAATATACAGTAGGAAACTCTGCCTATGGTTATAAAGGATTAGGAGATGTTTTTGTGTTTATATTTTTTGGACTGGTGAGTGTTGTAGGTTGTTATTTTCTTTACACTAAGGCTTTAAATTTTACAGTTTTCCTACCTGCAATAACTATAGGCTGTTTAAGTACAGCAGTTTTAAATTTAAATAACTTGAGAGATATTAATAGTGACAAAAACTCTGGTAAACACACGCTCGTTGTAAAAATGGGATGGCATAAAGCTAAAGTGTATCATCAATGTTTAGGGATTTTAGCATTGCTATCTTTTTTAGTATATACCTGCTTAACCTATAATACATTATGGAGTTTACTGCCATTAGTTTCCTTTATTATATTGGCTATTCACTTTAATAAAGTTAGACAAACAGAAGAACCTATGTTCTTAGATCCAGAACTTAAAAAAGTAGCACTAAGTACGTTTTTGTTTGCAATACTATTTGCAGTGAAGCTTTTAGTTTTTAATGCATAGCTAATAGAGTATATTTACTAAAAATGTAGAGTAGTTGAGAATCTTTTTAACGTGTTTATTTGTTTTAATTTTTAGCTTTCAGAATTTACTGGGGCAAGACACTTCTTTGTCAGAGACTAAAAAAGACACTCTTTTAAAACAACATGAAAATGTAGAGAAACTTCTAGGCATGTGGTATGATAAGCGCCAAGGAGACACTTCTGTTTTTACCTATTTAACACCACAAGAATGGGAGACTGTATTAGAACATCATTATTACCAAACTGCTATAGATGCTAATCTAAAAGACAAAATAGGTTTTCCTTTAGCATCAACTTATCATAGTCTAACAAAGTTTAGTAAGGCATTACCCATTCTTGAAATTTTAAAAACTAAGAAAGATAATTTTAGTTTTGAGAACTACAGTTATATTTTAATAATGCTTGAGGAGATATATAGAGCTAATGTAGATCTTGCGAAAGCCATAGAAATTAGGGAAGAGAGAATTAGGTTAGGGTACATTAAAACGTTTTATGATTTATATGCAGATGTTGGTCTTTATGATATAGCTGTTCAGGATTTTAAAGATTTAGCCTATAAGCCAGAAAATGGTTCGTTTTCTAAAATGACTTACTATAAGAAATTAGGTGAGCTGTTTTTTAAAGCTTATAAAATTGATAGTGCTAGAGCAAATTTTAAAAAAGGGCTTAAAGCTCTTGAGCCAATTTTAAACTCTAAAGACTACGAAGAAAAATCATGGTATATAGAATATACCAAACAGTTTTATTACAACCAGTTAAAAGGTAACATTATTGCTTGCAATATTGAGCAAGATAATTTTAATAATGCTATCCCTATACTTAAAGAAGATATTGAAGAAAGCTATACTATTAATGATGTAGATAATAGAATTCACAAGTGGTTGTTGATGGCTAAAGTTTATTTGCACGAACAAGATCTTAATGAAGCTAATAAGGTATTAGACAGTGTTTTTGAACGAAAGAGACAAAAGTCGATCTATAATGCAGACCTTACATATCTTAAACTAAGAGGAGATTATTATAAACAACTTAGTAAAGTAGATTCTTCGGCATTTTACTATAGAAATTTTATTGATTTACGAGATTCCTTAGATATCATAAGCAAGAAAAATCAATCTATAGTGTTATTATCTTCATTAGAAAATAGCACCCAACGCACAATAATTAAGAAACAACGATTAGAGTTATTAAACCAAGCTGCTAAACGAGATTTAAAACAACTTCAAACAGTTTTAATGATTTTTGTATTGGTTACTTTAATTATACTTATAATAGTTTTTTATAAAAATTACAGTTTCAAAGTAAAAGCACGATCAAAGATTAAGACTCAAAATGAAGAGCTAATCATTAAAAACGAAGAAAATGAACTGTTACTAAAAGAGGTTCACCATCGTGTAAAAAACAACTTGCAAACAATTTCTAGTCTTTTAGGATTGCAAAGTAATACGGTGGAAGATGAAGCTACCAAAAAAGCCTTTCTGGAAGGGCAAAATAGAGTACACTCTATGGCACTTATTCATAAACGATTATATGAATCTGATCAATTTGGTGAAATAACCTTTAAGGATTATGTAGAGCAACTATGTAGTAACCTTATTTCATCTTTCGGAAAAACAGATGTTACTAATTATATTATTTCATCAATAGATAAGTTAGATGTAGAAAAAGCGGTTCCTATAGGTCTTATTGTAAATGAGATATTAACCAATACCTTTAAATACGGTCAATCTAAAGACGGATCTGTAAAGTTTAATATCACATTAACCTCAAATGAAACTCATTACACATTAAGCTTTCAAGACTTTGGTAAAGGGTTTAATATTAAAGATGTCCAGAAATCAAACTCTTTAGGACACCGTTTAATTGAGTTACTCTCAAGACAGCTTGATGGTGAGCTTAAAGTAAAATCTAGTTCAAAAGGAACTTCTTACAAACTTATATTCCCTAAGGAAATTCAATAAACTTAAAAATTTATAATTCTTAATGACAGCGCAATATTATAAACATACCTTACAATTTAAACAAGCTAGCGGAACCTCAAGAGGTATCCTAAAAACAAAGGATTCATGGTTTATAAAAATCACAAATGGCGATGTTATAGGAATTGGAGAATGTGGATTATTAAAAGGTTTAAGTGTAGATGACAGAAAGGATTATGAGTATACATTAAACTGGGTGTGCAGCAATATTCATTTAGGTTTGCCTAAACTATATAAAAAATTGGAAGAGTTTCCCTCTATACAATTTGGGTTAGAAATGGCATTTAAGTCTTTAGAATCAGAACATCCATATGAGCTTTTTCCATCTGATTTTACAAAAGGAAACGATAGTATTCCTATAAACGGATTGGTCTGGATGGGAGAAAAAAGCTTTATGAAATCTCAGATAGAAACTAAGATTAAAGAAGGTTTTAAGTGTATTAAATTAAAAATAGGTGCAATCGATTTTCAATCTGAAATAGAGTTATTGAAATATATACGATCTCAATTTTCTGAAAAAGATATAGAAATAAGGGTAGATGCCAATGGTGCATTTTCTACTAAAGATGCTTTAGAAAAGCTAAAGACTCTTAGTGAGTTTAAATTACATAGCATAGAGCAACCTATACAACAAGGCCAGTGGCAAGAGATGGCTAAACTTTGTGAAAAAACGCCGTTAGATATAGCATTAGATGAAGAGTTAATAGGTGTTTTTAAATCTGAGAATAAATCTAAGTTACTTAATACAATAAAACCACAATATATTATTCTTAAGCCTAGCTTAATAGGTGGTTTTAAAGGTTCAAAGTCTTGGATTTCATTAGCCAGGTCTCTTAAAGTTGGATGGTGGTTAACAAGTGCTCTAGAAAGTAATGTTGGTTTAAATGCAATTTCTCAATTCACCTATAATCTAGATACCTCTATGTATCAAGGATTAGGTACAGGTAGCTTGTACACCAATAATTTTGAATCTCCTTTATACATAAAAAAGGGCCATATATGTTATGACCCTAATTTAAATTGGAATGTGTCTTTTAAGGATTAAACCTTAACAATCATCTTACCTTGATTTTTCCCGTCAAATAAGTCAATAAAAGCTTGTGGAATATTATCAAAACCTTCAACTATAGTTTCAGAATAGGTTAATTTATCTTCTTTTAACCATTTTCCTAATTGTTGCATACCTTCCTTAAATTGAGACTGGTAATTACCAATTGTAAATCCTTGCATAGACACACTATTTTTTATTAAGATAGGTTCAACTCTTGGTCCTGTAGGTGTTTCGGTATCATTATAAACTGAAATAGCACCACAATTTATCACTCTTGCGTTTCTAGCAATGTTAGCTAAAACAGCATCTGTAATATCTCCGCCAACGTTATCAAAATAAACATCAACGCCATTAGGAGCTGCAGAAGCTATGGCCTCTTTCATATTGTCTGTGGTTTTATAATTAATAGCTTCATCATAACCAAACTTGTCTTTTAAAAGCTCAACTTTATCATCTGTACCAGCTGTACCAATTACTTTGCAACCTTTAATTTTTCCTATCTGTCCTACAACTGTACCAACTGCACCAGCTGCGCCAGACACAACTAAGGTTTCGCCATCTTTTGGCTCACCAATTTTAGTTAAACCAAAATAGGCTGTAAGACCTGTCATACCTAAAATTCCTAAATAAGCCGTTGCTGGCGCTAAATCTGTATCAATTTTATTTAGTTGTTCTCCAGAAGTAGTTTGGTATTTTTTCCAAGCTAACATTCCAGTTACTAAATCACCTTCCTTAAAATTATCGTTTTTAGTTTCTATAACTTCAGCAATAATGTGTGAGGTTATAGGCTCATTAAGTTCAAACGGTTCTATATATGATTTTTGATCTCTCATTCTTCCGCGTAAATAAGGATCTACAGAAACGTACTTTGTTTCTAATAAAATCTCACCATCTTTTGCAGAAGGTTTCTCGCTTTCTACAAATTTAAAGTCAGATTCTTGTGGACGACCTTCTGGTCTGTTATTCAATAATATAGTAGAATTCATAATTATAGTTTTTTGTGTATTTCAAAGTTATCTAGGATAATCTTCTTCCGCCAAAATTGGGTCCTAAAATTTAGTTAAGCCTTATTTTATAAATGCTAACCTATGTTATTATAAAATATAACAATTATATAATAGTAACATACCATAATCCCTTTGTAAGTTTTAGCTACAAAACCCTACTTTTGTATTAGACTATTACAAGAACTATGAGCGAAACAACTGAAAGAATTAAATGCCTGATTATTGGTTCTGGACCAGCAGGATATACAGCAGCAATTTATGCAGCTAGAGCAGATATGAACCCTATCATGTATACTGGTATGGAACCTGGAGGACAATTAACTACAACAACAGAAGTAGATAATTTTCCTGGATACCCAGAAGGTATAGATGGACCTACTATGATGGTACAATTACAACAACAAGCAGAACGTTTTGGTACACAGGTGCGTATAGGTATGATTACTGAAGTAAAGTTTGCTACCGAAAAAGGTGGTATTCATAAAGCACAAGTAGATGGTGATAAGTGGATTGAAGCAGATACTGTTATAATTTCGACAGGAGCATCTGCTAAATACTTAGGTTTAGAAAGTGAACAACGCCTACGTGGCGGTGGTGTATCTGCATGTGCAGTGTGCGATGGTTTCTTCTATAAAGGTCAAGATGTTGCTATAGTTGGTGGTGGAGATACAGCTGCAGAAGAAGCTACATATTTATCTAAAATATGTAATAAAGTAACAATGCTAGTGCGTAAAGATGAAATGCGTGCAAGTAAAGCTATGCAACATAGAGTAACAAATACAAAGAACATAGATTTACGTTACAACACAGAGATTGATGAAGTTTTAGGAGAGCAAGTTGTTGAAGGTTTAAGAATGAAAAACAACCAAACTGGCGAAAAAGAAACTATTGATATTACAGGACTTTTTATCGCTATTGGCCATAAGCCAAATACAGATATCTTTAAAGGACAAATAGATATGGATAATACAGGTTATATTGTTACTAAGCCAAAAACTACAGAAACTAATATTCCTGGTGTATTTGCAAGTGGAGATGTTCAAGATAAAGAGTATAGACAAGCAATTACTGCTGCAGGTACAGGTTGTATGGCAGCTTTAGATGCTGAGCGTTATTTAGCAGATGTTGGTGCAATTGAAGAAGTAAGCACAACGACTAACTGGTAAATAATCTGTTATAAAATTAAAAAGGTCTGCTTTATTAAAGCAGACCTTTTTTTGTTTAATAGTTTTTGAAGGGTTTACTCAAAACTCTGCATGTCTACTAATTTTTTATAAGTTCCATTTAGTTTTAGTAACTCGTCGTGCTTGCCAACTTCAACAATTTCACCTCTGTGCATGACTACAATTTTATCTGCATTTTGAATAGTTGATAAACGGTGTGCAATAACCAATGATGTTCTGTTAAGCATCATGTTTTCTAACGCACTTTGTACAAGACGTTCACTTTCTGTATCTAGAGCAGAAGTAGCCTCATCTAAAATCATAATAGGTGGATTTTTAAGTACTGCACGAGCAATAGAGAGTCTTTGTTTTTGACCTCCACTTAATTTATTACCACTATCACCAATATTAGTATCAATACCTTTTGGCAAGTCTTTTACAAACTCCCAAGCATTTGCAATTTTAAGAGCTTCAATAATTTCTTGGTCTGTAGCATCTTGCTTTCCTAATAGAATGTTATTCTTTATAGTGTCATTAAATAAGATAGAATCTTGTGTTACTAAGCCCATTAAATGCCTTAGAGACTTCTTTTTAAGGTCTCTTATGTCTACACCATCAATAGTAATCTCACCATCATTTACATCGTAAAAGCGTGTTACTAGGTTGGCTATGGTACTCTTACCACTACCAGATTGTCCTACCAAAGCTACAGACTGTCCTTTAGGAACGGTAATGCTAAAGTCTTTTAAAACATAGTCATTCTCATACTTAAAGTTAACGTTCTTAATATCGATATTGGTAGTAAAATCTACTTTATCCTTAGCATTTGGTTTATCTTTTAGAGGAGACTCTGTTTCTAAAATTTCTAGGACACGCTCTGCTGCTGCATTTCCTTGTTTAACATTATAACTAGCCTTAGATATTGCCTTAGCTGGAGTTAGTATGTTATATGCTAATGCCATAAATGTGATAAACTCTGGGCCATCAAAGCTGCCTTCAACCAGCACTAAGCGGCCACCATAATATAGGAGCACAGAAATAATTCCTATACCTAATACTTCACTAACAGGTTTTGCTAAGTTGTTTCGGTTAACTAAGCTATTTAAAAATTTAAAATGTCTGTTTGTTGACTCTTCAAATTTTTCTGTAAAATACGCTTCAGAATTAAATCCTTTTATCACTTTTAAGCCACCTAAAGTTTCTTCTAATACAGACAATAAAACACCTTGTTCTTTCTGGACTCTATCAGATTTTTTCTTTAAAGATTTACCGACCAAGGAAATTAAAAATCCAGATACCGGAATAAAAATGAGCACAAAGATGGTAAGCTTAACACTAAGCGCTAACATAAATATTAAAGTGAAGATTATTGTTAGTGGTTCTCTTACTATAAGCTCTAAGATAGATAAAAATGAATGCTGAATTTCCAAAACATCACTAGTCATTCTTGCAATAGTATCACCTTTACGTTTTTCAGAGTAAAAGGAAATAGGAAGTTCTGTTATCTTATCATACAATGTGTTGCGAATGTCTTTTAAAACACCATTTCTTAAAAAGGTGATAAAATACATGGCAAAATAACTAAAGAGATTCTTTAATATAAATAAGCCTAGAACTAAGCAGATTACAATAATTAAAGCTTGCATTTTGTCTGTGCCAGCTACATTTGTAATAAAGTAGTTTAAAGAGTTTTCTGCATAATCCTTAATATTTGTAATACCTGTATATACAGGCTTTTCGGTTACTTTTATATCTTCAGGATCAAATAATACCTGCATCATTGGTATTAGTGACATGAATGCCAGACCACTAAACAATGCATATAAAATATTGAAGAATATATTTAAGAAGGCATAGCGTTTATAAGGTATCGCAAACCTCATTATTTTTTTAAAATAATTCATAGAATATATTTAACTCAATCCAAGTTGAGATTTTATTGAAGCAATTTTTGAATTTAAAACAGCAGTAGTTTCGTCTATAGTTTCTTTAGAAGATAACGTACTATTTACACTTATATAAAACTTAATTTTAGGTTCTGTTCCACTTGGCCTTGCAGCTATTTTAGTGCCTTTATCTGTATAGTAAATAAGAACGTTAGATTTAGGGATATTTAACTCTGTCGTTTTTTGGGATACAGGGTTTAAAGATGTAGAGTTTGCATAGTCTTCCACCTTTACAACAGTTTCACCTGCTATAGTTTGTAAAGGGTTGTTTCTTAACTCGATAAGCATTTGCTTTATTTCTTCTGCACCTTCTTTGCCCTTTTTCACAAGAGAGATTAATTCTTCTTTGTAATAGCCAAATTGTGAGTAAAGGTCGTGAAGTTTGTCTAGTATAGAAGAGCCTTCAGCTTTTAATTGAGCCGCTATCTCACACGCTAATAGAGTAGAGGTTACCGCATCTTTATCTCTCACAAAATCTCCAACCATAAATCCAAAGCTTTCTTCACCGCCACCAATAAAATCTAAATCTGGTAAATCTTTTATCATTTTAGCAATCCATTTAAAGCCTGTGAGACCTTCATGGTATTGAGCACCATAAGCTTCTGTCATAACCTTTAGCATAGGTGTAGAGACAATAGTAGAGCCTACAAAAGTATCATTATGTAGTTTTCCCGCTTTTTTCCATTGTTCAAGCAAAAACCAAGTCATAACCACCATGGTTTGATTACCATTAAGCAAAACCATTTGATCTTTAAGATCTCTTACAGCGATACCTAATCTATCTGAATCTGGATCTGTACCAATTACAATATCTGCATTTATAGCTAAAGCTAAATCTGTAGCCATTTTTAAAGCTTCAGGTTCTTCTGGATTAGGGGATTTTACTGTTGGAAAATCGCCGTTCGGCTCTGCCTGTTCCTTTACAATATTCACATTGTTATAACCTGCTCTTTCAAGTACTTGTGGTATTGCAGTTATCGATGTACCGTGTAAAGACGTGAATACGATATTAAGATTTTCTTTAGCAGAATTTGGGGTATTAAAACTACCATTATCTACAGATGCAGCAAAGAAGGCTTCATCAATAGTGCTGTCTATATAAGTAATGCGTTCATCTTGTCCTTTAAATAAAATGTCTTCATACTTTAAAGAATCTATTTCATTTATAATAGCAGCATCTTGTGGTGGCACCAATTGACCGCCATCTTGCCAATACACTTTATAACCATTATACTCTGGCGGATTATGACTTGCAGTTAATACAATACCGCAATGACAGTTTAAATATTTTACTGAAAAAGATAACTCTGGAGTTGTTCTCAAGTCTGAAAATAGAAACACATCTATACCATTTGCAGTAAAAACATCTGCCACAGTCTTTGCAAGAGACTTACTATTATGCCTGCAGTCATAAGCGATAACAACCTTAAGTTGCTCGCCATTAAACTGCTGTTTCATAAAATTAGAAAGGCCTTGTGTGTTTTTTCCTAAAGTGTATTTATTAATTCTGTTTGTGCCAACGCCCATAATACCGCGCATACCACCAGTGCCAAATTCAAGATTTTTATAAAAACTATCTTCAAGTTCTGTAGGATTATTTGTAATTAGGTGATTTACTTTTGCAGTAGTATCAGCATCATAAGTCGAGGTCATCCAAGAGTTGGCCTTTTTTAAGATGGCTTGGTTGTTAGTCATGAGTCAATAAATTTTGTGTAAAAATACGAAAAACCAATGTGGTAAATTACGCTATGGTTTCAGCTATCCTATAACGTTCTTGTTGGCGTTTACTTCTTAGAATAAGCTCTCCTAAAAAGCCTGCCAGGAATAATTGTGTTCCTATAATCATAGTAGTTAAGGCAATATAAAACCAAGGATTGTTGGTAACGAGTATTGCTGGCAAACCTTGAGCCAGTTTATAGAGTTTTGAGATACCAATATAAATTGCAGAACAAGATCCTATAATAAACATAAGTACACCTAATGCGCCAAATAAGTGCATTGGTCGTTTTGCAAATCTAGATAAGAACCAAATAGTAATAAGATCTAAGAAACCATTAATGAAACGCTCTGCTCCAAATTTAGTTGTCCCATATTTTCTGGCTTGGTGCTTAACTACTTTCTCTGTAATGTTAGTAAATCCAGCATTTTTAGCTAATACTGGTATATAACGATGCATTTCTCCATAAACATCAATATTCTTCACAACAACTTGATTGTAAGCTTTTAAGCCACAATTAAAGTCGTGAAGCTTTACACCAGATGTTTTCCTTGCGGCTGCATTAAAAAGTTTAGAAGGTAAGTTTTTTGTGAGCTTAGAGTCATAACGCTTTTTCTTCCAGCCAGAAACAAGATCATAACCATCTTTGATAATAAGGTTATACAATTCTGGAATTTCATCTGGACTGTCTTGTAAATCTGCATCCATTGTAATTACCACATCACCTTTTACGCACTTAAAACCTGCGTGCAAAGCTTGAGATTTGCCGTAATTTCTATTAAAACGTATGCCTTTTACATTTTTGTCTTGTTGGGAGAGCGCAGTAATTATTTCCCATGAGTTATCCGTACTACCATCATCTATAAACAGAAGTTCATATGAAAATGAATTGGACTGCATCACAGATGCAATCCAATTATAAAGTTCGTTTAAAGATTCGCCTTCATTTAAAAGCGGAATGACAATAGATAACTGCATGAATTATACTTTGGTAGGATCTTTCTCTCTAAAGATTAATGCAACGATAAGCCCAACTACTGCGTAAAATACCAAGAAACCAAACCATCCTTTAATGTAATTCATCATAGAGAATTGGTTATCTTCTTCCATAGCAACAATTGCTTTATCTATCTCAGACTGTGGTGCACCAAATTTTTGCATCATAGCTTCAGAGTTTTCAATAATCTTCTCGTTTAAAATTTGAGCAGCATCTGTATCAATAACATTAAATATTAATAAGCTTACTACTGTACTAATAAATGTTCCTAAGGCAATTGTTATAAAATAGCCTGTAAATGCTTGTTTAAAGGTAGTGTAGCCTTCAATTAGTTGTTTTGTTTTCTTTGCAGATAAAATTCCGAAGACAATAATAAGTAGTATGTTTAGTATACCAAACCACCAAGCAGTAAATAGGTCTAGATATACAGCATAGCCAATTACTGTTAATAAAGATAAGATGACACCTAACGTGATGCCGTAAGAGGTTGCAGATTTTCTGTAAGCGTTTTCCATGAGTATAATGTGTTAATGGTTATACTATCTTAGTACACAAATATAGGAATATGTTACATTGCACACTGTATTTTATAGTGCATTAAAAAAATAACAATAACTACTTGCAAATTAAAGTAAAATAACTAAATTTGCACTTCTAAAAATCAAACTGAAAAAGATTACAACGATGAAGCAAGGTGTACATCCAGAAAACTATAGAGTAGTAGCGTTTAAAGATATGTCTAACGACGAAGTATTTTTAACTAAATCTACTGCTAATTCTAAAGAAACGATCGAAGTTGATGGTACTGAGTATCCATTAGTGAAATTAGAAATTTCTAGAACATCTCATCCTTTCTATACAGGTAAAGCTAAATTACTTGATACAGCTGGTCGTATTGACAAGTTTAAGAACAAGTATGCTAAGTTTAAGAAGCCTGCTAAAGCTGAAGAAACTAAAGAAGACTAAACTTTTTAGTACTCTTTTATACAATAAAAAAAAGCTTCCAATTTTGGAAGCTTTTTTTATGCTTGATAGTTTTTAAAGATGCTCATTAATAAATATTGAAAGCTTAGATTGTAAATCTGCATAGCTTGCTAAACTCCAATTGGCATGACCACCTTCATAAGTTGTTAATTGGTGTGTAACGTTATTTGCTTCTAAAGCATCGTTAATGGCATTAGCTTGGCTTAGTGGCACCAAAGGATCACTTTCTCCATAAAATAATATAGTAGGCACACTTTGTTGGGAGACTTGTAATGCAGGACTTAAAACCTCTTCAAAATTTGTACCTTCAGGATAAGCATCTTCATCTACTAAATCGTTTACAAATTGAAATTGAGGGTTTTCAGAATAATAAGGATCTGTAAAATCTACAGGTCCAACAACGCTACAAGCCATTTTAATATCTTGGTTAGTATCTTCTGCATATGTATACTGCAATCCAATATGCGCACCGGCGCTAAGACCAATAACTCCAAATGTTGGGTTTATGTGGTATTCTGAGGCATTGTTTTTCACGTGTTCTATTACTGCACCAACATCAGTTATCTGATTAGGAAATGCAGCTGTAGTTTCATTAGCAAGAACATAGTTCATATTTACTATTGCATATTCGGAAAGTTGTGGTTGTAAAATAGGTAGAAAATAATTCATATCACTTTTATCACCAGCTGTCCAGCTACCACCATGTATTAATAATATTACTTTAGTGGCTTCTGTAGTTCTATTTGCAGGCAAGTAAATGTCATAAGCCTGTTGTTGATGGTCTCCATAGCTTACATCAAATATATCTTCTGCTTCAAGGTTTTGTGGTTCTTCTTGAGGATTTTCTGTAACAGGATCTTGAATTGTGGTACTAGAGTTATCTGAACTGCATGAAAAAGACAGCATAAGAGATACTGCAATACATATAGATTTTATAATGGTCATATTTTTCTTTTTTAATTCCTCTAAATCAAATGTCGTGCTAAAACAGTGTAACAACTGTTAAAGCTTCATAAAAAACCTAATATGATTATATATTTTGTAGTAATTTTAAAGAAAAAGACTAAACATGATTAAAGAAGGTACTAGTGTAACCTGGAAATGGGGAAGTGGTGAAGCTTCCGGAAAGGTTGTAGAAACTTATACTAAATCTGTAACTAAAACCATAAAAGGTACAGACGTTACTAGAGATGGAGAGACAAATAATAAAGCACTTTATATTAAGCAGGAAGATGGAGACCACGTCTTAAAATTAGAAAGTGAAGTTAATAGAGATTAAATTAAAAATATGGCAGAACTAATACGTATATACGAAGACAACCCAAATCCTAAACAAATAAAGCAAGTAGTAAATGCATTGCGTGATGGAGCTTTGGTTATTTACCCAACAGACACAGTTTATGGGCTTGGTTGTGATATCTCTAATGTAAGCGCCTTAGAGCGTATTGCTAAGCTAAAAAATGTAAAATTAGAGAAGGCAAATTTTTCTTTTATCTGTGAAGATTTAAGTAACCTATCAGACTATGTAAAGCAAATAGATACGCGTACATTTAAAATATTGAAGCGTTGTTTGCCAGGACCTTATACATTTATTCTTCCAGGCAATAATAACTTACCTAACGTCTTTAAGAAAAAGAAGACTGTTGGAATAAGAGTACCAGATAACAGTATTTGTAATGCATTAGTAAGTGGGCTAGGTAATCCAATTATTTCAACATCTATTAGAGATGAAGATGACGTTATAGAGTATACTACAGACCCAAGTCTTATTTTAGAAAAATGGGACAAACACGTAGATATTGTTATAGATGGAGGCTATGGAGATAATATAGCCTCAACAGTTATAGATCTTACAGGTGATGAAGCCGAAGTAATACGAGAAGGTAAAGGAAGTTTAGAAATATATTAAAAGTAAAACGCAAACTAAAAACTTTAGTTGGCGTTTTACTATTTGAGTAAATATTTTTAATGCGCTGTAACATCTCCAGACCCACTTGTCTTTTTATCTACATTTGCTGGGTTTCCTTTATAATCAATATCTCCAGAACCAGAAACTCTAGCATATAATGATTTGCTTGCATAAACTTCTACATCTCCAGAACCGTTTACTTTAGCCTCTACATCTTTTGCTTTCAAATCATAGCAAGAAATATCTCCAGAGCCGGCAACTTTTGCAGATAATTTATCTGTTGTACCGGTTAACTTGATATCTCCAGAGCCAGATAGAGCAGTCTCAATAGTTTTAGCTTCAACACTTAAAGAGATATCACCAGAACCAGAAATAAGGGCCTTAAAGTTCTTAGCTGTTATGAGATCTTTTCCTATAATATCACCAGATCCAGATAACGCAACTTTGTCAATATCTTTAAACGGTACGGTAATTATTACCTGCATGCGTTTAGAGGTGCGCAAGTTGTACCCTTTTTTAGTTGAAATCTTTAGAGCGTTATTTTCTACTTCTGTAGTAATGTACTCTAATAAATTGCTCTCTGCTTGCACCGTTAAGTTTCCTTCGGTTCCTTGTTCTAAAATAACATCAAAAAAGCCTGAGAGATTTACTTCATCATAAGTACCTACAGATCTATTTTCGGTTTTAATAGTTCCGTTGCCTTCTACTTTTGTACCATTAGACCACCATTGTGCATTAATAGATTGTAAGCTAAAGCAAAGTGTTGCGAGGATTATTAATTTAAATTTCATGTGTTCGTTTTTATGATTGATTAGATAATTGATTAAAGTCGATTCATTTTTACACTTCCGTAATCTGAATCTATAAATAAATTGTTTTTAGCAGATTTAGAAATGTTATATCCTTCGTATGTAGAATTGGAGTTACTTTTATTTTTAAGCGTAAACTCTAAACCATCTGTTCCCGTAAAGCCAGCATAGCTAAGATTTACATTAAATGTAAATTCATAAGCAGCGTCATACCCAATCTTCATACCTGCGTAGTCGCCGTTTAAACTAACGTTTCCAGCATTTTTGGTTAGCCGTTCTATTATAAAATTCCCATAATCTGAAGTTAACTCTACATTGCCAAAAACATCTCCTAACTTAACGGTGCAATAATCACCATCACCTTGAATGTTGTTTACTTTGTCAATTTTAAAACTTCCGTAGTCTGCATTAAATTGAAGGTTTTTTACTTCTTTAATGCTTCCGTTAGAGTAATCTGCATTTATAATAAGATTTCCTGCTTTCTCTATTGAATATGTACTGTATCCTGCATTAATTGTAGCGCTTTTAATATAATCGAAGGTGCAACCTGTATTATAATCGAATGAAATTTTATTATTATCAGCCAATAATTCGCCTATATTAAGTTTACCATAATCACAATCTAAATTAGCGTTACCTAGCAATCTGTCTATAGAGATATTACCATAGTCATTTTCTAAATTAACAGCATTTGTGGCTGGTAACTTTATAATATAATTAATTTCCATATTTATACTGTGGCTATTGTTGCCGCCAGTCCAGCTACTCCACCAACTTTGACTTTCATTTTTATCAATCTTAGTTTTTGCAGTTACATAAGAACTTGATGCTTCAAAATTAACTGTAATGTCATTTAGTTTTTCTCTTACCTTTTGCTCATCATCTCCATTTGTTTTAATAATAACTTGAATAACAACTCTATTTTCTTCCCAAGTGGTAATATCTATATTGCCGTAATCATTACTTATGTTTAACAATGCATCTGAGGTAACAGAAAACTCTTTATTAATTTTTTTCTCTTTAGTATATTTTCCTTTCCAGTTCTTGTCATGAACAGGATTTGCTAAAACCAATGCTGGAAAAACCAGTATGAGTAGTAGGTTAAAGTATATTGCTTTCATTGTCTTGTTCTTTTAATTGTTGAATGTTCTCAATAGTTTCTAATACATTTTGAAGTAATGCAGTACGCTGTTGAAAATTTGTGACCATTGCATAAATAACACGTTTGTCTTCACCGCTATCTACTAGGTCTTTTTTTAATTTTTGATAGTCTTTTTCTAAAACATTTAACTGGCGCATTGTATCGTCTATTAATTGTTTTGTTTCTGGTGTTTGTTGTTGTTCTAACTTACTTAACTCAGATGTAATGAGAACACTGTAAAAATCTTGAGTTTGTTTCATTTCCTTAGAAACACTTGCTAAATCTGCAGTTTCTACGTGAATTGGAGAGGTGTAGCTTTTAAAAAGAAATACACCAACCAATACACAGGCAGCAACAGATAAAAGCGGTTTCCATAGATTAAATATGGTACCCTTTTGGTGTTTAGCTTGTGCTATACTTTTTGCGTTTAGCTTTTTTAAAAACGCTTCCTCATGATTTTCTTCAGGCTCAAAGACATCAAAATTTAAATCTTTAAACACGTTATCTAATTCTTCATCTTTCATAGTTCTGGTAATTTAGAACGTAAACTTTCTTTTGCGCGTGACAGCATTGTCCTACAATTTGCATAGGTTAAATTCATAATGTCACAAATTTCTTCATAGTCATAACCTTCAATAAGATGTAATGTTAAGATCACTCTGTAATTATCCTTAAGTGAGTTCATAGTATTTAGTATGAGCTTTACTTTAGGACTGCTTTCTGAGTCTGAATTAGATATTCCTTGATCTTCAGGAACATCTAACCGTTCTTCTACATCTTGAAAAGCAACCACACTGAGTTTAGAGTTTTTTCTGTAAGCTGTTAGGCTGTTATTTACAACAATACGTTTAAGCCAAGCACCAAAAGTGGCATCTCCTTTAAAAGAATCGAGTTTAGTAAAGGCGTTTAAAAACGATTCCTGCATGACATCTTGGGCTTCTGCTTCGTCTTTCACAATGCGTAATGCCGTGTTGTACATAGCACGATAATACTGTTTGTAAATTAAAAGCTGCGCTTGTTGATTACCTTTGCGGCAACGCTCTAATGTTTCATTAATATGTGTGGCGGTTAGTGTCAAAAAAACAATTGCTTTATACTAAAGATACAGCTATTGTAAGTTTGTTACACTTTTAGAAAAGTATTTTGAAAAAAAATTAAATTCCGAAAGAAATATTGAATGCAAATCTGCCACCTTCTTCGCCATGAAAGTAAGATAGGTTAGAGGTAAGGCCGCTAACGGAAAATATTATACCACCACCATAACTATAGTGCCAGTTTGAATTAGACTCATCATCTATCCAAACTCTACCAGTATCATATCCTAAATATCCTAAACTGCGTATAGGTAAGAAAACAGTTTTAAGCGGTTTAAAATTATACTGTAACTCCACATTTCCTACTAAAGATTGTTGTCCTGTAAAGCGTTGTAATCTGTAACTTCTTAAGCTGTGTTCTCCTCCAATTCTAGCGCTTTGGTAAAATGGTATGGCATCACCAAAACGTAATTGCCCAGAAGCAGATGTTTTTAAAATAACATCTCTAGAAGAATCTATAGCATTCCAGAACGTTAATGACGGATCTACTGCTAATGTTGTTTGAGAACTTGATAAATTATCTGAAAAATAGCCTTTTGCTTTAAACTCCATTCCTCTATTTGGGAAGCCTTTACTATTTGTGCTTAAGTAATGATATGTAGAATGTATTTGGGCAAACTCTTCTTGTTCTCCTATACCAGTTCCAGATATTACTTCTGAAGCTTCTGTACCTACATTGTAATAGTTGAAACCAATCTCAAAAGCACTACCAAACTCTCCTTTATAGTAAGTTGATGCGCCTGCAGAAAAATGTCTTGTGTAAATTCTATTAGCATCATAATTAGAAAACGGATTGTCTGTAGAGTTTCCAAAACCAAAGAAGTTCTCTGTATAATTGTTGCTAGTTACTCTGCTTGAGATTTTAAGATTCCAATCGTGAAATAAATGGGCAAATTGAGCAGAGCCTTCAAAACTTACAGCTTGTGTTAATGGGTAGTATGTTGTAAGTAAGTCAAACTTTTTTGTAAATGGGTTGCGCTCAAACTTTAGTGTCTCTTTGCCCACAAGCAACTTTGTGACAGCTCCTAAATCTGGATTATAGGCTACATTTAGCCCAAATACACTTCCAGAACTTGGCCTGCGTTCTGGATCATAAATATGGTTTTCATACACATCATTTATTCTAAATCTTGCACCGTTTTCTTCTTTAACTACATTGTCTTGGTGTTCCTGATCATATACAATTACATTTTTTCCATTGCTAAAATTATAGGTGTCTTCACCAAGACCACCAGCAATTGTTATTTTAATTTTAGATGTGTTATCACCTTTAATTTCAAAAACATCATCATCTCCTAAACCATAAATCCAGATGGTATGCGTGTCTTTATCATTAAACGTTCTATTAAAAATAAGATCTTCATCTTTGCCATCTTTAATTCTATAGGCTTCAATGTTAATTTTACCATCGGGTAATTTGGTTATTATAAAATGATCATCTTTATCTGTACCGAGTAAGGTTTGAAAACTTATAATATTCTCATAATAACGCTCTATTATGCTTTTTAAATTAGCTTTCCTTGCTAAGAAATCTTTCTTAATTTGTTCTGTTACTTCATCTTGAGATTCTACAGGCATATCATTAAAAGCCTTGTCAACAATTTCTGGAGTAATGTTTTTTTGTATGAGTTCAATTTGCTCGTACCAATCTTCTAAACTAGTTTTTTGAAGTAGCGCACGGTCTAAGTTTAAAGCACTTTCACTAAAAGGATCTATAAACTCTATATCTGGACCATATAACCCTAATTGTTTAGTGCTCGATACTATACTTTGTAATGTTTTAATAAATGTTCCATCAAACTTTGCAAAAACTTGATCTCTATCTCTTGGTATTGGTAGGTAAACGTTTTTACCGGTATTTTCTGTGTCCTCTAAAAGTGCCCAACGCCATTGGTCTTCGTGCCTATCCCAATCTCCTACAAGTATGTCGAATATTCTTGCTTTTATATATTCTTTCTCATTAATAACGTTAGTTTCATCTTTCCTAAGCTCTTCAAATAAATCTGAAGTACTTTCAACTTCTTTATTAAAACCAAACATATGTGCGTTGTTAAAATCGCTATCTGGTTTTTCAACAATCATATACAAACGATCACCATGATACTCATTAAACTCTCCTAATGTTTTTTGTTTGGGAACATAAAATAATTTTGGATGGGTGTGTCCTAAATTTATAGCACCAGCCAGCTTTGGTATGGCAAATGCACCGTAAGGATGAGAAGCTGTATAAAAGTCTTCAATAATTTCCAGAGGAATTGTGTCTTCAAAATACACATCAGAATCTAAATCATTGTAACCAGATGATTGTAAAAAGCGTTCTGCATCTTTAGCAATTGCACGCATGTTGTATTCTTTATCATTCTTATCTACCAGTCTTAAAGATTGGGTCTGGTTTCCGCCGCCTGCACGTTCTACTTTTAAACCACCATATAATGTATCAAGTAATACAACTTGTGCTTCGATTTCCTTACCATATAAATAGCGGTAATGTTCTCCAAAAAACTCTTCATAGCGTTTACTTACCTTAGTTTCTTCTGGAGGATAAATTGTTGTTTTTACTGTTTTTGAATATGTTTTAGGTAGTTGTGAGAGGTCATAATCTTCTGGAGAGGCAAAGGCCTCTTTATCAAAAGCTTTAACTATATTCTCTTTCTCATCTAGCTCATAAAAAATAACTCTTGAAGATCTGTCTTCATATAATCTCAACTCAGCAAATCCTGCTTTTCCAGAAGAATAAAGACCGTTCTTTCCTAGTCTAGAACCTTCTTTTTTTCCACCTGTACCAGAAATAATTTGATGTAGGTTGTCTTGTATAATATACTGTAAAGATTGTTCGTGGGCAGATAAGACAAACATTAAGGGTGCTTGTCTTGCTATTGTTTTAACCTCAGAGATTAACTCATTCATTAAAGGGTTGAGTAAATCTTGTTTAGATAAACCTCCTTGAGTTCTCATAAACGTCCAAGGTGCACCTATGGTTGGTAAGAATAAGTTTTCTGGTTTGGGGTTAAATAGAATATCATTAGAAATTTCTCCGCCATAAATACCGTTAGAGTAAACAGGATGGTGCATTACTAAAAGCACATTTTTGTGTCTTGCTTTTCTAACTTCGTCTGTAAGAACTTTTATAAACTTCTCCCTAGTTTTTATTTCACATTTAGCATTAAATTCTGCTTGCTTGCTCCAATCTTCAATATACCATTGTGTATCTATAACAATGATTTCTGTATTAAAACTTACATCAATAGTTTCTATTGGACAGCCATTTTCTGGAAGGTAATTTTCATCTTTACCCATAAACTCTTCAACGTAGTCTTCTAATTTTTCAAGACCTTCAACACCATTATCATTCCAATCATTTTCTCCGGGAATTATTAATGGTGTGCCATTAAAGGTTTTAAAGACATTTAACAACATGTCTAACTGTTCCTTGTTGTTATCTTTTTTTAGCCTGTTGGCATACACATTGTCACCAAGAAAAATTAAATAATCGTCTTTGGTTGAATGTTGCTTAGTAAACTGTTGGAACTTTTGTAATAATGCCTCATCTGGACCATTTTTATTGCTGCCTGCATTACCATATAGGTATACACTTTGGTACTCTTTAGTACTTCCTAAAGTATCTAAAGAAATTGGGTTGTAAATTTTGTCCTCTGTATTAAGATACCTTGTGGTTTTGGACGCACAGGCGCATAATAATGTTACAACCGAAAGATATACGGCACTTTTAAAATAGTTTCTTGGCATTAATTAGGGTTTAATTAAATGTAAGTATGGTTAGTCTGCGTCAATTATATCTTCAATGGTTTTAGCCATCTCGATATCTTTTTCTGTTACGCCACCAGCATCATGTGTACTTAACGTTATAGAAAGTTCATTATAAACATTTGTCCATTCTGGATGATGTTGTTGTGCTTCTGCTTCAAAAGCTATTCTTGTCATTACACTAAAAGCTTCTTTAAAATTATTAAACTCAAAAGATGTATGGATGGCATCATCTCCAAATTCCCAACCTTTTAATTCTTTTAATGCGTTTTCTATTTGTTGTTCTGTAAGTTTCATTGTATATATATTTTAATGTTAAGGTAATAATTAATTACGAGATGATTACAGAGTCTTTAATAACTTCCTGAATTGTCATCTGTAAATTTTTAGGCAATAGGTTGTCTTTTGGCATTACAGCTAAATAACGATCTTCATTTGAGTTGTATACACTTTTAAGTAATGGGTTTTCAAACTTTAATTCTTTACAAATATCCTGTATTAAATCGTCATGGTGCACTAAGTCTTTACTTCCCAAATGAAATACTCCTTTACGGTTTCTATTAATTATATAGTGTAATTGTTGTGTTAGCTTTTTGTGGGTAGTAGCATTAATTACTACGTTAGGAAATACCTCAAAAGGGACATTATTTTTATAATGCTCTGTAAGTTCTATTAATCGTGGAGATTTTGCCCCAAAAACCATAGGAAGCCTACAGATATTATATTTATTATTTGGCAGTCTTAACAGTGCATTTTCAATCTTAATTTTAAATCTACCATACACACTTTCAGATAATGTTTTGTCATATTCATAAGACGGATAGTTTGTAAAGGCATCAAATACATTAGCAGACGATAAGAAAATAAGTTTGCAAGGATTTTTTAAAATGTATTTTATAATTGACAAGTGTTGGTGCACCTGAGCATCAAAAGAACCTCTTAATGCAGAAACTATAACATTTGGTTTAACCTGCTCTAATAATATTGATACGTCTTCAGACTCTAAATCCCATTGGTGAAATTTAAAGTTAGACTCAAAGGTAGCATTGTCTGTATAAAAGGTAGCATGCGTATTAAAATAGGGTAGTAGTTCCCTATAGAGCGCATTACCTAAAAAGCCACTGCCTCCAAGAATTAATATTTTTTTAGAATCTGAGATATAAAATGTAGTTTACAGCTTACTTAGCCCTTGTAAAACGGAAGTTTTACAATTGTTGCCTTTACAGCTTTCTTACGTATTTGAATGTAAATAGGTTCTCCAAATCCAGATATATTGCTAGGGACATAACCTAAACCAATACCTTTATTTAAAGAAGGAGACATAGTTCCAGATGTTACTATACCAATTGTATTTCCTGCTTCATCTACAATATCGTAACCTTGTCTTGGGATACCTCTATCTTCAATCTCGAACGCTATAAGTTTGCGTTGTGGACCTTCAGCTTTTTGAGCTTTAAGAGCATCACTATTAATAAAGTCTTTTGTGAATTTAGTAATCCAACCTAAACCTGCTTCAAGTGGTGATGTGGTATCATCTATATCATTACCATAAAGGCAATATCCCATTTCAAGACGTAAGGTGTCTCTGGCAGCAAGACCAATTGGCTTAATACCAAATTCTTTACCAGCTTCTAATACATTATTCCAAACTTGTTCTACTTCAGAATTCTTACAGTAAATCTCAAAACCACCACTACCAGTATACCCAGTAGCACTAATTATTACATTCTCTATTCCTGCAAATTCTTCAACCACAAAATTGTAAAACTTTATACTGCTTAAATCGTATGGTGATAACGATTGCATAGCTTCAACAGCCTTAGGACCTTGTATTGCAAGTAATGAATATTCTGAGCTTAAATCTTTCATATCTGCTTCCATAGTATTGTGCATAGAGATCCAATCCCAATCTTTTTCTATGTTTGAAGCATTAACAACTAAAAGATACTTTTCTGGATTTAGACAGTAAATAATCAAATCGTCTACAATACCACCTTCTGTATTTGTAAGGCAGCTGTATTGTGCTTTACCATCTGAAAGTTTAGAGGCATCATTTGTACTTACTTTTTGTATTAACTCCAAAGCATTTGGGCCAGAAATTAAAAACTCACCCATATGAGAAACATCAAAAACGCCAACATCTTTTCTAACAGTTTCATGTTCAATAGTGACGCCTTCATAAGAAACTGGCATATTGTAACCTGCAAACGGAACCATTTTAGCGCCAAGTGCTTCGTGAATTGATGTAAGTGCTGTATTTTTCATTGATAGTGTATTAATTTTCAGTTTGCAAATGTAAGCATTGTTTCATAGGATTTTAAAAATGTTGAGCAGTTTAAAGGTTAGATTTTTGCATAACTTTTGCTTACTTTTAAATTTTAAGAACCAACCCAGTATTAATGAAACTTTTCACGGCAAAACAACTTCACGAAGCAGACCAATTAACCATAAAAAACCAATCCTTAACCTCTACGGAGTTAATGGAACGCGCTGGTACTTTAGTGTTTAACCAAATACACCAGCGTATACAAGGTGCGCAAATGGAAATAAAGATATTTTGCGGTATAGGAAATAACGGTGGAGACGGTTTGGTCATTGCTAGACATTTGCTGGAACACGGTTACAACGTAAAAGCTTTTGTTGTTAACTACAGTGATAAACGATCTAAAGATTTTCTTATTAATTATGATAGGTATAAAGAGCTTACTAATAAATGGCCAGAGCTTTTAAAATCTGAAGACGATTTTCCAGTACTAACTCATAATGATTTTATTGTTGACGCAATTTTTGGAATCGGTTTAAACAGGCCGTTAGTACCTTGGGTTGCCAATTTAGTAAAACATATTAATGCAAGTAGAGCGTTTACTTTAGCTATTGATGTGCCATCGGGTTTATTTGTTGATGAAGCTACAAAATCTTTAGATGAGGTTATAAAGGCAAATTTTACCATTGCTTTTCAAAGTGCTAAACTTCCATTTTTCTTAGCAGATACTGGTGCGTTTGTTGGTGACTTAGATGTTATAGATATTGGTTTAGATAGGCAGTACTTAATGGAGACGCCATCTCAAATGCAACTTATAAATAAAGCTGAAGCACAACAACTTTATAAACCACGACACAAGTTTTCTCATAAAGGGACATTTGGACACGTTTTAATTATTGGTGGTAGTTATGGTAAGATAGGAGCTACAGTACTAGCAACTAAAGCCTGCTTAAAATCTGGAGTAGGTATGGTAAGTGCCTTTATCCCAAGATGTGGTTATCAAGTATTACAGACCTCTGTTCCAGAAGCAATGGTATTTACAGATGCATCTGACTATGAGTTAACAGATATAGATTGCCCAACAGATATGACTGTTATCGGTTTTGGAATTGGGGCAGGAACTAGTGATAACACCATACAAGAATTTGAGCGTCTTTTAGAGAAAACAGAGCGCCCAATGGTAATAGATGCAGATGGTATAAATATGTTGTCTAAGAAAAATGAACTTTTACAACATATACCTAAAAAAAGTATTTTAACTCCACATCCTAAAGAATTAAAACGATTAATAGGAGAGTGGAATGATGATTTTGAAATGCTTGCCAAGGCAAAATCTTTTTCTAAAAAACACGATGTAATACTCGTTTGCAAAAATGCACATACAATAAGCGTTTATCACGATGATATTTATATTAACAATACAGGCAATCAAGGTATGGCAACTGCTGGTAGTGGTGATACGTTAACAGGTATGCTTTCTGGTTTAATAGCTCAAGATTATGATCCTGTTGTTGCAGCCGTTTTTGGAGTATATCTTCACGGAGCTGCTGGTGATATTGCAGTTAATAGAACAGGATTCCAAAGTTTAACAGCTTCAGATTTAATAGACACTTTAGGGATGGCTTATATAGATTTGTTTCAACAAGAAGCACCACAACAGCAAGACGCATAAATTACCAGAAAAAACTACCTATAACCAAACTTGTAGCAATACATAGCTGTAAAGTTGCTATATATGAGAGTTTAGTTCTGTTCTTTTTAATGGCTAAGCGAATTAGACTATATATAAATGCAAATGCTAAGATTCCCATCATAGGTAGTGTAAATAATTCAATAAAAACACCTATTAAGACACTACTTATTTTAAATACATATAAGCTATAAAGTATTATAAAATAAATGATAGGGATTAAGCTCAATTTATAAAATTGTGTGTTCGTCATAATACATACACTAACTCTTCAATAGACCTTAGATTTTAAATTCTGTAATGTGTGTTTCTGTCTTAAAAATATGAGGATAGTGAGTTTTTAAGTTTTCAATCATAAATTTTAAGGGAACATCATTAAAATGACCATAGTCTTCTAAATATTCCATAAACAAATGACCTTCGGTATTATATTGTTGTAAATAGCTATTAGTGTACCCATCAAACTCTAGAGGTTCAACGTTAAATTTCTCACACAATGTAGCATTAAATGCTGGAGACATTTTTAACCATTCATTATTAAGGAAAACATTAACCATACCGTGCGGTGTAAGTTCATTGGTACCAAATTTTTCCTCTAAACGTTCCACAGCAATATGATTTTTAACCTTACCTAAGTGTAATCTTGCGGGAATGTTTAAAGCTCTTAAGCAAGCAATTAGCAAGATAGATTTTTCAACACAATTGCCTGTTGTTTTTTGAGCAATATGACTTGCGCGATATTTTTGTTTCGAAAAGCTAATATGATATGGATCATACAACCACTCATCTCTTATCTTAGTATAAATACGAATGGCTTGATTATTTTTAGAATCGTCCTTCTTTACCTCAGAAATTAAGTTTTGAATGAGGTCATTATCAAAATCGAAATAGTAAGTAGGTTTTAAATAGGACATTTAGGGTGTGTTTGTAAACTATCATTTAAATGTAGCAAACATAATTGTAATAAAAGTCTCGCTTTTATAATAACGAAGTATTTGCAAATGTGTTTTGAGAATACGACTTTTGAAGCAACAGAAAACATACCATGCGAGATACTCATTACATTAGCTCAGAAGTACTGACATTAAATACAATTCATACTATATTATTCGAAAATAAAATGCTTGCTTTAAGTGATGAAGCAAAGTTAAATATAGAAAAGGCTAGGCAGTATTTAGATGCAAAGATAGAAGAGAGTAATACGCCTGTTTATGGTATTAATACTGGTTTTGGATCGCTGTGTAATGTTAGTATATCTAATGATAAGCTGTCAGAATTACAGGAAAACCTAGTAAAGTCTCACGCTTGCGGTACTGGAGATCTTGTACAAAAAGACATTATTAGATTAATGTTGCTTTTAAAAATACAATCGCTTAGCTACGGAAATTCTGGAGTGCAATTAGATACAGTATTAAGATTAATTGACTTCTTTAATGAAGATATCCTACCTGTCATATTTGAACAAGGATCATTAGGAGCTTCTGGAGATTTAGCTCCACTTGCACATTTAGCATTACCTCTTTTAGGTTTAGGTGAAGTTTGGCAAGATGGTAAAAGAGTTAAAGCGGCAACGGTATTAGAAACAAATAACTGGGAGCCCATAGTTTTGCAGTCTAAAGAAGGTTTAGCACTGCTAAATGGTACACAGTTTATGAGTGCTCATGGTGTTTATGTGCTGCTACAGTCTTATAAGATGAGTTACTTAGCAGATGTTATAAGCGCATTATCTATGGATGCATTTAATTGCAATTTATCACCGTTTGATGAGCTGGTACATTTTGTAAGACCGCATAGAGGACAAATTAAAACTGCAGACAGAATTAGAGAGATTCTTGAAGGTAGTGAAATTGCTGAAGATGAAAAGGCAAGTGTACAAGATCCATATTCTTTTAGATGCGTTCCACAAGTACACGGTGCAACCAAGGATACAATAAACTTTGTACATAAAACATTTAAGACCGAAATTAATAGTGTAACAGATAATCCAAACATATTTGTTGCAGAAGATAAAATTATTTCTGGCGGAAATTTTCACGGTCAGCCATTAGCTTTGGGAATGGATTTTCTTGCAATTGCTTTGGCAGAGTTAGGAAATATTTCAGAACGTAGAGTATATCAACTTGTATCTGGATTACGCGGCTTACCAGATTTCTTAGTAGACAATCCAGGCTTAAATAGCGGATTTATGATACCTCAATATACTTGTGCAAGTATAGTTAGCCAAAATAAACAATTATGTACGCCAAGTAGTGTAGACTCTATTGTCTCGTCTAATGGTCAAGAAGATCACGTTAGTATGGGAGCTAATGCTGCTACTAAACTTTTAAAGGTATCTAATAATTTAAAAACAATATTGGCTATTGAATTATTTAATGCTGCTCAAGCTTTAGAATTTAGAAAGCCACTTAAGACCTCTAAATTTTTAGAACAATTTGTTGAAGCATATAGGGAAGAAGTTCCTTTTATTAAGAATGATGCTATTATGTCTGATTATATTGAAACAACAGTACAGTTTTTACATCACTTTCAAGTAGATAGTGAACTACTATTTGAATAGTTTAACTGCTCTGCCATCCAAGTTTTCGCTTCATTTAATTCTTCAAAAAGCATTAATGGAGATTTAAAGAACTGCTTTTCTAATTGAAAGTTAGACCTATGCATTTTACCTTTTGAAACAACAGCTATTGCTTTAAGTTTTTCAAACTTTTTGCTGGTATCAAGATAAATTGTAGGATCAACAGAATACGAATGTATCCTGTTTGAGATGTATCCAAAACTGCGATTTTCAAAATTTGTTTTACAAATATCCCAAATTTTATATTTACACTCTTCATTAAAATCTGCACCTTCAAATATAGTGCCCACCATATAGTCTTCATATATTAAAAAGGTACCGCAGTCTAATGTTATCTCTTTAACTTTCATAATATAAGTTATGCAGTGTATTTAACTCAAATTTCATTAACATTATTATATAAATAACAATTTATAATTTTGATTGAATGAAATTTAAAAGCCTAGTTAATTAGTAGGCTAATGCACTGTTTTTGTTAGTGTTTTGAAAGTATGCCATAAAATTGGAATAAAAAAAAACTGCTATGAAAAGCAGATTTTTTAGTTTAAGTGTATGCTTAAAATTATATTGAGATAAAATTAAGACTCTGTCTCTTCAGCCGGCTTCTCAATTTTAATGCTAAGCTCTTTTTTATCGTCGTCAAAATCCATAAAAATCTTGTCGCCTTCACTCAAGCTAGAATTAATAATTTCTTCAGCTAATGCATCTTCAATATATTTCTGGATAGCACGTTTTAATGGTCTTGCTCCATATTGTTTATCAAATCCTTTATCGGAGATGTAATCTTTTGCAGCATCACTTAAAGTTAAGTGGTAACCTAAACCGCCAATTCTAGAGTATAACTTCTCTAATTCAATATCTATAATCTTGTGAATGTCTTCACGCTCTAATGCATTAAAGACAACAACATCATCTACACGGTTAAGAAACTCTGGTGCAAAGGCTTTCTTAAGTGCATTTTCTATAACACTTCTTGCATTGGCATCTTCTTGATCTTTTCTTGCAGAAGTTCCAAACCCTACACCTTGGCCAAAGTCTTTTAACTTTCTTGCACCAATGTTAGATGTCATTATAATTATAGTATTTCTAAAATCTATTTTACGTCCTAGACTATCTGTTATATAGCCATCATCTAATATTTGTAATAAAATATTAAAGACATCTGGATGTGCTTTTTCAATCTCATCTAGTAATACCACAGCGTATGGCTTACGTCTTACTTTTTCTGTAAGTTGTCCTCCTTCTTCATAACCAACATATCCTGGAGGCGCACCAACTAATCTCGAGATTGCAAATTTCTCCATATACTCACTCATATCTATTCTTATGAGCGATTGTTCATTATCAAACAATTCTTTGGCAAGTACTTTTGCTAATTGCGTTTTACCAACTCCAGTTTGTCCTAAGAAGATAAAAGACCCAATTGGTTTGTTAGGATCTTTTAATCCTGCACGGTTTCGTTGTATAGCTTTAACAACTTTTCCTACAGCCTCATCTTGTCCAATTACTTTGCCTTTAATTTGCTCTGGTAATTTTGAAAGTTTCTTGCTTTCTGTTTGTGCAATTCTATTTACTGGTATGCCAGACATCATAGAGACAACATCTGCAACATTATCTTCACTAACTTCTTCTTTATGAAGTTTACTTTCTTCTTCCCAACGTTCTTGAGCTATAGCTAATTCTTTCTCTAGGTTCTTTTCGTCATCACGTAATTTAGCAGCTTCTTCATACTTCTGTTTTTTAACCACAGTATTTTTTAAGTCGCGTACTTCTTCTAGCTTTTTCTCAATCTCAATAATTTGTTTTGGGACATCTATATTAGTAATGTGTACACGAGAACCAGCCTCATCTAAAGCATCAATTGCTTTGTCTGGTAAGAAGCGGTCTGTCATATATCTATTGGTAAGTGTTACGCACGCCTCAATAGCTTCATCTGTATAAGTTACATTATGATGATCTTCATATTTACTCTTAATATTCTGTAGTATCTCAATAGTTTCCTCTACGTTAGTAGGCTCTACAATTACTTTTTGAAAACGGCGTTCTAAAGCACCATCTTTCTCAATATATTGTCTGTACTCATCTAAAGTAGTAGCACCAATACATTGTATTTCGCCTCTTGCTAAAGCAGGTTTAAACATATTACTAGCATCTAAACTACCTGTTGCGCCACCAGCACCAACTATGGTATGAATCTCATCTATAAAAAGAATAATGTCATCATTCTTTTCTAGCTCATTCATTACGGCTTTCATACGCTCTTCAAACTGTCCTCTGTATTTAGTTCCTGCAACTAAACTTGCAAGATCAAGAGTTACCACGCGCTTATCAAACAAAATGCGTGACACTTTTCGTTGTACAATACGTAATGCTAAACCTTCTGCAATGGCACTTTTACCAACACCAGGTTCACCTATTAGTAATGGGTTGTTTTTCTTACGTCTGCTTAAAATTTGAGACACACGCTCAATTTCTTTACCTCTTCCAACAACAGGATCAAGTTTATTCTCTTCTGCCATAGCTGTAAGATCTCTACCAAAATTATCTAATACCGGAGTTTTAGATTTTTTGCCAGACTTAGCTGAAGGGTTTTCAAAAGGATTGTCCTTAGTTTCATCATCGCCCGAATCATCATCAGAGAAAGATTCTGCCTTAATTGGGTCTATATAGTCATCATCATTTGTCGACATAGTTTTAAATTGGGATTTAACGCCATCATAATCTACTTTTAGCTTATTAAGCAGCTTTGTTGTAGGGTCATTTTCATTACGTAAAATACATAATAAGAGATGAGCGGTGTTAATAGATGTGCTCTGAAACAATTTTGCTTCAAGAAATGTTGTTTTAAGAGCACGTTCTGCCTGTCTAGTTAAATGCAGATTTTTCTTTTCATTAGAGAGCGTTGCAATATTTGAATTTGCTGGGCTCAATATTTCAACCTTTCTGCGTAAATGGTTTAAATCTACATCAAGTGCATCTAATATAGAGATAGCTTTTCCGTCGCCATCTCTCAATAATCCAAGCATAAGATGTTCAGTTCCAATAAAATCGTGGCCTAACCTTAAGGCTTCTTCTTTACTGTATGCTATTACATCTTTTACTCTTGGTGAAAAATTATCATCCATAAATCTTGTTCTTTCTGCTCTAAAATTAGTGAATTACTCTTGAAATGTTCAAAAACCGTTCCTTTTAATAAGACGAATACTAATAGAAAACATTTCAATCTTAAATCAAAATTTATCGTCTTCAACTTATTAACTAATATGTCATTAACAATTGTTAATAAAAACGCTAAAAACATTCATCTAAACCCTTATGAAAGCTCAAGAATTGCTTAAATTGCCGTGTTAGATTTTAGAACCAAAACGAATATAATTTATGGCTCACGGCGAAAAGTTAATTTCTATTAATATTGAAGATGAAATGAAATCTGCATACATCGATTATTCGATGTCTGTAATTGTGTCACGTGCACTTCCCGACGTACGAGACGGCTTAAAACCTGTACATAGGCGTGTCCTCTTTGGAATGCACGAACTAGGTGTGCGGTCAAACTCATCTCATAAAAAGAGTGCAAGAATTGTAGGAGAGGTTTTAGGTAAATATCACCCACACGGTGATACTTCTGTTTATGATGCCATGGTTCGTATGGCTCAAGAATGGAGTTTAAGATATATGTTAGTAGATGGCCAAGGTAACTTTGGCTCTGTAGATGGAGATAGTCCTGCCGCAATGCGTTATACAGAAGCGAAAATGCGCAAGATTGCAGATGATATGATGGCAGATATCGATAAAGATACTGTAGATCACGCCTTAAACTTTGATGATACTATTGAAGAACCAACTGTTCTTCCTACACGTGTACCTGGTTTGTTAATTAATGGTGCTTCTGGTATTGCCGTTGGTATGGCTACAAATATGCCACCACACAACTTAAGTGAGGTTGTAGATGGTATACACGCTTATATTGACGATAGTGATATAGATGTAGAAGGTTTAATGGAGCACGTAAAAGCTCCAGATTTCCCAACAGGTGGTACAATATATGGTTACGACGGTGTAAGAGAAGCTTTTAAAACAGGTAGAGGTCGCGTTGTAATGCGTGGTAAAGCTGTTTTTGAAGAAGTACAAGGTCGTGAATGTCTTGTGGTAACTGAGATACCATACCAAGTGAATAAAGCTGACATGATTAAAAAGACAGCAGACTTGGTAAACGAAAAGAAAATTGAAGGAATTTCTGCTATTAGAGACGAGTCTGATAGAAACGGTATGCGTATCGTTTATATTCTTAAGAGAGATGCAATTCCTAACATTGTACTAAATACATTATATAAGTATACTGCATTACAATCTTCATTTAGTGTAAATAATATTGCACTAGTTAATGGTCGTCCAGAGATGTTGAATCTTAAGGATATGATTCATCATTTTGTAGAGCACAGACATGAGGTTGTTGTACGCCGTACTAAGTACGAATTAAGAAAAGCAGAAGAACGTGCTCATATATTAGAAGGACTTATCATAGCTTCAGACAATATAGATGAAGTAATTGCATTAATACGCGCAAGCTCTAATGCAGATGAAGCTAGAGAAAAATTAATGGAGCGCTTTAAGCTTACAGAAATACAAGCTAAAGCCATTGTTGAAATGCGTTTACGCCAGTTAACAGGACTGGAACAAGATAAGTTACGTAGTGAGTATGACGACTTAATGAAGACTATCGAGGATCTTAAGGACATTCTTGATAAGAAAGAGCGTCGTATGCAGATAATTAAGGACGAGCTTCAAGAAATTAAAGATAAATATGGTGATGAGCGCCGCTCAGTAATCGAGTATGCTGGTGGAGACATGAGCATTGAAGATATGATCCCAAATGAAAAGGTAGTAATTACCATTTCACACGCAGGTTATATTAAGAGAACACCACTTACAGAATACAAAACTCAAAATAGAGGTGGCGTTGGTCAAAAAGCATCAACAACACGTAATGAAGACTTCTTAGAAGATATGTTTGTTGGTACTAATCACCAATACATGATTTTCTTTACTCAAAAAGGACGTTGTTTCTGGATGCGTGTTTTTGAAATACCAGAAGGAAGTAAAACTTCAAAAGGTCGCGCTATACAAAACCTAATTAATATTGAGCCAGACGATAAAGTAAAAGCATTTATTTGTACTCAGGATCTTAAAGACGAAGATTACATTAATAGTCACTATGTCATAATGGCAACTAAAAAAGGTCAGGTTAAGAAAACATCATTAGAGCAATACTCAAGACCAAGAATAAATGGTATTAATGCCATTACAATTAAGGAAGATGATGAGCTTTTAGAGGCTAAATTAACAACTGGAGATAGCGAAATAATGCTTGCTGTTAAGAGTGGTAAGTGTATTCGTTTTGAAGAAAGTAAGACAAGACCAATGGGTCGTAGTGCTTCTGGTGTTCGTGGTATTCGTTTAGCAGATGAAAAAACAGACGAGGTAGTAGGAATGGTAGTAGTTAACAACAACGACTCAGATATCCTTGTAGTTTCAGAAAATGGTTACGGAAAACGTTCTTCTTTAGAAGATTACCGTATGACTAACCGTGGCGGTAAAGGTGTAAAAACTATTTCTGTAACCTCTAAAACTGGTGAGTTGGTAGCGATTAAAAATGTAACAGATGATGATGATCTTATGATTATTAATAAATCTGGTATTGCTATACGCTTATCTGTAGAAAACTTAAGAGTTATGGGTCGTGCAACGCAAGGTGTAAGACTTATTAATCTTAAAGGAGACGATGCAATTGCAGCTGTAGCCAAAGTAAAACAAGATGAGGATAATGTTGAAGAGTTAGAACATGAAGCTGAGATAGAAGAAGACCAAAGCAAGAAAGCTATGGAGAATCTTGGCACAGATGTTGAAAATGATAGTGAAGAATAATAAACCCAAAATAAAAACTAATGAAAACTAGAATTATAACAGTAGCTTTAATGGCTTTTGGAGTAACTCTTTTTGCTCAAAAAAAAGAGATAAAAAAAGCTGAAAAAGCTCTTGAAAAAGAAAGCTATAGTGAAGCAATGACTTTTCTCAACCAAGCAGAGCCTATGTTAGCAGATGCAGATGAGGAATATAAAGCTCGCTTTTATGCGGCTAAAGGTCAGGCAATTTTTAAAGATGGTTCAATTTCTCTAGATAAAATTCAAGAAGCTGTAAGTGCTTACGATAAAGCTTTAGAGATAGAGGAAGGTATGGAGCAAGCTACAAACGGTAAACTTAATGCAGCTAATACAGTTTTGGCTTTAGCAACAGAAGATTACAAAGCTCAGCGTTTTTCTGAAGGAGCAAAAAAGTATTATATGACTTATAAATTAAGCCCTGTAGATACGTCTTTCCTTTATAATGCAGCTATTTTATCTGTTTCAGGAAACGACTTAGAGTCTGCTCTTAAATACTACAAAGAACTTGAGAGTATGAACTATGATGGTTCTGAAGTTGAGTATACTGCTATTAATAAAGAAACAGGTGAAGTTGAAACTTTTCAGAAAGATGAACGTGATCTTGCTGTAAGATCCGGACAATATATTAAACCAGAAGACAAAAAATCTGAGTCTAAAAAACCTGAGATAATTAAAAATATAGCTTTAATATATAATGATTTAGGGAAAAGCGAAGAAGCTATTGCTGCTGTAGAAAAGGCAATGGAGCAAAACCCAAATGATGTTGCTTTAATGCAAGTAGAAGCTAACGTATATTACGAAATGGGTAATATGGAGCGTTACAAAGAAATTATGGAAAAGGTTGTAGAGCAAGACCCAAACAACTCTGCACTTTATTACAACTTAGGTATTAGCTCAAGTAAATTAGGAGACAGTGAAGCCGCAATAGGTTACTTTAAAAAAGCTGCAGAAATAGACCCTAAGAATACAGATGCAAAAATTAACATTGCTGCTGAAATTTTAAAAGAAGAAAAGCCATTGGTTGAACAAATGAATGCGCTTGGAACATCTAACGCAGATTTCAAGAAATATGATGAGTTAAAAGAAAGACGTAAGCAAATTTACCTTTCTGCTGTACCATATTTAGAAAGTGTTATTGAGCAGAAGCCAGAAAACGTTGAAGCTACTAGAGTTTTAATGAATATTTACTACCAATTAGATAATGAAGCTAAAGCTAAAGAAATGAAAGCTAAACTTCAATCTTTTGAGGGTAACTAAGTCACTCAACATAACCGAATATAAAAGCTGCTATTTTAATAGCAGCTTTTTTTATACCTAGTGTTTGTTTATAATCTTGAGGCATTAATAATACCTAGTATTTTGGTATTTTTGTAGCTCATGAAGTATTCTAAAATTCCTGTTGCGCAATCTGTTGTCGCACTTTGTATTTCTAAAGGAATAACTAATGTTGTTATTTCACCAGGATCTCGTAATGCACCACTAACCATAGGGTTTTCGGAGCATCCAGATATTAAAGCGTATAGTATTGTAGATGAGCGTTGTGCTGCTTTTTTAGCCTTAGGCATGGCACAACAATTAAAACAACCAGTAGCTTTAGTATGTACATCTGGCTCTGCATTACTAAATTACTATCCTGCAATTGCAGAAGCATTTTACAGTGACATTCCTTTAGTTGTAATATCAGCAGATAGGCCTGTAGAACGTATAGATATTGGTGATGGCCAAACTATTAGACAAAAGAATGTATACGGTAATCATATTTTATACTCTGCTAACTTATATTCTGAAGCTGTTTTAGAAGAACATCCTAAAGACATTAAATTACAACAAAAACAATGGGAGTCTCATAGGCATAATGAGCAAGAAATAAATAAAGCATTAAATACAGCCATAGAGGAACAAGGACCTGTACATATTAATGTACCATTTTATGAACCTTTATATGATACTGTGTCAGAAACAAGTTTGGAGCCCTTTAAAGTTTCACCAGATGTTAGGGAAAAATCTGTTACAGAAGATGAGTTGAGTAGGTATGCTAAGATTTGGAATAGCTCTCAACGTAAGTTAATTCTTATTGGAGTACAAGATCCTAATACAATAGAGCAGCAGTTTTTAGATGCTTTTGCAAAAGATGAATCTGTTATAGTTATGACAGAGACCACATCAAACGTGCACCATCCCAATTTTTTTCCGAGTATAGACACTATAATAGCACCAATTGAACAACAGGACTCTAAGGAAGAGCTGTTCAAAGGTTTACAGCCAGACATATTACTCACCTTTGGAGGTTTAATTGTTTCAAAAAAAATTAAAGCATTTTTAAGAACTTACCAGCCTAAACACCATTGGCATGTAGATCCAAAAAAAGCATATGATACTTATTTTTGTTTAGAAAAGCATTTTGAGTATTCACCAAACACCTTTTTAACTACATTTTCTTCCTTAACTAAACCAGTAAAGAGTAATTACTTTCAGTTCTGGAATGGTATTAAAATTGAACGTTTAAAACTTCAGAAAGATTATGAAGATACAGTGCCATTTTCAGATTTTTCAGCTTATAAGTGTCTTTTAGAAAAACTGCCAAATAATTCATTAGTACACTTAAGTAATAGCTCGACAATAAGATATGCACAACTGTTTCAGCTAAACAAAACAATTGATGTATTTTGTAATAGAGGAACAAGTGGTATAGATGGCAGTACATCTACAGCTATTGGTGCTTCATTAGTTTCAAAAAAACAAACTATTTTAATAACTGGAGACCTTAGTTTCTTTTATGATAGTAATGCACTTTGGAATACTTATATCCCTAATTCTTTCAGAATAATCTTAATAAATAATAATGGTGGCGGTATTTTTAGAATATTACCAGGTCACGAAGAAACAGAAACATTTAATACTTATTTTGAAACTACTCATAACCTAACGGCAAAGCAGTTATGTAAAATGTATAATTTTAAATACGAGAACGCCACTAGTACTGAAGAAATACAACATAGTTTAGAAACGTTTTTTGATGAAGCAGACGCTCCAAAACTGTTAGAAATCTTTACACCAAGAATAATTAACGATAAAGTATTAAAAGGTTATTTTAAACATCTAAAATCTTAAAATTGAGATGTGTTATATATTTTAAAAAATTTGTACATTGTTGAAGCTTAATAATTAACCAAAAAACGAAACATATTATGAGTAAGAGAGATGATTTAATTGCAAAGTATGCAGATGATATTAAAAACAAAATAGGTGAAACTCCAGATATGGATTTACTTACTAAAGTAACTATTGGTTGTGGACCATCTATTTACAATGCAGATGCTGCAACAGTCTCTGGTAGCGATGAGAAAGAGCTAATGACTGTAAAAAATAATTTCCTAGTAAAGAAATTAGGCCTTAAAGATGAGCCTAAACTTATGGATGCAATAAATTCAGTTATTGAAAAATACGGAAAATCTAATCGTAATAAATACAGAGCAGTTGTTTATTACTTGCTTACTCAACACTTTAAAAAAGAATCTGTTTACAAATAGATCGTTTTAAACATACAAAAAGCCGTTATTTATTTTTAAGTAACGGCTTTTTTATTGGCAATAGTACTATAACTATTGTCATAACAATACCGTAACTTTGCCGAAAATTTTTTAGGATGCTTAACATAGGAGAATACCATAAACTAGTAATAGATAGAGAAACAGAACCTGGTCTGTTTTTGAGAAATGATGATGGAGACGAAGTCTTGTTGCCTAACAAATACATGCCAGAAGATTTTAAGATTGGTGACGAGCTAGAGGTATTTGTTTATTTAGATTTTAAAGAACGTCCTGTAGCAACTAATATAAAACCACTTATACAGTTAGATGAATTTGCATATTTACGTTGTGCAGATGTAACTAACGTAGGCGCATTTATGGATTGGGGCTTAGAAAAGCACCTTTTTGTTCCTTATAGAGAGCAAGTTATTCCTATGAAAGTAGGTGAGCGTTATTTAGTATTTTGTTATTTAGATTTAGAAACAAATAGGTTAGTAGCTTCTAGTAAAGTATTTTCTTTTACAGATAATAGTGAAATAACTGTGGAGCCTTATGATGAAGTAGATGTATTAGTAGTAAATAAGACAGATTTAGGATACAACGTTATTGTAAATGAAATTCACGAAGCATTAGTCTTTAAGAGTGATATATTTCAGAACCTTAGAGAAGGTGACCAAATGAAAGGTTGGGTTAAAAAAGTACGTAAAGATGGTAAGCTAACTATAACATTACAACGTCCTGGTTTTAGGAGTATAGAGCCAAATTCTAAAAAAATATTAGATGTGCTAAGTGTAAATGGTGGTACATTAAACCTTCACGATAAGTCTACTCCAGAAGAGATTGAAAAGCACTTACAAATGAGTAAGAAGAGTTTTAAAAGAGCAATAGGGACACTTTATAAGCAACGTAAAATAGATATTAAGGTAGATTCTATTACGTTACTTTAAATTAGTAACCTATGTATGGTGTTCTGTAGTATCCATAATAAGATGGTAGTCTACTATCTTTATAAGATATATTTCGAACACCAGTATTACCAAAATTATAAGAATTAGGTCTAAGCTCATTGGCTCTCGCTTCAACAGAGATCACTGAGCTTTTTCTTTTTTGAGACCCAAAAGATCCAAAGGATTTAATATCTACTTCTCTTTTTTTAACATTGGTACTTTTAGTCATAACTGCCAGCATATTCACTTCTTTAGGTTTTACAGGATCAATTAAATCTACCTCACTTATAAAGAATTTATTTTGAGGCGTTGCTACACCAAAACTTATGATTGGGGTTTCTAACGCAGAGATTTTAAAATCTAACGGACCACCATTAGTAAACTCTTGTGCATTTGTAGTTACAGCAATTAAAAGGATGAATATGTAAATAAATTGTTTCAAAAAAAGTGTTTTTTAAAGGTAATCAAGAATGATACCTTTTTTATAAAGATGCTATAACGCTAATTTCAACGTTTACATCTTTTGGTAATCGGGCTACTTGTACAGTTTCTCTTGCAGGTGCTGTTGCATCATCAAAATAAGAGCCATATACGTCATTTATTTTTCCAAAATTGTCCATATCGCTAATAAAGATGGTAGATTTTATGACATTAGCAAAACTCATTTCTGCAGCTTCTAAAACAGCCTTTAAATTCTCCATTACTAATTTGGTTTCAGAAGAAATATCCTCTAAATGTAACTGCCCAGTCTTGGGATCAAGTGCTATTTGTCCAGATGTATAAAGCATACCGTTATTAAGTACAGCTTGATTATAAGGACCAATTGGTTGTGGTGCTTTATCTGTAGTAATTATAGTTTTCATAATTATAAGTTTTGGTCAGGACGTCTACGTTGCTCGTATTTTAAATCCTGTAGTATGTTAGATTTAATACCAATAAAGAAATTCCAAGGTGCATTTGCTCTAAATGGTTGCCAGTTAAAAGACATTCTAAAACTACCTAAATCCCTTTGAAATCTAAAACTTGTGGCCACAAAAGTCTGGTCTTGTACATTAAATGAGGTAGAGCCACCAACTTTCCATTTTGGAGATAACTCTAAATCACTTGATATAGAAATAGATTGACTACTAATTTCATTTTGCCTAGCAGAGTTTGCATAGGTTAGGGTATAGGCAAGCCTAAGATTCCAAGGTATTTTATAATTAAATTTTTCAGTGGTGTTTTCTTTTACAGTGTCTTCCTCGTCATCTTCGTCATAAATATCGCCATTATCAGATATAGGTTTTCCAAACAGGTCATCTGGTCTACCACCATTTCTTAGGGTTTGGTTGTCTTGCCGGTCTGTATCTCTGCCATCTCCACTAAATTGATCGCTAGAAAAACTATAGTTAAAACTAACATTACCATTTGTTAACCTAAAAAGACTTCCGCCGTTTTCGATATTCCAAGTATCAACTCTTCTGTTGTTATTATCTAAGGCGTAAGGATCTAAAGCTCCATTAAAATTAATTGTAAGCTTATTGTCCATTAAAGGAATACTACCAGTAACACTAATAGGAGCAAGCCTTAAACTATCTGCCGATAAATTATAAGATGTTCTAAAATTTAGGTTGTTTAAGAGTGTAACTTTTTTAGCTTCAGTTTTAGTAGAATCGGGATTTCTTACTTTGGCCTCTAATACATTGTTAAGACTTAAGCCAATTGAGCTAGAAAAGTTTTCTGTAGGTGCGCCAAATAATGAACCCTGAAAGCGTGTATACCTTACTGTTTCATCTTCATCTTCTTCATCTAAACCTTCAATTACATATTCATCGAAGTACTGTGAAAAACCAGGGTTAATGTTATAGCTTATAGAAGGTCTTATAACGTGGCGTATGGCTTGTACCTTTTTGTCTTTACCAAAATTAAAAGTTCCATACACAGATGTACCTATACTGGTATTAAAATTATACGTTCTATAAGAATCGAAACCATTAATAGTATCTACAACAACTTCTCTATTTTCATTATCGTATGATCGATCAAATGTTCTGAACACCCAATTTTCTTGAAAGTTTGATCCTGCAGAAACACTAAGGTAATTAAGAAGCTTAAAGTTAGTGGTAACTGGTATAGTATGTTGTGCTCCATACACCCCATTTTTAAACATCTCACTTGTAAAAAAATCATCTTCGGTAGTAGTGTACCTATTTTCTCCTCTTAAGTTATAGCTAAAGTTAATATTTTCGATAGCACCTTTACTAGAGCCATCTTTAGGTTTAAATGGGTAAATACGTGAGACACCAGCTTGCAAGGTAGGTAGTGTCATATTTACTTCTTGTGTACCTGTGTTTTGATTGTGTGTTGCTGCAACTGTAACATTAACTTCTGGATCTCCAGTAAATACTTTTGAATAAGAAACAGAAGAACTTAAGTTATTTACTAAGTTACTACCAATATTTTGTTGATTTATAGATTGCTGAAAGAACCTGCTACTACCCAAGTTTACAGATGCTCTAAACTGTGATGATGGATTTGCCTTAGCATCTTGGTTATGGCTCCATTGTATATTGTAATTATTGGCTTCAGAAAAATCTGGAAAACCACGTTCACTATTTAAGAGCTTTTCAGACCTATAACTAAAGTTTCCTCTGTACTTGTAACGCACATTATAGGTAGACTGAAATTGTAAAGTATAACTACCGTTGGTGAAATAACTACCAGTAGTGGTTAAGTCTATATAATCATTAATTGCAAAGTAATAACCTCCATTTTGAAGAGAAAACCCACGTTGGTTATCTTCTCCATAAGACGGAATTATAAAACCAGAGGTTCTGTCTTCTGTTAAAGGAAAATACCCAAAAGGTAAGCCTAATGGTGTAGGAACATCTACAATAACCATATTTACAAGACCTGTAACAATTTTCTTTTCTGGTACAAATTTTATACGTCTTGCATAAAAATAGTAATCTGGGTTATCTATATCTTCAGAAGTGGTGAACCTTACGTTTTTAATATAGTATACAGAGTCATTTTCTCGCTTAGTAACTTCTCCTTTAACTTTAAAGCTTCCTTCTTCTGTTCTAGAATTATAAACTAATGCTTTTTCAGTTTTAGTATTAAATCGAATTGAATCTGGCTCAACTACATTTTGACCTTGAGTAAAAACAGGTTTTTGAGAATACTCACCAACACTATCTTTTATACCATATGCATACACCTCATTTTTTTCATTGTCTATAACTATAAGACCTGCTGTAATTTGCATATCTCCATAAAACACTTCTGCTTCATCATACAAATACATTTTGTTTTCACGTTGAGATAAACGCATGTAATCTTTAGCCTTATAGGTAACCAAATCTGTTAGTAATCCTACAGTTTTGGTACTATCATTAGCTGTTGAATCATTTTCTGTTAATGGTAATTGTCCTAATGGTCTAGAAATACTATCACCATCAATAGTAAGTTGCCTGTTGGAGTTATTTTCAAGTTGTATTGGTTCTGTAGAAGGTGATCTGGTTAACGTATCATCTTCATTTGTAGGTGTTGGCTCGGTTAAAATAACTTCTGGTTGCTCAATAATCTCAGGAGTATTAACTTTCTCTCCAATTTTATTAGATCCGTTTTTGTTTGTGGCATCTTTTAATGAATCTCCTGTAGATTGAGATTGCGTCTTAGGTTTAATAGAATCAGTCAATCTAGGGGAAAGACTATCTACTGTATCTTTCAAGACATCTAGTTTTTCTGAAGAGATTTTTAAACTGTCAAGTCGCTTTTTGTTAGAGTTAGCAGTAATAGAATCGTTTAGTTTTCTTAATTCAGAAAATTTTAAGCTGTCATTTTTTATGGTAAGGCTGTCATTATTAGATGCGCTACGTACTTTAACGGCTTTAGCTGTAGTATTTTTAGAGCCATATTTTGCATTAAAAATACTGTCTCGTCGTTTTGCTATACTATCACGTTGAGTTTTAATGCTTTTAAGGAGCTCTTTGTCAGTTATTTGAGATTGGCAAACGTATGCAGAAAACAGCATGAAGGCGCATAATGAAAGTATGTGTCGTACGTTTGTTTGCAAGGCTATATATGCTATTTTTGTAAAAAGTGGCTTACTTTTTGAAGCTTCAAAATTACATATAATTTTTAGAGTACAAATCTTTATTCTAAATGTAATTTATACCAATACTAACGAGCTATGCGTTATCAAATTATGAGACACCTTAAATATTATTCAATATTAATTCTAATAATAGGACTTTTAGGAACTTCTAATAGTTTAAATGCACAAAAACAAAGCAATAAATTTGTGGTTGTTTTAGATGCTGGTCATGGAGGTAAAGATCCTGGAAAATTAAAAAATCATCTTAAGGAAAAGACAATAGCTTTAATTATTACCAAGTTAGTAGGTAATAAGTTGAAAGATGATAAAAATGTTGAGATTATCTATACTCGTGAGTCAGATAAATTTGTAACACTAGATGGTAGAGCCAAGATAGCAAACTCAGCAAAGGCAGATTTGTTTGTGTCTATACATTGTAATGCTCATAACTCTCAGGCCTATGGAACAGAAACATACGTTTTAGGACTGCATAGAAATGATGATAACTTGGCTGTAGCAATGGCAGAGAACTCTGTAATTTATTTAGAGGAAGATTATGAGGTGACCTATGATGGTTTTGATCCTAAATCTCCAGAATCCTATATTGGCTTAACTTTAATGCAAGAAGAATATTTAGATCAAAGTATTTTGTTGGCAGATAATGTAGAATCTCAATTTAGAGATAAGCTTAAGAGAAAAAGTAGAGGCGTAAAACAAGCAGGTTTCTTAGTTTTAAGAAAAACCTATATGCCAAGTGTGTTAATTGAAACAGGCTTTATTACAAATACAGAAGAAGGTGCTTTTTTAAACAGTGCCAAAGGACAAGAAAAAGTAGCAACTGCTATAGCAAATGCTATAAATGAATATAAAAGAACTTTAAATTTAGATGTTTTTGGAGGTGTGTCAGACCAAATAAATACTCCAAAAACAGTATCTCAAACTAAAGAAGAAGTGTATGGAGATATCGTTTTTAAAGTCCAGATTGCTGCAAGTTCCAAAAAGTTAAACCCAGACAAACATGACTTTAAAGGGCTTAATCAAATTACTAGAAATCAGGAAAATGGTCTTTACAAATATTACTTCGGAAAGACATCAGACTATCTAAAAATACAAGAGCTTGTAAAACAGGCTAAAATTGTAGGTTATGAGCAGGCATACGTTGTAGCCTTTAAGGGCGAAAAAAAAATCAACGTAAATGAAGCTTTAAAATCTAAGGTTAATTAACTTTACGTTCCTATATTAATCGCTACATTTGTTGTTCACTAAAGTATTATATATCCTTGAAAATTACTAGAGAAGTTAAGACAGCAGTATTAGTTCTTTCAGCTATAGCACTGCTTATATTTGGGTATTATTTCTTAAAAGGAAATAACCTATTGGATGGTAGCCGAACATTTTATGCTGTTTATGATGATGTTGAAGGTCTGGCAAGGTCTTCTAAAGTAACTATAAACGGTTTACAAGTAGGTAAGGTTACAGATATTCAAATTATAGATTCTCGAGGTAACTTAGCAATTACATTTACTGTTGAAAATGATTTTGAGTTTTCAAAAAACAGTATTGCTCGTATTTATGGTGGTGGTATAATAGGAGGTAAGTCTCTTGCAATTGTACCTACGTATGAGCAAGGACAAATGGCTAAAGATGGAGATACCCTAAATAGTGAGATAGAAGAAGGTTTGTTAGAATTAGTTAATGATAGGCTAACACCACTTCAGAAAAAAATAGAGAACGTTATTGTAAGTGTAGATTCTTTAGTAAATGGATTTAATGAGATTTTAGATCCAAATACGCGTCAAAATTTAAGAAACTCTTTTGCCAGCTTAGACCGCACAATGGCATCTTTAGAAAATACATCTGGAACTTTAAATGGTATATTAACAGATAATAAACCTAAGCTAGACAGAACATTTACCAACCTAGATGAAATGTCTTATAATTTTAATTCGTTCTCAGACTCACTAGCCGAAGTTAACCTTGCAGGCATAGTAAACGATTTTGAAGAGATAGCAGCAGACCTTAAAAATGTCGCAGCCAAAGCAAACAGTACAGATGGTACAGTTGGTAAATTATTAAACGACCCTAAGGTATATGATAACTTAGATCGTGCTACAAAACAACTTGAACAACTTTTACAAGATGTTAAGTTAAATCCTAAACGTTACGTACATATCTCAGTATTTGGTAAACGTAATAAAGACTATAAACCACCAAAAGACTCTCTTAAATAATTATGCAAATCTTAGCTCAAATATTATTTGGTATTATTTTAATTGCAGGCATAGGTTTCTTTGCTAGAAACGTGCGTAGAATGATTCGTAATATCAAACTTGGAAAGAAAGTAGATAGAACAGATCAAAAAGGCGAACGTTTTAAAACAATGGCTCTTTTAGCTTTGGGACAATCTAAAATGGTAAGAAGACCTATCTCTGGTTTTCTCCATATTATTGTATATCTAGGATTTATAATAATTAATATCGAAGTTCTTGAAATTATTATAGATGGTCTATTTGGTACTCACCGTATTTTTGCACCTTATTTAGGAGGCGCTTATGATGTGTTAATCGCTACGTTCGAGGTTTTAGCATTTTTAGTACTTGTAGGTGTTATTATATTTTGGACAAGACGTAACATTTCAAGAATAAAACGCTTCTGGGCTAGAGAAATGACAAGCTGGCCTAAAAATGATGCCAATAATATTCTTTATTTTGAAATGGTATTAATGGCATTGTTCTTAATAATGAATGGTGCAGATTTACAATTACAACTAAATGGTGCAGATCATTATGCACAAGCAGGAACCTTTCCTATAAGTCAATTTTTACTTCCAATTTTTGATGGGCTTTCAACAAGTACTCTAATTATAATTGAAAGAACAGCTTGGTGGTTGCACATTGTAGGGATCTTAATTTTCTTGAACTATTTATACTACTCTAAGCATTTACACATATTATTGGCTTTCCCAAATACTTATTTCGCTAAGCTTACACCAAAAGGTGAGTTTAATAATTTAGAAGCTGTAACAAATGAGGTAAAGTTAATGATGGATCCAGATGCAGATCCATTTGCTGCTCCAGCAGAAGGCGCAGAAGATGACGTACCAGAAAAATTTGGAGCCAGTGATGTTTCAGATTTAAATTGGGTACAGTTACTCAATAGCTACACGTGTACAGAATGTGGGCGTTGTACATCAGAATGTCCTGCAAACCAAACAGGAAAAAAATTATCTCCTCGTAAAATTATGATGGATACAAGAGACCGTCTTGAAGAGGTTGGAGAAAACATAAATAAAAATGGAACGTTTGAAGATGATGGTAAACAACTTTTAGACGATTACATCTTGCGTGAAGAACTTTGGGCATGCACTACCTGTAATGCTTGCGTAGAAGCTTGCCCTATAGGAATAGACCCATTAAGTATTATTATGGATATGAGACGCTATTTGGTAATGGAGCAAAGTGCAGCACCAAATGAGCTTAACAATGCTATGACAAATATAGAGAATAACGGTGCGCCTTGGCCTTATAACCAAATGGACCGTTTAAATTGGACAAACGAAAGTTAATGCCATTTATTAAGAACATATCGTTATGTGTTCTTTTCTCTCTAATTACAGTTGGAGGATACGCACAGCTTGGATATCAAAAAGATTCAATACAAGTAAAAGTATATACTAATCTATATGTTAATGACCAATTACAGGTAGATTCATTAAGCGTTAAAAAGGTATTTTGTGATTATTGTTCAGAAAATCAATTAGAAGCATTAAAACAACAAAGCTTAGAGATTACATACCAGTCAAGATTTCAGCCTAAATACCGAAAAAAAGGCGATCATTTACTGGCAATATATTTAAGAATGCCACGAGAGGCTTTTGACGAACTAAAAGAGTAATAGAACAATGAAAAAGAAGGACGTAGAAAAATTATTACACGATAAAGTAGAAGCCGGAGAAAAGGTAAGTCCAGTGCTACCAAAAGGTGTTAAGAATTATCTTATAGATATAGACGGCACCATTACAGAAGATGTTCCTAATGAGGAGCCAGAACGCATGGCAACTTGTGAACCTTTTCCAGATGCATTAGCAACGTTAAATAAATGGTATGACCAAGGCCATATGATATGTTTCTTTACTTCTAGAACAGAAGAGCATAGAGAAGTTACAGAAACCTGGTTAAACAAACATGGCTTTAAATTCCATAGTTTATTAATGGGTAAACCAAGAGGTGGTAATTACCATTGGGTAGATAACCATTTGGTGAAAGCCACACGTTACAAAGGTAAATTTACAGACCTTGTAGAGAAAGAAGTTAAAATTCAAGTTTTTCAAGAATAACAATTATGTCTGAAACACTAAAGGTGCCAACAATGGCAGAATATATGGCAGAAGGCAAACAACCAGAGGTTTTATTCTGGGTTGGTTGCGCAGGAAGTTTTGACGACCGTGCCAAAAAAATAACAAAAGCATTTGTAAAATTATTAAATCGTGCAAATGTAGATTTTGCTGTCTTAGGTACAGAAGAAAGCTGTACTGGAGATCCCGCAAAACGTGCAGGAAATGAGTTTTTATTTCAGATGCAGGCTGTAACTAATATAGAAGTTCTAAATGCTTATGAAATAAAGAAAGTTGTAACAGCTTGTCCTCACTGTTTTAATACCATTAAAAACGAATATCCGTCTTTAGGTGGAAATTACGAGGTAATGCACCACACCACATTCCTTAAATCACTAATGGAAGAAGGACGCCTTAAAGTTGAAGGTGGTAAGTTTAAAGGAAAGCGTATAACATTTCACGACCCTTGTTATTTAGGAAGAGCAAATAACGTATATGAAGCACCAAGAGATTTACTTAGAAAACTAGAAGTAGAACTTGTTGAAATGCGTAAGTGCAAGAAAAACGGTTTATGTTGTGGAGCTGGTGGAGGCCAAATGTTTAAAGAGCCAGAACCCGGAAATAAAGATGTAAACATAGAGCGTACACAACAAGCTATGGAGGTTAAACCAGATGTTATTGCTGCTGGTTGTCCATTTTGTAATACTATGATGACAGATGGTGTGAAAAGTGAAGCTGAAGGCGAAATAGAAGTGATGGATGTTGCCGAGATGATTGCAAATGCAGATGATTTATAAATACTTATGTTAGTAGATTTTAATACACTTCCAGACGATTCAAGAATCTGGATTTATCAAGCCAATAGAACATTAACCGAAGATGAAGTTTCAGAAATTGAAACTAAGCTTTCTAAGTTTATTCAAGAGTGGACTGCTCATGGTGCAAATCTAAATGCTGGTTTCGAGATTAAGTACAAACGTTTTATTGTAATTGCTTTAGATCAAGAGCGCAATGCAGCCACAGGTTGTTCAATTGATGCTTCTGTACATTTTATAATGCAGCTGGAAAAAGATTACGATATAGACCTTATGGATAAAATGAATGTTTCCTTTAAACAAGGAGAGTACATTACATATAAGTCTCTTATTGATTTTAAAAAACTAGCAAAAAATAAAGGAGTATCAGCTAATACGATAGTCTTTAATAACTTAGTTGTAAATAAAGGTGAGTATGAAGACCATTGGGAAGTGCCAGCAATTGAGTCCTGGCATTCAAGGTTTTTCTAATAAAACTATATTTAGTAACACAATAAGATTTCTAATTTTTTAAGCCATTTAGCTCCTTAAGTTAAATGGCTTTATTGTATGATAAACTATACTATTTGTAAAATTATAATGTTTAATAACTTACAGATACATTCTTAAGATTTTATAATAAACGGTCTAATTCTTGTATCTTTAAAGTTGAATTTTTCACCAATTATTTATGACGCGTTTCCTTACTGCATGTGCAGTTTTCCTTATATATACAACAGTATCTGCTCAACAAAACAATCCATTAGCTGCTAAAGATGCGAGAGCACAAAAACAATGGGTAGATAGTGTTTATAACACTATGAACCTTGATCAAAAAATTGGTCAGTTGTTTATGCCTCGAGCATTCTCAAACCAAGGTGCTGCACATAAAAAGGAATTAGATTCTCTTGTGGCTAAGTACCACGTTGGCGGAATTATATTCTCTAAAGGAGGACCAATACGACAAGCTAAGTTAAATAACCAACTTCAAGACCAAGCTAAAATACCATTACTCATGGCAATGGATGCAGAATGGGGCCTAGCAATGCGTTTAGATTCTACTTATGCATTTCCTTGGAATATGACATTAGGAGCAATTAAAGACAATAAACTTGTAGAGTTAACAGGAAAACAAATAGGCCAACACGTTAAGCGCATTGGTATGCACATGAATTTTGGTCCTGTTGTAGATATTAATACCAATCCCAATAATCCTATTATAGGAAATAGATCTTTTGGTGAGGACAAGGTAAATGTTACAGAGAAAGCAATTGCATTTATGAATGGTATGCATAGTGCTGGAGTTTTATCTAGCGCAAAGCACTTTCCAGGTCATGGTGACACAGAAACAGATTCACACAAAACACTACCAACTATAGATTTTGATATTAAACGATTGGATAGTGTAGAGTTATATCCTTACAAAAGGATAATTACCGAAGGTGTTTCTAGCATCATGGTAGCACATTTAAATGTTCCAGCACTGGAGACAAGATCTAATTATCCTTCTTCAATTTCAAAAACTATTGTAACAGATTTGCTTAAGGAAAAGCTTCAGTTTAAAGGATTAATATTTACAGATGCTTTGGAAATGAAAGGCTTGGCAAACAGTAAAGAACCTGGAGATGCAGATTTAGCAGCCTTTTTAGCGGGTAATGATATTCTGTTAATTTCTGAAGATATTCCTGTTGCAATAGGAAAGTTGAAAGAGGCGTATTATGAAGAACTTATTTCAGAGAAACGTTTAGAACATTCAGTTAAAAAAATATTATCTGCTAAATATAAAGTAGGATTAAATGATTACGAGCCGGTAAATGAAACCTTCTTATATGAAGATTTAAATACCATATCTAACGATGTGCTTTACCAACGCTTAATGGAAAATGCAGTTACAGTTGTAAAAAATAATAAGGCAATTTTACCTATTAAGCGTATTAATAAAAAGAAGATAGCATACGTGAGTTTAGGTGATGATGATGGTTCTGCATTTTTAAACCAATTAAATAAATATACTACTGTAGATCATGTAACAGCAAATCACCTTGATGAGCTATTAGAAAAACTAAAAAACTACAATTATGTTATTGTAGGATTACATAAAAGCAATGATAGTCCTTGGAAAAGCTACAATTTTACAGATAAGGAAACCGTCTGGTTATATGAAATTGCAAGAAACAATACCACAATCTTAAATGTATTTGCAAGACCATATGCAATGTTAGATCTTAAAACCAATACCAATATAGAAGGTATTGTAATGGCGTATCAAAATAGTGAGATAGCACAAAACGTTACTGCACAAATGTTATTTGGAGCTATAGATGCTAAAGGAAAATTACCAGTAAGTGTAGGTTTAGATTTTCCAGTAGGTACAAGCTATGAGACAAAATCTTTAAAACGATTATCTTACGGTTTACCAGAAAGTGTTGGAATGAATTCTTATAAATTAAAGAAGATGGATTCTTTAATCAATATAACCTTAGAAAAGGAAATGACACCAGGTTTTCAAATGTTAATAGCCAAAGATGGAAAAGTGGTGTACAATAAGAATTTTGGGTATCATACTTATGAGAAGACTCAAAAGGTTACAGACTCATCTCTTTATGATGTGGCATCTCTAACAAAAATACTAGCAACATTGCCATTGGTTATGGAGTTGGAAGAAAACAATACTATTAATCTTAATACCAAGCTTAAAGATATTCTTCCTCAGTTAAGTAAAAGCAACAAGAAAAATATTACTATAAAGCAAATGCTTTCTCATTATGCAAAACTACCAGCTTGGATACCGTTTTATTTGCATACAATGGATACTGTTACTAAAAGAGCATCAGTTAAATACTATAGAGACAAGTCAGATTCTAATTTCAATATTCAAGTAGCAGAAAATTTTTATATCCGTAATGATTATAATGATTCTATCTATAAGGAGATAGCAGATAGTGAGTTACGAAGTAGGCTTGCTTATAAGTATAGCGACATACCATATTATATTTTAAAACAATATTTAGAGGACTACTATGGCAACTCATTACATACCATTACCCAAGATCATTTTTATGAACCATTGGGAGCTAATTTCACTACATATATACCATTAAATTCTTTTAGTAAAGAGCAAATAGTTCCTACTGAAAATGACACGCTATGGAGGCGCCAAGTTGTACAAGGCTATGTTCATGACCAAGGAGCAGCAATGCTTGGAGGTATTGGTGGTCACGCAGGATTGTTTAGTAATGCAAATGATATTGCTAAAATTATGCAGATGTATTTAAATGGTGGTTACTATGGTGGTCAACGATTTTTAAAGGAAGAAACCATTCAAAAGTTTAATAAAACCTATTATAAAGATAAGAAGGTAAGACGTGGTGTTGGTTTTGACAAACCACAGTTAGACGAAGTAGGACCAACCTGTGGTTGTGTGCCAATGAGTAGCTTTGGACATAGTGGCTTTACAGGAACATATACTTGGGCAGATCCAGACAATAATTTAATTTATATCTTTTTAAGTAATAGAACCTATCCTTTTGCGTCTAACAGAAAACTTATTTCTGAAGATATTAGAACTAAATTACAACGTCTTATTTATGAGGCAATAGACTATTAAAACCAACCTATGAAAATTGCAATTGTTTGTTATCCTACGTTTGGCGGTAGCGGCGTAGTAGCTACAGAGTTAGGGATAGCATTATCTAAACGCGGTCATGAAATACATTTTATTACTTATAAACAACCGGTAAGGTTGGAGTTACTTTCCTCTAATGTTCATTTTCATGAGGTAAATGTTCCAGAGTATCCGTTGTTCCACTATCAACCTTATGAACTAGCACTTTCAAGTAAACTTGTAAATGTTATAAGAAATCATCGTATAGATTTGCTACACGTACATTATGCAATACCACACGCTTATGCAGGTTATATGGCTAAAAAGATGTTGCAGTCTGAAGGCATTACAATACCAATGGTAACTACTTTGCATGGTACAGATATAACGTTGGTAGGAAATCATCCTTTTTATAAACCAGCTGTTACATTTAGTATTAATAATAGTGATGTTATTACTTGTGTTTCAGAAAGTTTAAAACAAGACACGTTAAGACATTTTGAGGTGACTAAGGATATAGATGTAGTTCATAATTTTATAGACACAAATGTGTCTGAAAAAGTATTTACAGATTGCCAAAGAGATTTAATGGCAGAAGCAGATGAGAAAATAATTACGCACATCTCTAACTTAAGGCCTGTAAAACGATTAAATGATGTGGTTTCTGTTTTTTACAAAATTCAACAATCGATTAAAGCCAAGTTAATTATAGTAGGTGAAGGTCCTGAACGTGAAGCTGCAGAACAACTCATTAAAGAATATGATATTGCTAACAACGTAATATTTGTAGGACAAAGTAACGAGATAGATAAAATACTTTGTTTTTCAGATTTATTCCTTTTACCATCTGAGGCAGAAAGCTTTGGTTTAGCAGCTTTAGAAGCTATGGTCGATGGTGTTCCGGTAATTTCTTCTAACGCTGGAGGTTTACCAGAAGTAAACATTCATGGCGAATCTGGATTTTTAAGTGATGTAGGTGATATAGATGATATGGCTGCTAATGCACTTAAGATTTTTAAAGATGAAAAAACCTTAAAAGAGTTTAAGGAACGTGCTAAAAAAGTAGCTAAGTCTTTTGATATTAATACAATAGTCCCAAAATACGAAAGCTTATACCAAAAGGCTATTGATAACATTTTTGCATAAAAAAACTGCTCAATAAATGTTGAGCAGTTTTTAATACGTTATTCTAAAAGATTAGAATTGGTATCTAACACCTAATCCGATATCAAAATCTACATCGTCAGAAACATTATCATTAAAACCAAATTCTGGTCTAAAGTCTAATGATAACAATAGAGGGAAATCAAAGTTATATTCAATTCCTATATCTCCAGCTAAGTATACATAAGTCTCATCATCTGGTTGGTTATCTCTAGGAAACCTATCATCATCAAAATCTACTCTACCTATACCAGCACCTGGACCAGCATACCAGTTAAAGCCACCATCTATGTTCCATACCCAATGGTAAAGACCAGTTAATCTAATAGCATCAAAATTTTCATTATCTCTCCAACCTAAGTCAAGCTCTATTCTGTTATTGTTACTTCCTACAGCACGTTGGTAAGATACTTCAGTTCCAAAACCATCACCATCTCCTAATCGAAGACCGATAGCGTTTTTACTTATCTCTTGTGCTTGAGTTGCAAAAGCAAACCCAATTAAAGCGAATGTTGTTAAAAATATGTGTTTCATAATGTTCTTTTTTTTAGTTAAAGCGAATTTATTAAGGTTATAGACCATCCTGTCACAACTACATGTTAATATAATGCAAGGAAATCTTAAATTTGAATAACCGCTAAACTGTCATATAATTTGAAGAATCAGCTACAAGAACTTAATCAACATCTAGAAGGGCAACTTTATGATAGTACACTTTATAAAAATTTATATGCAACAGATGCATCAGTATATAGAGAGTTACCACTAGCTGTTTCTTTTCCGAAAACTATTAAAGACTTACAGTATTTAATACGATTTGCAACTAAACATAATACGACACTTATACCTAGAACAGCTGGAACATCTTTAGCAGGACAATGCGTAGGTAGTGGTATTGTTGTAGATGTTAGTAGGTATTTTACTAAAATATTACATATTAATACTGAACATAAAACAGTTACTGTTCAACCAGGAGTTATAAGAGATGATCTTAATAAAGAATTAGCATCACATAACTTGTTTTTTGGACCAAACACATCAACTTCTAACAGATGTATGATAGGAGGAATGGTAGGAAATAACTCCTCTGGAACAACGTCTATTCAATATGGAGTAACTCGAGACAAAGTGGTTGCTATGCAAGTAATCTTGTCTGATGGTAGTGAGGTAGAATTTAAAGAGTTGACTGTAACCGAGTTTAAGTCAAAACTTCAATTAGACACTTTAGAAGGAGATATTTATAGAACAATTTACGAGTCTCTAAAATCTGAAAAGCAGCAAGAATTAATTTTTAAAAACTTTCCTAAACCAGAAATTCACCGTCGTAATACTGGTTATGCTTTAGATGCTTTAATAGATACAGAGATATTTTCTAATTCTACTAAAAAGTTAAACATATGTAAGCTGCTTGCAGGAAGTGAAGGCACTCTAGCCTTTACAACAGAGATCACGTTGAAGTTAGATGATATTCCGCCACAACACTCAGCAATAATTGCGGCTCATTTTCAAGACATATCAACGTGTCTTAAAGCTGTTGAACCATGTATGGCTCACAATTTATTTACGTGTGAGATGATAGATCGTGTTATTTTAGACTGTACCAAGAATAGCCACAAATATGCACCGTTGCGTTTCTTTATAAAAGATGATCCAGAAGCCATCTTGCTTTTAGAATTAAGAAGTTATACCGAAGATGATCTTAATTTACAGATTATAAGCCTTTTAAATAGGTTGTCTAAAACAGGACTTTCTTACGCACAACCAGTTTTAAAAGGAGAAGATATAGAGAAAGCCATGCAATTACGAAAAGCTGGATTAGGGCTTTTAGGTAATCTTAATGGTGATAAAAAAGCAGTTGCTTGTATAGAAGACACGGCTGTTGCTATTCAAGATTTATCAAATTACATTACCAAATTTACCGCTTTAATGAAGCGTTACGACCAACAAGCTGTGTATTATGCACACGCTGGCGCAGGTGAGTTGCACTTAAGACCCATTTTAAATCTAAAGAAAGCAACAGATGTGAATATGTTTAAAGCGATAACTACTGATGTGGCTGAATTGGTGAAATCCTACAATGGCTCAATGAGTGGTGAACATGGTGATGGCAGATTACGAGCAGAGTTTATAGAATATATGGTAGGATCTGAATGTTATAATCTCTTTAGAACAATAAAGGAGACATTTGATCCAAAAAATATTTTTAATAAGGGAAAAATTATTGATGCGCCACCTATGGAAAGTGCTCTTCGATATGTGCCAGAAAGAAAAGAACTACAAATTAATACCTTATTAAATTTTGATGATACTGGCGGTATTTTAAGGCTTGCAGAAAAATGCAACGGTAGTGGCGATTGCAGAACTTCTGTAAATTCTGGAGGTACAATGTGCCCTAGCTACAGAGCAACCAAAGATGAAAAAGATTCAACGAGAGGAAGAGCAAATACCTTAAGAGAGATATTAACGACAAGTAATAAAGTAAATAAATTTAACCATACAGAACTTAAAGAGGTGTTTGACCTTTGTATATCATGTAAAGGTTGCAAAAGTGAATGCCCTAGCAATGTGGATGTTGCGTCTTTAAAAGGAGAATTTGAATATCAATATCAAAAATCTAATGGTTCAACATTGAGAAGTAAATTATTTGCTCATAATACGGTTATAAACTCGTATACATCAAAGTTTCCAGGATTATCAAATTATTTATTTAAATCGAAATGGAGTAGTGGGTTATTAAAATCACTCATAGGAATTTCAGATAAAAGGAGTTTTCCAATAATCGCTAATAAAACGTTTAGGAAACAGATTACCACAACCAAAGAAAGCACTCAAAAAAAATCTGTCTATCTTTTTGTAGATGAGTTTACAAATTATCTAGATGTCGAGTTAGGACTTGCCACATATAAATTGCTCAATAAATTAGGGTATAATGTTGTTATTGTAGATCATGTTGAAAGTGGTAGAACATACATTTCAAAAGGCTTCTTAAAGCAGGCAAAGGTTTTAGCCAACAAAAATATTTCGATATTTTCTGATTTAATTTCAGAAGAGACACCACTTATCGGGATTGAACCTTCTGCTATTTTATCATTTAGAGATGAGTATCTGAGATTAGCAGATAATCTTCAACAGGCAAAAAATCTTTCTAAACATTGTTATACTATTGAGGAGTTTTTAGCAAATGAAATAGATAATGGAGAAATTACAAGTGATTTATTTACTTCAGAAGAGGTTCAGGTGAAATTACATGTGCACTGCCATCAAAAAGCACTATCAAACCAAAAGCATAGCTTTGATATGATTAATTTACCAGTAAACTACAACGTTAAAATAATACCGAGTGGTTGTTGTGGTATGGCCGGATCATTTGGATATGAAAAGGAGCATTATGATATAAGTATGGCAATTGGTGAGCAAACCTTATTTCCTGCAATTCGAAAAGCTAATAAAGAAATTGTTATAGCAGCTACAGGAACAAGTTGTAGGCATCAAATTAAAGATGGTACTGCAAGAGATGCTTTTCATCCCGTACAATTACTACTTAAAGCTTTAAATTAATCTTCTAAAACTACATTCCAATCTGTTATACTCTGAGTAGAGTTTATAGTTGCAGACTCAGGAATAGGTAATTCGATATTAAATTGAGATAAATCCTCTAATTCGTATTGAAAAACAACATCGCTGTAAACAAAACCTATATCACTTGCATAATAGTTTGTAGCATTTATAACGTCTTGAGACATTAAAATAGGTATTGCAATTGGAGTACCTAAAATATCAAAACTTGCAGAGATATCAACATTTACAATTACTTTAGAGGCAATAACATCTGTAAACTCTTCTGAACCAACACTAAAACTTTCAAATTGTCCTGCATCTTCTGTACGTATAGTAAAACTAATTGTTACAGGAATATCCATTATGGTTTGCGTTACTGTATTGTTTAGTTCGTAAAGTTGCATACCTGCAACAGCAGTCTTATTATAAACAGTTGCATCTGTAATAGGAACTTCAATAGGATCTATTCCATCAAATTCAAAATTTAAGGTACCGTTATAAATAAGTTTATTATTCTCTTTTCTAACAGCGCCATTTGCAAATAAGGCAGTAGTAAAACCTTTTTGAACTTCATCCTGTAAAAAATTAAAGTATGAATTTCCAGATATAGTAGTTGTAGAGTTTACTGTTAATACATCTGTACTTTCTATATTGTCTTCGCCATCGGCTTCCTGTACATTATTATATGTCCAAGTATTATTAGCAGCTAATGGAAAGTAATTAGCATTATTGTCTTGATTAACAGCTTCTAAGTCTCCATTGTCTGAAGAACAAGATAGTGTAATTGCTAATATTAAAAAAAGGGGTAAAAGTCTGAACGCCATTATAATTGCTTAATTTTTTGCAAAGATAGGCATTGCTTTTAATAATCAACTTTTTTTACAATTGTAATTGCAGTAAGTAATTGGGTAATTTCGAGTGAGTTTTTTTTAGAAATCATAAGTTGCTTGGTGTTTATGTTTTCTAAATTCAAGTCATTATAAAGGAGTAAATTCCAACGTTTGTCATTATACTCTAAAGCAGATAAGTTTTCTATCCAATCACCAGAGTTTAAGTAAAGTGTGGTTCCTACTTTATTGGTTTTTCTAATCATTTGTGGTTGGTGTATGTGCCCACAAACAACATATTTGTAATTATTAGCTATCGCTAAATCGCTTGCAGTTACTTCAAAATCCTGAATGTACTTTACAGCTTTCTTTACGCTATTTTTAATTTTTTTTGACAAGGAGAATTTCTCTCTTCCAAGTTTAATTAAAAACCAATTTATAAATCTATTTATTAGGATGAGCAAATCATAGCCCCAACCGCCTAATTTAGCAAGCCATTTTGCATTTTGTATAGAAGCGTCAAACACATCTCCGTGAAAAAACCAAGCTTTTTTACCGTCTAAATCCATCACTAATTTATCTACTACAGAAAAGTTACCCATAGTCATATCACTAAACTTGCGTAACATTTCATCGTGATTTCCAGTAATGTAAATTACCTTGGTGCCTTTTGTAGAAAGGTCTATAATTTTCTGTATTACAGCAAGATGAGATTTAGGGAAGTAACGTTTTCTAAACTGCCAAATGTCTATAATATCACCATTTAGGATAAGTGTTTTAGGTGAAATACTATTAAGATAGTTTAGCAACTCTTTAGCATGACAACCAAATGTACCTAGGTGTACATCAGAAATAACAGCAAGTTCTACAACGCGTTTTCTCAATGAATTAAGTTTTTACAAATTTACAATGCAAGTTGAGCCTCACATAACCAAATAGATTAAGGAATGCGTGCTTTAATGTTATTAATTACTGTTGATTTTTTATGTAAATGTTACTGAAACATTATCTAAGCTGATTTTATAACTATAAATAAAAAAATTACATTTGTTGAAAACTCAAAATAATGGCGGGCAATAGCTTCGGAACACTATTTAAACTCACAACATTCGGAGAATCTCATGGCAAAGCCATAGGCGGAATTATAGACGGTTGCCCAGCAGGATTAACTATAGATTTTGATGCCATTGAAACAGAAATGAATAGGCGTAAACCTGGTCAATCTAAGATAGTTACACAACGTAAAGAACCAGATACCGTACAGTTTTTAAGCGGTATTTTTGAAGGAAAAACTACAGGAACTCCTATAGGTTTTATGATTGAAAATTCAAATCAGAAATCTAAAGATTATTCTCATATAAAAGATTCTTACAGACCATCTCACGCAGACCTTACTTATGACCAAAAATATGGTCATAGAGATTATCGTGGTGGTGGTAGGAGTTCTGCACGTGAAACAGCATCAAGAGTTGCAGCAGGTGCAATTGCAAAACAATTACTTAAACCAATATCTATTACAGCGTATACCTCTTCTGTAGGAACATTAAAACTTGATAAACCATATACAGACGTAGATTTTAGTGAAATAGAAAACAATCCTGTAAGGGTTGCAGATTCTAAAATGGCTGTTGAAATGGAAAACTATATTAAACATATACGAAAACAAGGTGATACCGTTGGTGGTACAGTTACATGTGTAATTAAGAATGTGCCAATGGGATTAGGAGAACCTGTTTTTGATAAATTACATGCAGAACTTGGTAAAGCAATGCTTTCTATTAATGCCGTAAAAGGTTTTGAGTATGGCAGTGGTTTTAAAGGCACTACAATGACAGGTAGCCAACATAACGACGAAATTAATCCAGATCACACTACTAAAACTAACTTTAGCGGTGGCATACAAGGAGGTATAAGCAATGGAATGGATATATATTTTAATGTTGCGTTTAAACCAGTTGCCACAATAATGCAATCACAACCTACTATAAATAAAGAAGGCGATAACGTAACTATGGAAGGTAAAGGCCGCCACGATCCTTGTGTAGTACCTAGAGCAGTTCCTATTGTTGAAGCTATGGCAGCTTTAGTTTTAGCAGATTTTTGGATGAGAGATAAAGTCTCTACATTGTAACCCATTTTTAAAAATTAATTAATGAAGAAATTAGCATTACACTGGAAGATTATTATTGGTTTAGTTTTAGGTATTATCTGGGCTTTACTTTCTAGCCAACTTGGTTGGAGTGAGTTTACGGTAAACTGGATAGCGCCATTCGGAACCATATTTATAAATCTTCTAAAGTTAATTGCTGTTCCTTTAGTGTTATTTTCCATAATTAGTGGTGTAGCCAATATAGGAGATCCTGCAAGTTTAGGAAGAATGGGAGGAAAAACACTTGGTGCCTATCTTTTAACTACAATATTAGCAGTAGGTCTTGGTTTAACTTTGGTAAACATTATTAAGCCAGGTGCTTTAGTAGATGAGCAAAGCCGTATAGACAACCGTATTAGTTATGAAATTTGGGCAGATGCTGAAGGTTATGAAATAAAAGATGGCATTAATTATCTTAAAGATCCTGCCTTTTTAGAGCGCGCACAAAAGATTTCAGATTTAAGTAAGAGTGAACTGCAGGATGCTACAGTGTCAGAAAAAATGGAAACTGCAGATAAAACAAAAGATGCAGGACCACTACAACCATTGGTTGATTTAGTTCCGCAGAATTTCTTTAAAGCACTTACAGATAATGGTTTAATGCTTCAAATAATTTTCTTTGCACTGTTTTTTGGGGTCTGTTTATTATTTATTCCTAATGAAAAATCTGCTCCAGTTACTAAATTAGTTGATAGTATTATGGAAGTATTCCTAAAAATGGTAGACCTTGTAATGCAAGCAGCTCCATTCTTTGTATTTGCTTTGTTAGCTGGTGTGGTGAGTAAGATGGCTGGAGATGATATTGGTAAAGTATGGGAAATATTTAAAGGCTTAAGCTGGTATTCTCTAACTGTTTTCGCAGGCTTAATGCTTATGATTTTTGTGATTTATCCATTAATCTTAAAACTGTTTGTAAAACAAATTCCTTACAAAGGCTTTTTTAAGTCTATGAGTCCAGCACAAACCTTAGCATTTTCTACATCAAGTAGTGCTGCAACATTACCTGTTACAATGGAATGTGTTGAAGAAAATTTAGGTGTAGATAAGAAGGTAACAAGCTTTGTCTTACCTATAGGTGCTACAGTTAATATGGATGGTACGTGCTTGTACCAAGCAGTAGCCGTAGTATTCTTAGCACAATTGCATATGATTGATCTTACTTTAGGACAACAATTAACTATTGTACTTACAGCAACTTTAGCATCAATAGGATCTGCTGCTGTACCTAGTGCAGGTTTAGTGATGTTAATTATAGTGTTAGGTTCTGTTGGGTTAAATCCTGCTTGGATAGCTATTATTTTCCCAGTAGATCGTATTCTGGATATGTTTAGAACAGTTGTAAATGTAACTGGAGACGCAACAGTATCTTCTATAATTGCTAAAGGCGAAGGAATGTTACATTATAAAGAACCTAAAAGTGCTTCAGAAACATTTGATATGGATTCTTAAGTCTCAACAACATTAGTGAAAAGCTCAATTATTTTAAGAATAGTTGAGCTTTTTTCATATATAACAATATCTTTTTAATCCTTTTCTAAGAAAATATTCATTATTTCTTATATTTCAGCTTAACTAATACTCAACCCAATTATGAACGTATGTTTCATTATGTATCCTTGGGACACCATTAAAGCTCCAGAGGATGATAGTACACTAGCAATGTTACAAGAATTTGCAAAACGAGGTCACGGCGTTGTGATGACAACACCAGCAAACCTTACCATTAGAGAAAGTGTAGCCTATGGTTTTTGCAATGTCTTAAAACGTATGGATAAGGTGCCTAGCAACTTAAAATCATTTCACTCAAAAGCCACATTTAAAAAGGAAATGCTACCGCTTGCAGGGTTTGATGTTATTATACTTAGGAGTAATCCGCCGTTAGATAATCTAATGCTTAATTTCTTAGACTCTGTAAAAGATGATGTCTTTATAATGAATGATATAGATGGCATACGTCGTGCAAACAATAAGCTTTATACAGCTGTTTTTGAAGATGAAGACAATAAGATAATTCCGAATACGCACGTTACTAAAAATAAAGAGTATTTAAAGACTATAATTAAAGAACACCCACAAGATAAGATGATTCTTAAGCCATTAAATGGTTTTGGTGGCAGTGGCGTTATCCTTATTGAAAAGAGTGCAATGAAGAGTATAAGCTCGTTGTTAGATTTTTATATAGACAATAAAGATGGCACAACAAACTATGTAATTCTTCAAGATTATATTGAAGGAGCAGATCAAGGCGATGTACGTATACTATTACTAAACGGTCAACCAATTGGTGCTATGAAACGTGTTCCAGGATCTGAGGATCATAGGAGTAATGTAAGTGCTGGTGGTTCTGTACAAAAGCATCAACTAAGTAAGCAGGAAAAAGAGTTGTGTCGAAGAATTGGGCCAACGCTTGTGAGAGATGGTTTATACTTTGTAGGGATTGATGTTATTAATGGCATGCTTGTCGAAGTAAATGTAATGTCTCCTGGCGGCATTACCTATATGAATAAGGTATACAAATCTAAAGTACAGGAAAAGGTTATAGATTTTGTTGAAGACAAAGTAGAACAACGTGTAACGGCATTTGAACGTCGTAAGAAATTACGCCAAACTGTAAACGAAGCATAACTTATTACAATACCTAGTGCAAAAACTTAGCATTCCAGAAATTATTAAAAAAATTGAAGCAGAAGAATGTTTTGAAGCTGTTTCAATAGATTATTCCTTTACGCTTAAAATAGACGATTACGTACCTTATATATGTGGTGCCGTACACGATGGTCATAACTTTAGAAAAGACCTTTGGGCAAATTGCACACATTCTGAATACGAACGTTGGTTTGAGGAAGATCCTTGTACTAAAGATATGGTAAACACCATGCCAATTGTAATTGCTGGCAGAGATTCTCGGTTTGAGTATGATCTAAACAGACATCCAAATATTGCAGTATATGAAGATGCTTGGGGAAAGGCACTTTGGAAAACTCCGATAGATGAGCAACAGCATAAAGTAAGTTTAGAAAAGCACACTAATTTTTACAAAGTAGTACACGCTTTAGTTTCTATGATCGAAGCAAAATTTGGTTGCGCCATTGTTTATGATATGCACAGCTATAATTGGAAACGATGGAATAGGGAAGTGCCTGTAATTAATTTAGGGACTACCAATATTAACAACTCTAAATACAGTAGCTTGGTAAACCAATGGCGTGATAGTTTAGCAGAATTAATACTACCTAACAATATTGCTGTAACTGCAGCTATAAACGATACGTTTCAAGGCAATGGTTATTTCTTAAAATATATCACCAACCACTTTCAAGACACATTGGTGTTGGCCACAGAGTTTAGTAAAATATATTGTGATGAACTTACCGGAATTATTTTTCCAGAAGTAGTAAGTGCAATTACAACTCAGCTTAAAAATAAGATACCACAGCATGCCGATACGTTTTATCGTACCTTTGCAACCTAAAAATTACGAGAGTATATGTTGTTAGAAGATGCTAAAAAAAGATACGCAGACCTTTTTGAAATAGATCATAATTTAGATAGACTTGTAAAAAATATAGAGCTTCTCAATTATTTGAATCCGCTTAATATTGAGCAAGAGAAGAAAACTTTCTTTAAGTCTAAATTTACATACGAGCCATCTTTCAAGTACCGAAAGATTAAATTTAACCCTTATAAAATGCAACGCTTGTTTTTTAGCCAGCGTTTAGAAAAGATTGAAGATGAAACCATCCGAAATTTTTATGAGGAAATTATATACGAGTATTCTGGTCTTATTTCTTGTATAGAACATATTGGGCAGGACAAGAAGTTTTATTACAATAACCTAAAGGTTTTTGGTACACCAAAACAACGTGATGTAGAGAACGCTCAGTTTATTCTTCATTTTTCTGAAGAAGAAGACCTTGAAGTTATGAAGCCTCGTTATAATGTAGATGATGCTGTTGCCTATTTTGAAGAGTTTGGTAAAGCTTATAACTTTAGGTTTACTATCAAAAAATCGACAAATATAAGTGCTGCAGCAATGGTACTTAATGCTTCAGAGACATTGGTGCTTAAGCGTAACCATATGTTTTCAGAAAACCAGTTAAAAGTACTGGCCAATCACGAAATTGGCGTGCATATGGTGACTACATTTAATGGAAAACTACAGCCATTAAAAGTATTCTCAAACGGATTTAAAAATAATACCGAAACTCAAGAAGGCTTAGCGGTATTTAGTGAGTATATGAGTAACTCTTTAACTCTTAAACGTATGAAAGAGTTAGCATATCGTGTTATAGCTGCAGACAGCCTTATAAAAGGCTATAGCTTTAGCGATACGTTCGATTTGCTTTACAGCCAATATAAGTTAGACAAGCACGAAGCGTGGCAAATTACATTGCGAGTACATCGTGGTGGTGGTTTTACTAAAGATTTTCTTTACTTAACAGGCCTTAAGAAAGTATATGATTTTTACCATTCTGGTGGTGAGATGACTAAACTGCTTACAGGAAAAGTAACTCTAGAAAATTTAGATGTCATTGAGAAACTACAAGAATTAGGCTTGGCTGCACCTAGTAAATTTGTGACAGATTCTTATGCTAATAATAGTAATGAGAATAAAAAAATGGACTTCATTCTCCGTAATTTAAAGTAAGCTTGCTTAAGTTTTACTAAACATTAAATGGTTTAGTTTTCTACGAAAAATTCGTTAAAACAGTTTATGCCATTTAAGTTGTTTACAACCTCAATAGAATTTGTAGTTGTATTAGCTCTCCAAACCTTTGTAATACGCTGTATGTTCATGCTATCTGTTTTTGTAACTATCGCAATAAGGTTTTCGTCCAAATTTTGATTTAGCTGGCAATAGCCAATAGTAATAAACTCAGTATTTTTTAAATCTGGTATGGCTAACGTATCTAAGACTTTTACTAGCCTTTTAGTATTAGAGGATTCAATTGCTACACTATTAAACAGAATTAAATTCTGCGTATCATTATTTAGATGTAGAATACTGTGTTTTGGGTCTACATAGGTACCATAAACTACCGTATCGCTTACTTTAGAAAATTTTTGAAGTTCAGCAATTTCGGAAAATGATTTAAATTCTTTTCCTATTAACGAATGTTGAGATTCGTTCTCAGAATTCCCGCAAGCAATTATGGTTAGTAAGGCTATAACAACTAAGAGTTTATTCATAATTTTAAAGTGCTTGTTAATATCTACTTATGTAAGTTACTATTAAATACTCATAACAAACAGTTGTAGGTATTTAATTATGATGAGTTTACCTTTGCTTGATTAAAGTTAGTTGTGTTGGCAAGCTAAATTCAATGTTTGATTGATTAACGTACATACCTTCTAAGTTTCGAAGGCTATATGTAGCTATTGTGTCCAAACCATTGGAGTTTAATTTAAATTGTCCTTTTTTGGTTTTGTCACTTACCACATCATTTATAATAAAGATATATTCTGTGGGGTTATCAAATACTAGTGTAGCTTTAAAATTTAACGGGTCATAAATATTATTTAAAATATTCGCAACTAGAACACCATCTTTAACGTATTTGTATCTCGCAAGAATAAAATCAATCGCCATGTTTATTCCCTCATAATTATAGTTAGTTATTTTGGTAAATTCAATTTCAAACGAGCTGTTTCCTTCTTCCCATTTCCAAGTTCCTAGAACATCCTCAAAATGATTATTTGTGTCTTTTAAATAGGTATTTGTAGTCCAATCTATTTTATTACTAACATCAACTATTGTGTGTTGCGCTGAGCAGCTTATACATAAGACAAGTAAGGTTATTAATGATATACTATTTTTCAAATCATAGTTCTTTAATTCAGAATGTAGGTTTTCAAATGAGATTTCAATTCTATAAAAGTGGTTATTATAATAATTTCAATTATATGTTCTTTGTCTTGAGTAAATAATTTGTGTGCAATTAGTTACTTCTAAAACTAATAAGAAAAATTAACTTGTAATGAAGTTAAATTAAAAATCTAAAAACCGAGATTTTAATTCTGGTGTTGGCATCATACAGCTATCTTTTTTACCATACCATTTGTAACGGTTCTTAGCTATATAATCATACACCTTATTACGTAAACCAAAGGGAAAAACTTTTAAATAGGATAAGTAGGAGTAGGCGCCATCTAAATCTTTAGCAATTTCCAGAGCAGCATCAGATTTTAAGTAATACGCGCTACCAACATCTACCAAAATAATTGAGTCTACTTGAGTAGTGTCTATACCACGTTCCTTAATAAGTTGTTTGCCTATTGTGCTTTGCAGTGGTGCAAACTTAAAGGCCTTGTGTTTGTCGTGAGTAATTATAAAATTGATGGCGTTGTTGCAAAGATTGCAAACACCATCAAACAAAATGATTTTATCACCGTAAGCTATATTGGCTTCAGTTGGCATTGGGTTAAGGTCTTGAGACAAATTCGAGTTCGTTTAAAGATACATCTGTCGTAAAGATACCATAGTTTACTGTAGCGCGATCTTTTTCAATCTTATCTATAGTTCCTGTTGCCTTACCGTCTTGGAGTCTTACTTTATCTCCAACCTTTAAAGAGATCTTAGGTTTTGCTGCTTCAATCTTTTCAGCTTTCTTTTTTTCTACCTTTTTCTTTTCTCTTATAGTTTTTATCTTTTCTTGAGCTTCGCGCTTTATTTTTTGTTGCTTGCGTTTTTCTTCGCGCTCTTTTTCTACAGATTGTTTTTGGCGCTTAGAGTTTTCAATCTGTATGAGCTTCATTAACTCGCTGTTTAAATTCTTCTTATTTTTATTATAAAAGAATTTCTCAGCGATAGTATCTACACGCGTCCCTAAGTGTATCATACGTTGGTGTGTATCATACAATTCTTGGTAGCTTTCTAGCTTGGCTTGTACCTTATCGTTAATTTCAGCTAGCTTTTCTTGTTCTGAAGCTGCTTTTTGCTTTTTGGTTTCTAAAGCAGTAGTTGTTTTTTGGAGTTTGCTGCGTTGTTGTTGTAGTTTGGCAATACTCTTATCAAACCTAATCTTGCCACGTTCTACTTTTTTCTTAGAGCGGTTTATTAAACTGTACGGGATACCGTTTTTTTGTGCTACCTCAAACGTAAACGAGCTACCAGCTTCACCCATTTGTAATTTGTAAACAGGCTCTAAGCTTCGACTATCAAACAACATGTTGGCATTGTTAATAGCTTCAGTTTCTTGTGCCATCTTCTTTAAGTTGGCGTAGTGAGTTGTAATGATGCCGTAAGATTCTCTTTCGTGAAATACTTCTAAAAATGTTTCAGCTAAAGCACCACCTAATTCGGGATCAGAACCTGTACCAAATTCATCAATTAAAAACAAAGTGTTCTCATCACATTTACGCAAAAAGTAATTCATATTCTTTAAGCGGTAACTGTAGGTACTTAAATGATTCTCGATAGATTGGTTGTCACCAATATCTGTAAGTATTTTATTGAATAAAGAGACTCTGCTATACTCGTGCACTGGTATTAGCAATCCACTTTGCAGCATAACTTGTAATAATCCCACTGTTTTAAGTGTGATACTTTTACCACCAGCGTTAGGGCCAGAAATTACAATAATGCGGTTGTCCTTATTTAAGATTATATCTTGAGGATATGTTTTTTCACCCTTAGCTTCATTGTTTAAAAACAATAATGGATGATAGGCATCTTTTAACTCTAACTCTCTAGTTTCTGAAATTGCTGGCAATACTGCGTTTAATCGCTTTGCATAATTGGCCTTAGCAGAAATAAGATCTATATGAGATAGTAATGTTTGGTACTCACTTAATAACGAATCATAGGGTCTTACCAGGTCTGTAAGTGCTTTTAAGATGCGTTTAATTTCTTCTTTTTCTTCGTATTGTAGGTTGTTAAGTTCTCTTGTATGTTGCTGTGTGGCTTCTGGTTGTATGTAAACTATACTACCAGTTTTGGAGTTGCCAAGAATACTACCTTTTACTTTACGCCTGTGCATAGCTTGCACTGCGAGCACTCTTATATTATCTACAACACTTTCTCTAATCTCATCTAAATAACCGTAACCTTGGTATTGCGATAATGCGCTAGTAAAGCTGCTGTTTATCTTTCCTTTAACTATAGATATGTGCCTTCGGGTTTGTTGTAATAAAGGCGAAGCATCATCTTTAAGCTCACCATATTTATCTATCACCTTATTTATAGTATCTACAATAGCAGTTGTATATTCTGTTTCTGAAACAAACTGATATAGTGTAGGGTAGTGCTCCTTAAATTTTTTAAAGAACCTAAGATGTATATTGGCACTTTCTGAAATAGAGGCTAATTTTCTGAAGCTGTACGTTTCTAATACAGAGTCCTCTATTCCTAGTAACTGTAGCTCTCTATTTATAGCATCATAACCGTGGTTAGGAATAGTGCTTTCCTTGAGCCAAGAACTCATATATTCCTGTACTCTTGTTAAAGCATTTATAGTAAGATCTTTAGTAGCAAAAGGTTGTAGCTCATAAGCAAACTGCTTTCCTAATTCTGTAATACAAATGTCTTGTACTTGTGTACAAACAGTGTGAAACTCGAGATCTTTTAAAGTTTTTGGGTGAATTTTTATCATAGCAATTGCCTAAATTTAGGCATCACAAAATTAAACAATTTAAGATGAATGTAGATATAGATGAAAGCTGGAAAACAATTTTGAAATCTGAATTTGAGTCGCCTTATTTTGAGGAACTTACAGATTTTGTGAAAGAGGAATATTCTCAACACACGTGTTTTCCTAAAGGACAGGATATTTTTTCTGCATTTAATCATTGTTCTTTTAATGATGTAAAGATGGTTATTATAGGACAAGATCCTTATCACGGCGTTGGTCAAGCTAACGGTCTTTGTTTTTCTGTAAAACCAGGAATAGCTTTGCCACCTTCATTAATAAATATCTTTAAAGAGATTGAAACAGATCTTAATACACCATTTCCTGAAGATGGTAATTTAGAGCGTTGGGCAAAACAAGGCGTGTTATTATTAAATGCAACATTAACAGTAAGAGCGCACGAGGCTGGTAGTCATCAAAAAAGAGGTTGGGAAACATTTACAGATGCTGTTATACAGACAATCTCAGATTCTAAAAAAAATGTAGTGTTTTTACTTTGGGGTGGATTTGCAAAAAAGAAAGGCAAAAAGATTAATGAAGAAAAACATTGTGTGCTTACAAGCGGTCATCCTTCACCATTAAGTGCAAATAGAGGATATTGGTTTGGTAACAAACATTTCTCACAAGCAAATGCTTACTTAATAGAAACAGGACAAGAGCCCATAGTTTGGTAATTACTTATCTGCTGCCAGTTGGTGATTGTTAGATACTTTTTTTTCTTTTTCGCAGTCGTTACAGCTAAACTTAATAAGAAGAAAATTTAATAAGATGAGTCCTCCTAAAATGCATAAAAATGTTGTCATGAATACAGTTTTTGTATGTGTTGTTTTTGGGGACTACTTTAATATTAGATGTAAATAAAGTAAAAGAGTTGCGTTAATAACAGCACTAAATTTCTCTTTTCGATAAAAGAAGTTAATTTAAGCTGAAATGCTTTAAGGAGTGATAATAAGCAGGTTATCTTTAAATAATCTTAACGTTATTTAAATGTATGGCAAATTGAATTATAGTCTATTTTTTCTGAAATAAGCTCTAGCTCAAGCAACTTATCTTGTACATTAGTAATAGTTGTTTCAGATAATTGTTCTTGGCTCCAACGGGTTAATCCCAACCATTCTTTAATATCTTTTTCATCTTGCTCATAGGCATTAGAGAGTGTCTTAGATATCATTGGTATACTCTTAAACTCTTTAGATGTTCTGTTTATAACATCTAACAATGCTTCTAAATCTTTGGTGTTATTTTTTATAACCTCATCTCTGGCTACAATAACAAAGCAAGGCCAAGGTGTAGGACAATCTCCAACACGTCTAAACGTACCATTATCTACATAGGGTTTAGTAGTAAAGTGTTCCCACATAAAATACTGAGCCTTATCTTCTGGTAACGCCTCTAAAGCACCGTCTAGATTTTTTACAACTTCAAATTTTAACTCACTTGTATCCCAATCCATATTTTGGGCATTTACATACGCTAAAAGGTGAGATCCAGAACCAAAACGACTAATAGCACAAGTTGTGTCTTTAAGGTCTGCAATGGTTGTATACTTAGAGTCTTGAGCAACGTGAATTCCCCAAATAAGAGGAGATGCAATATACTTTTGAATTATTTTACTAGGATTGCCATCTATAATATCTTTTACTATACCTTCTGTAAGCATAATGGCAACATCTATCTCATTATCCCTTAAAGCCTTACTCATTTGTCCTGTGCCGCCGTAAAAATCTCTCCACGTGATATCTAGACCAACTTCAGAAAATTCGTCATTATCTAGGCAAAGGTGCCAAGGTAGGTTAAAGTGTTCTGGAACACCTCCAATTCGTAACTTAGTCATTACTATGTTTCTCTTTAAGGTAATTGTAAATAGCGTATTGAGATCGCACTAGCGACTCACCAACTTTAGGTTTTACAAAGGTATTACTTTCTTGTGCATCTTGTATTCTTGCTTTCACATTGTCTGAAAGCTGAATGTTAAGAATGTCATTTAATTCTTGTGCTAAATCTTCATCGTATAATGGTGTAAGAACTTCAATACGTCTGTCAAGGTTTCTTGTCATCCAGTCTGCACTTCCAAAATACAGTAATTCTTCTCCATTATTACCAAACTTATAAATACGACCGTGTTCTAAGAATCTATCTATAATACTGGTCATGTAAATATTCTCACTTAAACCTTTTTTACCAGGTATTAGACAAGAAAAGCCACGTACCAATAGCCTTATAATAACACCAGCATCGCTTGCTTTATAAAGAAGGTCTATCATTGCAGGATCTTCCAGACTATTCATTTTTGCTGTAATAGATGCTGGTTTGCCTTCTTGTGCTAGATCCATTTCTTGTCTTATTAGCTTTTCAAATACACGTCTTGTGGTAAATGGAGAAATAAGCAAGTGTTTGTTTCTAGGAATTATTAAATCGCCTTCTAAGACATCAAAAACTCTGGAAAGCTCTTTGGTGATTTTTTTATGAGCCGTAAAGATGGCGTGGTCACAATATATTTTTGAGGTTTTGCTATTAAAGTTTCCTGTACCAATATAGGCGTAGCGTTTGTTTTTGCCGTTCTCTAAACGCTCAACCATCAATATTTTAGAATGTACTTTAATACGCGGATAGCTATAAATAACTTTAGCACCTTTATCCTCAAACTTGCGACCCCAAACTATATTATTCTTCTCATCGAACCGTGCTTTGGCTTCAATAAATACGGTGACAGCTTTGCCATTATCTAATGCTTTTAAAAGTGCGGTTGTAAGGCGCGACTCGTCTGCAACACGATATAGTGATATTTTTATTGCTGTAACATTTTCATCTTCTGCAGCTTGCTCTATAAAGCGCTCCACATAACTAAAAGACATAAAAGGAAAATGTAGTAATTGGTCTTTCTCCTTTATTGTTTTAAAATAATCTGTAGATGGTTCTAAATACTTATGTTTTAGTGGTTGTAGTGGTTTGTAATGAAGATCTGTATTGTCTGTAGGATCTGGAAACCCAAAAAAGTCACTAAAATTGTGATAGGTGCCACCAGGCATCATATCTATTTTACCTAGACCTAAATATTTACGAATTGCTTTCCTTAATTCTTTAGGCATTTTTGCATCGTACAACAAACGTGTTGGTTGTCCTTCTGTACGTTGCTCTAACGAGTTATAAATTTTTTCTGCTAAGATGCCTTCATATTCATCATCTAAATATAGCTCTGCATCTCTAGACATTTTAACCTCATAAATTCCTTTTACTGTTTTATTAGGAAAGATCTGAGATACTTTGGATCTTACTATATCATCAATAAACGTTATAAAGTAATCTTTTGAATCCTTATTCTTAAATGTATAAAAACGCCCACAAGCTTCAACAGGAATATTTAAGAGTCCGCATTGCTTTTCATTTTCAAATGCGACGACAAAATAAATGGTATTATTCTGAAGAAAAACATCTTTATCAGTCTTGAAATCGACAATTTTAGGATTTAGTTCTGGTACTATTTTGGTTGCAAAATAATCTGAAGCTTCTTTGCATTGTGGTTCAGAAAATTCACCAGAATGTATAAGGTGAATATTATGCTCTTTTAATTGTGGGATAATTTCATCGAAAAAGACTGTTCCGAAGCGTTCTTGATGACTTTTTACACCTTTTAATATTTCTTTTACTTCTTTCTTAGGTCTAAACGCCAAACGCTTTCTCAAGCTTTTATCTATGCGTTTAATTTGTCTAAGTTGTGAAACCCTTACTCTAAAATGTTCATCGAGATTAGAGGAGAAGATGGCAAGAAACTTTAAACGCTCATATAATGGCGTACTTTGGTCTTCTGCTTCTTGCAACACACGCTCATTAAAACTAAGCCAGTTTACATCTCTGTGCTTAATATTTTCTTTGAGCCTTAACTCTTTTTCAATAGCCATTTAGTGTGTAAGTTTTTCTAAGGTGTATAAAATAAGGTTGTCTACAGTGTCTTTAGGTGATTTACTAAACTCACCATTTGCACGATTTGCCAGAATAGCGTTTAAAGAAACTGCACGATGACCTAGTAAGGAAGCCATACCGTAAATTCCGGCAGTCTCCATTTCCAAGTTAGTAATTTTGCGTGCATCTAATCGTGCATTTTTCAACTTTTGCATAAAGTTAACATCACTTAAACCAGCTCGTAATACACGACCTTGTGGTGCATAAAAGCCAACGTTTGTTGCAGTAATACCTTTTATAAGTTTTGTAGAATCTAAAGTTTTAAGCAATTCAGGATCTGCTGAAACGATATAGGGATGAGATTTCTCCTCAGATAATTCTAATTGTTGTGTTAAAGATTTTGATAGGTTTAAGTGTTGTAAATGTTTACTGTCATAATAATGTAATAAAGTATCAAACCCTATTCCCAGTTCTGAAACTAAAAACGAATCGATAGGAATATCTTCTTGTATTGCTCCAGATGTACCTACGCGAATAATATCCAAGGCTGTTTTTTCAGCTTTAATTTCTCTCGTCTTAAGATCTATATTAGCTAAGGCATCTAATTCATTAAAAACAATATCTATATTATCTGTACCAATTCCTGTTGATATTACTGTAATAAACTTGCCATTACACTTGCCAGTTTGCGTGTGAAATTCACGTTTTCTTACTTTAACATCAACACTGTCAAAGTGTTTGGTAATATCTTCTACACGATCTGGATCGCCTACTGTAATAACAGTTTGCGCCAATTGCTCTGGTAGGATATTTAAATGATAAATACTACCATCTGCATTTAATATAAGTTCAGATTCTGGAATTTGCATATTTTGTTATAAACTAAGAAGAGTAGCCTTTAGTATAATCTAAAACAGCTACTCTTTATGATACTAATAAATAAGGTTTAACCACCTACACGTTTTACTAAAAAACCTTTGTCTTTTAGCATATCCATTATTTCAATACGGTAATCTCCTTGTATAATAATTTGATCGTCTTTAAAACTACCACCAACACCAAGACTCTTTTTTAAATCTTTGGCAAGTTGCTTAAAATCTTCTTGAGCTCCAGTATAACCATCTATTATAGTAATAGGTTTGCCACGGCGCTTTTCATACTTACAAAGTAATGGTGCGTCCTGTATCCACAAACCTTCATTATCATTAGTTGTATCTTCAGCTTCAGTAGATTCGTGCTCTGGAAATAAGTTTTTTAATTGATCTTTTAAGTCCATATTACTTTTTAATAAGTCCTATTTCTACTAGACGTTGGTGTAAAAATTCGCCAGCTGTAATATCTTCATATTGCTTAGGGTTTTCTGGAGAAACACATTCATCTAAACAATCTAACTTCATTTCACTACGCGGATGCATAAAGAATGGAATTGAGTAACGAGGATTTCCCCATTCTTCTTTAGGTGGATTAATTACGCGGTGTATAGTAGATCTTAACTTATTGTTGGTATGTCTTTCTAACATATCACCTACATTAATTACTAGTTCATCTTCTTCAGGAATAGCATCTATCCACTTTCCATCTTTTCGAAGTACTTGTAAACCACCTGTTGAAGCACCCATTAGTAGAGTGATTAAGTTAATATCTCCATGAGCACCAGCACGTACTGCACCATCTGGCTCTTGTGTAATTGGAGGATAATGTATAGGTCTTAAGATTGAGTTTCCGTTACGAGCCCAATGGTCAAAATAAGTTTCTTCTAAACCTATGTACAATGCTAATGCACGTAGTACATAAATACCTGTCTTCTCTAACATCTTATAAGCTTGCATACCAGTGGAGTTAAAATTATCTAACTCCTTTACCTGTACGTTTTCAGGATAATCTTCTACAAGGTTTGCATCTTCATCTGCTTCTTGTCCAAAATGCCAAAATTCTTTTAAATCACCTTTTTTACGTCCTTTGGCATGTTCTTTTCCAAAAGAAATATAACCACGTTGACCACCAAGGCCATCTATTTCATAACTTTCCTTAACCTCTGTAGGTAGAGCAAAGAAAGATTTTACTTCTTTATAAAGGTTATCTACCAAATCATCTTCTAGAAAGTGATTTTTTAGTGATACGAAACCAATTTCTTCGTAAGCAGAACCTATTTCATTAACAAATTTTTGTTTTCTATCTGGATCATCCGATAAGAAATCGGCTAAATCTACACTTGGGATATTGTTCATAGTAAAATAATTGTAAGTCCTACAAATATAATAAAATGTATAGTGAATAACTTACTTATAAAGTTTTGTTCAAATTACCTTCACAATGCCATTTTTTCTACATTTGGTATACAATATAAATATCATGGCAAACCCAACCGAAACAGCACCTATATTTAAATACTCAAAAGATAACTTAAGCAATGAGGAACTCTTAAAACTTTACTTGGCAATGCTAAAGCCAAGGTTAATAGAGGAAAAAATGCTTATTTTATTAAGACAAGGTAAAATATCTAAATGGTTTAGTGGTATTGGCCAAGAAGCTATTTCTGCAGGTGTAACCTTAGCGTTACAAAAAGAAGAATATATTTTGCCTATGCACAGAAACTTAGGTGTTTTTGTAAATAGAGATATTCCGTTATACCGCTTATTTACGCAATGGCAAGGTAAAGCCAGTGGATTTACTAAAGGAAGAGATCGTAGTTTCCATTTTGGTACTCAAGAATTTAATATTGTGGGAATGATTTCGCATTTAGGTCCGCAACTTGGTGTAGCAGATGGCATTGCATTAGCACATAAATTAAAAAACGAAAAGAATATTACAGCTGTTTTTACAGGAGAAGGTGGTACTAGTGAAGGTGATTTTCATGAAGCACTTAATGTAGCCTCGGTTTGGGATTTACCAGTCTTATTTTGCATAGAAAACAATGGTTACGGATTATCTACTCCTACAACAGAGCAATACCGATGTGAAAATTTAGCAGACAGAGGTTTAGGATATGGAATGGAAAGTCATATTATAGATGGTAATAATATCTTGGAGGTTTATCAAAAAGTTTCAGCGCTTGCAGAAAGTATGCGTGAGAATCCACGTCCTGTTTTAGTTGAATTTTTAACCTTTAGAAGACGAGGACACGAAGAAGCAAGTGGTACTAAATATGTTCCTGAAGATTTAATGGAAGCTTGGGAGCTAAAAGATCCTATCTCAAATTATAAAGATTTTTTAATAGCTGAAGGTATTTTAACTGAAGAGCAAGATGAGCACAAACACGTGCTTATAAAAGCAGAAATTGAAGCACATTTACAAAAAGCTTTTGAAGAAGATGTAATATCGTCTTCTGAAGATGATGAGTTAAATGATGTTTATAAACCTTTTACACTTGAGGTTACTAAGCCTAATGAAACTACAGAAGAATTACGACTTATAGATGCAATTTCTCAAGGCTTACGACAATCTATGGAGCGATATGATGATCTTGTGATTATGGGGCAAGATGTGGCAGATTATGGAGGCGTCTTTAAAATAACTGAAGGTTTTATTGAACAATTTGGCAAAGACCGTGTTCGCAACACACCAATTTGTGAGTCTGCAATAGTATCTGCTGCAATGGGATTATCAATAAATGGTATGAAAGCAGTAATGGAAATGCAATTTGGAGATTTTGCAACATCTGGTTTTAATCCTATAGTAAACTATCTAGCAAAATCTCATTACCGTTGGAACCAACATGCAGATGTTGTTATACGTATGCCTTGTGGTGGTGGCGTTGGTGCTGGTCCATTTCATAGTCAAACCAATGAAGCTTGGTTTACTAAAACACCTGGTTTAAAAGTAGTATATCCAGCGTTTCCTTATGATGCTAAAGGATTACTCGCTACAGCTATTGAAGATCCAAATCCTGTATTGTTTTTTGAGCATAAGGCATTGTATAGAAGTATTAGACAAGAGGTACCTACAGATTACTTTACAATTCCTTTTGGTAAAGCGTCGCTTTTAAAAGAAGGTGAAGACATTACTATTATAACCTATGGTGCAGGTGTTCATTGGGCTTTAGAAGTTTTAGAAGAGCATTCTAATATTTCTGCAGATCTTATTGATTTAAGAAGCTTACAACCTTTAGATTATGATACCGTTTATGCATCGGTTAAAAAGACGAGTCGTGTTATAATACTTCAAGAGGATTCTAAATTTGGAGGTATAGCTTCAGATTTATCGGCTTGTATAATGGAAGATTGCTTTAAATACTTAGATGCACCAGTAAAACGTGTTGCGAGTTTAGAGACACCAATACCTTTTGCTAAAAATCTAGAAAACAATTATTTGCCTAAAAACAGATTCTTTAACGAGTTGTTAGAGGTTTTAGCTTATTAAAGCTTAACATTATTTAATACTTTATTGTTAAACATTCCTAAGAAACACTTAGACAAAACAAAACTCTCGTACCTTTAGTGTAACTAATCATTTAAAACTAAAAATTATGTTACGCTGGACAGTTATATTTATAATTATAGCAATTGTTGCTGGAATCTTTGGCTTTGGAGGAATCTCTGAAGGTGCAGAAGGTATAGCAAAAATCCTATTCTTTATTTTCATAGTTCTATTCCTATTATCATTAGTAGGTAGATTATTCAGAAAATAAAAGACTAACCAATAAAAAAAATACAATGAAAAAATTAATAATGTTTTGTTTTGCAGTTACTGTTTTAGCTAGCTGTGGTACAAGTAAAGTTGTAAAAGAAGCTAAGTCAACCTTTAAAGGTGCTTGGACATTAAATACTATTACATATCCTGGAGCATCTGGAGACTTTGCAGTTACACTTTTTAATGACACCTCAAAAGCGTGTTTTGAAAACAGTGACTGGTTCTTTGTTGCTAATAATAATGAAGGAACGTATACAATTACAAATACAGGTTGTCCTTCTGGAGAACGCAATTTTATATGGACAATACAAGAAGTAAATGAAACTACAGGAAATTATGATTTCTTATTGAAACCTGTAAACGAAAAAGGGAAATCTGAAACTGGTAATACAGGATTTAGAGTAAACCTTGTAAGTCTTACAGATACTGCAATGACTTGGGAACAAACGGTTTCTTTAGATGGAAAACCATTTACTATTAGAATGAATTTCAACAAAAAATAAAAACTAACGATGAAGATTTCAATAAAAACAATTTTAGCAGTAGCTGTTGCCTCAATATTATTTGTAGGTTGTGAGGCTACTAAGAATGCAAATAACAAACAAAAAGGTGGTGTAATTGGCGCTACTGGTGGTGCAATATTAGGTGCTATTATTGGTAACAATGTAGGAGACGGAAACAACTCTGAACTTGGAGCAGTAATTGGTGGTGTTGTAGGTGGTGCAACTGGTGTAATCATTGGTAATAAAATGGATAAGCAAGCTCAGAAAATAGAGCAGGAAATTCCAGGAGCTCAAGTTGAGCGTATTGATGATGGTATTGTTGTAACCTTCGATGAGAATAGTGGTGTTTATTTTGACACAAATAAGTCAAATATTAATGCCAAATCTCAAGAAACCTTAGATAAATTATCTAATGTACTTGTAGAGTATCCTAACACAGATGTATTAGTCGTAGGGCATACAGATAGTACAGGTTCTGCCGAGTATAATATGTCTCTTTCAAGAGATAGAGCTAACTCTGTAACAAATTACTTTACGAGTAAAGGGTTATCTTCTGGACGATTTACAACAAAATGGTTTGGTGAAACTAAACCTGCTTATACGAATGACACTGCAGAAGGACGTGCAAAAAACCGTCGTGTACAATTAGCTATCTTACCAAATGAACAAATGGTAGATGAAGCTGAAAAAGAAGCACAAGACGGAAACTAGTAAACACTTCTTAAATTATTATAAACCCGATGTCAAGCATCGGGTTTTTTTATGCAAACTCGTATCTTCACTAAGTGATAAATGAAAAAATAGGAATACTTGGTGGTGGTCTTTCTGGACTTACTGCAGCAATACATTTAGCCTTAAAAGGTAAAGATGTCACGCTTATTGAAAAAGAATCTTATCCTCATCATAAAGTTTGTGGTGAGTATGTTAGCAATGAGGTGAAACCTTATTTAGCACAATTAGGTGTTACATTTAAAGATGTTTCAATTAAGAATATAAATGTATTACAATGGTCTACTCATAAGGGTAAACAAGTACAAGTTAATTTACCTCTTGGTGGTTTTGGAATTAGTAGGTATATGTTAGATTTTATTCTGTATAAAAGAGCGCTGGATTTAGGTGTTACTGTTATAACAGATACTGTTGTTTCAGTAAATTTTGAAAGCGATGTACTTAAAGTATCTACGCTTACTCAGCATGAAATGATCTTTAAATATGTAATAGGAGCTTTTGGAAAACGCTCTACATTAGATAAAATCCTTCAGAGAAAATTTATTGAAAAGAAATCAAAATGGCTTGCTGTTAAAGCGCACTATAAAACCACCGGATTTAATGAGAATTGTGTGCAATTACATAATTTTAAAGGAGGTTATTGTGGGTTAAGTATGGTTGAGGATAATGCAGTTAATTGTTGTTACCTTACAACATATAAAAGTTTTAAGACTGTAAAGGGTATTGCAAAGTTTAATGCTTCTATAATCTCTGAAAATCCTAATATGGCTCAATTCTTTAACACCTCTAAAATGAGTTTTGAAGCACCATTAACAATAGCTCAGGTTTCATTTCAGAAAAAATCTATTGTACAAGAACATATATTAATGGTAGGTGATAGTGCAGGCTTAATACATCCATTATGTGGTAACGGAATGGCTATGGCAATACATTCTGCTAAACTAGTTTCAGAAACACTCCTAAAAGGAGACATTACTACTTGGGAAAGAAGAGACATAGAAGAACACTACATTAAAACTTGGAAAAAAACATTTTCAAAACGCTTAGCATTCGGAAGCGTTCTTCAACACATTTTATTAAATAACTCCTTATCTAAAATAGCGAGCATTACAATTGCAAGAATGCCTTGGTTGTTACAAAAAATTATAAAAACAACTCATGGTAAACCTTTAAGCTTATGATGACATTTAAAAAACGCTCTAACCAAGAAGAGCTTATGGATAATTTAGATCTAGACAAGCGCATTCTTAAATTAGCTTTAAAAGATATAAGTCGGGTTAATAAATTACTTGGAGGAAATAATATTACCATAAATGCAATCGAAAACATTATAAATAAAAATCCAAAAGCACATTATAAGATAACAGATATTGGCTGTGGCTCTGGTGCAATGTTGCGAGAGGTTGCCACATATTGTAGAAAGAAAAAATACAATGTAAGCTTAGTTGGTATAGATATGAACACAAATAGTTTAGATATCGCAGAAGAGTTTTCTGAAGATTTCCCTGAAATTCGTTATAAGAATCTCAATATTTTTCAAGCCAAACCTAAAGACATAGAGACAGATATCTTACTGTGTACACTTACATTACATCACTTTACAACAGCTGATATCAATCGATTTATAGCAGCATTTGTATCAATTACAACCAAAGCAATTATTATCAATGATTTACAAAGAAGTAGGCTAGCGTATCTATTATTTCATGTTTTTAGCCGTATATTTCTAAAGACGCAACTGGCAAGGATAGATGGTTTAATATCAATTGAGCGTGGTTTTATAAAACAAGACCTTCAGCATATTTCAAATACGTTAAAAGCGTCTTCCTCCATACAATGGAAATGGGCTTTCAGGTATTTATGGGTCATCAAACCAAACAAAACAATATGAGTGTACATATAGCTTCTGTAGCTACACAACTACCTGAATTTTATAGAGAAACTAAAGACATAATACCTTTGGTTAATGTTTGGTTACACGACCAAGATTCTAGATTTAAAAGAAAAGTAGTTAAGATTTTTGAAGGTGCTGCTGTCGATAAGCGTTACTCAATAATGAATCCTGAAGATGTTTTTACCCAAACCACTTTTGAGGATAAAAATAATATTTACCAACGCGAAGTAAAGAAGTTAGGGAAACAGGCATTGGTAAAAGCGTTAGATAAAGCAAAATGGAATGCACAAAGCTTAGATTTTATAATAACGGTAAGTTGTACCGGCATTATGATACCAAGTTTAGATGCTTACCTTATAAACGACTTAAAGCTAAAACAAGATATTGTAAGATTACCAGTTACAGAAATGGGATGTGTTGCAGGAATTTCTGGTATGATTTACGCCAAGAAATTTTTGGAGTCTCAACCTAATAAACGTGCTGCGGTAATAGCCGTAGAGAGTCCTACATCTACATTTCAATTAGACGATTATTCGATGGCCAATATGGTTAGTGCTGCTATTTTTGGAGATGGTGCCGCATGTGTATTATTATCTTCAGAAGACAATCACATAGGACCAAGAATTGTAGGAGAGAAGATGTATCATTTTTATGATGAAACAAATATGATGGGTTTCGATCTTACAAATGGCGGACTCAAAATGATTTTAGACCCCAAAGTACCGGAAACTATAGCAGCGCATTTCCCTAACATAGTTCATCCATTTCTAAAAGAAAATAACACCTCTATTGAACATTTAGACCATTTGGTGTTTCATCCTGGTGGAAAGAAAATAGTACAAACAGTTGAAGAATTATTTGGGAATTTAGGAAAGAATATAGACGATACACGAGAAACATTAAGGCGTTACGGAAACATGAGTAGTGCAACAGTACTGTTTGTATTAGAGCGTTTTATGAATAAAGAGATTGCCAAAGGAGAACAAGGCTTAATGTTAAGTTTTGGTCCAGGTTTTACAGCACAACGAATTTTATTAGAATGGTAAACAATCAATTTGCACTCATTTTAGGAGGCACAACAGGTTTAGGTTTTGCATCAGTAAAAAAATTAGCTGCTGAAGGTTTTAATATTATAGTCGTACACAGAACTCGAAAAGCAGACCTTGTTCAATTTCAGGAATTTATAAACACAACAAATGTAACCGTTATTGAATTTGCTACAGATGCCTTAAATCCCGAAAAACGTGAAGACTGTATTCAACATTTAGTTGAAACACTACCAAAACACAGTGTCAAGCTTATGCTTCATAGTATTGCTAAAGGCAATTTAAACCCATTAGTAAACTCAGAGAAAACTCTGTCGAGTAAAGATTATCAGCTTACTATAAATGCTATGGGTACGAGTCTGTTAGATTGGAGCCAGGCAATGTTGAATGCCAATCTATTTTCAGATCACGCAAAAATCCTTGCTTTTACAAGTGAAGGTAATACTAAAGTAATTCCTAATTACGGTGCAGTCTCTGCTGCTAAGGTTGTGCTAGAAAGTATAATAAAACAAATGGCTGTAGAGTTTGCGCCTTTTCAAATTACTGCAAATGCAATTCAAGCTGGAGTTACAGATACTACCTCACTACGTATGATTCCAGGATCAGATAAATTAAAAAGTCTAGCACTACAACGTAACCCTAACAATAGGCTTACTACACCAGAAGATGTAGCAAACGCCGTATATCTTCTTAGTAAAGATGAAGCCAATTGGATTACAGGAAATATAATTAAAGTAGATGGCGGTGAACATTTAAGATGAGTACATTAAAAACATACATATTAGAGAAGTTACCCTACACAAAACCCTTTTTATTTGTCGATGAAATTTTCAAGGTAGATGATAATGGTATTGAAGGTGCTTACACTTTTAAAGAAGACGAATACTTTTATGAAGGTCACTTTAAAGAATTACCTATTACACCAGGCGTTATCTTAACAGAATGTATGGCACAGATAGGACTGGTTTCATTAGGGATTTACTTATTAAAGGATGTTAAGCAAAAAGATGTTTTGGTAGCATTTTCAGAATCTCATGTTGAGTTTTTGAAAACAGTAAAACCAAAAGAAACTGTAACAGTTATTTCTGAAAAAATTTACTTTAGGTTTAACAAGTTAAAGTGTAAAGTTAAAATGCTTAACGAAAACGATGAGGTGGTTTGTAAAGGCGAATTAAGCGGAATGCTCATACAAGATTAAGATGTCAAAAAAAACTAAACGTGTTGTGGTTACCGGTTTGGGAATTTGTGCTCCAAATGGTATCGGTGTTTCAGAGTTTTGGAAAAACACCAAATTAGGTGTTAGTGGTATCAGGTTTATACCTCAATTAAGAGAGTTAAACTTTACCTGCCAAATAGCTGCACAACCGCAAGTTACACAAGAACATATAAACGCTAGGTTTACAAAATTAGAACAACGCGGTTTAAACTCAACAGGAATTGTTTATGGCGTTTTAGCTGGATTAGAAGCTTGGGAAGATGCAGATTTACTATATAACGATACGCCAGATTATGATACCGGAATTATATTCGGGACAGGCATATTAGGCGTAGATAAGTTTAGAGAAGCTATCCATAAAATAGATGCAGGTAACACAAGACGCCTAGGTAGCACTTCTGTTTTACAAACTATGGCTAGTGGTATAAGCACCTATTTAAACAGCAAATTAGGTTGTGGTAATCAGGTTACTACAAACTCATCAGCTTGTTCAACAGGTACAGAAGCTGTGCTTATGGCTTATGACCGTATTAAATCTGGACAAGCCAAACGTATTTTAGTAGGTAGTTGTAGTGATTCCGGACCATATATTTGGGGTGGTTTTGATGCTATGCGTATTTTACCGCACGATTATAATGATAAACCAACAGAAGCCTCCAGACCAATGAGTGCAACAGCTTCTGGATTTGTACCTGGTAGTGGTGCTGGCGCATTGGTTATTGAATCTTTAGAAAGCGCAGAAAAGCGCGGAGCTAAAATATATGCTGAAATTTCTGGTGGTCATCTTAATTCTGGAGGTCAGCTTGCTGGAGGAAGTATGACAGCACCTAATGGTCAAGCAGTAAGACGTTGTATCTCTAAGGCCTTAAAAGAATCACGTGTTCAACATGATGCATTAAGCGCTATAAATGGACATTTAACAGCTACTAAAAAAGATTCTGAAGAGGTGTATAACTGGAAACGAACTCTAAAAATTGAAGCTGCTAACTTCCCACCAATAAATTCATTAAAAGGACTTATTGGTCACGGTTTGGCTTCTTCGGGAAGTATGGAGTGTGTAGCAACAGTACTACAAATAAAGCATCAAACGCTCTTTGGAAATGTAAATGCATCAGATGTACATCCAGATATTCAAAATCTAATTCCAAAAGAAGCTATATTACAAACCACTAAAAAGACACCTTTACAACATATTGCCAAAGCCAGTTTTGGTTTTGGAGATGTAAATGCCGTGGTTATTTTTTCAAAATTTGAACCCTAATTTATGAATACTATTTACGAAAAGCTAAAATCTATAATAACTGTTTATCTTCCTGAAGATGTTGAGGTTAATGATATAACTAAAGACAGTCATTTAATGAATGAGCTTAATATAAATTCAGCTCATTTAGTTGATATTGTTTTAGACATTGAAGATGAGTTTAATATTGAAATCTCTAATGATGATATTGAACAAATGCAAACGGTTGAAGATGCAATACAAGCTATAGAGCGAAAGCTAAAAGATTAATCAAAACCTAAAAAAACTTTAAAGTGTATTTTAAGGTTTTCATTTTAGTAAAATGATTGTATTTTAAAAAGAAAAACTATGATACCAAATAAAACAACACCTACAGATTACGAGATAATAGATTTAATAAAAGAGCGCTGGAGTCCCAGAGTTTTTTCTGAAGAGATACCTAAAGAAGAAGACGTTAAACGATTGTTTGAAGCTGGTCGTTGGGCACCAAGTTCAAATAATTTTCAGCCTTGGGTTATTATTTATGGTATAAAAGGTACTCCAATGTATGATAGGATTTACAACTGTTTGGTGGAGTTTAACCAAGGTTGGGCAAAACATGCACCGGTTTTGGCATTAGGAGCTTTTAAGAAAGATATGCCTAATGGTGAGAAAGAAAATTTTCACGCACTACATGATCTAGGAGCATTTTCTATGGCTATGAGTTTACAAGCTACATCTATGAATATGGCCGTTCACCAAATGGCAGGAATAGATTTTGATGGCGCTAAAAAAGAATTTAATTTTCCAGATAATTATCACGTTGCAACTGGAATAGCAATAGGATACCAAGGTGGTAACCCTGATGATTTAGGTGAAGATTTAAAAGAAACAGAGCTTAAAATAACACGTGAACGCAAATCACAAACTGAGTTTGTGTTTAACGGTAATTTTAAGGAGTAACAACTGCTACCCATATAAATTTACATCCTTTAAAATCACTCGAAAAGACTACTTTTTTTTATATGAAACTATAAAATATTTAATGTCATTTCGAGTGATTTTCAGTTTTATAAAAGCATTGCTAATTAAGTGTGTCGAGAAATAATTTAGAGATAAATTTCTGAAGACATACATTTTTTTAAAACTATGCTAATTCTTGTCTTAAGAACTTTGCTGTATAGCTTTTCTTGTCTTTAGCTACTTGTTCTGGTGTACCTTTAGCAACTACTTTTCCGCCACCTTTTCCACCTTCGTAACCAATATCTATAATATAGTCTGCCATCTTAATAACATCCATATTATGTTCTATTATGAGTACGGTGTTTCCTTTATTAGTTAATCTATTTAAAACTTCCATTAAAACACGAATGTCTTCAAAATGAAGTCCAGTTGTAGGCTCATCTAATATATAAAAGGTATTTCCTGTATCTCTTTTAGATAATTCTGTTGCCAATTTAATACGTTGGGCTTCTCCACCAGACAGTGTAGTACTTTGTTGTCCTAAAGTAATGTAACCCAAACCTACATCTTGTATTGTTTTAAGTTTTCGGTGTATTTTAGGAATATTCTCAAAAAACTCGGTAGCTTCATTTATTGTCATTTCTAAAACATCGGCAATACTTTTACCTTTCCAGCGTATTTCAAGCGTTTCTCTATTAAAACGTTTGCCTTGGCAGGTTTCACATTCTACATAAACATCTGGTAAAAAGTTCATTTCAATAACTCGTAAACCGCCACCGCCACAAGTTTCACAACGGCCACCTTTTACATTAAAACTAAAACGACCAGGTTTATAACCTCTAATTTCTGCTTCTGTAGTTTTAGAAAAAATGCTACGTATCTCAGAAAATACACCAGTATATGTTGCAGGATTACTTCGTGGTGTGCGGCCAATAGGGCTTTGGTTTATATCGATAACCTTATCACATTCATCTAAACCTTTTATGCTTTTATAAGGCATTGGTTTTTTTACACCATTAAAATAATGGGCATTCATAATAGGGTAGAGCGTCTCATTAATTAATGTACTCTTACCACTACCTGAAACTCCCGTTACGGCAATCATTTGTCCTAACGGTAGTTTAATTGACACGTTCTTTAAATTGTTTCCTGTACAACCCTTAAGCTCGATAAATTTGCCATTGCCTTCACGTCTTTTTTCTGGAACTGCAATTTCCATCTTACCAGACATATAATTTGCTGTAAGCGTATCTTCCTTTAGTAGTTGTTCTGGTGTACCTTGGCTAATTATTTGTCCGCCATGTTTTCCCGCACGAGGACCAATATCTATCACGTGATCTGCGCGCTCAATCATATCCTTATCGTGTTCTACTACAATAACACTATTCCCAACATCACGTAAGGCTTCAAGAGAATTTATTAGCTTTTCATTGTCACGTTGGTGTAATCCTATACTTGGTTCATCTAGAATGTATAAGACACCTACCAATTGCGATCCTATTTGTGTTGCCAAACGTATACGTTGAGCTTCACCACCAGATAAAGATTTGCTACCACGATTTAAAGAAAGGTAAGTAAGACCAACATCTACTAAAAACTGAAGGCGTGTTCTTATTTCCTTTACAATTTCTGAAGCTATCTGTTCCTGTTTATCAGAAAGATGATTTGGTAAATCATCAAACCAAGCTGCAAGCTCATTTATATCTTTATTAGCCAACTCGGCTATATTTAAGGCGTTAACTTTAAAATATAGAGATTCTTTACGCAACCTTGAACCTTCGCAGGTAGGACAGGTTACCTTATCCATATATTCTTTAGCCCAACGTTTTAATGATGTTGTTTCATTATTGTTGTATGTGTTTTCTATAAAAGTAGCAACACCTTCAAAATCTATTTTATATTTACGGGTAACACCTAAGGATTTGCTTTCTACCTCAAAACTATCTTTGCCACCATAAAGAATAATATTTAAAGCATCTTTTGGTATTTTAGAAATAGGGTCAGTTAGTTTAAAATCAAAACGTTCTGCTATATTTTCAAGTTGTTTAAATATCCAGTTTTTCTTTTTGTTTCCGTGTGGAGCCAATCCGCCACCACTAATTGATTTACTTCTGTCTGGAATCACCTTATTTTCATTAACCTCATACAGCGTTCCAATACCATTACATTTAGGACAAGCACCTTTTGGTGAGTTAAAGCTGAAATTGTTAGGTTCTGGATTTGGATAAGATATACCAGTGGTAGGACACATTAATGTTCTACTAAAATAGCGCGCTTCATTTTCGTTGTGCTTAATTACCATGAGAACATCATCACCATGATACATAGCGGTATGTATACTCTCTGCAAGTCTTTTTTGAATATCTTCTTTTTCAGAAACTTGTAATCGGTCTATTACAATCTCTATATCGTGAGTTTTGTAACGGTCTATTTTCATACCTTTTACAATATCACGAATTTCTCCATCTACTCGAACTTTAACAAAACCTTGCTTTGCAATACTTTCAAAAAGTTCTCTGTAGTGTCCTTTTCTAGAACGTACAACTGGCGCTAAGATATTAATGCGCTGGTCTTTAAAGTCTTCTGTGATAAGCTCTTTAATTTGATCATCACTATAGCTTACCATTTTCTCTCCAGTGTTGTAGCTATAAGCATCACTAGCACGAGCAAATAATAAACGTAAAAAATCGTAAATTTCTGTTATAGTTCCTACAGTACTACGCGGACTTTTACTTGTAGTTTTTTGCTCTATTGCAATAACTGGAGAAAGGCCATCTATCTTATCAACATCAGGACGTTCTAAACTTCCTAAAAACTGTCTGGCATATGCCGAAAACGTTTCTATATATCGCCGTTGTCCTTCTGCGTATATGGTATCAAAAGCTAAGGAAGATTTACCTGAGCCAGATAATCCAGTTATAACCACAAGCTGCTCTCGTGGAATTGTAACATCTATATTTTTTAGGTTATGAACGCGTGCGCCAAATACCTCTATTGTATCGTCTTGGTATGCCATAATTTAAGACTGCAAAGGTACTCAATTTATAGGTGTTTTTGAAGTCTAAGTAAGTTCAATTTAGTGGATCTTGAATTCTATATTTGAGAGATTTTATTACATTATATTTACTGTCATGAAATACCTTACAATTTTACTTTTATTAATTTCAACTTATAGCTTTTCTCAAAAACACTATAACTTCGACTATCTTCTAGAGTATGATGTTACTTATTACAAACATTCAGAAAAAGGTGGTATTACAGATACATTACAAAACGAAAAGACATTAAAAAAATATTATTTAACTAACTCAAAGTTTAATAATTATAAAGCTGAAATTACAGAGTTAGATACGCTAACATATCAATTAATTTTTACAGATAATCTAGGCGTCTCTTTAAATGTAACAGCACTAAAAAAAGATCTTGATAATGCAGAGTTTATAAATGTAGATTGTAAATATGTGAAAAAGTTAAGTAATAGGTTTAATTACCAAACTAAGCATTATGATTTTATAAATTTAAATGACACGTTACTTAAAGACATGTCTTACAAGCGTTATAAGCTTACATCAATAAAACCTAAAAGGACCAAACGCCATAAACTTGCAACCTTATTTTATATTATAGAGGATAGTACAGCATTTCATTTGCCACATTTAATTCATACTACAGCATATAATGAATTTAATAAAGAGCATTCTATACCAAATGGAATTTTTAAAGAACGTTACTTAGTAGATTACGATGGCAATTTAGACTTTAGAGAGCGACTTATTAGTATTCAAAAAATTGATAAAAAGCTTGTGATAGGAGATGAGTGCAATTACTCAGCAAATAAATAATTGAAACCAAAATCATTTCATTTAAAATTCTTACCATTTAACACAAGGCTAACTTAAAGGTTTGTAATAATTAATTAAATTACTTGTCCAAATCTTACACGTATTATGAAATATTTAAGTGCCATTATTTTTGCTATTGCAATAGTTGTAGCTTCAATCTTCTTAGGAAATGCCTATGCAGATAGAAACAAGGTAAATAACAGTATAGAAGTAACAGGCTTAGGAAAAACAGACTTTTCTTCAGATCTTATAGTTTGGGAAGGTAGGTTCGGAGCACAGGACATTAACCTTAAACAAGCCTATATAACCTTAGAGCAAAATAAGGCAACTATAGATGATTACTTATCATCTAAAGGTATAAATGACAATCAGTTAATTTATAGTGCAGTAAAAACAAATCAAAAAAACAAACAAGTTTATTCTGAAAATGGAAACTATGTAGGCGAAGAATTTGTTGGTTATGAACTTACACAATCTATTAAAATAGAATCTAAAGATGTAGATAAGATAGAAAAACTGTCTAGAGAAATAACTGAATTATTAAACCAAGGCGTGAAGTTTTACTCTGAACCACCACGCTATTACTATACAAAACTAGCAGATCTAAAAATTGAAATGATTTCAAAAGCTACTGAAGATGCAAGAATAAGAGCAGAAAAAATATCTGAATTCTCTGGCGGAAACCTTGGCGAACTACAATCTGCAAGAATGGGAATCTTTCAAATTACGGGTCAAAACTCAAATGAAGATTATTCTTGGGGCGGCACTTATAATACAAGTTCTAGAGAAAAAACGGCATCAATCACAATGAAACTCAACTATGAGATAGATTAGCTTTAGGCTATAATCACTCCTTGATTTTTGAGCTTTTATTCTATCTTACATTCAATGTTTAAAAACCTATGCTTTAGTTTGTAATTAACACAAACAGTTTTTTTCTTTACTTAGTGAATTTTACCAACTAATTAACCACTAAGACATGAATCAAATTCCATCTATTTTAACTGCCATTAGGGAAAAATCTCCTTTAGTACATAACATTACCAATTATGTTGTTATGAACAATACGGCTAATGCTTTACTTGCTATAGGCGCATCTCCAGTAATGGCTCACGCTAAAGAAGAAGTAGAAGATATTGTGACAATTTCTTCAGCTTTAGTTATAAATATGGGAACTTTAAGCAAAAATTGGGTAGAGGCTATGAAACTAGCTGCTCAAAAAGCAAGCAAAACAAAAACACCATTTGTGTTTGATCCTGTTGGAGTAGGAGCATCTACCTACAGAACAGAAACTGCTCAAGAAATTATTGCTACATATACACCAGATGTTATACGTGGTAACGCTTCAGAAATTATGGCGTTAACAAATTCTACATTGTCTACTAAAGGCGTAGATAGTACTCACAACTCCTTAGATGCCATACAAGCTGCTAAACAACTCTCTAAAGAATTAGGAAATACAATAGTTATTAGTGGAGAAAAAGATATTATAGTTACTGGAGAAAAGGTAAGTACAGTTTCAAACGGAGATGCATTAATGGCTAAAATTACAGGTATGGGTTGTACTGCGACAGCGATGGTAGGTGCGTGTATAGCTGTTGAAGGCAATACACATTTAGCTGCTACAGCTGCAATGGCTATTATGGGTGTTACTGGAGATATTACTAAGAACGCATCTAATGGTCCTGGTAGTTTTCAAATGAATTTTTTAGATAACCTTCACCTTTTAACTTCAGATCAACTTTCAGAATACTTAATCTTAAATGAATAATGCTACCCTGTCATTAATGTATGTAACAGATGATAGCATTACAAATGACATTAAATTTTTCGAGATTTTAGAAGCAGCTTTAATTGGTGGTGCTTCATGTATTCAATTAAGAGAAAAAACTTGCGACACAAAGACGTTTTACAACAGAGCTTTACAAGCTAAATCTCTATGTGAAATTTATAAAGTGCCGTTAATCATTAACGATCGTGTAGATATTGCTCTCGCTGTAAATGCAGATGGAGTTCACTTGGGACAAACAGACATGCCCTTTAAGGTAGCACGAAACTTGTTGGGAAGTACAAAAATTATAGGTCTTTCTGTAAGTAATGTCTCTCAAGCAATACAAGCTCAAACAGCTAGTGAAATAGATTATATAGGTGTATCTCCAATTTTTGCTACACAGACAAAAACAAGAGATTTAGACGCTCCTTTAGGAATTGCAGGACTTATTAAAATTTGTGAAGTTTATAAAAAACCTATAGTTTGTATAGGAGGAATACATATATACAATGCTACCGAGATAATTAAAAATGGCGCTACTGGTATTGCCGTAGTGTCTGCAATATCTAAAGCTGAAAACCCTGAAATAGCAACAAAAACATTAAAAACTAAAGTATGATAAACTGGTTTAATACAGTACGAAAGCAAACAGAATCTATATTAGAATCTATAAAATCACAAGAGTTTATTACTCAGCTTATGGATGGTACTTTACCAAAAGATGTTTTTCAATTTTATATAGAACAAGATGCCTTGTACCTTTCTGAATATAAAAAGATACTTACACAAGTTGGTGTAAAATGTACAGAAAGCTCCGAAACTCAATTTTTCATAAATGCAGCATCAGGTATTATAGAAGTTGAAAATGCTTTACACCAAACCTTTCTTAAAAACCATACTGTTATAGCAGAGCCATCTCCTACGTGTGAGTTGTATACTAGTTACTTATCTCGTGTAGTTTGCAATCAATCTGTCGAAGAAGGTTTAGCGGCAGTGTTACCATGTTTTACAATTTATAAGGAAATAGGAGATTACATTCTTAAAAACCAAACCAACAAAGAGGATAACCCATACCAAGATTGGATTAATACATATGGAGGTGAAGATTTTGCAACATCAGTAAATCATGCTATTGATATTACCAATATGTATGCTGAAGATGCAAATGACAAAACACTCCTAAGAATGAATACTGCATTTAGAAAAGCTTCTCAATTAGAATGGATGTTCTGGGATAGTGCCTATAATAAAGAGCAATGGAAAATATAACGTCTTACAAAAGTGTACTAACTATTGCTGGAAGCGATTCTGGCGGTTGTGCAGGCATACAAGCAGACATAAAGAGTATTAGTGCTTGTGGTGCTTTTGCAGCATCTGTTATAACTGCAACTACTGCACAGAATACTAAAGGTGTGATAGATATTCATGCAATACCAATAGCACATATTGCACATCAACTAGATGCTGTGTTAAGTGATATTTCTTTTGGTGCTATAAAAATAGGAATGCTACACTCTGCAGAAGTTATTCAGATAGTGGAAGAAAAATTAGTAGAATATAACGCAAAGCATATTGTTTTAGATCCTGTAATGGTCGCCACATCTGGTGATGCTTTAATTACAGATGGAGCTATAGCTAGACTAAAGGCATTTTTACCAAAGGCTACACTAATTACACCTAACATTCCAGAAGCGGAAATTTTACTAGGTAAAAAAATCTCTACCAATACGTTATCTAAAGCTGCTAAAGAAATAGGTAAGCTTTATTCAGTTTCTGTTTTATTAAAAGGTGGTCACGTTAGTACTACAAATAACCATGTTCAGGATATTCTCTATATTGTAGAAGATGATACTATTGTCACTATAATAAACCCTAAAATTAAAACAGATCATACTCACGGCACAGGTTGTAGCCTGTCATCTAGTATTGCTGCTTTCCTAAGTTTAGGAGAGTCTTTAGAGTCTGCCGTTATTAAAGGCTGTAATTATGTAAACACAGCAATTTTTAATGGCAGCAATAAACAGTTAGGAGAAGGCCGTGGACCTATAAACCACTTTAATTTGTAAAACTAAATTATGAGTTTAAAAGAAGTTTTTAAAAAGCACTATAAAACAATACTTATTTCTGGTTTAGTTGGCGGATTTATTTATGCATTAGGAATGGCTGGTTTTGAATTTTTATCTTACGATGATATAGATGTTACTTATATCATTTACAACTTTATATGTTTTGGAATTTTCTCTTCATTTATGTCATACTTTAATTTAAAGCATAAGTCTAAAGCTTAATAAATTCTGAATATTTTTTGCCCTTAGACATTTTAAATACTATCACTTTATACACAAGTGTATAATAATTTTACACATTCAAATTTCTACTCTTCTATAAGCTGTTGTAATTAAGCGTTTTCTTAATTGGCACTACTGTTGCCAAGTAATATGTAACTATTAAGAATTTACAATAAACGCATAATGAATCACTCTATAAACACTGTAACAACAGATCCTAATATACCGCAAACTAAACCCCTTAATCCTGTGGAGAAGTTTGTAAACAACTCATCGTCTTCATTAGTATTAGCAGGAACATTTATATTGCTTTTTGGAGCAGTAGCATTGTTCTTTATAATGCAACCTTATTTTGAAGAGGTACATTTAGACCGTATGAATACAATTTGGGGACAAGCTATAATGATTATGGGTTTTACACTCCTAACAATTAAGCTAGCATTTATAGGATACATTCTCACATTATATTTAAAATATAAGTCAATAGCATCAGTATCAGACGAAGAGCTTCCTACGTGTACTGTAATCGTACCAGCATACAATGAAGGAGAGTTAGTATATAAGACCTTAAAAAGTCTTGTGGCCAGTGATTATCCAGTAGAAAAGCTTCAATTAATTTCAATTGATGATGGTAGTCAGGATAATACATGGCAATGGATGCAGAAAGCAAAAGCAGAGTTGGGCGACCGTGTTGCTATATATCAGCAACCAAAGAATATGGGTAAAAGACACGCGTTACACAGAGGTTTTAACTTAGGAACTGGAGATGTGTTTATTACTGTAGATAGTGATTCAATAGTAAAAACAGACACGTTACGTATTATGGCTAGCCCATTTGTGGTTAATCCAGATTGTGGTGCTGTAGCAGGAAACGTGAAGGTTCTAAACAATAAAAAAGCATTAATTCCTAGAATGTTAAATGTAAGTTTTGCATTTAGTTTTGAGTTTGTAAGATCTGCTCAAAGTCGTTTAGGTTCTGTTTTATGTACACCTGGCGCATTATCTGCTTATAGAAGAGAAGCTGTATTTAATTGCTTGGAAGATTGGATTAGCCAAACCTTTATGGGCGAAGTTTCTAAAATTGGAGAAGATAGAGCAATGACAAATATGATCCTAAAGCAAGGTTATAAGGTGTTGTTTCAACGTAAGGCTTATGTATATACAAACATTCCAGAACGTTATAAAAACCTTTACAAGATGTTTATACGTTGGGAAAGAAGTAACGTTAGAGAAAATTTAGCAATGAGCAAATTTGCATTCTCAAACTTTAGAGATGGTGCTAAAACAGGAACAAGAATATTGTTATTAAACCAATGGTTAAAAATGACTATGGCATATCCAGCAATATTATTAATGCTGTTCTTCATTATAACATATCCAGTATTATTCTTGTGTTCTACACTAGCAGGTATCTTAGTGTTCTCAAGTATGCAAGCATTTTTCTTTGCTAAAAAACATAGTATTTCAGAATCATTTTGGGCATATCCTTACAGTGTATTTTATGCATTTACATTATTCTGGATTACACCGTATGCCATTGCAACAGCAGGCCGTAGCGGATGGTTAACTAGAGACTTAACAAAAAAACAAATTAAGGAACAACAAGTAGTGGCAATGTCGTCCTAGTCATTTTAATTCGAAAATTTGTAAGAGGCTGTCTAAATATAGTGTTTAGGCAGCCTTTTTTTTGTGGTGTGATGGCATAAAAATATATTTAGAGATTACTAAATTTTATAATTAATGAAACATTTTTATTTAGCAGGTACATATATAACTTTGGCCATATTTGCACTATCATATTTACTAACACGTTTTTTTGAATATGATTTAAATACGTTAATTTCAGTTAGTATTTTACTGTATTTATTCTTTAATACAAAACACACAAAAATTGTTATTGCAGAGAAAGATGCTTTAATAAACGCACTTAAAGAAAAATTACGTAGATGATTTAATTTAGAAGATGCAAACCATAATTCATTATACATTACATTTTATTGCACCATTAGGTATTGCCTTTTTATGTTGTAAAACCCAGTGGAAAAAAGCCTACCTTATTTTATTAGCAACTATGTTGGTAGATATAGACCATCTGTGGGCAACACCAATTTTTGAAGCCAACCGTTGTAGCATAGACTTACATTGGTTTCATACCTATTATGCTATGGTTATTTATGTTATCTTGTTATTTTTCAAGAAACCTTTTAGAATTATAGGTATTGGTTTATTGTTTCATATGTTAACAGATGCCATCGATTGTTGGTTTATGACATAAATGCTTAATTAGGATTATGAAATACATATATTTATTAATAATAGGGCTGCTCATAACGGCTTGTGCCAATCGTAAAAGTTATCAAGATTACGTTTTGCATGAAAGTGGTATTACTGCATTAAAACTGAAATCTGGTAATACTTTAAATGTGTTAGAAATTAGATATCCTCCTAAGCTAGCTAAAAAAGACCTATCTCATGAAATGTATAAAGTTTATGGAAAGTGGGATGATTCAGTTAGTATAAACCGCTCCAAACCTTTATTAATTTGGGATAACATTAAATTATTATCGTGGTCTAACGAGCCTTATACTATAGGAGTTTCTGGGGATAATTATAAAGCTAAAACCTACAAGATTAATAAAAAACAGCAGTATCATGAAATTAACTATAATTCATTTTTTATTTTAAATGCTAAAGGTGAGGATATAATCTTAAAGCATTCAGCTGAAAAAGATTCGATTATTAATACCATTTTCAATTTAATGGAATTTGACAGGTCAATAATATGAATTGGATTTTACTAATAATTGCTGGTTGTTTTGAAGTTGCATTTGCAACCTGTCTTGGTAAGGCTAAAGAGGCTAGTGGTACAGAAAGTATGTATTGGTATGCAGGATTTTTAGTTTGCTTGGCTATTAGCATGTATTTACTTGTAAAAGTAACTCAAGAACTGCCAATAGGTACTGCATATGCAGTTTGGACAGGAATAGGTGCAGTGGGAACTGTACTTGTAGGGATTTTTGTATTTAAAGAACCAGCCACGTTTTGGAGATTATTTTTTATAGTTACACTAATAAGTTCTATTGTTGGTTTAAAATATGTATCTCAATGAGTTATAGAGCTCCTAAATATTGTCCTAAATGCGACTCAAATAAAGATGTGATACCAATAAGCTACGGAAAGCCTACACCTAAAGGCTTTAAAGAAAGTGATGAAGGTAAGATTAAACTAGGTGGTTGTGTTATATATGCAAACTCACCTAAATGGTATTGTAAGAAAGATGATATTGAATTTAGATGATACTAATAAAAAAAGGCGATTCAATTAGGAATCGCCTTTTTAAGTATAATACTACGTGTTAATTATAAATCGAAACGATCTAAATTCATCACTTTAGTCCAAGCATCAATAAAATCTTTAACAAATTTCTCTTCTGCATCTTCTGTTCCGTATACTTCTGCAATGGCACGAAGCTCTGTGTTAGAACCAAATATTAAATCTGCTCTTGTAGCTTCAAACTTCTTGTCACCAGTTCTACGATCACTACCTTCAAAAATAGTATCATCATCTGTAGTAGCTTTCCAAGTATATGTGAAATCTAATAAATTTGTAAAGAAATCATTTGTTAATGCTTCTTTTCTATCTGTAAACACACCGTAGTTAGATCCATTATAGTTAGCACCTAACACCCTTAATCCGCCAACTAAAACAGTCATCTCAGGAATAGAAAGCGTAAGTAATTGAGCACGATCTACAAGTAAATCTTCTGCAGCAGCTTTTTGGTTATCCTTTATAAAGTTTCTAAAACCATCTGCTTGTGGCTCTAGGTATCCAAAAGAATCTATATCTGTTTGTTCTTGGCTTGCATCTGTACGACCACCAGTAAATGGTACAGTAACAGAATGTCCAGCTTTTTCAGCAGCTTTTTCAACACCTACAGATCCTGCAAGTACTATTAAATCTGCCATTGAAACGTCTTTACCATTTGTATTAAAATCATTTTGAATGCCTTTTAATACATTTAAAACTTTATGTAATTGCTCTGGATTGTTTACTTCCCATCTATTTTGAGGAGCTAAACGAATGCGACTACCATTAGCGCCACCGCGTTTATCTGATCCTCTAAAGGTAGAGGCAGAGGCCCAAGCCGTAGAAACTAACTCTGAAACAGATAGCTCTGTATTTGCAATTGCAGACTTAAGTGAATTTACATCTTCTTCTGAAGGTGTAAAGTTAGAAGCTGGTAAAGGGTCTTGCCAAAGTAATTCTTCTTGAGGTACTTCTGGTCCTAAATATCTAGAAATAGGTCCCATATCTCTGTGCGTTAACTTATACCAAGCACGAGCAAATGCATCTTCGAATGCTTTATGGTCTGTATGAAATTTCTTAGAAATCTTTAAATAATCAGGATCCATTTTAAGTGCCATATCTGCTGTAGACATCATTAGACCTTGCTTAGCATTGGCATCACCAGCTTTAGGAGCCATTCTTGCATTAGAAGCTTTTGTAGGAATCCATTGGTGTGCACCTGCAAGACTTTTAGAAAGTTCCCAGTCATAGTTTAATAACACCTCAAAATAATCGTGATCCCATTGTGTAGGGTTAGGGGTCCAAGCACCTTCTAAACCACTAGTAATAGTATCGTCTAAGACTCCAGTACCATAAGTGTTTTTCCAACCTGTACTCATTTCTTCAATTGGAGCGCCGTGAGGTTCTGCACCAACATATTTATCTGGATCTGCGGCACCGTGAGTTTTACCAAATGTATGACCACCAGCTATTAATGCTACAGTCTCTTCATCATCCATAGCCATACGGCCAAACGTTTCTTTAATATCTTTAGCTGAACCAAGCGGATCTGGGTTTCCGTTAGGTCCTTCTGGGTTAACATAAATTAATCCCATATGTGCAGCACCAAGTGGTGCTTCTAAATCTCCATCTGCATAGCGTTCTTCATTACCTAACCATTCAGTTTCAGAACCCCAATATATATCTTGCTCTGGTTCCCAAATGTCTTCACGACCTCCAGCAAAACCAAATGTTTTAAAGCCCATAGACTCTAATGCGCAGTTACCTGCAAGAATCATTAAATCTGCCCAAGAAATTTTGTTTCCATATTTCTTTTTAATTGGCCATAATAATAAACGAGCTTTATCTAAGTTACCGTTATCTGGCCAGCTGTTTAAAGGGGCAAAACGTTGTGTTCCTGAACTTGCACCACCACGACCATCACCAATTCTATAAGTACCAGCACTGTGCCAAGCCATACGTATCATAAAAGGACCATAATGACCATAATCTGCAGGCCACCAATCTTGAGAATCTGTCATTAAATGAATAACATCTTGCTTTAATTTTGCATAATCAAGACTGTTAAAAGCTTCTTTATAGTTAAAATCTGAACCCATTGGGTTAGATTTAGAAGAGTTTTGACGTAAAATATTTAGCTTAAGTTCATTAGGCCACCAATCTCTATTAGTTGTGCCGTGTCCTGCTGTGTTAGATTGTGCACCTCCTAAAAAAGGGCATTTTGCAACAGCGCTAGGATCGTTAATGTCCCATACATTAGAATTGTTGTTATCCATGATAATTAAAATTTTTAGTTAAGTAACGGTTCAAATGTCACTAAAATTAAACATTTAACTATCAATTTTCAATATAAATTGAGAAGAGTACTATTGATTTAATTTATAGTTTAAATAATGATAAACTAAATTTAATCTATGGTGTAAGGGTAGTTATCTTAGTATGAGCTTGGTAATAAGTGTTTTACCAAGTGTTTCGTTTAAATTATCTATTATACGTTGTTTGCCGTAACTCAATTCTTCCCTTAAGACAGAAGAGCTAAGTTGTACATATAAAGTATCTCTATCTAATTTGATATTGGTTGTATATTTAGCAATTGCAGGTCCCATTTGGTCGTTCCATACGTCTCGAACTTGTACTTTGTCTAATCCTTTTTGAAGTTTATTCTTGTCTACAAATTCTTTAAGAGCATCTGCAATACTAAGGTGTTCATTAGTTCGTTTCGACATTATCTAGGTATCCTTTAAAGCGATTATAAGTATATCTTATTCCTTGGTCATTTTGTGTAACCAATTTTGAGTCGTTAAGGTACAAAATGGTTTCTGACCAAGTATCCCAAGTAGTCTTATAAATTAATGTCAATTTGTCGTCTTGCATTTTAGCAGTAAAACCTTCTGCATCATTAGTTTTTATAAAGGTTCCATCTAGTTTAGGCTTAACCTTGGTACGCATGCCATTTTTAGCAGTTAGCTCAAAATAATCTACTGTCTCATTAAATTTATATTCAATCTCTTTTCCTTTATCCGTTTCAACAGAAGCAATTTCCCAATAGCCATTTAGTAATGGTAGTGCATCTAAATTTGGGCTGCTGTTACAACTACTTAAAAAGAAGCTTACAATTAATAAAATTGCTAAAGGTTTAATATTTATTAAAAACATAGATTTAATTTTCATCTGGAAACATAATAGTTTCATAAGCACCTATATCTGGGTTTGTTGTTCTGTTAGTCCCTATAAGGTCTAAAGGTACCAGATTTGCCGTTGCTTGATCACCTTGAGCGCTTGCTGGAGATTCTAAGCTTATTTGAAGTTTATTAGTATCTGTATCTAAAAATAAAGGCTGTTCATTTAATATAACAGATTCATACAATGCCAAATCTGAGAAATTATACAGAGGATCATCTTCTAAATTTCCATTTGGATCATTTGCTCGTAATAAGCAATTTTTAAAATTGAAGTTAAATGCTGCTTCATCTGCTTTAGAGAACCCAAACTCTACATCATTACGCCCATAAATTATACAATTAGAAAAATTAGCCTGATCTAAATTTGCCGCTAGCGTTTCTCCAAATGTGTTAGAAATAACAACAGCTGGCGTTTGCCTAAAACTGCGTGACCAATAGTTAGCAAAAGTGGCGTGGTTAAACTCATACGATCCGCCTAACTCTAAAACCATAGCACTTTGTCCTGCTTCTGCAATAACTAGATTTTCTCCAAGAATGCTGCCAGTTCTAGATAATAACCCAATGTTAGATGAATTATAGATTTGTGAGTTTCTTATAGTTAGTGTAGGATCTTCACCGCCATCGTTTGAGTCCATTAATAAACCAACTGTACCATTTTTAATAGTTGTATAATTAAAATTATGGTTTGTACTTCCTGCCGTTAACCAAATAGTACTCCATTGTCCGGGAATATTGCTATAGGCAGTTTCTAAACGGTCACTTTCAAAAATAACCTCGTTTTCTAACAGTTCTGGATCTGTACTTAATTCTCCATTAACCTGCATAGAACCCTGATCTGCGACAATAATACCACTGTTAGCGTGAAAGAGCACTCGTGCACCAGCATTAACTGTTAACGTCTTGTTTGAGCCAACAGCTGCAAAACCATAAATTACGTATGGCTTTTCGTTGGTAAAGGTTAACTCATTGTCTTCTAAAAAGAATCCTTCAATTAAAATTGGGTCGCCATTAGGATCTGTACCTAGTTGCAAGGTTTCAACTTCACCTGTCATTGCATCACGCTCAGGAAATAGAAAAACAGCATCCTTAATAAGTGTTACTAACTCTACACGTTGGGTATTTTCTCCACCATCAAAAAGAATGGCATCTTCATATAAAAATTCTAATGCATTTTGAGAAAGTTCCTGTATATCTGCAGTAGTTTCTACAAAAATAAAAATACTGTCATTAGCTAAGATTTCTACATCTCTAAATACTTTCCCAGCAACACCATCTACATTAAGGCGATAACTAGAACTTTCTCCTTGACTAAGTTGTACATTAGGAATACGTATATCTTGATCACTACGGTTGTATACTTTTAAATTATAAGTACTAGATCCTATATTAGTAAATACGGTATCTAAATAGACCGTGTCTTTAGAGAACTCTAATTGACCAGTACTTGGTTCAAATTCAAAATCATTTCTGCAAGAGCTCCAAAATATGATGCAACAAAATAGGAGTAAAGTGTATAGAATACGCATTCAAAAAAAGTTTTAGTAAAAGTAAAACTTTTTACTGAGCTTAATAGTATCTAAGAATCTCTGTTTTTTTGTCTCTCTTCTTTACGTTTAGCTCTTTTTAATTGCCGTGCTTCCTTACGCTCTTTAGCTTTACGTGTCATAAATCTCACACGATTTTCTCTTGCTTTTTTTAGTTTTGCTCTATGAGCTCTTTGTTCTTCTAAAAACTCAGGATCTATTTTGTATTCATTTTCTTCTTCATAAGTTACATAACCTGCAAAAACAACAATTTCTCCTAAGAAATCACCTGCACCTAGTTCCACATTTAAAGTAGTTGTATTTGATTTTATAGATTTTTCAATAGTTTCAAAACCCAAATAACTAAATACTAGTATTTCATCTTTTAAAGCTGAAATGGAATAATTACCATCAAAATCTGTTTGTGTACCTCGAGTTGTACCTTTTACAATAATATTTACGCCTGGTAACGGTAAACCACTTTCATCTGTTACTGTACCAGATAGAGTAGAGGTTAATGGTTTTAAAGGCCTATGTTGCATTCCTATACCTAAGGACGTATAAGTTTTACTGGTATTTATTGTTTGTTCAGTCTTGGACTTAGACTCTTGTGCATTACTAATATTGGTAGATATAACACTAAGTGGTAATGCTAACGTTGCTGCAATTTTACTAAATGAAATTGAATTCTTTTTACGCTCTATAGTTAAAGGTGTATCTAATTGATGTGGTAAAAAACGACCACACAGTGACTCGCCTTGAGTAATACGTTTGTGTAGCGCCTCATTACTAAAATGTGTAAAGTCTATTACTTCTTTAGAACAGGCTTTACAATGACGTCCTTTTTCTGTAGGAGTCATTTTAGACCAATCTTCGTGGCAAGGTTCTGGAATGCTAATTTTAAATTTTGGTGTCATAGTCTTTGGTTTAGACTATAAACTTAAATAGAGAGCAAAGGTTTTTAAATGTAGAATTAGTGACTGCCTTATTTGGTTGAGTGAACTTACTTTTTTATAATCCTAACCTCAAACAGCTTATCCCAATTTTTACCGGTTACATAAAGTTTACCGGTTTCTTTGTTATAAGCAATACCATTTAGGACATCTTCTTTTGTAGCAGAAGATACTTGTTTTCTTAAAGATCTAAAATCTACCAGACCTTCAATAGCACCATTTTTAGGGTTTATGATGCTAATTAAATCTATCTGCCAATTATTAGCGTAAATTTTTCCGTTAACCCATTCCAATTCATTTAGTTTTTTTGAAATAGTTTTATGAGATACGGTTTGTATATAATCTTCTTCTGCTAACGTTTCAGCATTAAGAATCCAAATTTTAGATGTACCGTCACTTTTATAAAGTTTAGTACCATCATTACATAATCCCCAACCTTCTTTACTAGCATTGTAGCTAAAAGAATCTAATTGCTCGAATGTATTAATATCGTAAACAAAGCCTTTTTTGCCTTGCCAAGTTAATTGATAAAGTTTATCGTTTAAAGCTGTGATGCCTTCTCCAAAATAATCGATGTCTAAGTCTGAAGACTGCAATACTTCACCAGTTTCTAAATTTACCTTTCTTATAGTACTCTGTCCGTTTCTTCCTGTACTTTCATATAAATTACCGTTGTAAAACTCTAAACCTTGCGTAAAGGCATTGGCATCGTGTGGATAGGTATTAATAATCTCGAACGAATAACTTTCGGGTGGCTTATTATTAAAAAGTTTAAAATTAGCACTTACATCTGTGGCTTTACTTTCAGAATATACTGTTGCTACCAGCGTGTGTTCTCCTAACTTGTTATTAGTTAGCGCGACAGATAATGGGTTATTGTTTTTATGAGATGCAATTGATTTACCGTTTAAAGTATAGGTAACAGAATCAATTACTTTTTCTTTAGGATTTTTAATAGTTGCAGTTAAGGATTCTCCTAATTTTAAGCTATTATCAGAATTTGATATTTGTAACGAATAACTTGTTGCATCATCATTACAAGAGAGGAAAAATAAAGGAAAACTTAGTAGTATGTATAATTTTGTTGAAAGGTTCATAGTCGTCAATTTTAACAGAAGACGAAGTTATGAAAATCAGATATAAAATTACTTGTCAGAATATGTAAACATTGTATATTTGCACCTGGCAAGTCCTACACAACCAGCTCCCGTTGAATCCTCCAGGTCGGGAACGAAGCAAAGGTATTCGGTCGTAGCGGTGTGATGTAGGTACTTGCCTTTTTTTATGCACTAATGTTTTGTTTAGAAACATATTCTCTTTCTACTTTCTATAACTTTTTACAAGCCTCACAAATTCTGATCTATAACCTTCAGGATCATTATGTAACCCTTGTTCTGCTAAAGCTATAACTGTCTTTTTATCCTTAAGTTCAATATATTCAGATTGCTTTAACTGCATTCCAAACAATGCTACTGCAGACATAAACTTAAAGTCTTCTGAAGCTTCATTTATATGTATTGGCTTATTAAGTACAGATGCAAGCATCACTTTGCTAAAATCTTCATTTGGTTTTTTGTAACGTAACTTTACTGTAGCTAGTTCATATTGATGTTGAGACGTAGTTGAAGTAGTATATTTTAAAGGATCTAAAGCGTTTTCTTCGCTAATATATTTACTTTCTGTGTCAACAGGAATTATTTCATAAAGTGCGGTAACGTTATGACCACTTCCTAAGTCTCCCGCATCTTTTTTATCATTTTTAAAATCTTCATTAGCTAACAACCTATTTTCATATCCTATAAGTCTGTAAGCTTTTACTAGTTGCGGATTAAATTCTACCTGTATTTTAACGTCTTTGGCTATTGTATAAATAGTACCAAAAAATTCTGTTCCCAATATTTTTTGAGCCTCTTGCATGGTGTCTATATACGCATGGTTTCCGTTACCGTTTTGCGCCAAGGTTTCTAGCTTAGAATCTTTATAATTACCCATTCCAAAACCTAGGCAAGTTAGAAATACGCCATTATCTCTTTGGTCTTTCACAAGGTCTTTCATAGCTCTATCACTTGAGGCTCCAACATTAAAGTCACCGTCTGTGGCTAATATAATTCTGTTGTTTCCGCCTTTAATAAAATTCTCTTCAGCAATCTTATAAGCAAGTTTTATACCTTGACCACCAGCCGTAGAACCTCCAGCAGATAGATTTTCTATTGCATTTAGGATGGTCTCTTTATTTGCTCCAGAAGTTGGAGGCAAGACTAAGCCAGCTGCACCAGCATAAACTACTAGGCTAACTTTATCATTAACATTAAGTTCATCAACCAATATCTTTAGTGCAGATTTAAGCAATGGTAGTTTGTTAGATGAATTCATAGAGCCAGAAACATCTAACAGAAAAACTAAATTAGACGCAGGACGCTTATCAAGGTTTATAGTCTTTCCTTTTTATCCTATTCTTAAAATGGACGTATTGGTGTTCCAAGGTGACTGTACCAACTCTGTGTATTCAGAAAACGGATCATTAGTTTTTGGCTCTGGATAATTATATGAAAAGTAATTGATCATTTCTTCTACCTTAACTGCATCAACAGGAATAGGTTGACTATTGTTTATCATACGTCTTATGTTGCTATAACTAGCACGATCTACATCTATTGAAAATGTAGAAAGTGGTGAAACAGATGCTGTTTTAAAAGTATTCTCTTCAACTAACGCATAAGATTCTTGCTCTCTAACTTGACGCTGATTTCTTTGTGAAACTGGTATACTACGGTTACCTCTAAGATGAATTCTAACATTTCTTTTTCTTACTTTATTTCTACTAGTTATATTTAAACCAGACACTTTCCCTTTTAAACCAGTCACAACAACTTCATCTAATTGAGCTCCATTTTTAAGAGAAACCATTAATGTGTCTTTAAAATCTTTTGGGGTAACCTTTATATTCTTGGTTGTAAAACCAACATATGTAAATACAAGAATGTTTCCTTCTTCAGCCTTAATTTTAAATTTACCATCAAAATCAGATTGAGTACCATTGCTTGTGCCTTTTACAATTATAGTTGCACCTGGCAACGGTAAGCCAGCTTCATCTGATACAATGCCATTAATCATTGAGTTTTGTGCTTGCAGAGAAAAGCTAATTAATACAAACAGTATAGTTTTAAATAATAGTTTCATAGTCTTGGTTTTTAAAAGTTTATATAAAACTAGAGTAATGATTGATTGACTAAAAGTAGGAATGAGTATATGCAAGAGTTGAGTGAGCAACGCTTACTTTTGCCTGAGACTTGTTTTCTTAAGGAGCTTATATATTGTAATCTTATAAGAGTGATTATATTTGCCGTTATGGCAAACTCTACTCAAAACGTTGTGCTAATTACTGGAGCATCATCTGGAATTGGTAAATCTATAGGTGAATATCTTCATCTTCAAGGTTATAAAGTATACGGAACTTCTAGATCTCCTAAGCAAGACCATTTAAATGGTATTCATTTTTTATCTTTAGACGTTACGAAACCTGAAAGTATAAAAGAAGCTGTAGCTAAATTAATAGCTATTGAAGGCCAGCTAGATGTTCTTATTAATAATGCAGGAAAAGGCATAACAGGACCTTTAGAAGAAACACCAGATGAAGAAGTGCAAGCTGCTTTTGATACCAACTATTTTGGAGTACTTCGTGTAATTAAGGCAGTTTTACCGCAAATGCGTAAACAACGAAGTGGCACAATAATTAATATAACATCTATTGCAGGTTATATGGGCTTGCCGTATCGAGGAATTTATTCTGCAACTAAAAGTGCATTAGAAATTACGACAGAAGCCTACCGTATGGAGCTAAAAGAGTTTGGTATTAAGATGACCAATATAGCACCTGGAGATTTTGCAACTAACATTGCTGCAGGACGTTTTCACGCGCCAGTAATAAAAGGGTCTGCCTACGAAAAAAACTACGGAAGAACACTTGCAATAATGGATGAACATGTAGATCACGGTGAAGATCCTATAAAAATGGCTAAAAAAGTTCATAGTGTTATCTTAACAGAGCATCCCACAATTCATTATAGGGTTGGTGCATTTATGCAGCGTATTTCTGTAGCTTTAAAACATATTTTACCAGATAAACTATTTGAAAAAATGCTTCTAAATCATTATAAATTGTAATTTTACACTAGCAATAAATACTATTACTCAACCTTAAAATTTTACTGATGAAGTTTTTTATAGATACAGCAAATTTAGACCAAATTAAAGAAGCACAAGACCTTGGTGTTTTAGATGGCGTAACAACAAACCCATCACTAATGGCTAAAGAAGGTATTACTGGAGCTGAAAACATAAAAAACCATTATGTAAAAATTTGTGAGATTGTAGATGGCGATGTCTCTGCTGAAGTAATTTCTACAGATTATGAAGGTATTATAAAGGAAGGTGAAGAGCTAGCTAAATTACACGACCAAATTATAGTTAAGGTTCCTATGATAAAAGATGGTGTAAAAGCAATTAAGTATTTTAGTGATAATGGTATTAAAACCAATTGTACATTAGTATTTTCTGCCGGTCAAGCATTACTGGCAGCTAAAGCTGGCGCTACGTATGTATCTCCGTTTATTGGTCGTTTAGATGATATCTCAACAGATGGCTTAAATCTTATTGCCGAAATAAGATTAATTTATGACAATTACGGATTTGATACTCAAATTCTAGCAGCATCTGTAAGACATACAATGCACGTGATTGATTGTGCTAAAATAGGTGCAGATGTTATGACAGGACCTTTATCTTCTATAGAAGGATTGTTAAAACATCCATTAACCGACATAGGTTTAGAAAAGTTTTTAGCAGACTTCAAAAAAGGAAATTAAGCGCATAAATTTTCAGCTCGCATTTAATTTTTGTCTTTATATGTTTCTTCAGCTACAATAGCTATTAATGTTCCATTAGGAGAAACTGCTAGTCTTGTAATGTTTGAAATATTATGATCTTTTAAAGAGATCCATCTTTGCCAATCTTCATCTACAAACGTATCATAAGTAAATAGGGAAGAAGCACTGCCAATGGCGAGTACATCTCGGCTTAACCAAGTATAATCTTGTACTCCGATAGGAAGATCGCAGACATAGTAGCTACTAAAATCATCTTCTATATCTAACTGATAAACTTCATGAATACCGTCTGTATTTATGGAGGTATAGCTCATTAAATTAGAATTGGGGATTTTTTGAAGAGATCTCCCAATATTGTCGACTATCTGTTTTTGAGTTTGATCTTTTAAGTTGATATATACTAAAATTGAAGGATTGCCTAATACATAGGTGATTAATTCGTGTTCATTGTTCCAAGCGTGATATCCTATTTTTAAAGAATCATTTACAAGAGTTGTTTTGTTTGTAGTTGTATTATAACTATAAAGACGTTGTAAACCTGTAGTATCTAGTCTTACAGTTGCAATGTTTTTAGTGTTTGGTATTTGTACAGGAGAAAATTCAGAGCCTTGAGTTGTATGAGATATCCATTTAGAAGCTTTAGAATTTATATTATATAAGATAATGTCAGTCTGTTGCTGTCTAGATTTAGCAAACAAAACCAAACTGTCTGATATAAATGAAGGTTGATTATCATAGCCTTTGTTGTCTGAAATGTTTACCAAATTTCTAGTCTCGGTATTTAAAAAATAGACATCAGTATTAGGTTGTGCGTTAGCTAAGTGGTGAATTATAAAAAATAGGATTACGACAAAACGCATATATAATAGATTATTGGAATAATTTATAAAAGTAAATTATATGATTTTATAATTGTTAATTATTTATTAAATTATTTCTATATTTAATGTTTCAAAATTGATATTAACTTAACACTAAGGTTTTTAATATAGTATTAAAATACCTCTATTTTTGAGATACAATTAATTAATCTATTTAATGCATGAAAACAATTTTACAAAAACACAATTTAATTTTAGCTCTTATTGTTTGCTTTGGAGCTACAATTAGTTCATTTGGGCAGTCTAATGTATATACCATAAATTATGGAACTACTGGAGGTTTTAACCATAATAATGCTAATCCTCCTGCATCAGGACCTCAAACTTTTAGTGGTTCTAATTATGTGCTAGGTTATGATACAACACCAGTAACTGATTCAAGTGATAATTTTTTCGAATCGGATGGCACACAAATTGTCTGTCGAGACTTTGGAGGAGCGGCCTATTTTTATACCGACAATATAGATGTTACCGGGTTTATCGATGTAACAATTCAGGGTATAGCAGAGACAGTCGGGTCAAGTGTATTTAATGGAACTGGCGAACAATTTCAGTGGTCTTATACGTTGGATAATGGTGCGCCTGTAAATGGACCGGCATTGACCGCTGATGGTAGTCTTAATAGTCCAAATACTTGGCAAAATATCGATGTTAGTTCAGTATCTACATTAGTAATAAGATTTGACTTTAATATCAACGGTGGTGGTGATGGTTTTGATTTTACTCAACTAATGGTTACAGGCACACCGTCAACACCAGCAGCAGATTATGTTTATGTAGATGATACTACAGGTTGGGTGCCAAACGATCCTAGTGATGCAGGTAATCCTAGTGATGCCTCAAATAGTGTTTTAGTACAAGCTGGTACGGCAACTACAGCTGGAGATTTTTCAGCAGATACTGTAACAATAGATTCTGGAGCTACATTAAATGCTCAAGGTATTACAGTTGTAACTGGTATTACCAATAGTGGATCGGTTACAATTTCTGGAGTTTTGGTGGCACCAAGTGCAACAATTATTACAGGAAATGATTTTACCTTTAAAAACACAAGCATGTCTACAGGTGTTATTGGTTTAACCAATGCGGCAACATTTACAGGTAATGTAACTGTTGAGCGTTTTATACCTCAAAGTAATAGAGCATATCGTCTTTTAGCTTCTCCACTTAAAAATACAGGGACAATAAATACTAATTGGCAAGAAGCTCAACCTATAACGGATAATGGCTTTGGTATACATATTACGGGTACTGGTGGCGCTTCAAATGGATTTGATGCAACGTCTTTAAATAATCCATCTATGTATATTGTAAATGAGCAAGCAGCTCCTGCAGCTTATGTAGCTGTAACATCTACAACTATGGGAGATGGTTCAGCTGAAGAAGATGGTGTTTTAAAACACGGTATTGGTTACTTAACTCTTGTAAGAGGTAACCGTTCAACAGACCTTACAAATAATGATGCTACTGTAAGTGATGTAACATTAAGAACAACTGGAGTTGTGCATACCGGTGATTATGTTGTAACTGCCAGCAACCTAAACCCAGATCCAGATGGGTCTATTTTAGTTGGGAACCCTTACCAAGCTCCTGTAGATATGGATGCTGTTTTAAATAATCCTGGAACTACAGACATACAAACTGATGCTTATCACGTATATGATCCTACATTAGGTGATAATGGTGCTTTTGTAACTGTAACATTTGGTAATGTAATAGCTAATGATATAAATTCATTGTCATTTCCATTAACAGATACAGATGCTATGGCTTCAAACTCATCTGCTAATAGATTTTTACAACCAGGACAATCTGCATTTGTAAATACAGATACTCCTCTTGTTGGTTCTCCAACTCCAGCAATGACATTTACTGAGGTAAATAAAGTAACAGATGAAGTTAATACAGATATCTTTTTTACAAGTAATACAACTAGTGATAAATTTATAAGTATCGCATTATATGATTTAGAAGCTTTTACAAATAATGAGACACCAAGAGATGGTTCATTAATTAGATTTAATGATAATTATAATTCTTCTTTTGATAATTTAGATGCTTCAAAAGCTGGTAATCTTGATGAAAATTTAGGGACTTTATCTGAAGGAAATTTATTAAGCATAGATAGCAGAGCTTTACCTGTTGAAGGAGATGAGATTTCTTTATCTATTTCAAACTACAAGAAGACAGATTATACACTACAGTTTAGAATAAGTGATTTTGAAAACACAACAGCTTATTTAGTTGATAATTATTTAGGTACACAAACAATGCTAACTAATAGTAATGAAACATTGGTTCAGTTTTCTGTAGATAGTGACGAGCCACAAAGTTTATCTGATGATAGATTTGAAATTATTTTTACTCAAAATGTTTTAGGAGTAGATACTTTTAATGAGTCTCTATTAACTGTTTTTCCTAATCCAGTTTCTAATGGGCAATTAACATTAAACTTAGTAAATGGAAATTTAAGAGATGCTAATATTGAAATTTACAATATGTTAGGTCAGAAGGTGTTATCTGAAAATGTATCAACATCTACTCAACAAACTACTATTAATACTAGTAAATTAAATAGTGGTGTGTATATTGTAAACGCTACAATAGCAGGAAATACAATCTCAAAAAGAATTATAATAAAATAAAAAAAGCAATATGTTACGTAAATTAATGACCCCTAAAAACTTACTAATTGTTGCCTTCATGGTATTAATACTATGTAGTAATGATATGTATGCTCAATTAGGTCTCCCAAATGATGGTGAGGTATTAGATGAGCCAGAAGCACCTATAGATGGATTTATCTCTATAGCTTTAGCAATAGGCGCTTATTTTGGTGTTAAAAAGTTAAGAAAAAGCTAAACACTCAATATACTTTATTTAAAAGCACCTTTCTTTTTAGAAAGGTGCTTTTTTTATCCTTTTTATTGATAATTCTTCACCTATATTTGCAGTCCGTATGATGTATCAAAAACTTATTAAACCATCGTTAGATGTATTTACTGCATCACTAGCTTTTGTACTTGCTTTTCCAATATTTTTAATCTTAGTATTAGTATTGGCAATAGTAAATCAAGGTTCTCCATTCTTTTATCAATTACGGCCAGGAAAGCATGGTCAAATTTTTAAGATAATAAAGTTTAAGACTATGCGTGATGACACCGACTCAAAAGGAAGGTTGTTGTCTGATGCAGAACGGTTAACAAGTTTTGGGAAAATTGTAAGAAAGACCTCTTTAGATGAAATTCCACAACTATTAAATGTAATAAAGGGAGATATGAGTATTGTTGGTCCGAGACCATTATTACCAGCATATTTAAAACTTTATTCAGAAGAACAACATAAGCGACATATAGTAAAACCAGGCATTACAGGATGGGCTCAAGTAAATGGCAGAAATGCTATTAGTTATACTGAAAAATTTAAATTTGATGTTTGGTATGTTAATAACATAAGCTTTAGTCTCGATATTAAAATTATCCTTAAAACAGTAGAGAAAGTGTTTAAAGGATCAGATATAAATGCTGCTAACCAAGCCACAACCGCTCCATTTGATGGCACAAACTAATTACCTATGAATTCTAAAATTTGGTTATCCTCACCTCATATGGGAGGCAATGAACTCTCTTACATAAATGAAGCATTCGATGCAAATTGGATAGCTCCATTAGGTCCTAACGTTAATAATTTTGAAGAAAGTATCAAAACATACTTAGGAAATGGAGTAGAGGTAGCCGCATTAAGTTCCGGAACTGCCGCACTTCACTTAGCTCTTATTTTACTTGGCGTAAGCAAAGATGATGAAGTAATTTGCCAAAGTTTCACATTTGCAGCCTCTGCGAATCCTATTATTTATCAAGGAGCCACACCAGTATTTGTAGATAGTGAACCTGATACTTGGAATATTTGTCCAAAGCATTTAAAACTAGCTATTGAAGACAGAATAAAAAAAGGAAAAAAGCCTAAGGCAATAATAGCTGTTCACTTATATGGTATGCCTTACAAAGCAGATGCTTTAAATGAAATTTCAAAAGAATATAATATTCCTATAATAGAAGATAGCGCAGAAGCTTTAGGAAGTACTTATAAAAATAAAAATTGTGGAACCTTAGGTGATATTTCTATTTTGTCTTTTAATGGAAATAAAATTATTACAACTTCTGGTGGTGGTGCATTAGTTTCAAAACTACCGGTACATAAAGAAAAGGCAGTTTTCTTGGCAACACAAGCTAGAGATCAAGCTCCACATTATCAGCATACACAAATTGGGTATAATTACAGAATGAGTAACATTAGTGCTGGAATTGGTAGAGGTCAAATGGAAGTATTAGATGATCATGTAAACCTAAGGCGACGTATGAATTCGTTTTACAAAGACTTATTTTCTTCGATTGATGATGTAACAGTTTTTGAAGAACCTAATTCAGATTATTACTCTAATCATTGGTTATCTGCAATTATTGTAAATGAAACCAATGGAAAGTCAAGAGAAGGTTTAAGAGTATATTTAGAAACATTAAATATAGAAAGTAGACCTTTATGGAAACCAATGCATATGCAACCAGTGTTCTCAAATGCACCATTTTACGGTACAAACGTAGCGGAGAATTTATTTAAATATGGTTTATGTTTACCATCTGGATCAAATTTAGGAGAACACGAAATTAGTAGAATTAAGGAAGGTATATTAAATTATTTTCAATAATAACATTAAAATAATTAACTTACACTAAGTTTTAAGCTTTATGTTAGAGAAATTGAAACAGGCATTTCGAATCATTATGTCTTATAGTGAAAATAAGATTAATGTTCGTAATATTAAATATCTTCCAAGATGGGTTGTATTAATAATTGATACATTACTTATTTGTATTTCTTTAATTGTATCAATAATAATACTTAATAGAATTAGAATAAGTCCTTTGGATGTTTTAGAATATTCCATTCAAGCATCTATTGTAATTTCTGTTAATGTAATCTTCTTCTTTTTATATAAAACATACTCAGGACTTATAAGACACTCTTCAATGATGGATGCATTAAAGCTGTTTTTAGCTTCAATGAGTACCACAGTTGTATGCCTTATGTTAAATGTATTTTATCAAGGCACTTATGGTGATAAGATTTTTATTACTACCGGTCTTATAATGTATTCATTTATATCATTTTCGATTTTATTTTTATTTAGGATAGCAATTAAACAACTCTATGAGTTTTTTAAGATAGCACAACGTGAAGAAGACCTAATTGATGTAGCAATTCTCGGAATAGATGAAAATGCAATATCTATTGCTGCAGCATTAGAAATGGAGCACCCTAAACGTTTTCTAGTAAAGGGATTTGTGTCTAGAAATAACTTTAAAAGACAGTTAAGAATATTAGAAAAGCCTGTTGTTAGAGTAAAGGAGTCTATTTTACCATCATTAAGAATATTAAATGTAAAGGCTATAATAATTACTTCTGCTATAGACCCAAAAGAAAAGCAGCAAATAGTAGATGAGTGTTTAGAGAATGACATTAAGATGTATAGTTCTCCAATCTTATCAAATTTTGAGGAAGGTAATTCTCCACAAATACAAAAGCTGCAAATTGAGGATTTATTAGAAAGAGAGCCTATTGTATTAAATAAAAAAAATAAAGAACATCAATTAAAAAATAGAACTGTCTTAGTAACTGGTGGAGCAGGATCTATAGGTAGTGAAATTGTTAGGCAAGTAGCAGAATACAAACCTAAGATGTTATTAGTATTAGATCAAGCAGAATCTCCTTTGCATCAAATACAACTGGAGATAAATGAGCACTTTCCTAACCTTAAGTACAAATGTATAATTTGTGATGTTACTAACAACGTTCGCTTGCAAAGTGTTTTTGATGAGTTTGATATTGATGTTATTTATCACGCAGCGGCATATAAACATGTGCCACTTATGGAGAACAACCCTCATGAAGCTATTTTAACAAACATTCTTGGAACAAAACAAGTTGCAGATTTAGCTGCAAAGTTTAAAGTAGGTCACTTTGTAATGGTATCTACAGATAAAGCAGTAAACCCTAGTAATGTTATGGGAGCTTCTAAAAGAGCTTCAGAAATGTATGTGCAATCTCTAAATTATAACTTACAACTGAAAGATAGATGTGCTACAAAATTTATAACTACAAGATTTGGTAATGTTTTAGGATCTAATGGATCTGTTGTCCCTTTATTTAAAAAACAAATTGAAGAAGGCGGACCAGTTACCATCACACATCCAGATATAATTAGATATTTTATGACAATCCCAGAAGCCTGTCAATTAGTTTTGGAAGCTGGTGCTATGGGTAAAGGTGGTGAGATATTTATTTTTGATATGGGTAAACCTGTCAAGATTATGGATTTAGCCAAGAAAATGATAAAGTTGGCTGGATTTATACCAAACAAGGATATACATATTAAAATAACTGGATTAAGGCCAGGAGAAAAGTTATACGAAGAACTGCTATCAGATGAAGCTAAAACTCTACCTACACATCATGAAAAAATTATGATTACTAAAGATAGAAATGATAACTATGAGTTTATCTCAAGCAGTATAGATAGCGTTATTAATTCTGCAAATAATCATAATAATGTGCGTGTGGTTCACAAGCTTAAAAAAATGATTCCAGAATTTAAAAGTAAGAATTCATCTTATGAGTCATTAGATGCAGAGGTGTCGTTTAACGAGATAATAAATGAGGATACCGTTAAAATAAAAAAGCTTTAATGCAGTTAAATAAACAGAATGTCTATTTTTGCAGAAAATTACTGAAAATGATACAAAATTTTAAGTTAACAGTTAATAACCAATTTATAGTAATTGGAGTATTGCTGTTTTCTATGCTATTTACCTCTTGCGCCTCAAAAAAAGACGTGCTTTATTTTCAGGATATTGAATCAAGAGGAACTATAGAAGCTGCTCAAGAAAAGTTAGTTATTCAAAAAAATGATCTTTTATCTATTATTGTATCTGTTTCTGGATTAGATCAAGCTGCTGCTAAGCCTTTTAATTTGCCTGCAATTTCTACAGAAACCGCTATAGGTGCAAATGTAGCTGTTCAGCGTAACCAAGCTTATTTAGTTAATGAGAATGGTTCTGTAAAAATGCCTGGTTTAGGTGAGATTAAAGTTAGCGGCTTAACTAAAACTCAAGTGGTAGATAAGGTTACAGAAAAACTTACAGAATTTATAATTGATCCCGTTGTAAATGTTAGACTTTTAAATTTTAGGGTTACTGTTATTGGAGATGTAGCCAGACCAGGAACTTATAATATAGAAAATGAAAAAGTTTCTGTTATTGAAGCAATTGGATTAGCTGGAGATATGCAAATTTCTGGAAGTAGACAAGATGTTTTAATTATAAGGGAAAATGAAGATGGTAGTAAAACTACTGCTCAGTTAGACTTTACAAAAAATGATTTATTCACTTCACCATATTATTACTTAAAGCAAAATGATGTAGTTGTTGTAGACCCTAATTATGCAAAAGTACAGCGATCTGCATCTAATCCAAATACAGGAATATTCTTCTCTTTAGCCTCTTTATTATTATCAGTAATTGTTATTATCTCAAGATAAATCAATATGAACAGTACCTCAAATTCACCTATTTTTAAAGAAGAAGATAATAACTTAAGAGAAGAGATAGATAAGTATCTGTTTCAATGGAAATGGTTTGTGTTAGGGGTTATAATAACTCTTACTGGTGCATTTTTATACTTAAGATATGCAACACCTATTTATCAATCTACAGCTACAATTTTGGTTAAGGATGAAAAAAAGGGTGAAGCTTCAATATTAGAGGACTTAGGTTCTGGTACGCCAGGATTTTCATCTGTAAATGTAGAAGATGAAATCCAAATTTTAAAGTCTAAAAATTTAATGTCTGGTGTTGTTGATGATCTTAACCTTACAACACAATATCTGTTAGAAGGTAATATTAAGACAGTTGAGCTCTACAATAGTCAACCATTTGATTTTACATTTATTGGTCAAGATTCTTTAGGCAATCAAGGGTACTCACGACAATTAGAGGTAGAGCCTATATCTAATTCTAAATATAAAATTAAAGAAGTTTCAACAGAAACTAGTAGTGAACATAGTTTTGGTGATGTAGTTAATCTTGGTTTCGGGAAGTTTACAATTGTTCCAAATAAAACAAACCTTTCAGAAAATAATTCTTGGATTAATAAGAAGTATATAGTTAGATTATTACCTCAGTTTAGCGCTATTAACAAGTATCAAAGTGCTTTAACAGTTGAGAATACAGGAAGACGAAGTAGTGTAATATCACTTTCAATGCAAAGTGAAAATTCAAAAAAATCTGAAGATATTTTAAATAACATTATTAAGCAATTTAATAATGATGCTATTGTAGATAAAAATTTAGTTTCAGAAAACACGTTTAACTTCATAGCAGAGCGTTTAGAAATAATTCAGGAAGAATTAGATTCTGTTGAAACTAACAAAAAAGAGTTTCAAACTGAAAATAAAATAACAGATATTCCTTCTGAGGCTCAACTTTATGTTGAAGATATAAGAGAAATTCAAAAAAGTAGAGTAGAAGTAGAAACTCAACTTGAGTTAATAAAATATATAAAAGATTATTTAACAGACACTAACCGATCTTCAGATTTATTACCTGCAAATTTAGGTGTAACAGATTCAGGAATAGAGAGTTCTATAAGTGAGTATAATCAGTTAGTTATTCAGAGGAATAATCAATTACAAACTGGTACTGCATCTAACCCAATTGTAATTAATCTGAATAATCAAATAGATGTAATAAAATCTAATATTTTAACTAGCTTAAATAATAAGACTAAATCTCTTGAGGTAAAACGCAGAGACATTATTAACCAACAAAATAATTTAGACTCTAAAATTTCTTCTGTTCCTAAAAACTCTTTAATCTTTAGAGATATAACTAGGCAACAAAATATTAAGGAAAATCTTTTTCTATACCTATTGCAAAAGCGTGAAGAAACTGCAATTTCTTTAGCAATTACAGCACCTTCAGCAAAGGTTATCGATGATGCTTATAGTTCAAGATCTCCTATATTTCCTAAAAAGCAAATTATATATTTAGCTGCTTTTATTTTAGGTATAATAATTCCTTTCCTTATAATTTACGTTAAAAACTTATTAGATAATAAGATTCATAATAGGGCAGATGTAGAAAAAGAAACTAAACTTATTCCTATTTTAGGTGAAGTCCCTAAGATTGATACTAAGGAAAGTGAAACAGTTGGTACTAATGACAGATCTATTTTAGCAGAAGCCTTTAGGATATTAAGAACCAACTTAAGCTATTTTGTAAAGTCTATTAAAGGTGAAGAGAAAAACATAATCTTTGTTACTTCTACGGTTAAAGGTGAGGGAAAAACATTTGTAGCATTTAACCTAGCACTTACATTATCAACTTCAGATAAAAAAGTTTTGCTAATTGGATCAGATATTAGAAACCCACAATTACATAGGTACATAGATAGGCCAGAGCAAAGCAAAGGTCTTTCTGAATACTTATATGATGAAAAAGTAACCATTGAAAGTGTTACAGATAGTTATAAAATTAACAAGAAAGATATAAGTATAATTTTATCTGGTAGGATACCTCCAAATCCAGCTGAGTTGTTAATGAGAGATAGGTTTAAAAACTTATTAGAAGAGGTTAAAGATAAGTATGATTATGTAGTTGTAGATACTGCTCCAACTATGTTAGTAACAGATACACTATTAATTAGCCAGCATGCAGACTTTACTGTGTATGTAACAAGAGCAGAATATACAGATAAAAGACTTCTTAAATTCCCGGTTGAACTTTACCACGAGAAGAAATTACGTAATATGGCATTTGTAGTTAATAATGTTAGTGTTTCTAATTATGGCTATGGAAATAAGTACGGTTATGGCTACACGTATGGTGCGGAAAAAGAAACGTTCTTCACTAAATTAAAATCCAAATTAAGATTTTAAGACGAGAAAATAAGGTTAGTTTCTGTAATTATAGGTTTTAAATACGTTACTTGGTTCTTGTTTAATTTAAGGGATCCTATTTTAGAAACATGTCTTTTATGATGTGTATCGCTAGCTATATAATCTATCATTCCATCTTTTAATAGTCTATTGGCTGTTTTGGTTACAGACTCACCATATTGTGACGTTAGGGATAACATGTTCAGTTGAAATTTACACCCTAATTTCTTTAGTGTCTTATAATATTCATTATTTTTATGATAAAAGGCATAACGCTCAGGATGCGCCAAAATAGGTTCGTAGCCAGCAACACCAATTTTATAAATTATTTCTTCTAAATTTATTGGTGGTTGTAAATAGGACATTTCAACAAGAATTAAACTATCCTTTAATGGTATAATTTTATTGTCTTCTAATAAATTCTCAAAATGAGAATCCATCATATATTCAGAGGAGTACCCAATTTTTATATTAGATAAGTTTTTAGTTAAAGCTTGTTGTACTGTATTGTGCGCGTTCGTTATTGTTTCATATGTATTTGGGTAATAATCATTCATAGTGTGTGGTGTAGCTATAAATTCTTTAAACCCTAAATTATTCAGTCCTTTTATAAGGTCAATAGATTCTTCTACGGTCTTTGCACCATCATCAATTCCTGGAAGAATATGATTATGAACATCTGTGAAACCGACTAATAAATCTCGTAAAAATGTTTTTGGGCTAAAAATTGAAAGCATAAATACTATATAAATTAAGAGAAACAAAATTAACAATACAGTTCCGAAAAACTAACATTACATTTGCTTATATTTTAAAGACAATGAAGCCATTAGTTCTAGCTTTATTTTGTGTTGTAACATCACTCTCTGCACAAAATTACCAAACAGAATCATCTTTTACATCAAGTGGATTTTTATCGAATGATACTTCACCATTTTGGTTTTATACAAATGAATTTGGCAGAAATGATCCAACTACAGATGTTCTTGTTCTAGGAGAAACATCTCGCCAATTTAAGTTAACTGAAACTTCAAATATTAAAGTTAATGCCGGACTTTTATATCAAAACGGTACTTCAGGGAAGACATTACAAATAGATAATGCCTATTTGCAGTATACAAACTCTTGGCTAAATGCAAGAATTGGTAGTTTTCATCAATACATTGAGTTAGATGGTATATCATCTACAAATAAAAATATTCTTTGGTCTGGAAATACAAGAGCTATACCTGGTATTTTATTAGAAGCTAACGCACCAATTAAAATTTGGGATTGGCTAGGGTTAGATTGGGGAATTGGACATTATGAACTTATAGATGATCGTTATGTAAAAGGAGCTAACATACATTATAAACATTTAGGTGCTTATATAAAACTTTCTGATAAGAGTAAGCTTCATTTTGAAATACAACATTTTGCACAATGGGCTGGAACTTCACCAAGATTTGGAAAACAACCAAGCAAAGTTTCAGATTTTATAGATGTATTTTTCGCTAAACGATCTGGATCAGATGATGCTCCAGAAGGTGAAGTTATTAACGCTTTAGGAAATCATTTAGGCTCTTATAACCTTTCTTATACCTACACATTAGATAAAGGAACATTAGAGTTGTACCACCAACATTTATTTGAAGATGGCTCTGGAACAGCTTTAAAAAATTTTCCAGATGGTATTTGGGGAGCACATTTAACCTTTAATAACTCAATACTTAAAGCGGTAAACTATGAGTATATACATACTAAAAATCAAAATGGTTTCGGTACAGTAAGTGGAAATGACAATTATTTTAGAAATGGTATTTATGATAGCGGATGGACTTATGAGAATAGAACAATAGGTTTACCTTTTATACAACCACAATCTTTTTATAACCCTATGGGAAATAGTAGGGTGCAAGGTCATCATTTTGGCTTATTATCATCTTACAAATCGTTTGAGCTACAATTAAAAGCATCTTATATAGAAAGTCTAGGAACATATGTACAGCCTTTTATCCCTAAGAGAAAGGCACTTTATACTTATGCGGGACTTACGTATAAAACAAAAAATGTAGGCCAATTTACCATTAAAACTGGATTAGATATTTTAAGCTATTCTGGAAACTTACTTGGTTTAGCAGGTTCGTATAAATATACTTTTAATTAAAAAAGCGCCTCACTAATGTGAGACGCTTAAGCTTTAATTTCAAGAAAAAGTTATTTTACTTCTTTGTCTTAGGTGTAATCTCAACCAACTCTAACTCAAATACTAAATCTGTGTTTGGTTTAATTGCTTGTCCTGCACCACGTTCACCATAAGCTAAATGAGAAGGAATAAACACAGTAGCTTTATCTCCAACTTTCATCATCTGCATTGCATCTTTAAAACCTTGTATAAGGCCTGCATCTGGGCTATAAAGTGTTGGCATTGGTGTATACCCATCTTTTTTCTTACGGTTTGCATTAAAAATGTTATATGTTCTAGAAATCTTTTCAATGTTAGAATCAAATAAAGTTCCGTCTTCTAAATAACCAGCATAATTTACAGTAACTGCATCTCCAGTATTTGGTTTAGGGCCTTCACCTTCTGTAGTAATTACCATAGATAAGCCACTGTCATAAGTCGTAGCTTCTTTTTTAAGTGCTTCAATTTCTTTAGCCTTATTCATCTTAACTTCTTCTAAACGCTTAGCTTCCTCAATTTTAGAAGTTTCAATGTTTTTTAAAGTTTCTTCATAAGCTTTTGCACCATCATATTTTTTGTATTTACTACCTTTTTTAATAATGTTTAATTCATTAATTACAACATCTTCAACAGGCTTATCTCCAGGTTTAGTAGTTTCAACTTTTCCTATAGTATCTACAACTTCTTGACCTATCATAACTTTACCAAAAATAGTATGACGACCGTCTAACCAAGGTGTGGCTTTTAAAGTAACAAAAAATTGACTTCCGTTTGTATTAGGCCCAGAATTAGCCATAGATAATATTCCCTTATCGTTATGAGCTAGAGATTCTGTAGTTTCATCTGGAAACTTGTATCCAGGACCACCACGACCTGTACCTTCAGGATCACCACCTTGTATCATAAAGTCTTTAATAACTCTATGAAAAATAAGACCATTATAAAAGTTCTTTCCTTTATATGTACTATCTACCATTGTATTTGTACCTTCTGCTAAAGACACGAAGTTTGCAATGGTTAAAGGTGCTTGTTCTTCGTATAATTTAGCAACAAATGTACCTTGATTGGTAATAAACTCAGCATAAAGACCATCTTCTAAATCTGGGTACTTTTCTCCGCAACTAAATAAGGCGAGTGCAAGTATGCTGGTTAATATAAATGTTAATCGTTTCATTCTTGTGGGTTATTTTGAGTTGTTATTGATTTTACTTTTAATTTAACTGTGATAGGAATATTACTTCCTATTTTATTCTTGTCGCCATAATAGCCGTAAGCTTTATGAGACGGTAATAACAAGACTATTTCATCTCCTTCTGTAGTTAGCTTTAAACCTTCTCTTATACCACTAGCCAATTGCTCTTGGTCCATTGCATAAGTTTTACTCGGAGTTTCTTCTTCTGAATAAATTGTGTCGCCACTAAGAGATTCTATAGTATAATCATAGCTTACTAAATCACCAAACTCTGGCATTTTTTGAGACGTAGTGTCTTGCGTTTTAAAATAATACCAGAATCCATTACTTGAAGTTTCATAGGTATTAATAGAGTCTTTAGAAATAATATTTTTAATTTGAGACTCTTGATTTGCAATAAGCTTTTTATTTCTTAGCACAGAAGCCTCAATAGTTGTTCCACTAGAAGAACTTATAGGTCGTCTTGCTTCTGGAGGTTTACAACTACCAAAAATTACTGCGACAAGTATTAAGTTTATTAAGTGTTTCACGCTGTTAATTCTGCTTTATAGTCTGGCAATATACTAATAAATTTAGCAATGGTATCTTTTAAACTTAGGTCAGATTTTCCGCCAGCTGCATTGGTATGGCCACCACCTTCAAAATGTGTTCTTGCCATATCGTTTACAGAAAAATCACCTTTACTGCGTAAAGACATTTTCACGATATTATCAGAAGTCTTTTCAATAAAAATAGCGGCTAATTTTATATTTAATAAGGTGAGGCAATAATTCACAAATCCTTCTGTATCACCTTTTTGAAAATTATTTGTATCTAATTCTTCTTGAGATAACGAAATATAAGCAGTATTAAACTCCTCTAAAACAACCATGTTTTTTAAAGCAATACCTAAAAGTTTAAGTCTACTTGGTGTATAGGTGTCATAAATATTTTGATGTATGATTTGGTTTTCTGCACCAGCTGCAATTAATTGAGCCGCTACTTTATGTGTAGCTGCGGTAGTACTTTTAAACCTAAATGAACCTGTATCTGTCATGATACCAGTATATAAGCAAGTTGCAATTTCTTTGGTTATTAAGTTTGCATCACCTAACATATCTATAAAATGATATACCATTTCACAGGTAGAGCTCATTGTGGTATCACTATAAGTAAACTTTGCGTATGTGTCTGGTTGTTGGTGATGATCTATCATCACAAATGTCTTTCCACAATTTTCAAGTGTATTTTGCATATCACTTCCTACACGAGATAGGTGATTAAAATCTAATGTAAAAACTAGGTCTGCTGCTTCTATAGCTTCTTTAGATTGCCTATTATGACTGTCAAATAAAAACAGACTGTCATTGTGTGGTAACCAGCTTAAAAAATCTGGATAACCATTAGGAGCAACTACGCGACTAGTATGGCCTTTCAAATTTAAATATAAAGATAATGCTAGGGTAGATCCCATGGCATCTCCATCGGGATTTCTATGTGGAATTATTACAATTTTCTTTGGGCTTTCTAAGAGCTGCTTAAGCTCTTGTAACTTCTGTGTTTCCATAAGGTGCGAATATACAAAATAGAGCACTTGTGTCATCTTATTTTAAGTTTACATTAAGTTGTGTAATTCTATTGGTTTTGAAATAGAATATCTTATTTTTGCACCAAATTTAAAGATCATAAAAATGTCAGGAATTAGAACATTTACAATGCTTAAGCCAGATGCTGTTGAAAAAGGACACGTTGGTGCAATATTAGAGCAAATAGCATCTGCGGGTTTCCGTATAGTTGCTATGAAATTAACTCAAATGACTCAAACTGATGCAGAGACGTTTTACGCTGTGCACAAAGAGCGTCCATTTTTCGGAGAATTGGTAGAATATATGACCCGTGGTCCTATAGTAGCTGCTATCTTAGAAAAAGAAAACGCAGTTGAGGATTTTAGAACTCTTATTGGTGCTACAAACCCAGAAGACGCTGCAGAAGGTACTATACGTAAATTATATGCTGCATCAATCGGTGAGAATGCTGTACACGGTAGTGATAGTGATGAGAATGCACAGATAGAAGGTGCTTTCCATTTTGCTGGACGTGAAATGTTTTAAGGACATTACCTCATAAATAAAAAGCCTCTAAGTAAAACTTAGAGGCTTTTTTTATGCGTTTTCGCAAGCTTTCCAAATAGCATCTTCTGGAAGTGGTGCTTTAAAAGTAATAGGTTCTTTTTTTACAGGATGCTGTATAGTTAAAAACCTTGCGTGCAAATGTATACTGCCATCGGGATTGCTACGGTCTGCACCATATTTTAAATCTCCTTTTATAGGACATTCTATTGATGAAAGCTGAGATCTAATTTGATGATGCCTTCCTGTTAAAAGATTGACCTCTAGTAAATTATAATTATTTAATCTGAATTTTAAGATGTAATCTAATATAGCTTTCTTGCTATCAGGAACTTCGTGTTTATGAGCGTAGGATTTATTTTGCTTAGGATTACGTTTAAGATAATGTACTAATCTGTCCTTTTCTTTAGGTGGATTATTTTTTACAACAGCCCAGTATGTTTTTGAGGTCTCATGATTAGCGAACATTTTATTTAATCTGGAAAGGGCTTTAGAGGTCTTAGAAAATAATACGACACCAGTAGTTGGTCTATCTAATCTATGTACTACACCAAGATATACATCTCCTGGTTTGTTATACTTTTCTTTTATATAAGATTTAACAACGTCACTTAATGGTTTATCACCCGTTTTGTCACCTTGTACAATATCTCCAGCACGTTTATTAACCACAATTAAGTGATTATCTTCATAAATAACTTGGAGATTATTTTTGTCTGAGTACATTTTCATTAATCAACAATCATAAAAGAATAATTTAACTGAAGTAGGTTGAAACACTTTCAAAACACTTTTCAACTTTAATTATGGATTATCAATTAATACTGCTCGTCTTCATTTGGAAAATCTACAGCTTTTACATCTGTTACATATTGAGATATTGCAGTACTCATGTCGTCATATAAATTCATGTATCGTCTTAAAAAGCGTGGGTTAAACTCGTGTGTCATCCCAAGTAAATCGTGAAGCACTAACACCTGTCCATCTACTCCAGAACCAGCACCAATACCAATTATGGGAATGGTTAAACTTTCTGCAACCTCTTTGGCTAACTTAGCAGGCACTTTCTCTAAAACTATGGCAAAACAACCAGCTTTCTCAAGCATTAATGCATCGTCTTTAAGTTTTTGAGCTTCTTCCTCTTCCTTAGCTCTTACGGTGTATGTTCCAAATTTATATATACTTTGTGGTGTAAGCCCTAAATGACCCATTACTGGGATTCCTGCATTTAGAATACGTTTCACACTGTCTTTTACTTCTTTTCCGCCTTCTAATTTAACAGCGTGACCACCACTTTCTTTCATTATTCTAATTGCAGATCTTAATGCTTCTTTCGGATCACTTTGATAACTTCCAAATGGTAAATCTACAACTACCAGACTCCTTGTAATGGCTCTTACAACAGAAGAGGCATGATAAATCATTTGGTCTAATGTAATAGGTAATGTAGTTTCATGACCAGCCATTACATTAGAGGCAGAGTCTCCAACTAAAATAACATCTATTCCAGCGGCATCAACAATTTTGGCCATGGTATAGTCATAAGCAGTTAACATAGAGATTTTTTCGTCTCTACGTTTCATATCAACTAGGCTTTTTACGGTAATGCGTTTATATTCTTTTTTAGCTGTAGACATAAAATTAAGTTTGTTTCATGTAAAAGTACTAATTTAGTAAGAACCCTAAATAGTAAATATCATGAAACATCTTGTATTTGTAATTGTTTGTTTAATAAGTGTAGTAGCCTCTGCACAGGTAGATGAAAGTGCTTTGGTAAAAGAAACAATCATTACGTTCTTTGATGGTTTTCATAAGCAAGACTCTTCAATTTTAAAGTCTGTCTCTCATTCTGAAATGACATTAAGAAGTATAAGTAATGACCAAGCTGGAAACCCGCAGTTAACGCCTGCCACAAATTTTAAAGCCTTTGTAGCATCTATACAAAGTATTCCTGCTTCTCAAAATTTCGAAGAACGCATTTTAGATTATCAAATAGCTGTAAACGGTGCTATGGCATTAGCCTGGACGCCCTATGAGTTTTATTTTAATGGAACGTTTAGCCACTGTGGCGTAAATAACTTTACATTATTTAAAAATAATGGGGTCTGGGAAGTTATTGCAATTGTAGATACCAGAACACGAGAAGGCTGTAACGTTAATTAACAGTCGCTCATATTTACCTTTACCGCTAAACCACCTTCACTAGTTTCTTTGTACTTGGAAGTCATGTCTTTTGCGGTTTCCCACATAGTTTCAATTACTTTATCTAAAGGAACTTTTGCATTTTTAGCATCGGTATCCAATGCTAGTTCGCACGCATTAATTGCTTTAATAGCACCCATTGCATTTCGCTCTATACAAGGTATTTGTACCAAACCTGCTATAGGATCGCAGGTCATTCCTAAATGATGCTCCATTGCAATTTCACTAGCCATAAGAACTTGTTCTGGAGAGCCACCCATAAGTTCAGTTAGCGCACCTGCAGCCATTGCTGAAGATACACCAATCTCTGCTTGGCAACCACCCATTGCTGCAGAAATTGTTGCGCCTTTTTTAAACAGGCTACCTATTTCTCCTGCAACCAATAAAAATTGCTTGATATCTTCAAAATTAGCATCGTGATTTTCAATAACAGCAAAATACATAATTACGGCAGGTATAACACCAGCACTTCCATTTGTAGGAGCAGTTACCACACGGCCTAACGAAGCATTTACTTCATTAACCGCCAACGCAAAACAAGATACCCATTTTAAAATTTCTCTAAACTTAACTTCGGTGCTTCTTATGGCTGCTATCCATTCTTCTTTAGTTGTATATGGCTTATCACCAATTAGTCTTTTATTAGTGTCATAGGCGCGGCGTCTTACATTTAAACCGCCAGGAAGAGTACCTTCTGTATGGCAGCCTACAAACATAGACTCTAACATGACATTCCATATAGCTTTTAGCTCTTCATCTATTTCTGCGTCTGTTCTTAGCGAACGTTCGTTTTCTAAAACAATTTCAGACACTTTCTTGTTCTCTTGATGACAAAATGCTAAAAGCTCTGTAGCCTTATCTATAGGAAATGGGAAGTCTTGAAATTTTTCTTCTTTCTTTTTGGCACGCTTACGTTCCTCTTTAACCACAAAACCACCACCAATAGAGTAGAAGGTACTATTTGTTGTTTTTTGGTTATCTAAAACAGCACTAAACGTCATTCCATTAGGATGAAATTTTTTAAAGTTTCTGTTGAATATAACATCGTCTTTAAAGCTGAATTCAATAGGTTTTTCTCCGTTTAGTAGAAGTTTTCCTGTAGATTTTATTTGCGCAATCTCTCCATCAATACTTTCAATAGGAATAGTTACAGGATCATATCCACTTAATCCTAAGAGTGATGCTAAATCTGTAGCATGACCTTTTCCGGTAAGTGATAATGAACCATATAAATCTACTTGAACTTTTGTAACCTTATCAAACTTTTTCTGTTCTTTAAGTTCTTCTATCCAACGTTGCGCTGCACGCCAAGGTCCTAATGTGTGTGAGCTAGAAGGTCCCACACCAATCTTTAACATATGAAAAATACTTATCGCTTCGCGATTTGCCATAACCTATGAATTTGGGGTCAAATATACAGAATCTAAAGTGGCTGATTGCTATAGTTAAGGTATGCTATTATAAAAATGACACCATTATTTATAGCATGTAAATACATAGCCCAAGGTAACCCATTGTTTTCAATTTTAACCTTAGCAAATAAAAGTCCCAAAATAATTCTAGGCACAATAGCTATAAATAAAGGCAGTGTTATTATAAAGCTATCTACATAGTTATAAACGTGTGCAAACCCAAAGATTATAGAACTTATTATTACAATAGGAATTTTAAATCTTGTTAGTATGTTACAGACTTGTTGAGTTAGTTGTACAGGTAACAGTTCTCTAAATAATTTATAAATTATAACTAAAGACAACACGCTAATAATACACTTTAGCCACCATAAAACATCTTCTGGAAAAAAACGTCCTGCAAAGAGTAATGTTAAGCAAGCTAAAAAGAATGCTATTTCCCAAGGTTTAGGGGCTATTAAAGTTCTGTAAACACCTTCTTCCAATAAAGGAGCAAGAATAACAGCTAGAATAAAGAACTTTAATGGGTTCTCTTTAATCATAGCATCTAATCTGGTGTCTTTTATAGCATCTAATTGTAACTCAGGAAACACCACAGTTAATATGCCTACTAAGGTAAAGTATGCTATGAAACACAATACAGCAATGCCATAGTTTTTAAAGAGGTTCTGAGTTTTTTGATGTGCTGTCAACGCTTTTTTGAGCGAATATAGTTCATTTTTAAAATTGTTCATAAGTTGGAAATAATCCAACTTTAGGAAATAATCCAATTTTGTAGTTTTGTAATATGGAAATTTTTAATGCACATAAAGTACAACGTCCTGCAGAACGCCACCAAGCAGAAGTCTCTAAACAAACTGGATTTCCTAGTCCTGCAACGCATTATCAAGAAGCAGTTATAGATTTGAATAAAGAGCTTATAGGTAACAAAGATGCTACGTTTTATGTGAGAATTATGGAAAACTATCCGGAGCATCTCATTTTTGAAAACGATGTACTTATTATAGATCGATCTCTACTTGCTAAAGAAAATGATTTAGCACTAGTTATTGTAGATGGTGAATTTAACCTTCTTAGAATTCCGAAGCAGTCTGAAACAAATGCATTTATGCTTTGGGGAGTTGTAACCTATATAATACACGCGATAAGATGATTGCACTTGTAGACTGTAATAGCTTTTATGCTTCTGTAGAGCAGGTATTTCGTCCAGACTTGCAAGGAAAACCTGTTGTGGTTCTTAGCAATAATGATGGCTGTATTATAGCAGCTAACAAAGAAGCTAAGGCATTGGCGCACATCCCTATGTTTGAACCGGTATTTAAGATTAAGGATCAACTTCTAGCAAATAATGTCACATTTTTTTCCTCTAATTATACGCTTTATGCAGAAATGTCTCAACGTGTCATGAATATTCTCACACGATTTTCTCCAAAGGTTGAAGTGTACAGTATAGACGAATCTTTTGTAGATCTTTCTGGTATGTCCTTCTTTAATTTAGAAGATGTGGCCAAGACAATTAGAGACACCATTTTTAAGGAGACAGGCTTGCCTGTTGGTGTGGGAATAGCACCAACTAAAGTATTGGCAAAATTGGCAAACCGTATGGCAAAGAAGATTGAAACCTCTAATTATATATGGGTGATAGATACTGAAGATAAACGTATTGAAGCTTTACAATGGGCTAAGATAAAAGACATTTGGGGTATTGGAAAAAAGCATGCCGAGCGTTTACAAATTCTAGGTACACATACAGGATTAGACTTTACAGCTATGTCTTTATCTTGGGTGCGTAAACATTTAACCGTAGTGGGAGAGCGTATTTGGAAAGAGCTAAAAGGAGAACAGTGTCTAGAAATACAAACGATCCCCAAAACAAAAAAGGGTATAGGCACAGCTAAGTCTTTTGGACATAAATTAGAGCGTTTAGATCTTATTGAAGAAGCTTGTAGTTACTATATAAGTGAAGTTGCAGAAACGTTGAGGCAACAAAACTCTTGTGCCACATATTTGCAAGTTTTTATACATACTAATTATCATAGTGATATAGACAAGCAGTACTCTAAAAGTACAACAGTAACCTTATCTGTACCTACACATGATACCTTTACGCTTATTACTGAAGCAAGAAAAGCGCTGCATCGTATTTATAAGCCAGGTTACCGCTACAAAAAAGTAGGTGTTTGTTTAACGGGCATTATTCCCAAAGAGTTTGTGCAAGGTAATTTGTTTGAAACCCCTAAATCTTGGAAGCAAAAAGACTTTATGAAGACTTTTGATGCTATAAATGCCAAGTATGGAAAATCTACCATAAAGTCGGCATTATTAGGTTCTAGAAATGAAGAATGGGAGCTTATAAAAAAAGAACGTAGTCCTAGATATACCACACAATGGAATGAGTTGTTAACGCTTAAGTTTTAAGAGCGTGTTTTTATATTAGCTTCACAAAGATTTATAATCTGAGTGATGCGTTTTTGGCGAGTAGCTTCTCGTTTTGCTGAATTAAGCCAAGAGAGATAGCTTTTTTTTAACCTTTACTAAATGCTTCGTAATTTTTAAAAGCATTTTCATGTTTAGAAAAAGCGCGTTTAAGGTCATCTGGTATGATACCGTTTTCAACAGCATCCATCATAGTCCAACTGCCATCTTCTTTGGCGCGCTCTATACTTTGCCAACCACTTTCGTGTATAAGGCCTTTAGCTGTTAACTTTTTTATATAAGACTTGTTTAAAGCACTCCAAGGACATTTTTTCGTCTTGGGCAAAAATATTGTTGGCGCTTGCCGTGTCCCAAGCTTTTTACAGTACTATCTATCCATCCAAAGCACAACGCTACTTTAACAGCTTCTTCCCAACGCATAGAAGGTTGGTTATTTTCTAATTTATAAAAGATTAAATATACACCGTTTGGAAAATTATTGTAATTGTTTTGTAGCCAAGCTCGCCACTCTACATCTCTGGGAAAATAAAGTTCTGGCCTTTCCAATATTATCTCATAATATTGTTAGGAAATACAACAACACTTTCATGTCCGTGTTCGCCAATTGCAGATACACCAAAAAAGAAATTATCCAGAACGATACCATCTAAAGTTACTTCTGTGGCATTTTTTACAACTCTAAAATTATCCCAAGTAGGAGAAGTGGTATCTCTCCAATATACTTTATAGGCCACGGCACCTTTTACAGCGCTCCAAGATAATTTTGCACTTGGCTCTACAATACCACCAATACTCACACTCTTAGGGCTTGGCGGTGCCCAAGCCAAACTTGCTAAATTTATGGCATTAACAGCAGTTAACTTTGCAGCATATTTAAAGTTTACAAATTTTAGTTTATCGCCGTACTCAATACCATCTTCTGTACGTATATCTTGATGTTGTTGTGTATAATTTTCGTGTGCTTCCATAATACGTATACCTGGAAAACCAACGTCGTTAAATGGTCTATGATGGCCTCCACGCCCAAAACGATCTAACCTGTAAATCATCATAGGATTCATTTCTGGCATATAGGTTTTAGTTGTTTTATGAATGTAACGTGCCAGCTGTCTAGATATGCCATCTACTTCGCCTCCGTAAAAACGTCTTGCATTTCGCTCACGCTCTGTTTCATTTGGTGGTACAGGTTCTGAGAATATCCTAAAGCTTCTATTGTCTATCACACCATCTACACCTTCAATATTACCAATCATATCATTATTAAGTACTCCAATAATATCCCAGTCATTTTCCTTGGCATACTCTGCTAAACCTTTTCCGCCATACAATCCTTGTTCTTCACCAGATAGCCCAACATAGATAATACTATTTTCAAAAGAATAATTGCTTAACACACGTGCAGCTTCAATAGTGCCAGCCATACCACTTGCATTATCATTAGCTCCAGGCGAGTCGCTTGTAGCATCATTAGCATCTGTTACGCGAGAATCAATATCACCACTCATAATTACGTAGCGGTTAGGATAGGTTGTCCCTCTTTGTATAGCAACAACATTAACCACATTAACATCTTTAAAAATGCGGCGGCCATCTTCTTTCACAATATTGTTTTGATAAAACACCTCTAGGCAATTATTACAATTAGAGGAGACCTTGTCAAACTCAGATTTTATCCATCGTCTTGCAGCACCAATTCCTCGAGTATTAGAGATGGTATCACTTAACGTATGGCGAGTTCCAAAATTTGCCAATGTGGTGATATCTGCCTCTATACGTTCAGCAGAAACCGCATCAATAATATCATATATTTTGGTATTTATGCGTTGGGCTTGTGTTACAGAAGAAGTTATAAATAGCGTTAAACAGCTTATATAAAATAATTTTCTGAAAGGTTTAAACATGGTTATATGGTTAAATTTGGTTAATATTTAAATATATACATTCTTAGTCTTTTATGAATATTAAAACCATTTTAAAAATGTAGCGAATTACAAATTGTAAAAATTAATTTGAGTTTAAATTATGTATATTTCAGCTTGAAAACCTCTTAAATCTCTTGATGCTTAAATTATTACTACGTTTCATTTTATGTGTCTTCGTATTCTTCACCATTAGTTGTAGTGTAGCTATTTTTAACACTGCTAAACCTTTTGTAGCTACAACTAAGGTTACTGATACAATTACAGTTAACGATACGCTTAGAGAGAAAGTTAACGATACATTTTATAGAGTAGGTAAAAATCAGTTACACAAAAACCAATTTGGTATTTGGGAATTGTATTTAGAAGGCAACGCCTATCAAAGAGGTCTTGCCGCAGGAAGTTTAACTCGCGAACTTATAACAAAACAAGAACAAGCTTTAGTAAAAAGAATAACTAATGCTGCTTCTGGAAAAGATAGTACTAATCAACTTTCAAAATTTTACAATTCCTACGCAGTTAATATTGACGAAAGCATACCTAACGAGTATTACAGAGAATTATCTGGCTTGGCTAAGTTTACAGACAAAACTTTAGACACACTTATAAAACCTATTAACAGATTATGGTACTTGCAGGCGTTGCCAGATATTGCACATGACTTTGAAGAAATCTTTGAGTCTGGATGCTCATCTTTTGCAGTTTGGGGCAACAAATCTTTTGATGGTAAACTTATAATTGCTCGTAATTATGATTTTCATATCAATGAAGCCTTTAATGAAACTAAGCTTATTACGTTTATAAAACCAGATAAGGGACATCGATTTGTTACTTATTCTTGGCCAGGATTTATGGGCGTTGTAAGTGGTATGAATGAATATGGTGTAACGGTAACAATAAACTCTGGATTATCTCATACAGAAAAAGAAGCGCAAACACCTATAAGTTATGTGGCTAGAGAAATATTACAATATTCTAAAAATACCTACGAAGCAAGACGCATAGCAGAAGGTTTTAATGTATTTGCAAGCGAATCTATCCTAATAGGAAGTGCTATAGAACGTGAAGCTTTAATTATTGAAAAGTCTGCCGAGCAACAAGCTGTATATAGAGCAGAAAATACAACAACTATAGTTTGTGCCAATCATTTTCAAAGTGATGCATTTTATAATGATCCTTATAATCGAGATGCAACTTATAATACCAACTCCATGCATAGATTTGAGCGTATGTATGAGCTGTTAAACGCAGAAAATAAAATGACTCCTAAAAAAGCAGTTAAGGTGTTAAGAGAAAAGCGTGGTTTACAGGATTCTCTTTTAGGCTTTGGTAATAAACGTGCAATAAATCAATTAAAAGCACACCACGGTATTGTTTTTAAACCACAAGATTATAAGCTGTGGGTATCTGCACACCCTTATAATATGGGAAAATATGTGTCTTATAATGTTAAAGAAAGTTTTGCTCGTTTTGAAGATACAGTAGCTGTTACTACTAGTGTTGCTTATTTAAAAGAAGTTATAGCAGAAGATCCTTTTCTAAATTCTGAGACGTATAACAAATATGCATCTTATAAATCGCTTTACAATTTAATAGCTGAACAGATAAAACTTAACCAACCTGTGCCAGATGCATTACTGCAACGGCTTATACTTTTAAACCCGCATCAATGGGAAGCTTACACATTGGTTGGAGATTATTTTTATGGCATAAAAGATTTTGTTGAAGCTACAGAAAAATACCAAGCAGCATTAGATTTACGTGTAAACTCGCCTAAAGATTATAAAATGCTTCAACTTAAAATAGATGATAGTTTAAGGCAGTTAAACAAACTACAGAATTAATAAGTATATTTAAAGTCTTTTACCTTAATAACTAGACTCTTATGAAGCTAAAATACATTGCATTAATTTTTTTACGTTTAGTGTGTTAACGGCATGTGATAATGATTCTCTTACAGAAAATGATCCAACTATAACTCAAGTAAAAGATTATACAGGAGAACTAACTGGAATTGTTTTTTATTGTGATTATGCTAACGGTATACAAGATGTAGGAGAACCTGATGCTACTGGTATAGATGTGTTCCTTTTGGTACTACAGTAATAGATATAGATGAAACAACTATCTCAGGAAATGTAACATTAACAACTATAGGTTCAGATCCAGAAACATTTGAAGCTGATTTTGGTACTAATCAAACAACAGCAGATGGTTATTCAATTAATTAAAACATAAAGTAAATTAAAACTAAAAGCCCCAACTATAAATAAACAGTTGGAGCTTTTAAAATATGATAAATCTTTATTTACTTGGTGGTGTTGTAGGCCTTATCTCTACCTTACTAGGCAATGCATTTTCTGGCATCTTAAGTAAATCAACTGTAAGTTGTCCTAAATCTTCCTTTTGTATTTTCCAGGCATCATCTTCATTAGGCGTATGACCGTTAAAGTGTGTGGCTACAGAACCTGGCATAATTGTACTTACTTTAATACCGTTTTGTCTTAAATCTAACATTACTGCTTGTGTAAATCCTGTAACACCAAATTTACTAGCATTATATGCAGAGCCACCTGCAAAGAAATTTGTTCCGGCTAAACTTGAGATAGAAATAAAATAACCTTTACTTTTCTTAAGCTCATCTACTGCAGATTTAATAGAGTAGAAGACACCTGTTAGGTTGGTGTCTATTACTTCTTTCCACTCTTTATCTGTTATCTCTTCAATACTTCCAAAATGACCTAAGCCAGCATTGGCAATAAGCACATCTAAAGATCCAAATGTATCTACAGTTTTACGTACAGCTTCTTGTTGGTCTATGTAATTACGCACATCGGCTTTTATACCAATTGCTTTTCCTTCATATTTAGCATTTAATTCTTTTGCAACATCTTCTGCATTAGTTAAAGACCTGCTGGTAACAGCAACTTTCATCCCTTGTTTTAAGAATGATTCTGCTATACCAAACCCAATACCTTTGCTTCCGCCAGTAATTAATGCTACTTTATCTTGTAAATTTTCCATTTAAATATTTTTTTAAAAAGATACTGGCTTTATGATAATCCTTTGGTAGTCGTTGCGCTAAAGTTTTATTAAAGTTGGTATAATATAAACTACCATAAGTTAAGCCTAAAATTCACTTTTAATATCTTTGAGCAAATTAAAAAGTGTGCAGCGTTTACGTTATTATTATATCATACAATTACAATATTTAGGATTTAGATTTCACGGCTGGCAAAAACAACCAGATGTTAATACAGTAGAGCGTATGGTAGAGAGAACGCTAGCCTACGTATTAGGGCATAAAAAATTTAAATTGCTAGCATCTGGCCGTACAGATGCTAAAGTGTCTGTAAATAATACGTTTGTTGAATTGTTTATAGATGATAAACCCTTAGAGGTAGATTCATTTTTTAAAGACTTTAACGTCAACTTGCCGCAAGATATTAAAGCACTCTCTATTAAAGAAACAGATGCTAATTTTAATATAATACAGCACCCTAAACTAAAGGAATATATATACTTGTTTACGTACGGAGAAAAAATGCATCCTTTTTGTGCACCTTATATGGTTTGTTACAACAAACCATTAAATATTGAATTAATGCAAGAAGCAGCAGCGTTATTTCAAGGCGAACATGATTTTAAGAACTACACCTATAAACCAACCGAAGACACACAAACCATAGGTGTTATAGATGCTTGTGAGTTATCAGAAAACACAGTATATACAGCAAACTTTTTTCCTGAAAAATCTTACATGCTAAAAGTTGTGGGCCAAGGTTTTAAAAGACACCAAATACGGTTAATGATGGGTGCCTTATTCGATTTAGGTTCAGGTGAATTTGATATGCAATTCTTTAAGAAGACACTCACTTCAACAGAGTTTATAAAACTTACGCATATTGCACAAGCAAGTGGTCTAATATTACAATCGGTTACATTAAAATAGAAATTAGCATTAACTTTAATGTGCTATAAAAGATACTTATGAAGAAGCCAAAATTTAGAGCTCCCAAGATGAATATAAAGAAAGGGAGAAAATCTAAAAAAAATGAAGTTCCTGGAACCTTAGAGTATACTGGAGATAAAAGTGGTTTGCCTACTAAAATAGAGGTTTTCGACTATACAGCAGATTATTACGAGTATAAAGAATCTAACAGTATAGAAGATGCTTTTGATAAACGCAATACCAAGCACATTTCTTGGATTAACATAAACGGGTTACATAATACAGAAGAAATAGAAAAGCTTGGAGAACATTATAATATACACCCACTTATATTAGAAGATATAGTAGATACTGCACAACGACCTAAGATAGATGAGTATGCAAACTATTTATTTATAGTGTTTAAGATGATGTATCATAGAGAAGATGGTGAGTTTATAAATGAGCATATGTCTCTTATAATGGGAGAAGATTATGTATTAACCTTCCAAGAATCTGATGGTGATGTTTTTGATGGCTTACGCTCCCGAATAGCTAACTCCAAAGGTAGAATAAGAAACAATGGAGCAGATTATCTGATGTTCGCAATATTAGATGCCGTGGTAGATAATTACTTTACAGTAATGGAAACTATAAGTGATAAGGTAGAAACTCTTGAGGATTTATTGTTTGCACAAGAAGACACTAAAGATATAACTCAAGATATTCAGGATTTAAAACGAGAAATTCTTAAAATACGCAGAGCTACCTTACCATTAAGAGAAGTAGTAAATAGAATTGAGAAAATAGACAGTCCTTTAATTGAAGAGAAAACAAGCACATTCTTAAGAGACCTTTACGACCACATTATTCAAGTCAATGAAAGTGTAGACATTTACAGAGAAATGATTTGGGGTCTTATGGATATGTATATGACTACCATAAGCAACAAAATGAATGAAGTTATGAAAGTACTTACCATTATGGCCAGTATTTTTATACCGCTCACATTTATGGCAGGAATTTATGGGATGAACTTTGAGTATATACCAGAACTACAGTTTAAGTATGGGTACTTTTATCTTTGGGGAGCAATGTTAATTGTGTTCTTCGGGTTACTTTGGTATTTTAAACGGAAGAAATGGTTATAAAGAAAAAGGCTAGAAAATAATTTCTAGCCTTTTCTTTTTTTTACTTAAGTAGCCATCCTTTTTTTAGAGCGTGCTTACTATAAAAATAGAGTATGGCTGCTACAACTATTACTGTTATAGGCATATATTCTACGCCATCACCCATAACCTCCTTAGCATTGGTGAAAAATAACCAATAGCTCATCTGTATGATTACTGCTACTAATGAGATTAAGAATAAAGCAACGGCAGTGTTTTTTCGCATTACCAAAAGTACGCAGCCTAAAAATCCAGAAAATACAGCAACAGCAAAAATTACAGAAATCCAAGCGGGCATATTGTCCATTAATGCAATTTGCTCTTCAGTGTAGCCTTCATATAAGGTTTCTTTCATAAAGTTTTCAGCAAAAAATTGAAATACGCCCATAGCATTCCAAATTAAGCCAATAATGGCTATTACCCAGAATAAGACATTTGGTTTGTGAGATGTTGTCATTGGTGTTAGTTTTTAAGGTTGTTTACCTAAAGATACATTAAAATCTAATACGCTAAATATGTTATAATGTTTTGAATAGTAGAAGATTACATTTCAAAGAAACTAAAGACAGAACTGCCATAGCGTCTAGCTTCAGTAAAATGCTCTAAATGTGCAAGATCTGTTTGTTGTGAATGCTCAACAATTAAAGTACCGTTATCGGTTAACCAATTATGTTTAAAAACGAGTTGTACTAGGGTTTCAAAATCTTCTTGTGGTAGGGCATAAGGTGGATCTGCAAATACAACTTCAAAAGAACCAGAAGCTTTTTCTAGATATTTTAAGACATCACTTTTAATAGTGGTTATCTCACCGTTCAATTCTTTTGCAATAGTATTTATAAACTTTAAACAGTTGTTATGATTATCAACCGCAACTATATGTTCTGTACCTCTTGAGAGAAACTCAAAAGATATGTTTCCTGTACCAGCAAACAAGTCTAATACCTTAATTGATCTAAAGCTATACCAGTTGTTTAGCCTATTAAATAGACCTTCCTTAGCCATATCTGTAGTTGGCCTTACAGGAAGATTTTTTGGAGCTGTTATACGTTTACTTTTATATTTTCCTGAAACAATTCTCATATTAGGGCTTGGCGAATTAATAAATGTTGATGAGGTTGTAACTCTAAAGACGTGTCAGACTCATATCCAGAATACTCTAAAAATGCTATATGTCTAATATACTTAAATGCCATCTCGTAATTATCATCTCCTTCTTCAATTAGGCCAGAAACATAAAGAATATCTTCTTCTCGATCTAAGTTTAGTTGTTCATACGTAAATAATATATAGTATATAAAATCTTCCTTAGAACTGTAGGTAAATCGGTTTGCTAATTTAAGAGCATTGGCTTGTATGACAACCAATTCAAAATATTGTGATGTCACGTTAACAGCAATACTATTTTCCTTTTGCATAGCAAGTATAGCTTCTGCAAAAACAGAAATAGAGTGTCTATACGTAAACGCACCAAATTGGTCGTATATAAAGTTAGTAATATTGGTAAACGGAATATATACGGTATGTAATTGTAAAGCAGGCAGTGCATCTACATCTGCAAAATCTGTTTTAAGTAGCTTACTAGAAAACTTTAGGTAGTTGGTAAGGTTGTTTTTATTAAAAAGTGCTTCAGGTACACACGTAAAAAGCTCATTAGATATAGTAAGCGTTACTTTCTCAAAGTGTTCAGAGATTAGCTGTTCTTTAGAAAGGGCTTTCTTTAACCGTTCTAAAACTTCGATTGGGTTTAGCTGCTTTTCAAAACTAACTTCAGAAAGTAATGAGATTTTACCAAAGGATAATACACAAAAAGAAAGTCCATCGAGGCTAACCAAGATGGACAATGCTTTTGGAGTTTGTATGATATTATTGGTCGTTTGCGCCATAAGTTTTTGGCCAGTTACCATTTGTATTAACTTCTTCCATAGATCCTACTTTTATATACTTACCGTTTACACCATCTACAGATACAACTTCTCTTTCTTGAGCAAGTAAATCTTTATCTTGGTCAGATAGTATTAATGTCTTTGCAACCTTAGCTTCAAAAACAGGAATTTTAGCATCGTTTTTAGTAATGAAACCAGCTTTAAGGTCAAACTTTTTGTCTACTCCTTCAATTGGGATATTCATCATTGTCTTGTAACGGTCTGTACCACCATAAAGAGAATCTTTTACAGGAATAAAGCTTAATGTATCTATAACTACATCTTCTTTATATTGGTCTACACCGTAAGTTTTCTTGTATTCTTCATCTAAATACGTAGTATCACGACGTTGTGTTACAGCAAATTGTGCAGTATCAATAAAACGTATTAGTTTGTCATAATCTGCTTCAAACGTACCAATAACTTCTTTGTGAGCAAGCTCAGCATTTCTTATATCTTTAAGATTTTCAATTACTTTGGCGTAACGTTCGTTCTTAATTTTATTGAATTTTACTGGCTCATAAATAGAGTTGAACACTAAATATCCTAAAAAAGCTATTACGGCCCAAAGTACTAGTTGAATTACTATTTTCATTAGTTTCTGTTTGTTTTATTATTAACAAGGTACTCGCAAATCTACAATTTTTTTTTAATGCTAAAAGTTTCGCTAGGAAAAATCCATTGCTATCTTTACTTTTTATTGAATCTTTAACACTAGATGGACGCCAAAGAATTTTACAACGTATTAAAACAGGATTTTGGTCACCAAACCACAACTCGGCAAGACATCGCACTACAAAAGCTTTCAGAATTTATATTAGATAGTGAGCCAGAGGAACTTTTTTTACTAAAAGGTTTTGCAGGAACTGGTAAAACTACAATCACATCTACTATCGTAAAAAATATATGGAAAGTTAGAAAAAGTGTGGTTTTAGCTGCGCCAACAGGTCGTGCAGCAAAGGTGTTAGGTAATTATGCCAAGCAAAATGCCCAAACCATACACCGTAAGATTTACTTTCCTAAAAGCAAGAATAACAACATTACCTTTTCACTAAGACCAAACAAGCATAGAAATACACTTTTTATTGTTGATGAAGCTTCTATGATTCCAGATACGCCAAGTGATGCTAAACTTTTTGAAAATGGATCACTTTTAAACGATCTCATTGAGTTTGTTGATGCTGGTTTTAAATGCCGCTTACTTCTCATAGGAGATACTGCACAGCTGCCACCAGTAAAATTAGATATTAGTCCTGCGTTAGATGAGAAGAAACTAATGTTGGATTACAATAGAGAAGTTACTCATATTGAACTTAATGAGGTTGTAAGGCAAAGTGAAGAAAGTGACATTCTCTTAAATGCCACCCAAATAAGACATATTTTAGAAGATGGCTTTTATGATTCTTTTAAATTTAATATTACTCAAAAAGGCGACGTGGTTCGATTAATTGATGGTCATGAAATTATGGATGCCATTAATGATTCTTACTCCCAATTAGGGCATGAGGATACTTGTATTGTTGTAAGGTCCAACAAACGGGCAAATCTTTACAATCAAAACATTAGGCAGCGTATTTTATTTCAAGAAGAAGAAATATCTGCAGGCGATTATTTTATGGTCGTAAAGAATAATTATTTCTGGGTAAAACCTACAACAGATGCTGGTTTTATAGCCAATGGGGATATTGTAAAAGTACTTGAGATTTTCGCCATAAAAGAACTTTATGGTTTCCGTTTTGCTGAAGTAAATGTACAAATGGTAGATTATCCTAATATGAAGCCTTTTGAAACTGTTGTATTGTTAGATACATTAACCTCTAACACCGCATCACTGTCCTTTGAAGAGTCTAACCAGCTTTACCAAGAAGTTATGAAAGACTATGCCGATGTTAAAACCAAATATCAGAAATTCTTAAAGGTTAAGAACAATAAGTTTTTTAATGCTTTGCAGGTTAAATTCTCCTATGCAATTACCTGTCATAAATCTCAAGGTGGGCAATGGGATACTGTATTTGTTGAGCAACCTTATTTACCAGATGGTATAGACAAAGATTATTTAAGATGGTTGTATACGGCAATTACAAGAGCAAAATCTAAACTTTATCTTATAGGTTTTAAAAATGAAATGTTTGAAGACAACTCATTTTAAGTGTATATTTAATTATGGGTTTAGAGTTTTATTTAAGTATTTGTTTGGGCATAGGTCTTGCAGCCTCAGTAGGTTTTAGAGTATTTTTACCTTTACTAGTATTAAGTATTGCGGCATATTACAATGTAATCCCGTTGCAAGATAATTGGCTTTGGATAGGTCATAGTACTACAATAGTAACTCTGGCTGTAGCCACAGTATTTGAAATCTTAGCTTACTATATTCCTTTTTTTGATAATCTTTTAGACACTATCTCTGTACCATTGGCAGCAGTTGCTGGAACCTGTGTCATGTTTGCAACAATGGCAGATGTAGACCCATTATTAATGTGGGTATTAGCAATTATTGCAGGTGGTGGCACCGCAGGATTTATCTCTGGTACCACGAGCGCAACTAGAGCAGCATCTTCTGCAACTACTGGCGGAATAGCAAATCCTGTAATAAGTACTGTTGAAACTATAGGCGCAACCACCTTATCTCTTACCGCATTAATTTTTCCTTTATTAGCCTTAGTTTTCGTTGTAATTATCATTTTTAGCGCTAAAAAACTTTACACCAAACTCTTTTCTAAAAAGAAACCTGTTACACGCTAAAATTCTTATTTTTGATCTTAAGTAAAGCTATGATTTTGAACACTACTTCTCTTAAAGTAATCGCCATGATACCTGCGCGATACGCTGCATCTCGATTTCCTGGAAAACTTATGCAAGACCTTAATGGTAAAACAGTAATTCAACGCACTTACGAAGCTGCTGTATCTACTGGTTTGTTTAATGATGTCTTTGTTGTTACAGATAGCGACATTATTTATAATGAAATTACCTCTCAAGGTGGTAAGGCTATCATGAGTAAAAAAGAACATGAGTGTGGTAGCGACAGGATAGCAGAAGCTGTAGAACACATGGATGTAGATATTGTGGTAAACGTTCAAGGCGATGAACCATTTACAGATAAGGAAAGCTTAAAAGATGTTTTAAATGTTTTTTATCAAGATGATGCAGATAAAATAGACTTAGCATCTCTAATGAAGGTAATTAAGGATAATGATGAAATAATAAACCCTAATGCTGTAAAAGTAATTGTAGATGAAAATAATTTTGCACTGTACTTTTCTAGGTCACCAATTCCTTATCCTAGAGATCAAGATGTAGATACTAAGTATTACAAACACAAAGGTATTTATGCGTTTAGAAAAGAAGCTCTTTTAGATTTTTACAAGCTACCAATGGGTAGGCTAGAGGCTTCAGAGAAAATTGAATGTATTCGCTATTTAGAAAATGGTAAGAATATAAAAATGGTTGTAACATCTGCAACCAGTGTAGAAATAGATACTCCAGAAGATTTAGAAAATGCCAAGCGTATTTTAAATGCTAAGGATAATGTAGAAGAATCTGAAGTTGCCGCTTCAAATTTTGATATTGCTAATAATCCACACAAAAACTTTCCGATGGTACCTCGTATTGTATTTGGAAATGGCTGTTTTGATCAACTACCTACAATTCTTAATAAAAAACGAGCTGTAGGTGCACCTTTTGTATATCTGGTAGATGATGTATTTAAGGGGAATGACACATTTATTAATAGGATTAAGCTAAAAGGCAATGATGTCATAAAATATATTTCGGCAGATTATGAACCTAAAACTTCACAGGTAGATGTAATAGTAACTGAACTTAAAGAAGAGTTTCAATTACTGCCTAGTGGTATTATTGGTATTGGTGGCGGTACATTATTAGATTTAGCTAAAGCGGTTTCAATCTTACTCAAAAATCCAGGAAAGGCTAAAGACTATCAAGGTTGGGATTTAGTAAAATCTCCTGCCATATATCATGTGGGTATTCCTACTATAAGTGGAACAGGAGCAGAGGTTTCTAGAACAACTGTGCTTACAGGACCAGAAAAGAAATTAGGCATAAATTCAGATTATACTCCTTTTGATCAAGTAATTTTAGATCCAGACCTAACTAAAACCGTACCTAAAGACCAATGGTTTTATACGGGTATGGATTGTTACATACATTGTATTGAGTCTTTAAATGGTACTTATTTAAATGCATTTAGCCAAAGTTATGGTGAAAAAGCCTACGATCTTTGTAAAGAAATTTTCTTAGGTAATCTTGAAGATGAAGAATCTCGCGCTAAACTTATGATGGCATCTTGGCATGGAGGTATGAGTATTGCCTACTCTCAAGTTGGGGTTGCGCACGCTATGAGTTATGGTATGTCTTATGTTTTAGGAACAAAGCACGGTATAGGTAACTGTATTGTGTTTGATAAACTAGAAGACTATTACCCTAAAGGTGTTGCTCTATTTAAAGAAATGAAAGCCAAACATAACATCACCTTGCCACAAGGTTTATGTAAAGACCTAACAGAACAACAACTTCAAACCATGGTCGATGTTTCATTAGGACTTACACCTCTTTGGGAAAATGCACTGGGCAAAAACTGGCAAGAGGTGATGAATGAGGCTACTCTTAAGGCGCTTTTCCTTAAGATGTAAAATCTACAGGTTATATTTTACCACAAACATTAATATTCTTGGTAATACAAAATATTGTGTTGTTGTATTAAACTGTTCATTAAAACTATCGTTATTAATAAACTCTGTATTTAAGAGATTACTAGCTTGTAATTTAAACTCCCAAGGACTATCTCCCTTTTGGTAATATAAGTTTGCGTTTACAAAAGAATATCTGTTTTCTACAGTATCATTCTTGTCGGTGTAATCGTAAAAATCCCATTCAGCATCAAATGTAAAATCTTTAAGGAAGTTTACATCAAATCTAGCAAATGGTTGTTGTGTATAAAACGTTTGTTCTAAACCACCGTTGTTATAGTTATTTACATTTAATCTGTAACCTAACTCAAAATTTGGAGCTTCATTAAAATTTGTCTGTATACTACCTCTATAGTTTTGAGTAAAGCTTTCGCTTTCTCTTATCTCATTATTAATATTATTAAAAGACTTACTTAAACTTACATTAGCACTTAAATTATATTTTATCTTTTTAACTGTCTTACTAAACCTACCCAATGCTGTAAAAGTTTCATCTGGAAAATTACTGTCAATGTTTACAGGCGTAGACACTTGATTAATGGCTACAATATTTGTATTGTTTTTTACACCATCTATACGTTTGGTGTAGCTTAAACCAGCATTAATATTTGTAAAGTTGAATAAGTTGAAGTTAAAGTAGTTTAAGTTATAAGTATGAGATAAAGAGTTCTCTAAATTTCTATTACCTCCATAAAGTCTATTGTAATTATTAAATACTAAGGCTTCAGCATAATTATTTACATCTGTATATTCATTAGAGATGGAATAATTAAAACGAATGTTTTCACTTTTCTTAATATTATAGATCACGTTTAAATCTGGTAAAACTGTCCAATTTGTAGTTTTAGAAGTTTGGTTTAATTGATCTGTTTGAAGTATATAATTGTGTAAGGTTAATCCTGGTGTGAATACAAAACTTCCAGATTTAACTTTGTAATGTAATCCTAAAAATGAATCTGCAAAGTGATATTGTACATCATTTACCAATGGCATTGTATCACCTTCAGAGTTTATAGGATCTGTTTCATTAAGAAAATTTTGAGATCCATTATCTAAAATTTGAAATATACTAGAGTTAAAAGATTGGTTACTATACGTAGATCCTAACGTGAAGTTTAAATTACTTAAGTTATTCAAGACATAATAGTGGTCTATTTTAGCATCCAACTTATGACTTTTAATAGTTTTATTTTGATTTATATCAAAAAGGCTTTGGTCTTCATCTATAGGTAAAATACCATCAAACGGTAATAACTCAGTTATAGCATTATAAAATGGATCTTCGTCTTGATATAAATGTTGTACCTGTGCTGCAAAAATATTCTTTTCATCTAGCGTGTAATAAGCATTTACATTCTGATTAATAGAGTAGGGTTTTGTTTCTTTTCCTTCTAAGATGTTATTGGTGTTGGTATCAAAAATGGAAAGTGTTGAGTTATCTTCTGTTTGCTTAGATGTTTTTATTAAGGCATCGTAATCTACCTGTAAGCTAGTATTTGGCTTATAAGAACCGCTTAATTTTAGCATTGCTAATTGGCTCCTTTGGTCATTTGTACTATTAGTAGTTTCTACAGATCCAGAAGCAATATACTGCCTTATGGAGTTGTTTATAATACTAGTTTTATTGTCTGAGAGTATACCAAAACCACTAATATCTAAAGACTTATTAACCGCATAACTAAAGTTACCTGCAAGAAATTTACTTTCTAATGCGCTAGCTCTATTGTTTTTTGCAACAGCAAACCCTAGATCGGTTTGACTAACCTCGAAGTTAGTTCCGCCGTTTCTATTAAAGTTTCTAAAACCACCTGTAAATTTAAAATAGTCTCTAAAGGTAAACGGTACTTCGCCTATATTATTAAAGTCTGTTATAAGGTTAATACTATATTTAGGACTGTAGTAAAATAACTTAGGTTGAACTAGATAACGCTCTTTTTCATCTTCATCAGAATATCCGCCACCAGCTGTTAGCTCTCCAAACCAAAAGTTTTTCTTACCATCTTTAAGCTTTATATTTATGGCAATATTGTCTTGATCGTTTCCTAAACCTCGCATTTGGTTTACTTCATTATAGTTTCTCAGAACTTCAACTTTTTCAACAGCATCTGCAGGAATGTTTTTTGTGGCTAGTTTACTATCTCCATCAAAAAAGTCTTTTCCTTCAACCATTACTTTTTGTACAGTTTTTCCTTCAACCTGTATTTCACCATCATCATTTATTTCTACACCAGGTAATTTTTTCATGACATCACCAAGTTTACGTTCATTACCATTGGTAAAAGAATCTGCATTATACACAATAGTATCGCCTTTAACAGTTACAGGCATTTCATATACAATAGTTACATCATCTAATTGATCTGCTAACGGGTATAATGTAAAATCTAATTGCGAATCTTGAGAGGTTTCTAATACAGTAATAGATTTTTCTGAAGGATCAAAACCTAAAAAACTAGCTACTAATGTATAAGTTTCTTGTTTAGGAAGATCTATTCTGTATTTACCATTTTGGTTGGTAATGGCATAAGTTTCAACCTCTGAAGTGGTTTTTATCTTAGCAATTATATTTGCAAACTCTAAAGGATTACCAATACTATCTTTTATAGTTCCTTCAAGAGTTATACTTTGTGATTGTGCTGAAATTACGCATACAAGGAGCAGCCCTATTGTAGCAATAGATTTTAAAAATTTCATAAGTAAGAGTGAGTTAGTAAGTATTATGTAAGATTAAAAACGTCTGCCACCGCGACCGCCACCTCTAAAGTTTGCACGCATTTCTTCGGTTTTTTCTTTTACAATCTTTTGGTATTCTTCTCTAGACACTTCTTTACCTTTTGTAGGTTTTTTTATGTCTGAAGTATCTTTAGTATTCATTTCAATTTTAGAACAAAGTATTGTAGTACGATGTGCATTAAGTTCTAAAATTAATCCTGGAAGACCACCATATTCACCTGGTCCTGTACTCGTTGGTATTTGTGGAGTGTACCAAGCAGTAATTTCTATCTCCTTAGGAATCTCTATTTCTTCAAGCGGGTCTTTTTTAGAGTCTTCTATAGTATCTTGCTTTTTTTCGGTATCATTTTCAATTCGACCTCTTCGGTTTCCATCTCTACCACCACGACGTCTTGCAAATTGAAAATCTGTGTCAGATAATTCTTTTACACCTGTAGCTTTAAAAGCAATGTATTGGCCTATTTGTTTAGATTCTTTGGTAAGAGTCCAGTTTATATTCTGGATAGTATCTTTTATTAAAAATTGCTTTCCGAAGAATTCATTTTCCTCGACAAGTTCATTTGTTTCTGTATTTTTATATTGAACACCAGCAGAAAAACTGTTCATCATCATTCTCATTCCGCCACCGGAAGCTCCAGTTTCTAAATGCTCTTCTTCTGTATATAAAGATTCATTTTTATTAAATGTAAGAATGTAAGTTTTCTCGAGCATACTTTTCATACGCTCCATAATCATTTTCTTCATATCATCGGTCATCTCTCTTCCACCAAAACCATCCATATCGACAGTAGTCTTACTTTCATAAGTAGCTTTTCCGCTAATACTTTGGGCTTGAAGTGCAATAGTGCATACTATTGCTAAACAGGTAAAAATATATTTCATTGGTATAGTTTTTTAATAAGACTTTATAAAGTACCTATTGTTACATGGTTATGACATTTAAAAAATTAAAAGGTTTAATGTGGAAATGAAAAAAACCTTCAAAAAATTAATTTTGAAGGTTAAATACATAAAAGTTAAATAGTGATTTAAGACTTTTCTAGCTTTCTTAATTGTTTCTGTATTTTGTCGATAGCAGATTCTATCGATTTATCTGGCTCTATAACATTAAAAGCTCCCCAGAAATCTGGATCTGTAAATCCTGAGGTTTCATCTACTAAAATAGCAGATTGTTTAAAACGGTCTCTATTTCTAATAGTTTCAGAGTTGTTATCTATAATATCTGTAATTGCCATTTCACTCTGTAAGGTGTATTTAGAGTTAAATAGTTTGTTATCCCAATCTATCACAAACTCAATTTGTACGTTACTATAACCATAATACCATTTTCCATTTTGTTGTCTATAGTTTACTCTGTAAACAGCTTCTGTTGGGTAAACATTAGCACCAGACGGTTTACGCCTTACAAATAATGCGCTTGCTGCAGCTCTGTTCTCTACATTTAAATTATAAATAGCATTTGTAAGTGCCATTGTATTTGAGTTAATATAAAGTGTGCCAAAATACAGCGGATCATCTTCTTGCGCTTTAGTTTGCTTAAAATTAATCACATACACTAACTCATCATTAATTATAGTAGGCTCATCGAAGGTGAATTTATATTTATCAAAATCCTCATAATTCAAAAAATAATCAGGATACTTCATGACATCTACGTACAATGCATTTAATGGACCACCTTGTAATTTTAATGCAATGGTATCTAACTTAGAGTAGTCTGTACTTTTCCTAGATTTAAAAAGTGCAATTTTATCTGATTTAAAAGAATCATAAGATTCTTTATTAACGGTAATAACAGCTTCTGCTAAAGACACATTACGTCTTCTTTTCTTTATAGTTTCTCTATAAAACGCCATCATTCTCTTAGGGCTATTCATATAGTTTTCGCCTTTATTACTAAGGGCTTTTTTAACTATTGCTTTAGCATTTTTATTAGTTTGTACCATAACTTCATTAAGCTGTGTAGTTACCTCACTCAAACCAATTTTGGTACGTTCTTTATTAAAAGAGGATAACAAGAATGTTTTGGGAGTAAACCCTAAGTACATAACCACGATCCTTGCATCTTTAATTGTATTTGGTACTTTAAGAGTAAATAGACCATCAGAATTGGTAACTGTACTAATATTTGTACCTTCTACACTTAGTGTTGCAAATACTAAAGGATCATTGTTAGCCTCATTAACAACTTCTCCTTTATATGTTGTAAATGAGTCTTGTGCTTGCCCAATATTTATTACAAACAAGAAAAGTATTGCAACATAACAATAGGGAATGCGTAGTTTTGGTGTGATATTTGTTTTCATAACTAATTATAAATTGAGACTTTTAAATATACTCAATTTACTTTTGATACCTTATAATAACTATTACTATCAATTATGTCTTTAACAATGCATCAACTTTTAATAGACTTTTCTAATAAAGCAGTAGCTATAATTGCTGTGTTATGTTGTGTTGGCCTTACCTCATTACAGGCTCAAATAGATAGAAATACTGGTGGTATTCTTATTAAGGCTGAAGAAAATAAAGAAGCAGAAAACAGTAGCTTAAGAAGCAAAACTTCTCCAAGTTTATCTAAAACCAATAATGGCTTTACGGTGTTACCTAAGTCTGAAAGTTCTATCTCTAAAGATGACTCTAAGAAAATGGTAGATATGACACCTCAGAAATCAAAATTTATAGACCAACGTTACGATATACAACCAAAATGGTCTGAAGAAAACTTTCCTGTTGAAGAGGTTTTTACTGGTGATAGAAATTTAGGTACTATTAAAACCACCTCTAAGTATGTTGAAGTGTTTTTTAGAGATTACGGTAATGTAGATGGAGATATTATACAAGTTTACCTTAACAAAGAACTTGTTGAAGGTAATATAACATTATCTGGAGGTTATAAAGTCATGCTAATAGACATTAAACCTGGTATAAGTATTTTAGATTTTAAGGCCGTAAGTATGGGCCTGTTTGCACCAAATACAGCAGAGCTAAAAGTTATAGACTCTAATGGCCATGTTGTAATGGATAGGTATTGGTCTCTAGCCACTGGTAATAAGGCAACTATTCAATTAGTGCGATAAAAAAAAAGAAGAGGATTAATCCTCTTCTTCTTCATCTGTTTCTTCGTCTTCTATATCCAATTCATCTTTGCCTGGTTTTTGTTCTAGTTCTACAATAGGTTCAGATAAATCACCATCATCATAATCATCAACATCATAACCTGCCATAGAGTTTTCTAGTTTTGTACTAACCTTAACAAGGTAGATAGAGTCTTCTGTTCTCACCTCGACAGCTTCAATCTTCTCATTTTTAGCATTTCTAAACGAGATTATTTGATCATCATCATATCCGTCAGGGTATTTTTCAACAAGCATTCCCAAAATTTCTGGGGTAAGTTTTTTATAGTCAACAATGACACGTTTCATAGCAAAGGGTTTTATTAAAGTCTTAAGTTTAAATGTATAAAATCTTTTTATAATCCAAAATTAGGGACTATAAGTTTTTATAGTAATTAAATGCTTCGAGTAATCTTTCGTTAGATATTTGGCAGTCTAAAACAGCCTCTCCAAAGCCCTTCAAAAGTATAAAGTTTATTTTACCGTGCGTATTTTTTTTATCAAATTTTAATAATTCAATAATATGCTGATAATCTTCATGGTTAAGAGAAATTTTTCCATAAATACTCAATAAAGTATTACAAATTTCTTCTTTTTCTTGGCTAGGAAACTCATATTCTGCTTCAGAAAGGTGCAATGCAAGTATCATTCCTGCAGCAACTGCTTCGCCGTGTAATACAGCGTCTTTTGTATCGTGTTCTAATAAATAAGATTCTATAGCATGACCTAGCGTATGGCCAAAGTTTAATGTCTTCCTTAATCCTTTTTCTTTAGGGTCTTTGGTTACAACATTATTTTTTATCTGTACAGACTCATAAATAATAGCATCATAAGACTCTAAGGTGAGATTCTTTAAATCTGAACATTTGTCCCAATACGATTTACTAGTAATTAATCCATGCTTTAAAATTTCGGCATGACCACTTCGCATTTGTTTTCCAGGCAGTGTTTTAAGATAATTTGTATCTACAATAACCATTTCAGAATGTGATATTACGCCAATCTGATTTTTAAGCACTCCTAAATCTACGCCTGTTTTTCCACCAACAGAGGCATCAACCATTGCTAATAAAGATGTAGGTATATTTATATAAGGTATGCCTCTTTTAAAAGTTGAAGCGACAAAACCACCAAGATCTGTTACAACGCCACCACCAAGATTAAGAATAATACTTTTTCGATCTGCATTCAACTCAGATAGAGCATTCCAAACACCTACACAGGTATCAATTGTTTTAAAACTTTCGCCTGGTTCAATCTCAATTGTTTCAATAACAATTTCTGTTTCTAGTTTAGCTAAGAAAATAGGTAAACAATCTTGTAGGGTATTAGAGTCTACAAGAACAAAAATTTTAGAAGGTTTTTCCTCTTTCAAATAACTGTTTAACGCTGTATAACCTTCATTTTCAAAGTACACAATGCTATTGCCAGAAGCTATGGGATCAAATTTCATAAGTTAATTTCAAATTTTAATTCGAAAGTATAACAAACAATTAAAAGTAGTGCTGCAATACCTATATTTGTGCGTCAAAAAAATAGAAATGATTACAACAAAAATATTTAACAATACCAAGAGGGCATTCAGTTTAAAGACAGATGGAGAGTTAAACCGTGCTATTTTCATGTTTAAATCTATTGGCAGTCCTGTTATGGTTAAAGTAGGTACATTTTTAACTAATGTATCTTTAAATTTAAGGTTACCTGTTGAAGGGTTAATAAAGAAAACAGTATTTAATCAGTTTTGTGGTGGTGTAACCGAGGAAGATTGCTTACCTAATATTCGAAAGATATATACAAAGAAGCTACACGGTATATTAGACTACTCTGTAGAAGGTAAAGAAACCGATGAAGAGTTTGATGCTGCTACGCAACGTAAAATAAACATTATAAAGTTTATAGCAGATAAACCAGAAATGCCATTTGCAGTATTTAAACCAACTGGTGTAGGTGCTTTTGATATTTGGGCAAAAGTGACTAACAAGGAAACCTTAACAGCAGAGGAAGAAGAATCTTGGAATAAAATTAAAGATCGTGTTAAACGTCTTTGTAAAACTGCATACGATCTAGATGTATGTGTTTTAGTTGATGCTGAAGAATCTTGGATGCAAGATGCTGCAGATGATTTGATAGAGGAAATGATGGCGCTTTATAACAAAGAGAAAGTTATTATTTTTAATACCATACAATGTTACCGTTGGGATAGATTGCAGTATATAAAAGACTTGCACGAAAGAGGCCAAGCTAAAGGTTTTAAAATTGGAGCCAAGATAGTAAGAGGTGCATATATGGAAAAAGAGAATGCAAGAGCATCTAAAATGGGCTATCCTACACCAATTTGTGAAGATAAAGAAGCTACAGACGTTAATTTTAATGCCGTAATGGCTTACATAATGAATCACTTAGAAGATTTCGAATTATTTATAGGTACTCACAACGAAGTGTCTTCATACTTGGCAATGCAGCTAACACAAGATAGAGATTTAGCTAAAGACGATGGTCGTATTTGGTTTGCTCAACTTTACGGTATGAGTGATCATATTAGTTTTAACCTAGCGGCTAATGGCTATAACTCTGCCAAATTAATACCATTTGGTCCTGTAAGAGATGTTGTGCCATATCTTATACGTCGTGCTCAAGAAAACACATCTGTAAAAGGACAAACAGGAAGAGAACTTGCCTTATTATTAGAAGAAAAAGACAGACGAAAAGGAAAACATAAAAAGACTATTCATTAAATAGAAATTATAGTTTGAATACTTATAGCATTGCAAAGCGCTTACAGTTAAATATCTGTAAGCGTTTTTTTATGTTTTATATCCAAAATACCAGTTTTCTAAAAAAAATCTTAAACCCATTAAAAAGCTCACAAATTACTCCCAAAAATCTTAAAATGACGTTAAATGTTACATCAAAATATTAGTGTAAATAATTGATAAACAATTAGTTATAATGAAACGGGTTGAATTTCATTCACATATCGTTAGCAACAAGTACGCAACCATCTCGTTATCTTTACATCTTAAATAAAAGCAATGTTTAATAACAAAAACCAAAAAATGAAAAATTTAAAAACAATCCTTTTAGGATCTTTAGTAATAGGTTCTCTTGCTGCTTGTAGCAGTGATGATGATAACGGTGGAGATTCTACGCCTCCAACTGCAGATTCTAGAACAGAACTTTACGCTTCTAATAACAATAACGGTAACATTACAGTATTCGATTTAGAAGATGGTACTAGTAAAACACTTTTAACTGCTTCTTTAGCAGCAGAAGGTATTTATTATGATGCAGATGCAGATGCAGTAACACAAGCATCTCGTTCTAACCTTACATTAGATAGCTATGCAGATGCATCAATTTCTAACGATGGTATTACTTTAACTGCTAGCTTATCTAGTGAAGCTGTATTAGAAAACCCAAGAGCAATTGCTGTAAGTGGTGATTTCTATGTAGTAGCAGACTCAGAAGATGTAGATGGTGATGAAGCTACTGCAGATGGTCGTTACTTTATTTTCCAAAGAACAGATTCTGGTTTCACATTAAGAAACACAGTAACTGTTGACTTTAAAGTATGGGAAATTGCATTTGTAGGAGCAGATTTATATGCTGTTGTAGATGCAACTAATGAAGTAGCATTATTCTCTAACTTCTTATCAACTCACACTACAGATGTTTCAATTTCTGCAGACAAGAGAGTTGCTTTTGAAGGTATTGTAAGAACTCACGGTATGGCTTATGATGGTACTACTATGATCTTAACAGATATTGGTGCAGCTTCTGGTGATGGTGCAGATACAGATGGTGGTTTCCACGTAGTATCTAACTTTACATCTAAGTTTAGTGCTGCTGCAGATGGTGGTATGGTTGCTGTTACTGATCAAGTAAGAGTTGCTGGTGAATCTACATTATTAGGTAACCCAATATCTGCTGAGTATGATGCAGAGTCTAACACAGTATTTATTGCAGAGATTGCAAATGGTGGAGGTAGAGTTGTTTCTTTCGTAGGAACAGACTTCGAAGCTGGTGGAGATGTAGCTCCTGCAACAAACGTTGCATTATCTAGTGCTTCTTCTGTATACTTCTACAAGAACTAAGGTATAGTTTAAGTAGATAAAGCAAAAGCTTTAAATTAAAAAGCCCTCGATATAATCGAGGGCTTTTTATATATATAATTATAAGTGTTATTACTTGTTTAGCTTATTTGCAATTGCCTTAGGAAGTGCATCTTTATGTACAGTAACAGAAATAGCTTTTAATTTAAAATAAGCTTTACTCATATAAATATATCCTCCATTAGCGTTACGGTTAGCATCTGTTCCCCAAGAGTTTTTTACTTTATAATATGTATTACCCTTTTGGTCTTTTATGGTACCCACAATATGCATTAAGTGATCATCTGTAGTGTTGTAATTTTCAAACTCCTGTTGTCTGTAATCTTGTGTAATTTGTTTTTCAGGTTTAATTTCACTTAAAATAGCTTTACTGTCGCTATCATTACTTGGGATAACTGCAACACCATGTTTAGAAGAAAATGTTTGCTCGCTTACATCCACATCTAACTCAACAGAAAAACCATTTTTTAAAGCATTATCTGTAACTTCAACCAACTCATCTAAAGGAACGTTATAAAAGCTACCATTAGAAAAATTATCAGGAATATTTAATATAAATGTAGAATAAAACGGCGCTTGTTTAAAAGAAGTTACAGTAATATAATCTTTTGGAGAAATACCTGTCATCTCTAAAAAACTCATTGGCGTAAATGTAGTACCATCATATTCAAATTCATTTACAGTAGCTCCCAAATATGCATCTAGAACACTACTTACAGCCATTTTCCACTTTGGAGACAGTTCTTTAGCAGGATTCTCAATATAACGGTTTAACATAGCGGTTAAAATAGCAACCATCTCAGTATGGTTATGGTCTGTTTGGTTAGTATCTAAACCATCGTATACAGATTGTGGTACTAATCCATATTTAGATACAGAGTGCAATACATCGTGAGCTAATCCACCTTGACTAAATTGTGCTTTGCCTTGACGCATGATATAATTTTCTGCCTTCTCAGGATAAATTTGTCGTACTGTATACATTTCAGATAAATCGATAGGTTTACCTTTTAATCTTATAATTTCAGATTCTAAAAAAGAAGAAGTGGAAAAACTCCAGCAGGTTCCGGTACGACCTTGGCTTATTACAGGCGTACAGGCAATGTTAATGTCTTCTGAAAATTGATAATTCTGTGCTTGTAAAGCTACACTGCTAAAAAACAGGAAAAAGATGATGACTCTCATAATAATAGTTGGTTTTTAAAACTGAAAAGTAATGAAATTTGATTCAACATTCTAAATCCAATTTCAATTGATTATTTTTGAAGCCTCAAACCAAAGACTATGACTCCTAATTGGAAATCCGTAAAAGAATATACAGACATTACCTATAAAAAAAGTGATGGCGTTGCACGTATTGCATTTAATAGACCAGATGTAAGAAATGCATTTAGACCTCATACAACATCAGAGCTTTTAGATGCATTTCACGATGCTCAAGAAGATACAAGCATTGGTGTAGTTTTATTATCTGCAGAAGGACCTTCTTCTAAAGATGGTGTGTATAGTTTTTGTAGTGGTGGAGACCAAAAGGCAAGAGGACACCAAGGTTATGTTGGCCAAGATGGCTACCATAGATTAAATATCCTAGAAGTACAGCGCCTTATTAGGTTTATGCCAAAAGCAGTTATTTGTGTTGTTCCTGGTTGGGCTGTTGGTGGTGGTCATAGTTTACATGTAGTTTGTGATATGACTTTAGCAAGTAAAGAACACGCCATATTTAAACAAACAGATGCAGATGTTACTAGCTTTGATGGTGGCTATGGTTCTGCTTACTTAGCAAAAATGGTAGGACAGAAAAAAGCTAGAGAAATTTTCTTTTTAGGAAGAAACTACTCTGCACAAGAAGCTTTTGAAATGGGAATGGTTAATGCCGTTGTTCCACATGCAGATTTAGAGCAAACAGCTTTTGAATGGGCGCAAGAAGTGCTTGCAAAAAGTCCTACATCTATAAAAATGCTAAAATTTGCTATGAATCTTACAGATGATGGTATGGTAGGACAGCAAGTTTTTGCAGGAGAAGCTACTCGTTTAGCATATATGACAGATGAAGCTAAAGAAGGAAGAGATGCATTTCTCGAAAAACGTAAACCTAACTTTGATAAGAAATGGTTGCCTTAGGAGTGAGCCTTCTGTTTTCTTTTGTTTAAAATTATACGTAATCCAAAAACTATAATTACAGAAATGCAAGCGGTTGTGCCTAAAGCACCACCAAAACCTTCAAAAAAATAACTTGTATTTAAGTAAATAGCAGAAAATACAAGACCACCTAAACCTACGAGATAGTGTTTAGAAATTATTTCTTTTGAAACCATACCTACAAAGGAAGCTCCAAAAAATACAAGTTGTATTTGCAATGCTAAGTCTTCTTTAAATATATCATCAAAAAGAAGACACAATAGTGCTACTATAAAAGATAAGCCAGCAGAAGCTTTTATGGCTCCTAATTTTAAGGTGTTACTAGCTATAAAAGTTGAGAGAGCTGCAATTGTTCCCGTTAATAATAGTATTATTTCAAACATTAATAAACTAGGTTTGTGAGGTATATAAATAATGTAGCAAAAGCAACACCACCAAATGCAATTGTGCCAAGCTTTCCACCAAAACCATTTAAAAAGGGCTTGGCAATAATATAAACCAACCCGCCAAGTGCTCCTGCAAATGCAATGAATAAATAACCATTTGCAACTAAAGTAGACGTCATTCCTATAAATGTACCACAATACAATGCTGCAGGTGCCTCTTTAAATAATTTATGTTTCGGGATAAAAGCGCCTAAAAGTCCTAATGCACTTGCAACAAATACCGTATTGAGACTGGTTTCTACGCTAAGAGCAAAAGTGGCCAATGCGCCAAGTAATACAAATACAACATTTAATGCATCAGAAAATGTATAGGTAACCTTTTTTATTGGTGTGTGTTTATAAGTATATGTAATAAGAAATAGGGCTATAATTAAGGCAATTAAATGATAGTTACTTTGAGATCTTTCTGCCAAGACCGCTACAATAAATGCGTAATGTAATCCTTTAAATATATAAAGTGTAAATCTCAATATAATAGTTAGTTATAGTTGTTTACTTAAATGTATTAATTAATTGATTCTTCGCCAGTAACCTCACCGCTATTTCCAACATTTTCAACTCTGGATTTTGCTAAGTAGACGCCATCTTCTAAGTCGCAAATATAACGAACCAAATCTTCTCTAAGGCTGCAATGTAAATCCCAAGTAGAAGAGGCATCTTTTGCACTACAAAGGGCTCTTATAGTAATAGTTTTGTCACTCATATCTGTAACTTGAACAACTGGTGGATGATCTTGGTCCCAATCTTCATGGTCCTCCAATAATTCCTTGAACTTACTTCTAAGTTTAGAAACATCTGTTCTATAATCAGCTTGTAAATAAATAGGCCTTATTTGATGTGAGCTTGTCATAGACCAGTTTTCAAATGTATTTGAAATTACATATTTAAGCGGCACTACCAATCTTCGTAAATCCCAAGTTCTTACTACCATAAATGTAAACTTTATGTCTTCTACGTAGCCCCAATCATCTTCAATAATTACAGTATCACCAACTCTAACAGGTTTTGTAAATGCTATTTGTAATCCAGCAATAATATTACCTAACGTACTTTGTGCCGCAACACCAATAATTACTGTTGCTACACCTGCAGATGCTAATAAGGAGATACCTAACTTTTCTAAAGATCTAAATTGTGAGAGTATGATGTAACCGCCAATTATAATTACTAAGAAAGTAATTAATCGCCTAGCTACAGAAATGTAGGTAAGTAATTTTCTAGACTCTTCATTTTCTTCTTCAGAGACATCACCAACTTTTCTATCTGCTACATACAGCATTAAGTAATCTATAAATTGCATTATAAACCAAGTGATAGATCCTACAACTACAATTAAGAGACTTGTATATATAACAGTTGCCAATGCGCCAGAGAAGGAGATAAGCTTATTTAAGGTTATATAGAAAAATAAAACCGCTATGGTGATAGCTACTGGCTTTGCAAGCTTATCTGAAATGCTTTTAATCCAATATCTTTTTGAGTTTTTACAAATCTTGCAAACTAGAAAATATATAAATCTTGCTAAAAAATATGCGATTACAATAAGTAGGATAGTACCAACAACTTTCCAAACAGGGACATTTAAAAATTGTACACGAGCCCAATTGGGCATCATAAGATCTAACTCTCTAGGGCCATATTGAGCGTACATATTCTCAATATTATCTGTCGTATTAGCAGATATTAACCAAAAAGCTCCATAATTTTTATACCTAACACGCTGCAATCGTAATACAATATCACGGCCTTTATAATCTACTTCTCCAAATACCAAACTACGTCTTGGTGCTCCTGCAACCGCACTGTTTGTAGTCGTGCTAATGTCTATTTGGCCATCTGGTCTGTCTGATAAATTATCCCAATCTATATTTACTCTTTGGTTTATTACAAAGTATAATTTTTCAGCTAAGATTGCTGCATCTTCTTTTGTAAGTGATTTTGGAAATAAATTAAAATTAAGTGCATAAATGGCTTTATCAAATTCCTTGTTTCTGCAGCTAACTATAAAATGCTCTAAGGTAGCCTGTGGCGTCTGTAAATTATATTCACTAGGAGATAAGCCTATTTGTTCATTTAAACGATCTACAATGTAATAGGCTTCATTAAAATCTCCAATAGGATTGCTTTGATAATTAGCATCATCTTCAAAAAGAGATTCTTTTTTAGGTGGTTGGTCATCTTTCTGTTCCTCCTTTTGTTCTTGAGACCAAGTAATTTGTCCCAGAAAAAAGGCACCCAAAACAATAAATATATAAGTTAAACGTGTAGTTTTTAAATGCATTTTAGGTTGGTTAGGCAATTAATTATGTGACCTAAAGTTAACCATAAAAAAAAGACCTGCATAAGGCAGGTCTTTAAATAATACGTGTTAGCTCTATTTTGGAAACTGAGTTGGGTTGCTTTCGTGCATAATTTCATAAACAGCATCAAAAATATCTTCGGTTGATGGTTTTGAGAAATAATCACCATCTGTACCGTAAGCAGGTCTATGTGCTTTTGCAGTAAGAGTTTTTGGTTTGCTGTCTAAATACCTCCAAGCGTTTTGCTCTTCTAAAATGTGTTGTAATATATATGCTGAAGCTCCACCAGGAACATCTTCATCTATTACTAGAAGTCTGTTTGTATTTTTCACACTTTCAACAATATCATGATTAATATCAAATGGAAGTAGTGATTGTGTATCTATGATTTCAGCATCTATACCAACTTCTTGTAGCTCTTTGGCTGCTTGCTGTACAAGTCTTAAGGTAGACCCGTAAGATACTAAAGTTATGTCTTTACCTTCTTTAACAGTTTCAACCACACCAATAGGTGTTCTAAACTCACCTAGGTTAGTAGGCATTTTTTCTTTTAAACGGTAACCATTAAGGCATTCTACAATTAATGCAGGCTCATCTGCCTCTAAAAGCGTGTTGTAAAAACCAGCCGCTTTAGTCATGTTTCTCGGAACAAGTATATGTATACCTCTTAAAGTATGTAATAATGCTCCCATTGGTGAGCCACTATGCCATATACCTTCTAAACGGTGACCACGTGTTCTTATGATTAAAGGTGCTTTTTGTTTTCCAACAGTTCTGTATTGTAACGTAGCCAAATCATCACTCATGATTTGTAATGCATATAAGACGTAATCTAAATATTGGATTTCTGCAATTGGACGCAATCCTCTTAGCGCCATACCTATACCTTGACCTAAAATAGTTGCTTCTCTAATACCAGTATCTGCAACTCTTAGTTCACCATATTTTTCCTGCATTCCTTCAAGACCTTGGTTTACATCACCAATTTCTCCGGTATCTTCTCCAAATATTAATGTTTCTGGATGATTAGAAAATATATGGTCGAAGTTATCTCTCAGTATTAAACGTGCATCAACATCTTCTGAATTATCGTCATATGTTGGCTTTATCTCATTAACACCTGTGACATTCCATTCGCTTTCACTTACTAAGTGACTGCTGTAGTTTGGTTGAACCTTTTCAATATAAGATGTAAGCCAATTTTCTAGTGTAGATTTAGCTTCAGATGATTCTCCAAATGTATAGCGTAAAGCTTTCCTAGAATAAGATACCAAATCTTTCTTAAGTGGTTCTTTTTTAGAGGCTAGCTCTTCATATAATGCGTTGATGAATGTTTTGTTAGAGCTGGATTCAGCAAGATTTTTTAATAAAGGCAACACCTCTTGGTGTGGTGCTTTTGAAATGTTGGTAAAATCTGACCAAGCGGCCTTTTTACCATCTCTTACTTGCTTTTTAATATCCTTTTCTATCTCAGACAATTGTTCTTCTGTGGCAATGTTGTTAGTAATCATCCATTGGCGCATCTGTACATTACAATCGTATTCTTTTTCCCAAGCTAAACGATCTTCACTCTTATAGCGCTCATGAGATCCAGAAGTAGAATGTCCTTGTGGCTGTGTAAGTTGGTTTACGTGAATTAAAACAGGCACATGCTTTTCTCTGGCAAGCGCACTAGCTTTTTGGTAAGTATCTACCAATGCTGCATAATCCCAACCTTTTACAACCATTATTTCAAAACCTTTGTGCTCGTCATCTCTTTGAAAGCCGCTAAGGATAGTTGATATATTTTCTTTTGTTGTTTGGTGTCTTGCGTGAACAGAAATACCGTATTCATCATCCCAAACACTCATAACCATAGGTACCTGTAAGACACCTGCGGCATTAATAGTTTCCCAGAATAAACCTTCACTAGTACTTGCGTTACCTATAGTTCCCCAAGCAATTTCATTTCCTTTATCAGAAAATTTTTCTGCATCTATACCATCTACGTGTCTGTAAATTTTAGAAGCTTGTGCCAAACCTAAAAGTCTTGGCATTTGTCCAGCAGTAGGAGAGATGTCTGCACTGCTGTTTTTTTGTTGCATTAAGTTTTTCCAAGAACCATCTTTGTTTAAACTGTGAGTTGCAAAGTGACCACCCATTTGGCGTCCTGCACTCATTGGCTCTTTTTCTAAATCTGTGTTAGCATATAGGCCTGCAAAAAACTGTTGTATGTTTAATGCGCCAATTGCCATCATAAAGGTTTGGTCTCTATAGTAACCACTTCTAAAGTCTCCATTTTTAAAGGCTTTAGCCAATGCTAACTGTGGTACCTCTTTACCATCTCCAAAAATTCCGAATTTAGCTTTACCTGTAAGTACCTCGCGACGTCCTAGTAAACTGCACTCTCTACTGGTTACGGCAAGCTTGTAATCATTTAAAACTTCTGTCTTAAAATCTTCAAAAGAAATATCTTTAGCTGTGGAAGGCGATTTTTGCATAATTATGATTCAAAATTTATCATGCAAAGGTAATGGAAATGCATCTGAAAACCAATACAGCAATATGCTAAATAACTAACAATTCAATAATTAAAAGTCATATTTCTAATGAAATTTGCAATAAAAAAATGCAATTGAGATGTTCAATTGCATTTTGTTTAATTTGAAACTAATAAAAGTGATGAATTACTCGATATAATTATCATTTTTTGAAGCTGGTTTAGTGTCTTGCTCCTCGCCAAGTTTTGGTTTGTTTAAAGCAGGACTGTCTACACCGTAAAACTTAAGGATATCTGATGGTGTTTTTACCAAAAGAAAAGACGACCCATTCATAGCTACTGGATACTCAAATACCTGAGGACAGTTATTTAAAATATCTATCCAATCGTGTTCATCAAAATCTCCATCTTTAATTACATCTTTTGCACTAGGATGGTCTTTTGAAATTAATCCGTCTATAGTAGTACCAACACCTTGGGATAATTCTGCCCATTGTGTACCGGTAAGTTTAGTTTCGTTAATATTTATAAGTTGAATTTTCTTATCTGAAGCTTCTAGGTAGCCAAGAGCTTGCTTGGCTATACTAGAGTCTTCTGAATAATAGAAATTCATTTGTTTATTATCTTGTGCTATCACGCCCATTATATTTTTAAGGATTAGTTAGTATCGTAACTATTAATACGTTTTCATAGAAGCTTTTCGCTTCTCTAATTGCGTTTTTAATTGTTCGGCAACTTCTGCAACAGCGTGTTCAAAATTACTATTACTAGATTCTGCAAATAGTCTAGGACCAGGTGCACTTAATCTAATTTCTGCAATCATACCTGTATCTGGCTCAGATGTGTTTTCCTTTTTAAAGAAAACATCTGCCTTTACTATAAAATCGTATCTATTAGCTAATTTATTTATTTTTTCTGTCGTAAATGCTTCTAAACGCTCACTAGCGCTTACGTGCACATAATTAAAGTTAATCTCCATAATATATTTTTATACTAAGATACAAGACAAGCTTAGGCATAGCAAATATTACAGCCTATTTGGGTTTTTTTTAAGATGTGGTTAAAGTTTTTTTAAATGTAACTAAGCTTAATTAGAGTCATCTATTACATCACTTGCTTGAGGATTCTTAATTAAAACCGAAGCTAAAATACCACCGGCAAGAGCCACTACTATTACAGCTAATGAAAGCCATTCAGGTATTTCAATATGATGAACAAAAATCATTTTTAAGCCTACAAAGGTTAGTATAACTACTAAACTGTAGTTAATATATCTGAACTTTTCGAGCATTCTGGAAATTAAAAAATACATAGAACGTAAACCTAATATTGCAAAGATATTAGAAGAGAATACAATAAATGGATCTTCTGTAATGGCAAGGATTGCAGGAATACTGTCCAATGCAAATAGTATGTCTGTGAGTTCTATTACTAAAAGAGCCATAAATAGAGGAGTGGCTGCTTTAATACCCATACGGCGAATAAAAAACTTATCGCCATCTGTAGCAGTAGTGATAGGGTACACTTTTTTTATAGTCTTAAAAATCCAAGATTGCTTTGGGTTAAAGTGACTGTCGTCACTCTTTAGCATTTTAAATGCTGTATAAAGTAAGAAGGCACCAAATACATAAATTATCCAATCAAACTTAGTAATAAGCGCGATCCCAAAGAAAATCATTAATGCTCTAAAAACAATTGCACCTAAAATTCCCCAAAACAAGACCTTATGCTGGTATAATTGCGGAATATTAAAAGATGAAAATATTACAGCAATCACAAAAACATTATCAATACTTAAAGAAAGCTCTATAAGGTAGCCGGTAATGTATTTAAGTACGGCATTATCTGCTGTGAGATTTGTTGGATTCTCTACAATACCTTGTGAAAACAACCACCAAATTACGCCACTAAACGCAAGAGCAAAAGAAACCCAGATAGCAGTAAATATTGACGCTTCTTTAGTCTTTATTATATGTGCCTTTTTGTTAAATACGCCAAGATCTAATGCAAGACAAATAAGTATAAATACGATAAATATAATCCAGACTGTAAGCATAGTTCTTGAGTGGTTTTAAAAAGCAAATTTCGATAATTCAGGATTAATTATCTATGGTTTGCCTTGTTATCTCACTATTTATTTTAATTAAAATTTTAAGGGTTGTACACTATATTTTTAAAACCATAAATTTTAATTATCTATACACTCGCTTATATTGTTAACATAAATTTGGCAAATAATTCTTATTAAAAATAAATATTCTTTAATTATTTGATAAAAATATTCTAAAAATTCAATTTTTGGTATTTTAATAGAGAATTATAGTATAGTTTTATCCTGTATTATTAAAATCACCTCTTTTATTTAAAAGTTTTAGAATAACTAATTATTTTTTAGGGTATAAGTTTTAAGTTTAGTTTTTCCACTTAATTAGTTATAAATAAAGACCTCTTCCTCACCGAAGAGGTTTTTTATTTTTAATTGTCTTCTTAAAAAGTATCTTTGACCTAAACTATACAATAAATACACTAACTAAAATGGAAGGTCTTTTTACACTCGATAATTTTATCACTTTAGGTATGCTAACTCTCTTGCAAATGGTTTTAGGGTTAGATAACTTACTTTATATATCCATGGAAAGCGGTCAAGCACCACCTAGTGAACAAAAGCGAGTGCGTTTATTAGGAATAGGAATAGCTATAGTTTTACGCATTGTATTGCTCTTTGTCTTGGTAAGTTTAATCGATTTGTTTCAAGATCCTGTTTTTGGTTTTCATTTAGAAGATATAGTTGGTGGTGAGTTTAATATTCACAGCCTTATTGTTTTAGCAGGTGGTGTTTTCATAATTTATACTTCAGTAAAAGAAATCTGGCATATGATGTCTTTTAAAGAGCACAATGAAGATCAGCATAATTCAAAACAAAAAAGTGTTACAAGAATTATTATCTCAATCATTATAATGAACCTTGTATTCTCATTCGATTCAATTTTAAGTGCCATTGCATTAACCGATGTCTTTTGGGTAATGGCTGTAGCAATTGTAATTGGTGGTGTTATGATGATTTGGTTAGCAGGAAAAGTAACTGCCTTCTTGAAGAAGAACCGTATGTATGAAGTATTGGGACTATTTATATTATTTATAGTAGGAATTATGCTAATGAGCGAAGGTGGCCATTTAGCACATATGGAGTTTTTTGGAAGTGAAATTACTCCAATGAGTAAAGGAACATTCTACTTTGTTATCATAACATTGGTTATTATAGATATAGTACAAGGCCGTTATCAGAAGAAAATTTCTGGAGGTCTTAACTAAATCCTAAATGCTAAACAACGCCAGTTTTTTTTAATTTTTTTAACGTGAGTCATTTTAACTAAAGTCTATATTTGTGTAATGGCCAGTGAAAAATTAAGACAACACGTTAATAAGGTAATTGATCTTACAGAAAGTGAGATGACAGAGTTTTTAAGCTTGTTTACTGAAGAGAAAGTTTCTAAGAAACACTTTTTAATTCAACCTGGCGATGTTGTAAATTCAGAGTTCTATGTTCTAAAAGGCTGTTTGAAAGCATACTATCTAGATTCTCACGGCGAAAAACACATTATTCAATTTGCTATTGAAGATTGGTGGATTAGTGATTTTGAAGCCTTCTTTAACAATGAACCAGCTAAACTCTATGTTGAAGCAATTGAAGACTCTGTAGTTTTAAAGTTAGATAAAGCCATACTTGAAACTCTATATATCCGTATTCCAAAATTTGAACGATTCTTCAGAATTAAAACAGCAGGAGCATTTGTGTCTCTTAGAAAACGTGTCTTATCAACATTAGAGAAATCTGCAACAGAACGCTATATAGATTTTTGTAAATCTTATCCTAGAATTGAAAGTCGTGTAGCAAACTACCATATAGCAAACTATCTTGGTATAAAACCAGAAAGCTTAAGCCGTATTAGGAAACAGCTAGAAATAGCCTCTTAACTATCTTTAACAGCTTACGCTAACGTACGTCAAGCATTTCAAGCTGTTCTTCATTGTATATTTGGGTAAAACCAAAAAAATTACAATGAAAGATCAACCTATATTACAACCACATAAAATTGGCGACTTGTCGTTACCTAATCGTGCAATAATGGCACCTATGACACGTAGTCGCGCTGTAAACGATGAAAATGCACCTACAGACTTGCACGTAGAATATTACACACAACGTGCTACAGCAGGACTCATAATTACAGAAGGTGCGCAAGTATCTAAACAAGCAGTTGGTTACATACATACTGCAGGAATACACTCTAAAGCACAAGTAGAAGGCTGGAAAAAAGTAACAAAAAGTGTACACGATGCTGGCGGACGTATTTTTATACAATTATGGCATGTAGGCCGTATGAGTCATCCAGATTTTCATGATGGCGATTTGCCAGTAGCACCATCAGCCATAAATCCACACGCACAATCTTATACTCCAGAAGGTTTTAAAGATACTGTAACCCCAAAGGCAATGACACTTGAGGAAATAAAAATTACAGTAAATGATTTTAAGCAAGCAGCAAAAAATGCAGTTGAAGCAGGTTTTGATGGCGTAGAGATACATTCTTCAAACGGATATCTATTTCATCAATTCTTCAGTAGCTTCAGTAATAAAAGAGACGACCAATACGGCGGAAGCATAGAAAACAGAGCGCGTTTCTTTTTTGAAGTTTTAGATGCTGTAAAACAGGTAATTCCGCAGAATAGGATTGGAGCTCGATTTAATCCATCATTACACGGTACATTTGGAATGGAAGTCGTTGAAGATACCATCCCAACATTCGACTATGTGATTGAAAGATTAGAAAAAGAATACGATTTATCCTACATACATTTATCTGAGCCTTTTACAGATGTCTCAGATGTTGATTATGCAGAAGAGCATATAGCAAAGCGATACCGTCCTAAATATTCAGGGACACTAATGATAAATACTGGGTTTACAAAAGATACCGCTAATAAAGTAATAGAAAATGGTGATGCAGACCTTGTTGCTTTTGGAAAACTATATATATCGAATCCAGACTTAGTAGGTCGATTTAAAGAAAATATACCAACTGCAGAATGGGATGCTAATACCTTTTATTCACAAGGTCCTGAAGGCTATATAGATTATGAAGCCAAAACTAGAGACCTTATACCAACAAGCTAAAACTTAATAAGACTTAGCTTTTTAATTAACCAAAAAAAAAGAAAAAATGATACTAGAAAAAGAAATAGAGATAATAAATAGAGAAAGAGAAAATGGTTTTAACACTATTAATCCTCATACAGGTAAAGTAATTGAAGAATATACTTATATGAGTGATGAAGATGTTACAAATGCTGTAAAGAAATGCCATGAAGCATTTACAGAGTGGAAATCTAAATCTTTTGAAGAACGTGGTAAAGTACTTAAATCTATAGGTAAACTTTTAAAAGAGCGTAAAGAGGAATATGCCAAGCTTATGACTCAAGAAATGGGTAAAGTTTATAAGCAAGGTTTGCAAGAAGTAGAGCTTTGTGCAGGAATTTGTGATTATACTGCAAATACTGGAGCAGACGTACTTAAAGATATAGAGCGTGAATTACCTGAAGGAGGAAAAGGAGTAATTACTCATTCTCCTATTGGTATTGTATATGGTATACAGCCTTGGAATTTTCCTTGTTATCAAGCAGTAAGATATAGTATATCTAACTTAATGGCAGGTAACGGAGTATTGCTAAAGCACGCAGAAAATGTTACAGGTTCTGCTAAATTCTTACAGAATGTATATGAGGATGCTGGCTTGCCAAAACATTTATTCACTGTTTTAGTAATGAACCACGAACAGTCTGATAAGGTTATAGAAAACGACCTTGTGAGAGGAGTTACTATGACTGGTAGTGCAGAAGGAGGTAAAGTAGTTGCTCAAAAAGCAAGTGCTGCATTAAAGAAAACAGTAATGGAGCTTGGTAGTAATGATGCTTACTTAGTTTTAGATGATGCAGATGTAGAGTTAGCTGCTAAAACAAGTGTAGAAGGACGTATTTATAATAATGGAGAAACTTGTGTTGCTGCAAAACGTTTTGTGGTAGTAGATGCCGTTTATGATAAGTTTAAAGAAGCATTTGTTAAGGGAATGAAGGATATTAAACATGGTAATCCTATGGATGAAGATTCAGACATCGGCCCAATGGCACGTGAAGATTTACGTAATAAAATACACACACAGCTTAAAGAAAGTGTTGCTAAAGGAGCAAAAATTCTTGTAGGTGGAGAACTTCCTCAAGGCGACGGGTTTTATTATCCAGCAACAATTCTTGAAAATGTGAAACCAGGACAGCCAGCTTATGATGATGAGCTTTTCGGTCCTGTTGCGTCATTAATTAGAGCTAAAGATAATGAAGATGCTATGCGTATTGCCAATGATAGTAGATTTGGTCTTGGTGGTGGTATCTTCTCTAAAGATGAAGACAAAGCCTTTGCGCTTGCCAAAAATCATTTTGATACTGGTATGGTGTTTATCAATTCATTTGGATTAGCACAACCTAACATGCCATTCGGAGGCGTTAAAAACTCAGGATATGGTAGAGAACATGGTGGCTTTGGTATGAAAGAGTTTGTAAATGAAAAGGCTATTATGAGCTTAAACAGCTAGTATAATCTTTAATATAAATTTTATAAATCCAAGTGTAACAGCTTGGATTTATAGTTTTAATAATAATGATGAAAAACACACCTAAACTTCTCATTTTTGATGTAAATGAAACACTTCTAGACCTTTCTTTAATGGAAAGAGCTATGAATAATGCATTTGGAAACGAAGCCGCATTCCAAATTTGGTTTCATAAACTATTAATGTATTCTTTTGCTGAAACAATACAAGAAACCTATAACGATTTTGGTGCTATCGGTAAAGCAGTATTAAAAATGGTTGAAGCTCATTTTAACGTTCATATATCTGAAGCTGAAACTAAAACAATATTAAACCATATCCTTAATTTAAAACCTCACGCAGATGTTGTAGAAGCATTGCAGGCGTTAAAAACTAAAGGATTTATGTTGGTAGCATTAACCAATGGTAGTAAAGATGCTTTGGAACAACAAATTGAAAACGCAGAGCTCTCTGCATATTTTAATGCTTTATTTAGTGTTAGTGCTGTAAAAGTTTATAAACCACACGCCAACACATATAAATATGTTTTAGACTCTTTAAATGTTTCCGTAGAACAAGCAATGTTAGTAGCTGCACACGGTTGGGATATTATTGGTGCACAACAAGCAGGATTACAAACGGCTTTTATTGAAAGAGAAAAAAAATCTATTTATCCATTAGGTAAAAAGCCTACATTAAGTTGCAGGTCATTAAAAGAATTGGTGAAACAGCTCTCTTAGGAAATATATTTCCAAATGGTTTTGTCTTTGCCTAATAACTTATAAATTTTCCGATAAATAGCATTACTGTCGTCACTTAAGCTAGGATCTTCTTTTAAGATTGCATAGGCATAACTTCTTGCTAGTTTTAAAATATTATTATCCTTAACTATATCTGCTATCTTAAGGTTTAAAACACCACTTTGTTGCGTACCCATCATATCGCCAGGACCGCGAAGTTTTAAATCTACTTCGGCTATTTCAAAACCATCGTTAGTACGCGTCATAGTTTCTAGGCGAGTTTTACTATCATCACTAAGTTTATGACCGGTCATAAGAATACAAAAACTCTGTTCTGCACCACGACCAACACGACCGCGCAATTGGTGTAGTTGGGATAACCCAAAACGCTCAGCACTTTCAATTATCATAACAGATGCATTAGGAACGTTAACACCAACTTCAATAACCGTGGTTGCAACCATTATATGTGTTTTACCTTCTACAAAGCGTTGCATTTCATAATCTTTATCTGCAGGCTTCATTTGGCCGTGAACAATAGAAACCTGATACTCTGGCAGAGGAAAATCTCTCACAATACTTTCATAACCATCCATTAAATCTTTGTAATCCAATACTTCACTTTCCTGTATTAATGGATATACAACATAAACCTGTCTGCCTTTTTCAATTTCATCACGTATAAACCTAAAGACACGTAGTCTATGGCTATCAAACCTATGTACAGTTTTAATGGCTTTTCGTCCAGGTGGCAACTCATCGATTACACTTATGTCTAAATCGCCATACACGCTCATAGCTAGAGTACGTGGTATTGGAGTAGCTGTCATCACTAAAATATGTGGTGGTATGGTATTCTTACGCCATAATTTAGAACGTTGTGCCACTCCAAATCTATGCTGTTCATCAATAATAGCTAATCCTAAATTTTTAAACTGCACCTTGTCTTCTAAAACTGCATGGGTGCCAATTAGTAAATTAAGTGTGCCGTCTTCAAGAGCTTCATGAATTAAGGTGCGAGCACTCTTTTTAACTGAGCCTGTTAGCAAATTAACTTTAATATCTAAGTGAGCCACAAGGTCTTTTATACCTTGATAATGTTGTTGCGCTAAAATCTCAGTAGGTGCCATAAGAACCGCCTGAAAATTGTTATCGATAGCTAACAAAACACACATTAGGGCTACAATGGTCTTTCCCGAACCCACATCACCTTGTAATAGTCTATTCATTTGGGCGCTACTGCCTAAATCATTTCTAATTTCTTTAATTACGCGCTTTTGGGCATTGGTTAACTCAAATGGTAAGTGATTCTCGTAAAAGTCGTTAAAAACCTCACCAACTTGATCAAATGGAAAGCCTTTTAAGCGTTGCTTACGTTGTAAGTTCTTAGAAAGCATTTGTAGCTGTATATAAAATAGCTCTTCAAATTTTAGCCTAAATTGTGCCTTGGCTAGTAATTCTGAATTTTTAGGAAAGTGTATGTTTCGTAACGCTTGAGTTTTGCTAATTAATTTTAGTTCCTCTCTTAAAGGTGCGGCAAGTGTTTCCTCATAAGTTGCTCCAGTTTGTATAAAAACCTGTTGCATCATTTTGCCCATAAACCGTTGGGTAATGCCTTTATTGGTTAGCTTTTCAGTAGATGAATAAACAGGTTGCATAGCTATCTTAACCTCTTCTTTATGAGTTGCATAAGGTTCCATTTCTGGATGAGGCATAGAAAACGTTCCGTTGTAATGGTTTACTTTTCCGTAAATTACATATGCTGTGTTTAATTTAAGGTTTTCCTTAATCCATTTATGACCTCTAAACCAGACCAATTCCATTTTACCGGTATCATCTATAAAATCTGCCACTAAACGTTTTCCGCGTTTTTGCTCTACAGTTTTTATGTGTGTAATCTTCCCTATAACTTGAACGTCTGCAGAATTGCGTTGCAGCTCATTTATCTTATAATACTTAGTCTTATCTATATATCTAAACGGAAAGAAATTAAGCAAATCTTGAAAGGTGTGTATGTCTAATTCTGTGCGGAGTAAATCTGCACGATTGGTACCAACACCTTTTAAATAATCTATGGGAGTTTGTAGAAGACTGCTCATTGCCGCTAAATTACAGAATTAAGTGTAATTGAGATTTGATTTGCTAGATTTGTAGTATACAATTTCTGTAATTTATTATTTAAAAAATCGTTTTAAAGGTAAAGTTTGAAACCCTTTTTTTTTTGAGGTAATATTAATTAAGAAATAAATTAAAATATTAATCTCCTGTTGGAGGTTCTCCGTTTATGAAATACCTATTATTTATATTTTTTTGTTCAATTTTACAATGGCCTTTATTAGCACAAACCCAAGATGTTAAGAGAATAGCAGCTGAAATTGAATTGCTGCCTGAATCAAAATCAATTAAATCTAAAGTTGAAGTTATAGTAGATATACTTCAACAAACCAATGAGTTATATTTAGATTCAAAAATTGAAACTATTGAAAGTGTTGTTTCTGGAAATGATACGCTTCAGTTTATAACAGATAACGGAAAGTTGATTATTAGAGGAGATTTCAAACCTTCAGAATATAGCTTCAATATTACTTACACAACCTCTCCAAAGCAAACCCTTTATTTTGTAAACGACCTAAATGAACATCAAGTTTTTACTCAAGGCCAAGGTAAATATACGTCGCACTGGTTACCGAGTATAGATGATATGACAGATAAAATAGAGTTTGACCTTACGATAACAGCTCCACAACATCTCAATGTAATGGCAAGTGGTGTTTTAGATTCTGTTAGTAGCACTAAAACTAAAAAGACGTGGTATTATGACATGAAGCAACCCATGTCTAGTTATTTGGTGGCATTAGCTGCTGGACATTATGATCACAAATCTCTTACAAGCGCCAGTGGTATTCCTATTCAGCTATATTTTGAGCCTAAAGATACTGAGGAGTTTGAGGCAACTTACCGTCATACTTCAACTATTTTTAATTTTTTAGAGTCTGAAATAGGTGTACCGTACCCTTGGCAAAATTATAAACAAGTGTATGTTAAAGACTTTCTCTATGCAGGAATGGAAAACACAAGCTTAACCATTTTTAGCGATGCTTTTGTAACCGACGATATCGGATTTATAGACCGCAATTATGTAAATGTAAATGCTCACGAGTTAGCGCACCAATGGTTTGGCGATTTAGTTACCGAGAAAAGTAGTGCACACCATTGGCTTCATGAAGGCTTTGCAACCTATTATGCATTGTTGGCTGAACGAGAGATTTTTGGAGAAGATTATTACTATTGGAAACTTTATGAGAGTGCAGAACGTCTTAAAGAACTAAGTGATAGTGGCAAAGGAGAAGCTTTAACAAACCCTAAGGCAAGCTCATTAACTTTTTATGAGAAAGGCGCTTGGGCATTACATATGTTGAGGGAAGACGTTGGAGATTTAGCATTTAAAATAGGAGTGAAGCACTATTTAAACACTTACGCGTACAAGAATGTTACAGTAGATGATTTCTTAGCTGCAATAGAAGAAGCTTCAGGAAAAGAGTTGAGCACTTTTAAAGCCAACTGGTTAGAACAATCTGCTTTTAAAGCAGAAGCTGCCTTGAACAGTTTAAAAGCATCTGAATTTATGCAGCACTATTTTAAAATTTCTGCATTAAGAGAAACTCCAATAGAAGACAAGGCAGATTTGTTTTTTAAAGAACTTTCTGCACCAAAAGTAAATACTTATATAGGGCAAGAAATAGTTTATCAGTTAGCAAACGAACCGCATAAAGAAGCTTTGTCTTTAATGCGTATGGCATTTAACACTAATAATCACCTTATAAGACAGGCTATTGTTGCTAATGTAAAGGAAATACCTAAGGCATTGCAGTCTGAATTTGAGTCACTTTTACAAGATAATTCTTACCAAACAAAAGAACTTGCTTTGTATGCCCTTTGGAGCCAATTTCCAAATAAACGTGTTACTTACCTTGAACAATTAAAAGGAATTAAAGGCTTTTCAGATCATAACGTGGAGTTACTTTGGCTTACCTTAAACTTGGCAACTCAAAACTATGAGCCTACAAATAAATCTGAAACATTTCAAAAATTAACAACGTATACCAATACTAAGTATAGTTACCAGATTAGAGAACTAGCATTTAATTACCTATACCAAATTGAAGCCTTTTCAGACGAAAGTTTAATGAACTTGGTTGATGCTACAACACATCACGTTTGGCGATTTAAAAAGTTTTCACGAGAACTTTTAAAAGAACTTATAAAAAAGCCAGATTACAAAAAACGTTTACTACAACTAAAAGCAACGTTCACAAAAGAAGAAAATGCATTTTTAGATACTATATTATAATGAGAGCATTAGTAATTTCTGGTGGTGGTAGTAAAGGAGCTTATGCTGGTGGCGTTGCGCATTACCTTATTAGGCATCAACATACAAAGTATGATTTGTTTCTAGGAAGTTCAACAGGAAGTTTACTGTTACCACACTTAGCATTGGGCAATCTAAATAAGTTGTATAATATATACACCAATGTTAATCAGAACTCTATTTTTAGTTTAAATCCGTTTCGTGTTAAACGCAAGGATAATAGAGAGTTTGTCTCTATAAACTATGTCAATTCTTTATTACAGTTTATAAAACGTAAACGCACGTTTGGAGAAAGTAAAAACCTAAGACAACTTATACGTAAGAATTTTTCTGAAGCCGAATTTCAAAAAGCCCGAACAAACGCTAAAGATATTGTAGTAACAGTATCTAACCTTACTAAAAACAAAGTAGAATATAAGAGTATTCAAGAATGTACCTATGATGATTTTTGTGAATGGATATGGATTTCCTGCAACTACGTACCATTTATGAGTCTGGTTGAAAAAGACGGATTTGAGTATGCAGATGGTGGTTTTGGTTGCTTAATCCCTATACGTGAAGCAATAAGAAGAGGCGCAACAGAAATTGATGCTATTATTTTAGAGAGTGAGAATATGGAACACAATAAAATATTAGGTAAAAATCCGTTTTCACTTATGGTTGGCCTTTTTAGCTTTATGATGGACCAAACCGAAAGACACAATATTGTAGAAGGAAAACTAGCAGCTATAAATAAGGAAGTAACACTAAACTTATATTACACACCATCTAAACTAACTGAAAACTCATTGATATTTAATAAGAAGCTCATGCGTAGTTGGTGGAAGCAAGGATATGCCTACGCAGAACGTAAAGCACAACAGGCAAAGGATAACGAATTAAAGTGAATTCTCTTAAATAAAAATGAATAGCTATTAACTAAAAACAGATTATGTACAATTACAATTTCATATGGGCTTTTGCATTACTATTAACTACTGCTTATAGCCAAGAAAAGGACTGTAATTGTATGACAGCACTAAATGAAGTGTCTGAGGTTATAAAATCCTCTAAAAGCTATAAAGATCAAGTAACTACAGCTAATTTAAGAATAGAGTTACAAGAATGGCGAGAACAAATAAAAGAAGAAATTAAAAATGATTCATTAAGCACGTTTTTTTGTGTAGGCTATATCCAGAAATACATATCATTTATTAAAGACCGACATAACGAAATTTATTGGATACCTGAAGATATACCAGTAAATATACCAAGCTATTCTAAAAATATAGATACTACTTTAACGGCTTCAGACAGTATTTCAGGAGTTTACTTTGCAGGAAGTGATAAGATTTTGGTTAAAAAAAGCGCAAAAGATGAATGGTTAGGTATTACGTTAAATTCAAATTCTGAAGCGTGGACCAAAGGAAAAATTAGGTTAAGAATAAAAAAGACTTCACCAAAAACTTTTGAAATCTTTGAATTTTATAAAAACGGTCTACTTTTTTATCAGAATACTATTTCTATAAGTGAAGGTCGTATTCACTCAACATTTTGGAATAAAGAGGATAATTACTTTTTTAATAAAAATCACGCCGAGAATTTCAACTATATATCTCTAAACCCTTCATTTGATTATGTTGGTATAAAGACGTTATCTAGAACAAAAGCTTTAATGAAAGAAGCTGATAAATTTTATGATGAAACTTTACAAAAATTAGAAAAAGAAAACCTGATTATAGATTTAAGGAATAATGGTGGAGGCTCATTAAAGCAAGCCAAACCTTTAATAAAATATGTAAAACGAAACTCTAGCTTAAAAACGATATATGTTGTTATAAATTTTAAAACTTCAAGCGCGGCAGAGCTTGCTGTATTAGAGTTATTAGAAGACAATCGCACTAAACTTGTTGGAGAAAACTCAAGAGGTATGTTAGCTTATGGATATGGAAACAAAGCTTATAAAACAACAACCTCTTGTATGGATTATAATATAACACTTTCTACAAAACACAATAATAAAGCATATGCGCAATATGAAACTAAAGGGCTAACACCAGATGTTAAACTTAGCAATACAACAAGTTGGATAGAGCAGATTATTAACATTGAAGAGAATTAACACTTAATAGACAGCACACAACTAATGGCTAAACGAAATGTTACTTTCTCTAACCCTATATTAAATGATGAAATTGAAATTCTTTCTGAATCTGAAGAATCCTTAGTATTTAAAACAACGTTATTGCCGCAAAGTGGGCAAACACAAAAGCATTACCACACCAAGATTACAGAAGTATTTAAGGTTATTTCTGGAGAGTTACAGGTATTTATAAATAATAAGCCCTTTCTTTTAAAGGAGAATGAGACCAGGCAAATTTCTCCATTTACAAAACATCAGTTTTATAATCCTACGAATAAGACAGTTGTGTTTAAAGTAACCGTAAATACACCTGGAAAATTAAGAGAAGGCTTACAAATTATGTATGGCCTAGCAGAAGATGGTAAGGTTTATAAAAATGGACTTCCTAAAAATATATTGTTAATGGCAATTGCATTACAAAAAATGGATACGTATGTACCTAATATACCAAGAGGTGTTCAAAATTTAGGAATAATAGTATTGGCATTTTTAGGAAAAACTTTAGGCTTAGAGCAAAAGCTTTTAAGAAAGTATTGTACTTAGTCTATTAATTACTCCTTAACTCTTGTAACAGTACCACGCTGCTTTTCTGGAGATCCTACTAATGAATATTCAAATGTATAGGAGTCTTTTTCTGTGGTGATAATTCTAATTTGTAATGGCTTTTCTTCAGCCATATTTTTGGGGTTAAGATTGGTGAGTATATATTCACAGTCGTTTACCCAACGTACAGAAGCAGTATCACTTTTACCTTGAAACATATCAATTTCAATAGAATCATTTCTAATAAAACGCGAGGTCACTAATTCGCCATTTAAAAAACTTTCAAATTCAAAAGTACCAGTTTTAAATGCTTTACAGTCACGTTCTGGAGCATAACAAGATGCAAGTATTAAACAGATTAAAAGAGCTGCAAAACGCTTCATAGGATCTTTTTTTTGCAAAAATAAGGCATTAATTTTCAAAAGCCTCAAAACTTCCATCAGTATATAAAACAATAATCTTAGCAATAGCATTACTCTTTACATTTCTAGGTTTTGGAGTAATGTGATTTTCAATTGCTTTTGAATGGTGTTCTGCATCAGAAAATAAATCCTGTGTAGGTGATGTATCAAAATCACTAAATGAAGATTGTGGTCTTGGTGGTGAAGAAGACTGAACTGTTGTATTTGATTTTGGGAATGTTCCTTTACCATTTAATAACCAATATAAATCTACTTCATCAAAAGTAGATACAACTTTCATTACAAAATCTAAACTCGGTTTGTTTCTTCCGGAGACAATATGAGAAATAGAAGAGCGCCCAACTTCAATTTTATCTGCAAAAGAAGAGGCACTCAGATCGTAATACTCAAAGATTTTTTCGAGTCGTTTCGTAAATTCAGTACTGTTTACCATTGTAAACTCAAGTTTTAAAATATATACATTACAAATGTAAACTAATTGACAGATATAACCAAAATCAAGCTATAATAACGTTAATTATATTGAATTAAAGGTTGATATAAGTATATGTAACTAATTGAAGTACAATATTTAAAATGTATTAAATACATATCATTATTAATTTCTCAATTATAGTAGAATCACGACCTTCTCTGTGTTTACATAATTAAACTAAATTAATATTTTGTCTGTATACAAATGTAAATTAGACATTGTTTACATTTGTAACGTGGAAAATAATACAATATATCAGCATCTATTTTGGAAGTCTTACAACGATCATTTTTATAAGCCTATAATTAGTCGTTATATACATCCTTATGAAATTAATTCAGCTTTAAAACGCTTTTCAACAATTGGAAAAGTGTCGTTAGAAGGTCACTCTGTTTTAGGAAAACCAATTCACTCTATAACATTAGGAACTGGTTCTTATAAAATATTAGGCTGGTCTCAAATGCATGGAAACGAAAGCACAACTACTAAAGCTGTATTAGATCTGTTATCAATTATAGACGCTCATAAAGACTCTGCAGAAACTGAGGAGATATTTAAAAGCATCACCTTAAAAATAATTTTACAGTTAAATCCAGATGGTTGTGAGGCTTATACGCGCTTTAATGCTAACGAAAAAGATTTAAATAGAGATGCTCAAGATTGCTCTCAGCCAGAAAGTATCGTTCTTAGAGCGGTTTATAAAGAATTTACGCCTCATTTGTGTTTAAACTTACACGACCAACGCACCATTTATAATGTAAATCTTACACCTAAAACTGCTGCAGTATCTTTCTTGTCGCCATCCCAAGATATAGAACGCTCTATTACAGCAAATAGAAAGGTGGCTATGCAGTATATCTCTGCTATGAATACAACATTGTCACATTTAATTAAAGGACATATAGGGCGTTATGATGATGGTTTTAATATTAATTGTGTTGGAGACACGTTTCAAAATCTAGGCACGCCTACTATTTTATTTGAAGCCGGACATTTGGAAGCTTATGATAGAAATGATACCAGGAAAGCTATTTATGCAGCCTTGCTACAGCTAATATATTGTGCAGTTACTAAAAGTTATGTGGCTGAAACTGTAGAGGATTATATTAGCATTCCGCAAAACGACAAGAAGTTTTACGATATCATACTTAGAAATACACCTATTAAAGAAGAAATAAAAGATATAGCTATTCAATATCGTGAAGAATTAGATGGTGGCTTAATTACGTTTAGACCTTACATCGCTAAAATTGATAACTTAAACGATTATTATGCTCATAAAGAGTTAGAATGCAGTGGTTTAGATATTCAAATAAATACTTCAGAAAAACTTGCAGAAGAAATAGATATTGTTAATGTGTTAATAAATGGTAAAAAATTGAGTTTTGTAAAAAATACTTAATGCTTTTATAAGTTCTATTGCGAATTATTCATTAAATTTGCCGGCTAATCACAATTAATCAGAAAATAAATAATTATGGCAAAGTTCAAATTAGATGATATTGATCGTCAGATACTTGATATGCTGATTGAAAACACAAGAACGCCGTTTACAGATATAGCAAAGAAACTTTTAATATCTGCTGGAACGGTACACGTGCGTGTAAAGAAAATGGAAGAAGCTGGTATCATTATTGGTTCATCTTTAACATTGGACTATGAGAAGTTAGGCTATGCTTTTATTGCTTATGTTGGTGTCTTTTTACAGAACACATCTCAAACTAAGTTTGTTATGGAGCGCATAAACCAAATTCCATTTGTTACAGTTGCTCACGTAACTACAGGAAAGTTTAATATCTTCTGTAAGATACGTGCTAAGAATACAAATCACGCAAAAGATGTTATTTATCAATTAGACGATATCGAAGGTGTTTACAGAACAGAGACTATGATTTCTCTAGAGGAAAGCTTAAACGACAAAAAACGTTTAATGCATAGCATTTTTCAACATCAAGAATAATGAATTGGTAGTAATTACTAATTATAAAAACCCCTAACAGTAATGTTGGGGGTTTTTTAGTTAATTTAGTAGCTAAAAAGTTAGAAAATGACAGTTCAAGACATACAGCCAGATGAGTATAACCCATATTATAAAACATATATAGATAAAGTTGGAGATGGAGATTTATTAGAGCTATTATATAAAAGACAAGAGATTACAACTAAATTCTTCAAATCACTTGACGAGTCTAAATACCTATACCGTTATGCTGATGGCAAATGGACTCCTCTCGAAATTCTGCAACATATTATAGATACAGAACGTATATTTTATTACCGAGCATTACGTTTTGCCCGTATGGATGCGACGCCTTTAATTGGCTTTGAACATAATGATTATATAAATCCATCAAGAGCTAATAATAAATCTATGCCACAAATTATTAAGGAGTATGATGTTGAGCGGCAACATTCTTTAGTTTTGTTTCAGAGTTTAGAAGAAGATGTTTTTTCTTTTAAAGGTACGGCAAACGGTAGTGCTATGACAGCTAGAGCCATTGCTGCTATTATGATAGGACATGAAAAGCATCATATTGAAGTTATAAAAGAACGATACTTGTAATGACAGTAAATTTTAAAACATTTTTAAGTCTTATAAAGTCTACTTACAAGCGTTGGGATAATATAGACCCTTTTGCTAAAAGTGCAATTATTGCTTACTACACCTTATTCTCATTGCCTTCTTTATTAATGATTGTGGTAACCATTGCCGGAAAGTTTTTCGGCAGAGATGCTGTTCAAGGTAGGATTACTTCAGAAATAGGAAGCCTTATTGGAGATGGCGCCGCAGAAGCTATAGAAGGTATGATTGCTAATGCCGCGCTTAATGACAGTTCTGCATTTACAGTCGTATTTGGTGTTGGTGCGCTACTCTTTGGAGCAACAGGTGCGTTTTTTCAATTAAAACGTACTATGAATTTTATATGGAATGTAAAGGAGAAAGATCAAACCATTTTAAGAATGGTTATAGATCGTGTAATCTCATTTGGGATGATCCTCGTTGTGGGTCTTATGCTACTTGTTTCCTTAGTAATTTCTGCAACCATAGGTGCTATAAGTGAATATGTAGAGCAAATTGCACCAAACATTACAGCAATTGCCTTAGATATTGGTAATTTCCTGTTCTCTTATATATTTATAACGGCATTATTTGCAAGTATCTTTAAAATCTTACCAGACGTAAAACTTAAATGGAGAGTTACCTTATTAGGTGCATCTGTTACAACACTTTTGTTTTTAATAGGTGAATATTTATTAGGATTTTATTTTGGGCATAGTGAGCCTGCATCTGTTTATGGTGGCGCCTCTTCTGTGGTGCTTATACTGCTTTGGGTTTACTACACGTGTCTCATAGTATTTTTTGGAGCGTGTTTTACTGTAGAGTATGCACTCTATAAAAATGAAAAAGTAGAGCCAAATGAACAAGGAGAATCTGCTTTAGAGCAAGAACTACAAGAGTTAGAGCTTAAAAAAAAACAAGCAGAAGAAGATCATGAGGATTTTAAAAAGCTGGAAAACGGTGTAGACTCATAACATTGTTTAACAAACTTAAACATAAGCTTCACAAAACATTAACCCACTTAGCCTTAACATCTGCTTATATTTGAGATGAATTTAATTACTAATCAAAATAATAAGAAGATGAATAAGAGAGTCGCAATATTAGCAACAAATGGATTTGAAGAAAGTGAGTTAAAGTCACCTTTAGAAGCTATGAAGAATGAAGGATTTACAGTAGATATTGTAAGTCAAGAGTCTGGAAAGATAAAAGCTTGGGATAATGGAAATTGGTCTAACGAATATACAGTAGACAAAACATTGGATAATGTTTCAGCTAGTGATTATAATGCTTTAATGTTACCTGGTGGTGTAATTAACCCAGATATTTTACGAAGAGATGATAAGGCTATTAGCTTTATTAAAGATTTCTTTAAACAAAGTAAACCAGTAGCAGCCATTTGTCACGCACCTCAATTATTAATTGAAGCAGATGTGGTTAAAGGCCGTAAGTTAACATCATTCAACTCTATTAAAACAGACCTAGTAAATGCAGGAGCAAACTGGGTAGATGAAGAGGTTGTAGTAGATGAAGGCTTTGTAACTAGTAGAAATCCTGATGATTTACCAGCATTTAATGCAAAATTAATTGAAGAGGTAAAAGAAGGTAAGCACGAGTTACAACACGCTTAATTATCAAATAATTTTTGAAAAAGGGAACAGAAATGTTCCCTTTTTTTATAGAATAAATAGAAATGCACATTTGTATAAAATTCTAATATAGATTAATTTGAAATTACATCTATAATTCCGAAATTTATACTTTAAAATAAAAACTTATGATGACTATAGACAGCGTTTTAGAACGCTTAAAAGAAGGGAATAAAAGATACACAGAAGATAAGCTTGATAGAAAGCTGCAAGATAAAAGTCGCCGTGGCGATTTAACTGGAGGACAAGAGCCTTACGCAATTGTATTAAGTTGCGCAGATAGTAGAGTAGTGCCAGAATTAGCTTTTGATGCTGGTCTAGGAGAGCTATTTGTTGTGCGTGTTGCTGGTAATGTAGCAAACACATCTTCTATTGCTAGTATAGAATATGCTGTAGCTAATATTGGAACACCTGTAATTGTTGTGTTAGGACACGAGAGTTGTGGTGCTGTAACTGCTGCTGTAAATGGTGGAGATAACGGTTATAACTTAAATCATTTATTATCACACATTTCTCCAGCGTTAGCAAAGTCTGATGATAATGCAGAAGTTAATGAGGTAGTGAAAACAAATGCAAAGCTTACTGTAGATGAATTAGCTAGCCGTAGCTCAATCATTAAAGATGCAATTGATAGCGGAAAATTAAAAGTAGTTCCTGCATATTATAATTTAGGATCTGGAGAAGTAGAGTTTTTATAAGCCCTACATTTTATAAAACTAAAACGAGAGCTAAAATGGCTCTCGTTTTTTTTGTTCTAATTTATAGATAGAAGCATTATTGACTTAGCATTATCTGTATTCTGGGTTTTCAAAACTCCACCTAGAGCCATTATCCCAATCTTCTCTTGAATTACCATATTTTGGATAACCGTTATTTTCTTTCATTACTTTGGCTAGATGTAAGAGGTTGTACGTCAAAAATGTAGTATTTCTATTAGTAAATTCATTGTTTTTAGCGTCTGCTTCCTCATCTAAATAACTTGGTCCAGGACCAACTTCACCAATCCATCCTGCGTCTGCTTGCGGTGGTATGCTGTAACCTATATGTTGCATTGCATATAATAATCCCATAGCACAGTGTTTTACGCCATCTTCATTACCTGTTATTATACAACCGCCAACCTTGCCGTAAAACACGTATTGTCCTTTATTATTAGTTTTGCCACTCATACCGTATAAACGTTCAATAAGTTTAGTGGCAACAGAAGACTTTTCTCCTAACCAGATAGGTGTACCAATAATTAAGATATCAGCATCCATAATATCTTTATATAATTTTGGCCAATCATCTGTATCATAACCATGTTCTGTCATGTCTGGATAAACACCATATGCAATATCATAATCTACTACACGATGATAGTTTACTGTAACACCTTCAGATTTCATGATATTCATAGAAACATCTATTAAGCCCTTTGTATGACTTTTTCTTGGAGATATTTTTAATGTACAGTTTAAATAAAGTGCTTTAAGAGAAGAAAAATCTGGCTTAGACATAGTGTTATTTTAGGTTTATCCTAAAGATACTGGTTTTATATCTATTGTGAAATGTTAATAGGAGCAACCTGTCCTGGTTGCATGTCTTCTAAATGGTAGTTGCCAATACGTATACGTACTAATCGTAATGTAGGAAAGCCAACTTTTGCAGTCATTTTTCGAACCTGTCTAAATTTTCCTTCGCGAATTGAAATAGATAACCAGCTAGTTTCGCCGTGTCTAGAGCTTCGTATTGCTTTTTGGCGTTCAGGAAATTGAGGTGTTTTATTTAGTTTAAATGCGGTACACGGCTTTGTATCATATTGCTTACCATTAATAGGAATAGTAAGTCCGTTACGCATTTCATTTATAGCACCTTCTGTAATGTCACCACTAACTTGTACAATGTATTCTTTTTCGTACTTAGAGCTTGTAACAGCGGCACTCACTTTACCGTCTGTAGTTAATAGGAGTAAACCTTCAGACATTTCGTCTAACCTACCAATACTCATAGTGCCTTCAGGAAAATTATATAATTCGCCTAATAGTTTTTTATTTCGGCGTTTCTTGCTGTTATTTATAAACTGACTAAGATAACCGTCTGGTTTATAAAGTTTAAAATGTTTGTGTGTAGAGTTTTCAGCATTCATAACTAAGAAAATTGCCAAGCTAAGATTCTACTTTTTTTGTGACCTTGACTCATTTCTATAACTTTTACAGAAGCTTTTAGTTTCTTAAGCTGCTTTTCAAGTTTAGGTAAGTTTTCTTTTCTGGAGACTAATGTTGTAAACCAAGTGACATTTGCTTTAAAAGCTGCACTTTGTTTAATCATACGTTTAATGAATAGAGCTTCGCCACCATTACACCAAAGCTCGTGAGATTGTCCACCAAAATTTAGCTTTAACTCTGTTGTGTCGTTTAAGTTTTTAAGCTTTTTTAAAGCCTCACGTTCTGCATCTTTTTCTGAGGTATAAAATGGTGGATTGCACATAGTAAAAGTAAATTGATCATTTTCATTTATAATGCCTTCAAAAATATTAGCATTGTTTTCTTGATGCTTTATTGAAATTTTTTCACTTAAACCTTTGGTGTAATTAACATTTTTAATTGCTTGTATTACAGAAGTTTTGTTAATATCAGAACCTACCATATCCCAATTGTATATTTGAGTTCCTAAAATTGGATAAATGCAATTTGCACCAACGCCAATGTCTAATCCCTTAACTTGTTGTTTTTGATCTATAAGGTCTGAAATGTGGTGAATATAATCTGCGCGACCAGGAATTGGAGGACATAAAAAATGTTTAGGAATATCCCAATCTGTAAGATTATAATGGTGTTTTAATAACGCTTTATTTAGATGATATACAGCGTCGGGATTAGAAAAATCTATACTAAGATTTCCATACGAGTTTTTAAAAACAAAGTCTTGTAGCGGTTTATGTGTGCTAATTAAAGCAGTAAAATTATAGTCGCCGTTATGTATATTATTAGGATGCAGAGAAAAGAATGGTTTAAAATGCTTCGAAAACGTAACCTAGCAGCCAATATAAGATTAGAAAAACTACAATAGTACCAATACAACCACAACGGCCACCACCAATTTTCTTAGCACCCCAAAATGCAACAAGTGCTCTTAGTAATTTTTTCATAGTAATTTATTTTAAACGTTTACCAACAGTAGTAAATGAAAGTCCTTGTTGTCCTGAAGTAGAAATCATAACAGCTTCAAACAATGGTTCGGAAGAGTTAGGTTGTACAACCCAATCAAAAATGAAATTACCTCCAGTGCCGCCTTCTTTATCTATTTCATCTATAACAATTTCTACAGTTTCCATTGGTTTCAAATAAATAGGATCTGTAAAATAGGTACGTATTAAATCGCCTTCTGTATTAAAATATTCTGCCTTAGTAAGAAATACAGAGTCACTCCTATGTGTATTTCTTAAACTTATTGTAGCAGTTAAATCATGTGTTCTATGTTCAGACAAACTATAAATTTCAGAATACACAGAAAGGTAGGTTGAGCCTTGCTCTAAACTGTCTAGTACAGAAATATCTTTTATAGCTCTCTTTTTCCAGTTTACAGGATCTACAGTGCTAAAATCCTTTTGCTCCTGGCAAGACCAAAATAGTAATGATATTACAGTAAGTAAAAGGAAGTGTTTCATATTAACTCATTTTAGTAATCAATGTTTGTAAAGAGACATCTTCTTGCTCACCAGTTTTCATAGATTTTAAGGCTAACAAATCATTTGCTATTTCGGTTTCTCCAGCAACTACAACAAATGGTATATTTCTTTTGTTAGCATAATCAAACTGTTTACCCATTTTTTTCTTGTCTGGATATAATTCTGCAGATACACCGTTAGCTCTTAATTTCTTAATAGCTTGCATAGCATATAATGCCTCTGTTTCTCCAAAGTTAACAAAAAGGACCTTTGTATTTTCAGAAACCGTATCAGGAAATTTATTAAGTTCTTCTAAAACAAGGTAAATTCTATCTAAACCAAAGGAGATACCAACACCACTCATATCTTTAAGGCCAAAAATACCTGTAAGATCATCGTAACGGCCACCACCGCCAATACTTCCCATACTTACACCTTCTGGAGCACTAACCTCAAAAATAGCACCTGTATAGTAGTTTAGGCCACGCGCTAAAGTTATATCTAAATCTAAAGTTGCAGTTTGTAATGGTAGTTGTGATATGGCTTCTTGTATAAACTCTAATTCCTTAATACCTTCCATTCCTATTTCTGAAGATTCAAGGATACTTTTTACCGTTTCAATTTTATCTGAAAAACTTCCAGAAACATTAAATATGGGTTGAATTTTAGAAATAGCTTCTTCAGAAATACCTTTAGTAAGCATTTCTTCTTTTACATTTTCCTCGCCAATCTTATCTAATTTATCTAACGCTACAGTAAAGTCTATAAGTTTATCGCTAGCTCCAATAACTTCAGCAAAACCGCTTAACACCTTCCTGTTGTTCATCTTTATCGTTGTGCCATCAAGATTTAACGCAGTAAAAACACTGTCATAAAGTTGAATAAAATCTACTTCTTGAAACAAACTTTTACTACCAACAACATCTGCATCACATTGGTAAAACTCTCTAAATCGTCCTTTTTGAGGTCTGTCTGCTCGCCACACTGGTTGTATCTGGTAGCGTTTAAACGGAAAGTCTATTTCATTTTGATGTTGTACAACATACCTAGCAAAGGGTACAGTTAAATCATAGCGAAGTGCTTTTTCTGAAATTTTAGGAGTCATTACAAGACTGTCTTTTTCAGCATATGTAGTATCATCTACTTTTTTAAGAAAATCTCCGCTGTTTAATATTTTGAAAATAAGACGATCGCCTTCATCTCCATATTTTCCCATAAGGGTTGCGCTATTTTCAAAACTTGGAGTTTCAATAGGTTGAAAACCGAAATTTTGAAACTTAGATTTTATAGTATCTACAATGTAATTTCTCTTTGAAACTTCAATAGGAGAGAAGTCTCTTGTGCCTTTTGGTATGCTTGGTTTCTGTGCCATAATTATTTGAAAGCGCAAAGATACTTAAAGAAACTTCAAAATTTAAGTAACTTTATCATTGGTATGGCGTCTTATGAGTGAATTTTATTTAGTAGAACCGTAATCCTATGTTTGGACTCTTTAAGGAAAATGTACGAATAGCTTTTGATAGTATTAAAAGCCAATTACTTAGAACCATTTTAACGGTAATGATTATTGCTATTGGTATTACTGCACTTGTGGGAATACTTAGCGCAGTTTCTGCACTAGAAAATACAATTAGCGGCGATTTTTCTGCTATGGGAGCCAATACATTTAATATAAGACAGTATGAGTTTAATATACAAATGGGAGGTCGTCCAGGAGAACGCCAAAAGGTAAATCCTATTTTGAGTTATAATGAAGTAAAAGAATTTAAAGAAAAATTTGAGTATCCATTTTCTCAAACCTCCATTTCCTTTACAGGTACAGCAAGTGCCGAAGTAAGATTTGAAACCGAAAAAACAGATCCAGAAGTTAGAGTATTAGGTGTAAACGAATACTTTTTAGACAATTCTGGTCTTAAATTAGAAAAAGGCAGAAATTTTACAGTCTTTGATATTGAAAACAATAACAACGTTTGTATTCTAGGAGCTGATTTTTATGAAGTTCTATTTAAAGACATAAATCCTATTGATAAAACGATTAGTATAAGAGGCGTAAAGTTTAAGGTAATAGGAATTTTAGAAGAAAAAGGCTCTACGTTTGGGAACAATCAAGACTTAAGGGTACTTATACCTATTCAAAATGCACGTTCTATTTTTACTGCGCCAAATATAAACTATGAGATGAGCGTGAAAATAGATAATAAAGAAATGATGGAAGGTGCTCAAGATGAAGCAACTATAACCTTTAGAAATATAAGAGGTCTTAGTCCTGTACAAGACAATAACTTTGGGATTGAGCGTAGTGATAGCTTATTAAATCAAATCTTTGCAATTACAGGGTATCTAGATATTGCTGCTTGGATTATTAGTATAATCACAATTTTTGGATCTTCAATAGCACTTATGAATATTATGTTGGTTTCTGTGACAGAACGTACTCGAGAAATTGGGGTTAGAAAAGCTTTGGGAGCAAAACGTAATACAATTGCCACTCAGTTTTTTATGGAAACCTTAATTATTGGACAATTAGGAGGTTTAATAGGTATTATATTAGGTATTCTTATAGGTTATGCTGTGGCATCTGCTGCAGAGTTTGATTTTGTAACGCCTTGGGTTGCTATTTTGTGGGCAACAGGTATTACCTTTTTAATTGCAGTAGTTTCTGGTAGTTATCCAGCTTTAAAAGCATCTAAACAAGATCCTATTGAGTCTCTTAGATACGAGTAACATTAAAACGTAAAGTACTTAACAATAGTCTCATAAAGATCAAACTGAGGTTCTTTAGGATCTAAGTAAAACTCTAGGTTGTCTAAGATATCTCCGTACTTGCTATTATCTATTGTAAAAATAATTACTGGGCTTTTAGTAGAGTAAAATATTTTCTGGAGTTGTTCATTATCAACTCTTGCAGAGTAATTTCCACTTAATAACCCTAAGTAAGAGAAATAACCATCGTATTCTGATAATACTGTTGCTACAGTATTAAATTTTTCATCTAGGATATTTATTTTAATTCGGCTAAACGGTTGTTGAGTACCATTTTTAGACCTGAAGACATATCCTGCAACTTCACCAGATATTTTTACAGGAACTTCAATAGTAGTAATTTTATTTGGGCTAAGTGTAATATTGTAAGAATCGTATTTTAATTTATAAGCAACACTTTCTGTGTTGTCTGTATTTAGCTCAACATAATAATCTATGTAGGGTTCTAAACTATTAAATTGTAAATCTCCATCAGGCATCTGGTTTCCATTTCTACCTTTGTTTAACTTACCGCCAAGGCCTACAACTACAGGTTCATCCTCATCTTTTATATCATTGTCGTTTAAATCTAAAAATGGTTTAAACACAAGATTAGCTCTGTTTAGAGTTATGTTTTTATCAAAGCTTAAGTGGTTGTCATAATTATTAAATAGTAAACCACCAGATATATTTTGCCCTAAGGTTACTAAGTCTTCACTAATAGCAATATTTGCTCCAGTACGAGCAAAGTTAAAGTCCCATCGTAATCCTAAGCTAAATAAGTTTGAGTTTGAAAAGAACTCTCTTGTATAACTAAAATCTAGTAATCCTCTTCCGTATAAATTCTTTCTAATTCTTACTCTGGCATAGTTAATTTTGTTTTGTGAGATTTCATATAATATCTCTGGCGACATTAAAAACCCGTTATAGATTTCAAAGGTTGTAAATCCTCTTAATCTATATAAGGCATTGGCGTTAGCATTTTTTAAAATACTGGTAGTTAAGTTAGAACTTAGACCAAATATTTTTCCATTATAAATGTATTGAGTGTTGGTAGAATAATTACCATTTCTGTTAGATCTGTAATCGAATCTAAATCTTGAAAACCCTTGTATAAACTTATATCTTAAAGGAAATGCTACAGTAGCATCTAACTGCCTGTTTGCTCCTTGAAATACTACAGTTTGGTTTTCATCTAACTCTGTATAGTTTGCCTGAATATTAAAGTTAGACGTTGAAAAGTAATTTATAGTACTCTTAAATCTTACACCTAAAGCATATTCTGAAGAAAAGATAAGGTTATTCTTTATTTTAAGGTTTGTAGATAAAAAAGGGTAAAAGCTTATATTACCTCTTGTCTTTACATATTCTGTACCTGCGTTTAATGTTAAAAACCTAGTTGCACCATAACTTCCTCTTACTTGAGAAAATACACTTCCAATTTCTTCTGCAAATGTTCCAGCAGTAATTTGATATTCAAATTCTTTTGGCGGTAAAAAACTAAATGGAACATTTATAAATCGTTCTTGTGTTTGCTCTTCCCCAAAACGTCCAAAAAACCTTAAATCGACATTAGTTCTTCCATAAACTACAGGTATAGAGAAACTAAAAAGGCCTGTGGCATCTGCTTCAGTATAATCTACCAAGACATCATTTATATAAAGCTCTACAGTCCAAAAGGGTTCTGTATATTCTGTAAGGTTGTAGTATTCAAAAGTGTTTCTTAATTGAGTAGACCTGTTTGTAATCTGTCCACCAATTAAAGGTGCGAAGTTTGTAGCGATTGAGTTTGTACCAACATTTCCTAAACTAAACTGCTTAAAATTAGTGTCTGAGTTATCGACATATTTATAGGTAGCAGAAAAATTTCTTAACGTAAGTGGCGTTTGTGCGTTACTTACAAAATTAGCAGCTAAATCTCCTCCCAAAAGCTGACCACCTGTGGAGACTTGAAACCTGTTAAAGGAATTACCATTTATAACTTGAGAGGTGTTAACTGCATAGGTGAGCGCACCAAACTCTATCCAAGGTCTTTCTCTTCTAGCTAATGTATCTCCTACATAAACAGTGTTTGTAATCTTATTAAGATTAAGGCGTCTTTCTAAAATCCTAGCTTCTTTCATAGCAGGAAGTTCAATAGCGCTTTTTGTGACAATAGCTAGTTCTCTATAAATAAAGCTACTTTCAAATTTAAAAACAGCATCTAATCGTTCTAAACTTAAATACAGGTTTCCTTGACTTAAATACACGTCATCTTCACCTAAAGCATATCTATTATCTCTAAAAATAATTTCTTGCTGTTCTGTATCTATGATATAGACATCTTCTGGAGAGCTTATAAAACCTTCAACTATTGATGAATCATCATTTATGAGAGATAACTTAACTTTTGTTATTGCAAATAACTCATTTATAGAAATATAGGTTTTGTTTTCACATATAATTGAAGACACTTCAGAATCCCGTAAACCTTCTATAAATAACCTTACAATGACCTCGTCACAATCTTGAGAAATTTGAGAGTATGATTGAAACGGTAATAATGAAATTAAAACAAACCCTAATAGAATGAGACTCCGAATTAATATTTTGAATGGAATAATGCGTAAAGTTTTACTCATTCAGAATTAATTATAAACATAACTTCTACGTCGCCATTATAATGCCCTGGCGAATTATTGCTTATGAGTAGGCTAGCCCCTAAAGAAACTGTGAGTGGATTTAATACCGATATATTAAAAGACTCATCATTTGGTAATTCTGGTTGCAAAAGAATAGTCTCATTAAATTGATTCACCAAATATACATCTGATGTGGATATTGATACATTAATAGGGAATACACTTGTTGTGGTAACTAAAAATTTAGCGGCACTTATTGTACTTTGGTTTAAAACTGTAATATTTTGTGATGTGGTTAGTGTAGAATTCTCTGTTAAATTTAAAACTCCAGAAGATTGACCACCTAAAGTAAACATGCCAAAATTATAAGGTTCTATATTTTGTGCAAGTATAGTTTGACCTATACTATATGTGTAAGTTGAACAAAGGAATAAGATAAGAAGAACTTTTAAATTATTCATTAGAGTTTTATTACATATTCAGCGATAATATCATTAATATTTCGTTCCTCTTTACTTGTTAGCGTAATTTGTATATTTCCTTCGCTTAAATTAGAAAATTCATCTGGCATGAGCATATTTACAACTCTATGATCATTTTTGGCATAGATTGCAATCCCAGGAATTTCTCCTATATTTTCTATACTACCATCACCATATAGGTAATCTATACTAATGGATCCATAAATAGACATATTACCAGACTTTGTAACTTTAAAAGAGAGCGCTCTTTTATTGTTTTCAGTAAATGGTAAGCTAACATCTTCAATAGCAACTGTTGTATTGTAAGCTCCTTTTCTAATAATATTAGGTATAGTTAAACCGTAAACTGCTTTAAGATTAACGCCCATAGCAGCCTCATTGTCTACCTCTAATACATTTGATCTTGCATTATTTCTAGGCACACCTTTAAAAAGTAAATGGGATCTATACTCTCCATCTTCCAATTCTGAAAAATTTCTCATTTGCAGCTTTACAGTTTGGGTTTGGTTAGGAGCTAAGGTTACTCGTCTTGGGAAAAATCTAAAATTTTTACTTGATGGGTTTTCAATAGAGTCTTCAGGTACTCTTTTAAAAACACCTGAATTATCTACCTTATAATTAACATACAACAAATTATATGTAGCGGTATCTTTTCCTCTATTTGTGAGGTATAAAGTTTCTGAGCGTTTATTTCCATTCTCAAAAACTACTCGTCTTGGCACTACAGATAAATCGCCTTGAGGGTAACAACTTGGTATACTTAATAATAAGAATAAGATATATAAAGCGTGTTTCATAATTAATAATAATAAGAGATGTGTTTATAAAAGTATTAATAAGTTGAGATAAAAAAAAGTACCATCTAAAAAAGATGGTACTTTTTAAATTAATATGTTGTGTAGGTTTATAAGTAATTTACAGTAACATCAAAAGTACCAGTGTATAAACCAGCAGCTTGATCTGCACCTACATTAAGTTTAGCACCTACCGTAAAATCTTCTGTTACACTCAAATCACCTAATACACCACCTAAAGTTACACCAGCAACTGGTAAACTAGATGTAAACGTATCAACAGTCATTGTGTCGTCGTTAGCATTTGTAATATCTATAGATGTAGGTAATGATATTGTAAAGATAGATATACCAGAACCAGTTACTTCAAAAGCTGCAGCTTCTGGACTAGCAGCTGTTTGATCACCTAATATTTGACTTACAGAACCAACACTTATAGTTAAACCTCCAGCAGGAGCTAATATAAATGATGAAGCTGAAGAAGATGGAATTACCACACCAAAATTAAGATCATTTGTTTTTTCAATTGTTAAGTCTTGTACAATTGTTGCAGAGGCATTTGCAGTTGCAGTATTTGTTAATTGTGCCGTAGCAGTTAAAATGCCAAATGTTGAAAGAACTGCAGTAAATACTAAATTTTTAAAAGTTTTCATAAGAGATTGTTTTTGAATTGTTAAATAAGAGACTAAATGTTTATTGTATTAATACACAAGCTAAATTATATTATTTATAAATATAAAATGTTAACAGTTTGTTAATTTAGGAAACATTTCACACCTAATATGTTAAAAGCTAATTTCATAGATAAAAAACACTAAGTAAATGTTAATTAAATATTATGCAATGCATTACACATTTACTTTAACAGTTGTATAAGCTTAAATGCTATGTGCAACTTGTTAAATAATAATCCATAGTCATTCAATTTTCTTAAATAATATCTGTTTAAAATAAATATTAGAGCTAAGCGTTTCAATTGTAGTTTTAATTACATTTGTGCCTATGCAGCAACGTTATTATGTTTTAGCCGCCATTGCATTATTCTGTTTCCTAAATATTAATTTTATATATGGACAGATAGGTGGTCAGTCTACATATCAATTCCTAAACCTTATAAACTCTCCTAGACAAGCTGCTTTAGGTGGAAAGAATATTACTATATATGACCAAGATCCCACATCTGGTCTTTACAATCCTGCCAATATAAATTTCAGAATGGACAACCAATTGTCTGTTAACTATGTAAATTATATAGCAGATGTAAATTATGGTACTGCTAGTTATGCTTATTTATATGATAGGAGAACTCAAGTTATTCATGCAGGCATTACTTACATAAACTATGGAAGCTTTGATGGGTATGATGAAAATGGTAATGCTACAAACACTTTTAGTGGTGGAGAAGCAGCACTGTCTTTAGGATATGCTTATAATATACCATACTCAGATTTTTATATTGGAGCAAATGCAAAGTTTATATCTTCAAAATTAGAACAATATTCATCTTTAGGAGGCGCATTAGATCTTGGTATAACTTATTTTTATGAAGACTGGGATTTAGTTATAGCTGCAGTTGCTAGAAATATAGGTACTCAATTTACTGCGTATGATGATACTTATGAAAGTATCCCTTTCGAAGTTAATTTCGGAATTTCACAACAATTACGAAAAGTACCATTGCAGTGGCATTTAACCTTTGAGAATTTACAGCAATGGCAAATAGCTTTCAGAAATACAAATAGAGATGAAGAAGATCTTTCTGGAAATGTTATTGAAGATGATCCAGGATTCTTTAATAATGTATTAAGACATACAATATTAGGAGTAGAGCTATTTCCAAAAGGAGGCTTTAATATTAGGTTAGGATATAGCTTTAGAAGAGGAGAAGAATTAAGAATTGTAGACCAAAGGTCTTTTGCAGGCTTAAGTGCTGGTTTTGGTGTCAAATTTAATAGAGTACGTTTTAATTATGCCTATTCTCGCTATAACAGCGCAGCTAGCTCAAGCTTTTTTGGTTTAAATATAGATTTACAATAATGCAGAAAAAAATTACAATTGCAATTGATGGGTATTCCTCTACAGGAAAAAGTACAGTCGCAAAACAATTAGCTAGCCATCTTAATTATATATATGTTGATACAGGAGCGATGTATAGAGCAGTAACGTTATATGCATTAAATAACAATATTATTTCTGAAACAGTTTTTAATAAAGAAAAGCTAATTAATGAATTAGATAATATTGAAATAACTTTTAAATACAATGAGACAAAGGGGTTTGCCGAAGTGCTATTAAATTCAATTAATGTAGAGCATCAAATACGAACTTTAAAAGTTTCAAATTTTGTTAGTCCAATAGCAACTGTTTCAGAAATAAGAAAAAAACTAGTAAGCCAACAACAGCGCTTAGGTAAAGACAAGGGTGTTGTTATGGATGGAAGAGATATAGGTACAGTAGTATTTCCAGATGCCGATTTAAAATTATTTATGACCGCATCTGCAGAAGAACGTGCTCAAAGAAGATATAAAGAACTTATTGAAAGAGGCGATGCTGTAAATTATGAAGACATATATAATAATGTTGTCGAAAGAGATTTAATTGATACTACACGTAAAGACTCTCCATTAGTTAAAGCAAAAGATGCAATTGAAATTGATAACTCTCAACTAACTTTAGATGGCCAATTTCATACCATACTACAACTTGTAAAGGATAAATTAGCGGGCAGATCATAAATCTCGCTTGATTATTAACACAGGTTAGTATTATTTGTTAATTCTTACAAAAAATACTGGTTTTAATCATATTTTATCGCCAATCGGTGTTAATGAAATGTTAAGCAGTTAAATTTAGGTTAAAGAGGTTGTGGTGAAAATCCAACAGTCCTTATTAATCGTTAATACTTTAAGACATAGTGTTTTAAAGCTACTGTGTACTAAACTAAGTTTAACTAAATCAACATTTCATTATGAAACAAAAAACTACTCGGAACTTATTTCTTACATTTTCCTTGTTGTTTGTTGCTGGCCTATCTTTTGGTCAAATTGTAACAAACGGCGATGATGCTGGACCAGGTTCCTTACGAGACGCAGTTGCTCAAGCTAACGCAAATGCAGGAGCAGACGTTATTACATTTAATGGAAACTTTACAGTAAACCTAACTTCTGGAGAGATATTAGTTACAGATGATGTAACAATTACAGGAAATGGTACTGGTAATACAATTATTGATGGTTCTTCCAATTCTGGAAGAATTTTTAATTTTCAGATGGATGGTGGCATTATTGCAGGAGCATCCTCAACACTAGATGCAATCACTATTCAAAACGGTTCAATTACAGGAACAGCAGATGGTGGTGGTGCTATATTTGTATCAGCTAATGATATTGTAGCTCCTAGTTCTTTAACTATAGTAAATTGTGATTTTAATAACAATTCCACAGAATCAGATACGTCTGGTGATGGCGGTGGTGGTGCAATTTATGCTTCAGATGTTTCACTAGATATTACAGGAACTGAATTTAATAATAACATAGCAACTGCTGCTTCTGGTAGTGGTGGAGCAATTTATTATGAGTCTCAAAGTGTTTTAACAACATTCTCTTTAGTAAATTCAGATTTAACAGGAAACATTGCTGGTCGTGCTGGTGGTGCGATTGAAACTAATACACCTAATGTATTAACAATTACTAACGTAACTTTTGATGGTAACCAAGCAACTGGTACACCTGGTAATGGTGGAGCGTTACATAATACAGGTATAAGTGATACAAACGTAACAGGTTCTACTTTTATAAATAATATTGCAGGATCAGAAGGTGGAGCATTATGGAATCAAGCTGGCGGAACAATGACCGTAAATGCCTCAACTGTAACTGGTAATGAAGCACAAGGAAACGATAGCTCTAACGGTGGTGGAGGTTTATTCAACAACGGTGGTACTTTAATAGTTTCTGGCGCAACTTTAGTAAATAATAATTCTGCTACAGGAACTTCTGGTTCTGGTGGTGGTATTTTAAGTACAGATGGAGATGTTACAGTTACAGATCCAAATACTACAGTAAATAGTAACATAGCAAACCGTGCTGGTGGTGGTATCGAAATAATAGATGGGTCACTTACATTACAAGATGTCTCACTTAATAGTAATAATGCTGGTGTTGCACCAAATGCTTCAGCAAGTCCAGGTAATGGTGGTGGTTTACACGTTTCCGGAATTGCTACTATTATAATTAATGGAGGTAATATTCAAGGAAATATAGCAGCTAACGAAGGTGGTGGACTATGGAATCAACTTGGAAGTACAATGACAGTAGGAAATACACCAACACCTAATTTCTCAGATAATATCGCAAGTGGAGATGCGCCTACTACAGGTGGTGGTGCAATATTCAACAATGGTGGAGACCTTATAGTATTAGCAGGAAATAATATAGTCAATAATCTTGCAGATGGTGTTTCAGGTTCTGGTGGAGCTATTTTAAGTAATGGAGGTACTGTAACAATTACTGAAACAACATTCACTAATAACGTATCTACACGTGCTGGTGGTGCTATAGAACATACTGGCGGAACCCTTAATTTAACAGGTGTAAATTTTGACAGTAATAATGTTGGTGTTACATCTCCTTTAAATTCTAATCCTGGTAATGGAGGTGCTTTACACGTAGGTGGTGATGCAACTACTAATATTACAGGTGGTTCAGTTATTAATAACCAAGCTGCTAATGAAGGTGGTGGATTATGGAATGGCTCTGGCATAATGACAATTATTGATGTTGTTATTGATGGAAACAGTGCTCATAGTGCTGCTGCAGCAACATCTGGCGGTGGTGGTATCTACAATGAAGGAGGTACTGTAACAACAGATGCTACGACACAAATAATAAATAACATTGCTACAGTAGGACCTTCTGGTTCTGGTGGTGGTATTTTAAATGCAGGTGGAACATTTACTGCTACAGGAACAACAATTACTAATAATACAGCAAATAGAGCTGGTGGTGGTATTGAAGCAAATAATACAGATTCAGGAAGTGTACCAGGTATTGTAAATTTAACTAATGTAACATTAGATAATAACAATGCTGGTGGTGTTGCTCCTGCTCCTGGAAACGGTGGCGGACTACACGTAAGTGGGTCTAGTGCTATTAACATTACAGGAGGAACCGTAAGTGGAAACACAGCTTCCAAAGAAGGTGGCGGACTATGGAACAACCAAGGTGTGATGACTATCACCGGAACAACTATAGATGGTAACGATGCGCAGGGAGACCTTGTTGCAGATCCATTGGAAATTGTAGGTGGTGGAGGAATCTTCGCTGAGGATGGAGCCGGATCGGTTGTCATCGGAGCGGGAACGATCATCTCGAACAACTTCGCCTCAGGAACACAAGGTTCTGGAGGAGGAATCCTTATGGCTACAGGAACTACATTGTCAATAGACGGTAGTGCAGGAGCTGTAATGATCACAGGAAACTCTGCAAGCAGAGCAGGTGGTGGATTGGAGGACTGGTCTCTAGACACGAACACCAACACATTGACCAACGTTGTGTTTATGAACAACACGGCAGGCTTGGATGCAGGAGCATTCACGGCAGATGGCGGTCCAGGAAACGGAGGAGCAATCCACGTTACGGGTCCAGGAAACAATACGATCACAGACGGATCTGCTTCAGGAAACCTTGCTGCCAATGAAGGTGGTGGATTCTGGAACGGATCAGGAGTAATGACGATAGTAAACACCGTAATAGATGCGAACACTGCCTCTGGTAGTGATGCTGCTGTAGCAGGTGCTGCAGGTGGTGGAGGAATATTCAATGAAGGAGGAACTGTGGATATCTCAGGAACAGCTTCAGTGACCAACAACATCGCAGATGGTGCAC